>Ga0189288_10035_pt1 | contig 218498 bp, 189 predicted proteins | sample UW105minimetaG_FD_130316 | JGI IMG/M metagenome (GOLD analysis project Ga0189288, IMG submission 130316) | Marine microbial communities from the Costa Rica Dome - UW105 mini metaG | ecosystem: Environmental > Aquatic > Marine > Oceanic > Photic zone | place: Costa Rica: the Eastern Pacific... | reverse complement strand
TTTTTGAGGTACCATTTTGGATAGCGGCTTTTAGTGTGGGTTTTTGTGTAGGAACTTGAATTCTAACACTTTAAGCCGCTTCTTCCTTCCTCATGCTACCTTCTTCATGAGAAATCCGGGCTAAGAGCAGAGCGCTTGCCAAGCGGCTCCTGGATCTCGTCATTAGCCTTACATTACTCACAGTAATGTTTCCTTTCATTATACTCACGGCTTTGGCGGTATTCCTGGAAACAGGAAGGCCGATACTCTATAGCCAGAAACGTGTCGGCATGCTTGGGAAGGAATTCCGGATCTACAAGTTTCGCAGCATGCGGCAGGACGCCGAGAAAGACGGTAAGGCCCGTTGGGCGTCTACGAATGACGACCGTGTTACGAGGGTCGGCGCATTCATCAGAAATACCAGACTCGACGAACTTCCTCAGATCTACAATGTGATTAAAGGTGAAATGAGCATTGTTGGCCCCAGGCCTGAGCGACCTGAGTTTGTCTCTGAACTGAAGGAAAAAATACCGTTTTACGACACACGGCATTACGTGAAGCCTGGATTAATGGGCTGGGCACAGCTTAAATATCCGTATGGTGCATCGGTGGAGGATGCCAAAGGCAAACTTGAATACGACCTCTACTATTCCAAGAATCACAGTTTGGTAATGGACTTTTTGATCATGATTCAAACCGTTGAGGTAGTGCTCCTTGGAAAGGGTGTGCGCTGATGATGACTAGTATAACAACAGGGATTTGGAGAGCATTTATGTGTACGTTCAGTTACTTGCGGCAGGTAATGATAGTAGCGCTTGTCCTCGTTCTGGGGGGGTGCTCCGGCCTTCCGTCCTCTTCTGAAATGCCGCCGGTTTCCGAGCTGGAGCCGGAGCCGTATCAGATTGGCGTTGGAGATACCATTTCGATTCATGTCTGGCGTAATCCGGAACTGGGACAATCCATCGTTGTTCGACCTGACGGATTTATATCAATGCCCCTTATGGGAGACGTAAAAGCCGAAGGCAAAGAGCCGGAAGCGCTGGCTTCAGAAATCAGCGTTGCGCTAGGCGAGTATATTCGCACTCCAGAAGTCACCATCATGGTCACCAGCCCGGCGAGTAAAGAGTTCCGCAATCGCATCCGGGTTACCGGCCAGGTTGCTTCACCCCAGTCCGTTACATTTCAGCCAGGTATGACGGTGCTAGACATAGTGCTCATGGCAGGCGGAGTAACCGATTTTGGGGCGGGTGGACGCGCGATTCTTCATCGGCAAATTGATGGCGAATACAAGAGCTACTCGCTCGATCTGGATGCAATCTTGAGTGATGGTGATATGCGTACCAACCATCCCCTGCAGCCAGGAGATGTAATCAGCGTGCCAAGAAAAGATCTTTTCCGAGGTGAGCTCTGATGGACATCCAGTTCATTCTGGATATTTTGCGGGCCGTGAAGCTTGAACTTTACAGCAAGCGTGTCGCTGCTGTTGTCATCTTTATGTTGGTCACCGCTGGTGTTCTGACGTTTGGTTACCTCATGCCCAAGCAATACACCTCGGAGGCCGTTTTATATGCGGATCAATCGAATATCCTGCAGCCCCTGTTGAGAGGACAGGCAGAAGTCACACAGATCGATCGTATTAATGAAGCCCGCGAAATGCTCCAAAGCCGCTCTTTTCTCGAACAAGTTGGTCTTGATACTGGTCTGATAATGGGAGGAGAAACGGACCAGAAACGCAACGGCATTATTTCCCAGCTCAGAAACCAGATCCGTTTGCGTGTTACCAACGGGAACTTCCTGGAGCTGCGTTACACCAGTAGCGACCCTGACGAGTCCTTCCGAGTGCTGAGCTCGGTTCTGAATCGCTTCGTCGAGAGAACGGTACGGAAGAAGCGGTCAGAAAGCCAGGGTGCGTTTGAGTTCATAGATTCGCAGGTCAAGTCCTACCAGCGTCAGCTGGAGGAAGCTGAGCAAAGACTGAAGGAGTTCAAGGCTGCCAATCAGGACGGCACGGAGGGCAGCGTTCAGGGACGGATCGAATCACTACGTCGGGACATCGAAAACCTGAAACTCGAAATCCAGCAGACCGAGTCGGAAGTTCGCCTGACCCGCGCTCAATTGCAGGAAGAAGAACCCGTACGCCGAATTACAGTCGATCCTGGCAAGTCCTCTATCGAAAGGCGTCTTGCGACCATGTACCAGGAGCTTGATTCCCTGCTACTGAAATACCATGAAAAACACCCCGATATAGTCAGCATCAAGGATCAGATTGCAGATCTTGAGCGGCAGAAGTCAACGGAGGGCGATGGAGCCCGCGAGGGTGCGGTCACGGAAGTACTGGAAAATCCGGTGTACGAAAATCTGAAAATACAGCTTTCTGAAAGTACAACTCGCCTGGAGGTACAGAAAAATCGATTGGCGTCCCTGCAACGTTTGCTGGAAGAAGCATTCGAGCGGTCCCAGCGAGTGGCACAGAACCAGGCTGAATTGTCTGATCTCACCCGGGACTATGACGTTACCCGTGGTGTCTACGAAGATATGTTGCAACGGCGGGAGAAAGCTCGGCTGTCGATGACTCTGGACGTTCAGGGCGAAGGGGTCAGTTACAAAATCCAGGAACCGGCATCCTATCCCACTACCTGGGATGGCCTGCAGTTATATCAGGTCGGTATTGCAGGTCCTTTTCTTGGCAGTGCCGCCGTTCTTGGCTTGCTGACAATGCTGGTAATGTTTGATCAACGGGTGCGGTCTCCCCGGGCCTTGCAGTTGGCACTGCCGGAGACCATACCTGTCATCACAACCATTCCTCATTACCGTAGTACCTGGAAAGACCGCCTTCTGAGAAAAGATGTCCTGTTTATCTTGTTTATCCTCGCGGTGTTTATGGTCGGTTATCTGGCTGTGCTGCTGTTTAGCGTCATGGGGATTGCGCCTGACCAATTGGTCGAGAGAGTCAGGGAATTGACTGGTCTTGGGGGCAATTGATGGACGACAACAAGCTTTATAACGCATTGCTGAAAAGTCAGGAAGAGCGGCGCCAACTCGAGCATAAACGTGGTGAGGCCAAACCGGAGGAAAATTTCCGGAAAGAACGGCCTTTCGCCGGTTCCGACCGATTGAAGCCGAACTGGGTAAGAATCGATACAGACGATGGTGAGAACGCCCCAACAGTCTATGACTCGTCAGTCTCTCTGGCTCTGATTGGCAACCCGAAACCCTGGAGCAGGGACCAGCTTCGAGAGCGCAAAATCATCTACTCCGGCATGCCGGATAAAGAAGTGATGGATGCCTATCGGGAGCTGCGTATTCAGCTCCGCAACAAAGCAGGTGAGGGAAACTTCACGGTACTCTTCAGCAGCCTGGGTGATAAAGGGGGTTCTGTTTTGACCGCCTTTAACCTCGCGGTTTCCTTTGCCATGGATTCGCATACTTCCGCACTTCTTGTGGATTGTGATCCCTATCACGAAGCGCTGACAAACCTTGTTTCCAGTCCAATGACCGCGGGTGTTACCGATTTCGTTGCAGATTCCTCACTAAAAATCAAAAATATTCTATACCCTAGTGGTGTTGCCAGGCTTTCCGTGATTCCTGCAGGCACACAGGTATCTTCGGCTGTTGAGCTATTCTCTGCGGTGCGTATGCGGGATCTGATGAATGAGCTTAAAGCTCGCTATCCGGACCGGTGTATTATCATCAACGCCCCACCTTTTCGGGATAACACTGAAGCCCGGATTCTGGAGCGATTTGCAGACCAGGTCGTGTTTGGCGTTCCTTTCGGAGAGGTGACCGCTGAGGAAATCTCGGAGTCCGTTGATGTACTGGATTCCGATAAATTCTCTGGCCTGGTTTTTCAGGAGTAAGCTCATGCAGCTCAGAGTGGACAGGGCACGTCGGCTCCAGGCACCCATCTTGATCGGTTTATGCATTTTGGGCGCAAATGCTTCGGGGCAGGGCCTGAGTGACAAGGTAACATCGATCTACGGTTCCGGCTCGGTGTTTACCGGATTGACCTACACCAGAACAGATACCGGCTCTGGTACAGACACCAATACCGAGCCGAGTGTCGGCCTGTCCGGAAGCCTCGGCGGTAATCTGGAAAGCGGCGCCAATTCCCTCCAGTTGCAGTACGGTGGAACGCTCGAAACCCGCAGGGATACCTTTGGAGGTGGACAAACCGACAGTAGCTCGGTGACCGGAGCATCGCGGTTCGTCCATTTTGATCCGGCAAGCCGCTTTGATTTTAACCTGGGCCACACTGTCAGCTCAGTACGAAACGACACCGGTTTCGTTGTAAACCCTTCGAGCTACGATACCCGCAACACGCTGAGTGCTGGCGCGGGCCTCCGATTTTTTCCAGGCGACTTAACCACATTGCGTTTCTCGGGCCAGGCGGGCAAAAGCTTTGGTGAAGGTGAGCTGAACGGAGGCGAGTCGTTTACCGCATCAGCGGATCTTACCCGTCGTCTTTCTGAGAGATCTTCAGCAAGTCTGGTAGGAAGCAGGAGCTGGTCTGATGATGACGGCCTGGACACGATAATAGATTCCGCTCAGGTCATTTATAACCGTACCCTGGAGAACGGTTCATTCAGCATCGGTGTAGGAACCAGTCGCTCTGAGACCGAGTTTGCTGATGGTTCCGAATCCGACGGTGATGCGGGAACGGGCTTCGTGAACCGCACCTGGGCTTCCGATGAATCGCAAACCACCGTGGCATACAACCGCCGTCTGTCAGACAGTACCACCGACCTGTCCCTCAATATTCCGGAGTTTCTGAACTTTTTACCGGACTCGATTCGAATCCGGGATCTGGTTGTCAGCGATTCCGTTTCGATAACCCACAGCACCTCCCGTCTTTGCGACGTTTGTACACTGGGACTCGTGGCTGAGGCTTCTGTGCTCGAGTCGCAGATCACAGGGGCTACCACCCATGAATACCGGACCGGAATTAACCTTGGAGTACAGCTAACGTCTCTTCAAAGGCTGAGTTTTGGTTATAGCTGGCAGGGAGACGCGGGCGAAGATGAGGGTACCATCATCGATCAGATCCACAGCTTAAACACTCGCTGGACCCGGCAGTTGGCGGAGAACACATCGTTCAGCGTTGACTTCAACCAGTCCTACCTGCGAAGCAAGCTGGAACGGAATGATCAAGAGCAGTTTACATTACGCCTTGTCCTGACCCATGGCTTTTCTCTGATGGGCACCGGGAGTTAGCGGCAGGCATGGAGTTAAGCCACTAATGCAAGCTGCGAGTCTTACCGAACTATGCTGCGAAGAGAGCAGCATTGAGCCAGAAGAACTTGCTGAAGAATGGCGGGATCTCGAGCAGTGGGCCAGCAACACCGTATTCCTTTCATGGCAATGGATTGGAGTGTGGCTATCTGTTTTCCAACCCAAAGCCAAAGTGCTGCGGGTTACACAGGGTACCCGGCTTGTTGGTTTGGGCATTGTAGTACGGTCGATTGAGCGTAGACATGCCGTTCTTCGCTCTCGGTGTTTGTACCTGCATCAGACCGGCGTGGAGTCGGAGGACCAGATCTGGATCGAATACAATGGATTTCTCTCAGGCCGGGGGTATGAGTCCGCCGTGGCGGTAGCGTGCCTGAACCATCTCAAACGGAGAGAGCCCGATTGGGATGAATTTGTTATCGGCGCAGCCGATGAAAATTACGTGCAGTCGGTATCAGAGGCTTCAGGTCTAGTTTCCCATGTTCGCTGGGAAGCGCCCTGTTTTGGTATTGATCTGTCCTCTCTCAGATCCAGTGGGCAAAGTTATCTCGATTCGTTATCTGCAAACAGTAGGCACCAGATTCGTCGCAGTCTCAGGCTTTACGAGCAAATTGGCGCCGTAACGTTGGTGCGACCAAAAACTCACGAAGAAGCTGATCTTGTATGGGGTTCAATCGCGCCATACCACCTCGCACGGTGGGGTGATAAAACGGGAGAAAGCGGGTTCGCCAACCCGGACTTCGTGCGGTTCCACCAAAGCTTCATCAGGACTAACTGGAAGGCCGGTGCAGTGGATTTGATCGTGCTCAAGGCAGGCGAAGAGGTCATCGCAATCTTTTACAACTTTCTCTACCGGAACCGGATCTACTTCTACCTTGCAGGCATCCGATCGGAGACGGACAACCGGCTGAAACCCGGTATGCTCGGCCACGCGCTCTGCGTAGAGGATTATCTCGATCGCGGTTACGACTTTTACGACTTCATGGGCGGAGAAGAAAGATACAAGCGCCAACTGGGTGTTCGACATCAATACCTGGTTCGCGCTGGACTACAGAGAGATCGCTGGAAACTCCGCGCTGAGCGAGCCGCAAGAACCATAAAGAATCGCTGGGAATTGATGTGAAGATCGTTGTTCTGTCCCACCGGATACCATTCCCCGCAAACAAGGGTGAAAAAATCCGAACGTTTCATCAGATCCAGTATCTGGCTGACTGCGGCCATGAAATAACGGTTCTTGCGCCTTATGAGCATGCCGAAGAAATCAGCTACGGCAAAGCGCTGGAAGAGCGCCTGAAAATAAAAACAATCATGTTTCCGCTTCGGCCCAAGTGGCTGAGGCTGGCGCGGGGTTTGGTAACAAACGACGCTTTGACACTCTCGTATTTTTACAGCGCCGGACTGCAAAAAACTTTCGACAGGCTGGTGAGTTCCGGAGATTACGATACAGTGCTGTGCACCGGCTCCGCCATGGCGCCTTATGTTTTCCGAAATCCTGAATTAACAGGGCGGGACAAACCAGTGCCGCTTCGTTTGATTATGGACTTTATGGATCTCGACTCCGATAAATGGCGGCAGTATCAGGCAAGTTCCCGCTTACCAATGAAACTGGTGTATGGGCGGGAGGCGAGGCTCATCAACCGGGTAGAATTGAGAAGCTACCAACGGTTTGACGAATGTTTCTTTATTTCGGCGAACGAGGTGGATCTCTTCTCCATGCAGCTGCCTGAAAACCGGAAACTGAGTGTGCTTGGTAACGGGATAAATACCAGTTCTTTTTTCCCGGTCCGCGAGGAGGACGCTGCCCGTAAACCGACGTTTTTGTTCACAGGCGTCATGAATTACAAACCAAACGAAGATGCCGTCCTCTGGTTTGTCGATGTGCTTTGGGAACGAATAAGAGCAGAATGGCCGGATGCAGAGTTCATTATTGCCGGCATGGACCCGAGTTCCAGAATAAAGCAGCTGGGAAAATTGCCCGGCATTACCGTTACCGGTTTAGTGGAGGATATCGTGCCTTTTTATCAGAAAGCCGACATCTTCGTAGCGCCGTTTCGGATTGCCCGGGGTGTGCAGAATAAAATACTTCAGGCTCTGGCATGTGGCCTTCCGGTTATAACAACCCGCCTCGGGTTGGAAGGAATTAATGCAACCCCGGGAGAAGACATTCTTGTAGCCGATACTGAACAAGAATTCTTTGAGGCCATAAAAAAGATTCTTGAAACAGAAACGCTCTACAACAGCTTGTCGCTGAACGGTGTCGAGCTCATCCAGCGGGAATACAGCTGGGACAGTGTGCTACAGGGTCTTGCCAAGGCAATAGAAGTAAAGGATTGCGCGTGACGGGTATTACGGAAATCGCAAAGAAAACAATCAGGATTGGGGCGCTCATTGTTGTGAGCCCGTTGGTTGTTCTCTACTGGTTGTTACGCCCTGTCAGCCGGGAGGACAGCCTGTTCGCCGGATTTTCCCAAACCGTGTCCCTGTTTCCGGGGCTGCTGGGCAGTTATCTCAGAATCGCTTTCTACCGCTGTGCCATGAGCCATTGCGCGAACGACAGCTATATTGGGTTTGGCACCCTGTTCTCCCACCGTGATACCGAACTGCACAGCGGCATCTATATCGGGCCTCAATGCAACATCGGCTTATCCGTAATCCACCGTAACTGCCTTCTCGGGAGCGGCGTTCACCTTTTGAGTGGCAAAAACCAGCACCGTTTTGATGATCCGGATACCCCGGTTCGCCTGCAGGGCGGGGAGTTCACCAAAATATCCCTTGGCGAAAATACCTGGGTTGGCAATGGCGCCATCATCATGGCGAACGTTGGCAGGGATTGTATTATCGGTGCAGGCACTGTGGTTACCAACGACATTCCCCCCGGGTCAATCGTAGCGGGCAACCCCGGTAAAGTCGTTCGGAGCCGATACGCTGAATCAACAAAGGGGGCCACGACATGACGGCTGGCTCCGGCGTATTTGCAGGCACGGTGAATAACCCCCACAACCTTTTGCAATGGCTGCGTTTTGGCCTTCCGGTTGAGAAAGGTGTGTGTGAGGATGCGCAGTACCTTGAGTTGGCATCCGAAAGCGGGGACAAAATCGACGCAGAGTTCAGCACCATAACCCGATGGCACGACGGCTCCGTTAAATGGGTTCTGGTGGATCTTGTCGGAGAAATGTCCGGCGCCGTCTTTCTTCAGCAAACCGGAGGATCGGGGCAGGGCCGGGCGAGGCAGCATCCGGCCTCATCTATTGAAGGGGATTTTGCCGGTGAGAAATGCCGGTTTTCTCTCGGTAATGACATCAAGGCAGAATTGTTGATATCTGTTGAGGGCGCTGAACGTCGACTGAAGCTGGCACAAAACCAGGTTGAGCGGAGAAGGCTAAGTGCCGACTACCAGTGGGTGTTCGAGGTTGAGGGCATTCGTGATCTGGAGGTTTCCCTTCGTGTGACCGATGTGCCGGCAACCGGACACATCGAGCTCAAGCCAAGAGTGCATAACCGCAGGGCCAGCCTACACCCCAATGGTTGCTGGGACCTGGGTGATCCCAACAGCCTATACATCGACAGTTTTTCAGTGAAAGTGACCAACCCGAAGGCTTCCGACACCAGACTGGAACTCCAGGATCTGGCAGCGCATCCGGCGTTTGAACGGTCTTATCCAGAGGGTGTGTTAGTCCAGTATGGCAGTGGCGGGAAACACTGGGATTCGCCGGTTCATGTTGACAAGAATGGCCAGTCAACCGTGCCCGAGCGTGGCTTCAAGCTCTTTGATAACGAGGGTGGGCACCTGGCCCAGGGTTTACGTGCCAGCCCGATTGTTCGGTTCGACAACCCGAGCGCCCGGAGATACCTGATCCCCGGCGACTTCTGGGAAAATTTTCCATCCTCTCTTGAAGTAAAAGCCAAAGAGACTTCCTGGCGGCTGTTTCCAAGGGAAACCGAACTGCAGCCTGGAGAAGCCAAAACCTGGCAATGTGATATCGGGTTTACAGTTCCCTGTGCCAGTTTCACCTACGATCCTGGCTATATCGACCACACCGGCGTGATCCTGGGGCGCAAGGTAGTTGCAACCAGTGAGCTCACCGACCTGCTGGATAACAACCTTTCAGGACCTGGTTCGTTTAAAGAAAAACGTGAAGCCTGTGATGAATACGGCTGGCGGAATTTCGGCGAGCTCTACGCCGATCACGAAGCTCTGAATTCGTCTGACGATGAAATCTTCGTCTCCCATTATAACAACCAGTATGACCCGATACTGGGATTTTCATTAAGGTATCTGGCCACCGGAGACCGGCGCTGGGATCAACTGGCGTGCGATCTGGCGCAACATGTTGTTGATATCGACATCTATAAAACCGATCAGGACAAAGCGGAATACAACAAAGGCCTCTTCTGGCACACGGATCATTATCTGCCAGCGCTTACCGCCACCCATCGTACCTACTCGAAAGACCATCAGTACGCCTATGAAGGGCACCAAGGCGGTGGGGGACCGGGCGGCCAGCACTGCTATCCTTCGGGGCTTGCTCTACGATACCTCCTGTCTGGCGACGATACATTCAAGTATGCGGCCATCGGGCTGAGCCAGTGGGTGCGCTGTTTCTATAATGGCTCACCGACGGTGCTTGGCCGATTACACAGGCTACTCACGGTCGATCTTAAAGCCGGACAAATGACCAACGTCGGTTACATTGAGGAGGGGTACAAATACCCCCTTGACCGCGGCACAGGCAATTACCTCAATGCCCTCATCGATGCCTTCCTGGTCGGGGGAGATGCCGGTTTGCTGGATGAAATGTATGGCATCATCATCGAAGCGGTGTCTCCGGATGATGATCTTGCGGCCCGGGATCTGGCGAACGTTGAGGAGCACTGGTTCTACATCGTATTCCTGCAATCACTTGCCCGGTACCTCCTGCTCAAGGAGCAACTCGAACAGCCGGATCATCATTATGCCTATGCCCGACATTCTTTCCTGCACTACGCCGAATGGGTGCTGAAGTACGAAGAGACCTACCTCTCCAATCCGGATGCCCTTGAGTTCCCAACGGATACCTGGGCTGCACAGGATTTAAGAAAGGCCAACGTGCTGTATTACGGAGCCTATTTCAATCCGGCAAGTGCAGAAGCTTTCCGGCGACGGGCAGACCTGTTCTGGGACTATTGTGTAAAAACGCTTGGAGAGTCTCCTGAAGCCCATACCACCAGAATTCAGGCGATCGTAGCTCAGAATCTGGGTGTTCGTGAGTGGTGTCTGGAACGCGACAGTTCGCCATACCCGCTGATGCCGCTAGAGCAGGTAAGGGTAAGTAAATCAGGCATCAGGCAGCGTTTTTTGCGGGATCTCCGGAAGATCCTGCGGGACTTTTCGATAACCAACGAAATCGAGTGGCTCAAGGGCCGCGTGAGCGGTCGATGAGGGGGACAAATGGATACCGTTGATTTTGTAATCCCCCACATGGGTCGCCCGGAAATGCTCCAGGAAACCGTTCGGACCATTCTGGCCCAGAGCCGAATCGAGCAGGTGGAAAGTATAACCGTGGTCACGAAAAACGAGCATCGGCTACCGCTCGTGGAACACGATAAACTGAACATTCTGTACGCGCCCGATGCAGCGTCCATCTCTGACCAGAGGAATCGTGGCGTGGCAGCCGGGCGTGCGCCCCTGGTTGCGTTTCTGGATGCCGATATCGGCCTGGCAGAAGACTGGCTGGAAGTCTGCGCCGGCCTGCTGGCAGAAAAAAGCGACCGGGTGTTGGTCAGCGCCATGCAGAAAAACTCAAAAAGCGCCGGCCGGGTAGAACGTCTCAGAACAGCGCTCAGCAATGTCAGTCTGGATGAGCCTGTCCAGTTTCTTCCCGGCAGGAACCTTCTGGTAAAACGTTCGGCCCACGAGCAGGTGGGGGGCTTTCCGGAGCACCTGCAAACCTGCGAGGACTATTTCTATACGGAACAACTGTCCCGGCTTGGCGAGCTCTATTACACCTCTCGCACCCACTACGTGCATCTGGGCGAAGATAAATCGCTACGACAAACATTTACCAAGGAAATCTGGCGCTCTGAATACAACCTGCTATCGCTGGCAGGTCGCACGGTGCCGGTCAGAGAATGGCCGAGTATTTTGTTGCCGTTCTGGATGGTGCTTGGGTTTGTTGTGCTTGTTGCCGGTACGTATTCGCGGCCATTTGGGGCTGCAGGCGCGATCATGCTGATTGTGCCGGCCTGTCTCTATAGCGCAAGGTTGTATGCCAAGCCATCAAACGACCAGCCGCTGCCGTTTCTGCTACTTTTTTATACAGTGTATTTTCTGGCCCGCGCAGCAGGTACTGTTAAGGGTACACGGCTTTTGCTGAAGAGGAAGCTCACGGAATGAGTATCAGGGTTCTGCAGTTCATCTGTCCTACGGGGTATTACGGTGCCGAGCGCTGGATCAACGCCTTGGTCTCGGCGAATAGGGATGATGCTATTGAATACCATATCGCAATCACGGATGAACCCGAATCGTCTGATGAGGTGCTCACACGCTCAATACTGCCCGAAGGCCAGAAGCACCGCCTCAGAATGTCGTCCAAATTCGACCTTCTGGCCATAGTCCGGCTTGCCCGGCTGCTCAAAGAGCGGCAGATAGATATCATCCATACCCACGGCTATAAATCAGACATCGTCGGAGTTGTCGCCGCAAGGTTGGCGGGCGTGCGGTCTGTATGCACGCCTCACGGCTTTGAAAATGCCGAAGACACCCGCCTGAAAGCCTACATGTGGCTCGGGGGGAAGGCCTTCCACTGGTTTGACTTGGTTTGCCCCCTGTCTGAAGATATCGAAAAAACCGTCTTGCGCGATTACGGCGTTGATTCCCGATCCGTTCGTTTGATCAATAACGGCGTGGACCTGGCGGAGGTTGAATCGGCAATCGCTGACCCGAAAACTCTCGATGCCTCGGACTTTACCATTGGCTACATAGGCCAGTTAATCAGTCGCAAGAACTTGCCGGCAACCCTTGAAGCCTTTGCCCTGTTTCATGGCGACCACCCGAATGCGCGCCTGGTGTTGATTGGCGACGGTGAGGAAAAGCCGCGTCTCATGGAGCAGGCCGGGGCGCTGGGTCTGTCAGATTCGGTGGATTTTCTCGGATTCCGGGACGATCGCCTTCAGCTTCTGCCGACCTTTGATGTCTTTGCACTCACGTCATCCCTGGAAGGAATCCCTCGCTGCCTGATGGAAGCCATGGCTGCCAACGTTTGCGTTACCGCCTTCGACATTCCAGGCGTTGACGTGCTCGTGAAGCAGGATGAAACCGGCGTACTGGTTCCTTTTGGCGACGCTCGCGCTTTGGCGAGGGCATGGGCTCATCTGATGCAAAACCCCGCCACAAGGACAAGACTGGCTGAAGCTGGCCGATCCTGGGTTTATTCCAGGTTCTCAGCTGCAGCTATGGCGGAGGAGTATGCTGCGTTGTTCAAGAACCTGAGCGCAAAACAGGTGGTCAGCAATGCGTAAAGTCTACTTCGTGCTCAGTGTGGACACCGAAGAAGAGTGGGATTGGGATGGCCCCTTTCCGAACAAGGTTATCTCCGTCGAAAACGTGGACCATCTTCCGGTATTCCAGGGCCAGCTGAACGATCTGGGCCTCAAGACCAGCTATTTCCTGGATTACGCGGTCATGGAAAATGCCCATGCACGGGGCCTGCTGGCGGATCTCTACCGGAGCAATCCCGGGATCGAATTCGGGGCTCATCTTCACCCCTGGGTAACGCCACCCATCGTACCGGTTGAATCGGAGGCCGACTCCCACATTGTCAATCTGCCCATCGACATTGTTTCGGAACAACTGAGATCCCTGACCAGCACGATCACCGAACTGACCGGCCGGCAACCTACGTCGTTTCGCTCCGGTCGTTGGGGTATTAACGATGACATCTTAAGGGCGCTGGCGAAGCAGGGCTACCTGGTGGATTCCAGCATCTACCCCTTTTACGAAAACGACTGGTTCAGTTGCGCTGAATACGACAGTTGGCCACTCGCCATGTCGCACCTGCAGACCAAGCCGGAACTCATCGAACTGCCGGTAACCGCCGGCTTCAACCACCGGCCCTTTACCAAAGCACAGCGCATGCACAAGACCTTAGAGCAGCCGGCCTGGGCACGATTCCATGTTATCGGCGTGCTATGGGCGCTGATGCTGCACCGGAAAATCTACCTTAGCCCGGAACTTTCAACCAGCCGCGACATGATTGCCCTGTGCAAAGAAATGCTTCAGGCGGAATGCCCGGTGATCCACATGTATTTGCACAGTTCCAGCCTTCTGCCGGGTTCAACTCGCTATGTTCAGTCCGAGAGGGACAAGAACCGGCTTGTGAAACGCATAGAGAGCGTGGTCAGCTTCCTCCGTTCACAATGCGAGGTGGAACCAGTGGCCATCACTGAGGCGGCTCTTCGCCTGAGGGAAGAGGGGGCTCTCAAAAACCATGGCTGAGGCAGCGCTGATTGATTATCAGGAACGGGACAACTGGAACGAATTTGTTGCCGGCGCAGAGTCAGCGACTCCATACCACAGATTCGAATGGATGGAAGCCATAGAAATTGCCTACGGCCATAAACCCTATCCGATTGGTGTGAAGCAAGAAGGTAAGATCGTTGCCGTATTGCCGTTGATACTCATGGAACAGCCCCTGACCCGGAAAAAAGCCCTGGTCAGTTTGCCATTTTGTGATCTCGGCGGGGCCGTGGGTGCAGGGGCCCACGTCGAGCTACTGAGCAAAAAAGCCAGGGAGTTGGCAGACTCCTTGGCCGCCCGCGAACTCGAAGTTCGCCAGAGAGAAGGTCAGGGCATGGGCTTTGATTTCGACACCCTGGCGTCGGAGGTTGGCAACCAGAAAGTCAGTATGATTCTGGAGCTGGAATCCGGCAGCGAGAAGCAACTGGCCGCCTTCAAACCGAAGCTGCGAAGCCAGATAAAAAAAGCCATGAAAAACGGCTGTACTACAGAGCTCGGCAACAATGAGAAGCTGGTTGAGGATTTCTACCACGTTTTCAGCCGCAATATGCATGCGCTTGGTTCACCTGTGCACAGCAAGGACCTGTTCCATGCCATTTGTAAGGCCTTTGCTGATCAGGCCGTTGTTGCCGTCACCTATTTCGAGGGCAACGTGGCAGCCGGGGGCATTGTGCTGAAAAACGGAAAGAATGCCGCCATACCCTGGGCCTCGTCGCTTTCGGAGTACAACCGGCTGGCGCCCAACATGCTGCTGTATTGGGAGCTCCTGGCACACTGCGTGGATAACGGCATCACAACTTTTGATTTTGGCCGTTCCACATTCGGGGAGGGTACCTTCCGGTTCAAGAAGCAGTGGGGCGCTCAGCCTTATTTGCTGTCGTGGCAGAACTGGATCGAGCAGGGCGAAAGCCCAACGGCTGCGCCGGGTAAAATCAGGCCCATAATAGAGCGCGCCTGGCGCCGTCTTCCCCTGGGGCTGGTTAATGTACTCGGACCACTTGTGCGAAAGCACATTCGTTTATAGGGATTGTTAACGTGTGCGGTATAGCAGGATTCACAACCTCTCATGAGTCTGACAGCCATCTAAAAGTGGCCAGGGCCATGGTGGAGTCGATACGCCACCGGGGGCCAGATGCCCAGGCAGTGCAGCAATTCAACGGCGCGGTGCTGGGCCATGCCCGGTTGAGTATCATTGATCTTTCCGAAGCCGGTAATCAGCCCTTTGTCTCCGACGATGGCCGCTATGCCCTGGTGTTCAACGGCGAGATCTACAACTTCAAAACCCTGCGCAATAAACTTGAAAGCCAGGGTGTGCGGTTCCGCACCCAAACCGATACCGAGGTGGTACTCGCGCTGTTAGCCAGGGAAGGCATGGGCGCCATCGAGCAACTGAACGGCATGTTTGCCATTGCCTTCTGGGACAATGACGCCGGCACCCTCGATTTGATTCGGGACCGGATTGGCAAAAAACCACTGTACTACACCGAACAGGACGGCCAAATGCTGTTCGCATCAGAGCTCAAAGCCCTGCTCCAGTGCCCGAACGTACCCCGGGAAATCCGCCCGGATGCGGTTTACGATTTCTTTGCCTACCAGTACGTACCCGACCCGAAAACCATCTTCAAAAACATCTACAAACTGGAGCCGGGCAGCCACTTGCACCGCACTAGCGCCGGTAAGACAACGCTGCGCCGCTACTGGTCACCGGAAATGGGCGAGCCTGAGTCCCTGAGCATGGAAGAGGCGAAAGGCCAACTGCTGGACTTGCTGGAAGATGCCACCAAACAACGCATGATCAGTGACGTGCCATTGGGCGCCTTTTTGAGTGGCGGAGTGGATTCAAGCGGTGTAGTCGCCATGATGGCAAAGGGCGGGCATACCGTAACCACCTGCTCAATCGGCTTTAAAGAGAAAGACTTCAACGAAACCGAATTCGCACAGGCCGTGGCCAACCAGTACCGGACCGATCATCGGGAACACACGGTGGAGGACGGCGTTGCGGAACGCCTGCTGGATATCTGCCGGTTCCTGGATGAGCCTTTTGCAGATTCATCCCTGGTGCCGACCTTTCTGGTCTCTGAACTCGCCAGGAAAGACGTAACCGTTGCCCTGACAGGGGACGGCGGCGACGAAATCTTTGCCGGCTACGAAAAATACGCCACCGACTGGAGAGAGAACCAGCTGCGGAACAAGTTTCCCTCATCTGTGCGGGCGGTTATGGGCGATCTGGCCCCCGCTCTGCGGAAAATACCCGGCACATTCCTGCGCCGTGCAAGTTCATTGATGCACAGCCTCAGCCTGGACCCGGCAAAGGCCTTCTATGTAACCAATACCTTCATTGATGATCACATCTGGCAGTTCCTGCTGAACGAGGATTTCCGAAAGGACCTTGCGGATTACCATCCCAGTGAACTCACAGAGCAGGTCTATAACCAATGTGACTCCGAAGACCATCTGGCAAAGATTCTGTATACCGACATGCGAACCTTCCTGCCGGGCGACATACTGGTAAAAGCAGACCGCATGAGCATGGCCAATTCCCTCGAACTACGGTCGCCACTGCTGGATTACCGCATCATCGAGTTCGCCAATCGCCTTCCTTCCAAGCTGAAATTCAACAAGGGCGACAAAAAGATTGTGCTGCGCGAGGCGCTCGAGCCGTTACTGCCGCCGGAGATTCTGAACCGCAAAAAAATGGGCTTCTCCACGCCTCTGGCGGCCTGGTTCCGAGGGGAATTGAAGTCCATTGCCGAAGCCCATTTTTTTGAGAGAGGGCAAGGCCTGAGCCAGGTGTTCCGCAAAGACCACATAAGATTGCTATGGGACCAGCACCAGAGAGGATTGTTCGATCATTCCCCGGTGCTCTGGAGTATGCTGATGTATGAAATCTGGTGGCAGAATTACATGGCAGGGAGCGAGGCCCGAACGCCTCAAACGGAAACACCGGTCGCTCTGGCCACCTGTTAACAGCTCACGCTCTGGATTGATTGAATGTCGATATTATTACTCAGCGAAATTTTCCCGCCCCGCCATGGGGGCAGTGGCCGCTGGTTTTATGAACTCTACCGAAGGCTTGAGCCGGGCATGGTAACCATCGTGACACAGGATAACGCCGATCCGGGTGATCAAAGGGTGGATGCAGAATTCCCCCAACGCATACATAGGACCGCCATGGCATCAACAAGCTGGGGCCTGTTGAGCGTCACAGGACTCGTTTTTTACGCGCGGACTCTGATGCGTATCCTGCGATTGAAACCTTCGGGTTTAAGCCAGATTCACTGTGGGCGCACCATCCCGGAGGGATTCATAGGCCTCCTTCTGGCGAGGCTGCTGCGCAAACCTCTGCTGTGTTACGTGCACGGTGAGGATATTGAAGTGGCCCGCACAAGCCGGGAGCTTACCTGGATAGTGAATCGAGTTTTGCGTGGCGCCGACCGGCTTATTTGCAACAGCCAGAATACCAAGTCGCTCCTTATGGAGCATTGGGATGTGCCGGCCAAGAAGATTGAAGTGATAAATCCGGGCGTAGATGAAGAGACCTTTTGCCCCGCAGACCCAGATCCGGCCTTCCGGAAAAAGGTTGGTTGGGACGATCGATTTGTTTGCCTCACAGTGGGTCGCCTCCAGCGCCGTAAAGGCCACGACAAAATGATCGAGGCTATTCCAGAGATCAAGAAGGAAATACCTAACATCCTCTACGCCATCGTGGGGCAGGGCGATAACTACCCAAACCTGGTAGCGGAGGCAAAAAAACTTCGCATTGGGCAGCAGGTACAGTTTTTGGATGAAATCAAAGATGAAGACCTGATCCGCTGTTACCAGCAATGCGACCTTTTCATATTACCGAACCGATCAGACGGGAACGATATTGAGGGGTTTGGCATGGTACTGGTGGAAGCTCAGGCGGCGGGCAAACCGGTTATCGCCGGTGACTCTGGTGGGACCGCCGAAACGATGAAAGTGGGTGAGACGGGAATGATTGTGGATTGCACCAGCCCAGAGGCTATTGCGAAAGCCGTTCATTCATTAAAGAAAGAAATGGAACAGGGGGCCTTTCTGCCAGACGCCTGCAGGCAGCACGTTCTCGAAAACCTGACCTGGGTAAAGCATACCGAACAAGCTAAGGCAGTATTTCAGCAGCATGGAGGCGGCCTATGAGCGAATCCTATTCGGTGGTTACGTTCGCTTATAACGAAGAGAAAACCATTGCACAGACTATTCGCAGTATTCTGGTTAATTGCGATGACCGCCTGACAAAACTCACTGTCGTCGCCAATGGTTGCACGGATCAGACCGTTGAGGTTGCGAAGACATCAATGGAAATCGCGGCGGTTCCCTGTGAAGTGGTCGAATTGTCTCTCGGTGACAAGTGCAATGCCTGGAACGAGTATGTTTATAACCATTTACCGAAAGCAGACGTCCACTTTTTTGTCGACAGCGACGTGACCTTTACAAATCAAGCCTTCCCGAAGCTCTTTGAACAGCTTATGAGCTCTCCGGAAAAAAACGCTGTTACCGGCTTACCCCAAACCGGTCGGAACATCCGGCAATACAGGGAACTTGCTACACGCTACTCCTGCCTTTTTGGAAATCTCTATGGGCTTAAAAACGAGTTCGTTCAACGACTGGCGGAACAGAAAATCCGTTTACCGATTGGTCTGAGCTGGATAGACGCCCAAATTACTAAATTGGTAAACGACAATCTCGAGTATCATAAGAACGACTACCAGCCCCGCGTAACATTCGTGGAGGGCGTTGGCTACCGTTTTGACAGCCTGAAACCCTGGAAGCCGGAGGATATCCAGCTATACATCAATCGGATATGCCGTTACAAAACCGGCCAACTTCAGGAGCCTTACCTCGATGCGCTGCCATTCACCGAGTGGCCCTCGACCATGAATGATATTAACCGGGATATCCTTCGAAACGGTGTTACGCTCACAGCCTTGGGAAAAGTAGCGCCTTTCCGCTACAAGGTTTTGAAAAGATTAAGGAAAGAGTTCAGTAATAGGCCAGGGATTCAGGCATGAACATACTGTATGTCCATAACGTTGGAAAAGTCGGTGGCGCGGAACGAGTTACCCTGGATATCATCCGGGGGCTTGACCGATCTTCACACCAAGCGTTCCTGGTAACGCCTGAAGAAGGCCCCTTCCTGGATGCAGCAAGGGAACTCGGCGCTAGGGCATGTGCACTAGAAATTCAGCAGCCAGATGCGATGAAGCCCATTCAAACCCTCAAAGGTTACCGGCGCTGGCTCAAATTCCTGCGTGAGCATGAGATAGGCCTTATTCACACAGGGGACCTGTTCGTCACCCGAGCGCTAGTCCAGCCCGCGAAAAAAATGGCTATTCCTCTGGTTTGCCACGTCCATTTCCCTATCGAAACGTCTGCATTGGCGTGGATTTTCAAAACGCACCCGTACCAGTGCCATTTCGTTTACTGCAGTCACGAACTGCATGAAACTGTCTCTCAGCGTATAGAAACTGTTTTGAAGGCACCCTCTCATCAGGTCATACATAACGGTGTTGATGCCGAAATCTTTAAACCTTTTTCGCCTTCAAAGAAAATCTTGCCCCACAATAAGACCAACATCGGAATCGTAGCCAACCTGCAAGAGAGAAAAGGCCACCTCGATCTGATTGCGGCCATTGCAAAGCTATATCCCGATTACCCCCAAATTCAAGTACATATTATCGGCGGTGATCTGTTTGGCGATTCACGAGAAAGACTTTTAAAAGAGCGAGTAGCTGAACTGAAACTGGACGATGCGTTCACCTTTCACGGACAGGTCGGTGATGTTCGGGATTATTTGAATGAGTTAGACATACTGGTTTGCGCCTCCCACGAGGAAGCATTTCCAATTTCTATGCTGGAGGCTATGGCCTTTGAACTACCAATAGTATCGACAAACGTGAATGGTATCCCAGAAGCATTAACTCATGGATACTCGGCACAATTAGTCCCTCGATCTCGCCCCGATATGTTAGCCACTAACCTAAAACTTATGTTAGACGATTCAAAACTTGCGAAATCCTATGGCTCTGCGGCCAGAATCGAAGTAGAGAACAGATTCAGTCTTCAGGTTTTCAAACAAAAAATTCATAGGCTTTATGACTCAGTAGGCGTAGTACAATGACTGAGGGACCATATTTTTCGGTTGTTGTTCCAACATTTAATCGCGCCGAAAGTTTGCAGAGCACTCTGAAATCGATCTTGAACCAAACCTTCAAAAATCTCGAAGTTATTGTGGTAGACGATGGGAGTGAAGACAACACCGAGGAAGTTGTTAAGCGTTTTAATGATCCACGCTTAATTTATATAAAAAAACAAAATGGCGGACCGCTTTTAGCAAGAGCTAGAGGAGCAGACGAGGCAAGGGGACACTGGATTGCCTTTTGCGATAGCGACGATCTTTGGGCAAACAACTATCTTGAACTTTTGCACAAAACTATTTCCAATTTCAGGATTGACACCATTTTCTGCGACTACAAAGTACAAGGAGAAAGGCGATCGAGAATTGCTGAGCTAGAAAGAGGCGGATTTTTTAACGGATTGGTCTCAACCAAAACGGAAGAAGTTTGCATTTTAGATCGCAAGACCTTTTTTCGTAAACTCCTAAACGTCCAGCCGATTATGATATCAGCCTTTGCAATAAAACGAAGGTTTTATGAAAAAATTGGTGGTATTCACAAGGATTTAAAAGTTATCGGTTCCGAAGATTCACATCTGACATTAAGAGCGTCCGCAATCGGTGTAACGGCATATACTTCAAAGTGTTTGGTAGATATCGGGCGAGGCGAAGATAATGTATCCGCAAACTTCATAAGAAACTTGGAGGGTGGCACAAAAATATTGGAGTCGATCTTAGATTCTGGACACTTACCAATATATTTTGAAAATAACTTAAAGAAAGCAATTGACAGACAATTTTTAGAGATAGCAGAGCAATATTATTGGCAACGCGACCTTAAATCGGCTCTAAGAAATTTGAATAAAACGAAAGTAGCACAAGGCCGATTAGCCCGAAAATTAAGATTACTGTTTCTTTTGGGATTAAGGCGGCTTCAAAACGTCGATAGGATTTGGGGTGCTTTTCGATGAGCCGTTTAATTCTGTTTGTACTAATACTCATCGCAGGGTTTTCTATATTTTTTGCTCCCTGGATCGCGGGTCTTGCTTACGTTATAAATAGTCTTCTACAGCCGCAATACTTGTGGCCTTGGGTTTTTCAGGGAATCCCAATTTTTCGTGTAACCGCGGCACTGGCAATCATTGGCTTTTTGTTTGTCGTGGCGAAAGATTCAAAAACTACGAAAATATATAAAAATAAGCAGAACTTCTTTCTCGCATTTATTTGGGGGTGGATGCATTTATCAAACTTTTTGTCCCCTTTTAAAGGCGCACCTGTGTCAGTTCCACCAGAGACTGTGCTGGGAACCCTGAACAGTATAATGGTTATGTACTTTGTTCTTCTTCCACTCTTGAATAATCAAAAAGCGCTTAAGTATATTTGTCTAACGTTCATTCTTGTTGGTGCCTATTATGTATACTGGGCCAATTCGATTTATCTCAACCAAGAATGGCACCGGTTTGTTAATAATCGACTAACGGGGCCATCCTTAAGCCCTTACAGAGACGCCAATGCGCTTTCGACTCTCATAGTAATGACTCTACCGTTTGTAATATTCTTGTACTTCAAGGTAGAGAAAAAGATTTCAAAAATTGCAATTATTATATTTATACCTTTGGCATGGCATTCGATCGTACTTTTCAGCTCAAGAGCAGCGTTGTTGGCATCCGTTTTCTCCTTGGTTTTGGTGGCATATGTTATAAAATCCAAGAAAATCAATATTGTGCTTTCAGTGTCATTTATTATTTTCTTAACATACCAGGGAAGTTTGCTGATTAGCCGCACTGCAGACACCGTTGAAGAAGCACGAGTTAACGCCGAGCAACCAATCAATCCAAGGCTTATCTCATGGGAAGCAGGTTTGCGACTCATTCCTGAGTATCCATTTTTCGGAGCTGGTGTACAGATGTTCGAAGCCGCAACCAGGCAACATTTTCCGGGTATGACCCCGCATGTGGCTCACAATACATTTATAAATTTTTCAGCAAATACAGGTCTTATCACAGGAATAATGTTTCTAGGATTAATTTATCTATCTTGGCGAAGATTAAGATTCGCAGTTAAGGAAGGCGGTTCTTTGCAGGATCTAAGTTATTATGCGGTTGTGTCATCGAGCATAAGCATCTTGGTTTTTTTTATATGTTCTTTATTTTTAGATTTGATTATATTTGAGCCCTTTTTTATCGTTATTCTTATAAATTTAATCGCTTGGAATCATCTATGTTCGCAAGAACGAGTTCCGGAGCCTTCGTGTGAATAAGGTATTGTCCAGCTCTCTTCTATTAGTTATTCAAAAGATTGCAGAGCGCTCTCTTGGTATTATAAGCACTCTGATCCTGGCGAGAATACTTACACCTGAAGACTTTGGCCTAATCGCAAAAGCGATGTTAGTTTTATGGTTCGTTCAATCCATATCGGCAGCCGGCACAGAGTCCTATATTCTCCAAAAGGAAAATGTATCCGAAGGTGATCTGAACACCGCATGGACCCTTAATTTTATTCTAAAGGCACTTGCTTTTTTATTTTTGTTAATATTGGCCTCGATCTATAAATTGATTACAGAAGATAACCAAGTGTTTTTGATAATTTGCGTACTTGGATTTACGTTGGTAATTAGTTCGCTTAAAAACCCTGGGCTATTGATCTTAAAACGTTCTCAAATTTACACTAAGATCGTTTCAATATCGGTTTTAGGTAAGCTCGCTGCGGTCATTGTTGTAGTGCCAGCTGCACTAATCCTGCAGAACCATTGGGCGATAGTGTTAGGACAGTTCGTTTTGTCACTGGTGGCCGTAGCTCTTTCTTACCTTATCTCTAATTTTAAGCCTAGATTCTGCGCAAGAAATATGCGAGACCAGTGGGAGTTTTCTAAGTGGCTAATTCCGCAAGAGATGGTTGGCTATTTCAGAAATCACATCGACACGGTAATAGTAGGTAGCAAATTTTCGGCAGGGGAGTTGGGAGCGTACAATAATATGAAATACTTCGCCTCGATTCCTATACTCCAACTGATTACACCTGCAGCAGAACCACTGCATGCTGAGTTGGGTAAGGTCCAGAACGACCGAAATGAGATGAAGTTTCAAATTGATTTTACCAATTTTGTACTTGCTTTTATGATTGCCCCAATTTCAGTAAGTTTGTTTCTTGGTTCTGAACCAATAGTTGCTTTAATTCTGGGGCATCAGTGGGTTCCCTATCATGGGATATTTGGAGTTCTTGCTTTAAGCACACTTCCTTTGGTGCTGATTTCCCAAGCTAATCGTTTGTTGATGATACGAGGAAAAACGAATTTCATTATGTTTTTTGAGGTTTTCGTTACTGCATGTATTCTTGGAACACTGGCCTTTTTCCAATTTGAACAGGTAAAATTTCTTGCGTTTACAAAGTTTTTTGTAGAATTATTATTTGGCATTCTCTTTTTCTGTTTTTCTTACCGGTACTGTTTAGGTTCCAACCCTGTTAAATCTCTTATTTTATTAATTTATCCTAGTTTTTTGATCGGATTTGTTTCGTATGCTTGCATGAATTATATCACCGTGCCACAGGAATATTTTTTAATAATAACTTTAATAGGGGTCTTGGTGTTTGGTTTGACTTTGTTTTTGAGCTTTCTTCACTTTTATTGGATCTTAAATGCTAGGCAACAGGGTTTGGTAAAAAAATTATTGAGACTCCGATGATAAACTTTCACGGTTGGTTACTTTATGTTCCGGGTGAATTGAAATTTTCAATGTTTTTGACTAGAAAGGCCGAAGATAAAAAATGATTATTGCATTTTTGTTGCTCCTGGACCTTTCTTATCGTTGGTATTCTCAAGCGAGCTGTAAAATAGTTTTGGTCTAAGGAATTCATTATGAAACCTCGTGTTGCCGTTATATGTGCTTCTAATCCGGGAAACGCCGGAATGTACAGTGTGGACATGGCAGCTGTAGACTTTATGGTAAGACACAACATAAATTTTAAGTTGTTTAGCTCGCATGCTCCCGCACGCTTTGGACGTTATCGGTTTCTACACCTTGGATTAGACATAGGCCATAGATCAAACGAACGCTTTGGAGCTCTTTCTTTTAGACGTTTGGAAAATATCTCCCAGCTAAATAAGTATTCGCATGTATTATATTGGGGGGATTTTACGCCCAACCCAGTATACGGTTATGGCGACTTTCACGAAGTTGATAAACGCTATGATGTGGGGTCTACTAGGAGGGAGTCCATAGATAAGTGGGCCCGATTGTATAATCTGTCTGAAGGAAGAATTAACTCAAAAGTTATTGCGGTCGGAAACAATTTTCAGCATGACTATTTAAAAGACTTTCATATCTATGAAGAGTTTTTAGAAAATCTAGAATCGAACTTTGACCTGGTTATGCCTCGGGATCCATTTTCGGTCCAAAACCTACAATCGTTCTTGGGTGTTAACGGGAAACAAAAAGTAAGAGATGGACTCGATCCGGCCTTTCTTCTATCTGATAAATTTAAAAATATAGAAAAGGCTAGTAGCAATACATTTTGCTATTTTTTTGGGAGGTCTGAGCTGAGTGATGCTCTGAAATATGCAGCTGACTTAGAGCGAGAAATTGGTTTAAAAGGAGTCTGTTTTTCCAAGTGGCTAAGTCTTAATTCAAAAACTGCGGATTCGGTTTTTATGAATTATCTTTTTGAGATAAAGAAGTCACGGTTTTTGATCACGGATCTTTATCACTTGGCGATTAATGGGATAAGAATGGGCATTCCAGTGTTTTGTCTAGGCAACCCTGCTCAGGGACAAGAAGGCACCATCGGTGATTTCAAAAAAAAGGTCCTTTTTAAAATGTTAGGTTTGCAAAATTATTACATTGAGGTAGAGCCAAATAACTCTTCAGAGTTAGGGCGAGTCATTCAATTTATTGAGAAAGCCCTGCCTTTCTATGAGAAAAATATAACCGAAGTATACGCGAAGAAAAGGAGTATTATTGAAAAATTTGAGAGCGAACTTTTGTGTCAAATTCTTTAAACCTTGGAACGGATGCTCTTTCTGAAACTTATTGTGCCTCTAATGCCGTGCAATATTAAGCTATTTGGCTGATGCTGGCACTAGTTTTTGTCTAATTTTTAGAAAGGGGAGTTCGATGACTTTATATAATACTTCTGCAAATATTAACGAAAGGGTAAAGGCAAATAGAGCGTAGGTGATAAAATTAATCTCATTGATAACAAGTTTATTTGCAATAGCTATAGCTTCAGGGTGCAACAGGTAAAGTGAATAGGATCTTGTTGCAATATAGTTTGCTCCTGAGACTTTCCAGATCGAGTTTTCTCTCCTTTGAACAGCAAATAACACCATTCCAGAAAACATAAAGGATCGCTCAATGATTCCAGGGTCGGCTAACCAAGGAAGGGGGACGTATCTTTGATAAAAATAAAGGAAGAAAAAGGTGAAGGATACAAAAAATATTGGCGTCGAAGCGTTATTTAGCTTTTTCCAAATTGTACTGTGTTGTGTACTTATGTAGGCAAGTAACACCCCTGCGATACATCCGTCGACTCTAACGTGGGTCTGGTATTCGTTCTCATAGAAGTTAAAATAGCGGAATAGGCTAGGGATCATTAAAGCAAGTAGGAGAACCGATAACCTAGTTTTTGGAGGTAAATTCCAGAGCATAGCGACTGCGGGTGCAATTATGAGATAAAATTGTTCTTCTACAGCGAGCGACCAACTGACATGGAAAATTTCGAATGGTTGATGATAGTTTTGGAGAAAAAACAGATAATCAATGGGAAGGCTCCAACTGTCCTTCGTGATGAGCTGTTGTATTGATATAGTTCCTAATACTGCATAATACGCAGGTAATGTTCTTATCCAGCGCCGGTACCAGAAGCGCCGTACCTCTAGATTTCCGGAAATGGATATTTCCTGGAAGAGTTGCCGACCTAATAGCCAACCAGATAATACAAAAAATAGATCTACTCCCATCCCTCCAAGTTGTAAAGGTGCCAAATATGCGGGAGCGCCATATCCGAGAATGATATGTGCTACCATTACTGAAATGATCGCGAGGCTGCGCAATACATCTAAGGAATGTAGGCGTTCCGTCATTGAATATGGCATCCCTGCTTTTTAAAAGTGTGATTTAGGAGCGCCTAATTAATTTATTCTCATAGGCTTTATTTTTCCTTGTTACTGAATTTCGAGTCCTGAAGGCGAATTCGGCCTGCTTCCTAGGGCAATAGAGTAGCTCAGCAATAGAGGCGCACTCTCGTATTGGCTTTGAAGCTTATCAGCCCTCCCAAGCATTAGAAATAGTCTGTTCTTGCTGTGGTTAAAGCTTGCTCCGATTACCAAATTTGGCGTTTTGCCCTCCTCTTGGAAAGGAAGTCGTATTTCACCGTATTCATAAGGACGCACCTCGTGGGGCGCTTTGTTACCTTGGGCAACGGAAATCATATCGTTCACATCGTAAAACCAAAAGTAGTTGTAAACGTCTGATGCTTCATAGGGGCATGGGCCTCCACATTGGTATCCGTTGTCTTGCGTGATCTTGTACCCGATACCCGAGTTGTGACCTCCGCTTGTTCCAAAAACCGCATAGGTGTCTGATCCAGGCACTATGAACCCAACATGGGCTGTGGAAACTTCAGTCCAAAGATCGTTTTCTCGTTCGCGATTATATGGGTCTTGGGCGAGTGGATTGTCGATCGAATAGTCAATCAAAGGAAAAGTTGGCACCTGATCACCCGAGCTTGCGTTCGTTACGGTTTTCGCTGCGACACCGAACGCGCTAGGTCCTATACTGTTCCTGGCATTTATAGCGTAGTTGCTAGCATAGCCAAATATATAATCACCTTTAAAAATATCTTGAAACTTTGCTGGTATTGCAGAAATCCAACCTGAAGCATGGCTTCTCGCGCTTAATTTCAAAAAACCAGTTACAGGGCTAGTTGCAAGCTCGTTAGGATTTTCTATAACAAATGTAGTGTCGGTATTATTAGCGTCGCCGTCATAATACTGAACGCCGTTGACCACGAGTTCATCATTTATCAGGTTCATCCCGGTAATTCTGTTGATGCTATCTGGATTTCCTGAGGGCACGCGGTCGAAAAACTTTTGGAATGGTTGTTTGTTTTGCGCCATCGGGAGTTCAGAGATCGATGAAGCCGTCGAAAATTGTGGCAACGCAAACTCTGCTATGGCTTGGTGTTGAGAATGACCGACCATGAATGCAGACGAAAGGTCGTCAGTAACGTGAAATGTTCCTTCGGTGTAGCCCATTCGGCTGTCTCCATATGTTCCAACAGGAATTCTGGCCGCACCTTCGTAGACGAGGTCGCCTATCGAAAAGAGAGTTTCCGCACAAACAAAGGATGGTGCGATTAAAGCTAAGAAGACTGATGACCGGAGGTTTGTTGACATTTTGTTCCACCCTCACGCACGTTCTTGCGTGTGCTGTTGGTTGCTGCGTTTACCATCGTTTGAGCGATTGCTGTTGTCTACAGCCACTTATGTTTTCGATCTACTGCTCCCTGCAGTTGGTTCGCAGAAGTATAATCCAAAGTGTAGTTGAATCCTGATGATTTTGTGTAGACTAGTTTAGGAATTTTGTTACTTCGACTCGCCGTTACATTCGCTTGGGTTTTATCTCAGCATAGTGGAATAAGCAGGGTGCTACCCCACATTCTAGGAGCATCTAAAGGACCGCTGGACGTATGAGCGAAACACCAAAATCGACTTCTCGCGACCGGGCAAGCCTACGTAGAATCCTTCAATGGACGACTCCGGCAGGAGTGTCTGAACGAAAACTGGTTCTTGTCACTGGCCGACGCCTGGGAGAAAATCGAAGCATGGAGGACGTTCTATAACCAAGTCAGACCCCATTCCGCATTGGAGTGGTCTACGCCCTCGGACTACGCCAGGAAACATGCGGTTTCACGAAGAAAACCGATGCAATTGGAGCCGGATTTTTCCAACTCTGGGTGGACCTGATACGGGGTCAGGGGCATAAGGTATCGTCAATTTTACACAGCTGCGTTGGATCTCCGTACTTCAGTTTTAAGTTTCTGATATAGATGTCATTCTTAAGGCCGATAACATTCTGTTCGGCTAGCCCGCCTATGTCTGTCCCAAGCCATGAAACCGTATTGAAATTGTAACCACTATGAATGATTTGCGTTCTGTGAAGTTTGGCCATCCAGAAGAACCAGATATCATCTGCCGTTGGACATAGCTCGAGAAAAATTTCTTTGTTGGTGACATCAGTATGGAAGCAGTTGGGTGGATAAATAACCCCGGCACCTGTAGTGGGAAATAATACCCTGTTATTGGTGGCGAGTACTGACTTCAGCCATTTATTATAAGATAACATTTCTCCATTCTCATAACTGACTGCGTGAGTCCTATGGGCAATTATAGAATCGGATCCATCGACCTTACTTGTTAGTCTTTCTAGCCAGCTACGTGGGTAAAATAGGTCGTCATCTGCAGTGACTATGTAGTATTCTGGATAATTAATAATTGCTGGAATAAGCTTTTTGTATGATTTTAAATCGTCGCATGGTTTTATTTTAAAGTATTTGTATTCCTCTTCTAATTTTGTGACTTTTTCAGGCAATAAATCGTAATCAGCATGACTTACCCACAATATAATTAAGTCTGGTTTCACAGACTGTGAGAGGAGTGATTTGATTGTAAGATGGACTTTTTTAAATCGAGGCTTGTAAGAAGTAAAGCTAATTAATAGTTTCGAGTCCAAGTTGTGCTTTTTTTGGGGAGCTCTGTTTAGCATAAATCTAGTGTAAATTTCAAAAATAAAAGATTCTATTCTCCAATACAATATTTTTAGATTTTTTAAGCTTGCATTCACGTTTCTTTCCTTGTCTGACAAATTTGTTATTTTCATGTTTCGATATTTTCAAAATTTTTTAAAAATATGGAGGCGAAAAGGTTGAAGTATCAACTTGGTCTACTTACGAAAACTCCATTTAATTATGCGCAACTAGGCTCAAACTCTATCGGACCGATAGCCTTAAAAGCAGAGTACTTTTCCGGTTATCAAACAATTCAATGTATTTGAATATAGCGGATTTTGCCGCAGCATTCGACTCGGAACGCTTGGCATAGAGTAGTTCCATCGTTAGTTGGCTGAAAATCCATTAAGGCGCTTAGCAAATAGGTTAATTCTCTCAGCGATGAATGCGCTCATAAAGAGTTTTCAAGATTGTTGTACCCTGATCCCACAGATGAGCGATTTCGTCTATGTGGGGTCTGCTACTCGCTGCAATCGCCATAAGAAGGATTGTGACCAGACCGCTAAACAATAATCCGCTTAGAATTAGTGAGATCAGCGCGGTTGCTGGAAAAAATGACAGCCTCACAATTTCAGTTACCAACCAGGCGAAGAGGGACGGGGCCAGAACCAGAACGCTAATGGCGCCGAGTCGAGCCAGGTTGAAGTGTGTCCGGGATTGTAGAATGAGTAGCAGAGCGAGGGTGGTCAGGACGGCAAGCCAACCACGAGCCCATGCCATTGTTGAAAGGGTTATGTCTTCAAGGCTTAGAAGGAATCCTACGATTATGGTTGTGGACACAAGGTCAAATATAAAAAGGGCTCTGACCTGGCCGGTGGCGACAAAAGCATCGCTGACCAGTGCAAACAGACAAAAAGTAAAAAAGAAGAGGGCAAATGGGCGCAACAATTCCTCAAAATCTCCCCACTGGGGCCCCAGGAAAACGTTTACTATCTGCTCGCTGTACGCCGCCATGAAAATGGTCAGTGGAGTCAGCAGAGTGACCATCATGAACAGACTAAGTCGGATGCGATAGGCTAGCTGCTCTGAGTGGTTTTTGCGTTCAGCTATGGCGGCCTGCAGAGGTTCGCTGCCGGGAATAATCACCGATAGAGCAGGAAAGGTTGCGAGTTCACGGATCAGGTGATAACCGCCCAATTGACCAGTGCCAAACAGTTTGCTGACAATCAGGTTGTCTATCTGAGAGCGAGTAAAACCTACCACGCCCCGGAGAATAAGCCACTTGGAGAAGTGCCACTGTGCGCCAATCTTTTGCAGTGTAAGGGCGGGCTTGTAAGCGTGGATGAAATAGGAGCCGATCGCCATCACAATCGCGGCTACTAGGTCGCCCGCAATAATAGCCCAGTAGCTGGGGTGTATCAGGGCAAACACGACTACAACGATAAAAGAGACCGCTTTCTGCCAGATGCTGAGCACGAACACCGGTCGGTAGTTCAGCTCTCGGGCCATAAGCATCAGAATCGGATTGCGTAGCGCTCCAAGCGGCATTGCCAGGGCCGCGATGCTGAGTGCCATGGTAAGCTCCGGCGCGCCGAGATATTCGCTAATCAGGGGAGCAACGACGATAATCAAGGTTGCCATGACAGTCTTAATGGCAAGGTTCATGGTCCAGGCGGTATTGAGGTCCTGGTCAGTGACTTCGGATTTCTGGATGATGTAATGCTTGTTACCAGCATCTGCGAGCGTTTCAAAAAACTGCAGAGCAATGGCCACCATGGCCACGATGCCGAAGTCCGCCGGTACAAGTAGGCGGGCCAGGATCAGTGTGCTGATCAGGCCAAGAGAGCGCTGGAAGAGTTGAATCGCCAACAAGAAGGTAGAGCTCTTGAAAACGCGGCTACTGGTACTCATGTGGTGGGCGAACTAACCTCCAGGGAGGGGATGAATAATATCAACGAAATCAGAAAAAGAGCTTAGCACAGACTATAGTTCCCTGATGGTTAAGGACCTGATTATGTTGCGGGTTTGCTACCTGTTTCTATTGATGATCCTTCCCTTGAATGTGGAGGCGTTCGAGTGCTCCTCGGCCCCTGTACCTGAACAGCCTTCGGGCAGGGAGGTCAGAGTGGGAAACGCGGGCGAGCTTCAGAGAGTGCTGCGCTCTGCGGAGTCAGGCCGTATTATTCTGCTGAAGCCAGGCGTATACAGGCTGTCGGCGACCCTTACAGTTCGGACGGACAATGTCACTCTTAGAGGAAACGGCAAAGCGTGTGGCGACGTGGTTTTGAAGGGCGCCGGGATGAATAACCCGAATTATCGTGGGGCGCCTCATGGCATCTGGACTGATGCTTCCGGCTTTACAGTGCAGAACCTCACCATACGCGACTTCTTTCAACACGGAATCGTGCTAAACCCGGGAGCCGAATCACCGACCTTTCAGAATATCCGCATCCTAAATACCGGTAAGCAGTTAATCAAAGCTAATCCCTCTGGTTTTGGGGATGGCGTTGATGGTGGCCTGGTTGAGCATTCTGTTTTCGCGTACACCGAAGGCCCGCCAATGATCGATCGGGGAGGCGGCACTGGCTACACCAATGGCGTGGATGTCCATGCCGGTGCTAACTGGATTATTCGGAACAATCACTTTGAAAACTTTCATGCGCCAGATCATGCGGATCACCTTTGGGCACCCGTTGTTTTGATGTGGAACGGTGCGCGCGACACCGTTGTGGAAAACAACCACTTTGTAAATGTCGATCGGGCCATCGCGTTTGGTCTGCTGGACCGGCCTTTGGATCATTCCGGTGGAGTCATTCGAAATAACCACATTGACTACCCCGAGGGACTTTACAGTGATGAAAGGCGCCGGGGATCCGATGGGGCGATTATCGTTTGGAGTTCCCCAGGCACCATCGTAGAGGGTAATGAGGTGTTTACCAGAGGAAACCTGAATCGCTCTATTGAATTTCGGTTCGATACCAGTGGTGCCAAGGCGATCGACAACACGGTAGATGCGCCCATTGGTACCCGTGATGGAGCAGTGTATGAAGGCTCCGGCAATCGATTGGTGACAGAATAGCGCTGCTTTCAAATAGGCTGGCTTGGAAGCTACCGATAGCAGTGTTCGTATTGTTGCACCATCTGTTCTGCGGAAAATCGTTCCTCAAAACGCCGTCTGGCTTGTTGCGACATTTTGGAAAGGGCGTTTGGGTCTTGCAGCAACTCCTGGATGGCCCGTGTAAAGGCGGGAAGATCGTCGCTCTCAACCAGTTTTCCTGTTTCGCCATCGGCGACGATTTCGGGTGTTCCGCCAACACGAGTGGCGACTGTCGGAATTCCCAGGCTCATGGCTTCCAGAAGCGTCATGGATGTGCCTTCGGTAAAAGAGGGCAGCAGGAATATGTCCATCAGGCTCAGGTAGTCGGCCGGCTCTGATTGAAAACCTGTAAAAATAACTGACTCTCCCAGGTTTAATTCAGCTGCAAGCTTTTCCAGGTTGTCGCGTTCCGGGCCGTCGCCCACCAGGAGCAGCCTTACAGGGGCGTCTTGATCGAGCAAAGTTCGCGTCGCCTTCAGCATCATTGCCTGGTTTTTCACTGCGTCCAGTCGGGCGACGGTACCAATCACCGTTGCGTCTGGTTCTATTCCAAGCTCTTCTTTTAATGTAGCGCGTTTTTTCTCAGTAACTTCCAACGGTGCGATGCCATTGTAGATGACACTGATTCTGTCTCTGGGGAAGTATTCGTATTCCACAAGAGCGTCGCGCGTTGCGGAAGAGATGGCGACAAGTTTGTGGGAGGTGCGAGCAATGAAAGGATTGATGAGCTTTGCTTTTTTGCGGTGCTGGTCCGGATGAAAGCGGCCATGCTCTGTGAAAACTACCTTTGCTCCGGTACCCCAGTGCGCGAACCAGCCATAGGAGTAAGGTGAGTATTGGTGGCAATGGACAATATCGAACTTGCCGGATTTTATCAGCTGCCTTAGCCAGAGAATGGTTTTTAGATCAAAGCCGGAGGCTCTTTGTCGGGCGTGGTGTTTTATGCCGTATTCGGTTTCCAGTGCTTGGCCAATAGCGCCAACTTCGCCATCAATGCAGGCAATTTCATTATGGAACCGATTTTTATCCAGATTCGTGACTAATTGCCGGATGACTTGTTCGGTGCCGCCGAAGCCCATGTTGAAGGTGACATGGAGAATGCGAACGGGTGTTTTCGTAATTTCCATGGGGTAGGAGCCGGTGATTTCTCGGTTGTGAGGCCTGAGTATATCGGGTTCTTGTTTATACAGTGAATGCTGTCTCGAACAAAGAAAAGCCAGCTCGATAGCTGGCTTTCGTCGGTAGCTTGGCTGGATCAGGAGAGCTTTTTGCGGCGAACTGCCACAAGGCTCAGAATGCCCAGGCCGAACAGGGCCAGAGTACCCGGTTCCGGTACGAGGGATACGTTATCGAGCATGATGCCGATGTTGTCGCCGCCGCGATGTTCGAAAATGAGCTTGCTGGTGGTCTGGCTGGTCAGGGTGATATCGCGCACGATGGTCTGCCAGGGATCGTTTGCAGACAAAGTGAAGGTTTCGCTCAGGAACCCGTCCAGACGAACGACTACGGAATCGCTGGTGCTGTTTCTTTGATTACCGGAAATATCAAAGCTCAGCGTGTAGGTGCCTGGGTCCAGTGTCAGCGAAATGCTTTCGAGAGTGCCGGCGTTTCGATTGGAGCCATCCAGGTCCACACACTTACCAGTGCCACCGGCACAGGTAAGGCCCCATTTATTCGGGGTGGAAATAAGATCGACAGTGCCATCGGTGACGTCCCAATTCTGGAAGTCATCATAGTTCGTTTGCGATCCGCCGTTCGGAAGCTCCGAGTCAAAATCGTCTTGAAAAATTACGCCTGCGTTGACAGACAGACTGAAAAGTGTGGCGGAGAGGAGTGCGGCTAACCGTTTATACATCATATTGGTACTTCCCAAATTAAACCAATGCGTTAATGCAGCCTACGTTTTAATAAGCAGGATTGGTGCCAATAATTAAGCATTTGATTTAATGAGCTTTTATCGTTGGTAGGTTAGGAGAGTGTAAAGAAAGTCGACGGGAATTCTGATCCATGTGTCAATTAATTTACAGCTGGGCTTCCACCATGGTTTTGGTGCGCTCGAGTCGGGATAATTCGTCACTGCAATCCCTGTCTTTGCAGGGCACCTGAATGGTAACGAGAGCGAACCGGCTCTCACCGGACAGAGTGGCGGGGATCTGAAGAAGTTTGGCCTGGCGGTAGTTCAGGCTAGTTCTGCTTCCCACCTGATACCACTGGGCCATAATGACACGGTCCCGGGTGAGGATGTTTCGATAGAGCAAAACGCCCGGTGCAAGTCGCTCTTCTATTTGCCAGGAGGACTTGTCGAACATCTGCGGCAGGTAGGGCACAAGTTTTTCGTCGGATTTGGTTTTCTGGCTTTGGGCCAGAGATACCCAGCTATTCCTGGTGCTTAGAATCGTTTGGTCGAGCGCCGAAGGCAGGCTGATTGGCAATGGCAGCTCAGCGCTTGCCTGCCTTGGCTGGAAGCCTTCGAGTTGCAGTGTCCATGGTGATTCGTCGTCGGCACTGGTTTGTGCAAGCGTCAGTGCAGCCGGGCCCACGATTACTGCAACGATTATCGCCGACATGGCGACTTTGGTGATGTTCAGCCTAGTGGTTGTCGGCTGGTGGTTGGCCTTGTTTCTTTTACGAACGGGTGAAAAGTAAAGAGCCGGCAGAATGAAAGCCCCGAAAACAATCCAGCCCATGGTTTCGTGGTCGGTGAGCAGCTCGCTCTGCATGTTGGTCTCATAGGCGACAAACACCAGAATGGTAATCCGAACCCAGTTTGCAACCAATCCGATCAGCATGGCTACGATGACGGTGATCAACCAGCCTTTCCAGCGGTAATCATTGAGAATGGAGGTCATCATGGCCAGAAGGATGGAAATGGCAAAGTAGCGAATGCCGGAGCATCCATCGGCAATCAGGAGTCGCCCGTAGGGCAGTGTGATGCTGTTGCCCTCAATAAGCGCCGTCATCCCGAACAATCGTACCCAGCTGCCCACAACAACACTGGCAAGCGATACCAGCGGCGGCACCAGATCTGCCCAGAACGGCAGTGAGAGTGAGAGCAGGGCAAGGTAGGGCAGAAAGCAGAGCGACCTTTGCAGGCCGAGGAGTGTCCACGATACAGCCATGACGCCTGCCGGCAGAATCAGATAGGCGAGGGTATCAATGCGCACCAGCTCTAGCAGGAGCCACACGAGAGTAACACCGATGAGCGCGATGCCGCCGAGCAAATGGTAGGGCTTTGGGCTCAAGCCACTTGCGCTGCTGGAGGTGTTGGGCGGATGAATTAGGACCAGGCTCAGAAAAATGATGGCGGTAGCAAGGCCATGTGCAAGAACCTGTTCAAATTCCAGCCAGATTCCAGTGAGCCGGTACCAGGTAGGGAAGAAGATGACAAGAGCGACGCCTGTCACCATTAGGTAAGGCAGGGCGTGGGGGAAATTGTCTAATGTCTTCCTTAACATTTTGATCCGCCTGACTTCTCTTTACCAGGAAGCTTATAGTGTCTCTCGTTTACCGAAAATACAAACCTGCACCCATAAAAAAAGCCAGCCGAAGCTGGCTTTCTTTAAAACCCTGCCGAAAATCAGGCTTTCTGACGACGGCGGGCTGCACCAAGGCCGGCCAGGCCAAGGCCGAGAAGGGCGAGCGTGCCCGGCTCGGGAACAGGGATTACAGATTCGACCATTACTACCAAATCATTGAAGTCCTGATCGCCTCCAAGTACATCTTCCCAACCCAAAACAAACTCATTGTCTGTCCAGATGCCAGAGTCGAAGCCCTGAATTTGGATAGTATCGGTGTTGGTACCCTGATAGGCAACCATCTGGTCGGAACCGTTTGTATTCAATGAACTATCAGAGTAAAAGACCGGGCCGTTGGCTGTACCAAGGTAATAGCCGAAAACGCCGCTACCGAAGTCAACATTGGAGTCAACACCATTAATCCCAACAGAACCGTCACTCAGGATGGCTACAGTTTTTTGGCTGTTAAAGCCCTGATTAAAGGAATCAGCGCCCGAAAAGATTTCCACGTATTTCATCGGGTCAAGGCGATCATAAATGCCGAATGTATTCGTGCCAGACTGACCAGCGATTTCCATAATGAATGTCGTTACACTGCCGCCCGTGGCGGTAATGTCCCAGTAGCTATCCAATCCGTCATCCAACTGATCTGCATTCACGTCTACAGATGAAGTGCCAGGAGTTGGGCTTGGGGCGATCGTGATGTTATCGAGGACGCTTTGGAGACCTGTACCTGCACCATCAGCGCCATCATTATTTACAACAACTGCACCAGCCGAAGCAGTCCAGGCGGACAAAGCAACTGCAGCAGCAATAAATTTAAGTTTCATGGGTATTCTCCGGTTGTTTAGCTCTAAGTCCTTGTAGTGTGCTTTGCAACCAGGCTGTCTCTTATTGTTCTAGAGATCCTTGGCTTTCCGTCCCATCCTCGCGAATGGTTTGGCTTCCGACCGGGTACTACCCCGATCCTCACCCTAGAACAAGCGAGAAGCGTGCCATTAATCTATAGTTCTGAAATCCTTGAAAAAAATCCCGGTATTTAAATAAGGGCTGTAAAAAAATTCGACATTGAAACGAAGAAGGCCGGAGATACGGTAGTCTCCGGCCTCACTGTCTGGCTTGATTTGCGGGCTTTGTCGATCTTCTTTACATGGCCTGCTTAACGGTTTCGAGGTGAGCGCGGATTTCAGCGTTATCCGGAGCAAGAGCCACGGCCCTTTCAATCACTTCTTTCGCTTCGGCATGTTTGCCCGCGAGGTGCAGGATCCAGCCATAGGTATCCAGTACGGCCGCATTGTCGGGGGCAAGGTCCCGGGCGCGACCAGCCAGTTCCATGGCACGGGCAGAGTCATCTTCGCGCAACAGCCAGGCCAGGTTGTTCAGGGCAGCAATGTTGTTGGGTTGGCGGGAAATAACCTGCTCATAGTGGTTGGCGGCCACAATTTCCTGCTTGTTGGCCATCAGCCAATCTGCTCTAGCCATGTGGGCGGTACTGCTGTTTGGCGCAACACTGAGCCAACTGTCCGTCAGTTCGTCCTCTGCCTCGGGCGCTTCTGTTTTTGCCAGGCCAAGAAGAGAGGGCATCAGGCCGACATCCTGTGATGTCTGCCATTGCTCAAGAAGGTAGTTGAAGGCCGGCTTGTTACCTTCTTTTTGCCTGAGCAGTGCTGCACGCGAAAGAACCACGGGTCGCTCCGTGCCAAACGTGTCTTCAACGGCATCCAATGCATTCAGCGCCTCGTTCAATTTGCCTTCCATCTGGTAAATACCCACGGGGAGAAGCGCGTATCCCAGGTTTTCCGGCTCTAGGGCGATGGCTTCGGCGGCTTTTGCGCGGGCAGTGGCGTAATCCTCGTTGGCTGCTGCTGTCTGGGCCTCGGCTCGCAACAGTTGTCCGGTCGCACGGTTGACGGCCTCGGAGTCGGAGGTCTGCCATTCATCGAGCAGTGCCCGTGCCTCGGCCAGCCTGCCCTGGCGAATGTTGATCAGGGCCGCCAGGGTGTCGGCATTCATTTGGAGCTCGGGATGTTCCTTGCCAACGTTACCAAGCCATTGTTGAACCTCCTCTGGTGAATGGTTCTGGGCGTAGACCTGTCCGGCTCGCTGGAGCGGTTGAATCGCATCGGGCGTTATCTTTGCGGCATCTATAAACGTCCGCACAGCATCTGCCGGCTGACCTGTCTGGTTATAGAGCATAGCCAGGGCAACCTTCGGAGCTTGTAGCTGAGGGCTTTCCTTAACCAGGGTTTCCAGTCTGGTTTTGGCAGCCTCGGTATTGCCCAGTTGGGCATCTGCCATGCTTGCGAGCAATACGGCTGAAGGTTGGTCACCGTAACCATTCAGTAGTGAATCACGGATTTCCGTTGCTTCTTCGGTTTCGCCTTGCTGGATGAGCAGGTTTAGGTAGGTGGCGGTGGTATTCCACTCGGATGGATTTGAGGTGAATGCCATCCTTAGCTGGCCCAGGGCCTGCTCGGGTTGATCATTGCGAATGTGGTATTGAGCAAGGGCCAGCCTGAGCCGAACACGGTTCGGCTCGTTGCTGATGGCCTTGCTCAGGCTGGCGACGCCGGCGTCCTGGTACTCAGGCAGGCTGAGGGCGAGGATTCCGTGCATTGCCAGCAGTTCGTTATCGTTAGGGCGCGCCTTTATAGCGCGGTCGAGAGTTTTTAACGCTTCTTCCCTGTCACCGGCATCAATCTGAGCCATGGTGGCGGCGCGTATGTACTGGGTAGGCGTGGTTTCCGGATCGAGGTTTTCCGTTAGTAGGCGGGTGCCTTCGTCCAGTTCGCCGGTTCCTGCAGATAAAGCCCCAAGCATCAGGGCGACTTGTTCGTTATCCGGGTCGAGCTTGAGCATATCTCGCAGGATGGTTTTGGCCTCGTCAATGTTGCCATCTTTGATGGCTGCGATGGCTGCTTCGCCCTGTTCTCGGGCTCCGGTGTTGAGGTTTTCTGCGAGAATTCGGTTGTAAACCTGGGCTTCCGTGATCCTGCCTTGTTCAGTGAGTACTCGGGAGAGGGAAGAGAGAATGTCCCGGCGAATGGGGAGGAACACATCGGAAGTTGGCAGCACGCCCACGGCATCAGTGAGCGTGGCAGAAGCTGCCTCGAGCTGATTCTCACGATATTGCGCAACGCCCTTCCAATAAAGAACTTCGGGCTGCTGTTCGTTCCGATTAGTCCACTCATCAAGTGCTCGAATCGCCTGCGAAGTCTGATTGAGGTCAAGATGACTTCTTGCCACTCCAACGATTGCCTTGATGTTGGCGCCGTTGCTGTCTGTCAGGTTCCGGAACAGCGCCAGCGCTTCTGCTTTTTCGCCGGCCAGCCTCAAAGCTTCTGCTCGAATGAGCGATGCTTGCAGTTGCGCTTCCGGCGAATCCGCTGCAAAGGTTTCAAGGGTTTCCAGGGCCGAGAGTTGCTTGCCTTGTTCAACGTATGCCCGGGCCAATGGCAGCGCTACATCGCTGGCGTCATTTTCCAGCCACGGTTCCAGGAGGTCGGATGCCTGTTCATAGGCACCTATTGCCTGATAAACCTCGGCAAGCCGAACGATATGAGAAACGTTGTTGGGATCTGCCTGGATAGCATTTTTGATTTCTACAAGTGCAGAACGATACTGGCCTTGTTCCGCATAGGTGTCCGCCCGCGAGATATGTGACATGGCTTCAGAGCTGTCTGGCTGATTATTACAGCCGACCAGAAGCGGAAGGGGGGCCAGCAAGGCGCTGGCCAAGAGCAGGCGTGGCATAATTCGCAATGTCTGGTTCCTTGTTCTCATTATTTTACTCCTTGAATCAGGCCTTTATTAAAAACACGGCTTGATAAATCATACTTCAGAGATTTCGGCAGATGTATCTATCTTATATTTGTCGGTCAGGTTGTAGAGGGTTGGCCGGGTAACACCCAGCAGTCTCGCTGCCTGGGCCATGTTGTAGCCGGTGGTCTGAAGGGCCTGGCAAATCGCCTGCCGTTCAGCCTGCTCCCTCACTTGCCGCAAATTGATGTGGCTTGGTTTGGCTGAGTCACTGACATTGAGTTCAAGATCTTCCGCGGTGACCCGCTTGCCATCGGCCATAATGGTGGCCCGTTTAACTTTGTTGATCATTTCTCGAACGTTACCGGGCCACGGATAGCTGTTTATCGCGCATATTGCATCTTCGGTAAAAGTCAGATTAGGCCGATCCATCTGTTTGCCGAGGGATTTCAGCAAAGACTGGGCAATAACCAAGGCGTCACCATCACGTTCCCGCACGGCCGGAACATCAAGCGTTATTTCGCTGATACGATAGTAAAGGTCTTCCCGGAATTCTCCGCTATCGATGAGTTGCCTCACATCACGGTGGGTAGCGCAAACAACGCGCACATCGACCGGAATCGGATTCACGGAACCCACCCGATCTACGACCCGCTCCTGTAGAAAACGAAGAAGTTTTGCCTGCAAAGCCATCGGCATGTCGCCGATCTCGTCAAGGAACAGGGTTCCGCCGTTGACGTTTTCAATTTTGCCTTTCTTCGTTTGATTTGCCCCCGTAAAGGACCCTTTCTCAAACCCGAAAAGCTCGCTTTCAAGGAGGTTCTCCGGGATTGCGGCGCAGTTAATTGCGGCAAATGGTTTAGAAGATCGAGGGCTTAGATCGTGAATTGCCCTTGCCAAAAGCTCTTTTCCGGTGCCGGTTTCACCAGTGATGAGTGTGGTCACGTCTGTTGGGGCTACCTTTTCAAGGGTCCGGCAAATTGCAAGCATCTGGGGGCTTGCTGCCACAATACCTTTGATATTAGTCCCGTTTCTTTGCCGGGCCAAGTCGCGGTTTTCCCGTTCGAGTTCGGCCAGCCTGAAGGCCCGATTGACAACAAACGTCAGGATGTCTGCATCGAGAGGCTTCTGGTAAAAATCAGAGGCACCCATGCCAATTGCTTTGACCGAGTTTTCCTTGTCTTCCCGCCCGGTGACCACAATCACCTTGGTCATCGGCGCAAGGCGTAGAATTTCCTCCAGAAGACCAAAGCCTTCTGTTGCTCCGCCAGGGTCGGGGGGGAGGCCAAGATCCAGTGTGATTACGTCGGGTTCTTCACGCCTTAAAGCGGCAAGCGCCGATTCGCGGTCAGAGGCAACAGCCACCTCCAGATCCTCGCTGAAACACCAGCGCATCTGGCTCTGGAGTCCCGGATCATCCTCAACTATCAGGAGTCGTCTAGTCACAACAGCACTAAGTCCTTTTTTTACGGAGTTTCCTTAACCTGATTCTTAACTGAACATTGACACTTTGCAATGCTGGTTTGCAGGGATGTTCGTATTAGGCAATTAATTGGCGCTTTGGGCGCTCTCAAGGTTGTCAGAAACTAGTCGTTCTGTCTGTTCGGTTGCTTTGCCCTGGTTTGCATCGGCCAGCGGAATTCTCACTGAAAAACAGGAGCCGAGACCCGGTTCGCTGGTTACATCAATATTGCCGCCAAGTTTTCGAATATACTCCCTTGCCTGGTAGGCACCGATGCCCATTCCGGTAAGGCCCTTTGTGCTGGCAAAAGGTTTGAACAATTGACTGCTGATAAATTCTTCCGTCATCCCAGTGCCCGTATCCTGGATGAACAGCACAACGTTTCCGCGTGCGATTTTCAGAGTCAAGATGATTTCTCCGTCGGGAGGGGTCGCATCCTGAGCGTTCTGAATCAAATGCCCTAGCACACTGCGCAGCTGTTCCTCGTCTGCTTTTATCATGGCGTCCAGAGGCGTTCCCTCAAGATGTGGGGCAGGTAGGCGATGCTGATGGTGAGCACTCAATTGCTCGACCAACTGGGTAAGGTTAATGGGAGCGAGCGCGCTGTCGTCCTCCGTCGCTGGTTTGCGAATGTGGTCTACCAGGTTCGACATTTTGCGCACGGCATGTTCCGTTGTGTTGATCATGTCGTCGATGAACGCCGGGTTGTTCCGGTGTTTCGGGGCATTTTTAACGAGGAGCGATAATTGGGCGATCACTGTCTTAAGATCATGAACCATAAACGCCGAGGCTTTACTGACCGCTTCGAACTGCATGGCACGGGACAGGCGATTCTGTGCATCTGCTTGGGCCAACAGGTTGGTAGTTTGGCGCGCAACCACTTTGATCAGATCAAAGTTCTCCCAATTCAATTCCACCCGGGCGTAGGGGTTGCCAACCAATGCCATGCCATAGAGCTCGTTGCCTAAATAAAGAGGGATTATTAGCCAACCGTCGGACGTTTTTGAGATTGCGTCTGGAATTTCTAGCAGGTTGTAACTGACGGGATCAGCTTTGTACTCCTGAAGGTCGACAATCCACTCGCGATTCTGAAAAAAGCGCACCAATTCCGAATCGTTATCGATCATGGTGTGTTTGGGCACAGAAAGGTTGACGGCCGCCTTGAGGATGTAGGCGTTCTGTTCGCCAATCAGCCAGATCGCACCGGAATTGCTCTCAACTAAACCCGCCAGCATGCGGATTACACGCTGCGGTAATGGCGGCTCATCACTCAGGTCTGCGAGTTCCCGAGTCATTTTTAGCCACTCTTCCCGGTAGTCATATTTGTAGTCAAAGAAGTTCTGACTGATAAGCACCATTAATTTGGAGCGTATTCGGCGCGAAAGCAGAAGTGTGACCAGGAATACTAGTGAAATCGTAAAGAAAAGGACTTGAAGAGCGTCTCCCCAGTCACCCCCAATGACGCGAACGTAGTAGCCCCCCAGTGCCAGGAACAGGAGGTACCCCCCGGCGAAAATAAGTGTGCCGGCGTGAAAAACAGCTGACCGTGACAGCTGAAAGTCTACCGGCTGTTTGCGAGTATTGATAACGTTAACGGCGAATAGCGGCGTGAGCAGCGCGTTTACAAACCCACGGGCGTTCCAGAATGAGTCTGCGACGTGGCCGAATAGCAGGGCGTCGGCATACATGAAAAAATCGAAGGCAAAAATCGTGGCAACGCCTATGCATATATATTTTATGCTGGAGCGGCCGAAACTTGGGGAGTTCCGCCAGATCTGCTCGACCAGGGACAAACCGAGTAGGGAAATACCAATCTGACCGAGAAGCTTGACTTTGCCGGTGGCTATGTTGATCTGTGCAAAGTGTTCTGCGAGTCCAATCCCCACCAGAACAACAAGCAGTGTTGCTGCGGTCGCGCCGATGACTTGTCTTACTTTTCCAGTGAGTTTGCTTTCGCGGAGACCATCTTTTAATAGCGCGAACAGCAAGTAAATCCAGGAAGCGTCCCGTAACAGTTCAATGAGGTAACGGAGATTGAAACCCGGGTATCCCCAAAGGCTTTGGCTGACAAGTGACGCTGCCCAGATTGCAGTTACAGCAGCTGCGAGCGCGAGCGCCCGATCGACGCCGCGACGCAAATAGCGAGTGGCTACCAGCATGGCCAGTAGACCGAACGTAATCGCTGCCAGCGAGTAGCTGAGTACGCCCATGTTGCTAAACATGCCTTGGCACTCCGAAAGAAGAAATCCCTGTCTAAAGAATAGCCTTGTTTAAACTCCAGCGTAACTTATGTAGCTACTGTTGACTAAACCGGCCTCTTGTTCTCCCGATAAAACCGGAAAATCTCCTGTAGCGGCCGCTTCGGCTCAAATCCGAACTCATTAACAAACGCCCTGCCATCAATCACCACCGGATACTTGAAGAACGCCATCAGATAGGACGGAAAGCTCTTCAGTTTCAAGGTGCCGAGTATCATCTTCGGAACCATCGGCGGAATGGAAGGCACCTGGATTCGCTTGCAGCCACATAGCTTTAGTGCGTGCTGGTAGGCCACCCAGTCCTGTGGCGCGACGTTGAACACGCCACGTGTCGGTTTTTTATACGCCAGCACAATGGCGTCGGCCATGTCATCGATATGGATAAACTGCATCATGGGCGAAAAGCCCGCCAGCACCGGAGCCCGTTCGCTGCCTAGCAGGGTGCTGATGGTGTTGCGCACGCCCGGCCCGACGATATTGCAGGGTCGCAGAATGGTGATGTTCAGTTCCGGGTAGCGCCACAGATAGATGTTGGCCAGGTTCTCCAGTTCCACGGAGTCAATCAGGTCGGCGCTGAGCCCTGCGCTCTTGAGCGGTGCCGCTTCGTCGATAAGTGCTGGGTTGTAGGCCACCGCTCCGTAGACATGGAACGTTGAAAGCACGACCACTCGTTTGATGCCGTACTTGTGGCTCAGGTCCAGAAGCTTCTGGGTGCCGAGCACGTTGGCGTTGTAGCGCCGCATGCGGGTGAGCTGGCTGGACATAATCCGGCCCATGTGGATCACGCCATCAAACTCATAGCGCCGGAACAGATCCTCGAACACCCTCTTGTTGAAATCGATGCAGTAGCTGGGGATGTCGTCGCCCAGGTAGACCTGTTCGCGGAAATCCACGGCGACCAGGTCGCAGGTATCCCGAAGCTGTTCGATAACTTTCTGGGCGAGGGCGCCGGCGGCACCGGTGATCAGAATGTGCGGTCTGCGTTGTTCGCTCATCAGAAAAGCCTTTTCCTTTCGCTCAGTCCCTTGTCGATCAGCCGGCTGATTTCCGCCTTGACCTTCTCTACGCGTTCGGTGACCTGTTCTTCGGGAATTTCAAGGTCGTCGAAGTACATCGGGGCTCCGAAGTTTAGGTGAACTTTTGCCGGCAGCACCAAGGGCATGGCGACCGGGGCATAGGGAATGCCCAGGGCTTTTGCCAGGGGCTTTATGTTAGCGATGGCCGGGATGGTTTCCTCGCAACCCACCACGCCAACGGGCACGATCGGCGCCTTGTACTTCATGGCCAGGTGCATGAAGCCGTTCCCAAACCGTTTGAGCTGGTAGCGGTCGTGGTAAAGCTTGCCCGAACCTCGAATGCCCTCGGGGAAAACAATCACGGCTTCATCATTGGCGAGCATCTTGGCGCAGTTGACCGGGTCTCCAAGTACAGCGCCAACTTCATTGAGCAAATTGCCCAGCCAGGGCACGGTTGGAAAAAAGCGTTCGATCATGGCCCTTGGAATGCGGGCGTCTTTTTCCCTGGAGGCAAGGGCATAGCCAATCAGCAGGCCGTCGATAGGAAGCTGGCCACTGTGATTGGCAATAATGAGAACCGGCCCCTCGGCGGGAATGTTTTCCACCCCGTGCGCTTGTACCCGGAAGTACTTTTCGTAAATCTGTTTGGTGAGCGAAAGCCCGTACTTCATGGCTTCGTTGTTATAGCCCCATGGGTCGTAGCCCAGGCTCCCGATGGGTTTGCGGATGCGGTTGATGTGTTGATCCAGTTCCGCGGGAACGAGTCGGGATTTCAGAAACGATGCCAGGCTCATGATTTCCTTCCAATGAATACGCCTAATGTGTGGCTTTGCCCGTTATTAAGCACCCGGTAATCGCTGGCGGCATTGGCGGTTTCGACGCACAGCATGGACTGCCAGGCCGTATCGGGAAAATCCGATAGCTTGGCCGCCTTGGCCGGGCCGGGGTTCCAGACCACTGTTGAGTCACTGCCCACGGCTGAGAGCTTGCGGCCAGTTCGGGGTGTCACGATCGTCAGGGTTTCGCCGCTCTCGTAGATGCGGTCCGTTTCGCCGTCGAAATACACAGGGCCTTCCTGGTTGCGGTATTCCCAGTTATCCAGGGTGTCGATGTACTGGCTGTTTCCGAGACCCAGCACACGAGTCCGGGTTATGTCGCTGGTCGGCAAATAAGTATGGAGCGCCTGGGTAAAGGCCAGCGGATCGTTCCCCAGATTCGTGGTCGTCAAAGCCAGTTGGCATCCGCGGATGGAGAAACTGAAGGTGAGCAGGGCGAGCGCATGCCCGATCCAGACATCACTGAAATCTTCATTGGCATCCAGGGACAGGCTGATTTCCACTTCGTGGGCGTTCTCCCGGACATCTTCCAGTTTCCAGAGCGCGGTACGGGCAAACCCGTGGGCTTGGTCTGTCTGGATGCGTTTCCGCACTTCCGGCGCGTTGCGGGCCGGATCGCCGAACCAGGGCCAGCACACGGGAATGCCACCGCGGATGGCTCGACCGGGTTCGTACCGGGCCGCTGGGCTCATCCAGAGCCAGTCAGATTCGTCCTGAGGTTTGAAGCTTGCCAGATGAGCGCCCTGAATAAACACAGTGGCCTGGAACAAAGGATGGTGGACCTCAAGAGCTTCCAGTTGCCCGATTGTTTTCCAGCGCGTGAAGGACCATTGGCCCGGCGAAAGTGAGAGCGGTGGCCTGTTACTGCTTTCTGACATGGTTAGCTACTGAGTGAAACCGGTTAAGTGTATTTGCCTACACAGAGAGTAAATTAAAACTGCCGCTGCGGCGAGAATTGCGCCTAAAATACGCTTAAATTCAGTACGAGGCCTGCCGATGGAAACGCCGGTAATCATTCCGATCCATGATCCCCTTATCACACCTTTGCAAAGCGCCCAGGATGCGGTGGCGGGCAGTGATGTCCAGTCGATGGATCTCACGCCGGAGCAACAGGCGCCGGTGTCTGAGGACTGGGTGGATGAACTGGCTTCAGGGCTGAGCGAGCACGGCTGGATGTCGCTGGATGTGAGGTCGCGGCTGGGCGCCAACCTGTTGGCGGCGCTGAAACAGGAAGTGCAGATTCTGGATCGTACCGATGCCATGAAAAAAGCCGGCATCGGGCGCGGGAGTGATCTGGTGCGAGACCGGTCGGTGCGGCGCGACAAGATTGTCTGGCTGCAAGGCATTACAGCTCCTCAGGCCGCGCTGTTCGAGTTTTTCGAGTCCATTCGCCAGGGTCTGAATCAAAGGCTGTTTCTGGGGCTGAAGCGATTCGAGACTCATTATGCTACCTACCATTCAGGTGATTTCTACAAACAGCATCTGGACAGTTTCAAGGGCAGGGCATCCCGGGTGGTGAGTCTGGTGCTCTACCTCAACGAAGATTGGCAGGCAGCCGACGGTGGCGCCCTTCAGGTTTTCAACCGGGACAACGATCAGGAAGTGTGCGGAACCGTGTTGCCCGAGGCAGGACGAATGGCCTTGTTCATGAGCGAGGAAATTCCTCACGAGGTGTTACCGGCAAACCGCACTCGCTACAGTCTGGCCTGCTGGTTCCGCCAGGATGAAGTGCCGCTGCCTTTACAAGGATGATGCTGACGGGCGTGCTGATTTGTCATTGTAGTGTGCAAACCCTTTTGCTAATATGCGCGCCGCTTTCGAGGAATTGTCCCGGAACGCCGTTATGGTGGCTCCATTGGTGCCTCCGCAACATGAAACCGTGAACCCGGTCAGGCCCGGAAGGGAGCAGCCGCAGCGGTGGAATTGTGTGCCGGGGTGTCGCTGATGGAGTCACCCCCAGTTTTCTCTCCTCTCCTGTTTTTTCTTCTGATTATCCTTGATAGCCATGAACTTGTGAGCGCGCTTCCGGAATCAAGTCTGCTTCTTCTGGATCTTTGTCCGTGCTAAGGTTAAACCCGTTTTTCACTGCAGTTGGCGGAACATGAGCTACCAGGTACTTGCCCGTAAATGGCGCCCACGCACTTTCGAGGATATGGTGGGCCAGGAACACGTGCTCCAGGCGTTAATTCACGCCCTGGAAAGCCAGCGTCTTCATCATGCTTATCTGTTCACGGGGACCCGTGGGGTAGGCAAGACCACCATTGGGCGTCTGCTTGCACGCTGCCTCAACTGCGAAACCGGCGTAACCCCGAACCCTTGTGGTGAATGCTCGAGCTGCCAGGAGATTCAGGAAGGCCGGTTTGTGGATCTGATTGAGATCGACGCCGCGTCCCGGACCGGCGTTGATGATATGCGTGAGCTGACGGATAACGTCCAGTATGCGCCCACGCGTGGCCGCTACAAGGTGTACCTCATTGACGAGGTGCACATGCTGACGAACCAATCGTTCAACGCTTTCCTGAAGACGCTTGAAGAACCGCCGGAACACGTCAAGTTCCTGCTGGCAACGACCGATCCCCAGAAACTGCCGGTCACAGTGCTCTCACGGTGCCTGCAGTTTAATCTCAAACGCATGACGCCGGAGCACATCGCAGGCCATCTGCGTCATGTACTGGGTGCCGAGGAAATTCCATTTGAGGAACCGGCCCTGTGGCTCCTGGCCCGGGCTGCGGACGGCAGTATGCGAGATGCCTTGAGCCTGACCGATCAGGCCATCGCCTTTGGCAACCAGAAGCTGTCCGCCAGTGATGTCAGTAATATGCTGGGGACCATTGATCAGCGCGATATTGAGCGCATTGTGAATGCACTCGTTGAAGGCGATGGCCCGGCCTTGCTGGCGGAAATCAGCCGGATTTCGGACTTTGCACCGGATTACAGTGTGATCCTCGCCGATCTGCTATCGCTCTTTCACCGGGTGACCATGGAACAGGTGGTTCCGGGCAGTGCCGATAACGCCCTCGGCGATGCCGAGCAGGTCCAGGCGCTGGCTCGCAAGCTCAGTGCCGAGGATGCCCAGCTTTTTTACCAGTCTGCGCTGATCGGGAGGAAAGACCTTACGATTACGCCGGATGCCCGGATGGGGTTCGAAATGACCCTGCTCCGGATGCTTGCCTTCCGCCCCGGGGCTGACCGGCGAGAGCCGCCGGCCATAAGCTCCGGTGGTCAGTCTGCCGCTTCCGAGCCACGGGATGAGCCCGACCCGGCGCCGACCCCACAGGTAGAGCAAAAACAGCCGGAACCGGAACCCGAATCCACGCCTGAGCCTGAACCCGAGATGCCGGCCGCTCCACCCGTTGCGGATGAGGATGCATCCTGGCTGGCCAGTCTGGATGCCCAGGCCGAGGCCGCTGGAGAGTATGAAGAGATCTATCCTTTAAGCGACAAAGCTCCTGTTACCGAAGAGCCAGCAGCTGAAGTTGCCGCGGAGCCAGTTGAACAGCCGGCCCCGGCTCCGGAACCCGCGTTTGTGGAGCCCGATCCAGCGATAGAACCTGCAGTTGAGCAGGCGCCTGAGCCTGAGGGCGAATTCGTCTGGCACCGTGATTTTCGAAGTCTTGGCATTGTGGGCATGCCCGGTAATCTTGCCAGTCACGGCGCCATGTCCCGCGATGGCGATGTGATTACGCTGACCATTGATGAGGGGCACGCCCGGCTGTTGAACAGCAGGCACGAGGAAAAGATTCTGGCTGCCTTGAGAAACCGCTTTGGCGACTCCATTCAGTTACGTACAGAGCAGGGCAATCCCGGGCCAGACACCCCTGCGGCTTATGAGGAACGCCAGAGAAAGGCGCGCCAGGAAGCCGCAGAGGCGTCCATTCGCAGGGATCCGGTCGTAAAGTCTATTGTTGAACGATTCGAGGCGCGGGTAGTGGAAGACAGCATCCGGCCGGTAGAGACAAGCAGGAGATAAGCTATGATGAATAATATGGGCGACATGATGAAAAAAGCCCAGAAAATGCAGGAAGAGATGCAGAAGGCCCAAGAAGAAATCGCCAAGGCCGAAGTGACTGGCGAAGCCGGAGCCGGCCTGGTCAAAGTCACCATGAACGGCCGTCACGACGTTCGTAAAGTGGACATAGACTCCTCCCTGATGACTGAGGAAAAAGATATTCTGGAAGACCTTCTGGCCGCTGCGGTGAACGATGCAGTGCGGCGCGTCGAGGAAAACCAGAAAGAGAAAATGTCCGGTATGATGTCGGGCATGGGCCTGCCGCCCGGGTTCAAGATGCCGTTCTGAATTCCATCCTGCAGCCGTTCGAGGACCTTTCATGGCGTTCAGCCCCCTGGTTGATGAGCTTGTAGAATCCCTTCGTTGCCTGCCTGGTGTTGGCCAGAAAACTGCCCAGCGCATGGCTTTCCATCTGCTGGAGCGTGGTCGTTCCGGCGGCACCCGACTTTCTGAGGCGCTGAGCCAGGCCATGAGCGGTGTCCGGCGGTGTGAAAGCTGCCAGAACTTTGCTGACACCGAGATCTGCGGGATCTGTGAAAATCCCCAGCGGCGCACGGGCACCCTGTGCGTAGTGGAAAGCCCTTCAGATCTTCTGGCCATTGAGCAGGCGGGTGACTATCGCGGCGGCTATTTCGTGCTGATGGGGCATCTCTCACCAATTGATGGCGTTGGACCGGAGGAAATCGGCATTGAACGCCTGCTGAAGCGGATCCGCGACGAAGGCGTGACTGAGCTGATTCTGGCGACCAACCCGACGGTGGAAGGTGAGGCTACGGCTCACTACATCGCCGATCGCCTTGATGGCCAGGGCATCCTGATAACCCGTCTGGCCCATGGCATACCGGTGGGTGGAGAGCTCGGTTACGTCGATGGCTTTACCCTGACTCACGCATTCCGCGGTCGCAAACCACTGTCCGATTGAATCTGACCGAATAAACCTACCAGGCACGTTTATGGATATTTCCGCCCAGGCCGCTGTGGCAGTTGACGTTCCCCCGGCTCCGACCAGGATTGACTGGATCCGGGAACCGCAAGCACTGGACAAATGGCTGGATCGGGCACCGAGCAAGCCCCTGGCGCTGGACACCGAATTTGAGCGGGTAAACACCTTTTACCCGATACCGGGGTTGGTTCAGTTGGGCCTCGACGGCGAGTTTTGCCTGGTGGACCCTTCCGTTGCCGAGCAGTCCGGACGATTTCGGGAAGTCCTGGCGGACCCGGACACTCCAAAGCTTCTTTACGCCATGAGCGAAGATCTGGAACTTTTTCGCCAGTGGCTGAATCTTCAACCTGCCGGTGTCATTGATCTTCAAATCGGGGCCGCAATGGCCGGAGCAGGGTTCTCCCTGGGTTACGCGAGGCTGGTGGAAACCCTGTTCGATGAGACTCTGGACAAGTCCGCCACCCGCTCTGACTGGCTGGCGAGACCGCTGAGCGATGCTCAGCAACGCTACGCGATTGACGATATCCGTTTTCTGGAGCCGATGTACCAGTGGGTCAGTGCATTACTTCGCGATCGCGGTCTGGAAGCGGCTCTGGTTGAGGAATCGGCGCGCTTTGCCAATGAACTGGCAGGGCAGGAGGATCCCGACAACCATTACCTGAAACTGCGGGCCGGATGGACCCTCTCGGCTCAGCAACAGGGTGTTCTCAAGGAACTGGTGCGCTGGCGAGAGAGGGAGTGCCAGCGGCGGGACCGGCCAAGGAACCGTGTGCTGGGAGATGCACTGTTGATTGCGATCGCGGAAAGGCTGCCAGCGTCCCTGAAGGAACTTTCTAACATTCAGGGAGTACCATCCGGCGCAGTCCGTCGGTATGGCGATACCCTGATTGAACTTGTTAGCCGGGGATCGACCGCGGATAATTCGTCCCTTGAGAGGATTGCGCCACCGTTGTCCCGGGACCAGCAGGGGTTCTTTAAACAGTTAAAGCGTCTTTTCAGGAATGCGGCAGAAGATGCTGATATTCCGATGGAATTGTTAGCGCCGAGAAAGCGTTTGGAAAAAGTTGTACAGCAACCGGACCTCGCGCAACACGATTTTTTCCAGGGCTGGCGGGCGCAGATTCTTGCTCCGGTTCGCGCTGATATCGAGGAATTACGGAAGTCATGAAAGAGCGTGAATTTGTCTCTGTTTTTCGGAGCAGCAAGAAGAACGACACCTACCTTTTTGTTCGCCGCGGACAGAAATGGGAGGAGCTTCCCGAGAGCCTCCGGGGTATTTTCGGTCAGCCGGTTCATTCCATGGATCTGGTCCTGACGCCCGACCGCAAGCTTGCGAGAACTACCGGAAAGCAGGTTCTGGAAGCCATTGGCGAGAAATACTTTTTTCTGCAAATGCCGGAAGAGCAGGAAGGGTACGTGGTGGACTTCAAGCGCAGACTGGATCAGCGCAATCCATGATTGCCCAGGTGCCGTTCTGGCAACGTAAGCGCCTGCATGAAATGACGCCTGAAGAATGGGAGTCTCTTTGCGACGGTTGCGGGAAGTGTTGCCTGAACAAACTGGAAGACGAAGACACCGGCGAGGTCTACCACACCGATCTGGTGTGTCGTTATATGAATGAAGAGACCTGCCAGTGTTCCGTTTACGAAGAGCGGCTTCAGAAGGTGCCGGGTTGCACGGTACTGACACCCGGTACCGTCAACGACTACCATTGGTTGCCGTACACCTGCGCTTACCGCACCCTGGCTGAAGACCGGCCGCTGGCCGATTGGCATCCCTTGCGAAGCGGGGATCCGGATTCGGTGCACGAAGCAGGCGTTTCGATCCGTCACAAGGTGATGTCAGAAGACCGCGTGCCGGAAGAAGACTGGGAAGAACATATCATTCACTGGATCCTGTAATGATTGATACCGATGCACAAATGGCCTACGGGATTTTCTGGGCCGCCTACGCTATAGCCTTTGTCGTGTTCTTTTACATGATGAAGAGCCTGATCCGTTTTCTACCTTTTTATGGAGTGCGGACCCTTATTCTCGCCGCCCTGGTGGCCTTGCTGCTAACGCCGGTTGAATCACCCGATTTGGCCGGTTGGTGGATTCCAGCCTGGCTGTTCGGCGGCTATGAAATGATTCTTGGCGACGCGGATGCTTCTGGTCGGGCCATGTTCAATCTGGGGCTCGCCGGCTTGGTCATGCTGCTGGTCTGGGTGTTGGATCTGGTTCGCTATCGTCTTGTTCGTAAATAGCGCGAAAAAGAAAAAAAGATAAGGATGGATACCTTGAGAGAGATGACATCGAGATGGTTTGGGCTGGTTGCAATTTGCTTCGTGCTCAGTCTTCCGGCCGGGCTGAATGCCCAGGAGAGCGACGATGTTCAACTGCCGGAGCAGTCGGACGTCCGGATCATAGTCGACATCTCGGGCTCCATGAAAGACACCGATCCGGAAAACCTGCGACAGCCCGCCGTGCGTCTGCTGGCCCGGCTTTTGCCAGAGGGTTCCTCCGCGGGTGTCTGGACCTTCGGGCAATATGTCAACATGCTGGTGCCGCACCGTGAGGTGACCAACGCATGGCGGGAAATGGCCATTCAGCGCTCAGCTCAGATTAACTCGGTCGCACTCAGAACAAACCTTGGCGCGGCTATTGAGACAGCCAGCGATGATTATTTCACAGACGGCGATCTGAGCCGGACCCACTTCATACTGCTGACCGACGGCAAGGTCGATATCTCCGACGATCCTGCAAAGAATACCGCAGAGGAAACTCGTATTCTGGATACGATTGTCGCTGACCTCATCGAAAGGGGCGCTACCTTTCACCCCGTAGCTCTCTCTGAGGCCGCCGATACCGACTTTCTGAAAGCGTTGGCGACAGACTCCGGCGGTCGTTTCCAGGTGGCCGATACAGCAGAAGCGCTGAACCTGGCATTTCTTCAGGCATTGAATACCGCGGTCCCACAGGAGCAGATTCCCATTGAAGGCAATGGCTTTACTGTGGACGAGGGCGTTCGTGAGTTTACCGCCCTGATTTTCTGGGGCGAGTCTGAAACCTCTGCCACCCGGGAGCTTGCCCTCGTGCGCCCGGACGATCGGGTCGTTAATCTTTCGGAGTTTCCCGACAACGTCCGGTGGGCCAGGGAAGCCGGTTACGATCTTATTACGGTCAATGAGCCGTTGGCAGGGCAGTGGCGCATTAATGGCGAACTCGGAGAGGGCAGCCGGGTTACGGTCGTTAGCGATCTGAGGATGGTGGTCAATCCTCTACCTCCATCATTCACATTGCAGGAGCCCCTCAAGCTCCGGGTCGGCTTTTTCGAAGAAGGGGAGAAAATCACTAATCCCGATTTTCTGGGTGTGATTGAGGTCAGCCTCAGTATCACCTCCGAGGATGGCAGAAGTGGAACCAAGGTATTGAGTGGTGAGCAGCCGCCGGAAGACGGCACCTACCGGGATACGGTAAGTCGTTTGCCAGCCGCGGGCCTCTACACCTTTGACGTGGTGGCCGATGGCCAGACCTTCAGCCGCAAGTTCAGCGCCACCGTCGGGTTTACGATGCCTGAAGGGGTTGAACCGGCTGAATCGCCGGAGCCGGAGGTGACAGAACCGGCGCTCGCTCCTGAGCAGTCTGAACCGGAGCCGCCGGTGTCTGAGCCGGAGCAATCCGGGCCGGAACCGGCGATTACATCGCCCATCGACGTAAGCGAGGTGGAGGAGCCAGAGACGCCAGCGGTCCAGGAGCCTGAACCGGCCCCTGAGGAGCCGGAAGACGCGGAACCTGCTTTTGCCGTGCCTTTGTGGATGGTCGGCGCAGCCGGTGGTGGGCTGCTCGTCATTGGCGGTCTGGTCTGGTTTGCCATCCGTAAGCGTAAACAGGATCAGCAGGCGCAAGAGAAAGCAGCATCAGAGCGCGAAACACTTGAGGATCTGCCGGACGAGACCGAATTAGAACCCGAACCCGAGCCGGAGGCAGTCTCAGAGCCGGAAGAGGATGTCGAAGCCGAGGAAATCCCTGAGGTAACCGAGGAAGCATCTGAGGAGGACATGTCTGAGCTGGAGGCCGTCATTGATGAACATGAGGCCGCTCTGAAGTCGGAAGATGCTGCGCTTACGGAACCAGAAGTTGAACCGACCGACGAACTGGAAGAGGAAATCCCGGTAGCGGATACCCCGGTGGAGGAAGAGGCCGCGGAGTTAGACGATGATATTCCTGAGCTGGAGGATGTTGCCGATCCTTCCGACGCCGAAGCACCGGAAGATGATGATGAGGAGGAGTTCGGGCTTGAAGATTTCGATCTGTCCGAATTCGACGATTTACCCGATTATGATCAGGACAAGTCCGGATTGCCCGAAGACGACTCGAAGAAAAAACCTGATCAGAAAGACCAGAAAAAGTAACCAACAGGAACCAGACCATGAAGTTTACCGGTACCGAGAAGTACGTAGCCACCGATGACCTGCAAATGGCCGTCAACGCAGCGATTGCGCTTCAGCGCCCGCTGTTGATCAAGGGCGAGCCGGGCACCGGGAAAACCCTGCTGGCCGAGGAAATGGCCGCCGCCCTCGGGATGAGACTGATTCCCTGGCACATCAAGTCCACCACCAAGGCCCAGCAGGGCCTGTACGAGTACGATGCGGTTTCCCGTCTGCGGGACTCCCAGTTGGGTGATGAAAAGGTCAAGGACATCAGCAACTACATCGTAAAGGGCAAGCTTTGGGAGGCCTTTGAGGCTGATGAGCAGGTTGTGTTGCTGATTGATGAAATCGACAAAGCGGATATCGAATTCCCTAACGACCTCTTGCTGGAACTCGACCGGATGGAGTTCTTTGTCTACGAGACCCAGAAGCTGGTCAAGGCAAAGAAACGCCCGATTGTGGTGATCACCAGTAACAACGAGAAGGAACTGCCGGATGCGTTCCTGCGTCGCTGTTTCTTCCACTACATCAGCTTCCCGGATCATGACACCATGCAGAATATCGTGGATGTGCATTTCCCGGGCCTGCAGCAGCAAATCGTTCGCGATGCCCTGGAAGTCTTCTTCGATGTGCGCAAGGTCCCGGGGCTGAAGAAGAAGCCCTCTACCTCGGAGCTGATTGACTGGCTGAAACTGCTGATGGCCGACGAGCTGTCGGCAAAAATGTTGCAGGAGAAGGATACCAGCTCGGCGTTGCCGCCTCTGTACGGTGCCCTGGTGAAGAACGAGCAGGATGTGCACCTGTTGCAGAAGCTCGCCTTCATGGCCCGTCGCCGCAGCTGATTCTCGGCAAGATCATTGGCAAGAGTCACGTTTTATGTTGATTGAATTTTTTCTTGAAGTCCGGCGCGCACGGGTGCCTGCCAGTCTGAGGGAATTTCTGGACCTTCTGGAAGCCCTGCAGAAGCGGCTCGCCTTTGCGGACATGGAGGAATTCTATTACCTGTCCCGTCTTTGCCTGGTGAAGGACGAGCGCCACTTCGACAAGTTTGACCGTGCCTTCCAGGCCTATTTTGAAGGTATCGAGAATCTCGACGACCTGCTGGAAGCCCTGATTCCGGACGACTGGTTGCGGGCAGAATTCGAGAAGCACCTGTCTGAGGAAGAGAAGGCCAAGATTGATTCTCTGGGAGGCCTTGAGGAGCTTATCGAGACCTTCAAGAAGCGAATGGAAGAGCAGGAAGAGCGCCACGCCGGTGGCAACAAATGGATCGGAACCGGCGGTACCTCGCCATTCGGGGCGAACGGCTATAACCCCGAAGGCTTCCGTATTGGCCAGAAGAATGGCCGCCACGGCAGGGCCGTTAAAGTCTGGGAAAAACGCGAGTTCAAGGATCTGGACGACAGCGTGACTCTGGGCATACGGAACATCAAGGTAGCGCTGCGTCGGTTACGTAAGTTCGCCCGCCAGGGTGCGGCAGACCAGCTGGATATGGACGACACGATTCGTTCCACTGCCCGCAATGCCGGTTATCTGGATCTGAAGATGGTGCCCGAACGGCATAACGCTGTGAAAGTGCTGATCTTCTTCGATGTGGGCGGCTCCATGGACCCCCACGTTCGTGTCTGTGAGGAGCTGTTTTCGGCCGCACGGCTCGAATTCAAGCACATGGAATATTTCTATTTCCACAATTTCGTCTATGAAAGTGTCTGGAAAAACAATATCCGGCGGATGAATGAAACCACCAGCACCTGGGACATTCTTCACAAGTACACGCCCGACTACAAAGTGATCTTTGTCGGCGATGCGACCATGGCGCCTTACGAGATTTCCCATCCCGGTGGTTCAATTGAGCACTGGAACGAGGAAGCGGGCGCTACCTGGTTTCAACGTATCAATGAGCACTTCCGCAAGGTTGTCTGGATCAACCCGCTTCCGGAGAGTTACTGGGGTAACGGAGGTTCGTTGGGAATGACCAAGCAACTCGTCAACGACCACATGTATCCGCTGACCGTCGAGGGCCTTGAGTCGGCCATGAAGCAGCTCAGCAAGTAAAAACGGGGTCAGATGAAAATGGGGTCAGAAGAAATTTTCTTCTGACCCCATTTTCATCTGACCCCAAAAAAAAGCCGATGCGGTTGAGGGCATCGGCAAAGCTCGGCATATCAAGCGGGTTTGCCCGAAGGCAATCCCGCCGCCTTCCAGTGAGCAAATACAGGGCCAGTTGGATAAAAGGCTGCTAAAACAGTCGTTTAAAATTCAGCTTATCCGCTTAGGTTTTAACTTGCTCCGATAACTCTCTTCACCCTGTCAAATAAGTCGACACTCTTCTCAATTTTTAACTGCCGGACTCGCGTTTTTCATTTGGTGATCTGGATACCGTTCTTGGCGGTTACCAAGTGTTACGCTTTCTGCCGATCTGTTACAGAAGTTTGCATGAGTTACAGAGGCTGCAGGGCAGGAGGCTTATGTTCGGCACACGAAAATCACAGAGGCGACGGATAGCACGCCAAAGGTTAGTCCGCTTCGGTGCAGTGGTTCTGTCATTGCTGGCTGTCTCGGCTGTAGCCGCCAACGGGCTTGACGAGGAACTCGAACGCTTGAGTGCCGAGGTCGCCAGTCATTCGGAGCGCGTCTTCGCCCTTGAGCAGAAGGTCCTGCATCCAGCGAATACCAGACTGGCAGTTTTTCTGACACTTCAAAGCCGGGATGCGCTCGATCTTGATTCCGTCGAGCTCTTCGTGAATGGCCAACCTGTCGCTTCCCACCTTTATTCCGATAGAGAGCGGACATCGCTTGAACGCGGCGGAATCCAGCAGTTGTTTACCGGGAACCTGGAAAACGGCGAGCATGAGTTGAAAACGGTGATTACCGCTCGCTCCGCCGATGATGATTTCGTGCGGCGGGAATCCACCCATAGGTTCAGAAAACGCCCCGGCGTACTCCGTTTGCAGATGAGTCTGGAAGCCCGGGCGCCCGATTACGAACCTCGGGTTTCTTTCGTGGAGTGGGAGTAGGGCGCCATGATGCTCCGGGTCCTCCTGTTTGTGTTACCTCTGACTGTTTCCGGCTTTTCCGCGGCGGCCACGCCGGTAATGCCGGATGATGTCCTTTCTGGTCTCAAGCAATTCCGGCAGGCGGGAGAAGTCGGCGTCGATCTTGGGGACAGACGACAGCAAGCGCTCTATGAAGATGCTGAGAAGGCACGAGCCGAAGGCCGCACCGATGAGGCCGGGCGCATCCTGGCCGGTATGAAAGAGGGCTACTGGGCGGCTCTGGGATACCTCAATCTTGCCAGTGATTACGCGAAATCCGATCTTAACCCGGCCAGAGCGCTGGTTGCTCTGCGGGTTGCGTTAGCCATGTCCGATGGTGACGCCGATTCCGAGCGTAGCCAGCATCTGGAGAATAATCTGTTGGTACGTGCGGGCTACCTTGCCTACCAGCACGGCGAATTCGATAAAGCGATCGGCTTTCTGGAGAAGGTCGATCTCGACAGTTTCAACACGCCGCGGGCCCTTTACCTGCACGGCTTGGCGCTGACAGAAAAAGGCAATCACCGGGCCGCTATGCAGAGCTGGCATCGAGCGAGGAAATATCCTTTGGCCTACCCGGGAGTTGCCGACGCATGGATAGGGATGGGGCGCGGCTACGATCTCTCCGGCTATCTCGGGCAGGCCGGAGAAGCCTACCTTGCGGCCAACGCTGCGTTCGAGAGTGAACGGGTCACGCTTCGTAAACTTGCCGGCAAGATTCGCGAACAGGGCGCCTACAAAACCCTGGTGGAAGATGCCAGGGAAACCGGGATTGACTGGTTTCTTGCCGACAGCCGCACCTTGACTCAACCGCGAATGGCCTATCTGTTGGGCTTCATGGAGGCTCCGGAGGCGCAGAGGGCGGCGGGGCGTGTCGTGTCTCTTCGCACCATGGCGGCAAAGCTGGATCGCCACGGTCATGATCTGCGGGTGTTCGGGGGAGCGCTTGAAGACAAACTCGCCGGCATGCAGAAGCCGTTCGCCGATCAAAGCAAAATGGATCTCTCAGCGCGGGGCAAGGATCTGAGTGCCAGCCTAGAGAGTTTGGCCAATCAAGCCGATCCCGACCAGCAAGCCCGTATTCGCTCCCTTCATAAAACGCTGGCCGACACACAGGCCAGACTGGAACAGGTCCAGGCCAGGGGATCCCGGCAGCCGCAAACGCTGGATCGATTGCGTAGTGAAGCCCTTGCGCTGGAAAGGCGAAACGAGGTGTTGTTATCGGCTGTTCGTCAGTTGCTTGAAAGGTGCGAGTCGGCGCTGGACAAACTGGCACTTGAGTATGTCGAAGCCAGAGATCAGCAGATGGCCTTTGCGCTGGACAAAACCGAACAGCAAATTGCGCATCTTTACGAATATCTCGCCCTTCAGAGCCTGGAGGAGACCCAGCCATGATGAAACCAGTTGCGGGCTTGTTCCTCTGCTTGATGTTGGTGGTGCCGGCTGCAGCCCAGGAAGCCTTTCGTGTAGAGCTTGGGCGGGACGGAGAGACGATCGGGGACATGCGACCGGTGTTTCTTACTTTTGAAAGCAGGCCGATGCCGGCGATCTCGCCTTCGGAAGTGGCCCGGCGCTACCATCGCCTGTTCAGGACATCGGACGAGCCTGAGGTTCGGATCGATGCCCTCAACCGGCTGAGCAACATCAGGGATCGGTCAGGATCAGACGTTGGCTTGTCGGCGTCTGAAGAAGAACAGGTCTACAGTGAGGCCATCAGCAGCTATGAGTCTATTCTCGAGCGAGGTTCCTATGGCGGGAGGCTTGACGAGCTGCTGTACCAGATGGCCAAGGCCCATGCTCTGACGGGGCAGCAGGATGCTTCAATCCAGAGGTTGAAACAGCTGGTCGGGTTATATCCGAAATCCCCTCTTGTGCCAGAGGCCAGGTTCCGATTGGCTGAATCCGCCTTCGCAGCTGGACGCTACACAGAAGCGGAAACCGGCTATCTGCACCTCGTTAATTCAGACGCTGGTGGAGAGCTGGGCATCAAGGCCAGATACATGCTCGGTTGGAGCCAGTTCAAACAGGGGCCGTCTGCGTGGAGCAGGGCCGCAGCGACCTTTATCAGAGTTCTGGATGAGTTCCTGCCGAGCGCACAGAGCCTGGGGTCAGTCAGCGATTCGAGCGTTGATACCATCGATGACACGTTTCGGGTGCTTGCCCTGATGGCTGCCCGAAACAGCGGTACGGACACCCTTATTGCCTGGCTGGATGGCACCCGGCCCCACCACTGGGAACATCTCCTGTTCGATCGGCTGGCCGATTACTACGCGGTGAAGGGCGAGACCATCGCAAGTGTTGCTGCCAATCAGGCCTTTATTGACTATTCGCCCAGTCACCGTGCTGTGCCTGCCTTCCGGTTACAGATAGTGGATGTGTGGCAAGCGGCTGGTGATCCGGAGCAGGTTCGCAATGCCCGTGCGGAGTTCGTCGCCAGCTACAGCCAGGATTCCGCTTACGCCGCTCTGACTGGTGAACAGAAGAATAAATGGCTGAGTTACAGCAAACGGTTGGCGGATTACCACTATGACCTGGCCACACGATTGGTGGAACAGGGCCGGGTGGCGAAGGCTAAATCCACTTTTGCTGAGGCAGCGGTTTATTACGCACACCTGGCTCCGAGGATTGATCAGAGCGGCGAAATGCTTCGCCTTGCTGGTGATGCCTGGTTGCAGGCGAGGGATTTTCCGAAAGCGTTGACGAATTTTCGCAGAGCAGCCTATGAGTCGCCCGGTTACAGCGAGGCTGCCGATGCTGCCTGGGCCGCTATTGCTCTGTTGAGAAACAGTCTTGACCGGCCGACCACTGTGTCTGCCTTTCAACCCGAACTGAAGGATGTTTCCAATGAGGCCAACCGCTTTAGTGGACGTTTCGAAGGGGATAGCCGGATTCCCGGCCTGATGGCAGATCTCGCCGCCCGGTGGCTGGCCGCCGGCGACCACCAACTGGCGTTGGATTATGGTTCGCGGGTATTGACTGCGCCCACGGCGTCTCCGGCAGAGCGATACGCGGCATGGCAGGTCATGGCCCGGATACGCCAGGAAAAGGGCGACTATGGCCTGGCGGAGCGTGCCTGGGGCCAGGCGCTGAATCTTGCCGAAAGTGAACGGCTCGCAAACGTGACCGAAGAGCAGGTCTCAGCCATTCGGAAGCAACTGGCGACGTCCGTCTATCGCCAGGCAGAGCTCGCGGTATCCAGTGGCAGGCTCGGAGAGGCCGTTGGGCACTTCCGACGGGTTGATTCGGTGCTACCAGGTTCGGACGTTGCGATCCGTGCGCGCTACGACGCGGCCAACACCTTGCTCAAAGCATCGGACTGGGGCGCTGCCGTCGGCGACCTGCAGAGTTTTCGCGCCGATTTTCCCCAGCACGAGCTTACTGCCGGCATCAACGAAAAGCTGGTACATGCCTGGATTCAGTCTGATGAACCCACCCGCGCGGCGTCAGAATTATTGCTGGCCGCCGACAATCACGCTAACCCATGGCACCTGAAGTTGCGGGCTGCGGAATTGTTGAATCAAGCCGGGAATGTAGCGGAACGAAATGCCCTTTACAGGGATTACCTTGCAACGGCTCCGAAGGCAGAGAGCGGGGCCGAACATGAACAGCTCCAGACATTCCGGCATCGCCTGGTAGAAACCGGCGAAAATCCCGATGCCTGGAGGGAAGTACTGGTCCAGTCAGAGCTGGACAGCACCTGGCACACCGCCGACACCCTTGAGTGGGCCTCCCGGGCGTCACTGGTGCTCGGTGCCCGTGCGGCTGCAGTGTTTACCAGCATCAGACTGAGCCAGCCGCTGGAACATTCTCTGGCGCGCAAGCAAAAGGCGCTGGAATCGGCTCGACAGAGATTCCTGGATGCCGAAGCTCTGGGCGGCGAGCGAGTTCTGTCTGAATCGCTGTTCCGACGGGCCGAACTCTATCGTGGTCTGGCCAAAGACCTGATGGCATCCACGGTTCCGGCGGATCTGAATGAACTGGAGGCGATGCAGTATCAGATGTTACTGGAGGAAGAAGCTTTCCCATTCGAAGACAAAGCCATTCAACTGCATACGGAGAACCATCGCCGGATTACGGCCGAGGGGTATGACCCCTGGATAGGGCGCAGTCTTGGCGTTCTTGCGGAGCTGCACCCGGGACGTTACGAGCGGAGTGTTAAGTGGCTTGGCTGGAATATGGAGATCAGGGATGGCGTGTAATTCAACGGGGAAAACGAGCCTGCCACTGGCGGCGCTTCTGGTGTTGCTCGTCGGCTGCGCCGGGCAGGAAGTCCGGCAGCCGGAGAAGCCCATCGGAAAGGATCCGGAACTGGCAGCAAGTTATGAACAGGAGGGGCGGGTGGCCTTCGAAGAAGGTCGCAAAGGCGCGGCTGTGGATGCATGGCAAAAAGCCGTGGAGCTGGATCCGACCAGGGCGGTGACAGTCAACAACCTGGCGCTCGTTCTAAAGGACCAGTACCGATTCGCCGAAGCGGCCAGGCTACTGGAACTGGGCATCAGCCATTCGCCAGATGTGGCCGAGCTGCATTTTAATCTGGCGGTGATTGCCGAGCTCTATTTGCTGGATCTTCAGACTGCCCTTGAGCATTACAACCGCTACCGGCAGCTGACGGAAAAAGAAGACCAGCAGGTGGCTGGCTGGATAGCAGATCTGGAACGGAGGCTGCAATAAATGGCTGATATCCGCAAAACTGCCAAAGTCGTCTTACGCTTACTGGCGATGGTTGGCCTGCAGTTAATGCTCCTCAACCCGGCGCAGGCGGATCAGGAAGAAGCGAACCGGCTGGCTGTTGAGGGTATATCCGCCAGCCTCGGCGAAGACGAGCCGCGGGTACTCTACATACTGCCCTGGCAAGCCCCAAGCCTGCCAAAACGACCAAGGGCGGACCTGAATGACGAGGCGCCGGAACTGGTCCGGCCGGTGGATCCAGTCGTCCTCGAGCGTCACCGTCTGTTTCGGGAAAACCTTAATCCTCTCATCCTGAGCCCTATTGGAGACTCAGGCCTGGCCGAGCAATAACCGGAGAACAGTCATGCTGGACACGATCGTACGTTTTTTCCAGGAAGGTGGGCCCTTCATGTACCCCATCGCCATTGTCCTTGCATTGGGGTTGGCGATTACTCTGGAGCGGTTCTTCTATCTCTCTGCGGTGCGGCGGCGAAACCGGATTGCCTTTGAGCGGGGCATCCTGCCGCTGCTGAGGAAGCGGGACTATCAGCGGGCCATGAAAGCTGCCACAAACTCAGACAGTGCGATTGCCTCAATCATGGGGGCAGGCATCGGCCGTCTGCTGAGCAACAGCAGTAGGGAGGATATTGAGTACGCCATGGAAGAAGGCTTGATGGAAGTGCTGCCGCGCCTGGAAAAGCGTACCCAATATCTGGCAACCCTGGCCAACATCGCCACGTTGCTCGGCCTGCTGGGAACCATTATTGGTCTGATTGCTGCGTTTACTGCGGTGGCGGCGGCAGATCCTTCCCAGAAGGCCAGTCTGTTGTCCGAAAGTATTTCCGTGGCCATGAATACCACGGCTTTCGGCCTGATGTCGGCCATTCCGTTGCTCATGTTTCATGCGGTACTACAGACCAGAACCAATGAGATTGTCGACAGCTTTGAAATGGCCGGCGTGAAGTTGCTGAACATTGTGTCTGAAGCATGAGACGCCGTCACCGCAGGTTAAGCGTATCGCCGGAGCTGGATATTACCGCCTTTCTCAATCTGATGATTGTGCTGGTACCTGTCCTGTTGCTGGGCATGGTATTCAGTCAGGTTCGAATGATCGAGCTGAATTTTCCGGGTATGGACGCTGGGGAAGCGCCGGCGCCCGGAGAGTTCCGTCTCGTGGTTACTTTGATTCCGGAGGGTATTGAAATCTCCGACAGTGATCGCGGCTTGATCCGTGTGTTGCCGGCAGAGGAGGCAGCTCAAGACTTCGAAGGCCTGCGTCAGGTCCTTCGGCAGATAAAAAACCGGGTTCCCGAGAAGACCGATGTAGTTTTGGAAGTCGGGCAAGACATCGATTACCAGACACTGATCACGGCCATGGATACGGTCCGTTCTTATCCTGCTGTGGTTGCGGCCAGCGTGGTTGAGGGAGAGCTGTTTCCTGATGTCTCACTGATGGATGCGCCGGCAGACCGAAAGCTTGCCGCGAATGCCAGGCTTGAATCCGGAGAGGGCGCATGAAGACCTCGCGTAAGGCCAAAAGAATTCGTCGACATTACGGCCGTATGAAGAAGTCTGGGGGCCTGAACCTGGTGTCCCTGATGGACATCTTCACGATCCTGGTTTTCTTCCTCATGGTGAATTCGTCGGATGTGAAAGTGATGCAGAACACCGCGGACGTGCCACTGCCAAAGTCCACGGCGCAACAGGAGGCCGTTGAGAGCCTGACAGTCCAGATAACGGGCAATGCCATTCTGGTCCAGGGCAGCGAAGTGGCAAGACTGGATGGCATCGAGACCAGTGACACCTATATCGCCGGTCTGTCGGAAGAGCTTTCCTGGCGCCGCAACCGCTGGTCTGAAGTTCCCGAGGAGGGGCTTGAAGTAACCATTATGGCCGGCCGGGATACCGATTACCGATTGCTTCGCAAGGTCATGCAGACCTGTGTTGATGAACAATATCGACAGGTGCGCCTCGCAGTGGAAGGGGAGGTCCGTAATGGCTGATAACGGATATTCCCCTGCGACGGGTTCGGGGCTGCCATGGAGTCGTGATCTCGGCGAGAGTCGAAGATTTACGGGTATTGTATTGTTGATGCTGGCGCTGTTTTTGCCACCGGCGTTCCTGATCCCAATGCTGGATGTACCGGAGGTTGAGCGCAGCGAGGCCGAGAAGGTTCGTCCCCGGCTGGCGCGGCTGGTGGAGAAGCCTAAACCGATTGTGCCACCGGAGCCAGTTCAGCCCGAGCCAGAACCTGAGCCAGAACCGGAAGTGAAGGAAGCGAAGAAAGAAAAACCAAAGCAGCCGGAACCGAAAGTTGCCAGGGTTGAACCCGACCCTGTGCCTGCCCCAAAACCAGAATCCGAACCTCAGGCCGTATCCGAGCCGAAGCCCAAGCAGACCACCGAGCAAGCCAGGGAAAAAGCGTCCCGCTCCGGGCTGCTGGCCATGAGAGACAAGCTGGCTTCACTCAGGTCGCCTGAACCCACACCAGCCCGTGAGTTTGCGGTCAACACACAGTCGGAGGCGGCCGAAGCAACGAAATCGCGCGAGGATTCTCAGCAAGTCCTCAGTGGAAGCGGTGGTGTGGAGGACGCTCCGGCGCCGGAAACCACTGTCGCTGTGGCTGAGCATGAGGTCAAAACGGTTGATGCGCCCGAGGAAGAATCCCGAAAAGTGGCCGCCAGGCCGGCAAAGGTCGAGCCATCGGTTGGCGAGCGGGCAATGAGTAATATCCGGCAAGTATTCGATGCCCAGAAAACGGCACTCTATTCCATGTACCGGCGGGAGCTTCGGCAGGATCCGACCCTCAAGGGCAAGGTGTTGTTGGAGCTGGTAATCGAACCGGATGGCTCGGTGTCTGCCTGTGAGGTGGTCAGCTCAGAGCTCGAGCACCCCACGCTGGAACAGCGGATTGCAATGCGCGTGCGGCTGTTCAATTTCGGGGCTGACAATGTTGAGGCCCGGAAGGTCAGATTTCCGATTGATTTCCTGCCCGGCTGATAACTTGATCGGGCAGCCAGCGAGGGACTGCCCGACACGGCGAGCTTAGTTTTCGATGGTGATTTTCGGCAACCGGGGTTTGTGCAGACACACTTTCTCCGATGGCGCGATGACCTTCGCTTCCCCGATGACCACCTTCTGATCGTTCTGATTACGTACGTCGCACTCGACCACGACCCGGCCTTTCGGTTCCTTGCGGAGGATTTTCAACTGAACGGTGAGGGTGTCGTCCAGTTTCACCGGCCCCTTGAAAGACAGGCTCTGGTCCAGGTAGATGGTACCGGGGCCCGGCATGACCGTTGCCAACGCCGCCGAAATCAACGAGCCGCTCCACATACCGTGGGCTATGCGTTCCTTGAACATGGAGCCTGCGGCAAATTCAGAGTCCAGGTGTACCGGGTTTACATCACCGGAGACCGCCGCAAACAGCACCAGTTCGTCCTCGGTGAGGGTGCGCGTAAAGGTGGCGGTGTCGCCCTCGTTCAGCTCGTCGTAGGTGATATTTTCCAGGGTATCAAGGGTATCGCTCATCGCGTGCTCCGCACTGTTGTCATTTGAGTACAGGTGTTCGGGTAAGAGTCTCGAAAACTACCTCATCGGTTACAAAACTGCTATTCTCTCCCCACTTTTTTGAGGCTGATACCTTTGTAGGGTTGATTTTCTGATCAACCTGACATCGGTAAATCATTACAATCAAAAGCGCCAAACAGGAGATGGTGATGGATTTTGAGCAGTTCTATCAGGATAAATACCCCGCCGGCGTGCCCCGTGAGGTGGACCTGAACAAGTACAAAAGCATGGTGGATGTATTCGAGCAGTCGGTCAAAAAGTTTGCCGACCGTCCCGCATTCAGTGCTGTTGGTGCAACTCTCACTTACCGTGACCTCGACACCCAGAGCCGCAACTTTGCAGCCTGGCTGCAAAACAAGACAGACCTGAAACCTGGCGACCGCATCGCGGTGCAGATGCCGAACGTCAGCCAGTACCCGGTCGTTGTGTTTGGCGCAATGCGAGCTGGCCTGATTGTAGTGAATACCAACCCGCTTTATACCACGCGGGAAATGGAACATCAGTTCAACGATTCCGGAGCCAAGGCGCTGGTGGTTCTCGCGAACATGGCCGAGAACGCCGAGAAGGTGTTGCCACACACTGGCATCGAGCACGTGATTGTTACCGAAATCGCGGATATGCACTCGCCAATCAAGCGCACGCTGATGAATGCCGTGGTCAAGCATGTCAAAAAGATGGTGCCGCCGTTCAATCTGCCCCAGGCCCACAAGCTGCCTGCCGTTCTGAGTGCCGGCGCCCGTGAAAAATTCACCCCGGTAGAGTGCAAGCAGGATGACATTGCCGTGCTTCAGTACACCGGCGGGACGACCGGTGTGGCGAAAGGCGCGATGCTGACCCACGGCAACCTGGTAGCCAACCTGCTGCAGACCCGGCCTATGATGGAAGACATGGTGGTTGAAGGTCAGGAGGTTGTTATCGCGCCGCTGCCGCTCTACCACATTTATTCCTTTACCCTGAACTGCGGCATCATGCTTGAGGCCGGCGCGCACAACGTGCTGATTCCGAACCCGCGTGATATCCCGGGCTTTGTGAAAGAGCTGAAGAACCACAAGTTCACCGCGTTCCTGGGACTGAACACGCTCTTTGTCGCGCTTTGCAACAACGAAGACTTCCAGGATCTGGACTTCAGCAGCCTGAAGCTGACGTCCTCGGGCGGCATGGCGCTGACAAGCGACACTGCCAAGATGTGGGAGCGGGTCACTGGATGTGAGATCTGCGAGGGCTTCGGTATGACCGAAACGTCCCCGGTTGTGACCTTCAACCCCCACAGCGCCATTCAGATCGGCACCATCGGCCTTCCGATTCCGTCTACAGTGGTTAAAACCCTGGATGAAGAAGGCAATGAAACGCCTCTTGGCGAGCCCGGCGAGCTGTGCGTGAAGGGCCCGCAGGTTATGCGCGGTTACTGGCAGCGCCCTGAGGATACCCAGAAGTCCTTCACCGAGGACGGCTATCTGCGCACCGGGGACATTGCCCTGATTCAGGAAGACGGCTATATCCGTATTGTCGATCGCAAGAAAGACATGATCATTGTCTCTGGCTTCAACGTGTTCCCGAATGAGATCGAAGATGTGGTCAGCAGCCATCCGAAAGTGGTCGAGTGCGCCGCGGTTGGCGTTCCCGATGCCAAGAGTGGTGAGGCGGTCAAGGTTTACCTGGTGCCGACGGCTGAAGGCGTGACGGAAAACGAGCTCAAGGAGTTTTGTCGCGAGCGGCTAACCGCCTACAAGGTTCCCAAGAAATTCGAGTTCCGGGACGAGCTGCCCAAGACAAATGTGGGCAAGATCCTGCGCCGTGAACTGCGGGACGAGGCGAACAATAAGTAAGCCTCCCTGCCAGTGGATCAAGGAATACCCCGCTTTGGCGGGGTTTTTCCGTTTTTAAGACACCGACTTTCCCGATAGACTGTCGCCCAATCGAATCCGAGTGAGCGCTATTCCGGCAATTCAATGACAGACACCCGTTCCGATACTCCGAGCACACCGAAACCCAAGCCCGATGGCGAAGCCGCTGTTAGAGCGATGATGGAGCAGCTGGACGCCTGCAATCAGCAGGAAGCCGCCCGCATTGTGAAAACGGTGGCCCGTACCAAGGGCAAACCGGGCCAGAAAGACCTGGAGAAAATGGCCAACTGGCTGGAGCGCGGGCTTGAAAAGGTTCAGCAACGCCATGCCCTGCACAAGCCGGCCAGCTTCCCCGAGGGCCTTCCGGTCTCTGAGCGTGTGGATGATATCCGTGAGGCCATCGAAAACCATCAGGTGGTAATCATTGCGGGTGAAACCGGTTCTGGCAAAACCACCCAGATACCCAAAATCTGCATGAACAGTGGTCGTGGTATTCGTGGCCTGATCGGTCATACCCAGCCCCGGCGGATCGCCGCCCGCAGTGTGGCTGCCCGTATTGCCGAGGAGATAGGTGAGCAGACCGGTCAGCAGATCGGCTATCAGGTTCGTTTCACCGACAACACCTCCGAGCAGTCACGGGTGAAGGTGATGACCGACGGCATCCTGCTGGCGGAGGTTCAGCACGACCGCTTTCTGGATCGCTACGATACGATCATCATCGACGAAGCCCACGAGCGTAGTCTCAACATCGACTTCCTGCTCGGGTATCTGCGTCAGCTCCTGCCCAAGCGACCGGATCTGAAGATCATCATTACGTCGGCCACCATTGAGGTTGAACGGTTCAGCGAATTTTTCGACAAGGCGCCGGTGATTGAGGTGAGCGGTCGAACCTATCCGGTGGACGTGCGTTACCGCCCGTTGACTGGAGATGAGGACGACCGGGATCAGGGTTGGACCGATGGGGTGCTGGGCGCCCTTGATGAAATCGAACAGCACGAGCGTAGCCAGAAACAGCCGCCTGGAGATATTCTGGTTTTTCTGCCCGGCGAGCGCGAGATCCGCAACCTCAGCAAGGTTCTTCGCCACGTCGACCTGCGTCATACCGAAGTGCTTCCGCTGTATTCCCGATTGAGCAACGCCGAGCAGAATCGGGTTTTCCAGTCCCACAAGGGGCGACGGATCGTGTTATCCACCAACGTGGCGGAGACCTCGCTGACGGTGCCGGGTATTCGGTACGTGATCGATACCGGTGTTGCACGGATCAGTCGTTACAGCGTGCGCTCGAAGATCCAGCGCCTGCCGGTGGAACCTATTTCCCAGGCCAGCGCCAATCAGCGGGCAGGACGTTGTGGCCGGGTGGCCCCGGGTATCTGTTTCCGGCTTTACGACGAGACGGATTTTATCAACCGCCCGGAATACACCGATCCGGAAATACTGCGCACCAACCTGGCGTCGGTCATTCTGCAAATGGCGACGTCGGGCCTTGGGGAAATTCGGCAGTTCCCGTTCCTGGAGGCACCGGATAAGCGTCAGGTCAACGACGGCTACAAGCTGCTGGAAGAATTGGGTGCAGTGGATGACAAGCGCCGGGTTACCCGGCTTGGTCGAACCATGTCTCGGCTGCCCCTCGATCCACGCCTGGCCAGGATGCTGGTCACAGCGGCGGAGCTTGGCAGTCTGGCGGAAACCTTGGTCATCATTGCCGGGTTGAGTATTCAGGACCCCCGGGAGCGGCCCCAGGACAAACAGCAGGCGGCGGATCAGGCCCACGCACCGTTCAATGACAAGGAATCGGATTTCGTCACCCTGCTGAACGTGTGGAATTTCTATGAAGAGCAACGCCAGGAGCTGTCCCAGAATCAGCTCAAGAAGGTTTGCCAGAAGAACTTCCTGAGCTGGATGCGAATGCGGGAATGGCGGGATATCCATCGCCAGCTGACGCTGATCTGTCGTGAACAGAAGCTGGCGGTCAACAAGGATGCCGCCAGTTACGAAGCGCTGCACAAGGCGATACTGGCGGGTCTTCTGGGCCAGGTAGCGGTGAAGGTGGAAAAGAAAGAATACCTGGCGACCCGGAACCGGAAGGTGCTGATCTTTCCCGGCTCCAAGGTGGCGAAGACCGGTCCGAAATGGATTGTTGCCACCGAGATTGTGGAGACCAGTCGGGTCTTTGCCCGGGTGGTGGCCTCCATTCAACCGGAATGGATTGAGCCTCTCGCCGGCCATATCGTCAAGCACCACTACTTTGAGCCCCACTGGGAGCAGAAGCGGGCCCAGGTGATGGGCTATGAAAAGGTGACCCTTTACGGCCTCGATATCGTGGCCAAGCGCCGCATTCCTTACGCCAAGGTGGATCCGGCGGAATGCCGAAATCTGTTTATCCGGCGAGCGTTGGTGGAAGGGGATTACCGGTCAAAGGCGCCCTTTATCGCCCGTAACCGGGAGATGCTCGACACGGTTGAGAATCTTGAGAAGAAGACCCGGCGGCGTGATCTGCTCGTTGACGATGAAGTGCTGGTGGCCTTCTACGATGAACGCCTGCCTGCAGACATCATCAGTGGCCGGCATTTCGAGACCTGGTGGAAAGGGCTACCGGCGGAACAGTTGAAGGAACTGGAGCTCACCGAAGCCGACATTCTTCAGCGACCGGTGGATGCCCAGGCCGCTGACCTGTACCCGGACTATCTGGAGTGGGAGGGTGTTCGTTACCCGCTGAGCTATGAGTTCGAACCCACCAGTGAAAAGGACGGCGTTACGCTTCAGGTGCCCTTGATGGCGCTCAAGCAGATACCTTCCAGTCGCTTGGAATGGCTGGTGCCGGGTCTGCTGAGGGAGAAATGCATTGCCCTGGTAAAGTCCCTGCCCAAGGCGTTGCGCCGTAACTTTGTTCCTGTGCCTGATTTTGTAGACGCGGCCCTCGAGAACCTGCAGCCCTCCAACGAACCGTTAACGCTTCAGCTGGGCGAGCAGTTGCGACGGATGACCGGCGTACAGATTGATCCGGAGGCCTGGTCGGAATCGGAATTGCCAAAGCACCTCAGGATGAACCTGCGGGTCATGGGCGACGGCGGTCGCACTATTGCCGAGAGTCGCGAGACGACCGATTTGCAGCATCAACTTGAGGGTCAGGCCGAACAGGCGCTTGAGTCGGCGACAAAAGATGATTCGCCGGCGGAACCAGTTGGCGAGTACACCGACTGGCGGTTCGGAGCGTTGCCCGAACAGGTCCAAACCGAAAAGGGCGGCATGCAGGTGACCGTCTATCCCGCGCTGGAGGATATGGGCAAGCAGGTGCGACAGATACGCTGTCTGGACCGGCTGACCGCTGAAGATACCACCCGGAAGGCAATCGCCCGCCTGATTCTGAACCGGTTCGGCAGGACGCTCGATGACCTGGAGCGGAAACTTCCGCGTTTCAAGCAGTCCGCTTTGATGTTTGCTCCTGTAGGCCAGTCGAAAGTGTTGCTGGATGATCTGTTGCTGGCAACGGCCATGCAACACTTTCTCCCGGAGGGTGTTCCGAGGACAGCAGAGGACTTCGACCGTGTGTTTGACGCTCACCGGGGCGACTTCATTCCGGCCCTCGAGCAGGCCGACGAGCGGTTGTATCAGGCGATGTCCGGTTACCAGAAAGTGGCGAAGCAGTTGAAAGGCAAAATCAATCTGGCCCTCGCCAACAGCATGGCTGATCTTAAATTTCAGCTACAGAACCTTGTCTATCCCGGATTTCTGGTGGAAACACCGCCTGAGTGGCTGGCGGAATTCGGGCGTTACTTCGAGGCGGCCCTGATTCGGCTGGAGAAAATGTCACGGGAAATGGGCCGGGAGCGGGAGTTTCTTCACACCATCGAGCCGCTCTGGTCCCGCTACGCGGTGAAGCGGGACGAACAACAGCGGCAGGGGATCCGGGATCCTGAATTGGTGTTGTACCGGTGGATGCTCGAGGAGTTCCGGGTGTCGTTCTTTGCCCAGCAATTGGGCACGGTGATGACCGTGTCGGTGAAACGTCTGGACCGGCAGTGGGAAAAAACCAGAGTCTGAGAAAGGCAAGCTGCACCAATCCGGTGCTACTGACTGATAGCCGACGGGCAAAACCCCGATACTGTGTTAGTATTTCTGGCAGTAGGTCAATGAACGAATCAGACGGGACGCCAGTCATCCCGTTTTCACAATCATGACGTGGGGTTAGCGTGATTAAAGCCGTTATTAGCGGGACCGGTCTCTACACACCGCCAGCAACCATTGATAATGACGAACTGGTCGAAGCCTTCAACCAGTACGTTGAACTGTTCAACGCGGAGAACGCAGACGCCATCGCCAATGGCGATGTGACGCCGCTGCAGCCATCGTCCTCCTCGTTTATCGAGAAAGCGTCCGGCATCAAGCGCCGCCATGTGATCGACAAGGATGGCATTCTCGATCCCAAACGCATGAAGCCCTATATCCCCGATCGCAGCAACGAGGAGCCATCGGTGCAATGCGAAATGGCTGTGACTGCTTGCCGTGAGGCCCTCGAGCAGGCGGGTAAGTCGGCACAGGATGTCGATGCCGTGATCGTTGCCTGTTCCAACCTGCAACGGGCCTATCCGGCAGTTTCTATCGAAGTTCAGGAAGCGCTGGGCATCGACGGCTTTGCCTACGATATGAACGTGGCCTGCAGCTCCGCTACGTTCGGTCTTCAGGCGGCCGTCAATTCCGTCGAGAATGGCAGTGCCCGGTCCGTTCTGGTGGTCAGCCCGGAAATCTGTTCCGGCCACCTGAATTTCCGGGACCGGGACAGTCACTTTATTTTTGGTGACGCCTGCACAGCCATTCTGGTTGAGCGCGAAGAAGATACCCGGGAGGGGCAGGGGTTCGAGATTCTCGGTACCAGCCTGAAAACCAAGTTTTCCAACAACATCCGGAACAATTTCGGGTTTCTGAACCGCGCCGATGATTCCGGTGTTGGTAAACCCGACAAGCTCTTCGTTCAGCAGGGTCGCAAGGTATTCAAGGAAGTGTCGCCGCTGGTTGCCGAGACCATCCAGAAACAGCTGCAAAGCCTGTCCCTCTCGCCGGATGATCTCCGTCGTATGTGGCTGCACCAGGCCAACCTGAACATGAATCAGCTGATTGCCCGCAAGGTACTGGGTCGCGATGCCACTGAGGAAGAGGCACCGGTGATTCTGGATGAGTACGCCAACACCAGCTCCGCCGGTTCGATCATCGCCTTCCACAAGCACAAGGATGACTTTGTCAGTGGCGATCTCGGGGTAATCTGTTCATTCGGGGCAGGTTATTCCATCGGCAGCGTGGTGGTACGCCGCCGGTAGGAGTCTTCCGATTCAAGTCGTTGCCAGGGCCCGAAGGGTATCTGGCAGCGGGGCCGAGGAGCGCGTTTCCCGGTCGAACCACACGATTTTCGCATAGCCTTCCGCATAAACAGCGCCAGTATCGACATCTGTCAGCAAATGATAGGTGTCGAGGCTGGTGTTACCTGCTTTGTCAGCGTATGTTTTCACCTCAACCGTTGCCGGGTGGTTCAATTCCTTTAGAAAGGTGGCACTGGTCTTTATAATGACCGGGCCGGTTGGCTCTTCGGGACCGCCGAGCTCCAGTGAGGCCAGCCAGACAATGCGCGCTTCCTCAAAGAATCGGAAGTAGACTGTATTATTGGCGTGGCCGTATGCATCCATGTCACCCCAGCGGAGCGGCATGGTAATCGTGTTTACAAGATTTCCCGGTACTGACATCGGTTTCTCCGGAACAATGGTTTAATAATAAAAAGAATAGCGCCGGTATTTTCGACGAATTGAAACGAATTAAACAACCCAGGAGCAGATAATGAAACACATTTTTATCCGGCGCCGGCTGATTACGCTCACCATGTTGTTATTCCTGGCTGTATTCCTGCCAGTGGGCCAGGCCACCGCACAGACTATGCAGGAACCTGCGCCAGAAGGCTCTGTTCCGGTTGACCCGAAAGACCCCTGGGAGAACTGGAACCGCAAGGTGTACACTTTCAACGAGACCATTGATCGCTGGTTCCTGAAGCCGGTGGCACAGGCCTACAGAGACTTCACCCCGCAGATTGTTGACCGTGGCATTACCAATTTCTTCAATAACCTGACCGAACTCCGAAACTTCACCAACAGCATACTGCAGCTGAAAGGGGAGTCGGCCGTGGTTGCGGTAGGGCGCTTTACCTTCAACACGACGTTCGGTCTGGCCGGGCTGATTGACGTGGCAACCGCCTTTGACCTCCCGGAGCGGCCGGAAGATTTTGGTCAGACACTGGGTTACTGGGGCGTGGGTTCAGGACCCTACCTCATGCTGCCTTTTCTGGGGCCTTCAACCCCCCGGCATTTTACCGGGTTCATGACCGACGGCTTTGCGCTACCGTCGGCCTGGGATGAAGTTGACAGCCCTGAAGTTTACTATGCCCGTGCGCTGCAGATAGTGGACCGTCGGGCAGATCTCATTCCCGCTGAAAGCTTTATCTCGGGCGACAGCTACACGTTTGTTCGAAACGCTTTTCTGCAACGTCGGGAATTCCTGATTAACGACGGGAAAGTGGTTAACGACCCGTTTGCCAGTGGCGACGATGAAGATCTGATGCTGGATGATTTCTGAGTGTCATCCGGTTTGAAAGGAGGTCAGCGGTGCTCAAGGATCCAAGAATAGCCAAATTCCGGAAAATGCTGGCCGAGGCGCCAAACTACGAAGTGTGGAAGGCTGCGGCCCTGGAGTTGGACTTTCTGGAGGGCAATGCCGAGTGGAAAGAGGATTTCGCCTCCGATCTCTACCACTACGAAGTTATCTACGACCGGCTGAGCAACCTCAAACAGTATCGCCAGCAGAATGATGTAGAACGGCTCAAGCGGGCCCTTCGGGAGGGCCTCCACCATGATCTGGGGAACATGGGCAACCCGGCGCTTTATACCCGATCCCGGGTTGGCACCAAACATCTGATCGAGGAATACATTACCCAGGTCTGTGAATCGCTGGATTACCTCTGTGATGAACCGGTGCCCGGTTTTCCCGTTGCCGACAAACTTCAGTTCTTCCGGGATACGCTTACAAGCTATGGCCGGCCGGCACTTTTGCTCAGCGGCGGCGCTACACTGGGTGTGTTCCACTTTGGCGTCATCAAGGCCCTGTGGGAAAAGGGGCTTCTGCCCCAGGTCATTGCCGGTTCAAGTATCGGCGCGGTTATCGCGGGCATTCTTGGAGTACACACAGACGCGGAAATCCCGGAAATGCTGGTGCCCGAGAACCATAACCTGAAAGCCTGGAAATGGCGGGGGCTGCTCAGTGCGGTGCGTGGGGACGGACTCATGGATCAGGAAGAGCTGCGCAACTGCCTGCGTGGCAATATCGGTGAATATACTTTTGAAGAGGCTTACCAGCGTACTGGCCGTTCGATCAATGTGAGTGTTTCACCAGTGCAGGCCCACCAGAAGGCTCGCTTGCTGTGCGGATACACCTCGCCTTATCTGATGGTCTGGAGTGCGGTGTTGGCCAGCGCTGCGGTTCCCGGTATTTTCCCGCCGGTTACGTTGATGAAAAAGGACATTCAGGGCAACACGCTTCCCTATATGCCGCGCCTGAAGTTCGTGGATGGCTCGGTTGTGAGCGACCTGCCTATTGAGCGGTTGATGCATCTGTACGATGTGAATTATACGATTGTGAGCCAGACCAATCCCCATGTGGTGCCGTTCCTGAGCCAGCGCGGCCGGGATGAAAAGCTGTCCCTTGGCAATTTGCCGATGCACCTGCTGAAATCTGAAATTCAGTTCCATGGCCAGGGGGTGTTTGATTACCTGCGGAAAAGGCTAAGGCCGGAACTTATGCGGCAGATGTCCGGTCAGTTGTACACCATCATGGCCCAGCGCTATTCGGGAGACGTTACCATTGCGCCCTCATATTCGTTCAGGGATTACAGCAGGATGCTGGCAAATCCCGATCCGGCTTACGTACGGCAGATGATTCTGGCCGGCGAACGGGCCACCTGGCCAAAAATCTCCATGATCCGCTCCCACGCCCGCATCTCGAAAACCCTGGAGCGGTGCGTACGGAGACTCAAGCACCAGAATCGGCGCACCGCCGAGCTCAGACTGATCAGCAACGCGGATTCCGGTACGTCCTGATATGTATTACGACTTTTTCGGCTTTCGGGAACCGCCGTTTTCCATTGCGCCAGACCCTCGTTATCTGTACCTGAGCGATCGCCACAAGGAGGCGCTGGCACACCTGATGTATGGGGTTCAGGGGCAGGGCGGCTTCATCGTGATTACCGGCGAAGTGGGAACCGGGAAAACAACGGTTTCCCGCTGCTTTATCGAGAATGTTCCGGATAATGTGGATATCGCGCTGATCCTGAATCCCAGGCTCTCTGCCCGGGAGTTGCTCTCCTCCATCTGTGATGAGCTGGAAATCCCCCACGAGATAAGTGCCACCATCAAGGAACTGGTGGACCTGATTAACCAGGACCTGCTTAAGGCCCATGCGGCCGGGCGACACAAGGTTCTGATGATCGATGAGGCCCAGAATCTGTCTGCTGAGGTATTGGAGCAGCTCCGCCTTCTGACCAACCTGGAGACGGCGGAGAAGAAGCTGCTTCAGATTGTCCTGCTCGGGCAGCCCGAACTGCAGGAAATGCTGGCACTTCCGGAGTTGCGCCAGCTGAACCAGCGCGTTACCGCGCGCTACCATCTGGATGCCATTGGTCGGGAAGAGCTGCCGGCCTACCTGAAATACCGCCTCAGTGTTGCCGGCATGCGGGGTGATATCTTTTCGCAGCGGGCGGTGAATCGCCTCTATCGCGAGAGCCAGGGCATACCCCGCCTGATCAATTTGATCAGTGACCGCGCACTGTTGGGCGCCTATGCCGAGGGTGAGCATGAGATTACGCCCGAGCATATCCGCCAGGCGGCAAAAGAAGTACGTGGACAATCCCTCGGCCCCACGCCCTCACGAGCTCACCAGTCACCAGACAGATCCCAGTACCTTATCGTTGCGGCTTCGATTCTGGTGGCCATCATCGGCACCGCCTGGCTTATTGAGCGTTGGTCACCGGGTGGAGCGTTTCTCACCGATCCCTCCTCACCAGAACCTTTGCAGGGAGCTGTTGAGCGAGTCGAGGAGCAGGAACAGAAACCATTGCAAGAGATCCAGGAAACCGGGTCTGGAGAGCCGTCAGCACCCGTTGAACTTGCCGTGCCGGGTCAGCTTCTGGATTCCGTGGAGGCTTTTCAGGTACTTTTCGGGATCTGGGGGCGTGAATATGAACCTTCGGAAGCGCCCGTTGCCTGCGACTGGGCCAACGAGGAGGGTCTTGGATGCCTGAGTCGTCAGGGTAGCCGCCGAAGCCTCGAGTTTCTGGATCGCCCGGCGATGCTTCAGTTGCAGGATGAGGCGGGTAACCGGGGGTTTGTCGTGCTCCGCCATCTGGACGGCGATACCGCAGACATCGCGTTTCCCTCCGGCAATCAGACTGTATTGTTTGCCAGTATCGAGCGCTATTGGTTCGGGGAGTATCGGGTTCTGTGGCGCCTTCCGGAATACCTGACGGGCGACGGCTTTTACAGCAATGGCGGTGGCGAGCAACTCTGGATTGGTGCGCGAGTGATGGATCTGGCGGACCGTTTCAGTAATTCCCGTGCTGAAAGTGACCGGGTGAAACGGCTGGATTCCGAAGAGCAGGTTCGCTGGTATCAGTCATTGCGAGGGCTTACCGTCGATGGGATCGCCGGAGCCATGACGATTATCCAGATCAATAACGACCTGGAAGCTAACATTCCCCGTCTCAAGCCTCTGCAGTCCGAAGGTCGCCGGCAAGTTGAAGGTCGAGAGTAATTATGTCGTACATTCTTGACGCATTGCGGAAATCCGAAACTGAACGGAGGCAAGGGCGCGTACCGGACCTTGGTCAACTGGTACAGCTGATCCATCGCCCGAAGAAAAAGCGGTGGTCGCCGGCTGTCTGGGTGTCTCTTGCACTCATGCTCAATGCCGGCGTCCTGGCCTTTGTCTTCTGGCCGGGAGCGCCGTTGCCCTGGGTTTCCGAGTCGCAATCCGAGACATCTGCGGCCTCGGCCAGAACGACAGCTCCTGAACCTGATGCGGTGGCGCCTGCGACAGAGCCAGCACCGACATTGGAAGATCCCGTTGCACAAACGGGGACCATCCCTGAGCCCGATGCGGGCGAGGCGACTCCAGCGCCGATCGCTTCGGAACCTTCCCCATCACAAAGCCGGGAGCGAGCGACCGTTATCGTTCCCTCATCCGCAAATTCCGAAACTGCTGCACCAATGGTGCAGCCCGAGCAGGCAGGCAGAGTGCCACATCTGGTAGAGTTGCCGCTCTCGTTTCAGAAGAGCGTTCCCGATTTGACCTTTAACAGCCATATCTACTCGTCATCCCCTGCATCGCGCCGGGTCATGATTAACAACACCTACCTGCGAGTGGGCGACGTCTTCGATGGCCTGCGGGTAGACGACATAACAGAAGAAGGGGTGGTTCTGAGTCGTGACGGGCGGCGTTTTCGGGTTGGCGTTGTTCGGGACTGGGTGAGTCCTCGCTGATGGCGCTGACCGACGAAATCAAGCAATCGATCCAGCAGGGATATCGGGATGTGCTGGCAGGGAAGGATATTCGGGCGCGCTATGGGCAGCGCCTGATGATTGCGGAAATCGCCAGATACATGGGCGATATCACCGAGAACGATGGCCAGCGAACGTCCCCGGCCTCTGCCTGTGTGGTCGAAGCCGGGACCGGGACAGGCAAAACCCTGGCCTATCTGATCGCTGCCATCCCGGTGGCCAAAGCCCTCGGCAAAACCCTGGTTATCTCCACCGCAACCGTGGCCCTTCAGGACCAGATTGTGCTTAAAGACCTCCCGGACCTGAAAAAGCACAGCAAGATGGATTTCAACTGGACTCTGGCCAAAGGGCGGGGGCGCTACCTCTGCATGTCACGGTTGGAAGCCCGACTGCACGATGAAGGCAATACCGACAGCGACACCATGCCCCTGTTCCTTTTGGATGGGCCGAAAAATGAAGAACCGGGCACCCGGGCCTTTTTCGAGGAAATGCTCGCCAGTTATGGCTCCCGCGAGTGGGACGGTGACCGGGACCACTGGCCGGAACAGATACCGGACGACGTCTGGCGACAGGTAACAACCGACCACCGGCAGTGCACCAACCGCCACTGCAGCTATTTCGACAGTTGCGCTTTTTTTGATGCCCGTAAAGACCTTGATGATGCCGATATCGTGGTGGCTAACCATGATCTGGTTCTGGCCGACCTTGCCCTGGGCGGCGGCGCCATTCTGCCGGAGCCGGAGAACGCCCTTTATATTTTCGACGAGGCTCATCACCTTCCGGACAAAGCCCTGAATCACTTTGCCGCGTCGCTGCCACTCAATGCTACCCGGCAATGGCTGAAGCAGCTTTCCCAGGCGCTTGTTAAAATGCAGCCTTACCTGGCAGCCGGCACCCAGGCCGCCAAGTCCCTGGATCGCATCAGTTCTGCGTCGAGAGAGGTAGACCTGGTCCTCAACCGGGTTTACGAAGAAGCCGAGCAGAATACCGGCTGGGAGTTCAACGAAGAGCGCCGGACGGCGCAGTGGCGTTATCCGGAAGGTGAGTTGCCGGAAGCCGTGGCTGAGCTTGCAGCCGAAAGCCGGATTGCTACCGCTAACATGGTCCGGCAACTGGGCGTTCTGGCGGACGAGTTGCAGGGCGCCTTTGATGAGCGCAAGGAGCATGAAATCGACCGGGAAACCGCCGAAGCCTGGTATCCGGTGATAGGCTCCTTTCACGCCCGGGCAGAGGACCAGTTGCGGCTCTGGACAGCCTGGTGCGACTCGGGCAATGCCAGTCCCCCCATGGAAGCTGAAACCAACAGCGAGACAGGTGATGAGCCTGAAGCCAGGCCGAAAACGCAGAAAAGCCCGCCGCCAGCCCGATGGGCAGTACGCCAGCGCTGGGACCACGCCGAGGACATCACTCTTTACAGTTCACCGGTACTGGCAGACAACCTGTTGTACTCGAGGCTTTGGTCTCGCGCTTACGGCGCCGTGCTCACCAGTGCGACCCTGACGGCACTTGGTCGATTCGATCGCCTGAACGCGCGGGCTGGATTGCCCCAGGGCAGCCGCTTCCTCGTGGTTCCCAGCTCTTTCCGTTACGGCGAAATGGCAACGGTGGAGGTGCCGGCGATGTCCGCCATGCCGACGGATGACGGCTTCGCCGATGAGCTTGTAAAACGACTACCGGACCTCTGGGCAGGCGAGAAGGCGACACTGGTACTGTTTACGTCCCGTCGTCAAATGCAGCAAGTGCGAGACGCGCTGGCCCCGGATTACCCGGACCTGATTATTACGCAGGACGATATGGCCAAGGGCGAAGTGCTGAGGCAGCATTGCAGCAGGGTGGATGAAGGCCGGCCGAGTGTCCTGTTCGGCGTTGCCAGTTTTGCAGAGGGTATCGACCTTCCAGGCAAGTACTTGCACCACGTCGTGATTACCCGTTTGCCATTTTCGGTGCCGGATGATCCCATTGAGGCGAGCCTGGCCGAGTGGGTGACGCAGCGGGGCGGCAATCCGTTTATGGAAATCACCGTTCCGGACGCGTCCATCAAACTCGTCCAGGCGGTTGGTCGGCTGCTGCGGACCGAGCAGGATACTGGAAGAGTGACGATCCTGGATCGCCGCATTATTGCCCGCCGATATGGTCAGCTGTTGCTGGATGCATTGCCACCCTTCCGCCGGATCATCGAACACTGAATCCCACCAGAACCGTTCAGCCATAAAAAAAGAGCCAGCCCCTTTGGGGTTGGCTCTCATCAAGGGGTTCTTTCGAACCCGGGCGTCGAAACAACGCGGAACAAGAAATCTGAAGGCCTGAAGTTTCAGAATTCCTGGTGAGGTTTCCCTCACCGTTGAAAATATAATAGGGGATTAGAGGGCGTAGCCGGATCGTCCAAAGGGCGTAGCGGCTTTAAGTTGTTGGTGCAAAGTGGGAGGTGCATCACGTTTTTGGGCTCGAAATCAGCCTTGCAGCAACCCCAGTTCCCGGGCCCTGGCCAGAGCCTCGGTTCTGCGGCCAACGCCGAGCTTTCCATAAAGGTTGCGAATGTGGGCCTTCACCGTAGCCGGGGCAACGTCCATTTTTGCGGCAATTTCCTTGTTGGCGTGGCCCGCATGAATGAGCGCAAGCACTTCAAGTTCTCGCTGGCTGAGAGGTTCAGGCAGTGTTTCGGCGTTGAGTGTCGTACGACCGTGCTCACCAGAAATAGCACTGGCTTTTGTTTCAGAATGGCCCTCGCCAGACCGGCGCTGATCGAGAAGCATTTTCCTGACGCTGGCGTTCCAGCTTCCCGGTTCATCCAGTGCTGGCAAACCAAGGAGCAGGGCACGCAGATCCGGGCTTTCCTCCGCAAAGAGCCTCAGGAATCCGGCCTCGCCGGCGAGTTCTATCGCGCGGGTCAGCATTTGCTCCGATTCATCGGTCCGTTTCTGCTTCGCCAGGGCCTCGCCATAGACCAACAGAATTTCCACCAGGTGTCGGTTGTGGGCGTTGCGTTCAGCCGGTTGCAAAAGAGCGCTGAGTATCTCCTGGGCCCGCTCGGGCTGATCCAGTGCCACCAGCACTCGCGCCTCGCTAATACGGCTTTGTTCAAGATGAAGCGGATTGGTGAACTCGGTATCAGCTCGGGAATCCAGGCTGGCACGGGCTTTTTCCGGGTGACCGGCGGCAAGGTAGCACCGGGCCAGAAGGGCAGTGCTGGCAGGTGGCTCGAAAACAATCTGATCACGGCGCTTTCGGCCCGTCAGGGAAGCGTCTTCCAGGGCCTCAATCGCATCCTGGAGCTTACCCTCGCTGAAGGCCAGGTGACCAAGAACGTACTGGATGATCACATGTTGCCCCGGTTCGGTGCCCCGCTCAACATGTTCGAGCAGCGGTTTCAGGTGCGTGGCTGCTAGCTGGGGGTGATTTCGTTCGCGATGAATCTCACAGAGTGTACTGTTCTGCCAGCATGAGATGAGTCTTGGCTGGGTTGGGTCCGCATAGTGTTTGTCCACCCATTGCCTTATCTCGGTGCAGGTTTCCAAAGCCAGATCGATATCGCCGCGATTGTATTGAATCCACGCCAGCAGGCCCCCACTGGAAAGAACCGTACTGGGTTTATGTTCGACCTGTCCGTAACGGACTGCCGACTGGAGCGCGTCTTCGGCTTCGGTGAGTTCACCCTTGCCGTAGTAATCCAGCCCAAGGCCGTAATAGGTTACCGACTTTAATGGTATGCGAGTGTGATCAATCTCCCTGAGCACCTGTCTTGTGAGATCTGCGGCGCTCTTGTCGTCACTCCGGGTGCGAGCCAGATAGGAGCGCATCAACGAGATCTCACTTTGCAGCCCGAGGGCCCCTTCGGCATCCGGATGGGAGTCTGCCACCTGCCGGTCCAGAAGATCCTCCAGGCCGGACAGCAGCGGCTCCAGACTATCCATGCGGTTGGCAAAGAACAGCCCCCAGATCCGGAGCATCTGGAGTTGCGGATTGTCGATGACAAGATCCTGTGGCAGTGCATCAATCCAGTCCAGCACGGGGAGGTGATATCCGCCATGGATCAGGTTGTTGCCGTGCTCGGCGAGTACCCGGGCAAGCCGGGACCAGTCCTCCTGTCGGACGATCTGGGCAATGGCTTCCTGCACGTGGCCATGGGCCAATAACCAGTCCACCGTCCGGTGCCAGAGACGCGCGGCCGAGTCAGGGTCTTGGTGACTTACCCTGAGTTGCAGCGCATCCCGAAACAGGTCGTGATAGCGGAACCACTCGTTCCGGGTATCCAGCGGGATCAGAAACAGATTCTGGCTGAGAAGTTTTTCAAGCAGCTCCTGGCTGTTATCGGACCCACGGATCGAATCACAGAGGGATGCACATAGCCGGGGGCAACAGGCCGTTTCAAGCAGAAAGTCCGACAGCTCCCGGGGTTGCTGCTCAAGTACTTCACTCAGCACATAATCGCTGATGTGGCGCTCATCCAGATTTATCTGGTTTCCACTCGTGCTGGCGTCCTTTCCGGACAATGCGGACAGCTGCATGGCGGCGACCCAGCCTTCGGTTTTGCGGTAAATCGCGTGGACATCCTCGTCGGCGATATCAAGGCCCATGGTGTCGTGAAAGAACTGACGGCATTCGTCTTCAGAAAAGGCCAACAGGCCAGGGTGGATGTCCTGGATCCACCGACGGACGCGCCAGCGGGCCAGGGGCAGTGGCGGTTCGGTTCTGGACGCCAGGGTTATCAGAACACCCGGCGGAAGATAATCAATGAAATAGGCGAACTGCCTGTGAATGGCCGGGTTGCCAATGAAGTGGAAGTCGTCCAGCACCAGCGACCACGGGCTGTCATCATGAGCCAGTGTGTTGATCAGGCCGGTAATGGCCTCGGTAAACGTGTCATCTGAGTGGTGAGCCAGTTGTTTGCGCAAATCGGACGCGCCGGTCAGCCCGGCTTGCTCAAAAGCTCCTATCAGGTACTGCCAGAATCGCCGGGGCTCATCGTCGTGTTCATCCAGAGAGAGCCAGGCGGTAGGGGAGGAAACCCTTGAACACCATTGCGCAACCAGAGTGGTCTTGCCAAACCCGGCCGGCGCAATCACCAGATTCAGTCTTTTCGGAGCCCTGGACTCAAGCAAGGCACTCAACCGCTCACGTTTAACCGCGCGCGAGTCTGACGTTGTTGGCCGAAGAAACTTTGTGGTGAGCAGCATGAGTTCCCTGAGAACTGGAGTGTTGATGTGCCCAGACAGGGCATTACGGATTGTGTCCTTTGTATTGGCCAAGTCAAGGGTTGGAGGGGCTTTTCATAGCCTCAGGGTTTTATCATGGGCTGCGCAAATGCGATTTTGGTCTAAACTGTGTAAAAGCAGTTGCCTATATTAAAAAAGAATGAAAATCTGTATTTTTATGCGTATTCTTCAACAAGGTCCTTCGATCTCCAGGGAGCAGCAGATTCAATGAAACTACAACAGTTGCGCTATATCTGGGAAGTTGCGCATCACGACCTGAATGTCTCAGCAACCGCCCAGAGTCTGTTCACGTCCCAGCCGGGTATCTCCAAACAGATCCGCCTGCTGGAGGATGAGCTGGGGCTTGAAGTATTTGCCCGCAGCGGCAAGCATCTCACCAGAATCACACCGGGCGGCGAGATCATTATTCGCGAGGCCGGCGAAATCCTGCGGCGGGTTGAGGGCATCAAGAAGATTGCCCAGGAATTCAGTAACCAGCGAAAGGGTGATCTCAGCATCGCCACCACGCATACCCAGGCCCGTTATGCACTGCCCCCGATTATCAGTGGTTTTATAGAGGAGTACCCGGACGTCTCCCTGCATATGCATCAGGGGACGCCAATGCAGATCTCCGAAATGGCAGCCAGCGGGGCGGTCGATTTTGCCATTGCGACCGAGGGCATGGAGCTGTTTAACGACCTGATCATGATGCCATGCTACAAATGGAACCGGAGCGTCATCGTGCCGAAGGATCATCCACTGGCGAAACTGCCGGAACTGACACTTCCGGAGCTGGCAGAATACCCGCTCGTGACTTACGTGTTCGGCTTTACGGGGCGCTCGAAACTGGATGAGGCGTTCCAGTCCCAGGGACTGACACCGAAAGTGGTATTTACGGCAGCAGATGCAGACGTGATCAAGACCTACGTCAGGTTGGGGCTCGGTGTTGGAATTGTCGCGAGCATGGCATTCGATCCAAAAACGGACACCGACCTGGTTGCGCTCGACGCCCGCAAGCTTTTCCGTCCCAGCGTCACACGACTCGGGTTCCGAAAGGGGACTTTCCTACGGGGCTATATGTATGACTTCATTCACCGTTTCGCGCCCCATCTCACCAAAGAAAAGGTGGACGAGGCGGTTTCCCATCAGGGCAGCCGGTCTGAAATCGAAGAACTGTTCAAGGATGTCGAGCTGCCCACTCACTAAAGGGTGAATGGGCAAGAGGCGCCCGGGTTATTCCCGGGCGATCAGGTTGCCGGCATGGAGGCCGCATTCTTTCTGGGTGGCTTCTTCCCACCACCAGCGGCCTTCACGTTCATGTTGACCAGGCAGGACAGGACGGGTGCAGGGCTGGCAGCCGATGCTGACAAAGCCTTTCTCATGCAGTTTGTTGTAAGGCGCCTCGGACATACGGATGTAATCCCACACCTCTTTTGATGTCCAGTTTGCAAGTGGGTTGAACTTTACCAGTGTCTTTTCATTGGTCGAGAAGGCGGTATCTTCCTGGATAACCGGGACGTCATTGCGAGTTCCGGGGCTCTGGTCTTTCCGCTGTCCAGTGATCCAGGCGTCCACGGTCGCCAGCTTGCGGCGAAGGGGGTTGACCTTGCGAATGCCGCAACACTCACCGTGCCCATCTTCATAGAAGCTGAACAGGCCCTTTTTGTTCACCAGATCCTGAACTTCGTGAGCATCCGGAAACAGAACTTCGATCTCGATGCCGTAATGCTTGCGAACCCGCTCTACAAAATCGTAGGTTTCCGGATGCAGACGGCCTGTATCCAGAGTGAAAACCTTCAGGTTGTCGGTCAGCTTGTGCGCCATTTCAATCAACACGACATCTTCTGCGCCACTGAAAGAAATGGCGATGTTATCGTATTGTTGCAGCGCAGCTTTGAGAATCGAACGGGGGCTCTGGCCTTCGAGCTCTTCCCGCAGGGTTTGAATATCGGTCATGGCCCGGCATTGCCTTCTATGGATGTGCAAGGGTATCTAACTGACCGAAAAGGCTACCATTAAATGCCTCATATCCTGAAGGAATGACGATCTATATGGTTATTCCGCGTTCAAAAGCGCGGGTTTACACTTCCACGATGCAATCCTGGCCGGTTTTTCTTATCATACGCACCGAATACAGGCAGGCGGATTGACCGTACTGGCCCTTTACCAATCAAAGCAGGAGATCGTTGTGGAACTGGCATGCCTTGACCTTGAAGGAGTATTGATCCCGGAGATCTGGATCGCGTTCGCCGAAAAGACCGGCATTGAAGAGCTCAAGGCGACCACCCGCGATATTCCGGATTATGACGTGTTGATGAAGCAGCGCCTCAAGCTGCTGGACCAGCACGGCTATGGCCTTCCGCAAATCCAGGAAGTGATTGGCGAGCTGGACCCGCTGCCCGGCGCCCGGGAGTTTCTGGATTGGCTGCGCGAGCGTTTTCAGGTTGTGATTCTGTCCGACACCTTCTACGAATTCGCGATGCCCCTGATGAAGAAGCTGGGTTATCCGGCACTGCTTTGTCACAAGCTGGAAGTTGCAGACGACGGCCAGATCACCAACTACCTGCTGCGCCAGCGCGACCCTAAGCGACAGTCCGTGAGGGCATTCCAGTTGCTGAATTACCGCGTGATTGCTGCCGGTGATTCCTACAATGACACTACCATGCTGGGCCAGGCCGAAGCCGGTATCCTGTTCCATGCGCCGCAAAACGTAATCGACGAGTTCCCGCAGTTCCCTGCAGTGCATAACTTCGAGGATCTGAGGCAGGAGTTTCTCAAGGCCAGCGAGATCCATAACCCCTGATTGGAGGACTGAAATTGGGGTCAGAAGAACGCTCTCTTCTGCCCCCATGTTCACCCGAACTCACTTCAGTCGATCACCAACTCTTCCAGAAACCGCATTAAAGAGCCGACTTTTGCGAGCGTCTCCTGATATTCAGCCTCGGGATCTGAGTCCGCAACAATACCGCCACCACCCCAGCACCGAATGGTGCCCTCGCCATCACACAGCATGGTTCGAATCGCAATATTGCTGTCCAGCGTGCCATCCAGTCCGCGATAGAAAATCGAGCCGCAGTAGGGACCGCGCCAGTGGGGCTCCAGCTCCCGGATGATTTCCATTGCTCGGACCTTGGGCGCACCCGTAATGGAACCACCCGGGAATGCGTCAAACAGGGCCTTCATCGGCGTAACACCGTCGGCAAGTTCCGCGCGAATGTGGCTGACGAGGTGATGAACGTTCCTGTAGGACTCAAGAGCAAAGAGTTTGTCGACTTTCACGCTTCCGGGTTTCGCGTTCAGGCCCAGATCATTGCGGAGAAGATCGACGATCATCAGGTTTTCGGCAAGGTCCTTTTCTGAGCCTTCCAGTTCAGAGGCATAGGCCAGATCTGTTTCCGGTGTTCTGCCTCTCGGCCTGGTGCCCTTAATTGGGCTGGTGGTTACGGTGCGATCGTGTATCTCGAGAAAGCGTTCGGGGGAGACCGAGATGATCGATGCTTCGCCTGTTCGGATAAAACCGCTGTAGGGAGTGGGGTTAGCGTCCGAAAGCGCCTGGAATGCTCGCCAGGGATCCCCTACGAAACGGCCTGAGAATTCCTGGGACAGATTCGCCTGATAACAATCACCGGCTTCGATGTATTGGCGGACCCTTTCGACGCTCGTCCTGAAAGCAACCGGTGTTTGCCTGGGCTGAAAGCCGCAAACCATAGACCATCCAGTGGTGGCGGCGGGTTCGTCCGTGGCCAGCCACTGGTCCAGTAATTCACGTGTCCCATCAGGACAATCCGGATGAATCCAAAGCCAATACTGATCTGTTTTGCGATTATGACTGGCAGTCCAAAGATAGAATCCTGCAGACATCAGGGGGACATCCAGAGATGGGCAGAGCTCTCTGAGACGGTTTTCCCTGACATACCCGAGCTCATAGCCCAGGAAGCCAATCCACCCTCCGGACAGGCATTCCGGATTGGGTTCCTGTTCGATCTGGAACTGGTGGACGAGGCTTTCCATGCTCTGGGCAAGCTGATCGGAGTAGAAATCCGGAGGCACAGGGTATTGGAGCACTTCGGTGGCGCGAGCTCTGGCAGAAAAACCGCTGAAGACTCCTCGGGCGGGGCCGTGACCGACACTCCCAATATAGGCGAAATCCGCTTCCCGGCAGGCATAGCTTAGCAGGCGATGGTAGCCCTCCTGATTGAGTTCACGCATGGTTGCCGGGTTCAAGGTTCCTCCGGAATGTTCAAAAAATGATAAACAGCACACAAAATCGGCGTTGTGACTTTTATGGATGCGCTGATCTAATTAACTAACGCTTTATTCAACTGCTGATTATACGGTTGATCGGCATTCTATCCGAGTTGGTAGGGCGTCCCCAGTATAAAAAAACTAAATGGAAGCGCTTGTCCCGAGAGGCAAGGGCAGTCCTTTGCACATGGAGTTTCTATGAATACCTTGCGATTTGGTTATTTAAAGGTCCTTTTTTTGATTCTTTCACTTGTCTGCTTCTCCGCGACAGCGACCTCTCAGGAACACCAGAGTGAAGGTTCCAGTGTTTTATCTGACGGCAAGCTCACAAAAAAGGAGCTGGCTGCAGCCATGTTAACGGCGGAAAAAGATCTCACTTCAATGCTGAAAGCCTCAATGTCCGTTGTAGAGGAAGAAGTAGAGAATTCGGGGATTTTCGGGCCGGGTGCATGGATGGTTTTAAAAGATCGGAAACTCAAAAAAGTGAGGCTCGATGAGGCAGCGGAGAGTGCACCTCCTTCAGCGAAGCTGCAAGTTTTCAGGGCTAGCCTGCGGTCTTTAGCCCGGCACAATAAAATTGATGCCGCGTTAATTGTTTATCCAGGCACCATAACCAAAGAAGGTGAGAAGCAGAGGGTTGTAGTAGTAGAGCATGAACATCGACTGGGCATCTCAGGCTTGAAATTGATTCCTCTTGAGTTAGACGAAGGGGATGTCTCATTTGGAGCTGCTATGTCGCAGGAAAAGTCATTTCAGATCTTTTATGACCAGAAGAAAAAGGGTGCCTGAGTGTCAGGCGCAAGCTGTAGCTTAGTGTTCCGGAACTGTGCGTTCATTCACGGACTCCGACTGTAAAACAATCTTAAATGGAGGTGTGAGGTTACAGAACTTCACAAAAATAAAACTCGGAAAACAATCAAAAAGAGTTTACTCAAGGAGATAATAATGAAAGGCCTGAAGAAACTTGCTCTTGCTACAGCAGTCGCTGCTGCCCCTTTCGCAGCAAATGCAGACCTCAAGGCGTTGGATGATAGCGCAATGGGGAACGTAACTGGTCAGGCAGGTGTAACTATCGAATTGGAAACCCGCGTTTCCATCGGAGAGTTCACCTACACCGATGAAGGTACATTCGCGGTCTCTGACATCGAAATCGGCGGTGCGAACGCTAGTGGTCTGATTGCTACAGACCCAAACACTGGTGACCCCGTTGCTGTGCCGGGTTTGGCAACTCAAAGCAATCTGCTGGATGACCTGAAGATCGATATTGATGTTGCCGCAGATGGCGACGCAGTTATTCATGTTGGCTCAAACACTGGTGCGCCCATCGACTGGGGTATGCAGGTTGGTGAGATGAGCTTACGTGACAATGTGGATGCTTCTTCTGCGACGGAAAACACCACACTGATTTCAGGAATGAAAGCGTGGGGTTTGTTAGGCGCTCTGGATATTCGGGTTGATACCACCGATGTTGCAGCTGGCCCTAACACGGGCACCTTGAATCTGGATGCAGCATTTACTGTCGAGCAGATGGACTACGAAGTGGATTTCCTGGCAGTGGGTATTACCGGCCTGAGCATTAAAGGTGCGAACGCTGGTGGTCAAACCTACACTGACGCCGAAATTTCAGCCCTTCTGAACGATCCGAACGGCGAAGATCCGGTACTTGAGGGCACCCTTGCGGCGCTAGCTTCTGGCAATAACGGCGCCAACAAATCGTTCGCGGTTGCCCGCCTTGATATATACAAAGGTGACAATCTCGATGGAACCCGTTCAGATGTCTTGCGGGTAGACGTCGACGATGTTCTGATGGACGTAAACATCCAAGAGACTCGTATCGGTGGAACTAATATCGGTACCATTGGTATTGATAACCTGCATATCTCTGACACCACGCTTGCTGTTTACGGTAAGTAATCTTACCTGACGCCAAGAGATTGGTGATACGCCCCGCTCTGCGGGGCGTTTTTATTGGCTAGAAGAAAACTCGGGCCAATAAAAAAACGGCAGCCAATCCTGGCTGCCGTTTTCAAATCGAACCAACGAATTCTTCGTTACTGATCCGGCACCGCAATAGAAAGATCAAACCCACCACCAGGCCTTGGCGTCAAGGTAACCGGCCCTTCATTAATTGCTTGTGGAACCTGGATCTGGTCAATCCCCGGCGGGTTACCAATGCTGAAATTCACATTCTGCCCATCGAACCCAATCCCCAGTTGATCGTTAAGAAACGTCTGTGTAAAAGGCTCTTCCGGAATCTGTGCCTGCTGTCCGAAGATTATCGGTGGAATCGTTGGCGTAAACTCGGCCGGCGGCTGTGCCCGGGCGATTTCTTCCTGGGGCAGGAGCAGGGCGCGCCGTAGAAATTCCTCTTCGGCGTTTTCCAGCGCATCGGTCTTGCCTTCATCAACGTATCGTTGCAGGGCGTCCCGGTAGGCTTCTTCTTCCGCTTCGGTCAGCACCGGTTCGCCGGGGGAAATGGTGAGGGAGCGCAGGATGCGTTGCCGGTCGGCGTCGGATTTCTTCCGCTCTTTGGGTACAACAATAACGGCGGAATCCTTCACATAGGTTTCCACCATTTCGTCTGAGGTCATAGTCTGAACGCCAGCATAGGCAGGTAAAGCAACAACCAGACTGCTGATGGCGCTGGTGAGCAGGTGTCGGCGTTTCATAATCTGGACCCTTGTTGTTTAAAAAATACGCTCCCTGAGTCGAGTATTCGGTTTGTAGGACAGGAATTCAAGCTTGAAGATCCGGGATTGTGATCAGAATCTTTGATTTTTCGGTACTGTTACTAATCACAGCAAAATCATGGTCGAATACCATGAACTTTTTTGGCGTTGCAGGGCCTCAGTGACACTATGAAAAATCCGTTCAGAAACCGATTTCGTCGCTGGATTAACCGACGGATTCCGCGGTCCGATCTCCAGACCTTCAGTCAGAAAAACATCTTCATTCTGCCCACCGGCGCAGGGGTCGTGTTTGGCCTCTTGTTGGTCATCATGCTGTTAACCGGCATCAATTATCAGAACAGCCTGATTTATCTGGGCACGTTCCTCCTGGGTGCCGTTTTTGTCGGCGCCATGCACCAGACCCATCGGAATCTGTCTGGTGTTGAACTCACCCTGATCCAGCCGGGAGAGGGCTTTGCCGGCGATGATATTCCCTTCCGGTTCCGGCTCAGGGCGGGCCGGGACGATGCCATTGCCATCCTGCTTTCCTGTGAGGAATCGGGCCATGCCCCGGTGCATGTCCATTGCGGGCAGGCGCAGGACGTCAGCCTGCCAGTTCATTCCGCTCACCGGGGATACCTGCGCCCGGACAGGATCCGTATAGAAACCCGGTTTCCGTTTGGCTTGCTGAAGGCCTGGTCCTGGATCCGGCCGGTGTCCGCCGGTGTTGTCTTCCCCAGGCAGGTGCCCGCGCCGGAGGCGTTCAGCACCGTTGAGGACGGCGAGGAGTCTGCAGAGGTACGGTCCGTTGAAGGGAACGATCATGCCGATATCCGGCCCTGGCGGGAAGGTGATCTGAGCCAGCGGGTGCTTTGGAAGCGGTTTGCCCGAACCGGGCAGATGGTGGTTGCCGACTGGGAGGGTGAGCAGGGTAGTCCCTACTGGCTGGATTTTAATGCCTATCCGGGCGCGGATTATGAATTGCGGCTGAGTTACCTGGCGTATCTGGTAAACGAACGAGGCCGCAGTGGTGTGCGGTTTGGATTGAATCTTCCGGGGCAGATCATCGAGCCTGATTCCGGACCGGCCCATGCGGCCCGGTGCCTCCGGGTATTGGCAACCTGGGGTGAGGAGCGGCCGCGGGATGCGATGGCTGAGCCCCATGGAACGCGAAAGAAACAAAGAGAGACAACCTCCCAGTGGGTTACGGAGGGGCAGGCTTGAGTTTGATGGACCGCCTTAGAGGCAATGAGTCGGATGAAGGGACAACGACTAATCTGCCTTCCCGGGCTTTGCTCTGGCTGATTGCCAGTTTTGCCCTGTTACTGTCGCCCCAGTGGGACCGTCTGCCCCTGTGGCTGATCGCCGCCTGTGCCGTGTTGGCCGCGTGGCGATGGCTGGCGCAGTACGGGCGGGTAAGGCTTCCCGGCCGCTTGTTACGCACCGGGATCATGCTGGTGCTGATTGGTGTTTATGTCGCAACGGTTCAGGGGCGGTTTACGGTGGACACTGCCGCCTCGTTTTTTGTTCTCGCGGTGGGTCTCAAATGGCTGGAGACCCGGTCAGTCAGGGACTTCTATGTTCTGTTTTTTATCCTTGTCTATCTGGCAACGGTCAATTTTCTGTTCCATCAGGAGATTCTCTGGGCCCTGGTGAATTTCGCCGGCATAGCGCTATTGCTGGTGGGGTTACAGGTGCTGAATGCGCCGGAATTACCCGGGGGAATGACCTCTGGCTGGCGCAGGCTGGGTGGGATGTTTCTGAAGACACTGCCGATTGTGGTTCTGTTGTTTGTGTTTTTCCCGCGGATGTCGCCTTTGTGGAGCGTGCCGCTGGTATCGGGTGAGGCTCGTACGGGCATCAGCGACACCATGCGACCCGGCGATATTTCCAATCTTGCCCAGAGCAGTGAGCGAGCCTTCCGGGTAACGTTCGGAGGCGAGATGCCTGCCTACCGCGACCGGTACTGGCGGGGTCTGATTCTCGATTATCTGGATGGGGAGACCTGGCGCCAGGGCCAGCGCGAGGGTTTTCGCCCTCTTGGTCGGGTTGCGATTGATGGGGGCATAGGAGAGCTGGAATCGAACCAGTATGACGTTCTTCTGGAGCCAACCGATCAGCGCTGGGCGTTCGCACTTGAGAACTCCAGGGCGGTCTCGGACAACGTATTTGAAGACAGTGCCGATCTTTTCAGATTTCGACGTCCTGCCGACAGCCCGGTCCGTTACCGGCTGGCCCTGGAGGGAGAGGCTTCGACGGCTGAGACACAAAGCCCCGCCGAGTTGCGGCGTTACCTTCAGTTGCCCCGGGAAGGCAATCCGAGAGCCCGGGAGTTGGCCCGGGAGCTTCGTCGAAGTATGGGCGACGAGCAGGTGATTCGTGCTCTGTTGCAACGATTCCGTGAGCAGGAATACTTCTACACCCTGCGGCCACCGGCCATGCCCGATGATGGCATTGATTCCGTGTTGTTTGATGCAAAACGCGGTTTCTGCGCCCACTACGCGGGTGCAACCACCTTCGTTTTACGGGCTGCCGGTATTCCCTCGCGGGTTGTGGTCGGCTACCAGGGTGGCGAAACCGGAGCGGGGGGCGATTACCTGATTGTGCGCCAGTATGATGCCCATGCGTGGGTAGAAGCCTATGTCGATGGGCGAGGGTGGGTAAGGATCGATCCTACGGCGGCCATTGCGCCGGACAGGATCGAGTCCGGTCTTCGGGACGCCGTTGCCGAAGAGGGATCCTTTCTGGAGGATAACTGGGCCTCGCCTCAGCGTTACGCCGATGTCGCCCTGGTGCAGTGGGCAAGCCTTCAGCTTGATCGTATCAACTACCAGTGGCAGCGCTGGGTAGTGGGTTACCAGGGGCAGAGCCAGATGGATCTGATGTCCAGGCTGCCAGGTGGTTTCGGCATGCGCGAGCTGGGGTATATGACAGCCGGTATCGTTGGCGCCGGCTTGCTGATCGCCGGGCTGATTTCCGCTTTCCAGATGCGGCGCGGAGAACGACGTGACGCGTTTCGGAGAGTGGTGGATACCTGGCATCGGCTGTGTGCCAGTGCCGGGGTGCCCGTGCGCCATGGTGAAACGCCATCGGTGCTCGCGTCACGACTGGCGAAAGCGGAACCGGCGGCTGCGGATTCGGCGAGGCTTTTTGCCCGCCTGGTCAACAGCCATTACTATAGCGCTGATAAAGACGACGAGGGCGGTGAACAGCTGAAGCGAATGCGCCGCCTGCTCGCCACTATGAAGCGTCAACTACGGAAGCGCCAATTGCGCAGATCAAGGACCCGGACAGGAAGACCTCGTGACTGATATTGCCCAAGACATGCCCTGGCTCAGCCGCGCCTGGCAAACCGTCCAGAGCCGGGTAGCAGAAGACAGGCTCCCGCACGCCCTTATCCTTGCGGGGGAGCGTGGTGTGGGTAAGCGTGCCTGGGCCGGGGCGGTCGGCGGATTGTTGCTGTGTGATAACCCTCTGAACCGGGATTCTGGCCAGCCAATCGCCTGTGGCCATTGTAAGCAGTGCGAGCTCCTGGCCGCTGCCAGCCACCCCGATATCCGGGTTTATACGCCGGAAAAATCCCGCATGGTGAAGGTAGACCAGGTGAGGGCGCTGTCGTCGTTTGCGGTGGCGTCTCCCCAGGTGGCACACCACAAAGTGGCGATCATTGATCGTGCGGATCAATTGAATATCAATGCGGCGAATGCGTTACTCAAAACGCTGGAAGAGCCGCTGCCGAACGTGACCCTGATCCTGTTGCAGGAAAGCGGGCGTCCGGTCCTGCCCACCATTCGGTCCCGATGCCAGACATTGACTGTGCCGGTGCCCGCTAACAGCGAAGCGAACCAGTGGCTCGCGAGCCGTGTTCGGGAACTGCCCGAGGATGCGCAACCGTCTTCGGAGGTTCTGGCCAAAGCCCTGATGCTGGCGGGGAATGCGCCGAGGCTGGCTCTCGACTATGCCACCGGCGATTTCATTGGTCTGCGGGATACGGCGCTGGAACGGTTCAAGGAATTCATGAAATCCCGGATTCCGGTGGGTGAAGCCGCCAAGGCGTTCAAGGCGATGGGCCTGGAGGACACCCTGTGGTTGTTCGAAACCTGGGCAGCGGATCTGGCCCGCCTGATTGTTGGCGGCAATGCGCGGGACACCGATGCGGCCGATATGCTCGGCTTCCTTGCCAGGACCACTTCCGCCTGGCGGGCCCATGAACTGCTTGATATGGTAAAGGACTCTAGGGCGGCAAGTGTTTATAACGCCAGCCCGGAGCTGGAAGCGAGCCGGCTTCTGATTGCCTGGCAAAAGCTGATGCCGGTCAAACGGCCGGCAGCTTAGTTGCCCGGCCTCCGCCGGATTGCGCCTTTGGTGCCAACAGCTGCTATGATTCCGGAATGAAAGGGATTTTCAGATCCCGAAAATTATTCAAAACGATCTATTAGAAAGGTGTCAGTTATGGGGCCAGGATTTGGCGCGCGCAGTGGCATTCTTACCCTGACAATCAAGGATAAAGCAGTGCTCTACGCTGCATACATGCCTTATATCCGCCAGGGTGGCCTGTTCATCCCGACGCAGAAACAGTACCAACTGGGCGACGAGGTTTTCCTGCTTCTTAACCTGATGGATGAGCCGGAAAAGATCCCGGTTGCCGGCAAGGTCATATGGATAACGCCCAAGGGCGCCCAGGGTAACCGCGCGGCGGGAATCGGTGTCCAGTTCAACGGTGACGACGAGACCGCCCGCACCAAGATTGAATCCTATCTGGCAGGCTCACTGAGTTCCGATCGCCCAACCCACACAATGTAAAGGCGAGAGCTGGATGAACGATATGGCGATTCCCACGGAGGCTCCCTGCAGGCAACCAGAGGGCAGCGGCATCCAGGAAACCGCTCCGGCATTCCGGGAGTCGGAATGGAAGCTCAGGCACATCACCCTGGCCGGTCTCAGTTGGCCTCCGGCGACTGAAGCCCACGACAGTACTCCGATCATCATGCTGCACGGTTGGCTCGACAACAGCCTTACCTTTGTCAAGCTGGCACCGGAACTGACAGCTCTCGGGCCTGTTTACGCCCTGGACTTCGCCGGACATGGCCATTCCGGACACCGCCCGGAAGGCCAGAGTTACCTGCTGATGGACTATGTGGCGGATCTGGCTGAGCTGGTTGAGCGCTATTTCCAGGAGACACCGGATGGCAGGATCAACCTTGTTGGTCACTCTCTTGGTGGTATCGTCGGCGCTCTCTACGCGGCAGCTTTCCCTGAACGGATTCGGAATCTTGTGATGATCGACAGCCTGGGCGCACTGAGCCGTCCGGTTAAGGAAACCATTCCCCAGCTCCGGAAAGCTGTGAAAAAACGCATTGCCGGCTCTGGCCGCCAGGTTGTCTATCCGGATATCGCCACGGCCGCCAAAGCACGGGAGGGCGGGCTGAGCCCGCTCAGCCCCGAGGCCGCGCTGACACTCATTCCGCGCAATATGAAACCCGAGGGAGAGGGCTACGTCTGGCAGACCGATCCCAGGTTACGGCACCCGTCTCCATTGATGATGACCGAAGAGCAGGTGCTGGCTTCGCTGTCTGCTATCGAAACCCGTGTGCTTTTTGTCAGAGCCGATGCAGGACTTCTTTCGTACAGAAAGGATCTGGATAAACGCGCTGACGCTATCGCCAACCTCCAGATCGTAAACGTGCCGGGAGGTCACCATTGCCATCTGGATGGCGAGACCGGGCCGGCGGCAACAGCTATCAAACAATTCCTGGAAAATGAGTAATCGCTTGCTGAAATTACTGTTCACACGTTTCTTGGTTCCGATCCTCGGATTATTGGCACTGTCTTCCGGTGTGCAGTCTGCTCCTGATGATATGCCCGAGGCCTACCAACAGTCGACGCTTGAAGATACGGTCTCGATTCAGTCGTCGGGACACCTGGTATTGTTCAGCCCCGTGCGGGAAGTCAATAACGAGATTCGCTCCGAAACCCTGGCCCGCTTGCCCGTGACTGGGGAAGGGCGCCTGTACCGGATTGCCCGAGACTCAAGTCGCGAGGAAGCGCGGGACCACTACCTCGCTCTATTGCGCGAGAGAAACGCCCAGATTCTGTTCGAGTGCTCCAGTATCCGTTGTGGAAGAAGCAACGTATGGGCGAACCAGATCTTTAATCAGGCGGTTCTCTATGGCCGTGATGCAACCCAGGATTATCTGGTGGCGGGCACCGTTGCCGAGGACGGCGCCCGTTGGCTGACCCTCATTTACACGGTGACTCGCGGCAACCTTCGGGAGTATGTGTGGGTGGAGCACCTGCGGGTCGAATCCGGCGCGACCATTCCCGGCTTTGGCACCATGGCCAACCGCGTTGAAGGGCCGATTATTGTTCCCTGGCAAGGCGGTGTAACCTACCGGTTCGACTGGCAGGCAACGGATCGTAGGCGGGTGAATGATCTGGCCCGTGAAGAGGGTACGGTGGTTGCACTGGTGGGCTATTCTGTATTGGAGACTGATGAGTCCTTCAGTGATGCGATGGAGCGTGCCCGCCTGGCTACCGAATCGTTGTCGGAGGTCCTGTCCAAAACGGGTGTCTCCCGGGCTCAACAGGAGATAATCGTTGTGGGGCCGGCAGGTGTCTTCAGTGATCCAGACAGGCAGGGCGACCGGGTAGAAGTGGTGGTGATCTCGAGGTAATGATTATGGGCACATCAAAGGATGACGATCAGGATCCAAAGGACAAGCCCTCAGAGAAAGATCCGCAGGACAACGTCTCGAAGGTCCTGAGCAGCTCTGATGTCTCCGCTACCCGTGCTCCGGCAAACCCGGAAAAAGGCAAAGACCGGAACAAACCGCGCAAGACCGTGGCTCTGACGCTGGGAAGTGGTGGTGCCAGAGGGTATGCCCACATCGGCGCCATCGAAGTTCTGGTGGAGCGTGGCTACGACATCGTTGCTATCTCCGGCTGTTCCATGGGGGCCCTGATCGGCGGTATGTTCGGAGCCGGCAAGATGCAGGACTACAAGGACTGGGTTACCGGTCTGGGCCAGTTCGATGTCCTCAAGCTCCTGGATGTAACGTTCAATTCCGTGGGCGCTATTCGAGGCGAGAAGATTTTTTCGGTTGTAAGGGAAATGCTGGGAGATACCCGGATCGAAAACCTGCCCATTGCCTTTACGGCCGTGGCGACAGATCTGCTCGCCCACAAGGAAATCTGGTTTCAGGAAGGGCCTCTGGATCAGGCTATCCGCGCTTCGGTGGCGATTCCAAGTGTTGTCACACCTCTCGTTCTCAATGGCAGAGTCCTCGTGGACGGTGCCTTGCTCAATCCTTTGCCAATCATCCCGACCATTTCCTCCCACGCTGACATCATCGTTGCGGTCAATCTCAGTGGCGAGGATGACCGCCGTCGACGGATTCCGGACGCTGCGTTTACTCCGGGCGAGGCTGAAAACACGGATATGGACGAGTGGGTGGATACCATCCGTGAGAAGGCCTCGCGCTGGTTTGACTGGGATGCCCTGAAATCCCTGACTGCCCGGAAGCCGGACAACGGTGACAGCCCGGAAGAAAAGATCAGCCGGGCAGTGCACAAGAAAGAGCATCAAAAGCAGACGGAGAAGAAGCCGGCTTACAAGAAGAGCCAGGAAGAGCACGAAACCATCGACTGGGACAAGCTCGGGATCGGCAAATTCGATGTGATGAACCTCACCATCGAGACCATGCAGAGTGCGCTTGTGCAGTACAAGATCGCGGGCTACCCGCCGGATTTGCTGGTGAATATCCCGAAGAATGCCTGTCGGAGCTACGATTATCACAAGGCCCCGGAATTGATTCAGCTGGGCCGTGAGCGGATGGCTGCTGCGCTGGATCGCTTTGAAGAAAGCCGGAACAGCTCCGGGCCTCTGGCTATCTGAACAATTTGTTGGCGGGGGCGGGCTGCAGTCGAGCGGGTAAACAGCGTATAATCCCGCGCTAACACGCTCTTGCACAGGATGTACGTTAGTGACCAGCCCTATTGACGACCTTCACAGCGTTCGGGATTACCTCCGCTACGCCTCCTCTCGGTTTGCTGCTTCGCCGCTGTTTTTCGGGCATGGCACGGACAATGTCTGGGATGAAGCTGTTCAGCTGGTTATGCGTAGCCTGCACCTTCCCCTTGAAAACAACACTCTGTTCCTGGATGCCCGTCTAACGCGGGAAGAGCGGGAGCTGGTACTGGAAAGAATCGCCCGGCGCGTGGATGAGCGCGTACCTCTGGCGTATCTGCTCGGTGAAGCCTGGTTTATGGGCATGCCCTTTCATGTTGACGAACGGGTGTTGGTACCGCGCTCCCCCATTGGTGAATTGATCGAGAATGGCTTTCAGCCGTGGCTCGGAGACAAGCCGGTGGAACGCATCCTTGATCTTTGCACCGGGAGCGGGTGTATTGGCATTGGTGCGGCATCTGTTTTCGGCGAGGCGGAAGTCGATCTGTCGGACATTTCTCCGGATGCACTTGAAGTGGCTGAATCCAATATCGACCTGCACGGAGTCCGCGAGCGGGTCCGTACCGTACAATCCGATGTCTTTGACAATATTGAAGGTCGCTACGACGTGATCGTTAGCAACCCGCCCTATGTGGATGCAGACGATCTCTCCAGCATGCCGGATGAGTACCGCCACGAACCTGAGCTGGGCCTTGCCGCCGGTAAAGACGGGCTCGACATCGCTCACAGAATCATTGCCAAAGCGGCCGAACATCTTACTCCTGGTGGACTACTGGTCGTGGAAGTCGGTAACAGCTGGGTTGCAATGGATGAGGCGTATCCGGATCTGCCACTAACCTGGCTGGAGTTCGAGAATGGGGGCGATGGCGTCTTTCTGATCACCGAGACGGACCTGCGTCAGTGGCAGGCTTCCAGTTAAACTGAATTCTCATAAAAGCTGAACAAGATACTGAATTATGTCGGGAAACTCTTTCGGAAAACTGTTTACGGTTACCTCATTCGGCGAGAGCCACGGGCCTGCGCTGGGGTGCATCATTGATGGCTGCCCTCCGGGACTTGAGCTTTCGGAAGCGGACATGCAGCGGGACCTGGATCGCCGAAAGCCAGGAACATCCCGGCACACAACCCAGCGTCGTGAAGCCGACGAGGTGAGAATTCTGTCAGGCGTTTTCGAGGGTAAGACCACCGGAACGCCGATTGGCCTGCTGATTGAAAACACCGATCAGCGGTCCAAGGATTACTCAAAGATCTCCGAGCAGTTTCGGCCGGCTCACGCTGATTACACCTACATGCACAAGTATGGTGTTCGCGACTATCGCGGCGGTGGTCGTTCGTCTGCCCGTGAGACCGCTATGCGGGTTGCTGCGGGTGCTGTTGCGAGAAAATTCCTTGAGCAGCGCCTGGGTATCCGGATTCGCGGCTATCTGTCGCAGCTGGGGCCCATCAAGGCCGAGAAACTGGATTGGGATCAGGTTCACCAGAACCCGTTCTTCTGCCCGGATGCGGACAAGGTTCCCGAGATGGAAGCTTATATGGATGCCCTGCGCAAGGAGGGGGATTCCATCGGTGCCCGGATCAACGTGGTTGCCGACGGTGTGCCACCGGGTCTCGGCGAGCCGATCTTTGACCGCCTGGATGCGGACCTTGCCCATGCACTGATGAGCATCAATGCGGTGAAGGGCGTCGAGATTGGCGCCGGTTTCGACTGCATTGACCAGAAGGGTACCGAGCATCGTGACGAGATGACGCCGGAAGGGTTCCTTTCTAATAATGCCGGTGGTGTGCTTGGAGGTATTTCCTCAGGGCAACCGATCGTGGCCAGTATCGCATTGAAGCCCACGTCGAGTTTGCGTTTGTCGGGCCGGAGCATTGATGTGAACGGCGATCCCTGTGAGGTGATTACCACCGGCCGTCACGATCCATGTGTCGGCATCCGGGCGACACCTATTGCTGAGGCGATGATGGCCATTGTGTTGATGGACCATTACCTGCGGCATCGTGGGCAGAATGCGGATGTTTCTGTTTCTACGCCGGTGATTGGGCAGCTCTGATTTTGTTTGTCAGGCTTGGTGAAGCTGCTTTGGCGGCACTCACTGCCCAAAAAACGCCCGTGAATACTTCCCTGTAGGGCTTGGTCGCGCCATCCTTGGCGCTCCACATTTTTGGGCAGTGAGTGCCGCCAAAACAGCCGGACTTGCGGGGTATTTCTATCTACTGGCGCCTCTCTAACCTCTATTTCTGGTTCTTCGCCCTCCTTGGCGGGCTCTTGCCGTATTGGTCCCTCTACCTTGCGGGCCAGGGCTTTTCCTACCTCCAGATCGCCACCCTCATGGCGACGATCCAGCTCACCAAAATCATTGCGCCCAGCGTCTGGGGTTGGCTCGGCGACAAGACCGGCCAACGGGTTCGTCTGGTCCGGTTCGGCGCCATCATCGGCTCGCTGTTCTTCGCCGGTGTGTTCATGGAACCGGGGTTCTATGGCCTGCTGCTGGTCATGCTGGCGTTCACGTTTTTCTGGAATGCGATCTTGCCGCTGTATGAGGTGATCACGCTTCGAACCCTGGGCGAGCAGAAAGAGAAATACGGGCGGGTTCGGCTCTGGGGCTCGGTGGGGTTCATCGGAGCGGTTGCGCTGGTTGGCGGTTTGCTGGAACTGGTGCCGATTCAGAATCTCCCGTGGTTGTTGCTTCCGGTGTTTGCGGGCATTGCCGTATCCGCATTTTTGGTGCCTGCGGAGCGAGGTGAGCGAAAGCCGCCGGCTCCGAAAGGCAGTTTAAAGGCCATCGTCACGCACCCGGCAGTGGTGACGTTTTTTCTGATGAATTTCCTGCTGCAGGTTTCGCACGGAGCTTATTACACGTTCTTCAGTATCCATCTGGAGCAGCACGGCTACGGCAAGCTGTCGATTGGTTTGCTGTGGTCGCTGGGTGTTTTTGCGGAGATCGCACTGTTTCTGGTGATGCACCGGTTAACGCGCAATTTCACGGTTCGCCAGATTGCGATCGGCGCGCTTACGCTCACCATGATTCGATGGGTACTGATCGCGGAGCTGACGGATGTTGTCCTCGTCCTGCTGTTCGCCCAGCTGCTGCATGCAGCATCTTACGGTGCGCTGCATGCAATCTCTGTCCAGTACATCCAGGGCTTTTTTGGCAAGCACCATCACGGGCAGGGGCAGGCCCTCTACAGCGGCCTCACCTTCGGTGCTGGCGGTGCGCTTGGGGCCTGGTTGTCGGGGTTCCTGGTGGATGGGTTCAGTACCTCGGCGGCTTTCTGGGGTGGTGCGGCCGCCATGGCCGTCGCAATCGTGATCACCTGGCGAGGCCTTCGGCCGCCGCCAGCCCATGGCGAGGGTTAAACCTCAGGCGCTTTCCTCTTCCTGCACGATGGTGAGTAACGCTTTGGCCGCGTTGCTGAGCTGCCGCCCGGATAACCCGATCCCCCCGAGGACACGAGAAACTGGCTTGCCCACATCCAGTACCCTAAGGCTGTCGTCAATCATGCGCAGGGGCAGCACACTCCAGCCCAGGCCCACACTGGTCATCATCTTGATGGTTTCCAGGTAGTTGGTTGGCATTTGCGGGTTCAGGTGCAGATTCGCCTCCAGAAACAACCGGCTCACAACCCGATAGGTTGCGGTGCTGGTGTCGGGCAATAGTGCCGGGTGGTCTGCTAGGTCTGTAAGCCTCGGATTTTCGAGTGACGCCAGGGGGTGCTCGGCGCCCACCACAAACACCATCTGGTCCGGCCATTGGGCAAACACATGAAAGCTCGGTTCCATGCTGTCACTCAGCGTCACGAATGCCAGCTCCGCATTACGTTTACGCATCTGCTCGTAGGCGGCATCGGATTCCATGAACTGCAGGTTGATGGACACCTGAGGGTATTCCCGTTTGAACCGTCGTAGCCAATTTGGCAAATGATGCAGACCGATGTGATGGCTGGCGATGATTTGCAGCTCGCCCTGGACTTGTCCAGAGTCCGGCGACAACGCCACCCGGGCGTTGTGAATTTCATCGAGGATCCGACGTGCATGGGGAAGCAAACGACTGCCGGCATCAGTCAGACGAATCTGGCGGTGGCTACGATCGATCAGGCTGGTGCCAAGCTGGTTTTCCAGGGCAGCCAAACGTTTCGAGATGGCCGGCTGTGTCAGGTGCAGGATTTCCGCGGCTTCTGAGAAGGAGCCCTGATCGACAATGGTCAAAAATGCCTTTAATGCGTTTGAGTCCATATATGTGTTCCCGGATTTCGAAATATGGTGCAGGTCCCGGCTTGGAACAGCATTTTCAAAACACGCCAACAAGCACGTCCATGTGGGCTCGAATCGGGCCATCCCTGGCCCTCTACGGTTTTGAAAACGCTGCTCCAACCCGCTCCCCAGAGTGTGGCCAATATCCGCAGCGCATGGGGAGTATGGAGGGATGAGCCTCCCAAAACCGTGGAGCGCCAGGGATGGCGCGACCGAGCCCTACATGGATGTATTTACGGGCGTGTTTTGGGAGGCTTATCCCTTCATGCGACCTTCTCAGAATCTTAAAGTATTACCATAAGGCATGCGATAGATAAAAAACATGAATTGAGGTTATCCGGTCGCAGGCGGTAAGATACCGTTATCAAACGTCAGAACCAAAAACCCCCAGAGAGTGAGAGAGAACCATGGCGGGCAAAACCTTATACGACAAATTGTGGGACGATCATCTCGTCAAACAGCGCGACGACGGCTCCGCGTTGATTTATATCGATCGTCAGTTACTGCACGAAGTGACATCACCCCAGGCTTTTGAAGGTCTGCGTCTGGCGGGGCGGAAGCCGTGGCGGATTGATGCCAACATTGCGACGCCGGACCATAACGTGCCTACCACGGATCGTGATCGTGGTGTCGAAGGTATTGTTGACCCGGTTTCCCGGATCCAGGTGGAAACACTGGACAAGAACTGCGACGAGTTCGGGATTCTTGAGTTCAAGATCAAGGATCAACGTCAGGGCATCGTGCACGTTATCGGGCCCGAGCAGGGCGCAACGTTGCCGGGCATGAGTATTGTTTGTGGGGATTCCCATACATCCACCCACGGTGCCTTCGGTTGCCTGGCTCATGGTATTGGCACCAGTGAAGTTGAACATGTGCTGGCCACCCAGTGTCTGGTGCAGCAGAAAATGAAAAACATGTTGGTGAAGGTCAATGGCAAACTGGGGCCGGGCGTTACCGGCAAGGATGTTGTGCTGGCCATCATTGGCAAGATCGGGACTGCCGGTGGTACCGGGCACGCCATTGAGTTTGGGGGCGAAGCCATCCAGGGCCTGAGCATGGAAGGGCGGATGACTATCTGCAACATGTCCATCGAAGCCGGTGCGCGGGTTGGTATGGTAGCGGTTGATGACACCACCATCGAATACGTTCGCAATCGTCCGTTTGGGCCCAAGGGCGGGCAGTGGGATGCTGCAGTTGAATACTGGCGCACCTTGCATAGCGATAGCGATGCAGTCTTCGACAAGGTTGTTGAGCTCGAAGGCTCGGAAATCCAGCCGCAGGTGAGCTGGGGTACGTCGCCTGAAATGGTGGCCGGAATTGATGGCAAGGTGCCCGATCCGGAACAGGAAGCCGATCCGATCAAGCGTGAAGGCATTGTTCGCGCTCTCAAGTACATGGGTTTGCAGCCCAATATGGCGATTACCGATATCAAGCTGGATCGTGTGTTCATTGGCTCCTGTACCAACAGCCGGATTGAGGACCTGCGCGAGGCCGCGGCCGTGGTGAAAGGGCGGAAGGTGTCGCCGATTCTGAAGCAGGCCATGGTGGTTCCCGGTTCCGGTCTGGTGAAAGCCCAGGCGGAGCAGGAAGGTCTGGACAAGATCTTTATCGAAGCCGGTCTTGAGTGGCGCGACCCGGGCTGTTCGATGTGCCTGGCCATGAACGCCGACAAGCTGGGGCAGGGGGAGCATTGTGCTTCCACGTCGAACCGGAACTTCGAGGGCCGTCAGGGCTTTGGCGGGCGTACCCATCTGGTGAGCCCGGCCATGGCTGCTGCTGCCGCAGTGACCGGTCATTTCGTTGATGTCCGTGAGCTGATGAACTGATCCACAGGAGAGAACCATGCGCGCATTGAAGCAACACCAGGGCGTTGTCGCCCCCATGGACCGTTCCAACGTGGATACGGACATGATCATTCCCAAGCAGTTTCTGAAGTCCATCAAGCGCACGGGCTTCGGCCCGAACCTGTTTGATGAGTTGCGGTATATGGATGAAGGCAAACCGGATCAGGATTGTTCCACCCGTCCGATTAATCCGGATTTTGTCCTGAATCAGGACCGCTACAAGAACGCCAGTGTATTGTTGGCGCGACGTAACTTTGGCTGTGGTTCAAGCCGGGAGCACGCGCCCTGGGCTCTGGAGGATTTCGGGTTCCGGGTGATTATTGCTCCGAGTTTTGCCGATATTTTCTATAATAACTGCTTTAAGAACGGGTTGTTACCCATTATTCTTCCAGAGGAAATTGTCGATCGTTTATTCCGGGAAGTGGAGCAGAGTGAAGGCTATCAGTTGGCAGTCGACCTGGAAGCCAGGACTGTAACTACCCCATCCGGCGAAACCTTTACCTTTGAGGTGGATGATTTCCGTCGTCATTGCCTGCTGAACGGCCTGGATGATATTGGCGTGACGCTGGAAGATGCTGAGCTGATCCGGTCTTACGAAGATAGCCGCCGTAAAACTGCGCCCTGGCTGTTTGGTGCTGGGCGGTAATAGGCAGTCCGATTACGCTGGCTCTAATTCGACCTGAAGGAATGGAACAAGGAAAAAACATGCCCAGAACTATCCTGATGCTTCCCGGCGACGGTATCGGTCCGGAAATTGTCGCTGAAGCGGAAAAAGTGCTCAACAAGATCAATGATCAGTTCAGTCTCGGCCTGAATTTCGAGTCCGGCCTCGTGGGCGGTGCGGCGATTGATGAAACCGACACACCGCTGCCGGATGAAACCCTCGAAAAGGCCACCAGAGCCGACGCGATCCTTCTGGGTGCCGTGGGCGGTCCTCAGTGGGACAGTCTGCCGATGGCCAAGCGCCCGGAGAAGGGGTTGCTGGGGTTGCGCTCTAACCTGGACCTGTTTGCAAACCTGCGCCCGGCAATTCTTTATCCGCAACTGGCGTCCGCCTCTTCTCTGAAGCCGGAAGTTGTTTCCGGGCTGGATATCATGATTGTCCGTGAACTGACTGGCGGCATCTATTTTGGTCAGCCGCGCGGTGTGCGCGAACTTGAGAGCGGAGAGCGCCAGGGTTACAACACCTACGCCTACACAGAATCGGAAATTCGTCGTATCGGGCGGGTGGCTTTTGAGGCCGCGCAGCAGCGGGGCAAAAAGCTGTGCTCCGTGGACAAAGCCAACGTGCTGGAAGTGACTGTTCTATGGCGGGAAATCATGAACGATCTCCGCCGGGAATATCCGGGCGTGGAGCTGTCTCATATGTACGTGGACAATGCCGCCATGCAGCTGGTCCGTGCCCCCAAGCAGTTTGACGTGATTGTGACTGGCAACATGTTTGGTGATATTCTTTCGGACGAAGCGGCTATGCTCACCGGCTCGATCGGCATGTTGCCATCGGCGTCGCTGAACTCCGAAAAGCAGGGCATGTATGAGCCCTGCCACGGGTCTGCGCCGGATATTGCCGGGCAGGGCATTGCCAATCCGCTGGCCACCATCCTCAGTGCTGCCATGATGCTGCGGTACAGCCTGAATGAGGAAAAAGCTGCTGAAGCCATTGAAGCGGCGGTCAGCAAGGTCCTGGATCAGGGTCTGCGAACAGCGGACATCATGTCTGAGGGCGCAAAGAAAGTGTCCACCCGGGAAATGGGGGAGGCGGTTCTGGCTGCACTGTAAAGAGGCCAGGCCCTGACAGGCGTATTTGAGACCCGACGGCAACGCGATGCAGTTGCCGCGGGATCACCCATCCTGTCCCTGCCAGCGATAAAGGCATGGGGCGGGCATAAAACGAGGTCTGAAGATCGCACATGAAGCGAGTTGGACTTGTAGGTTGGCGTGGCATGGTGGGCTCGGTCCTCATGCAACGCATGCGTGAAGAAAACGATTTCGCCGATATCGAACCGGTGTTTTTCACCACATCCCAGGCTGGCAAGCCTGCGCCGGACGTGGGAAAAGACGACGTTCCTCCTCTGCAGGACGCGTTTGACGTCGAGATTCTGAAAACCATGGATGTCATCGTGACCTGTCAGGGTGGCGACTACACCGGTGCGGTTTATCAGAAGCTCCGTGACGCGGGCTGGGAAGGTTACTGGATTGATGCAGCCTCCACCCTGCGGATGGTCGACCACTCTGTGATTGTTCTGGATCCGGTCAACCGAAACGTGATTGATGCTGCGCTTGAGAAAGGCGTCAAGGACTACATCGGTGGTAACTGCACCGTGAGCCTTATGATGCTGGCTTTGGGTGGCCTGCTTGAACAGGATCTGATCGAGTGGGTGTCGCCCATGACTTATCAGGCGGCTTCCGGTTCTGGCGCTCAGAACATGCGCGAGCTGTTGAACCAGATGGGCGAGCTCAACAAAAGCGTCCAGTCCGAGCTGGATGATCCTTCCTCCGCGATTCTGGAGATTGACCGCAAGGTAACCGAAACCATGCGTTCGGACGGCTTCCCGACCGAGCACTTCCAGGTGCCCCTGGCCGGCAGTCTTATCCCGTTCATCGACAAGCAGCTCGACAACGGCATGAGCAAGGAAGAGTGGAAGGCGGGGGTCGAGACCAACAAAATTCTCGGGCGCTCCGATAACCCGATTCCCATCGACGGCATCTGTGTGCGGATTGGCGCAATGCGCTCCCACAGTCAGGCGCTGACAATCAAGCTGAAGAAGGATCTCCCGGTTTCTGAAATCGAGTCGATCCTTGCGAAAGCGAATGACTGGGTGAAAGTGATTCCCAATGACCGTGATGCGACCATTGAGGAACTTACTCCAGCGAAGGTGACCGGTACCTTGAGCGTTCCTATCGGCCGTATCCGCAAGCTGACCATGGGGCCGGAATACATTTCCGCGTTTACGGTGGGTGATCAGCTCCTGTGGGGGGCTGCTGAGCCGCTGCGCCGTATGCTCCGGATCCTTCAGGAGCGTTAAAAATTGTTACACAGAGGCAATAAATGCCAACTGTGTCCGGTTTCGATAAACCGGTGAGGGGGCGGAGGCTGATTTCAGCCTCCGCCCCTGTTATTTTCAAGAGCGCTAGGTAGTTCCGCGTGATTGATAAAAAAATGGTACAAGGATTGCGGCTGATTGATTGATAAAAGAGGTTTTATCAACAATACTTGCCGGACTGAAAATTAAAAAGAACACATAATAACGAGAATTATCAAGACGAAAGTCATCCAACCTCGTCCGATTCTGTTTGAAAAAGAGCAGTAACGAATAACGGAGACTGGAAAGGAAAAAGCATGAAGGTACGCAAGCTTGCGGTTGCCCTGGCTCTGGCGGGAGGGCTCGGATCCGGCGTCGCACAGGCCCTGGGGCTGGGTGAAATAGAACTTCAGTCCTATCTGAACGAGCCACTGGACGCAGAGATTGTTCTGCCCCAAAGCCGTGGCGTCAATCCAGCGGACGTGTTCGTCAATATTGCCTCGGAACAGGCATATGAGCGGGTGGGGCTGGATCGCAACCAGTTTCTCAGTAAGCTCAGGTTCCAGGTGGTCACCGGCAATGATGGCAGTCTCATTGTCAATGTGTCCTCCCGTGAACCTCTGAGGGAACCGTACCTCAACTTCCTGCTTGAGTTGACCTGGCCAAACGGCCGGTTAATGCGGGAATACGCCGTTCTGGTGGATCCACCTGTATACGCGGAAGAGTCCGGCGTGCAGGAACAGGTCAGCACTCCAACAGTCTCCACGTCCCAGACAACCAGCCAACCGACGACCACTCGCAGTGCCGAATCAGTTCGTCGCCAGGCTCAGGCCGAGCGGTCGCTGGGTTCCGGATATCAGGCTGATACATTCGGGCCCACCGGAGCTTCAGACACATTGTGGACCATCGCGTCTCAAGTGCGTCCAGACAACAGTGTCTCTATGCAGCAGGTCATGCTGGCAATCCAGGACCTGAACCCGAACGCATTCATTGGCAATAACATCAATCGACTGAAGCGCGGTGAAGTGCTGCGTGTCCCGTCTTTGGACCAGATCCAGAGTCGAACTCGCGCTGAAGCTACTCGCGTGGTTGCCCAGCAGAATCAGGAATTCCAGACTCCCCAGCGCACAGTCGATGCAACCGCCGAGCAGCAGGCAGCGTCCGCGCCCCAACAGCAGGCTGGCGCCGGAGGTGATGAACTCAAACTCGTGGTGTCCGAGGACGCCGGCAGTGAGGGCAGCGAAAGTGGCTCCGCGGGCGGTGACAGCGAACTGCCGGGCGGCGTTGATGCCGGCACAGCGGTCGCGATGGAAGAGCTCGAAAGCGCTCGCCGGGAGAACGATGAGCTGAACAGTCGTGTTGAGGACCTGCAGGACCAGGTGCAGACTCTGCAGCGCCTGCTTGAGCTCAAGAATACCCAGCTTGCTGAAATGCAGCAGACTGCTGGTGATGAAACGGCAGAGCAGACCGCACCCGTTGAAAGTCCGGCTGCCGATGACGGAGCAGCGGAATCTGTCGCCATGGACGAGGCCGTTGAAGGTGATACGGCACCCGTCGATTCGGACATGATGGACGGTGAAGCTGGGGATGCGGAAGCTGCGGGTGAATCAGGCGACATGGCCGAGTCCGAGGCTATGGTCGATGAAACTGACGAAATGGCCGGTTCCGATCAGGCAACCGATGATCAGATGGGTGCCGATGCCGGTAACGCATCAGAACAGGCTGAAATGTCTGGAGCGGATGAGCCCGCGGTTGCGGCTACCGATGATGCGGTTGAAGCAACTGAGGCGGCGGAGCCAGCCCCGACACAAACAGAGCAATCTGCAGAGCCTGCGCCCAAGCCTGCTCAACAGGCTCCGGCTGCCGATAAAGGTTTCCCCGGTAACGTTATTGATGCCATAACTGGTAATCCGATGTATCAGATTGCCCTTGGTGGCGGTCTGATCGTTCTGCTGTTGCTTCTCCTGCTGCTTGCCCGCCGCAATGCAAACCGGGAAAAGGCGTTTTACGAACAGCTGAACAATGAAACCGACGAAGAAACGGATTCCTTCGATCTGAGCCTGGATGAAGAGGATCAGCAATCTGCGGCTGGCGACGCCCTGGCCGAGGCTGACTCTTACATTGCCTATGGCCAGCATGATCGGGCTGCCCAAGCTCTGGAAACCGCAATTTCCCGTGAGCCCAGTCGCACCGATCTGCGCTTGAAGCTGCTCGGTGTCTACGCAGATACCCAGGATCGCGACTCTTTCGAAAAACAATTCGGAGAGGTCGAGGCTCTGGACGATGAAGAAGCGCTGACCACCGCGAACGAGCTGCGCGCACGGCTGGAAGAGGCGGAGTCGATGCCCAGCATCGATGACCTTGAGTCTCAGTTACGTTCCGATTCGTTTGCCACATCCTATGATTCTGACGAAACCGGTGATGAGTCCATTGAGAAGCAGGACAAGCCTGAATCTGAAGAACTTCTCGCCGATCAGTTCGATTCCGAAAAAGAAGAGCCGGCCGAGAACGAGTTTGGCGACTTTGATTCGGAGCTTTCAGAGACTGACCTGTCTGATTTCGAGCTTGATGAGCTTGACGAATCCGAGGCCAGCAAGGAGGACGCATCCGGCGAGGGCAAAGAAGAAAGCCGGGACGACATGATCGAATACGATCTCTCGGGTCTGGAGATGGAATCGGATGAACAAAAGCCTTCGATCGAAGACACCTCAGAGCTTGAGGAGTCCACTGACTGGGATCTGTCTTCGGAATTCGAAGCGGACTCTGACAGGCCAACCGGTACAGAGCAGACGCTCGACGATTCTGATGACGACCTGAGCCTCGATCTGGAAGAGGGTGATCTGGACGAAGGAGACCTGGCGGAGGAGCTGCCAGACGAAAGGCCGAAAACCACCTCCGAGGAAGGCTCTGAGCAGGGTGCTGATTTGGACGGCGACTCCGACGTTGATTCGCTGGACGAGTCATTCCTGGACGAGCTCGATGCTGAGCTGGACAAGGTAGCCGGTGAAGAAGACGAGCTTGGTGGCAGTGAGATGGAAGAATCTTCACTGGATGACCTGGAACTGGACGTGTCCGATGAAGACCTGGCACTGATGGAAGAGTTTTCCGATTCTGCCGATTCAGCCAACCCCGAGGAGAGCGAAGAGGCGTCACTCGATGAAGAGCTTGGTCTTGAGGACACGCTCGGTGAGGGCGATGCAGAGGAAGCGGATCCTGAACAGACGGTTGAAGATGCCGAGGATCTCGAGCAACTGGGTGTAACTGATGAGCTCGAAGACTCGGAGACATCTGAAAGTGATCTTGATCTCCCGGTCGCGTCTGATGAGGTTTCCGATGAGTCGCGCAAATCGCAGGTTGCGGACATCGATGAAAGCGAACTCGGTGACGAGGACGATTTCGACTTCCTGGCCGGAACCGATGAGGCCGCTACCAAACTGGATCTGGCGCGGGCCTACATCGAGATGGGTGACACCGACGGAGCTCGCGACATCCTGGAAGAAGTCTCCCTTGAAGGAAACGAAGACCAGAAAGCAGAGGCGCAAGACCTCCTTAAAAATCTGTCCTGATCCGTTATAATCGGGTCTGACAGGTAGCAAGCGCCGGCCGCCGGGTAATCCTCCCGGCAATAAGGTCGGCGCTTTGTCTTTATAGAACCATTCTCTTCGGATTCGCACTTGTTTCTCGAGACTCAGCAGCTCTCCACCGATAACGCCGTAGGCGCGGGCCGCGTCGCACTTGCCTTCGAATATGATGGGCGTGGGTTTCACGGCTGGCAGCTCCAGAAATCCGGTGTTCGATCGGTGGAAGCGGAACTGACGGCAGCGGTGGCAAAGGTTGCGAACCATGCAGTTGATCTGGTGTGTGCGGGCCGTACCGATGCCGGGGTGCACGCCAGCTATCAAATCGCTCATTTCGACACTCCGTCTGTCCGTAACCTGCGCTCCTGGGTTATGGGTATAAACACGGCGCTGCCCGATGACATTTCCGTGCACTGGGCCGGAAACGGAGTCGGTGATTTCCACGCTCGATTTTCCGCGACCTATCGGCGTTATCGTTACATCATCTATAACCATCCAGTGCGTCCGGGTATACAGCGGGGCCAGGTAAGCTGGACCTTCCGCCCACTGGACGCAGATCGCATGCACAAGGCCGCGCAGGCATTGGCCGGAGAACATGATTTTTCCTCTTTCCGTGCGGCCGGGTGCCAGTCTCGAACACCGATTCGGTTTCTGGAGCGTATTTCGGTAACCCGGAAGCGGGATTTTGTCGTAATAGACGTGCAAGCCAACGCGTTTTTGCACCACATGGTCCGGAATATCGCCGGTGCCCTGATGGCGGTTGGTTCGGGAAAGCAGCGACCGGAGTGGATTCATGAGATACTGGTCGCCAGAGATCGGACAGCTGCAGGTGTAACAGCGCCTCCCCATGGTCTGTATCTGGTCGATGTGGGGTACCCGGACGAATTCGGGATTCCCGCTGTCGAGTGCGGCCCGGGCTTTCTGCGGCCCTGGTTCACTCGGGAAGAAAACAGTCCGTTCACCCCAACACACATCCATGTCAAACAGCGGGTTCCGAGCCAATGAGCGCAAGGGTCAAAATTTGCGGCCTTACCCGCCCCGAGGATATCGACGGGGCTGTTCAATTCGGCGCCGACGCCCTGGGCCTGGTTTTTTATGAGCCGAGTCCCCGGTCAGTGTCATTGGATCAGGCCGCCGAGTTGGTAAAGCGTGTTCCGGCGTTCATGTCGGTGGTCGGATTATTTGTTAATCCATCCAGGCAGGAAGTCGAGGCGGTTCTCGAGCGGGTGCCACTGGATTTGCTGCAGTTTCATGGCGACGAATCGGCGGATTTCTGTGCCAGTTTTGGTCGACGCTGGATCAAGGCCATCAGGGTCCGAGAGGCGGGGCAGATTGAAGCTGCCTTCGAGGAGTTTCACAATGCTTCCGGCCTGCTGGTCGACGCCTGGGATCCAGACCGGTATGGAGGCACAGGAAAATCGTTTAACTGGGATCTGATCCCTGACTACCGGCCGCTTCCGATCATATTGGCCGGGGGTTTGTCATCTGATAACGTATTTGCCGCTGTGAAACAGGTGAAACCCTGGGCTGTAGATGTCAGTGGCGGTGTTGAACAGGACAAAGGCATCAAGGATATCCAGAAAATTTCTCATTTTATTAAAGAGGTTCACCGTGTCTGTAAAACTGACTGAAGAAATGCTGAGCGCACTGCCGGACGCGCGGGGTCACTTCGGCGCCTTTGGTGGGCGATTTGTTTCCGAGACTCTGATGGATTCTCTGATGACGCTCGAGAAAGAATACGCCCGCCTGAAGAAGGATCCGGAATTCCAGGCGCGGTTCGACAAGGAACTGGCGGATTATGTTGGCCGGCCAACCCCCCTGTATTTCGCCGAGCGTCTCAGCCGTGAAACCGGCGGCGCCCAGATCTGGCTCAAGCGTGAAGATCTTTGTCACACCGGTGCCCATAAGGTGAACAACACGATCGGCCAGGCGCTGCTTGCCAGTTTCCTCGGTAAAAAGCGGATCATTGCCGAAACCGGTGCGGGTCAGCATGGCGTTGCCACTGCGACTGTTTGCGCTCGTCTCGGTCTTGAATGCCATGTGTTCATGGGCGCGGAGGATGTCCAGCGACAGTCCCTGAACGTGTTCCGGATGAAGCTTCTGGGCGCGACGGTACATGCCGTTCAGGGTGGCACCAAAACCCTCAAGGATGCCATGAACGATGCGATGCGTGACTGGGTGGCTCACGTGGACGACACCTTCTATATCATTGGTACCGTTGCGGGGCCGCATCCATATCCGCTGCTGGTCCGGGATTTCCAGTCGGTAATCGGTCGGGAAACCCGTCGTCAGGCGCTGGAGAAAACCGGCAAGTTGCCGGATGCCCTGGTCGCTTGTGTGGGTGGTGGTTCCAACGCCATTGGCATGTTCTATCCGTTCCTTTCTGACGAATCGGTACAGCTTTACGGTGTCGAGGCTGGCGGCCTGGGCATTGAGACCGGCAAACACGCGGCACCACTCTGTGCCGGTCGTCCTGGCGTGCTTCACGGTAACCGCACCTACCTGATGGAGGACGAAAATGGCCAGATCGCAGGTACGCATTCGGTGAGTGCCGGCCTGGACTATCCAGGGGTGGGTCCAGAGCACAGCTGGTTGAAGGACATTGGCCGTGCCAATTATGTGTCCGTTACCGATGACGAAGCGATGGAAGGGTTCCGGAAATTGACCCGCGTCGAGGGCATTATGCCCGCGCTGGAAACGGCTCACGCTGTCGCTTATGCCATCAAACTGGCGGCGACCATGGACAAAGACCAGACCGTTGTCATTAACGTTTCCGGGCGTGGCGACAAGGACATTAACACGGTTGCCAAGCTTGAAGGCATCGAGATCTGAAGAATTAACAGGAGCAGGCATGAGCCGAATTGAAGGGGTCCTCAAGGCCCTGAAAGGACAAGGTCGTAAGGCACTTATTCCCTATATTACTGCCGGTGACCCGCATCCCGATGTCACGGTAGATCTGATGCACACGCTGGTTGAGGCGGGGGCAGATATTATCGAGCTGGGGGTGCCGTTCTCTGACCCCATGGCAGACGGCCCGGTAATCCAGCTTGCCTGTGAGCGGGCCCTGGTGCACGGTACCTCGCTGAGGCAGGTGATTGCCATGGTCAAGGAGTTCCGGAAGTCAGACGACGCAACTCCGGTGGTTTTGATGGGCTACCTGAACCCGATGGAAGCCATGGGCTACGAGCGTTTTGCGGATGCTGCCAAGGATGCTGGCGTCGACGGCATTCTGACCGTTGACTTGCCACCGGAAGAGGCCGACGAGGTTGCTCCGCTGTTCACCCAGCGAAATCTCGACGCCATCTTCCTGCTTTCACCAACCACGACCGATGACCGGATCCGGGCAATCAGTGAGCACTCCTCCGGTTATGTGTACTATGTTTCTATCAAGGGTGTGACGGGATCGGCCACCATCAACGTGGAAGAGGTAGCTGCCAAGGTGAATCATATTCACGAACTGACAGCTCTCCCGGTGGGTGTTGGTTTCGGTATTCGTGATGCGGAAACTGCCGCGGCGGTCGGTCGGGTATCCGATGGTGTAATTGTTGGCAGCGTCCTGGTCGATACAATAGCCAGAAATCAGGCAGATACCGACCAGCTCAAGCGGGCATTGACGGATCTGCTCCACCCGATGCGTGAAGCACTGGACAGTCTCGCCTCCTGAATGAAGGGGAGGAAGGCAAACAGGCGTCAAAGGACAGGATGAGACCATGAGTAACTGGCTGGACAAGATAATGCCGAGCAAGATTCGCTCGGAGTCGAAACAGAGAACGGGCGTTCCGGAGGGGTTGTGGAAGAAATGCCCCAAATGCGGTGCCTTTCTCTACAAGCCGGAACTTGAGAAAAACCTGGATGTTTGCCCCAAATGCAACCACCACCTGAGGGTGACTGCGCGTCGGCGCCTCGAAATTTTTCTTGATCCAGAGGGTCGTGAAGAAGTTGCCGCTGAGCTTGAGCCTTGGGACCGATTGAAGTTCAAGGATAGTAAGCGCTACAAAGATCGTTTGTCCCAGGCGCAGAAAGCCACTGGGGAAAAGGATGCCCTCGTAGCAATGAAAGGCACGACGCTCGGGGTTCCTTTAGTTGCCTGCGCGTTCGAATTTGGATTCCTTGGTGGCTCTATGGGGCAAGTGGTCGGGGAGAAGTTTGTCCAGGCCGCAAATGTTGCTCTCAAGGAGCGTATCCCGTTGGTCTGCTTCTCAGCCAGCGGCGGCGCCCGCATGCAGGAAGCGATCCTGTCGTTGATGCAGATGTCGAAGACAGCCGCTGTGCTTGAGAGGATGAAAGTTGAGGGTATTCCCTATATCTCTGTGATGACGGACCCCGTCTTCGGTGGCGTGTCCGCCAGTCTGGCCATGCTGGGGGACCTTAACATTGCAGAGCCAAACGCATTGATCGGCTTCGCCGGCCCCCGGGTTATCGAACAGACGGTTCGTGAAAAACTGCCGGAAGGTTTCCAACGCAGTGAGTTCCTGCTTGAGCACGGCGCGATTGACATGATTCTCCATCGCCACCAGATGCGCGAACGCATTGCTCATGTGCTCGCCAAGTTTACCGGCCAGGAGCGCCCGGGAACCGAAGACCCGATCGAGTTTGAAGTCTCGGAGAAGCCCGAAACCGATGCCCCTGCTGAGTAACCCTGCAGACCAGCCCCCGGCATCGCCGGGGGCTGGTGCCACCGTCGATCAGTGGCTTACCTACCTGGAAGCGATACACCCTACAGAGATTGATCTCGGCCTGGACCGGGTCCTCGTGGTCCTGCGGCGGTTGTTCCGACGAAAGCCGTCCGCCCGGATCATCACTGTGGCTGGCACTAACGGCAAAGGCAGCGCGGTTGCTACTGTTGAGGCGCTTTTGCGCGCGGCTGGCCGCCGGACTGGCGCCTACACCTCGCCCCATCTACAACGCTATAACGAACGTCTGCGTCTTAATGGTGAGGATATCTCCGACGACGCGCTTATCAGTGCATTCGAAGCCGTCGAAGAAGCACGCGGCAATGTCTCTCTTACCTATTTTGAATTCGGAACCCTTGCCGCTTTCGTGGCCTTTGCCGGTGCGGGCCTCGACGACTGGGTGCTGGAGGTTGGCCTGGGTGGGCGGCTGGATGCTGTCAATGTCCTGGACGCGGATTTTGCCATCCTGACATCGGTGGACATCGATCATGTTGCCTTCCTTGGCGACAATCGCGAAGTCATCGGGTTTGAAAAGGCCGGTGTCCTTAGGCCGGGCATCCCCTCGGTCTATGCCGATTCCGATCCGCCACGTTCGGTGCTCCAGCAGGCCACTGCGCAGAAAGTCGAACTGGCTCTGCTGGGGCGTGATTATGAGCTAGTGACTGAGCAGCAAGCAGGCGATGATGCTCCGGCGGTAGAGCTTCGCCATAAAGGCCGGGCGATTCGTCTGCCCGCCGGTCCATTGCCGATCAAAAGCGTGGCAGCCGCCGTGGTTGCCATACGCGAGCTTGAACCGAACCTGCCGGTACCAGTCATTGAGCAGGTGCTTTCAGGTCTGAGTGTACCCGGGCGTTTCGAGCGTGTTGGTTCCGCACCGGATATCTTCCTGGATGTTGGCCATAACCCTCATGCTGCCGGTTGGTTGTCTGGTCAGCTGAGTCAACTAAAATCCCCGGGCAGACGGGTGCATGGTGTTTATGGCGCCCTGGCGGACAAAGACGTGGCAGGTGTGGGCAGAGCCATGGTTGATGTGGTCGATGCCTGGTATCTGGCCGGTCTCAAGGTACCAAGAGGCCTGTCCGGTCAAGACCTGCAAGCAAGACTGTCCGATTCAGGGATCCAGGCGACGGCTTTTGAATCCGTGCGGGAGGGCTTGGTTTCAGCATTGGCCGTGGCTGACCCGAACGATCTTGTGGTTGTGTTCGGTTCTTTCTTCACGGTCGCTGAAGCACGCGAGATTCTGCTCGCTGGCAAGGTAGCCGGAAGCTAGGCAGGCCGCCTTAAACTTTGTCCATGGCCGTGCCTGACACTTTGAGTTCCGCTTGCCGGCCAGTTAGTATCTGCGCATGGGTGCCCGTCGGGGCGCAGTCATAACAGTTGGGAGCCTAGCAACGTGGATGGACTGAAACAGAGAATAATCGGGGCGCTGGTACTTGTTTCCCTGGCGGTTATCTTTGTTCCCATGCTTTTTGATGAGCCTCATTCCGAGCGCACGTCCACAACCATCAAGATTCCGGAAGAGCCGCCTTTCCCTGAAGTGGAAGCGCCCGAATCGGAATTGGCGCCGGCGCCGTCTTACGGTCTTGAGTCCAGCGATAGCGGCCTGGCAGCACCCTCAAGCGCGCAAGAAGCAGGGGATTCCCCGGGTTATCGTATCCTCGAAGAGGCGCCTGGCCAGGATGAGATGCAGGACGTAACCGATTCGTCCGATGCTGCCCAGCCCGAGAGCGGCAACGCTCAGGAATCCACCAATGAGCCGGCTCAGACATCTGAACAGACCTCGGAGAATGCTGCCACAGAAGCTGCAGAGTATGAGCGGTCGCTGGATGGCGCCTGGGTGGTGCAGTTGGGCAGCTTTGGCAATGCCGACAACGCCCGACGCTTGAGAGATCAGGTCCGGGAAAAGGGCTATGGCTCGCATCTTCAGGAGGTTGTCCGCGGCGACACAACGCTGACAAGGGTCTTCAGCGGGCCCTTTGCGTCAAAAACCGAGGCCGAATCCGCCAAAAGGGCTCTGGACGATGCCTTTGGTCTTAACAGTCTGGTGACCTCCGGCGAAAAATAACGCCCGGGGTCCGGTTTATGTGTGTCTTGCGGTTTGGCGAACCGGGGTTTCCTGATAGAATTCGCGCTTCCTTTTCTCCACCGGGTTTTCAATGGAAGCGCTGATCTGGATTGACTGGGTCATTATCGCCCTGATTACAGTTTCCACCCTCATCAGTCTGAAACGGGGTTTTGTACGGGAAGCCCTCTCGCTGGTGACCTGGGTGGGCGCGTTTATCCTGGCCAGAACCTTCCACCCCCAGATGCAGTCCCTGCTGGAGAGCACGGTTGAAACACCGCTTGTCCGGCTGATTGCTGCTTTTGCCATACTTTTCTTTGGAACGCTCATCGTCGGTGCCATCATCAACAACATGATCGGTCATCTGATTCGGGCCACCGGCTTGTCGGCCACCGATCGGGTGCTTGGAATGGGTTTTGGCCTTTTGCGGGGCGTGGTGGTGGTGATCGTTGCGATTGCATTTACCCGTTACACACCGCTGGCCCAGGATACCTGGTGGCGAACCTCGATCATTATCGATCGCCTGGCGGTGGTTGAAGACTGGTCCAGACGGACCCTGGGCGATGAATTTGCGCGCTTTCTTGGGCCTGCGCCTGAAAACGCGCCGGAACCGGATTCCGTTACAGAGCAGGAAGGCGTGGAACCCGCGTCCGTGTCCCGCTAACATTCAGTTTTAACACTCGGAGATACACTTATCCATGTGTGGCATTGTCGGCATCGTCAGTACTTCCAACGTCAATCAGTCGCTCTATGATGCGCTGACTGTACTTCAGCACCGGGGCCAGGACGCGGCGGGCATTGTGACATTTCAGGATGAACGGTTTTTCCTCCGCAAGGACAATGGCCTGGTACGGGATGTTTTCCATACCCGTCATATGCGTCGTCTGGTGGGCAACGTGGGTATAGGCCACGTGCGCTATCCGACTGCTGGCAGTTCCAGCTCCGCCGAAGCCCAGCCGTTCTATGTGAACAGCCCGTATGGCATTACCCTGGCTCACAACGGCAACCTGACCAATGCTGATGATCTCAGCAAGGACCTGTTCCGGACCGATCTGCGCCACATCAACACGAACTCCGACTCGGAAGTGCTGTTGAACGTGTTCGCCCATGAATTGCAGAAGCTTGGCAAGCTGGACCCGACCAAGGATGAGATCTTTTTTGCGGTCAGCGCGGTTCATAAACGCTGTCGGGGTGCCTACGCCGTCATTGCAATGATTACCGGCTATGGCATTGTTGGCTTCCGGGACCCGAATGGTATCCGGCCTGCCTGCTACGGCGAACGCACCGATGAGAATGGCCGCAAGGAATACATGATTGCCTCTGAAAGCGTTGCCCTGAACGCAGCGGGCTACACCCTCGTGCGCGATATTGCCCCGGGCGAGGCGGTCTATATCGAAACTGACGGTACCCTCTACACCCGCCAGTGCGCCGACCAGCCGCATCTGTACCCGTGCATTTTCGAACACGTGTATTTCGCCCGGCCTGACTCCATCATAGACAAGGTGTCCGTTTACAAGGCTCGCCTGCGCATGGGCGAAACCCTCGCGGAGAAAGTGCTCCGCGAGACACCGGATCACGATATCGACGTTGTCATGCCGATTCCGGACACCAGCCGAACGTCGGCCATGCAGATGGCGCATCGTCTGGGGGTGAAATTCCGTGAAGGCTTTATCAAAAACCGCTACATCGGCCGGACATTCATCATGCCGGGCCAGAAAATGCGCAAGAAATCGGTCCGACAGAAGCTTAACCCGATCGATCTGGAGTTTCGTGGCAAAAACGTGATGCTGGTGGATGATTCCATCGTTCGCGGTACCACCTGCAAGGAAATCGTCCAGATGGCTCGGGATGCCGGTGCCCGTAAGGTCTATTTTGCGTCTGCGGCGCCTCCAGTTCGCTACCCGAACGTGTATGGTATCGACATGCCCTCCGCCAGTGAGCTGATTGCCCACGGGCGCACCGTAGAGCAAATCCGGGAACTGATTGGTGCCGACTGGCTGCTCTATCAGGATCTGGAGGACCTTATAACCTGCGTCAGTGAAGTGAACGATGACATTGAGGGATGGGAGTGCTCGGTATTCACTGGCGATTATGTGACCGGTGATGTCGATGAAGCGTATCTGAGCCGCATTGACGGCTTGCGCAATGACGAAAAGCGATCCGAAAGTGCCGGTGGTGCTGACGGGGACAATGGCATTATCGACTTGCATAACGACGAAGACTGAACGCCGCTTTCAGGCAGGAGATGTAGATGACTTTTCGCCGCGAAGAAACTGTCTGGATCCCGGAGTCCGACCTGGACGGGATGTCCGTGGACACCCTGGCCGTGAGGGCAGGGCAGATCCGCACCGGGCAGCTTGAGCACAGCGACGCGATATTCCCCACGTCCAGCTTCGTTTATGGCAGCGCGGCCCAGGCGGCGGCGCGATTTGGCGGCGAAGAGCCCGGAAACATCTACTCCAGGTTTACCAACCCTACGGTCCAGGCGTTTGAAGGTCGGATCGCGGCCATGGAAGGCGGTGAACGTGCCGTCGCCACCGCATCCGGTATGTCTGCGATCCTGAGCACCTGCATGGCGCTACTGAAGAGCGGCGATCATGTGATCTGCTCCCGGGGTGTGTTCGGCACCACCAACGTGTTGTTCCAGAAATACATGGCACGTTTCGGGGTGGAAACCACGTTTGTCAGTCTGACGGATATGGAAGAGTGGCAGGCTTCGATCCGTCCCGAAACCCGGATGCTGTTTATTGAAACGCCGTCCAATCCGCTGTGCGAAGTGGCCGATATGGAGATCCTGGGGCAGCTGGCAAGAGACAACGACGCCCTGTTCGTAGTCGATAACTGCTTCTGCACGCCGGTGCTCCAGCGCCCGCTGGAGCAGGGCGCAGACATCGTGATTCACTCGGCGACCAAATATCTGGATGGTCAGGGTCGCTGCGTGGGAGGCGTCGTGGTCGGATCAGAGAAGATGATGGAAGAGGTCTATGGCTTCCTTCGTTCGGCCGGCCCCACCATGAGCCCCTTCAACGCCTGGGTGTTTCAGAAGGGCCTGGAAACCTTACCAATTCGTATGCGCGCCCACTGTGACAATGCGTTAGAGTTGGCCCTGTGGCTGGAGCAACAGCCGGCAGTTGAACGTGTTTTCTATGCCGGGCTCCAGAGTCATCCGCAACATGAGCTGGCGAAAAAGCAGCAGACCGGATTTGGTGGTGTGCTGTCGTTCCAGCTCAAGGGTGCGCGGGAGGAGGCATGGCGCTTCATCGATGGCACCCGGATGATCTCCATCACCGCAAACCTCGGTGACGTCAAGACCACGATCACCCACCCGGCCACAACCACTCACGGGCGACTATCCCCGGAGGATAAGGCGCGGGCCGGGATCACGGAGAATCTGGTACGGATTTCCGTGGGGATCGAAGCCGTAGAAGACCTGAAAACCGATCTTGAACGCGGCTTTCAGGCGCTTCGGAACGAAAGCACCGATAACGTCTGAGCATTCATGGCCGAATCTGCAAAAGCGAAGAAAGCACCACAGGAACTGACAGAGAAGCAGCAGCGCTTTCGCCGGCTGGCCGCCCAGGGCGCTCGCGAAGGCGCCGTCATCGCGCTTATTGCCCTTTGCATCTACCTTTCCATGGCACTGGTTACCTTTAGCCCGTCAGATCCGGGCTGGGCCAGTATCGGTCATGACACCAGCGTGCAGAATTATGCGGGCCGCACTGGTGCCTGGCTCGCCAGCCTTTTCATGGATTTCTTCGGCCACGTTGCCTATCTGTTCCCGGTCATGATTGCGGGATACGCGTTGATGCTCATCCGTCGGCGTAACGATTCCCTGGATCTGCACTGGCCACTCTTCATGATGCGCTTCGGTGGCTTCTTGCTGATTCTTCTCTCGGCAACCAGTCTGTTGTCACTGTATTCCGTGTTTGGTCTGGGGGCGTCCTCGGGCGGAGTCCTTGGAACGGCTGTTGCCGACGCTATGGTGCGGTTTTTCAACCTGCCGGCAACAACCCTGCTGCTGATTGCCATTTTCCTGTTCGCGTTAACGGTTACTACCGGTCTCTCCTGGTTCTGGCTGATGGATCAGGTGGGCGGTTTGACTCTCAGAACGGGCCTTGCCATCAAAGGCCTTTTCAAAGGCAAGCCCAAGTCGGAAAAGCCAGAGCCCAAAGCAGAACCGAAAGCTGAGCCACCTGTGGTCAAGGACCGTGTGCCGGCCATGGACAGCAAACGGCAAAAAGCAGATGCCGACAAACCATGCTGGTGGCAACGGATTCCAGGCTTTGGGCCGAAGAAGCCAAAAGCCCCGAAGCCCGAGTCGAAGCCAGAAACCGGTCGAAAAGAGCCCGCGTTGGATGGTCTCTCTGCCGAAGTTGACCCGGAACCTGCAAGGCTCGAAAGCTTCAGTTCACGGGATGAGGCTCCTGTCGCTAACGGGAAACCCGCCAAACCCGAGGCATCTCCTCAGTCTGCCGGACGGTCGCTGAAGATTTCGCCCTTCAAGAAGGACGAACAGCCGACCCAGTCCAAAGACAAGGGCAACAAGCAGCCTTCATTGCTGGAAGATATTGAAAGCCCGATTCCACCGATTTCTCTTCTGGACCCGCCGGAGGAGCATAAGGAAAGAGGCTACTCCGAAGAATCCCTGGAACATATGTCACGGCTGCTAGAGGAAAAGCTGGGGGATTTCGGGGTATCCGTTGAAGTAGTCGAGGTCAATCCCGGCCCGGTCATTACCCGGTTTGAGATCAAGCCGGCTCCAGGTGTGAAGGTCAGCAAGATTTCCAACCTCGCAAAGGACCTGGCCCGCTCACTGGCGGTACTGAGCGTTCGGGTAGTCGAGGTGATTCCTGGAAAGTCTGTGGTCGGTATCGAGATTCCCAACGAAGAACGGGAAATGGTCCGGCTCAGTGAAGTGCTTGGCGCGCGGGTGTTTCAGGAGTCGAACTCACCGCTGACCCTGGCACTGGGTAACGACATTGGCGGCAACCCGATGGTTGCCAATCTCTCCAAAATGCCGCACCTGCTGGTGGCGGGCACCACCGGTTCCGGTAAATCGGTCGGCGTCAATGCCATGCTGCTCAGCATGCTGCTGAAGGCAGGCCCGGAAGAGGTCCGCTTTATCATGGTGGACCCCAAGATGCTTGAACTGAGCATCTACGACGGCATTCCGCACCTGCTGGCGCCGGTGGTCACCGACATGAAGGAGGCGGCCAACGCACTACGCTGGTGTGTCGCTGAAATGGAGCGCCGGTACAAGCTCATGGCCAGCCTCGGGGTCCGTAACCTGGCGGGCTACAACCGCAAGATCAAAGACGCCAGGGCCGCCGGTGAACCATTGCTGGACCCGTTCTGGAAGCCGGACGAATACCTTGCCAACGACGAGCAGGAGCGCCCCGAGCTGGACACTCTTCCCTTCATCGTCGTGGTGATTGATGAATTCGCCGACATGATGATGATCGTCGGCAAGAAAGTTGAGGAACTGATTGCCCGGATCGCGCAAAAGGCGCGGGCGGCCGGTATTCACTTGATCCTTGCCACCCAGCGGCCATCGGTGGATGTAATCACCGGCCTGATCAAGGCCAACATTCCGACCCGGATGTCGTTCCAGGTCTCGTCCAAGATCGATTCGCGTACGGTGCTGGATCAGGGTGGTGCCGAGCAGCTCCTGGGGCATGGTGACATGCTTTACCTGCCACCGGGTTCGGGCCTGCCGGTTCGGGTGCATGGGGCTTTTGTGGATGACGACGAAGTCCATCGCGTGGTCAGTGCCTGGAAAGCCCGGGGCGAGCCCGTGTATGTAGACGATGTTCTCAATGGCGCCGAAGGCGAGAGCCTGCCGGGCGTTCCCAACCTCTCGGAAGGAGGCGGGGATAGTGAAGTGGATGCCCTTTACGACGAGGCCGTTGCCTTCGTCACGGAAGGGCGCCGTGTTTCGATTTCCTCGGTACAGCGAAAATTCAAGATCGGGTACAACCGGGCAGCGAACCTGGTTGATGCCATGGAAGCATCCGGCGTGGTAAGCGCCGCAGGCCACAACGGGGCACGTGAAGTTCTGGCTCCGCCGCCACCCAGAGATTAGGAGTAACAAGCAATGGGACGATCTTTTGTGAAATGCCTGGCCACCCTGGTCATGGCGGTGTTTATTGCCGGCCCTCTGAGTGCGAGTGAGGGCAGCGACAGCGCGAACGAGTTGGCCTCGTTGCTGAAGGGCTACGAGTCCTACCAGGCGGATTTTATCCAGATTGTTGTTAACGAGAATGGCAACAAGGTTCAGGAAACCCGTGGCTCCCTGAAGGCCAAGCGCCCCGGGCTGTTCTACTGGGAGACCAGTGCGCCTTTGTCGCAGTTTATTGTCAGTAATGGCGAAACCGTGGAGGTTTACGATCCGGACCTGGAACAGGTCACGATCCACAATCTCGACGATCGAGTGCAATCCACACCCGCGCTTTTACTGAGCGGTGAGGTGGATAATCTGGAGGATACCTACAGGGTGTCCGGTCGCCAGATAGGCGACAACACCCGTGAATTTACTCTGGAGCCAAGAAGCCCGGACTCCCTCTTTACGTCCCTCAGGCTGACGTTCTTCAAGGGTGAGCTCCAGGAGATGCGTATGCAGGATTCCCTGGCACAGCTCAGCGTACTGAGTTTCGACCGGATCAGGCTGAACGAACCGGTTGAAGCGGGTGCGTTCACCCTCGACTATCCGGAGGGTGTGGATATTATCCGGGACGGGGCCTGATGCAGGACAGTCTGTTCGCGGAATCCGCGGGTTTTCGGCCGCTGGCCGCGAGAATGCGGCCGGCAAGCCTGAATGACTATGTGGGCCAGGCTCATCTGGTCGGGCCCGGCAAACCGCTGCGGCGCGCTGTTGAGCAGGGCCAGCTTCACTCGATGATCCTCTGGGGCCCTCCCGGAGTCGGTAAAACCACCTTCGCCCAACTACTGGCCAATGTCAGCGATCTCAGTTTCGAGACGGTTTCGGCCGTACTGAGCGGTGTGAAAGAGATCCGGGCCGTTGTTGAGCGGGCACGTAATCGCAAGCAGTCACAGGGTCGGGACACTCTGTTGTTCGTGGATGAGGTTCACCGCTTCAACAAAAGCCAGCAGGACGCGTTTCTCCCCCACATTGAAGACGGTACCTTCATCTTCGTAGGTGCGACCACTGAGAATCCCTCTTTTGAGCTGAACAGTGCGTTGCTTTCCAGAACACGTGTCTACGTGCTCAAGAACCTTGAGGAAGAGGACATCCTTCAGCTGCTACGCCGCGCGCTGACAGTTGATGAGGGATTTGGCGGACGCCTGCGAGTTGATGAAGACGTGCTGACCCTGATGGCGGCAGCCTCTGGTGGCGATGCCCGCCGTGCTCTCAATATCCTGGAAGTGGCGGCTGACCTGTCAGAGCCGGATGAGGCCGGCACGGATCGGGTAACGGCGGATCAGCTTGAGCAGGTCATGCAGACCAGCCTCCGCCGGTTCGACAAGGGCGGTGACGTATTCTACGACCAGATCTCAGCGTTGCATAAATCCGTTCGCGGATCAGATCCGGACGGCTCGCTGTATTGGCTGTGCCGGATGCTCGATGGCGGCTGTGATCCTCTTTATGTCGCCCGGCGTCTAGTGCGAATTGCCAGTGAAGACATTGGTAACGCCGATCCCCGTGCTCTGCAACTCAGCATGGAAGCCTGGGACGCTCAGGAGCGGTTGGGATCTCCGGAAGGGGAGCTGGCACTAGCCCAGGCAGTGACCTACCTGGCCATGGCGCCCAAGAGCAATGCGGTTTACAACGCCTTCAACAGGTGCATGGCGGACATCCGCCAGGATCCGGACTACGAAGTCCCGGTGCACCTGCGCAATGCGCCCACCAAGCTGATGAAGAGCATGGGCCATGGGGATACTTATCGGTACGCTCATGATGAACCCGAAGCCTTCGCCGCCGGGGAGTCCTACCTGCCCGAGGCCATTCATGAGCGCCGCTACTACGAGCCCGTAAACCGCGGTCTCGAGATAAAACTGGCTGAAAAACGCCAGCGTCTGGATTCCCGCAACGCCGAAAGCCCCCGCAAACGCTACACCTGAGCCTTTTTTCGGCGGTAGCCACGAGCGCCAGTGCAGGTATAATGGCCAGTCATTCAAAACATCGCTAACCGGAAGATTCAGGATAATCATGCTCGATCCCAAACGTGTCCGCACCCAGACAGAAGAGATCGCCCGTCGGCTGACCATCAAGAATTTCGAATTCGATACCGCCACCTTCGAGCAGCTTGAGGAACGCCGCCGTGCCCTTCAGGTGAGCACGGAAAACCTGCAGAGCGAGCAGAACAAGCGGTCGAAGTCGATCGGCAAGGCCAAGGCTGCCGGCGAGGACATCCAGCCGCTGTTGGACGAGGTGGAAGACCTGAAGAAACAGAAGTCTGAAGCCGAAGACGAGCTCCGCACTCTCCAGGAGGAGCTCAACGCCTTCCTGGCCGGTATCCCGAATCTCCCGGATGAAGATGTACCAGCCGGCGAGAGTGAAGACGATAACGTTCAGATTCGCACCTGGGGCACGCCCAGGAGCTTTGATTTCGAGCCCAGGGACCACGTTGCCCTGGGTGAGAGTCTGAAAGGCCTGGACTTCGAGACCGCGACCCGCCTGGCCCATTCGCGCTTTGCCGTCATGCGTGGCCCGGTGGCACGGCTGCACAGGGCTCTGGCCCAGTTCATGCTGGATCTGCACACACAGGAACATGGCTACCTGGAGACCTACGTACCATATCTGGTTAATGCCGATAGCCTTTACGGAACAGGCCAACTGCCGAAGTTTGAGGAAGACCTGTTCAAAACGGAAGGCGAGCATCCGCTGTACCTGATTCCCACTGCGGAAGTGCCTGCCACCAACCTGGTATCGGATTCTATTCTTGATGCCGCTGAGCTGCCGCTGCAGATGGTTTGCCACACGCCATGCTTCCGCAGTGAAGCGGGTTCTTACGGCCGGGATACTCGCGGCATGATCCGTCAGCACCAGTTCGACAAAGTGGAGCTGGTACAGGTGGTTCGTCCGGAGGATTCAGATGCCGCGCTGGAAGCCCTGACTGGCCATGCCGAAAAGGTGCTGCAGTTGCTGGAGCTGCCTTACCGCGTGGTTGCACTCTGTGGAGGCGACATGGGCTTTTCGGCGGCCAAGACCTATGACCTGGAAGTCTGGCTGCCGGGGCAGGACAAGTTCCGTGAAATCTCTTCCTGCTCCAATACCCGTGATTTCCAGGCACGCCGCATGCATGCCCGTTGGCGTAACCCGGAAACCGGAAAGCCCGAACCCGTCCACACCCTGAACGGTTCGGGGCTTGCCGTTGGTCGTGCACTGATTGCGGTCATGGAGAATTACCAGCAGGCTGACGGCAGCATTGTGGTTCCGGAGGTTCTCAAGCCGTATATGGGAGGCGTCGACAGAATCCAATGAGTGATCAGCCAGATAACGCACCAGGGAAGGGCGTTGGTGCAACCCCTGCACCAGTAAGGTACAGGGTCAATCCGGTAACTTCGAACCCGAACACATCCGCGGGTGAGGTTGCCCTGGTCGGGGCCGGGCCAGGAGACCCTGAACTGCTGACACTCAAGGCCTGGAGGTTGATTACTTCTGCCGAGGTCGTGCTCTACGATCGTCTGGTTTCCCCGGAAATACTGGCCATGATCCCGGACACCGCCGAGATGGTTCACGTTGGCAAGCAGCGGGCCAACCACACCTTGCCCCAGGATCAGATCAATCAACGATTGGTGGATCTGGCCAGGCAGGGCCGGAAGGTGGTCCGTCTCAAGGGCGGAGACCCGTTTATCTTCGGGCGCGGTGGCGAAGAAATTGAAACTCTGGCCGACGCCGGCGTACGCTTTCAGGTGGTGCCGGGTATAACCGCCGCGTCCGGCTGCGCGGCCTACGCCGGAATCCCACTCACCCATCGGGATTATGCCCAGTCAGTCCGGTTCGTGACCGGCCATCTGAAGAATGATACCTGCGATCTACCCTGGAAGGACTTTGTCCAGAACAACCAGACCCTGGTGTTCTACATGGGGCTGGTTGGCCTGCCGATTATCTGCCGGCAGTTGGTCGCCCACGGTATGTCCCAGGAAATGCCCGTGGCGTTGGTCTCGAAGGGGACAACGAGGGATCAGCGCGTGGTTACAGGGAATCTCTGCAACATCGTTGAAAGAGTAGAGGCGGAAGCGGTCCAGCCGCCAACACTGGTTATTATCGGCCAAGTAGTCGCGCTGAGAGAAAGGCTGGACTGGATAGGTGGGGTTATGACAACGGGGAGCTGAGGCTCCCCGTTTTATATCATGCTTTGATCAGCCGATCTTGCGCTTGGGCAAGACATCCTTCAACTTATCGCGCATATCCCGAATGGCCTTTTCGGTGGTTGGCCAGTCGATACAGGCATCGGTCACCGATACGCCGTACTTGAGATCTGCCAGATTCTCGGGAATGGACTGGTTACCCCAGTTGATGTTGCTCTCCACCATCAGGCTCTGGATCGAGGTATTGCCTTCCAGGATCTGGTGGGTCACATCCTGCATGACCAGCGGCTGAATGGCCGGGTCCTTGCTGGAGTTGGCATGGCTGCAGTCAATCATCATCGACTTGCGCAAGCCTGCTTTATCCAGCGCCTGTTCGCACAGGGCGACGCTCACGGAATCGTAGTTGGGTTTGCCACCGCCGCCACGAAGAACAACGTGGCCGTAGTTATTGCCTTTGGTGCGGATAATCGCCACCTGTCCCTGCTGGTCGATGCCCAGGAAGCTGTGGGGGTGAGACACGGATTTCATGGCGTTCACCGCAACGTCCAGGCTGCCGTCGGTTCCGTTCTTGAAACCGATCGCCATGGACAGGCCGCTGCTCATCTCGCGGTGAGTCTGCGACTCGGTAGTACGGGCGCCGATGGCGGACCAGGCAATGGTGTCCTGCAGGTACTGCGGGGAGATCGGATCCAGCGCTTCGGTGGCTGCGGGCAGGCCAAGCTCGTTGATATCCAGCAGCAGACGACGACCGATGTGAAGGCCCTGCTCAATATCAAAGGTGTCGTTCAGGTGCGGATCGTTGATGAGGCCTTTCCAGCCAACTGTTGTGCGAGGCTTCTCGAAATAGACACGCATAACGATCAGCAGCGTGTCGCTGACTTCATCGGCAAGCTTCTTCAGGCGCGCGGCGTAATCTCTCGCAGCTTCAACATCGTGAATGGAGCAGGGGCCCACCACGACGAATAGCCGGTGGTCCTTGCCATCCATGATGTCATAGATCGCCTGGCGGCCCTTTGAGACGGTTTCTGCGGCCTTGTCGGAGAGCGGCATCTCCTTCTTCAGCGCTTCAGGAGTGATCAGTGCTTCCTGGCTCGCCACATTCAGATTCTCTAGTTTGTTGCCCGACATGTTGTTCTGCTTCCCCGATTCTGATCGTTGCAGCCCTGGTGGACGATAGAATATGCCAACAGGGTTGCAGATTAACGCGAATAGCGCCGGTGCACGGTTGCGGTAAACCCCGGCGAGTTGGTTATACTGCGTTATTTACAGGGCCTTTTCAACGCTTCTTAAGTACGGGGAACGGATGTCGCAAAACAGGCAGAGACCGAAGGATGTGCCTTCCGTTGCAGCGGTTTCAGGCAAGATTGACGATGTCCTGGCCGGCATTCGTGTTCCTGACCTTCCATACCCGGCTGGCAAGCTCGAACCAGACGCCGTCAGCGACTGGCGCCCACTGCTGGTTTCCTGCTGGTCCGAACAGCGTGACGAACGGGTTACCCATGTTATCCGATCTGTTCATCTGGAGTGGTCAGCCCGACAGGTGAACGCCGCCTATGTGGCTGACCGCATCATGGACGTGTTCCTGAAGACGAGCGGCCTGCATCCGAGCCTCGCCCGCCGGGTGGCAAGGCTGCGCTTCTATCTTGCCTGGCGCATGAATCTGGAGGGCAAGAAAGCCTTCAGCAAGGCGCTACTGGAGTGGCTGGACAGCCTTCAGGAGTGGCGCGGCTGGAGTGATTCCGGAGGCCGTTCCGCCAAGGTTCTGATGGATCAGCTGGATTCGCTGGTTATCGCCGTTTCCGCGAGTTTTGAATCCGGCAAGACGGAGCCGGTTAACGAATTCTGTCATCGCTGGCAGGAAGACGCCGGGAAGAGGAATGCCCAGGTTGGAAAGCTCCGCCAACGGCTGCTGGAAACCGAGCAGGGCGCTGCAAAGCAGCGCAAGGCAGAGCAGTCTTCCCGGGCATTAATCGGTCGGGCTCTCCAGGGGCGCAAGCTGCCGCTTCCGATCGTCCGCTTTATACTTGATCACTGGCAGGGTCTGCTGAAACAGTCGATCTGGGATTCCGGTCTCGACGGAGAGAACCTGCGACATGGCAGCAAGTTGCTGGAATGGCTGGTCTGGATTGGTGATCCGTCGCTTTCCGACAAGGACCGTAATCGGCTCTATCACGTGGGCGAACAGATCGGTGATCGGATCCTTGATGTCTGGAAACGGGTTTTTAATGAATCACTGCCTGCGGAGTCCCTGTCCGGGATCGAATCCGCTATGGTTTCCAGGCTGAGAGGAGAGGCGCCGGATCTTGTGGATGCCCTGCCGGCGGCGGGGAGCTTCCACTGGGACAGCACCTGGCTCAGCTTCGAAGTGCCCGCGGCAGAAGCTTTTGAACCGTATGAGGGGCAATGGTTTGTCGAGGGCGAGGGTGTCGCAGAGCAGCGCCGTTACTTCTATGCGTTCTTACCGGAGTCGGCAGAAATCCTCTGGACCAACGGCGCCGGCGTGAAACTGGGGCTGCAGACCTGGGGCGAGTTTCAGAGGGCCCTTGAGCAGGAGCAGATCCGGCCATTGCCGCAGCTCACGCCGTTCGGAACGGTGTTGGCAGAAACCGTGGAACTGCTTGCCCGTGTCTGCGAGAAGCAGCGTCGGCAGAGGGAGCAGGCGGCGGAAGCTGCCAGGCTGCGTGCCGAGGAATTGAGGCGGGAAAAAGAAGCCGCGGAAGAACGGCGCAGAGCTGAGGAAGCGGAGCGTGAAGCCGAGCTTGAGCGCCAGCGGCAAGCCGATGAAGAGCAACGACTCGCCGATGAACAGGCTGAAAAGGAACGGATCCGGAAGGAAAGAACACTGCTGGCCGAGAAACAGGTGGATGCTATCAAGCTTGGTGGCTGGATTGTCGTTGAACCCGATGAAACGTCTGATGAACCTGCCCGTCTGAAACTGGCCGTGCGCATCAATGCGTCGAGAAAGCTCGTGTTTGTGGACCGTCTGGGCCTGAACAGGCGCGAATTTCTCGAGGACGCCCTGGTTGAGGGGATTGTCGGAGGACGCATCCGGGTTCTGGGAACCTCCGCGGAATTCGACGACACCCTTAGCAGGGTAGTCGGGCGGATTCGCGTTGGCCGCAACTGATATTGCCGAAGCAGGAAAAACAATAATGACAGATAATGACTATAGCTTTGGAACCCGGAATGAGCCGCCCGTTGATCAGGACAATCGGGCAGATTACCGTCTTACGGCGCGAGCCAGGGCAATACTCGAGCTTGAGTCCGGCTTGCCGGAAGAAACCGGAGCCGAGGAGCGGGACCTTGTCTGCGGTATTCGTGATATTTCGGCCAGTGGCCTTTGCCTGACAGCTGACGAACCCCTTTCCCTGGGGGCCCTGCTGCCGGCGAGCGTATTTCTTGGTAACCATGCCCAGCCTTTCGGTCTGATGGTCGAAGTGGTCTGGTGTCGACCCAACGAGTCGAGCTTTCTGGTGGGGGCGCGAATCATTGAGTCTGACGAAACCGCATACGTCGAGTGGGTGGAGGCCGTGGCCTCGGCGATGGCCCAGGATTGACTCTTGTCCGTGCAATCCAACGAAAAGAGCCGGCATAACGCCGGCTCTTTTACGTTCGGGGAGGGTGAGACTTACTCTTCAAGTTCACCCATTCCGGTAATGTTGAAGCCGCCGTCCACGTACATGATCTCGCCGGTAATACCGGAGGACATATCAGAGCCGAGGAATGCGGCAGCATTACCCACTTCGTCGATGGTGACGTTGCGCCGCAGCGGCGCACGCCTGGCATTTTCGGCCAGCATCTTACGGAAGCTCTTGATGCCAGAGGCGGCCAGGGTCTTGATCGGACCCGCGGAAATGCCATTCACACGAATGCCGTCCCGGCCCAGGCTGGCGGCCATGTAGCGAACATTGGCTTCCAGGGAAGCCTTGGCCAAGCCCATCACATTGTAGTTCTGCAGAACCTTCTCAGCGCCCAGGTAGCTCAGGGTAATCAGCGAGCTGCCTTCATGCATCATGCCGCGGGCACCCTTGGCCAGCGCGACAAAGCTGTAGGAGCTGATATCGTGGGCAATGCGGAAGCCATCACGGGTGGTCACGTCGACGTAGTTGCCGTCCAGCTCGTGTCCAGGCGCATAGCCGACAGCATGCACAATGATGTCGATGTTGTCCCAGTGCTTGCCCAGCTCTTTGAAGACGTTTTCAATTTCTTCGTCGCTTGCGACATCGCAGGGGAAAGTCAGCTTGCTTCCCCACTGTTCGGCGAACTTCTCAACCCGTGGCTGAAGTTTTTCATTCTGGTAGGTAAACGCCAGTTCGGCACCCTCGCGGGCGAAGGCCTCGGCGATACCGTAAGCAATGGACAGTTTGCTGGCTACGCCAACGATCAGTGCTTTCTTGCCACTGAGGATTCCCATGGGTCGTTCTCCCTGTGTTCCTGATTTGCGAGCATTATCCCTGAGTGCTCTGGTCGGGGTAACGCTCAAATAGTCGTAGTTGGTTTCTGGTAAAAGAACGCGGCGTTCAGCAGTTCACGGGTGTACTCCGCCTGCGGTGCATCGAAAATCCTGGCCGCGTCACCATATTCCACGATCCGGCCATGCTGCAGCACCAGCAGCTTATGGCTCAGGGCGCGCACCACAGCCAGGTCATGGCTGATAAAGATATAGCTTAGACCATAACGGGTCTGGATAGCCCTCAACAGTTCAATGACCTGCTTCTGCACGGTGCGGTCCAGGGCGGATGTGGGTTCGTCCAGAATGATCAGGTCGGGCTGCAGCACCAGAGCCCGGGCGATGGCAATGCGTTGGCGCTGGCCGCCAGAGAATTCGTGTGGATAACGATGCCGTGCCTCCGGATCAAGGCCAACGTCGGTGAGCGCGCGAATCACTTTGCTGTCGTGTTCGGCTGCGTTTTCCGCGTCGTGGATCTCCAGCCCTTCGCGGACAATTTCGGCAATGGACATTCTGGGACTGAGGCTGCCAAACGGATCCTGAAAGACAATCTGCACGCGCCTTCGCCAGGGCCTGAAATCCTTCTGGTTAAGAAACGCCAGCTCCTCGCCCGCGAGGCGGATACTTCCGGTACTGGCGGTAAGCTTCAGCAGCGCATGGCCGATGGTGGTTTTGCCGCTGCCACTTTCCCCGACGATTCCGAGCGTTTCGCCGCGATTGAGCTGGAAATCGGCGCCCTGCACAGCGTGAAAGGATTCCTTCACCTTGCCCAGAAGGCTCTTTCGTATCGGGAAACGCACGTCCAGTCGCTCAACAGCCAGCAACGGTTCTGCACGTTTATCGAGGGGTAGGGGCGCCTCCGGGGGCTCGGCATCCAGAAGCTTTCGTGTATAGGGGTGTTGTGGGCTGGCAAACAGGGCATCGGTATCAGCCTCTTCCACGAGTTTGCCATGTTCCATGACAGCCACCCGGTCGGCGTACCGCCGAACGATGGTCAGGTCATGGGTAATCAGAAGAATGGCCATACCCAGTTTCTTCTGAAGGTCCCTGAGCAATTCGAGAACCTGTTTCTGGACGGTTACATCCAGTGCCGTCGTGGGTTCGTCCGCGATAAGGAGATCGGGTTCGTTGGCCAGGGCCATGGCGATCATCACCCGCTGCTTTTGCCCCCCCGAAAGTTGGTGGGGATAGGCGCCAAGCTTGCTTTCCGGGTTCTGTATCCCCACGAGTTGCAGCAGCTCCAGACAGCGCTGTTTTGCCTGTGGCCCGCGCATTCCCTTGTGCAGTTCCAGGGTTTCGCCAATCTGCTTTTCCACGGTATGTAGCGGGTTAAGGGATGTCATGGGCTCCTGGAATATCATCCCTATCTCCCGGCCGCGGATCTGGCGCATGCGCTTCTCGGTGGCGGGCAGAAGATCTTCATCGCGGTACCGGATCTGCCCGCTGGGGTAGCTGGTGTGCCGCGAATCAAGGAGGCGAAGAATTGACAGTGCCGAAATGGATTTTCCGGAGCCGCTTTCGCCCACCAGTGCGAGGGTCTCGCCTTCACGGATTGCCAGTGACAGGGATTCGACGGCTGGAAGCCCGTGATCAAAACAGATGGAAAGATCGGAAATCTGAAGTAACTGGCTCATATCAGCTCTTCCTCGGATCGAAGGCATCGCGTACGGCTTCACCCACGAACACCAGCAAGGTGAGCATCAGCGACAGCGATACGAAGGCGGATATGCCCAGCCAGGGCGCATGCAGGTTGGCCTTGCCCTGGGCAATCAGTTCCCCCAACGAGGGTGAACCGGAGGGCAGACCAAAGCCCAGGAAATCCAGGGAGGTCAGGCCGGTAATTGCCCCCGTCAGAATGAACGGGAGGAAGGTCAGTGTGGCTACCATGGCATTGGGGAGTATATGCCGGAACATGATTTTGCGGTTGTCCAGACCCAGTGCACGGGCAGCTTTGACGTATTCGAAGTTACGGGCACGCAGGAATTCCGCACGGACCACATCCACCAGCCCCATCCAGCTGAACAGCAGCATGATGCCCAGCAGCCACCAGAAGTTTGGCTGCACAATGCTCGAGAGAATGATCAGCAGATACAGTACCGGCAGGCCGGACCAGACCTCGATAAAGCGCTGGCCCAGCAGATCAATTTTGCCGCCGTAAAAGCCCTGGATGGCGCCGACCACTACGCCGACAATGCAACTGGCGATGGTCAGGGTAAGGCCGAACAGAACCGAAATGCGGAAGCCATAGATCACCCGGGCTGCAACATCCCGGCCCTGATCGTCGGTCCCCAGCCAGTTCTCTGCACTCGGCGGCGCCGGTGACGGAACCTCGAGATCGTAATTGATGGTGTTGTAGCTGAACCGGATCGGTGGCCAGACCATCCACCCGTTGGCGCTTATCTCATCGGCGATAAAGGGATCGCGATAATCGGCTTCCGTGGGCAGGAAACCTCCAAAGGTTTCTTCCGGCACGGATTGGACCACCGGGAAGTAGAGGTCGCCTTTGTACGACACGACCAGCGGTGAGTCGTTGGCAATGAGCTCGGCGACCAGTGACAGGCCGAACAGGGCGAGAAAAATCCACAAAGACCAGAAACCCCGACGGTTTTTCCGGAAGTTCCGCAGGCGCCGCTGTTGGATCGGAGTCAGAGACCGAAAACTCACGCACCCTCCCGGCTTTCAAAATCGATCCGCGGATCGACCAGGACGTAGGTAATGTCGCTGATCAGCTTCAGGATCAGGCCCATCAAGGTGAATATGTACAGGGTGCCGAAGATCACGGGATAGTCGCGGTTCAGGGCCGCCTCGAAGCCGAGCAGCCCGAGCCCGTCGAGGGAGAAGATCACTTCAATCAGCAGGGAGCCCGTAAAGAACAGAGCGACAAGGACGCCTGGCAGGCTGGCAATCACGATCAGCATGGCATTGCGGAATACGTGGCCATACAGCACTTCTTTCTGGTCCAGACCCTTGGCGCGGGCGGTTACCACGTACTGCTTTCCGATCTCATCCAGGAAGGAATTCTTGGTAAGCAGGGTCAGGGTGGCAAAACCGCCGATCACATTTGCGGTGACGGGCAACGCCAGGTGCCAGAAGTAATCCCCGATTTTCTGGTACCAGGTAAGCTCGTCGAAATTCGAAGAGGTCAGGCCCCGGAGCGGAAACCAGTCGAAATAACTGCCCCCGGCAAACAACACGATGAGCAGTATCGCGAAGAGGAAGCCCGGAATGGCGTAGCCCACCACAATGGCTGAGCTGGTCCAGACATCGAACCTGGAGCCGTCTGTAACGGCTTTCCGGATGCCCAGGGGGATGGAAATAAAATAGATGATCAGCGTCGACCACAGCCCCAGGGAGATCGAAACGGGCATTTTATCGATTATCAGGTCGATGACGCTTTTTTCCCGGAAGAAGGAATCACCGAAGTTGAAGGTGGCGTAATCGCCAAGCATCTTGAAGAAGCGTTCGTGAGCAGGCTTGTCGAAGCCATACATGACTTCGATTTCTTTCAGAAGCTCATCGGGTATGCCGCGGGAACCACGCGTGTCGCCGGAAGAGTCGGCTACCTCGCCACCTGTTCCACCACCGGAAGCCCGGGCCAGCGCGCTGCCGCCGTGGCCTTCCATCTCAGCGATAAGCTGCTCAACGGGACCACCGGGGGCCGCCTGCACAATGACAAAGTTGAGCAGCATGATTCCGATCAGCGTGGGGATGATCAGCGCCAGACGCCTGAGTATGTAGATGCCCATTTGGCGGCGTTTTCCTCAGGGCTTCGCCCACCAGTTGTCCAGATCAATGCCGTTTTTCGGCGTCTCGGCTGGACGTTGCAGATGGTTCCAGTAGGCGACACGGTCGCTTCTCAGGTGCCAGTGAGGAATCACATAATAGTGGTGCAGCAGAACCCGGTCCAAGGCGCGAACCCGGTAAACCAGTTCCTCTCGGTTTGGCGCCTGAATGACCATGTTCACAAGCTCGTCGATCACCGGATCGCTCACGCCCATGTAATTCCGTGAGCCTTTGGCATCCACGGTGGATGAATGCCAGTATTCCCGCTGTTCATTGCCCGGGGAATCCGATTGGCCGAACACCTGGGTGATCATATCGAAATCGAATTCCCGCAGGCGCTGGATGTACTGGTTGCTGTCCACGAGGCGTACGGTCACATCGATACCGAGACGGCCGAGGTTGTTCTTGAAAGGCAGAACCACCCGCTCGAAGCTTTTCTGGAACAGCAGGATTTCGAACGCCAGTGGTTCGCCGGTTTCGCCGTGTACCATCTTGCCATCGCGGATGATATACCCGGCGGACTTGAGCAGACCCAGAGCCGTCCTCAGATTCTCGCGGAGGCCCTGCTGGCCTTCGGTGGTGGGTGGCTGGTACTCCTCGGTAAACACATCATCGGGCAACTGATCCCGGTAAGGTTCGAGTATTTCCAGTTCACGGCCGGTGGGGAGACCCGAGGAAGCGAGATCGCTGTTTTCAAAGTAGCTGTCAGTACGGGTGTACTGGTCGAAGAAGAGGTTCTTGTTGGCCCACTGGAAGTCGAAACCATAGGCCAGCGCTTCACGAACCAGCGGGTCGGAAAACACCTTTCTGCGGGTGTTGAAGGCAAAACCCTGCATGCCTGAAGGCCGGTGATGCTCGATGGCTTCCTTGATGATCGTGCCGTTTTCGAAACGCTCCCCGGTGTAGGCTGTGGCCCAGTTCTTGGCAGAAGACTCCAACCGGAAATCGAAACTGCCGGCCTTGAACGCCTCCAGCGCCACGGTGTCATCGGTGTAGTAGTCGTAGGTGATCTGATCGAAGTTGAAGCGGCCATTCCGGACGCCAAGATCCTGTGCCCAGTAATCGTCAACCCGTTCGTAAGTAATCGACCGGCCTGCTTCGAAGTCACCAATCCGGTAGGGGCCACTGCCCAACGGCGGGTTGAGGCCATTCTTGCCAAATTCGCGATCGGCCCAGTAGTGTTGGGGCAAAATGGGCATCTGGCCGAGGATCAGCGGCAGCTCCCGATTGCTGGTTTCCTTGAAGTCAAAACGTACTCGCTGAGGGCTTTCTATCGTGACTGTTTCGACGTCAGCGTAGTAGTTCCGGAAGAAGGGGTGCCCCTGGGTAGTAAGCGTGTCGAAGGAGAATTTCACATCCTCAGCGGTAATGGCTTCGCCATCGTGGAACCGCGCCTGTTCACGGATATTGAAAACCACATAGCTCCGGTCTTCGGGTGTCTCCAGGGATTCGGCAATCAGGCCGTAGGCCGAAAAGGGCTCATCGTCAGACGACTCAAGGAGTGTGTCATACAGATAGTTGCTGATGCCCGCGGCGGCAACACCCCGGATATCAAAAGGATTGAATGAGTCGAAGCCGTTGGCAACAACCGCCATTTTCAGGGTGCCGCCTTTCGGGGCTTCCGGATTCACGTAATCGAAGTGGCTGAACCCGGCGGGGTATTTGGTGTCCCCGTGCATGGCAATGCCATGGGCTGGCATTGCCTCGTCGGCGACGGAAAAGGGTGAGATAAGCGGTGTGGCAATAAGTGCCAGGGCTGATAAAAACGACGTAAGGGATGAGGCTTTCCGTGTTCTTGTCATAAGTCTCGCACGTCAGGGACTGTTTCGGATATCAACGTAGAGTACCAGACTTTGCCCGGGTTGCAGATAACGGGCGGTATTCAGATCGTTCCAGCTTGCGATGTCCCGCACATTCACGGAAAACCTGCTGGCAATCCGGGCAAGGGAGTCGCCTTTGCGCACCCGGTAGCCTACTTTCCGAACCATAGCCTTGCCACGGCCACTGTTGGCTGCCACAACCGTCGGCTGACTGGTTTTGGACCAGATGACCAGTTCCTTGCCGGGTATCAGCGGATCGCCCGGCGCCATACCGTTCCAGGCAGCAACTTCACGTACGGACACCCGGTGCTCGCGGGCAATGTCCCAGAAGGTGTCGCCCTTGCGCACCGTGTAACGAACCTTGTTACCGTCCCGCTTACGCTCCTGTTTGCGCTCAAGGCGCTGGGAGGCGCTCAGGGCGTAAGCATCGCTGCCCTTGGAAGCAAAGGGAATCATCAGGCGCTGGCCAATTCGTATCAGGTCGCTGTCCAGATTGTTGACCTGCTGCAGCACTGACGGCGTTGTGGAGAACTTGCGGGAGATCGAATTGAGACTGTCTCCGGATTTGACTTCGTAGTTGCGCCAGGACACCCGTTGATTGGCTGGAATTTCAGCCAGGGCGGCACGGAACGTCTCCGCATTCCCAACCGGAACGAGCAACCGGTGAGGTCCATCCGGCGAAGTTGCCCAGCGATTGTAGGAGGGGTTCAGGAGGTAGATCTCGTCGACATCTACTCCGGCCAGTTCTGCCGCCTGGGCAAGGTCGAGCTGGGAGCCGGTATCAACAACTTCGAAGTAGGGTTCGTCTTTCAGCGATGGCAGTTCGATGCCATAGGCCTCGGGATTGTCGAATATTTTCGCCAGAGCAATCAGTTTGGGGACGTAGTGTCTGGTCTCCCGGGGCAGGTGAAGAGACCAGAAGTCTGTCGGCTTGTTGGCGTTCCGGTTGCGGCGCATGGCGCTGGAAACCGTGCCGCCGCCGCTGTTGTAGGCGGCAAGGGCGAGCGTGTGGTCGCCATCAAACCGGTTTGCGAGGCGCTCGAGATAGGTCAGGGCAGCGTCGGTTGCGGCGATGACGTCACGACGGTCATCGTGCCACCAGCTCTGTGTCAGGCCAAAGTATTTGCCCGTGGAGGGAATGAATTGCCAGAGACCGGCCGCGCGCCCATGGGAGTACGCAAACGGATCGAACGCGCTTTCAACAACGGGGAGCAGAGCATATTCGGCAGGCAAGCCCCGCTTTTCGGTCTCGTTGACGATATAGTGAAGGTAGCGACTGCCGCGTTCCACAACCCGGTCAATGTAGCCGGGATGTCGGGCATACCAGTTCAACTGGTCCCGAACCCGTTCATTGTCGATATCGTGATCCAGAACAAATCCTGAGCGCAGTCTTGCCCACAGATCTTGCTCAACTGCCTCCGCCTCAGCGGTTTTCTGAACCGGATTGTCGAGCTTCTCCCGGGCATCCCTGGCAGCATCCTTCAATTCCGGAGCAATAGCTTCGTCCAGCGGCTCGTCGCGGGCAGCGTCACGGTTTTCTCCGGTCTCGACAGCTTTCTTGAGCCCTTCATCGCCCGCGGCGACCGTGACTTCCTGTGTGTTCAGCGGGCTTTGCTCTCCCTGGCTGATCAGGCTGGTGCAGCCACTTGCGAGGGCTCCGGCGAAAAACAAAAACGACAATCGTCTGGCCGACATAACAGCATCCGGGTTCAGGTTGAGGCCGGATTCAGCATCTGAAACTCCGGCATATTGAACAATTTACGGTCACAATTTTGAAATGATTCTATGGGACCGATTAAAAAGGGGTCAAGAAACCTCTCGTTACGGCTCTGAGAGGATTTGTTAAGTGCGTATCACCAGGCGTCAGAAATTATCCTTGCCGTGGCGAATGGCCGCAAAAATAGCGTTATCGGAATCGGCGGGCAGGCCGCGGCTTGAGCAATAGGCCCGGGCGGAGTCCACTACCGCCGGATCATCCCACCGCAGAAACGGATTGAGCCGTTTCTCGTTCTCGAGGATTGAAGGAACCGTCGGTTCTCCTGCATCGCGGGCGGCCTGACACTCCTGCTCGAACGTCCGGAGACCTTCGTCTTCCGGCAACCAGCTGCGGGCAAAGCGCAGGTTCGCGAGGGTGTACTCGTGGGCGCAGTAAACGGCGGTCTTGCCAGGCAGCGCCCGGAGGGTCTGAAGAGACTGACGCATCTGCTCCGGTGAGCCCTCGAACAGACGTCCGCATCCACAGACAAAAAGGGTATCGCCACAGAAGAGAACCGGCCGACCATTTACCTCGACGTCGGTGAAGTAGGCAATATGATCGAGAGTATGGCCGGGAACGCCCAGGACCTGGAAGGTGATATCTTCCCAGATCACCTCGTCACCGGGATGAACCAGGTTGGTACTGCCTTTGTAGGGCGAATCCGCGGGGCCCGTTACCCTGCAATCCGGAAAACGGGAGAGCAATTCTTTGACACCGCCGACATGGTCCGGATGATGGTGGGTCACCAGAATGGTATCCAGGGTCAGTCCGTTCTCGGCCAGATGGTCCAGGACCGGTTGGGCCTGGCCCGGGTCCACGATCAGCGCCTTGTCGCTGGCGGTGTCGGAAAGGCACCAGATATAGTTGTCACTGAAGGCGGGTATGGCGGAAATGGTCAGCATAGGGCCCCACATGTGCTTATCGAATGTGACTGATATGATAGAGCATTAAATACAAGGCCCCAACCATGGGAAAGGGCTTCCTGGAGTGGCGCATTGGTGAGTGAATCCGAGGCAGTTGATTATTCCGCCAGACATGAGAGCTTTGAGCGCTGGTTCCAGACCCCGCTTGGTCGGGCACTGTTGGCCGACCAGAGACGCTTTGTCGACGCCGAGCTACAGCGTCTGACAGGCGCCAGGCAGTTGCAGGTGGGGATCAGCCATCGGCTGCCATTGGCTACCGGCACGGATTTTTCCCAGAAGATCATGACAGCGCCAAGATGGTATCCCCATATTCCGGATGGAGTCGCCATCTGCGATGCCGACGAGCTGGCCTTTCCCGGTGACTCGATGGATCTTGTCGTGCTGCATCACACGGCCGATTTCTCTCCTTACCCTCACCAGGTGATTCGCGAGGCGGCGCGCGTGCTCCGGGGAGAGGGCACGATGGCGCTGTTTGGTTTTAACCCTCTGAGCCTCTGGGGCGCGCGCAAACTGATCTCCAGGAGCAGCGAGGGCCCGTGGGGCGGTCGCTTCCTCTTGCGCGGACGCATGGAAGACTGGCTGCACTTGCTGGGCTTTAATGTCGAAGCGTCGATTACCCGGTTTTTCAGGCCACCACTGCAGCGCAGTGGTCGCAAGCCGACGAGCCGGATTGACAACCGTTTGTCCGGAAATCGACTCCTGCCAGTAGGCGCCTATTACTGTATCCTTGCCAAAAAACGCGTCCACGCCCGGTTGCCAAGGCGCCCCGTCTGGCGCCAAAGCAAGGTGATTGCCCTGCCGGGCACCGGTACCGTTGGCGCCTCCCGAGGTTGCAGCCGCAGTGGCTCGCCGATTAACAGACCGAAGTGAATCACCGAAAATTAAATCAGGAGGCTGAATGGCCGGCAAGGTAACCCTCTATACGGATGGCGCCTGCAAAGGCAACCCCGGGCCCGGCGGCTGGGGCGTGGTTTTGCGCTATGGCGACAATCGAAAGACCCTGCACGGCGGGGAGGCGAATACCACGAACAACCGCATGGAATTAATGGCAGCCATCCGTGGTCTGGAGGCCCTGAAGCGCCCGTGCGAGGTGGAGCTGTTTACGGATTCGCAGTACGTGCGCAAAGGCATTACGGAATGGATGGCAGGCTGGAAGCGGAACGGCTGGAAGACCTCCGCGAAAAAGCCCGTGAAGAACGAAGATCTCTGGCGCGAGCTGGATGCCGAAGTGGCCCGGCACCAGATTAACTGGCACTGGGTAAAAGGGCACTCTGGTGTTCCTGACAATGAACTGGCGGATGAACTGGCCAATCGCGGTGTCGACGAGCTTTCCGGCGCATAGATTCAGAGCGCATAAATACAGTTAACCAGGTACAGGCAATGAGACAGATCGTACTGGATACAGAAACCACGGGTATCGACCCGGCAGAAGGTCACCGGATCATCGAGATCGGTTGTGTTGAATTGATGGAGCGCCAGCTCACCGGCCGCAACTACCATGTCTATATCAACCCGGACCGGGAAGTAGAGGCTGAGGCGATCACTGTTCACGGCATCACCAACGAGTTCCTTGCCGACAAACCCCGTTTCGCGGAAATCGCCGATGAGTTCTTCGAGTTCATCAAGGGCGCCGAGCTGGTTATCCATAACGCTGCGTTCGACGTCGGCTTCATGGACTCGGAATTCGCCCGTCTCAAGCCGGTACGGAAAACCGCGGACCACTGCGGAATCGTGGACTCGCTCGCTATCGCAAGGGCCCGTCACCCGGGGCAGAAGAACAACCTTGATGCGCTCTGCAAGCGCTACGGTGTGGACAACAGCAACCGTGACCTCCACGGCGCGTTGCTGGATGCGGAGATCCTGGCCGATGTTTACCTCCTGCTTACCGGTGGCCAGACCGCGCTGTCACTGGATGCCGGATCCGAGAACGGTGGCGGTAACGGCGGAATTCGAAGGCTGCCTGCTGACAGAGCGCCCCTGTCGGTGGTTCGTGCCTCCAGTTCAGAGGCCGAAGCCCACGAAGAGTTCATGTCCCTGCTCGAAAAACAGGCGGGCGAAACTGTGTGGGGTAAACTCCGGAGCCCGGAATGAGAACTGGGTCGGGCTGTACCAAATGTTACATTCCGCCTTTCTTGAGGTACTTGAGTTTTATGTTATAAGTAATGATAAGTTCGCCAGTTTTTTGCGAACTGGCTTTGGCCGGAAAAGGGGTTAGCCGGCCCAGAACAAAAAGGCCTGGTACGCGACAGCCGGACCAGTGACCACCAAAGAGGATGCGGTAGTCTCCGCAACATTAACGGGAAGCGTTTATGGTTCAGTCGTCTCTCGCGACGAAATCGCAGTCGTTTGATCTGGTCAAAAGTGAAATAGAGCAGACCATCAAGCAGGCAGAATCCAGCCTTGAACGCTTTCAGGAAAACCGCGAAAGGGGTGAGGATCTCCAGAACTGTGTTGATTTCATCAACCAGTTGCGGGGCATTTTTATTCTGGTGGAGCTGCGGGGCGGAACCCTGCTGTGCCAGGAAGCAGTAACTATGGCCAACGACGTTCCCGTTGGCGCTAATGACGACAAAAACATCCTCCTTACTACCCTCAATAGCGCTCTGTTCATTCTTCGGCGCTATGTCGAGTACTATCATCAGCAGCGGGAAGATCATCCCGAGCTGTTGCTTCCCGTGATCAATGACCTCCGAGAGGCCCGCCGGGAAAAACCCTATCCCGAATCCTGTTTTTTTGATGTCGATGTCAAAGAGAGGCCGGATTTTTGTGCCGGTTTGTCATTGCAGCCGTTTGAAGGCAATGAGGCGGATTACGAAGTCATGGCGCGTCGCATGCGCCTGACCTTCCAGGTTGCGCTTTTGGGAATTCTTCGCGACCGGAACGATGTGGTAAACAAGAAATTGATTGGCCGCGCTTCGAGAGGACTTGCCCGCCTTTGCCAGGGCGCACCTATGGGGCAGATGTGGTGCCTTGTCGGCATTGTTGCGGACACCATGCTTGATCGCGCTATGGTCTTTAACAAGGCCCGCAAGCGCATGTTCATGCGGATCGAGAAGTACGCCCGGGAAGTGGTGTACGTGGGCAAGGTTGCCACGGGTAAAGACGCGCCGGATTCGCTGATTCGGGATCTGGTCTATCTGCTGTACCGCAGCGGGTCTGCTAACCCTGAAGTTACCGAGGTGTTATCCGCTTACCATCTCGCGCCGGCGGATTTTCCGGATTCCATGCTGGAAGCCCATGCGAGCAGGTTGTACGGTCCTGGCAGTGATGTCCTTAAATCCCTTTCGGAAGCCCTTCAGGATGAACTGAACCAGTTGAAGGACAAGCTGGACATCATTGAACGCGGTATCGAGCCGGATCTGGCGGAGCTGTCTTCGATTGCCGATGCCCTCGAACGACTGGCCAACACTTTGGTGATGCTTGACCTGAACAAGCTGGCGGGCGTTTCAAGAGAAGAGGCGAGCAAGCTTCGGGGTTGGGAAGCAGAATCTCGCTTGCCCGGTGATGATGAACTGTATCGACTCGCCGATTCCGTCCTGGGAATCGAAGACGCCGTCATGCAGATCGTGACCCGCGGCATCACGTCGGAAACCGACGCGTTGGCCGGTGGTGAACGCAAGCGGGAGGAGTCTGTCTACCTCCGTGAGGCGCTCTATGTCGTGGCTGACGAAGCCCGTGGGGCATTGACCCTGGCAAAGCGTGCAATCACCGCTTTTATCGAATCCGACTACGACAAACTGCATCTTGCCAATCTGCCTGCAACCCTGCACAGCATCTGGGGTGGCCTGCAAATGGTGAATGATCCCGGAGCCGCCGGGGTTCTTGAGCGGGTTGCGGCTTCAATCCAGGAGCGCTTGCTGGATGCGAAGGAAGCGCCAGCCGCCCAGGTGCTCGAGGCGCTGGCGGACGCTCTGACTTCGCTGGAGTACTACATCGAGAGTATTGGCAAAAGCGAAGACCGCAACGTAGATCTACTGAAACTGGCTGAATCGTCGCTGGACGATGTAGGTTTGTAGTTCCATGTCCCACACGCTCGCTATCATTGTACTGGCCGCTGCCGGCGCTGTGATGGTTATAGCGGGCCTGCTGTTTTTCAGGCACCCCCGATGGTTGCTCACCTGGATTAAAGGAACGGCGGTTTTCGGTGTCATTCTGGCCGGTTTATATGTCCTCGTGATTGCGGTAAATCTGAGCAGCTATCATTCACTGGTAGGCTTGCAGACCGCGGCAAGCATCTCCACCCAGAGACAGGCCGAACAGATCTGGCAGGTTTCCCTTCAGAGTCAGGATGGGTTGTCTGTGGTGAGAACGCTGCAGGGCGATCAATGGCAGATTGACGCCAGGATTCTCCGTTTTACCGGCCCCTTCCGTTGGCTTGATATCGCTCCCGGTTACCGGCTCGAGCAATTGAGTGGGCGTTACACGTCGCTTGAGCAGGAGAGGTCGGCTCCGAGGACTTCCATAGGCCTCGCTGAAGGCATCTGGCCTGATCTCTGGCAGTGGGACCGTCAATTCAACTTGCCGTTTGTGGAGGCCGTGGACGGAAGCATGACGTTCATGCCAATGCGGGATGGGGCTGTTTTCGAGGTAAAGCTATCCTCTTCGGGTCTGGTTGCTGTTCCGGTAAACGAGCAGGCGAGGGAAGCCGTGCAGTTCTGGAATCAATAGATTCTCGGGCATAAAAAAAGCCTGCGTCGAGACGCAGGCTTTTTTGTGCTTGACGGGGGGCAATCAGCCCATCTTGAACAGTTCGCCCAATTTGGTTGCCAGCATCATATCGCCTTCGGCGCGCAGTTGACCTGCCATGAATGCCTGCATGCCGTCGGTCTCGCCTGAAACGATGCCCTGCAGGGTTTCGGAGTTCATGATCAGGGTAACGGATGGATCGTCATGGGCGCCTTCGTGCATTTTGCAGGTGCCGTCATTAATAACGAGGTGGTAGGTCTTGTCGTCCTCGATGTCGAACTGGAATACCAGGTCCAGGCCTTGAGCTGCGTCTGCGTTGAAATTCTGTTCGAGTTGTTCAAATACCTGAGCTACAGACATTGTTTTACCCTTTTGATGGTTGTCTAGTCATGATCACGACGGCTTGATGTCCCTGGCTGCACGAGCCTGATCGGGTGCCCGGGTAGAGCCGACCTCGCAATCCGACTTTATGGTGAGTGGTCGGCCCTGTCAAGATCGATCGAACGCTTGTTTTAATTTTTTTGCTCTCCTTATCACCATAAATTCGGTAAGTTACACTCTTGTTCCCGCACACTGAGTTGGAGAAGCACTTTGGAGTTCCTGACAGAATACGGTTTGTTTTTGGCCAAGATCGTTACTTTCGTGGTGGCGGCCCTGGTAGTGATCTCTGTCATCATGTCCGCGGCCCAGAAGGATCGGGGCGATCATGAGGGCGAGGGAGAACTCAAGATCCGGAAACTCAACGAGAAATACGAAAAGCTGCGTGAATCGATTCAGTCACGGCTGATGTCTGATCACCAAAGAAAGGTGTTCCAGAAGGCCCGGAAAAAGGCTCAGAAGGCGGAGAAGAAAGCGGCCAAGGCCGCGAAGAATACCGATGAGCAGGATGACAGTCGTGGTCGCGTCTATGTTCTGGATTTCGACGGCGATATCAAAGCCAGCGACACAGATCCGCTTCGCAGGGCAATTACTGCGGTGCTGAGTATTGCCGATCCGGAAAAAGACGAAGTGGTTATCCGCCTCGAAAGCGGTGGTGGGCTGGTTCATTCCTATGGCCTTGCGGCCGCCCAGCTGGACCGGATTCGCAGCAAGGGTCTTCGCCTCACCGCCTGCGTTGACAAGGTGGCGGCCAGTGGAGGCTACATGATGGCCTGCGTCGCAGACAGGATCGTTGCTTCGCCCTTTGCCATCCTGGGCTCGATCGGTGTGGTTGCCCAGCTTCCGAATTTCCATCGTTTCCTCAAGAAGAACGACGTGGACTTCGAAGTGCTCACCGCTGGAGAGCACAAACGCACCATGACTATATTTGGTGAAAACACCGATAAAGGACGACAGAAATTTCTGGAAGATCTTGAAGACACTCACGGTCTTTTCAAAGAGTATGTCAGCGAACGCCGGCCGGACCTGGACATTGCAGCCGTTGCCAATGGAGATATCTGGTTCGGCAAGCGAGCGCTCGAAGTGAAACTGATCGACGAGATCAAGACCTCCGACGAATATCTCATTGAAGCCTGCGACCGGGCAGACGTAGTCTCAGTGGCATATCAGCGCAAGCGGACCCTTCCGGAAAAACTCGGATTGGCCACCAGTTCGGCGCTTGAACACACTGTCTGGAAAGTCCTGGGCGCCTTCCGCAACCAGAAGTTCCAGTAGACCACCGAAAGCGGAGAAGAATGATGACCACCAATTCCGAATTCAAGGCCTGGCGCGTTGAAGAGCAGAACGGCGAGTATGTCGGTGCGGAGAAATCTTTGAGTACTGCCGACCTTCCTGATGGTGACGTCCTGATACGGGTAAGCCACTCTTCTCTCAACTACAAGGATGCGCTGTCGGCTTCCGGCAATAAGGGCGTTACCCGTTCCTTTCCCCATACCCCGGGTATTGATGCAGCAGGAGAGGTCGTCGATTCCGCCACTGGCAACCCCTCGAACGGCAGTCCGGTTATCGTGACCGGGTACGACCTGGGCATGAATACAGACGGCGGTTTTGGCGAATACATCCGCGTACCTGCCGCCTGGTGTGTTCCCATGCCGGAAGGATGGAACGCTCGTACCGCTATGATCTATGGCACCGCCGGCCTCACCGCCGGTCTCTGTGTTCAGAAGCTTCTGACTATGGGCGCCAAGCCGGAGCAGGGCAAAGTCGCTGTTTCAGGAGCCTCCGGTGCCGTTGGCACCGTTGCGGTGGAACTGCTTGCCAAACTTGGGTTCGACGTCGTCGCCATAAGCGGCAAGGCCGACCATGCAGACGATCTCAAAGCTCTTGGGGCTAAAGAAGTTGTGGGTCGTGAAACCCTGGCCGAGGAAAAGAAACCCCTCGTTAAACCGGCATTTGCGAACGCTGTCGATACGGTGGGTGGTGGCCCATTGGCCGAACTGCTCAAGCAGATTAAGCCTGGTGGCTCAGTATCCTGTTGTGGTCTCGTAGCCGGTCCGGGCCTTCAGACCACCGTGCTGCCGTTTATCCTGCGTGGCGTGAATCTGCTGGGTGTCGATTCGGTAGAGATTCCCCTGCCAGAGAAAGCAGCGGTATGGAAGAAATTCGCCGGGGAGTGGGCATGTCCGAAGACCGAGGAGTCTGCCCGGGATATCGGTCGCAGTGAGCTGGATGGGGCGCTGAAGGCGTTCTTGAAAGGTGAATCAGCCGGCAAGATTGTCCTGGATCACTCTAAATAAGAAGCGACTCCAACCGATAAGATGGAATAGAAGAGAGGGAAAAGCCCCTCTCTTCGTACTCTAAAGCTTCATAACTAGGAGGCCCGACGCCGGAACAGCGGGATCTCCGTATCGGTCGCGGCCTGGTAGCCCTGGCTGAAGAAGTTCAGGCACCGCGCAGCTTTGTTGATGTCCTTGTCAGCCCGAAGGACATAAGCATCGAATCCGCAGCGCTTCATGAACTGCAGCTGATCCAGCAACACGTCTCCAATCGCCCGAAGCTCATTCTTGTAGCCGAAACGTTCACGCAGTAGCCGGCCAATGCTGTAACCACGCCCGTCACTGAACTTCGGAAAATTCACAGCAATTACCGGCAGTTCGTTCACCCGACCGTCCAAAATCTCCGGCTCGTCGTGGCTGTCGAACCACACGCCAATCTCCTGCCGTCCGGCAAAATGCTCATAGCCTGCCAGCCAGAGATCCGCAGGGATTATCGCCGGCTGGTCGGCCGGAATATCCAGCGATTCGCCCTCGGCGGGGCGGGGCACCACTACCCAGTTGTCCTGGCGGATGCTGCCATCCGGAGAAATAACGTTAGGCATAAACCCGCTCCTTGAATGGATCAATTCCTACGCGGCGATAGGTGTCGAGGAAGGTTTCCTCTTCCGTGCGCTTGTCCACGTAGACATCAATGATCTTTGAAATCACCTTGGGCATCTCATCCCGTGCAAAGGAAGGCCCCAGAATCTTGCCGATTGAGGCATCATGATGGGACGACCCGCCCAGACTGATTTGATAGAACTCCTGGCCTTTCTTGTCGACACCGAGAACACCAATGTTGCCGACGTGGTGGTGGCCGCAGGCATTCATGCAGCCGGAAATGTTCAGATCGATATTGCCCAGGTCGTACAGATAATCCAGATCATCGAACTGCCGCTGGATGGCCTCGGCCACCGGGATGGACTTGGCATTGGCCAGGGCGCAGTAATCACCGCCGGGGCAGCAGATAACATCAGTCAGGGTGTTCAGGTTCGCGGTACCGAAACCCATGGGCGTAATCGCCTGCCACAGTTCAAACAGCCGATCCTGGCGCACATCGGCCAGCACCACGTTCTGTTGGTGAGTGACCCGGATTTCACCGAAGCTGAACTCGTCTGCCAGATCGGCAATCTGTTCAAGCTGCTTGTCACTGACATCGCCAGGAGGAGTGCCGGTTTTCTTCATCGTCAGGGAGACGATGGCATAGCCTGCCTTCTTGTGGGTGTCCACGTTGTGGGTCAGCCACTGGTCAAAGCCCCGGTTCTCAAACCGCTGGCTGGCCAGCAGGTCCGTGGCATTGTCGATAGCTGCGTAATCCGGTTCGGTAAAGTAGCCCTGGATACGTTGAATCGCCTCGGGCGTCAGCCGGGTCGGGGATTCCTTGATATGCTGCCACTCTGCTTCCACCTTTTCAGCAAAGCCCTCAGGGGTCAGAGCCTTCACCAGAATCTTGATCCGGGCCTTGAACTTGTTGTCGCGCCGACCGTATCGGTTATAGACGCGAAGCACGGCCTCCAGGTAGGTCAACAGATCCAGTTCCGGCAGGAAATCGCGAATTACCGGCCCGACCATGGGCGTACGGCCAAGACCACCGCCCACGTGTACCCGGAAACCGAGATCGCCGGCCTCGTTGCGTACCATCTGAAGCCCGATGTCGTGCACCTGGATGGCGGCTCGATCGGTTTGCTCGGACGCGTTTACGGCAACCTTGAATTTCCGCGGCAGGAAGGCAAATTCCGGATGGAACGTGGACCACTGGCGAATGATTTCGCAGTAGGGCCGCGGATCCGCAATCTCGTCCGACTGAACACCGGAGAACTGGTCTGTGGTGGTATTACGAATGCAGTTGCCGCTGGTCTGGTTGGCGTGCATTTCCACTTCAGCGAGTTCTGCAAGAATGTCGGGAACGTCTTCCAGCGCCGGCCAGTTAAGCTGCACATTTTGGCGAGTGGTGAAGTGCGCATAGCCTTTGTCGTAGTCCCGGGTGATTCGCGCAAGCCGGCGAAGCTGGTCTGAGCGCATCATGCCGTAAGGAACACAGATCCTGAGCATGGGGGCAAGACGCTGAACGTACAGGCCGTTCTGCAGGCGAAGGGGAAGAAACTCGTCTTCAGCCAATTCTCCGGCCAGCGCTCTTTCTGTCTGCTCACGGAACTGGGCAACCCTCTCGGCAGCCATTTGCCGATCGTGTTCATCATATACGTACATAGTGGGAAGATCCTGCTTGAAAGCGACATATCCAGGCCGACGGCCTTATATCTGACGGGAAGGATAACAGCGGGTTTTTATTCTTAAAATGATTATTTCAAAATATGTTTATCGACTCAGGCGATAAGCAGAAGGAACAAGGGACTGGACGAATATCAATTAACTGCTTAACTTGGAGGATGACGTTAGCAGTGTGCGCTGCTGCCGTGATAACAAGAAAAACACGAGACAAAAACTCGGAAAGAGGAACAGACATGAAAAAGACCGCACGTTCTGACAGTCAGGCCGATGCCGTTGCCGCAGTTCTGCTGGTGGTTCTTGCCGTGGCTTTCGCGGTGGTCTGGGTAGCTGGCCAGTAGTCTACTGGCTCGCCAGGACCAGATTTACAATAACGATCAGGCCTACAACAAAGCTGGCTGTGAACAGAATGCCGGCAATGATGTAAGGCCAGGGGCTATGGCTTGAAAAGTCCTCTTCCCGGCGCTTGTCGGACTGAACTCCGAACGCGCCTGCGAGTATGCTTTGCATGACTTTCAATACGCCAGGTCCACGCGGCTTTTTTTCGTCCCGTTTTTCCGCTTCTGAAGATTCAGTCATACATCCGCCCCTGATCTGTGCTTCACCCGAAGCTTACTCTGCCGGATCGTACGCCAGGCTTGGCGCAAGCCAGCGTTCTGCCTCGGCCTTGGAAATGCCTTTGCGTTCAGCATAGTCCTCAACCTGGTCAGCGCCAATTTTCCCTACCGCAAAATACTTGGATTCCGGATGCGCAAAGTACCAGCCGGAGACGGCAGCGGTCGGGAACATGGCAAAGTGCTCGGTCAACTCAATGCCTGCAGTATCAGTGGCCTCAAGCAAATTGAACAAGGTTGCCTTCTCCGTGTGGTCCGGGCACGCCGGGTAGCCGGGTGCCGGACGTATTCCGCGGTACCTTTCCTTGATCAGGTCATCGTTGGCCAGCTTTTCATCAGCGGCATAGCCCCAGAACTCCTGGCGAACCCGCTCGTGCATCCGCTCGGCGAAAGCTTCTGCCAGGCGGTCGGCCAACGCCTTCACCATAATCGCGTTATAGTCGTCGTTGGCATCTTTGAACTCTACCGAGAATTCTTCTGCACCAATGCCGGTGGTGACCGCGAAACCGCCCACGTAGTCCACCGTCCCGGAGCCTTCAGGCGCGACAAAATCCGACAGCGCCATCATGGGTTTGCCCGGTGCCTTTTCATCCTGCTGACGGAGGTGGTGCAGAGTAGTCAGCTCCTCGGTGCAGGATTCGTCCGTGTAAAGCACAACATCGTCACCGCGGCGGTTGGCTGGCCAGAAACCGATGACGCCACGGGCAGAGACCCGCTTTTCATCAATCATCCGGTGCAGAATCTTCTGGGCATCGTCAAAGAGGTGGCGGGCAGCCTCGCCACGCTTCGGGTCATCAAAAATGGCCGGGTACTTGCCAGAAATATCCCAGGACATGAAGAACGGCGTCCAGTCGATGTAGTCCACCAGCTCGTTGAGGTCATATTCCTCGAACACCCGGATGCCGGTGAAAGCCGGCTTTGGAGGCTGGTAGCCTTCGAAGGAGATGTCGGGGGCGCGATCACGAGCTTCCTTCAGGGAAACCAGCTTGGTGCGGTCACCCCGGTTCTTGCGGCGCTCGCGGATTTCGTCATATTCAGTTCGGGCGGCTTCCACAAACTCGGGCTTCGCATTCTTGCTCAGAAGCTGGGATGCGACGTTCACGCAGCGGGATGCGTCCGACACGTACAGCGCGATGTCGTTCTTGTACTGGGGCTCGATTTTTACCGCGGTATGCGCCTTGGAAGTTGTTGCGCCACCGATCATCAGCGGAATGTTGAAATCGAGTCGTTGCATCTCGCGAGCCACGTGGACCATTTCGTCCAGAGACGGTGTAATCAGACCGCTCAGACCAATAAGGTCGACATCGTGTTCTTTTGCAGCAGCGAGGATCTTGTCGCAGGGCACCATCACACCCAGGTCAATCACCTCATAGTTGTTGCATTGCAGGACCACTCCCACGATGTTCTTGCCGATATCATGGACATCGCCCTTTACCGTGGCCATCAGGATCTTGCCCTTGGCTTTCTGGTCTTCCGTTTTCTCCGCTTCGATGTAGGGAATCAGGTGTGCAACAGCCTGTTTCATGACGCGGGCGCTTTTGACCACCTGGGGCAGGAACATCTTGCCATCGCCGAAGAGGTCTCCGACCACGTTCATGCCATCCATCAATGGGCCTTCAATGACCTCAATGGGATGTGTGGCTCTCTGGCGGCAGGCTTCGGTATCGTCCACGATATAGGTGGTAATGCCTTTGACCAGTGCATGTTCCAGGCGCTTCTCCACCGGCCATTCACGCCAGGCCAGGTCTTCCTCCTGGGTTTTGCCGCCTTTGCCTTTGTAGCGTTCGGCGATCTCAAGGAGCCGGTCGGTGGAATCATCACGGCGGTTCAGGACAACATCTTCCACCAGCTCTTTGAGCTCCGGATCGATTTCATCGTAGATCACCAGTTGGCCGGGGTTCACGATGCCCATGTTCATCCCCGCCTTGATGGCGTGGTAGAGGAACACCGAGTGGATGGCTTCACGGACTACATCATTGCCGCGGAACGAGAAGGACACGTTGCTCACGCCGCCGGAAATTGAGGCGTGGGGCAGGTTTTCCCGAATCCAGCGGGTGGCGTTGATGAAATCCACCGCGTAGTTGTTGTGTTCCTCGATGCCTGTGGCAATGGCAAAGATGTTCGGATCAAAAATGATATCCGCCGGGTTGAAGCCGATGCCGGTCAACACGTCGTAAGAGCGCTTGCAGATCTCGGTCTTGCGCTCGTAGGTGTCTGCCTGGCCCTGTTCGTCAAAGGCCATTACCACCACGGCGGCGCCATAGCGCATGCAATCTCTGGCGCGCTTGACGAACTCCTCTTCGCCTTCCTTGAGACTGATGGAGTTCACAACCGCCTTGCCCTGGATGCAGCGCAATCCTGCTTCGATCACATCCCACTTGGAGGAGTCGATCATGATCGGCACCCGGGAGATATCCGGCTCGGAGGCGACGAGGTTCAGGAAGGTGACCATCACCTCTTTCGACTCCAGCATGCCCTCATCCATGTTGATGTCGATGATCTGGGCACCGTTTTCCACCTGATCACGGGCGACGCTGAGGGCCTCTTCGTATTGCTCTTCCTTGATCAGACGCAGGAAGCGCTTGGAGCCGGTGACGTTGGTCCGCTCACCCACGTTGATAAACAGAACATTGTCGTCGCCTGTGAACGGCTCAAGGCCAGAAAGACGCAACGCTTTCGGGCGTTCGGGAATCTTCCGGGGCGGGTACTTGGACACCGCCTGGGCGATGGCTTCGATGTGATCCGGCCGGGAGCCACAGCAGCCACCGATGATGTTCAGAAAACCGTCACGGGCGAAGCCTTCGATGATCTCGGCCATTTCCTCGGGTGTCTGATCGTATTCACCAAACTCGTTGGGAAGGCCGGCATTCGGGTGGGCGCTGACATAGGTTTCCGCCTTTGCAGACAGCTCTTCCACATAAGGTCGCAGGGCGTCGGCCCCCAGTGCGCAGTTCAGGCCAACGGATATGGGTTTGGCGTGGGCCACCGAATTCCAGAAAGCCTCGGTGGTCTGACCGGAAAGGGTTCGGCCGGAGGCATCGGTAATGGTGCCGGAAATCATGATCGGCAGGGTGATGCCGCTGTCCTCAAAATACTGCTGAGTGGCGTAGATCGCCGCTTTCGCGTTCAGCGTATCGAAAATGGTTTCAATCAGGATCAGGTCGCAGCCGCCTTCGACCAGGCCTCCTACCGCTTCGTAGTAGTTATCGACCAGGGTCTGGAAATCGACATTGCGGTAGCCCGGGTTATTGACATCCGGTGAGATGGAGGCGGTCCGCGATGTCGGCCCGACGGCACCGGCAACAAATCGCGGCTTTTCCGGGTTTTTCGCGGTGTACTCATCCGCGATCTGCCGGGCCAGTTCGGCTGCGGCCACGTTCAGTTCCCTGGCAATCGCTTCCAGCCCATAGTCCGCCTGGGAAAGCTGGGTGGAGTTAAAGGTGTTGGTCTCGATAATGTCTGCGCCGGCGTCCAGGTAGTCCGCGTGGATGTTGCGGAGCAGGGCGGGCTGGGTCAGGTTCAGCAGGTCATTATTGCCCTGAACTTCCCGCTCGTAGTCGGCAAACCGATCGCCACGGAACGCCTTCTCGTCCAGCTTGAGATTCTGGATCATGGTGCCCATGCCGCCATCAAGGATCACGATGCGTTCCTGCAGGGCCTTGTGGAGCTGGTCGAGACGGGTGGTGCGATCGGTCATAGGTTTACTTCCGGATGTCGTTAAAAACGCGGTATTAAAATCAATGGCGCGGGATCATAGCAAAATTGCCCGAGCCCGTCTTAGTACGAATGACGATTATCAATTGCCTACTGCAAATACCTGCCAATACGGGAAATTCATTACCTTCGTAAAGCCCGACTATTTTACTTGGTCTTTCATGTTCCCGCGAACTCCCTTAAACTGAATCCAAACTTTCAAACGGGTTGAAAACATGGCTCAGGTTACTGTGACAGATCCCGCTCGGGATTATCTTGCACAACTTATCGAAAAACAGGACGTGGAAGGCATGGGCGTACGTATCTTCGTGACCCAGCCCGGCACCAAAAACGCCGAAACCTGTCTGGCCTACTGCCCGCCTAACGAAGTAGTACCGACGGACGAGCAGGTAGATCTGGACAAGTTCATCCTGTATCTGGACCACAATTCCGTGCCCTTCCTCGAAGAGGCCTACGTGGATTACTCCAAGGACCAGATGGGTGGGCAGCTCACCATCAAGGCACCAAACGCAAAAGTGCCCAAGATTGATGACGACGCACCTCTGCCGGATCGGGTGAACTACATACTCGCTTCCGAGATCAATCCGAATCTGGCCGCCCATGGCGGCGAGGTGTCCCTTGTGGAGATCGTCAACGAATCCGTGGCCGTGCTGCGTTTCGGTGGCGGTTGCCAGGGTTGCTCGGCAGTCAGCCTGACCCTGAAGCAGGGCGTGGAATCAACCTTGAAAGAGCGGGTTCCGGAAATCACTGCAGTGCGTGATGTGACCGACCACTCCTACACCGAAAACGCCTACTACCAGTAAGTCCTTCCTGCCCGGTTTGCCGCGCCCTGCGGGGCGCGGCATCTATTCGGCCTGCCGCATTACCGCTTTCGCCATGGCTGCTCGGCCAATGTTGTGACATTTCAATTACTTCATCATTTGTCGCATACACAGCAACTGCAGGCAGGTACTATCCTGTCTGTCCGTTAACGGCATTATCACCGCCTAAAAACGGATTACACTCTTCTACCGGGGTCAAACTTGTTCGACGTTGCGCTTCTGTCAGTGCCTCTTATGGCGGCTGTTGTTGGTTGGCTGACCAACTGGCTGGCCATCCAGATGTCCTTCTATCCGGTGCAGTTCATCGGGGTGGGGCTGATAGGGTGGCAGGGCGTTATTCCCCGCAAAGCGGAAAAGATGGCGCATATCTGCATCGACAGGACGCTTCGGCAGTTCGGCGACCTCAACGCTGTCTACCAGAAGCTTGAACCGCAGCGCATCGTTGAGCAGGTGATTTCCCAGGTGACCCCGCGGATGGATGAGTACATCGATGAGGTTATGTACGAAATCCAGCCGGTCCTTTGGGACAACCTTCCGTTATTTGTCAGAAACCGGATTTATCAGTGGGCCCGTGAACAGCTGCCCTCCAGGGTAGAGGAGCTGGTGGAGGACTTTGGTGACGATCTGGACGAGTTGGTCGACCTCAAGGCTCTGCTCAGCCGCGAACTCGAAAAACATCCGGACATGATGAACCGGATTTTCCAGCAAGCCGGTGCGGTGGAGCTTCAGTCTGTGATCAACCGAGGTGCGGTTATCGGAGGCATTCTTGGCGCTCTCCTTGTGCCCTTATGGACCCGCTATCCGGAGCCCTGGCTGCTGCCGCTGGGCGGCTTCGTGGTCGGTTTCGTGACCAACTGGATTGCCATCAACCTGATTTTCGCGCCGCTCAAGCCCCGACGAATCCTGTTTTGGAAGGTTCAGGGTTTGTTTTTGCGCAGGCAGCCAGAAATCAGTGATGTCTGGGCCAGGCTGGTGGCGGAGGAACTGATTACTGTAGAGAAGGTTGCCGACGCCATGATCAACGGCAGCCACGGTGACAGAACCCGTGCGATTATCCAGAAACACCTTCGCCCCTTACTGGACAACTCTGTCATCATGAAGCTGACGGCGCAGGTCACCGTTGGTATGACGGGTTACACCGAGCTCAAGAAAGCCATGAACCAGAAGGCGGTACTGGCTACGCGTGACGTGTTCAGTGACCCGGCTTTTAACCGTGAGCGGGCACCTGTGGTAGCCGAAGTTCTGTCCGGCCAGATGAAAGCGCTGAAACCCGATGAATTCCAGGACATCCTGCGCCCTGCGTTCCGGGAAGAAGAGGTCCAGTTGATGATTGTGGGCGGTATTTTTGGTGCCCTGGCAGGGTTACTCCAGTTCGTTTCCCTGAACTATCTGAATTTCTAGCCGGAATGAATCCCGTTATCGGGAGTACAAGGAGGAAGGCCATGCCTTTTTGGCTAACACTGACAATCCAGATTCTTGCAACCGTTGGCGCCGTGCTTGTCACTCTCTGGGGGTTCTGGCGTTTCGTGGTCCGTCCATACCTCGATGCCAGGGTGGCGGAACTGATTGAGGCCGGCCGGGAAATCGAACCGGCGGTGACTCGCGGTGTAAAAAAGGGTGTGGCAGATACCATCCGGGAACTGCCAGAAAGCGCCCTTGACGGCACCGTTAAAGAATCGACCCGCCAGTTCCTGAAATTTGGCTCTGGCCTGTTTGAGAACGGCCTGAGCAGCTTCCTTGGCAGTGCAGCGGACCTGGAACGCAACAGGCAGAAGGACGGCGCTGCCTCAAAGGACTCTAAAGACAGTTAGTTGGCCTTGGCAGCCCCGCAATCCTGCAGGCGGTCTTTGCAGGGGTGCCGGGAAACAGCTGCATCAGGTAGATGCTGTTCCCCTTATCCTCGCCGAGCGCTTCTTTGACCGCCTTCACAAACAGGCGATTAGAGGGTGGCGACATTTCATGCTCTTTATAAAAAGATCTAAGAAACTTTATGATTTCCCAGTGTTTTTCTGTGAGATCCACGTCGTCCTCGGCAGCGATGGCCGTCGCGACACCTTCGGTCCACGTCTGGGCGTCTTCAAGAAAGCCTTCGTTGTTTCGTTGTGGCATTGCATTACTGACCATGGTTTACCAACTGATTACCCGTTGTGCCTGCAATGAAAGCGTTACCATCTCCGCAAAGTCCACAGAACTGACGTTGCCGCTCAGATCTCCCAGTCCGCGCGCCTCGACGTCCGGAATGAGCGCAAAGACCTTGCTGGCGCCCGGCAGAAGGTTCCCGCGTGCCAGCAACAGCACGCCGTTGCCGGTCAGAAGAAGGCCGTCTTCTGCAGACATCATTTCAACGCACCGCGCGGCCCGGGGATGATCGGGGGATTTGTTCAATATGTGCAATGTCTGGATGTCAGTCATCTGAGCTAACCTGCAAATGCGGTGTGGTCATAGTCAGTGAGGAGATCGGCATCAGCATCTACCAGGGTGACGCCTTCAATCAGCGAATGCTCATCGAGGCCGTAGGCAATACAGGCAGCCCGATCAGCCAGGATCGCGTCCATGCCGAATATCGGTGCTGCAGCGAGATTCTTCTCCACAGACTTCTGTTCAATGCCTCCGGCGTGCTGAGTCTGTCTCAGCCAGTTAACGCCAGGCCCGGTGAATAGCAGGGATGCCGACTGGTCGAAGGCTGCCAGCGAAAACGCCATATCCAGTGCTTCCCGTCCGGTCCACGCGCCGTAGGGAGGCTGGTCAATCATGATCAGTGTGGTCATGGTCAGTCTCCAGCGTGGAAATAAAGCGTGCGCGTGGATTTGATTCGCCCCTCGACCCATTCTCCGAGGCCAGCGATTTCAAACGGGGCCCGAAGATTGGCCGAAGGCAATTCATAGCGTTTCTGTTCGGTTTCGTTGACGAGGCCACGACGCAGCGCGGAGGCAATGCATGCCACACCGGGAATCTTGTGCTGAGTCAGAAACCGGGACCATTCGTCTGGCCAGTGGATTTCGTCAGACGGCGGCGCGCAGAGCGCAGAGGCCAAATGGACCCCGTCACCGTAGAGGAACACCCGGTCAATCTGATGGCCAGCATCTACCGCTGCCTTCGCAAAGCCGAGAGCAGTCTGGGGCGCCTGAGACGAGTAGGGCGCGCCAGTAATTACCAGGGTAAAGGTTTCGGACATGGTTCCTGTTCGTTATAAGTCTGCAAGACAATGACTTTCAGTTTACCGAAAGCAAAAACCCCGGCAACTGCCGGGGTTTCGAAGCGGCTGATTCAGCCTGGTATCAATCTTCGCCACTGAACGCAGACAGCAGGTGCAGCAGGCTGACGAACAGGTTGTAGATGGATACATACAGACCAACAGTGGCGATGACGTAGTTACGCTCACCACCCTTGATGATCTGGCTGGTCTCGAACAGGATCATGATCGAAGCAAAGATCGTGAAGCCGGCGGACACTGCCAGATGCAGAACAGAGCTCTCCATCAGGAAGGCCAGAAGCATGGCACCGATCAGTACAAACGCACCAGCGGTCAGGAAGCTGGACATGAAGCTGAAGTCTTTCTTGGTGATGATGGCCGTGGCAGACAGACCAACAAACGCAACTGCGGTCAGTGTCAGCGCCTGGGCGACAATCGAGGAAGCGCCGGCAGCTACGAAGGCGCCAATGATCGGACCCAGGGTGTATCCCATGAACCCGGTCAGGGCGAAGGTAGTCACGATGCCCCAGGGGCTGTTTTTCAACTTATAGGTTGCGAACAGCAGCCCAATGTATCCCACGATGGTGATCAGGAAGCCCGGGTGGGTTCCGTTCATGTTCAGGAATGCTGTCAGCGCCGAAAAGGCGAGTGTCATGCCAAGCAGCATATAGGTGTTGCGCAACACCTTCATCGCATCATCGCTGATGCCTGTGGTCGCGCGCTCCGTCTGGGGAGTCGAATAGGCTCCCTGAGAGTTCTGAACGCCGAATCGTCTGTCTTCCATTGTCATCTCCGTTTATAACGACTGGATACTGGTTCCCATAATAGTGTCAGATACGCAACTTTCAATCATTTACGACAGGAAAACGTCTTCCGGATTCCATTAAAAACCGTTAATGTTGAAAAATGCGGCGGGTTTTATGCAGAGCGTTGACAGCACAGGCAATTCCGGTATCATGCTCACCGCTGTCGCAATGACGGCGAATGGAAAAACCGGTGGGCTGGCAGAGTGGCTGAATGCAGCGGTCTTGAAAACCGCCGAAGGTTAGTAGCCTTCCCGGGGTTCGAATCCCTGGCCCACCGCCATTTTTCCTCTTACCTTTCTTTCTTCCGAATCTCCTGTTCCCCACGTGATATTTCCCGTCATAACGACGTGGTTATCCCTACTTGGTTTGAAGCCAGTTAACCCTCATTATCCTTGCACAGAGACTATGAGAGGGTGTTATGGGCGAATTTCAGAATCATCAAACATCTGATACCGGTTCGGCCGAACGCCGGAACCGCAAGTTTTCCGTGTCCGCAAATCGGGGCAGGGCGAGCCATAAGGTGCGTTATGTGGAGGCTGGCGGCGCCGCCGTTGATACGGGCGAATGCACGTTCTGTCAGTCTGTACCGGATCTTTCAGAGGGCTTTGAAGGCAAGGAGGGAAACCGGGGCAGCTGACGCAGCCCCGGCTATAACTCGGGGGCGGATCAGAGATCCCGGCCCGGATAGATTGCTTCTTTCTGCTCGGCTGCCCGCTGCTGGCGAGCTGCCAGAGCCTCTGGCTCGTTCTTTGGCACCTGCCAGCCTTCCAGATTTTCCTCGATCAGTTTTACCAGGGCTTCGATGTGCCCGGGTGTGGCGTTCAGCGCTGTGATGTAGCTGAACCCTTCACCGCCGGCCTCCATGAAGTACTCACGGTTTTCTTCGTCGATTTCCTCAATGGTTTCGAGGCAATCGGATGAAAAGCCGGGGCAGAATACGTCGATGGATTTGACGCCTTTGCCTGGCAGGGACTTCAGGGTTTCATCCGTGTAGGGCTTGAGCCACTCTTCCTTGCCAAAGCGGGATTGGAACGTGGTCATGTAGTCCTCTTTGCTCAGGCCCAGCCGCTCAGCCAGCAGGCGAGACGTTTTGTGGCACTCGCAGTGATAAGGATCGCCCTTGGTCAGGTACTTGAGCGGCACGCCATGGTAGGAAAATACCAGCTTCTGGTTGCGTCCATGGTTGGCCCAGTGCGCCTCGATATGGCGCGCCATGGCTTCAATGTACGGAGGATAATCCGGGTAGTGAGAAATGAAACGGAAATCGGGCAGCCAGCGCCGTTTCGAGAAATCCTTGGCAATGGCATCGAAGGTGGAGGCCGAGGTCGACGCGGAGTATTGGGGGTAAAGTGGCAGAACCAGCAGTTTCCGTACGCCCTGTTCCTGCATCTCATCAAGAACCCGGGAAATTGAGGGGTTGCCGTAGCGCATCGCAAAGCCGACGACCACGTTAGGGCAGTACTTGCGCTTGAGTGCCTCTCGGATACCCTCAGCCTGCTTTGCAGTGTGCAGCAGCAGGGGAGAGCCCTCCGGCTGCCAGACGCTTGAGTAAGCCTCTGCGCTTCGCTTGGGACGAATTCTCAGGATCACACCGTGAAGGATCAGCCACCAGAGCGGCCGCGGCAATTCGACCACCCGGGGGTCCGAGAGAAATTCAGCCAGGTAGCGACGGAGGGCCGAGGTTGTTGGCGCATCCGGTGTCCCCAGGTTGGTAACCAGCACTCCCAATCGGTCAGACTGGTTGTGGCTGAAATTCTCTGAACCTTTGTATTGCATGCGGTAGATCCTGAACGTTGGTTAGGCGGTGGCAGTGTCAGCCTTTGTCGGCGGCCTGCTGCGCCATTCTTGGTGCAAGGCCGGAAATGTCGTAACCGGCGTTGCGTGCTTTGGTAAAAATCTCATCGGCTGATGTGTTTCTGGCCGCGCTCAGAGCCCAGAGCACGGTGCAGCGGGTCCCGGAACGACAGAATGCCAGTACGGGTTTTTCGGCGTCCCGGATCATCGGCGCGAAGCGGTTTACGTCGTCGTCAGTGATGTTTCCCGACTCCACCGGCATGTATACCCACTCAAGGCCCTGTTCCCTGGCGGCGGCTTCAATATCCGCCATGGCAGGCTGGCCCGGCTCTTCGTGGTCAGGGCGATTTGCTACGAGAGTCTTGAACCCCAGCTTCGCGGCTTCTGCCACGTCTTCAATGGAAATCTGCGGGGCTACCGAAATGTTGTCGTCGATTTTTCTGATATCCATGGATGTCGTTCTCCGAATCGGGTGGTGGAGCTGCCGCCATGATCGCACAGCCCCCGGGCTGTGTCAGAATGGCGGCGGGTAAATTTACAGAAAATACTTACACTTTCGCACGGTTGCGCTCAATGACTTCGAAAATGCCCATGCCCGCAACCATGGCCGCAACAAACACCGCCGCCTTGGTTTCACCGGCACCGAGCGCGACCAGTCCCGGCCCGGGGCAGAAGCCGGCGATACCCCAGCCAACGCCGAACATAAGACCCCCGAGTACCAATCGTTTATCGATATGGGCACTGGTGGGCATTTTCATGTGGAACCCGAGGAAGGAAAGGGTGCGCTTGCGGGCAACAGCAAACGCGACCACACCCACCATGATGGCGCCGCCCATCACAAACGCCAGTGAAGGATCCCAAAGGCCTGCGATATCAAGGAAGCCGAGCACCTTTTCAGGATTGGCCATGCCGGAAACGATAAGCCCCATTCCGAAGACAAGGCCAGCAAACAGAGAAGCAAGAGAAAATTTCATGGCGTCACACCCCCATCAGGTGACGAATCACGTACACGGTGACAAATCCGGCAGCCATGAAGCTCATCGTGACTGCCAGCGAGCGCAGCGATAGGCGGGACAGACCGCAAACCCCGTGTCCACTGGTACAGCCGGAACCATATCGGGTGCCGATCCCCACCAACAGCCCCGCAACAATGAGCGCGGGATAGCCGGCCTCGATTTCGATAGGGGGAAGCTCTGTAGCCAGTACCCAGACTGCCGGTGCACCAATCAGTCCGGCAAGGAACGCAACGCGCCAGGCAATATCGCCTTTTGCCGGTGAAAGAAGTCCGCCAAGAATGCCACTGATGCCTGCAATCCGCCCGTTGAGAAGCAGAAAGCTGGCGGCAGCTATGCCCACCAGTATGCCACCCGCCAACGCTGACCAGGGGGTGAAGTTACTCCACGCAATTTCAATCATCTGATACTCCGAATTTTATAGACTTTCATTTTGGAATAAGCATATATCTTGGGGCAATAATAACAAAAAAAAGCCCGGCAAAGGATGCCGGGCAGAGGCGTGCGAGTAGTATCCATGAAAGACTTCCAGACAAACCGGCATCAGCAGGGACGCCGGTATTGGGAAGTATTGACTATATTTTGAACACTTCAAGCGAGACTCACTTTCGTTTGAAAACATTTTTTCATATCGGATGCGTCTTTATACTGCCGCCTTTCGTTGCGCGGGTTCCAGGCCGACTGAAATCCGGGCCAAGCTGTAATACAATGGCGGTTAGAAAGAACTATCCGCACTCCCGAGGTTGTACATGTCTGACGAGAACGACAATAAGCCGGAGAATGATCCGCAACTGGCGGCAAAAATCAAGGGTTCAGCCCGCCAGATCTGGCTGGCCGGGTTGGGCGCCTATACCAAAGCCGAGGAAGATACTGGCCGTTTCTTCGAGCGTCTTGTGCAGGAAGGTGAGCAGCTCGAGAACAAAACCCGGGGCGTCGTCGAAAAGCAGATCAAGTCCGTGGAAGATCGGGTTGAAGGGGTTCGGGAGCGAGCCACTGGCACCTGGGATCGGCTTGAGCACATGTTTGATGAACGGGTGTCCGGTGCCCTGAGACGTCTGGGCATACATCGCCGTGAAGAAATCGAATCTATGGAGCGGCGTATTGAAGCCCTTGAATCAGAACTTGCCCGCCTGCGGAAACGTGCCGGTGACGACGAAGAATAACGTTACGGCTCAGAGATAATCCCGGCTCATCAGCCGGGCTTCCTCCCGGTCGGCCGGCGCAAGGTAGGGCAGCACCAGGTGCATCATCTGGTAAACACCCCGCCCCGGATCCACTGCCTCCCGGTCATCCAGGTGAGAGAGCGTATCGAAAGCACTCCAATAACAGGCGGTTAGCGTCAACTGCTCACAAAGAGGATCAAGCTCTTCCTGCTCAATCGCCATAATGCCCTGGCGTCGAAAGCTCTCGCAAATCGTCTTGAAAGCCAGTCTTTTCTTTTTCTGGATGCGCTTGAATCGTACCTGCAGCTGATCGTACCGGGACAACACGTTCACCAGATCCTGATAGAGGAACCGGTAGCGGGCTACGGTCTCGAACAGCAGGTGCAGAAAGAACCCCTGCTGGTCGAGGCTGATGTCGGCGTCTTCCGGAACCGCCAACAAGTCGACCATGTCGTGTTCGTACTGGTCGAAGATTTCCTCGACAATATCGCCTTTGCTCTTGAAGTGGTAATAGAGGTTACCCGGGCTGATATCCATCTCATCAGAGATCAGCAGGGTGGTGACATTGGGTTCGCCGACGGTGTTAAACAGCGCCAGGCTGGTCTGGAGTATACGGTCGCGGGTTTTGATTTTTTTCATATCGCGCCGGGCCAGCCCCTAGAGCTCGAAGCTCGCCCAGACCGGACAGTGGTCGGACGGCCTTTCCATGGCTCGAATGTCGTAGGAAACACCCGCTTTCCGGGCTTTGGGCAGCAGGCTGTCACTGGCCATGATCAGATCAATCCGCAGACCACGCTTGGGGTCTCGCTCGAAACCCTTGCTGCGGTAGTCAAACCAGCTGAAAGTGTCCGCTTCATCAGGATGAAGGTGCCGGAACACATCGGTATAACCGCGAGACTCGACCTGGCCCAGCCATTCCCGTTCCTCCGGGAGGAAAGAGCATTTACCGGTTCGTAGCCAGCGTTTGGCGTTGTCGGCGCCAATGCCAATGTCTTTATCGGTTGGAGAGATGTTCATATCCCCCATCACCACCACGTAGCCGCCCGCTTTCTTGAGCTCGTCCAGGTAACGCATCAGATCCCCGTAGAACTTCTCCTTGGCAGGAAACTTCACCGGATGGTCACGGCTTTCACCCTGGGGAAAATAGCCGTTGATCACCGTCAGCTTTTCGCCATTGACCGTGAAATGGCCGGTAATCAGCCTGCGCTGGGAATCCTCACCATCCCACGGGTAGCCTTTGACAACCTCCTCCGGCTCCGCTTTTGAGAGCAGGGCAACGCCATAGTGGGTTTTTTGCCCGTGGAAATGCACGTGGTAGCCAAGGTCCCGGATTGCTTCTACCGGAAAGTCGTCGTCCTGAACCTTGGTTTCCTGAAGGCCGATAAAATCCGGTGCGAGGGCGTCTATTACGGCTTCAAGCTGGTGCAGGCGGGTGCGGATACTGTTGACGTTGAAAGAGACGAACATCATTTCAAAATACTCTCCGGCGTTGATTCCCGTCGGAGTTTACCATACTGACCCCCGGGGTCTGCCTTGGCAGGGGCGACAGTTTCAGGGGGTCAGTTCACAATCCGGGGTGGTATTCACTTTATAGCGGATATGGGCGGTGTAGTTTTCATCCTGGTTTTTCCGGATATTGGTGAGGCCCAGATAGTCGGAAAGGGCACCCGAGTTGCTGTAACCCAGCACGATGGGGTCGACCAGGAAACGCAGCACCATGCCGGTAGGGCGTATCTGTACGACATGGTCAGCATTCACCCGGTCGTTCTCGACCCGTTCCAGAACGAAACCATAATGCTCGCCCCGGGTAGGTCCAAGAAACCGGAATTCAACCGGCTCGCCAGCCACAACACTCTGCCAATTCTGACGTACGAAGTTATCGAACCCGGCATCCACAAGGGTAGTTTCCGGGTATGTCACCTCGAATTGCTCTGAATCGCCGCCTGGCGTCTGCCAGTCGATCACCAAAGTGTCGGGTGCAGGGTAGGTGATCTGCATTTCTTCACTGAATGTCGGCTGAACGAAGTCTACGGACGGACGCAGTACTGAAACCTCGTATTCAAGGTCTTTGCGGGCGAATGACTCGTCCGCGTCCGGTTTGAAGTAGGTCACCTCGTGTTGCCGGGGCCGGAATACGCCTTCCTCACAGGTACCATCAACGGAATGGCGCTCTTCGTAAATGACGTTGCCGTCTCCCGTGCTTGCGGTACCGATGAAACTGAAATCTGCGGCCGCGGCCGGCCCTGCGACTGCCAACAGCGCCACGTAAACTGACCAGGTAGCGCGTTTCATCGAACCAGCTCCGGGTAAAGCGTTTTGCGGGCGAAAAGCAGCAGCGGGAAGACAACCAGCCAGCCAAACCCGAGTGCAATCAGCGATGGCAGCAAGTCTGGCAGCTGCACTGCACCGAGCTGGCTCGCCGACCAATAGGCGAAGGGGCCGGCAAAGGGCGCAAGTACGAAGGGCAGCCAGGCTTTCTTGCTGATCCAGTCGAGGGAATGGCTCAGAGTCGTCATGAAGATGGCCCAGATGGCGACAAGCCAAGGGGGAGTGAGCATCACTTGTCCGGAGCCGTCGTCCAGAATGCCGGTCCGGAACCAGATGCCGTCCAGAACTGAGCCGACGACGGTTCCCAGGCCGATGAACTGAAGCTCGGTCATCCGGTTCTGGCTGACCAGGACAAAATGCAGCACCAGAAATATCACCACGATCCCGGCGCCGATCAGCCCGGGATAAAACACGCAGGCAAACCAGCCTGCCTGGAACAGCAGGAAATTAAGAACGTTACGGGCAGTTTCGGAGGCGATCATACGCTCAAGATGTTCTCGCGTTTGTTGCCGGGCTTGGCGAACACCAGCTGCGCAACGCCAATGGCCCGCTCGCTGAAGCCCGCTTCACAATAGGCAAAGTAAAAGTGCCACAGGCGCCGGAATCCTTCGTCGTAACCCATCGACTCCAGCTTGTCCCGCTGGGCCATGAACCGGTCGCACCAGTCGTGAAGGGTCCTGGCATAGTGGAAGCCGGTATCCTCGGCATGGGTGAGTACCAGCTTGCTTTCTTTTCGAACCGATTCGAGGATGGCTCCGAAAGAGGGAATAAAGCTCCCCGGGAAGATAAATCGCTGGATAAAATCAACGTTTTTCAAAGCTCTCTGGTACCGCTGCTCCGGCATGTTAATGGCCTGCACCAGAGCCAACCCGTCGGGCTTCAACAGGGCGTTAATTTGGGAGAAATAGCTGTTGAGAAACTGAGGGCCAACGGCTTCAATCATCTCGATGGAAACAAGTTTGTCGAATTGCCCCTGGAGGTCCCGGTAATCGTCAAACAGTAGGGTAATCTGGTCCTCCAGCCCCTCTTTCTGGACCCGTTCTTTCGCGAGCTCCAGCTGCTCTCTGGAAATGGTCGTCGTGGTGACATGACAGCCATAGTGTTTGGCGGCATGGATCGCAAAGCCGCCCCAGCCGGTGCCGATTTCAATCACCTTGTCCCCGGGTTGGAGGTCCAGCTTCCGGCAGATGGTGTCCAGTTTGTGCACAGTCGCTTCTTCAAGGCTCGATTCGGCGCTGGGATAGATCGCCGACGAGTACATCATGGTTGGATCGAGGAATGTCTCGAACAGGTCATTGCCAAGATCGTAGTGGGCGCTGATGTTCTTTCGGGAGCCTTCCTTGGTGTTCCGGTTCAGCCAGTGCAGACCTTTGAGGGCAGGCTTGGTAACCCAGCTGAACCGGTCTTCAAACTCGTTCATGCGGTCGACGTTGCGGGTAAAGAACCGGAGCAGGGCAACCAGATCGGGGGTTGACCAATCACCAGCGACATACGCTTCCGCCGCGCCGACGCTTCCGCCAGTCAGAAGGTCCCTCCAGGTGCTGTGATCGTGGATAATCAGCTCTGCCGGCTGGTATTGGCTGTCGCCATCCCCGAATACCAGATCCTCGAATCCGGATTCCCGAACCGTCAGTTTGCCCTCGCCCAGCATACGGAGCTGTTGAATCACCAGGGTACGTGCGAAACGGCTGATAGCCGGCAGGCTGCCCGATTCGGATTTGGTGTTTTCAACCGAAGTATTCAGGTTCTCCATGAACTTACCCTTCCACGAATCTTGTCATTGGTCTCAGAGCTGGTGATATCCAGCCCGGAATCATCGTGCCCACGGCGGTAGGCGGTATCGTCCTCGGAAAGCTTATCGGGGTGGGTGTAGAACGGTGCCCCCTTGAGCTTGAGGCGCAGGGCGTGCCAGTAAATACCTGCCACAACCTTGAATGCCTCGAGCGGAAACTTTCGAAGACTTCTGTGCACATCTTTACGAGTGAGAGGGGTACGTTGGACTACCAGAGTGGCATCAAAATGCTTGCGGCCCTCTTCCAGAACATTCATGTGAATTCTCAGATCAGGGCCCCGGAAACTGAATGTCCATTCGTAGTGCTGGTTCATGCCGTTGAAAGGCGACACATGAAAGCGTTTGCTGAAACCAAACTGTTCAGTGCGCCAGCCCGCCTGGTTCGGTTCTGCGTCGGTCGTCTCCAGGCAATAGGCATGACGGTCATGCCACGGGGTGTTGGTAATCTGGGCAACGATGACCTTTGGAACCACTCCATCCGCCGGGCATTCCCCGGCGCGATAGCAGAAATAGAAGCTGACCGGATTGAACACGTAACCAAAGTAGCGCGGATGAGTAATCAGCTCGACTTCGCCTTCCGGGCGCCAGCCGGTGGCGCGTTCCACGTGGTCACGCACAGCGCCTGAGAGGTCGCCTGTCTCCGGACGAAAGTAGTCCCTGCGCTTCAGAGACATCCAGTTGAAACGTTCCAGGGAAAATAGCGGGCTGATATCGGAAACCTGGTTCCACTCGTCGGTGTCCAGGGCCAGCATGCCGGTGCTGTAGCTGAATTCGTGTTGCACCGGGTACTTCCGTCTGTGCCGGACAGTACCCTCAAGCCACTGGCTGTTCACGGTCAAAGCTCCACCCCGAACGCTTCGGTGACCCGCAACGCGCTGTGAACGCCATCTTCGTGGAATCCGTTGAACCAGTATGCACCACAGAAATGGGTTCGATTCTGATTACCGATTTCGTCGTAGCGTTCCTGGGCTGCCACCGCGTCCAGTGTGAATACCGGATGGGCGTATTCGAAGCGCTTGATCACCTTTTCGGGGTCGATATCTCGGCTGCGATTGAGGGTCACACAGAAGGTTTCCGGGGCATCATGGAAGTTCTGCAGTATGTTCATGTTGTAGGTGACAGAAACCGGTTCAGTACTGTGGGTCGGAATAAAGTAGTTCCAGGCAGCCCATGCCCGGCGATTGTCCGGCAACACGCTGCTGTCTGTATGGAGCACGACATCGTTGTTCTGATAGGCCATGGCGCCGAGTATGTCCCGTTCCTTGTCGGTCGCGTCAGCGAGCATGGCAAGGGCCTGGTCGCTGTGGCAGCCAAAAATCACCTGGTCAAAGTGGTGTTCTTCGCCACTAACGGTAACGGTCACGCCGTCTTCGTGGCGGACAACCCTGTCGACAGGGCTGTTCAGATGCATGCCATCACCCAGCCGTTCCATCATCTTCTTCACGTACTGGGCAGACCCACCGGAAATCACCCGCCAGGTCGGGCGGTCATCCACAGACAGCATGCCGTGATTGTTGAAAAACTGCAGGAAGAACCGGATTGGAAACTGTTCCAGCACGATTTCCGGTGCTGACCAGATCGCCGCACCCATCGGAACAATGTAGTAGTTCCTGAAATAGCGGGAGTACCCGTTCCGGTTCAGGTATTCCCCCAGTGTTTCTTCGTTATTGATATTGCCGGCTTCAAGGTCTGCACGGGTTTCCTTGTTAAAGCGCAGAATCTCCCTCACCATTTTCAGGAACGGCAGGTTGAAAAGATTCTTTCGCTGGGCAAACAGGGTATTCAGGCTGGTGCCGTTATACTGCAGGCCGGTGCTGCTGCAGTCCACGCTGAAGCTCATGTCGCTGACTTCCGATGGAACTCCCAGCCGCTCCATCAGTTTGATGAAATTCGGGTAGGTCCAGTCGTTGAATACGATGAAGCCGGTATTCACCGGCCAGGTCCGGCCACCGGCTTCGACCTGTTCGGTGTTTGTGTGACCGCCGGCATAGTCACCCGCTTCAAAAACCTGAACATCGTGTTTCTCGGCCAAAAGCCAGGCAGCCGTGAGGCCGGAAACGCCGGCCCCAATGACAGCAATCCGCTGACGCTCACTACTCATCCATTATTTTCCTGTTCGGTGTTGCTTTTACGGGCCATAGAGGCCGACATACGGTCAATCAAGGGCCGGGGAAGGGCGCCCAGCGCTTTCAACATCCAGGTGAAGCGCTTGGGGAATGCAATCTCGTTCTTGCCACGCGCGAGACCACTGACAATACGTTCCGCCGCATCCTCTGCAGAAACCAAGAAGGGCATTGGGAAATCGTTCCGATCGGTCAATGGTGTCTTGACGAATCCGGGGGAAACCACCACTACGTCGATCCCTTCGGCGTCAAGGTCTGCCCGGAGTGCATGGGCAAAATAGGTCAGCGCCGCCTTGGAAGCGCCGTAGCCTTCAGCCCGGCCGAAAGGGAACCACCAGGCTGAAGAGCTGACGATCACGATAGTCGCCGGCTGGCCTTTAGCCCGGCTGCGCCTGAGGGCAGGCAGAGCAATATCGAGACATCGCGCCGTGCCAATCACATTGGTGTGAATGTTCTTCTCGATAACGTCACTGTTGTAGTGCGCTATCTCCAGATATTCACAGGTGCCGGCGTTCAGTATCACCATGTTCAGGTCGCCGTGATTTTCCAGTGTGCCCGCGATGGCCTGGAGGTCTTCTTTGCTGGTGGTGTCTGCCGCCGCCGGTATAATCCGGTCTGGCGCTGCAGAAGCCAGTTCTTCGAGAGCCCCCTGTCGGCGGCCGGTAATCACAAGCCGGTGACCACCGCGTGCCAGTGCACGGGTAACGGATTCGCCAATGCCCGAACTGGCGCCGGTAATCCAGATATTCGAGGTTTCCTGAAGTCGATCACTCATCCTGCCTGATCCTTGATCCAGCGAATGGCCCTGCCAATCAGCGGCAGGTTTTCGTAGAGCATTTCCCCGGCGTCAAAGTAATCACGGTGGTAGCACACCATCCCGTCCCGGATTTCGAGGTGGCTGATGCCCTGCACCTGGACTTCACGCCCCTTGCGAAGGCGCTTGTGACGAAGGTGCATAACCCAGGGCAAGGCGGCAAACTCCCCGTGAACAACGGCTTCACCGAATTCAAAGCGACAGGAGATGACGTTCGCATAAGCCCCGGCGAAATAGTGGGTCAGCTCATCCAGGCCCGATACGGTGCTCAGTGGGTCCTGGAACCGGATATCCTCGCTGTAGACCCGGGAGAGCTTGTTCAGATTACCCTTGTCGAGTTCGTTGAACAGCGCTCTGAAATTATCGAGCGTTGCCGGCACCGCCGAATTACGCGTACCTACTTCGATCTTTGAGGCGGTTGTCATTGCCTGCTCCTCCTCATTTTATCCAGTTCGCGTGTTTCTTCCTGAATGTGCTTGGGTATCGGGTTGAGCTCCCAGATGATGCCAAGCTTCGACATCAGCCATAGCCCATACCAGGTGATGTCAATTTCATACCACCGGAACCCCTGACGAACAGATTGCGGCCAGCGGTGGTGATTGTTGTGCCATCCCTCGCCCAGGGTAAGTAGGGCGAGCCAGAAGTTGTTTCGGCTGTCGTCCGACGTTTCAAATCGGCGCTTGCCCCACACATGGGACAAAGAGTTGATGGATACCGTGGCGTGAAACAGCACGACGGTCGAAATGAAGAATCCCCAGACAAGCATCTGCAGACCGTTGGTCCCCAACCCCGGAGCCCACCCGGCCAACGCCTCGCCCAGCCCGTAAATACCAACGGCGGCGAGAGCCGGTACCAGAGCGTCAAACCGGTTAATCAGCCTGAGTTCCGGGAATTTCAGCCAGTCCCGAATCCGACGTTCGTCGGTCGCAAAGCCGGCGTCACAGGTGAACCACCCCATGTGGGACCACCAAAATCCGCCCTGATGGGGCGAGTGCAGGTCCTGAACATCATCGGAGTGCTGATGATGATGGCGGTGGTGGGCAGCCCACCAGAGCGGGCCGCGTTGGGCCGCACTGGCGCCGAGCACCGCGAATACAAACTGGGCAGGCCGGCTGGTCTTGAACGTCTTGTGGGCAAAATAACGATGGTAGAATCCGGTAATCGCAAACATCCGCACGAGGAAGAAAGCAATCGCGAATCCGATGGCGAATGCGCTTACGCCGGTGTAAAACGCCAGAAGGCAGGCCAGATGGAGCGCAATGAACGGAATAACGCGTAAAAAATTGAATGATCGGGACGTGGTGTCTATGTGATCCGAACCTGCTTCGGAATCGAACCACCTCAGAATGTTTGTAAGCCAATGTTGCATTCGGGTCATACCCTGATTGCCCTTTCTCTTTAATGGAATCTTGATCGCACACTCAGTCTTGATGCCGCTGGTGTTTCATGGAGAGTAGTACGATCTCACTACTGTAATTGGATGCACGATAAACCATGTTTAATCAAACCTTTGATTCGTCACTTATACGCCGTATCGCCATTGTCGGTTCAGGCCTCTCCGGGCTGACCGCCGCTATCCAGCTGCGCGGTCTCGGCCATGACGTTACGGTCTTCGAAAAAAGCCGGGGACCGGGTGGCAGGCTCGCTGCGAAGCGGGTAACCGGCGGATCAGCAGATATGGGCGCGCAATACTTCACCTCCCGGAACCCGGATTTCCTGCCGTTTCTCCAGAAATTTGCCGGCCCTGAAAGCTTCGGACCGTGGGAAGGACGGTTTGGTTTCCAGACGAATGCTGATAAATGGGAATCCTTCCCTCAGGAGACCCGTTACGTCGGTATTCCCCGCATGACAGCGATTACCCGGGCCCTGTCCGGACACGCTCACGTTGTTACCGAGACACGCGTTGCCAGATTGGCCCGAAACGACCAGTCCTGGTCGCTCTTTTCCACCGCCGGCTCGCACCTCGGCGATTTTGATGCAGTTATCGTTACCGCGCCTCCGGCACAGGCTCGGGATTTGCTGGCGGACAGCGGCCTCGACGCTCTGGCCTCCCACCTGGACGATCCGGTGAGCCGGGTTCTGCCATGCTGGGCCGTTGCCGCCCACTTCCCGGTATCGCCCTGGCCGCATCACGAAGGCATGCGCTGCAAGCACCCGGCGCTGTTCTGGGTGGCCAACAACTCCAGCAAGCCCGGTCGAGACGACGAAGGCCAGTGGTGGGTTTTGCACGCCAGCCCGGCCTGGACCGAAGACCATGTGGACACACCAGCCGAGGAGGTGGCCGAAAAACTGTTGGCTGCGTTTCGTGAAACGACCGGCTTCGATACCGGTCCGGACGACGTGGTTACCCATCGCTGGCTCTACGCGCGCTCTGAAGGCGGAGAACATCCTGGCCATCTATGGTTCCCGGATTACAAGATCGGGCTCGCAGGCGACTGGCTCAGTGGCGGCCGGGTAGAAGGCGCGTTCGACAGTGCCTGCGGACTGGTTGCCGAACTGACGACACCTCCCACTACTCAGTGAGAGACTCCTGGTTACCGGTGGTCACATCGGGCCGGGTATAGAAATGTGTGATGGTGCCGTCACTGAACTTGCTGAAGAAGGCGCTGACGTCGGTGATCTTCTTCAACGACCGGGTGCGGTGGATAGGTTCGCGCACGAGCACCTTGATGCCGTTGAAGTTGTCCTGAATGTTCGAGAAGCGCGCCCGCATCGAACAGGTCACTACCTGGGCAGGGCTGAGAGAAAGCTCTTCGGCCAACCATGCGCTATGACGTTCGATCCCCCTGGCTGAGAGGTCTTCCCGGGTATCCAGATGGTTCAGTTTCACCCGGTTTACAATGCAGAACGAGAAACTCTTCGGGTGCTTGCGGGCCACTTTCCGAAACGCCTCCCAGAAGAAGTTGTCGGTCAGTTCTGCAAAGTAGGCCATGTCGCTCAGGCAGGTATCCACCCATTCAAAGTTCTCCGGGTCATCGAGCACTTCGTTGATCGCTTCCCGAAGCAGCCAGTCAAAGCCCAGCGCGGTCTTGTGGGCGTAAACCTTGCGGTACATCTGGTGACGACTGTAGACAAAGTCCTCGAGCGCCCCCAGTCCTTTCTGGGTTATGGCCAGCCCCAGCCAGGGTTCGGACACATCCCATCCAAAACGCAGGTTGCTCAGAAGGTGGTCCAGATTGAAACCGCCGATGGTTACCGAAGAGTGGAAGCCGTCCCGCAGCATGTAATCGGCTCGGTCAGCGTCGATTTCGCCGGATACAATCGATGACAGCAGATCCATCACCAGCCCGGGAATGTTTTCGCTGAGCGGTGATCCCGCCGCGGCATCCTCTCCCGCAATAAAGGCCCAGAATGTGCGGGCATGACGACAGAACGTCTCACTGGGTTTCACGTCTGTCGTTTCCATAATGCCGATAACGTCCCGGGCGAAAAGCCCCGCACCTTCGAGATCCACCGCCATGAGCACATCGTGGGCGACACGCACGGAATAATGCTCGTGTTCCAGCTCGTCGGGTTCTTCCGGGTGGTAGGCGGAATAATCCACGCCGCGCCACAGATCCCGGAAGCGGCCGGGACGGGACATCAGTTCCCGGATGCGCCGGGCCTGGGTGAACTGATGGGAAAAACTTGAATGCCCGCTGTCATGCAGAAGACAGCCCAACCGGATGGTTTTGGCCAGATAGTCGATGGCGTCGAGCTGGCTCAGGCTAAGGTCGGTTTGCTCGCTGAGCTGGCGCTCCCTGAGGTAGGCGTCGATCATCGAGCGGAACATGCGCGTGCCCACATGCATCACACCAATACTGTGCAGAAAACGGGAATGGGTTGCGCCGGGAAAGACCAGGCTCAGGATGTCGTTCTGGCAGATGTTTCGCAGTCGCTGGAACAGCGGGTGATCAATCACCTGGATCTCGTGCCGGTAAAGCGGAATGCCTCCGTGAACCGGATCCATGATCAGCTTGTCATAGGCTCCGAGTAGATCGTTTACGGCACGTCGCATCAGATGGAATCCTCCGATTTCATGAACTTGGCCTTGTTATATCACAGGGGCGTGCCAGAATAGGCTTAATCAAGCCAATTTATCGTTTATCGCTGGTAGTTTAGGGCAGTCGCCATGACCTCGCGCACCGAGCGCATACTTATAATAGACGCCGATGAAAAGGCCCGTACGGATCTCGCCCGTTACCTTGAAGCGAGGGGGTTCTACGTGACCGGCTACCGGGATCTCGCCAGCGCCAAGGCGCTTTTTGACGATAACATTCCCGATGTCATCTTTGCAGACCTGCCTCCGGAATCCATCCGGGATCTCGCCAATCGCCTGGAAGAAGCCGAAACATTCACGCCGATCGTCGCCTGTTCGTCCAGCGAGTCCAGCGCTGATGTGGTCAGCGCCCTCAGGGCCGGGGCGGCGGACTTTGTCCTCAAACCCTGCAACGACGACAAGGGCGCACTGGACGATGTTATCGGGAAATTGTTCGACCGGGTCCGGGTCAACCGGCTGAATCAGCTTTACCGGCAGGAGCTTGAAGAGGCTAATCGTGACCTGCGGGACGGCATCGCCGAGCTGCGGGCAGACCAGCGCGCTGGCCGAAAGGTCCAGTTACGGATGCTTCCGGAGCATGAACAGGTGATGAGTGGCCTGCACGTGGACCACATGATCAAGCCATCGCTTTACCTGAGCGGTGATTTTCTGGATTACTTCCGTATTTCCGACGACAAGGTTCTGGTGTACATCGCCGATGTCTCCGGCCATGGCGCCAGTTCCGCGTTTGTAACCGTATTGCTGAAGAACCTGACCAACCGCTTGCAGCGAAACCTTCGCCGGGGCTCCAGTGAAGATATCCTGTACCCGGACCGATTCCTGGAACGCATCAATTCCGAGTTGCTGGATACCGGCCTCGGTAAACACGTAACCGTATTCGTTGGCATTATTTCCCTGAGCGAACGTAAATTGAATTATGCAGTCGGCGCCCATTTCCCGATGCCTATCCTGTCCTTTGAGGGTGGGGAGGCTGCGTTTCTCGAGGGAAGCGGGCTTCCGGTAGGGCTGTTTGAGACGCCGGAATGGGAAGTGTATGAGGTTCCCCTGAACAAACCGTTTCATCTGACCCTGTTTTCGGATGGAATTCTGGAAGTTATCCGGGAAAAGGGACTGGATGAAAAGGAGCGGACACTGCTTGAACTCGTATCGGGAGGTCGTCACACTATCGCCTCTCTGAACGAGGCTCTGCATCTGGAACAGATCACAGAGCTGCCGGACGATATCGCTATCGTATCGGTAACTGATACCATTAACGGATCAGATAACACCCCGTCGAATTAGTGGCAGTGTGAAACATGGCTGGTTACAAGATCCTGCAAGCTGAAAAACAGGGCATCTATGTCCTGAAGTTTATTGGGGAAATCCGGCTGAACCTGTGTTCGACGCTGGACAATCTGGTTGAGTCCATCACCCAGGACCCGGAGTTCAAGACCGTGGTGATCGACCTGACCGAGACCGAGATTATCGACAGCACCACACTCGGACTGCTTGCCAAGATCGCGATGGCGGCCCAGAAACAGAGCAACTTCCTGCCCACACTTATTTCGACCAATCCCGATATTACCCGCATTATCACTTCCATGGGTTTCGACAAGATCTTTATTATTGTGCGAGAACCCGCGTCCCGAATTGAAGAGCTTGAAGAGATTCCCGTACTCAGGGCCAGCGAACAACAGGTTCGAGACAAGGTTCTTGATGCCCATAAAGTGCTGATGGGCCTGAACAGCCGAAACAGGGAAGAATTCAAGAATCTGGTGCGCGCTCTGGAATGTGAAGAGCCCGGTTAACTGCGCCGCCCTGGTGCGAAATTGCCGGTATCACACCTGATCTGACAGAACGGAAGAACTATGTCTGAACAATCGACGCCCCGGAACACTGAGGCAGCCGCGCCAGTACATGATGTGGCGGTTCTGGGCGGTGGCAGTTTTGGTACTGCCATGGCCAAGGTGCTGGGTGAAAACGGTCACCGTGTTCATTTCTGGATGCGTGGCAAAGCCCAGGCCGAAGAGATCCGCAGCACCCGAATCAATAGCCGCTACATGCCAGGCATTGAGCTGACCGGTGACATTCAGCCCACCACAGACCTGGCGGACGCTGTCAGCAAGGCCGAGATCGTCTTTGTTGCCATTCCGAGCAAAGCCTTTCGGGCCGTTATCCGCGAGAACAGCGACAAATTCCGCGACGAGCAAATCGTCATCAGCCTCACCAAGGGGATTGAAGAGCACGGCTTCAAACTGATGAGCGAGATTCTGCAGGAAGAGATCCCTCGTTGTCGTACTGGCGTGCTCAGTGGCCCTAACCTGGCTGGTGAAATCGTAAACCGGGACCTGACCGCCACTGTTATCGCCGCCAAGGATCCGGATGTGCGCCGCTCGGTTCAGGACCTCCTGGGGTGCGAGTATTTTCGCGTTTACGCGAACGTGGATGTGTATGGCGTGGAACTCGCCGGGGCACTGAAGAACATCTATGCGATTGTTGCAGGTCTTGCCTCCGCCCTGGAAATGGGTGAGAACGCCAAGGCCATGCTGATTACCCGCGGTCTTGCGGAGATGAGCCGGTTTGCCGTCAGCCTTGGCGCCAACCCAATGACATTTATGGGGCTGGCGGGTGTCGGTGATCTGATCGTGACCTGCACCTCATCCAAGAGCCGGAACTTTCGAGTGGGTTATGCCGTTGGCCAGGGCCAGAAACTGGACGATGCCGTGGCGGAGCTCGGGCAGGTGGCCGAGGGCATCTATACCCTTAAGCTCGTCAAGCAGAAAGCCGAGGCCATCGGGATCTATATGCCACTGGTTCGTGGGCTTTACGAGATCCTCTATGACAACGCTTCAATCAAGGCGGTCATCAATAGCCTCATGATGTCGGTCCAGAATTCCGATGTAGAATTTATACTGCCGCGGACCATCAGCCAGTAAAAGGCCCGCTGAACCGGAACCAGGCCGGAAAGGAGAGAGCCCTTGCAACTGCTCATCATGCGCCATGGGGAAGCTGGCTGGCATACGCTGGATCAGGAACGTGAACTGACAGAGGCCGGCCGCCTTGGCGTGGCTGAGGTTGCCGCTCGCATCGCGGAGTCGCCCTGGCGACCGAAGCTGGTCTGGAGCAGCCCCTATGTGCGTGCCAGGCAAACGGCGGCGATCGTCTCCGAAATTCTCAATTGTCCCGTTGAAGAAAAGATGTTTATCACTCCGGACGACGACCCGGCAGCCTGCCTTGATGCATTGATTGAGCATCACGAATCACCCCTGTTGATCGTTTCCCACATGCCCCTGGTGGGAGGGCTTGCCACGCTTCTGGTTGACGCACACCGCCGGGGCATTCCGTTCATGACCTCCCAGGCCGTCATGCTGGATATGCCAGTAGTCGGCCCCGGTTGCGCTGACTTGAAAGCCCAGTTTCTGCCCTGATATCGCCAGTAAGTAATTTCTGAATTCTCAAATCCGAGCCCGACTATGTACAGCTTTCCAATCGACTACGTGGAGCCGGTCTTCCGGCCTCCCAGTGAAGCCAAGTCACTGATCCTGCCGGTCACCAACGGCTGCTCCTGGAATAAGTGCACGTTTTGCGATTAGTAGAATGAAGTTTCTGTACTAAAAACACCTTAAAAATCCCCCAAAGTTCCTAATCCGCACTTTCTTCTTCACTTTAATCCCACTATAGTACTATTAAAAACATACTACAGATACGAGAAAAAATGTGCTTAATAGTGTTTGTCTGGAAGCGAACATCAGAGTAGATAACACCGGACTCCAGGTCAGTCTTCCGGTAATCGTGACGCACGATGGCCTGTTGAGAAGCTATCTGGACTATTTGATCGTCCATCGGAACAAGTCACGGAGCTGGAAAGACAGAAGCGCCTTCGCAGTCCGGCTTTTGATCGATTACACAAAGCAAAACGAGGGCTGTTTTGATAAGCACTATCAGCTTTTCCGAGAGTTTTCCAACAGCCTGTACACGGGAACGATTGGTGAAAACGGTAATGACCCCAGTTGGTTGCGTTGGAAGCCACGCTCAGACAACGATGCAGCTTTTCTTATCAAGCTCATTACACACTACACAGACTGGTTGGCTAAGCAACACGAAGAGAAAAAATACCAGATAAACCCGAAGGTTAAACCAACCCGTTATGAGGAATGGATGGGCTTGGCAGCCCATTATCAGAAAAAGCGCCGTGCCTTTTTCTCCCATCTTTGGGCAAGCAAGCCGGACCCCTCTTATTTTCGATATGTCATGCCCAGGAAGGTTTCTCGCTCAAAAGGTACCGAAAGCACGAAAAGTTTTCCGGAAGGACGGATTGATGATTTGCTTTGGGACGGATTCGTTCGATACGGCTTCGAGACCAGCGATAGGATTCATGAGCGGCTCGACCTGAAAAATGTACTGATCACCATGTTGATGCATTATGGAGGGCTTCGGCTCAGCGAGTGCTTCCACCTTTGGGTAGAAGACATTATCCCTTGGGAGGATGGAACGGCGCTCGTCAAAGTTTTTCACCCCGAAAAAGGGAAGCTAAGTCCGAACAGCCCAAGTAGACGTGAAGAGCTGCTTCAGCGGTTCGGACTAAAGCCCCGATTCGAGTATCCGAAGTCTCACACCCTGCATGCAGGATGGAAAAATCCGAAGGAGGATAACGAAGACCTCCACTTCATGACGGTTTGGTGGTTTCCGCAATCTGCCGGCGAAACTTTCAATGAGCTATGGCGGTTGTACTTGATGTATCAGCGGTATTCGGATGATGGAATGCATCCGTTTGCGTTTACAACTCGCACTGGCGCTCCTCACTCGATTAAAGGCTACAACCAGTCGCTCAAAAGAGCAGTAGAGCGGGTCGGCCTACCATTTTCAAAAGAAGCTGGAACAACGGCCCATGCCCATCGTCACTCATACGGGCGGGCTTTGTCTGACGCCAAATCCAGTTCCCTGATCATTAAAAACGCGCTGCATCATAAATCAATAGAAAGTCAGCAGGTATACACCGAACTCACTGAGAAACAGATGCGGGCGCATTTGAAGAGACTCTCACCCGAACAGCATCCGATATCTGCAATTTCGAGAGGACTCTCGCATGACGACTAAATACGCCACCTACGCCGAAGCGTCTGAGGCCGCGCAGAGACTGGGCTTTACATCACAACCTGAATACAACAAGGGCTACCGGCAAGACCCCAGCCTGTCGAGCGCTCCTCATAAAGCCTACGCTGAGGACTGGGTAGACTGGTACGATTTTCTCGGTACAGAGCGTCCCGGCGAGAAATACGCCACCTACGCCGAAGCGTCCGAGGCCGCGCAGAGACTGGGCTTTATATCACAATCTGAATACGCAAAAGGCTATCGGCAAGATCCCAGGCTGCGGAGCGCCCCTGATAAAGCCTACGCTGAGGACTGGGTGGACTGGTACGACTTTCTCGGTACAGAGCGTCCCGGCGAGAAATTCTACGCCACCTACGCCGAAGCGTCCGAGGCCGCGCAGGGACTGGGCTTAACATCACAATCTGAATACCTAAAAAGCTACCGGCAAGACCCCAGGCTTCCGAGCGCTCCTGATAGAGCCTACGCTGAGGACTGGGTGGACTGGTACGACTTTCTCGGTACAGAGCGCCCGGGCGAGAAATACGCCACCTACGCCGAAGCGTCCGAGGCCGCGCAGGGACTGGGCTTAACATCACTACCTGAATACAAAAAGGGCTACCGGCAAGACCCCAGTCTGCCGAGCGTTCCTGATAAAACCTACGCTGAGAACTGGGTGGACTGGTACGATTTTCTGGGTACAGAGCGTCCCGGCGAGAAATTCTACGCCACCTACGCCGAAGCGTCCGAGGCCGCGCAGAAACTGGGCTTAACATCACGACCTGAATACAACAAGGGCTACCGGCAAGACCCCAGTCTGCCGAGCGTTCCTGATAAAATCTACGCTGAGAACTGGGTAAGCTGGCCCATGTTTCTAGGAAACGAAAGCGCCTTTGACCCTGAATTGCTGACCATTTATCCGAGGTTTTGGGAAGCCATCCAGCGTTATGTGGAGGCAGGCACAAACCAAGCCGCCAAATACTCACATTTGAGGGCTTTTCTCAGGGTCTACGTGGCGGGGCAGAAGCTGATCGACGATCCTGGGGCCATGCTGTCGAGGGACATCCCTTTTAATGAGAGTGCTTATGAGGCTTTTGTTCACGCAACGGGCGATACCGTAAAAAAACCTAGGCATAACATCTGTGCGGATTTTCTCGAATGGGTTTTGAAGAATTATTGCGCGGATGTGGATGATGAGGGCGAGCTGATTTTCCTGCCAGGATTCCGCAACCCCTTACGAACGGTGCTCAAGGGCCTGCTGGATCAGTTTCCCAGCTACCGACGGAGCGAGTCCAACAAACCGCCACTGCCCTTGGACGCGATTTTGCGAGCCAAAACGCACCTGATTCCGCCTGAGGCAACATCGTTGCGGGACCTCTACCTGTTGCACCCGTTTTTAGAGGATTGTTGGTTTGAGGTCGATCCAAGACTGATCGATGAGAATGACCCAAACTGCATCTATCGAACCGTGACCAAGGACCGAAAAAAGCAGAATGGTGAGCGCTATTTTGAGGAGGCTTACGAACTTTGGTCGCCGGTCAAAATTGTGGCGAATTACACGCTGTTATCCATGCCCTTGCGAGGCCAACAGATCTGTTGGCTGGACAGCGGTGAGGGAGATGAGTTTATTCCGGTTTTGCGCGGCGGGAAGGTTTTCTGGGTCAAGAATATCAGCCATCTTGCCACTCCGAAGCGCAATCAGGGCTTCCTGAGAAGAGGCGAAGACGGCGAACTGAGTTCCTACATCACGACGAACAAAACCGGAAAGAAACTCGGGGGCTACAGCGTACCCCATATGCCCGACGACCTCGCCTACTGGGTGATCCGATTACGGGATTGGCAAGCCAAGTACAACCCAATCGAAACGTTAACCCCTTGGACTGCAATCAAGCTTCGACAAAGAACCAACAAGGACATCCTCAAGAGAAGGGGGAAGCAGGCGTTTTTGTTTCGCAATCCGGCTTCGTTGGCTTGCGAAGACAAAGTGTCGCCCATGTTCACGACAACCGCCTTCGCACGTACCTTGCCCGCTTTGCTTTTCCATAGCCAGAGCCCCGGTGAGGATCTGGCTGAGCGAATTCAAAAAAAGAACAGCGTGGACTACAAAAGCCAGTTCACCCCCCACGCCTTACGGGTCAGTCTGATTACGGCGTATATTGTCGATGGGCGAATGTCCATCGCCGTGATCTCGAAGTTGGTTGGCCATGCGTCACTCGTAATGACGATTTACTACACGAAAGTTGGCCATAGCATGATGCGAAAGGAATTGGCTGCTGCCGAGAAACGGGCGCTCGAACAAAGTCTGGACCGCTACCAGGACCTCATCATTCAGAAGAAGATCGATGAGGCTAGATCAGAACTCATCGCCACAGATCGAACCACTCTGGATCAGTGTTTGAATTCAAACTGGCCAGCCGCCGCCTTTCAATTGATGAGTATCGGAATTTGTCCCGTGGGCGGGGCCAAGTGTGACCAAGGTGGTGAGCCGTTGGTCGAGCGGAAACAAGAGGCCTTTTACGCGCCGGTTCCCAGCGGCTATCTGGGAACAAGAAATTGCCCACGATGCCGGTTCTTCATCACGGGCCCAGCTTTCCTTGGTGGCTTATCGGCCATCGTCAACGAAATTATTCTCGAAATTAACGTCATCCGTAAGGAATACCACGAGCTTGAGGAACAAAGGCAAGCGTTCGATGATGAACGCTACGATGCTGAGAGTGCAGGTAAGATGTTTGGGAACGAAAGAAAACTCAAAAAAGTCACTGCTGCTTATGAAGAAAAAGCCAGAAAACTCGACATGCTGGCGTGCGACCTTCAGCACTTATATCGGCTCATCACTCAATCTACGGAACTCTTAAACAAAACTGAGACGGATAAACAGCAATTGATTGTCAGTGAAAACTACGTGGAAATGGATATGCATCTGGACGAGCAGCAAAGCGATTTCAGGCTATTGGCTGAAGTGTGTGCGAACGCCGAAATCTACGAAAGCGCAAGTGCGTCCAGGGCACAGCCTTTGCTCACTCAGATGTTAGATAAACTTGCTGACACCAATGGGATCGCTCCGGCGATGTTCAGGCTAACCGATGACCAACAGCTACGCGCTGCCAACCAGGTTGTTCAATTGCTCATGAAGCAAACAGGGAATGACTGGCACCTTGCTGACAGCTTGGTGAACGGTCAAATCTCGCTAGAAGACCTTGCTGAACCGTTGAAATTCGGCGACATACGCAAAGAGATCGAATCGGTCATGAACGGGTCTCTGAAATTCCCGCTAGGAATCGAGATCTGCGATGAGTGATCCAAACGAAGTCTACGAGGCGGTTCTGAGCCAACTAAAAAGCGCTCGCTCGAGAAAATCTCTGGAAGCGCTGCATGAAGTCTGTCAGGAGCATCATGGTTCGGGTGCCGTTGATTTTAGAATCGCAACGATTGCCAAGCTTGGCGCGAATCGTGGGGTTCCAAGTACTCAAACGATTCGGAATAAGCCGGGCGAACCGTATCGAGCTGTGATTGATGCATGGCAGGCGCTTGGCGATCAGAAGAAAAAAGAAATCAAAGGTCGAATCACTCCGTCTGGGAAATACGACTGGGTGGATGAGCTGGGAAACCCAACTCATCGTTACCTTGCCCTCGATTTGATTGCGCAAGTGCGGCACCTAAGAGCCGAAAATAAAGGGTTTGCGTCGATCAAAAAGTTAGAAATTGACTGCCGTTCCGGTTCGGAAGTTGCGGTTGAATCACAACTTCCAAATTTCCTGAGTCATGAGTTGGACGCACTGAAGGAAGCGATTTCTGATGAGTTCCTGATGCGACAGGGTTGGGTTCGAGGGGAACGTGGAAGTATCAAGGACCAAAACGGCAAGGTGATCTTCCGTAATGGCTTCGTTGACGTCATTGAAAAAGTGCTGAGTTTAAAGCATGTCTAATGGACAAGAGAAAGCTCGCCAGAACCTCGTTGGCTTCCAACGCTGGGCGGCCACGCAAACGGACGAGGATTTTGAGCAAATCGTTCACCGGGGCCAGTTAAACCGTGGCGAGGTAGCGAAAGCCATTGGCATCGGCAAAAGCGCTCTGCGTCAGAATCCAGCCATCAAGGAGGCCCTGGAAACGTTAGAGCAAGGTCTACGTGAGCGGGGTGTGCTGCCACCACTCACTCAGGAGGCTTCGGTTCAGAGGTCTCAACCCAAACGCTATGATCCCACGGTCAACCAGAAAGCTTTGGAGTCCCGGCGTCTCTCGGCACTGGAGCAGGAAAACATCGAGCTGAAAGCTCGTGTGGCAACCCTCGAAGCCAAGCTCAAGCGTTATGGCGAGCTATCGGAGGTCCTAACCGAGTTCGGGGTAGCGCCCGATGCATGAAGACTATTTCCGTGTTACCAGCTGCCAACACAGTGGCTCAAAGTATACGATCTTCACAGGCGTACCTCTCAAAGCCGACAGTTACAAAATCAATTCGGGCAAGTACATTGTCAGCATCCGATGCGAAAACCAGTCTCTACCGATCCAGCCGTCGGTGGGGCAGCAGTGGCGGGTTCGCGGCCAGCGGGCCCTTGAGGCCGTCCAGGCGGGCGGTTATGAGCTTCAGCAGCATCTGTATAACGATCCGGCTGAGATGGAATGCACGCTGCCGGAAACGGGTGAAGCGCTCATTCGCTTCATCGCTACCGAGAAAGACTTCACTGGAATTGGTGAGTCGAAAGCTCGCGCCCTCTGGGAAGCCTTCGGGAGCGACCTGCACCCGTTGCTCCAATCGGACACGGAAGAGCACAGAGAGCGTCTGAGAGACGTTCTGAGCGACGCCTCAATTGAAGCCCTGCATAACGGCTACGCCAAGTATCGGAATCTCGCACACGCGAACTTGCTCGCTTCACTGGGCATTCCGCTGCGTATTCAGCAGCGTATTCTCAAATATCACGATGAGCGCACTGTCGATATCCTAAAAGCCAATCCCTGGGCTCTGCTGGGCTTTGGGATGCCGTTCGCCGACATCGATGCGATGTCCGAGCAATTGGGCTTTGAGAAATCAGCTCCAGTGAGGCTCGCAGCTGCCCTGGAAAGCGCAATCCGCAGGCAGGTCGAAAAAGGTCACACCTACGCAACGCATCAAGTTTTAAGGCCCGAGATCATAAAGCTTCTGGGCGATAAAGACCTGGTTGCCGAGGTCTTTGCCAATGGCTATCTCAATGGCCAGTTCATTCTCAGGCCGCAGACCGGCACCTATCACCCGACCGCCCAGATAATGATGGAGTCGGTCGTCGCCAAGCGGCTCAAAACACTGGCAATCATCACGGATCAAGATGAATCCGTCTTCAAAGCGATGACCGAATCGGCCCTGGAGCTGCCCTACAGTCTTACTGGTCAGCAACTGAAGGCGGTCGAATCCAGTCTTACCAACGGTGTGTCCTGCATTACCGGCGGAGCCGGTACTGGAAAAACCACAGTACTTCGGACTGTGCTAAAGGCTTATGCTTCATTGGGCTATGAAATACACGCCGTGGCTTTGTCCGGGCGGGCGGCTATGCGACTGCACGAAAGCATCGGTTTTTTTACAATGACGATTGCTCGCCTTTTGCGGGAAGAGCCTATCTCACCCTCATTGGTTCAGCCCAAGCACCTTTTGGTTATCGACGAAAGCAGTATGATCGACCTGCCGACCATGTATCGGATCATCACGCACCTTGATCCGTCGGTACGTATCATCTTGACGGGGGACCCAAACCAACTGCCGCCCATAGGCTGTGGCAAAGTCCTCTCAGACATAATCGAATCTGGCGCAGTTGCCAATGTTGAGCTGAATATCGTGAAGCGTCAGGAAGGCTCAACGGGTATCCCTGAATACTCTGCCACCATCAACCGGGGCGATGTTCCTCCATCGTTATCATTTGGTGCAATCACCTTCCACGAGACGCCTCCGGAGCTGGTTGTCGATAAGTGCAAGAGTCTATATGCAGAATCGGCTCACAATACACAGATGATCGGTGCAACGAAGGCCCTGGTTGGCGAGTTAAACCTGGAATGTCAACGGCTAATCAATCCAGGCGGCCAGAGGCTGGAGTTCAAGCTGCATGGGGATGATTTCTTTATTGATCTGAGGGTAGGCGACCCGATCCTATTCACTAGGAACAACTATACTGTCGGCATCCAGAACGGATCTCTTGGTGTCCTATCCTCAGCAGACCGCGCTTTTCAAGGCGACCAGGAGACATTTGGTGTCGTAACTCTGGATACCGGAGAGGAGATAGACATCACCGAGGATGTGTTCGACTGCATGGAACTTGGCTATGCGATCACGCTCCACAAGGCTCAGGGTAGCCAGTTCCCAAGAATTATCGTGGTAGTACAGAAGGGCCGCATTTCCGACCGAGCATGGCTTTACACCGCGATTACCCGCGCCGAGGCAGAAATCCATATTGTTGGGCAAGTTAGCGATTTCGAGGTAATAACAAAAGCGGAAAGCCATGCGAATCGGCGAGCGAGTTTTTTGAGAGAACTACTGACAGAGAGGAAAAGGGATTCGGGGGTTGTCTGACAGAGCACTACCCCCTCATCGCCGGTCGCGGCCAATGGGGCCTCAGGCTGTGCCGCATTTCCAGCTTAGCGGATCATCCCTGGTCCTTAAATACCTCTGGTGAATCGCCGCTTGCGGCGAGAAGGCAGAGCCCTGTTCCTGTTCATCAAATTGTGTTCATGAAAGCACTTGAAGCGATCCAAAACGTTTGTTTCTAAACAAAAGCGGACATTCAGAAACGACCGAATTGAACAATAAAGCGGACCTTTTCTTCGGCCGCGTGACCTGGTTGCCTTCCCCCCCACGAGTCACCGAAAGACCCTCCGACATTGGAATGTTTGGCAAAACACAACCGTGCGGAGAACCCTAATCCGCGGTGCAACTAAAACAGGGATGTTTACATAAGCTCCGAATGTTCCTGACATTCGTTCCGAAAACTGTCAGTTGGAACTCTCTCAGCACCCACCGGCTGATTTGATTTTTCAGTCAGTTTTCGACTCCGGCCCCGTTTTAGGTTTGCCCTGAAGCGAAACACCCGGCTATTTGCGCATTCGGGAAACTAGGTCGAGACAACTCGCTGCAAGGATCGCCTGCGCGCGGTTCTGAACATTTAGCTTACGTAAAACAGCCGAAACATGAGCCTTCACGGTCGTTTCGGCCAGGTGTAAGTTGTACGCAATCTGTTTGTTGGACTCTCCAAGTGTTATTCTCTCTAAAACTATCAACTGGCGCTTTGTTAAAGATTGAAACTGGCTGCGATCTATCTCTGCTTCTGATCCGGCCCGGCCAGCAGCAAGACCATTACCACTTTCGAATTCGTCAGAGCCTGCACAAATGCAAATCTTGCCATCCAAAACCTGTCGAATAGCGTCGACAATTTCATTTTTTGATGCATTTTTCGCTACGACTCCCATGGCCCCCCGGCCAATCGCCTGAGAAGTGATATACCTATTTACTCTAACCGACATAACTATGATGGGTAGCGAAGGTGCGATCTCATTTAAGCTAGCGAGACCGCCAAGCCCCTGCATTTCCGGCATGTCGAGATCGAAGAAGATGAGACCAAGGCTGCCATGCTCACTCACGATTTCCATGGCATCTTTCAAGCTGGATACCTCGAAGACATGTTCACAAAGATGATTTACTAAAATAATGTCGCGTATGGCGTCGCGAAAAAGCGGCTGATGATCAGCAATCATGACCTTGGGCAATCGCGCCATTTCAACTTCGTCCTGCCCAATGTCAGGAACTGGAAGCGAGTGCAGCGTAGCTTGGCTCTTTGCCAAGCTTCTGAAGTTATTGGCTTCTTTTAGCATTTGTTATTCCTCGCCAAACTGTACATACATTGACCGGTGCTCCGCCCGCACTCCTCGCCGCATGGATTGACTATTTCGAGCGGCATCGCGCAAGGAGCCTTAAAGCAGACCTGCGTCATTCTCTTCATCCCCATATCGGTGAAGCTTTGTGGCTCACCTGTGAGGAAGGTGTTATTCGACTCTCGGAAATTGAATGGTTGACCTATCTAGGCTAAACCCCTGCTTCTCAGAGCTGGGGTTTAGCATTCGTCCTAGAGGGCAATGACAACCGACTTTGTTTCAAGATATGAATCGAGTGACTGTTTACCCATATCACGTCCAACCCCGGAGAGTTTATAGCCCCCGAATGGGATGTTTGCATCAAGCATGTTGTGCCCGTTTACCCACACAGTGCCTGCCTTTAATTTCGGGATTAAGCGTTGCACTTGAGAAAGATTGTTTGACCAGATACTCGCTGCCAGGCCATAGCGACTATCATTGGCCCGGTCTACGACATCCTCGATATCATCAAACGGGATGACCACCAGAACGGGACCAAAGATCTCGTCTTTGGCTATGACCATAGAGTCGTCTTCGGTCGCAAATATGGTGGGCTTGACGTAATAACCTTTGCGGTCAGCACGTTCGCCACCGGTAACCAGGCGGGCACCTTCCTGGCGGCCCGTCTCAATGTAGCGACAGACCCGGTCTAGCTGAACCCTGGACACGAGTGGTCCCATTTGCGCAGCTGGATCCAGGCCAGGCCCCAGGGGGATTGCCTCTGCTAACTCGGCGAGCCGATCCAGGACCTTGTCAGAAATGCTTCGGTGAACGTAAAGTCGCGAGCCTGCACTGCAGGTTTGTCCATGGTTGAAAAAGATTGCTGCCGCTGCCCCTTGCGCAGCCTTCTCCGGATCACAGTCAGCCAGGACAATCATTGGAGACTTGCCCCCCAGCTCTAAGGTAACTCGCGCCATATTATCCATCGCAGCACGGCCTATGATCTGACCCACCTCAGTGGATCCCGTAAAACTAATCTTGTTGATGTCAGGATGAGTTATCAGTGCCGACCCAGTGCTCTGGCCCTCGCCAGTAATGATATTGACAACCCCGTCAGGAAAATTTGCCTCTCCGATCAGCTCGCCCAGATAGAGGGCAGAAAGGGAAGTTTGTTCCGCAGGCTTCAACACAACCGTGCAACCCGCTGCAAGTGCCGGAGCCAGCTTCCAGCAGGCCATCAGAAAAGGAAAGTTCCACGGTATGATTGCGGCAACAACACCGACGGGTTCGCGTCGGGTATATGCAGAAAAGTCAGAGTCAGCCGGGGCAAAGGGCATGGACACATCAAGAGTCGAGCCCTCAATTTTTGTTGCCCACCCGGCCATGTAGCGAAAGAATTCCAGACCCAGGCTTATGTCAACAGCTTCGGCAATAGCAGCAGACTTGCCGTTGTCGATAGCTTCCAGCTCAGCAATGATTCTGGCATCTCGCTCAATCAGATCTGCAAGTTTGAGAAGCATGTTCTGACGGGCGGAGGGTCTCATTCGGCCCCAGTCATCACCATTGAACGCACTTTTTGCACAGCTAACGGCCTTGTTAACGTCATCAGGATGTGCAAGGGGTATGCTTCCTATAACCGTTTCTTCAGCTGGGTTTTCTACCTCTATACGTTTGTTTTCCAGAGCATCAACCCATTGTCCGCCTATCAGCATACGGTGATTTTGACGAGCCAGGAACGCCCGGGTTTTATTCTCTAAATCATGTGGATGTTTTGTGAACGTATTCATTGGTTTCCCTCAAATCACTGACTTTTCGGACGGATAGCATCTGCAGTACCCTGAATAAACGCTTTTATTTTCTCGACATCTATCTCATTCAGCGTTTCGGTAAAATCAGGCATGCCACGGGAAACGAATGGACCGTGAAACAGGAAGGCGTCCAGGTTTTCAATAACTGATTTCTTTGAGTAGCCCAGGTTTGGAATATTACCGCCCTTGTCTACACCAGGAACACCATGACAGAACACGCAATTACTGACGTAGAGAGCCGTGCCTTCTCCAATAAAGTCGGGATTATAGTCAACGCCGGAAACCAGTGAGTTCAGCTGATACTTGGTGAACTCAGGCATCTCGGCATCACCGTTCAGGACAAACGTATAAACAGTACCGGCGGTCTTGAGGTCGGAGGCTCTCTGGGATTGTCCAAAAACACCGCCCCAGCCTGCTGCAATAGAGACATACTGAGTGCCGTCTACTTCATAGGTTATGGGCGCTGCAATGACGCCGGTACCCATTGGGGATTCCCATAGGTGGTCACCCGTTTGCGCGTTGAACGCCATAAAGCGAGCGTCTGCGGTTCCCTGAAATACCAGATCGCCGGCCGTTGTCAGGGTTCCGCCGTTCCAGGGAGAGACGTGCTCGTAACGCCAGGCTTCCTGCTGCGTAACGGGATCCCAGGCTGTAAGTCGCCCGAATGGCTTGCTTGATGGTGGCGCTACGTTGAGTTGGAAAGCGGTGTTCCAACCTATGCCACTCATGGGTTGTCCCGGCTCATTGCTTTCTATGCTTTCCCAGGAGGGGTCCTCGACCATTGTGATAGGGATGTGCTGAGACGGGAAGTAGGCCAGGCCGGTTTGGTGATTAAAAGACATTGAGTGCCAATTATGGCCACCAAAAGGCCCAGGGACGATATCGAAGGGTTCGTCCATGGATCGTGCTTCAGGAACTTCTATTGGACGACCATTGCTGTCGTATCCCGTGGCCCAATTAACATCGACATAATTGTCGGCCGATATGAATTCACCGTTTGTCCGGTCGAGAACAAAAAAGAAGCCGTTTTTGGGAGCTTGCATGATAACTTTGCGACGCTCTCCATCAATCGTGAGCTCGCTGAGAATCATGTCCTGCGTTGAAGTATAGTCCCAGTTGTCCCCGGGCGTTGCTTGGTAATGCCATACGTACTCACCAGTGTCGGCATTGAGAGCAACAATCGAGGAGAGATAGAGGTTATCCCCACCTTCCGGACTACGCTTCTTGTGTGACCATGGAGATCCGTTACCCGTGCCGATATATAAGAGATTCAGGTCCGGATCAAAAACGATAGAGTCCCATACAGTGCCACCGCCACCGGCCTCCCAGTATTTTCCACTCGGGTCCCAGGTTTTTGCGGCGCGAGCCATGGCCTCGTTTTCAAACGGTTCGTCCGGATTTCCCGGCACAGTATACCAACGCCATTTCTGTGCCCCGGTTTTGGCGTCGTAAGCTGTGATGTAGCCCCTGACTCCAAATTCGGCCCCACCATTGCCTATGATCACGTTGCCATTAACAATCCGAGGTGCGCCGGTAATCGTGTAGCTCATGCCGTTGTCGGGCAGAGTATTCGTTTCCCAAACTTTTTCGCCGGTTTTTGCATCAATGGCGATCAGTCGACCATCGTAGGATGCAACATAGACATTTCCGTAGTGCACTGCCACGCCACGGTTTACAACATCACAGCAACCCCTGGAGCCCGCCTCCCCAGGTACTTCAGGGTCGTAGGTCCAGAGTTTTTTGCCGGTCTTTGCATCAAGTGCATGTACAATGCTCCAGGAGGCAGAGACATACATCACGCCATCCACAACAAGTGGAGTGGCCTCGACACCTCGCTCAGACCCAAGGTTGTAGGACCATGCAAGCCCGAGGTTTTCGACATTGTCCGCCGAAATTTGGGAAAGAGGGCTAAAGCGCGTCTCCGCATAATCAAAACCATGGGTGGGCCAGTCCTTGCCGGTTTTGGCATTTTCAATGATATAGCTTTGATTTACCTGATCAGCCGCAATAACAGTGCTGGCTCCGATTACGAAAAATGGAACTAATGCACTACTTGTTAGTTTTTTTGATAGACGTTTTCTGTAGTGATTATTAGTCAGTTTCATTTTTATATCCTTTCGTTGTTATTACTGTTTTATGGGATTTTAAAACGCTTTTAGAATACGAAAGTTGAGTCGGTGCTGTTCTTTAAATCCATTTTCTACGGACAAATCTCTTCCATAATTTGCGATTAGTTGCAGTCCCGGATTCGCAAACCATGCCGTACCGATAGTCATCTTGGTAGTTGCAAGGTCATTGTCCTGGTTTATATCGTTTACTTGTGTCTCACCGCCGAGGGTATGAGAAATGCCGGTGCGAAGATCCCATTGAGGTGTTACGTTATAACGTAGGAAGCCTTGGAACTGGTACAAGGGATCCTGTTCCAGAGTGGCTTTGGAGGCACCAAGTTCGTCATTCTTGCCGAAAAAAGTGACATCACCAATCAGGTCTAACGAGATTTTAGAGGTAAGACCGGTGATGTAACCCGCCTGCAATGCATATTTCCACCGGTTTTCGCCAAGATTTAATGTGTCATTTCGATCGTAACTCCCTACCGGAACATACAGGAACGGAGTAATGCCGAAATAGGTGTTACTTTCGGGCTCGTTTACAAGCCAAACTGTCGCCGCAAGTATCAGGTCGCCGATGCCACTGGTGTCACCAAGGGAAGAGGTATCGTCTTTTCCTTCCACCTTGCCAAATGGGAGGAGAAATTGAGGGTCTACTGTGTAACCGCCAATTTCAGTGAAATGCACCCCACGCAGGATTCCTACCTGTGAGTCCAATCCAGCGTTAATGGGGGCCTTGTCTCCATCCGAGTAGAGGGAATCGGCAGTGGCGTATTGATAGTAGACCATTCCAAGATTGGTGCCGGCGGGCAATGCTGTGTAATCCCCGGCATCAACCTCAATAGCTACTGCATTACCAGAAGCCAGCAACATAGTGGCCAGGCCAGCAGAAGCGACGCAGAAATTCCCAATTCTGGAACGGAGTAAACTTTTGTGCTTATAGTTTGATACAGATGACATGATGCAGCCTCTTATTAGTTTTGTTGGTATTGCACTCGAAGTTAAGCAATCAATATGCCAGATCGATTGACCCTTAGGAAATTATTATGAAACAATTACTTATGCGGCTTTATAGCATCTATGTTTTAGTTTTTGGAAAAAAGTGGATCGTTTCAATACACTAAAATTGGATGGTTGAATAAAAAAAATACAGAGTGGTGGGTGTCCTTATGCATAAAAAGATCGTTGATCTGAACACTCAGGTCCAGCAAGCCCGTGAGTTGTTTGACGAAGGGCGTGTTGTACCATCCCAGTGGGTGCGGGATGAGGTTTTGCGCTCTTGGCTAAGATGCAGAAAACATGGCGTGTCCCCCTCTGATCAGCTCTTACTTGAGGCCGCGCAATTCGACCAGATTTCTCATATCCGCAATCAACATCAGCGTCTCATGACATTTGCGGAGCCTGAAATGCATCGGTTGTTTCGTGCAATCAGTTCTGCAGGTTGGGTTTTGGCGTGTGTGGAAAGAGAAGGCCACAGCATTAAATATTTCGGCAATGACAGTCCCTGCTACGAATTGCTGGGAGCCGCTTTGAATCCTGGTATGGACCTTTCAGAGGATATAGCTGGAACCAATGCCCCCGGTTGCGCTTTGATAGAAGGCAGGCCGTCGCTTGTGTGTGGAAGTGAGCATTTCTTGCATTCTCTCCGCGATCTATCCTGCGTGGCAGTGCCCATTTTTGACCCTGCAGGGACGCTGGTCGGGGCTTTGAATGCTTCGAAACCTTATGATGGCCGACCGGTCGGGATTCTTGAGGCAGTTGCGCTCGCAACTCGGTCTGTTGAGAATCGAATGGTCGACGATTTGCGTGGCGCCTTAGTCCTCGCGCTTCACTATCGCCCGGAGCTTACGCAGTCACCTATGCGTGGTTTGATACATTTCGGCGAGGATGGTGAAGTTTTAGGTGCAAACCCCTCGGCCAGGCAGATGCTGGATATCGATTCTCTCGAGAAGATGCAGAGTCATGTCTGTTTCAAAGACTTATTCTCATGCCGCGCTGCCGAGATTGAGGGATCACAACAAAGCCCTCTTGAGGTTGAATGTCACAATGGGGCAAGGCTTTTTCTTAAAGTTGAAAGTCTTCGCAAAGGGCCTTTGAGCGTCAACTCGATGCCACAGCAAAGACGGCCGGACATCGTTCAGTCTTTTTACGTGGGCGAGCCTACAAAACCACTTTTCGACAAGGCGCATCGGGCCTTTCAGTTTGGAGTTCCGGTTCTGGTGACTGGGGAAACCGGAACAGGCAAAGAGGTTTTAGCGCGCTCGCTACATGCCAATGGGCCTTCTTCAAAAGGCGCGTTTGTTGCCGTGAACTGCTCGGCTATTCCTGCCGGCCTGATAGAATCAGAGTTGTTTGGCTATGCAGACGGCGCTTTTACTGGTGCCCGACGTGGGGGTGCCAAGGGGAAATTTGAGGAAGCGAACGGCGGTACGCTCTTCCTGGATGAAATAGGCGATATGCCGGTAGAATTTCAAGCACGGTTGTTACGTGTTTTGCAAGAACGCATTGTCACCAAGCTTGGAGAAGAGAAGTCTCGGCCCGTCTCGTTTTCTCTGGTCTGTGCGACACATCGGAACCTTGATGAGCTTATGGAGAGTGGGGACTTTCGGAGCGATCTTTACTACCGAATCAATGGCCTCAGGGTGCAGCTCCCTGCTCTGCGGGAGCGTGAAGACCTCGATGCTTTAATTGATCACTTGCTGGCATCAATGTCACAGGAAGATTCCCCGCCAATTCTGACAGCTGAGGCTCGCAATCTCTTAAGGCACCATTCGTGGAGAGGCAATATTAGAGAGCTCCAGCAGGCACTGAATCTTGGCCAGGCGCTTTCTACTCAGGGAATTATCGATGTTGAGCACTTGCCCGAGGACATCAAGGCCAAAAATGATACTGCGGATGTGGACGTAGGCGAGGGCGGCACACTCGCCGCTGCGGAGCGCCAAGCGGTGCGATGTGTGCTCGAGAAACACAATCACAACGTCAGTGCCGCGGCTCGAGAATTAGGAATAACACGAGCCACTCTCTATCGGAAAATTAAACATTTTGTCCTCTGAGGTAATTCGTGGACTAGCCCGAATTTCTCATGAGGGGATAAAACGCGCCGCTCTTTTCAGCGAGTAAGCGCCTGGGCATTACAGTTTGTCAGGTGTATCCGGCTTTTAGTTGTGGGGCATTAGCTTGGCTGTGCCGGTCGTTGTCCGCCCATTCTAAATGTCCGCTTTGCGACCAGGCTGGCCAGCAGGGAACAATTTTCTGAACCATACTTAAAGGCCCTTACCCTCCGAAGAGGGCCACGTCATGACGGTTCCTACCAGCAAAGCTCCCTGGAACAAAGGGAAGCTCGTCGGCCAGAAGCTACCGCTCAAACTCGAACAAATATGGGCTGTCCGTATTCGTCTAGAGATAGCGAAGAACATCCGCGAGCTGGCGATGTTTAACATGGCTATTGACTGCAAACTTCGATCCTGCGATCTGGTAAAGCTTTTGGTTCGAGATATTTCCAGAAACGGTGAGGTTCTGGATCGGGCGCAAGTCATCCAGCAGAAGACTAGTCAGCCTGTTCAGTTTGAGATAACCAAAAAGACTCGCGAATCGGTCGAAGCATGGATCGAGTTGCGCGGACTGTCGGGTATGGATTATTTGTGGCCGAGCCGGATGCGAAAGTATGACCATATCACCACTCATCAATACGCCCGTCTTGTCAAAAAGTGGATTACCAGCATTGGACTTGATCCTTCAGTCTACGCAACCCATTCAATGAGACGTAGCAAAGCGACATTGATCTACAAGAAGACCAAGAATCTTCGAGCCGTCCAGTTGCTGTTGGGACGCACAAATATGTCGAGCACCGTGCGGTACCTTGGTGTCGAGGTCGAGGATGCTCTGGAGATAGCTGAGAGTATTGAGATCTAGCTGCGTAACTTGTTTCCTTGGTCACTGTGGATGCCGCAGACGCTGCCAGCCCCGGTCGATGATCACCCTCGGGTTTCGATCAGGCTTCTCCAGTCGTTAAACAAAAGCGAACATTTGCCTTTAGAAAGATATCCTGAAAAGCTCCTTCTCAACGTGGCCACGAAAAGGGGTGCAGAATCAGCCAGAGTTCGAGAGGGTTAACTGATGGTGCGTATCCAGGTTGTTGCGGTAAGTCCAAAGTTATCTCCCGTCCGACCGGATTTGAGCTGCCTGTCAAAACTTGGGCTAGAAAGACCGGTTATGTAGACTAGAATTCTTCTCACACCATCTTTTGGGTACGAGATTCTGCTAAAGACATCGAACCAGTCTGCGGGAAAGGGTCGATCCAATACCGATGCTAAAATCTGTCCGCCCAATAACCTGTCAATATGAACGAAACCCGTGCCATATAAATCAAGACACCACGAACTGGAGTACAAAGTAAAATGTTGGATTTAATGTCAGCAGCAGTGTTATCCGGCGTAATCTATGATGTTCTTAAATACCAGGCGAAGGTCACAGGGCAAGCACTTAAAAGCCGCCTCAAAGAGTGGGTTCTCGATGATGACTCGGCTGACGAAATTGCCAATGAGATCAATGGAATAGGTATAAATCAGGACATGAGTGAAGCTGCTATCAAGAGGAAAATTCAGAATTCAGATCGTTTGACCCAATTAATGAAAGAAATACAGCCTTCAAATCAAACAAATATTAACCAAATACACAATGGAACTGGTGACAACGTGGGTCGAGATAAAGTGGTGAAGGATGATTGAGCGTGAACCCCATACTTCTTCCGGTTGCCAAGCACAAGTAACTCAAGAGCATAAAGGGCAAGGGGACAATGTAGCTGGGGATAAAATATATTCCCCCGGTATTTCGGTAGATGATATCGAAGGCTCAGTGGTACAGATCTTAGTTTTTATCCGGCATCGGATCACCGATTCTGCCGAAGCGGCAGTAGAAGCTCTAGAGGGTTCGTCGCGTTTAGAGGGCGAGGCCAGGAAATTGCTGGAGTTAATAAAGATCCTGACGGACTTTGCCGTAGGTAAAGATACCAAGGCATCTTTCAAGAAACTAAATGAGCTAAGGACGGGGTGTAAGAGTACGTTCGCAAAGGATTTAGCGAACGCTACTTTGATCAGAGCGATTGCTACAAGGGATTCCCCGGACTTTTCAGGTATCAGAATCCCCCTTGAAGAAGAATTTCTAAGCAAGGAAGCCTATCTTGAATATGTCGCAGACATCGACCGCCTCAGTGAAGAAGCAGAGAGGACGCGGTTTGAATTTTCTGAGCCTGTGCTTTGCGGGCTCATTAGGGGGTTGCTACGAGTTGGTGAGCCAGAAGTTGCTGAGGAGTTATCTGACCACCTGGTAGATCAATATGATAGTGTCAATAGTAAAACGATTAATATTGCATGTAGAATACAATCCTTTTTTAAAACTGAGGGCGTTCAAAATTTTTGGACATTAAATCATGACAACTACCAAATCCTTCTTGGGATTTGCAATGAGATCATTGATTTAATAAATTTTACTGAAGGGAAGGAGCATCGCCTATTTATTTGGTCGGCCAACCTCCTAGAATTTTCTGCCGGTGAAATTTCTGATTTATTAGATATTTGTACTGATTTCATTGCCACCATTGAGAAAACAACTCCAAATATAGCTAAGGCAATTCGTGGCTTTAACTCGGGAAACTTTGATTACTCAGATGGCCTACCATTTTTGATTGGGAAGTGCGAAAGAGATGAGATTTTTCGAAGAAACAAAGTTTCAGAGATACTGAAAAGCAATTATATTAGCATTGATGAATCTGCGATTCTTCTTAATGTTGGCGATAAGGAGAAAATAAAGGAGTGGATTAACAGTGGCGGGGGCGTTACTGAAGATAGCGCTTTACTTAAAGACTTTGTCGAGCTTGAGTTGCATGCATTTGTGCTGGAAAGCAACCCAAAAGAGAGATTGCAGTTACGAGAGAAAAGTGATCGATTCTTGGACGATCACAAAGATTCCCTAAAAGATATTAATCCTTTCAGAATTCACGCACTTTGTCACCATCTCCTGAAAGCGAACTTAAGTACGCCTGCATGCAAGATACTGAGTCATTTTATACCAACGGGTAACCTCTGGCTCTCACCACTCGTCGAATTGTATTTGCACGCGCTCTTACACAGTACTCAACTGGATACTTTAAGTGTGACACTGGATCGAATTCCAAAAAAATATTGGAATTATAATGTATGGAGAATTGAGGCGAAAAAGCAGGAGACTCTTAACCATTTACCAGATGCAGTGGGTGCTATAAAAAATGCCTTACACTTTAAACCAACGTCGATCGAATCATGGTTTAATTTGATTTATTTAAATAGACGACAAGGTGCTGATGATTCACAGATTGCCGGTATACTTGATTTAATATCTACCGATATTTTGGACAAGCCTTCAGAAAATGCGGCTAGGCTTTTATCTGAATTCCTTGCCCAAGGGCACGTTGAACTGATGGAAACCAAGTTGATCAAATGGTTTCTTGAAGACCCAGAAGGGTCGGCAAGGCTTATCACTGACTTCCATCTTTCTGTAATAGAAATGAAGGGGCAGAATCTTGATCTTCGTGATACTGTTGACGATTGCGTGTTGGCCGTCAGTTATACAGTCGATGGTGAACAACAGCTGAAACTCATAGTTAAAAATCCAGAATACAAACACTCAGCGTTCATAGACTCTCGTACTCCTTTAGGTGATGCCCTGCTCAACTCAAGCAAAGGCAGCAAATTTAATATTGGTATGAGTGAGTATGAGGTAAACGAATTCCTTCCTCCATATGTTGGTGTTTTTCGTATTTCTACGAAGATTAGGAGTTCAATCAATGATGGTACCGATTCATTTCAAAGTTTCACGATGCCAGCGGACCCTGAGGAGTTTATAAGCAGTATAAAGAAGAAGATGCAGTTTCTTAAGAAAGATGCTGATCCTATCTTAGAAAATTCAGACATTCCAATATACATGAGAGGTAAGCGGTTCGACCTCTCTAATCCTATTAAGGGTATGATCGCAATACTTTTCGATCGTAAATACAAAAACTCGGGCATCCCAAGTTTTGGTTCTGAAAATCCTACAGAAATAATTCTAGATATATGGTCAATAACTTATATTTTTTATTCTGGACTCTCTGAGACGTTTAGGTCAAGCGGAATATCGACGATTATTACACGAGAAACTAAGGCTATCATAGAGAATTGGATTGATGATGTTAATCGCGACGATTACTTGACGATTGATTTGACCGACGACGGGGAATTGATCCGGTCAGGTAGTACAGAAATCTATAACGGTACCGTTGATCTTCAGGAGTGGATGAAATTTATTATCGAATCATCCGAAATCCAATCGCCTAATTCAGTTGACCTTCCAGAGGAAATTAATGAGTGTCGAGATTTAATCGATGAGTCCGTTGAATCGAGTATTATTCTCGCGTTTTCAAACGATTTAGATTGGATGTCGATCGATCCTTTTTTTGCAAGATTGCTGGGTGGGAAAGGCGGGCGTTCAGTCAATGTCTCTCGTTTTTCGGTGCAGCTTGGTGCAAATCGCGAAATTGAAGCTATGGCCACTGCAATTCAACTTCATTTGTTCCATGACTTTCCCTGTTCGATAACTATTGAGCACTTAATCCAACTTGCTTTCAGTCAAGAAGTCGCTCATGACGAGATTTTGAAAGATGCCTTAATAAGGTATCAGGACGAACTTAGTTGCATTCCAAACGCGCTTTCAATAATCAAGAAAATTTGTATCGCAAACTTAATAGGTGCGATGCGCGCCGGGGAGGTCATCGATTCTGAAGGCCGGCTAAAACTCCGGCACGGTAGTGGTACCCTGTCCGTTTTTTATACATGCTGTCTTATCGCGTCTACTATCCAACTAAATGATGAAAAACTTTCCCGTGAAGAGCGTCTTGCACGATTTTTCCTTGAGTTGTTCGACACAATTCACGAAATGCCGTCTTTAATCAACCTAGTAAGAAGAGCTGGAAGTGTGTATGCCAAAGGACATTTCTTATCAATTACTGAGATCAATAGTTGTCTAGGCGATCTTCAATCTGGTGCTAAAGGCGAGTAATAGTAATCCCCCGTTCTTAGAGGGATTCAAAAGCAGATCTAAGGCCATCATCAGGTTGGCCTTGGGGCCAGACGCTATCGGTCTGCTCTGTGGTTTGACCAGGAATTTCTCTCCGATGGCCGTTAGGGCGGTTCAGGGGTTTGGCATCGGCAGTAACACACCCCTTGTCGGTTATCGCCTTCGGCCGGTTATTCAGTCCAAAGGTTGCGTGGCTATCCCGTTTAGCCTAAGGGAAAGCCTGCTTGTTCGGTACTCTGGTTCCTGGTGCTTTGGGTCAAGCTGGTACAAAGTATTGGGAGTTGGCGTTCGATAATGAGTACCAAAAGCAAAACAACGGGTAAACGGTTCCTAACCGGGCGGTCAACCGGACACCATATCGCTTTCGGGCTATGGTTCCCTGTGCTGCGGTGCCGGATACCGCTGGCGTTATCGGACCATCTGAATGTTCGCTTTGCGACCCAAGCGCAGCCAATTTATGTTGATGTGGAGACTCTTAGCTTACTATTCTCTCGCTAGTGCCCACAGGCCGCGATATGAGCAACGTAAGACGCCTTCCTTTTGTGGATTGTTCGGTGGAGAATGGACTTTTGATGCCAAGTCGGAGGGATCTGGATGACGGAAAGAAAATCCTACAACTTGGGTGATCTCGTGTCCCAGTGTGACCCAGACGCCCCGATTCCAGACACGCTTCGAGAGTGGGAACGGATGGTGCCGATTGGATTGGAACTGGTCATCACGCGGCACTCAGTCGACGTTGTTCATCAGTCGATACGAATCTTGGAATCTCGGGAACAAGCACTGGAGTGGATCCAGCGCCCGATTCCAGGGCTTGAAGATGAAAGACCTTGCGACCTGCTGGGTACCCCTGACGGTTGTTGCCGGATAGCGTCGGTGCTTCAAAAAATTGAGCATGGTGATTTCAGTTGAGCCTACCCTAGGATTTATGTCTACTCAAAACACGAATATGCGAAATGATAGAGCTCTGTGCAGGAAATCTTGTCAAATATCCCGTCGTAATGTTCGATTTGCGACCACTGGGTGAGCATAAGATCCTTTTTTATCGCCTCTTGCGGCGAGCGGGCTTTGTCCTCAATCTTGGTAGGTAGTCCCAACGAGAGTTTTAGTATTCATGTTTAGTACAGGTACTAATATAGAAAATGAGCATTTACGCACTCACTCACTCGATTGGGATAGTTTTTATAGTTATAGCAGCGAGATGTATACGCAGCCGCAAAAGAAATTCCGGGCCCGCAAGCCTGAAGATGTGCTCCAGGACATCCGTAATGCGGCTCGCAGCCTGGGTGGCGTGCGCCGAGTTTTTCTTGCAGACGGTGATGCCATGGTATTGCCGACCCGTCGCCTGTTGGAAATACTGGGTCAGCTCAGGGAGGCTTTTCCGGATCTTCAGCGGGTTTCCAGCTACTGTCTGCCCCGCAACCTCGCGAAAAAGACCGTAGAAGAACTGGCTCAACTGAAGGATGCAGGCCTTGAAATTCTCTATGTCGGTATGGAATCCGGCGATGATGAAATCCTGCGCCGGGTCAACAAGGGCGAAACCTGGGAATCCACCCGCTCGGCACTGCTGAAAATCCGTGAGGCGGGTCTTACGAGCTCTGTCATGGTGCTGAATGGGCTGGGCGGAGAAAACCTTTCGCGCCAGCACGCGATCAATACCGCAACGCTCTGCAACGAGACACAGCCGGATTATCTTTCCACCCTCGTGGTCAGTTTCCCACAGGGAGAAGAACGTTTCCGGGAGGGCTTCGGAGACGATTTCGTGCCGCTGTCCCAAAAAGGGCTCTTTGAAGAGATACGCCTCTTCCTGGAGCATCTTGAGCTGGATAAGACCATCTTCCGCAGTGATCACGCTTCAAATTACCTCGTGCTGAAAGGCACGCTGGGCCGTGACAAGCAGAAAATGCTGGACCAGGTAAACCTCGCCATTACCAACCCCGGTGCAGCACCGTTGCGCGCGGAGTGGATGCGCGGGTTGTAATTCAGATGGCCGGGAGCCACCGTTATGAGCATGAATCCGGATAATCTTGCAAAGCAGGTGGAGGAAACCGTGAAGAAGGTCGGGAATCCACCCATTGATCAGTGGGACCCCGAGCTTTCCGGGGATATGGATCTTCGCATCAGCCGCGATGGTCAGTGGATCTTCAAAGGCGAGCCGCTGGCTCGAGAAGCGATTGTACGTCTGTTTTCCACCATTCTCCGCCGGGAAAGCGACGGCGAATACTACCTGGTGACGCCCGTTGAAAAGTGGCGCATCCAAGTCGAGGATGCGCCGTTGCTCGCCCATTCCCTGACCGTGACTGGAGAGAGCGACCGTCAGGTCATTTCCCTGACCACCAATGTCGGCGAAACCCTCGAGATTGGCCAGGACCATCCACTGGAAGTGACTACCTATCCGGGCTCCGATGAGCCAAGACCCGTGGTAAAGGTTCGCCATGGGGTCGAAGCGCGACTGGTAACCGCAGCCTATTACGACCTGGCGGAGCATGTTGTGGAACGGAATGAAGACGGACACCCGGTTCTTGGGGTATTCAGCCACGGAATTTTCTACAAAATCGGGCAGGGTGGTTGAAAACCCGTACCACGGCCCCAGAATTACGGTAGAAAACGCATTAGCTCAGTTGTTAAACTGTGTTTTCATACTTGTTATGAGCCTGGCTCTCTAACGAGGCCCGGTGGTCGTTAGTCCCTCTGTTCAGTCTGGCTGTTCACGATCACTTTCGATTGCCTAAATCAATTAAACAGTCATTGCGGACACGCAAGGAGATCACATGGCCCAACCTCGTGTTGTCACCATCCATTACACGCTCACCAACGATCAGGGAGAGCAGCTTGATTCCTCCCGTGTAGAAGGTCGTGAGCCTCTGTCTTACCTGGAAGGTGCACAGAACATTATCGGTGGACTGGAAAGTGCACTGAACGAAAAGAACGCAGGCGATCAGGTTAAGGTTTCTGTAGAACCTGCTGAAGGCTACGGCGAAGTTAACGAAGAGCTGATCCAGCCGGTTCCGCGTTCTGCATTTGAAGGCGTCGATACCATCGAGCCGGGCATGCAGTTCCAGGCGCAGACCCCGGGCGGCCCCCAGGTCGTTCGTGTGGTAGAAGTTGGCGACGAAACCGTCACCATCGACGCCAACCATCCGCTCGCTGGCCAGACTCTGCACTTCGACGTAGAAGTGGTAGAAGCTCGCGACGCGACTGACGAAGAGCAAGAGCACGGCCACGCTCACTAAGCTTTTCTGAAGCGCAACGAAAAACGGTTCCCTCGGGAGCCGTTTTTTTATGCCAAAAAAAACGGCCCGCGAGGGGCCGTTTTCTACCGGAATCCGGACTTACATGTTCGGATAATTCGGGCCACCGCCCCCTTCCGGAGTTACCCAGTTAATGTTCTGTGCAGGATCCTTGATGTCGCAGGTCTTGCAGTGAACACAGTTCTGGGCGTTGATCTGGAAGCGCTTTCCGCCGCCATCGTCTTTCTCGACAACTTCATAAACACCAGCCGGGCAGTAGCGCTGCGCAGGCTCATCGTATTTAGGCAGGTTGTCGCGGATCGGAAGTTCCGGATCGGTCAGTTTAAGGTGAACCGGCTGATCTTCCTCGTGGTTGGTGTTTGAAATGAACACCGAGGACAGACGATCGAAGGTCAGGGTGTTATCCGGCTTGGGATAGGTCACCTTCTTGCACTCGGCTGCCGGCTTCATGGTGGCATAATCCGGAGTGGTATCGTGGAAGGTAATCGGCAGGCTGCCGCGCAGGATGTTCTGCTCAAAGTAGGCGATGGCGCCACCGACTATATTGCCGAACTTGTGCATCGCCGGGCCGAAGTTACGCTCTGCGTATAGCTCCTTGAACAGCCAGCTGTCTTCAAATTTCTTCTGGAAGCTGCTGATCTCTTCGCCGCTCTTGCCGTCCTTCAGCGCTTCGAAAACTGCCTCGGCGCCCAACATGCCGGACTTCATGGCGGTGTGGGAGCCCTTGATCTTGGAACCGTTCAGCGTGCCCGCATCACAGCCCAGCAAGAGACCACCCGGGAAGCTCATCTTGGGCAGAGCGTTGTAGCCACCCTTGGTAATTGCACGGGCGCCGTAGGAAACGCGCTTGCCGCCTTCCAGGTGTTTTTTGATCTCCGGATGCAGCTTCAGCCGCTGAAATTCCTCAAACGGGCTCAGATGCGGGTTGCTGTAAGACAGATCGGTGATCAAGCCCACATATACCTGGCCATTCTCGAGGTGATACAGGAAAGAGCCACCGGTGGAGCCAGTTTCTTTCAGGGGCCAGCCGGTGGTATGAACTACGAGGCCCGGCTCGTGTTTGGCCGGATCAATATCCCACAGTTCCTTGATACCGATACCGTAGTGCTGCGGGTCTTTGCCTTCATCAAGCTTGAACTCGTTGATCAGGCGCTTGCCCAGGTGACCGCGGCAGCCCTCGGTGAACAGCGTGTACTTCGCGCGCAGTTCCATGCCTGGCATGTAGCCGTCTTTTTCGGAACCGTCGCGGGCCACGCCCATATCGCCGGTAATGATCCCTTTTACCTGACCGTCTTCAATAATGGTTTCGGACGCGGCAAAGCCGGGATACACCTCAACGCCAAGCTGTTCGGCCTGTTCGGCAAGCCAGCGGCACAGGTTGCCCAGGCTGATAATGTAGTTGCCATGGTTGTGCATGTTCTTGGGCACAAACGCATTCGGGATCTTGGTGGCGCTGTCCTGGTTCTTCAGCAGGAAAATGTCGTCCCGGGTAACGGGCGTGTTGAGCGGAGCGCCTTTCTCTTTCCAGTCCGGGAAGAGTTCGTTGAGGGCAGTGGGCTCGAATACGGTACCGGCCAGAATGTGGGCGCCGATCTCAGAACCTTTCTCTACAACGCATACGGTGAGTTCCTCGCCAGCTTCCTGTGCCAGTTGCATGACACGGCACGCTGCCGACAGGCCCGCCGGGCCGCCGCCGACGATCAGAACATCAAATTCCATCGATTCGCGTTCCACGTTGGTCTCCTCAAACATCTTTAATGGATATTATGTGCCCGCAGGCCAATTATTCTGGGCCGCCATCATACCGGTAAAAGTGCCTATAGACGACTGCCCCAAGCCGTTTGTCCCGACTTGCATAACCAAAAGGATACCGTATTTGAAGAATCAAACAAACGTTTGTTTGAAATTCGCCCTGTCCTTTGGCATTGTAAGAGCACACTGAAACATCGTGTGTTTTGAGTCGAAATCTAGTATCGTCTCATTGCCGTCCCCGGTCAATACCGGGGAATTGGCTGAAAGTTCAGTCCTGGCGCGTCGTTTGAGGCTATTGATTCTGCCGTGTGTTGCCTCCATTATTAGTGCGCATTGAATTTCGGCAGGCTCTGCGCGAGGACTGCAAGTCATAAACCCATCGTAGAAGAACGAGGAATCTATGAAGGTTCTGGTCGCTGTAAAACGAGTAATCGACTACAACGTAAAGGTGCGCGTCAAGCCGGACAACACCGGTGTTGACCTCGCCAACGTCAAGATGGCAATGAACCCGTTCTGCGAAATCGCGGTAGAAGAAGCCGTTCGCCTGAAAGAGAAGGGTGTTGCCAGTGAAATCGTGGTGGTATCCATTGGCCCGAAAGCCTCCCAGGAGCAGATTCGTACTGCGCTGGCGCTGGGTGCTGACCGTGGTATCCACGTCGAAACGGACGAGGAGGTTCAGTCTCTCGAAGCGGCCAAGCTGCTCAAGGCTGTTGTTGAGAAAGAAGAGCCGAAGCTGGTCATTCTTGGCAAGCAGTCCATCGATTCCGATAACAACCAGACTGGCCAGATGCTGGCCGCGCTGACCGGCATGGGTCAGGGTACTTTCGCTTCCGAAGTGGTTGTTGAGGGCGACAAGGTTAACGTAACCCGCGAGGTAGACGGTGGTCTGATGACCGTTGCTCTGAACCTGCCTGCGGTTGTCACTACCGACCTGCGTCTGAACGAGCCGCGCTACGCTTCTCTGCCGAACATCATGAAGGCGAAGAAGAAGCCGCTGGACAACATGAGCCCGGCTGATCTGGGTGTCGACATCGCTCCGCGCCTTTCCACCCTGAAGGTTGAAGCGCCTGCTTCCCGTCAGGCGGGTGTGAAAGTGGCCGACGTTGCCGAGCTGGTCGATAAACTGAAGAACGAAGCGAAGGTGATCTAAATGAGCATCCTTGTAATTGCTGAACATGACAACAGCAGCCTGAAACAGGCTACCCTGAATGTTGTAGCGGCTGCCAAGGCCATCGGCGGAGACATCGACGTACTGGTTGCCGGTGAGAACTGTGGTGCCGTTGCTGAAGCAGCTGCGAAGGCCGAAGGCGTTAACAAGGTGCTGGTTGCCGACAACGCTGCTTATGGTCACTTCCTGGGCGAAAACCTGGGTGAGCTGGTTGCCGAAGTAGGCAAGGGCTACAGCCATATTCTCGCCGCCGCTGGCACCGTGGGCAAAGACTTCATGCCGCGCGTTGCTGCGCTGCTGGACGTTGCCCAGGTTTCCGACATCATGCGCGTGGAGTCCGAAGACACCTTCGTTCGCCCGATCTACGCTGGTAACGCCATTGCCACTGTAAAATCCAGTGACAGCATCAAAGTCGTTACTGTTCGTCCGACTGCGTTCGACCCGGTTGCTGCTGAAGGTGGCTCCGCTGCCGTTGAACAGCTGGACGTTGTAAAAGACGCTGGCCTGTCCCAGTTCGTTAGCGAAGAGCTGGCCAAGTCCGACCGCCCTGATCTGGCAAGCGCCGGTATCGTGGTTTCCGGTGGTCGCGGCATGCAGAACGGTGACAACTTTAAGATGCTGGAGCAGGTAGCCGATCTGATGGGTGCTGCGGTTGGCGCATCCCGTGCTGCTGTCGATGCCGGTTTCGTGCCGAACGACATGCAGGTTGGCCAGACCGGTAAGATTGTTGCTCCGCAGCTGTACATCGCTGTGGGTATTTCCGGTGCCATCCAGCATCTGGCCGGTATGTCCGATTCCAAGGTGATCGTTGCGATCAACAAGGATGAAGAAGCACCGATCTTCCAGGTTGCTGATTATGGTCTGGTAGCGGACCTGTTCGAAGCCGTTCCGCAGCTTGAAGAAGAGCTGAAGAAAGTTCTGTAACTTTCTGCCTGGCTTGAGAAAAGGCACCTTCGGGTGCCTTTTTCTTTTGGGTGAAGCCAGAATACCTGCCATCATATCTGACCCCCACGGTTGAACCGGATATACAAACCATGACCACGATGCCGTTTGATGCCTTAGCCTGCCCACTGGACGGCTGCCCACTGGCGCCCAGCGAAAAGACCTGGCGTTGCGAGAACGGACACAGCTTCGACGTTGCCCGGCAGGGCTACGTGCATCTGTTACCCGTTCAAAAGAAACGTTCCCTGGACCCGGGTGATAGCAAGGAAATGGTCGCAGCCAGACAACGGTTTCTGAATGCAGGGTTCTACACAAAGATCGCCGAGGCTGTGAGCAATCAGGTATTGCAGTGGCTCCCGAGCGAGGGCACTGGATCGATTCTGGACGCAGGCTCTGGTGAAGGTTATTACCTTCGACACCTCGCGAGCTTGGCTGGCGCCAGAGATATCTCCATGATCGGCGTCGACATCTCCAAGTGGGCGGTTCTGGCCGCGGCCAAACAGGACAAACAGACCCGGTGGGTGGTTGGCAGCAATGCCAACCTGCCAATACTGCCGGAATCCCTGGATCTCGTGCTTTGCCTGTTCGGTTTTCCGGTTTACAGCGAGTTCGCCAGAGTGCTCAAGACTGGCGGGAAGGTGATGCAGGTGGATGCCGGTGCAGACCATCTTCGGGAACTGCGTGAAATCATTTATCCCGAACTGAAACCACCCGCAGACACTGAGATAGTTGATCCCGAGGGCTTCCGGACCCTGGATTCGACCGTGCTAAGGTTCCCGTTGAGTCTTCCGGACCAGGACAGCATCGCCGATCTCCTGGCCATGACACCCCATCTTTATCGGGCCAACTCGGAGGGCCTTGAGAAGGCTGCTTCGCTCGAATCACTGGTGGTGACAGTCGACGTGGTTCTGAAATGCCTGGAAAGGCGTTAACCCCCGAATTTCATTGACCGTCGTCGGAACCCTGAGCCTTGCCGCTCTTGCGGGAGGCGAGCCGCCTTTCTGCTTTCCCGATGATCAGGGTATCGGCGAGGATGTGCAGGGCCTTGTTGGTTGTGCGCACGGTCTTGTAGATCTGTTGACTCTTCTGGTCATGGGTGGCCCGAGCTTTGCGGGCAGTCTGCCGGAACTCTTCATCCTTCGAGAACAGATCAATCAGCCCGAAAGTCGTGTTCGAGATTGCTTTGTGCAGCTTTTCTACGGCGCTCGCGCCACCCGAAACCGAGTCCTCCAGCAACCGCGCCCGGTTCCGGACCTCGAGAAGATCCATTCTGCTTTTCTGGATGGCACTGTGCGCCGACACACGGTGGGAATTGAGAATCCGTGCTTCACGGCGACAGAGCAGCAGCTGCCAGTAGGCGATGCAGAATCCGCAAAAGGCCAATAGCAGCAACAATACGATTGCGGCCAGGTTCATGATGGGGCCCTCCAGTCACACATTGCGATCATCGATACTCAATCTGCATATCCACGTCGATTTCGCGCTCTGTCATCTCTTCCTCAAGTTCTTTCATCACTTCCTGGTACACCATTTTGCGAACCATCACGGGGAGTTTGTCGGCAAGCACTCGGGCAGAGCGTGACTCCCGCTTGGCCAGGGCAATCGGATCCAGTACCCGAAGCGTAATAACCAGCTCCGGTTCCTGCTCGGAATCTGCGATATCGTCGTTCTCCATCATTCGGGCGATCACTTTGCGCTGTTCAAGAACCTGCCAGCAGACAAAGCCGCTGAACAGGACAAGCAGGATGCTCAAGACTGTTAAAAAGGTGATCAATTCGAACCTCCGGAAATCGTTTTCTTGCTCTGCCTGCCAGTGTGCCCCAAGCAGTATGACAAACGATTGGCCGTGAAGACGGATTTACCGGTGTTGCCGGGAAAGTAGAACGAGCGCTCAAAACTGTTAACATTGGTTGCAGTTGTTCAATGAGCTACGCAGAATCAACGGGTTAAGGCCGACTATTCATACCAACAGAGGATTGTTCATGGTTTGGTTCAAGGCGTTTGCAAGTGGTTTTCTCGCAACCCTGGTGTTTCATCAGGGCCTGTTCGCACTGTTCTGGCTCGGGGGCATCGTGCCCGCAGCGCCCTTCAACCTGTCACCGGTGCCGCCGCTGGGTGTGCCCCAGGTTGTGTCATTGGCGTTCTTTGGTGGCCTTTGGGGCATGTTGTTGTGGCTGATCCTTGGGCGCCTGGCAGGGGTGAAGTTCTGGCTGGGGCATGTCATTGTAGGGGCTGTAGGTCCCACCGCAGTCGCCATGCTGGTTGTATTCCCCCTGAAAGGGCTAGATGTCTCGGCCCAGACCTGGGTGGGCGGCTTGCTCCTCAACGGTTTCTGGGGCCTGGGTGTTGCCGTATTCATGCGTCTGATGGGCGAGAAAGCGGTTGCCGGGCTTCGCTAAAATACCATTGATTCGTTATCAATTTCTGTTGTCATCACTGTTTACTAAGGAAGAGCAATGACCAAATCCGCAGAAACAGCCCATGATCTGGTGGTGTTCGGTGCCACCAGCTTCGTCGGCCAGATTCTTACCCGTTACTTGCTCGAGACCTACGGTGTAGGCCAATCGGTACAATGGGCGATTGCCGGACGCTCCGAGAGCAAGCTGAATACGCTGAAGAGTAGCCTAGGCGACAAAGCCAGGGATCTGCCGGTGATTCTTGCCGATGCCGCCGACGACGCAGCACTCAAGTCCATGTGTGAGCAGACCCGCGTGATTATATCCACGGTCGGCCCTTATGCGCTTTACGGCGAGCCGCTGGTCAAGGCTTGCGTACAGACTGGCACGGACTATTGCGATCTCACCGGCGAAGTTCAATGGATTCGCAAGATGGTGGAGCGTTACGAGGCGGAGGCGAAAACCTCCGGAGCGCGCATTGTCCACTGTTGTGGTTTCGATTCGATTCCCTCTGACATGGGCGTCTGGTTCCTGCAGAATCAGGCGGAGCAGACGTTCGGAATGCCGTGCCAGGATGTCCGCATGCGGGTCAAGACCGCCAAGGGCGAGTTCTCCGGCGGTACGGTTGCCTCCATGATGAATGTGGCGAAGGAAGCGGCGGCGGATCCGAAGCTGCGCAAGGAGCTGGCCAACCCGTTTTCCATCTGCCCGCCGGAACATCGCTCCAAGACCCGGCAGCCCAGCCTCAAGGGCGCCGAGTTTGATAAGACGTTCAACGCCTGGCTTGCTCCCTTCGTGATGGGCGCCATCAATACACGGGTGGTGCATCGCTCCAATGCCATGCAGAACGCGCGGTACGGCAAGGAATTCACCTACGATGAAGCCATGATGACCGGTCGTGGCACCAAGGGCCGGCTGGCTGCTTATGCGATCACCGGCGGCCTGGCGGCGTTCTTTACCGCCTCGGCGATCAAACCGACTCGCTGGCTGGTGGAGAAGTTTGTCCCCCAGCCGGGCGAAGGCCCAAGCCCCGAAGCCCAGAAAGCGGGGTTTTATGATCTGCGCTTTGTTGGTCGCACCGAGGACGGCAAGACCATCATCACCAAAGTGACCGGCGATCAGGATCCGGGCTACGGTTCCACCGGCAAGATGTTGGGCGAAGCGGGCATGTGCCTGGCGTTCGATAGTCCGGCGGATCAGCCGGGTGGGTTCTGGACACCGTCTTCTCTGCTGGATGGCAAGCTGATGGACAGGCTTACCAGCAAGGCGGGGCTGACGTTTGAGGTTCTCGAAACCCGCTAACCACTCAGGTAGATCACACGGTCGGTGCCCGGAAGGGCATCCGACCCGTGTGCGAGACTGACCACGGTTTTCCCTTCCAGAAGCGATTCCATCCGTTTTGCTATCCTCGACCGGGTCTCGGCATCCAGGCCAGTGAACGGCTCATCCAGTATGACCAGGGGAGCTGGGTTCAGTAACACCCGTGCCAGCGCCACTCGTCGAGCCTCGCCACCTGAGAGCCTGCTTCCGGCGCTGCCCAGCCAGGTATCGAGTTGGTCCGGTTCGGTAGCGAAGCGCTCAGCCAGTTCCATCTGCTCCAGCATGCTCCAGAGTTCCGTGTCCGAAGCCTCCGGAGAGCCCAGTAACAGGTTGGCCCGCAACGTGTCTTCAAACAGCACGGTTTTCTGGGTCAGGTAAACGCAATCCCTCCGCGCCAGGCTTCCCTGAGCAACCGGCAAAAGGCCGGCTAGCACATCGGCGAGTGAAGATTTTCCGCTGCCGGAGTGGCCCAGAATACCGATGCGTTTGCCATCCTCAATCTCAAGATTGAAGCGCGTGAACAGCGGCGCGTAACCGGCGTGCTTCACCGCAATGTTGTCTGCAAGAAGGGCGGTTTCCAGCGGCAATTCTTGCTTTTCGTTGACAGCCTGCCGTTCCTCTTCGCGGCAATCGCGGTTCAGGCGCGCCGCGGAAGCGATGGTGGCTCCGAGCTTGCCAAAGGCATCAGGCAGCATGGCATAGACCTCAGCCAGTCCGAGCAGAGCAATGGGCAGTAAAACCAGCACAGGCCCGGATAGCGTGCCCGCCTGGAACAGGGCAAAACCCGCCCAGAGCGCCAGGACCGCAGAGAGATTTACCAGCAGATGGGTTCCGGCCAGGTGCCAGCCCACGCGGGTATCCGTTTTTGCCTGCTCTGAGGTTACCTGATGGGCCTGGCGCATAAGCCAGGCAGCATGTTTACCAGTGCGACCGGCCGCAGTTAGTTCGGAGAAACCTTCAATATGTTCAATGACCGCCGTTCGCAATTCTTCCTGCCGGTCGCTTTGCCGGGCCGCAAGTTGCCAGGTTCTGAGGTAAACACCAACCGTTGCGACCGCCAGGGCAATCACAAGAAGCAGGCCTACCAGTACAGCGGTTCCAACATCAAACAGAATGGCTGCCAGCACCACCACCAGGAGGGTTACCAGGCCAGCCAGAGCCGTAGGCGCGATCAACCGGAGGTACAGGGTATCGAGGGCATCGACATCGCTGGTCAGGCGCGAGAGCCACTGGGCGCCACTCAGCTCTCCCCGGCGTACGCGCGTGGCGCGGGACAGCTGAGAGAACAGGTTCACGCGAATATCTGTAAGCAGTCTCAGAACCGTATCGTGGTTATATACCCGTTCCAGATACCGGAACACTGTTCGGGACACAGCGAAAAACCGGATAGCGCCACCGGGCACGTAAAGGTTAATAGTGGCCGCCACCCCGGCAGCCAGGAGCAATCCCACCAGCGCCGTTTTGGTAAGGAACCAGCCAGACACAGCCAACAGCGCAATGCCGGAGAGCAGGGTAGCGAGAATCAGAAAACCACCTACCACCAGGCGTCCGGGCCGCTTTAAGATCAGCTCCAGCCATGGTTTCAGCTCACGCATCCCGAACCTCCCCGCCGGAGACCAGCAGAACCCGGTTTGCCAGTGTGAGCAAGGCCTGGTGATGGGTGGAGAAGATCAGGGTCTTGCCGGCTACCGCCAGTTTGTGCAGCGCCTCCAGCACAAACACCTCACTGTCGCTGTCGAGGCCCGCGGTAGGTTCATCCAGCAGAATCAGGTCATAATCTGCCAGGAAAATACGCGCCAGGCTCAGCCGCCGGGCCTGTCCGCCGGAGAGGCCCTGGCCCTCCTCAGATACCGGGCTGTAGATGCCCTGTTGCCGGCTGTCCAGCAGGGAACCAAGGCCGACATTGCGCAGGGCGGTTTCAATGGCAATATCGGAGGCATCTGGCGTAGTCAGTCTGAGGTTATCGGCCCAGGTACCCTGAACCAGGAAGCCTTTCTGCCCCAGCCAGCCGAACCGGAAACTTCCCGCTGATTCGCCAAACAGGTGGAGCTCACCGGTATCCGGTGCCATAAAACCGGCCAGCAGATGCAGCAGGGTAGACTTGCCGCCGCCCGAGGGGCCGGTGAGGGCAATCACTTCGCCTTTTTGGATGGTCAGCGCCAGATCCTGAATCACGGGCTGATCCGACCGAAAGCGTTTGCTGACGGACCGCAACTCGATGCGATCATCCGCGCCCGCCACCGGTTTGCTATCCGTAGACGTGTCGAAGTGCGCTGGCGAACCAAGCCGTTCAAGAATTTCTGTGCCCGCGCCCATGGCCGCGGCGCGATCGTGATAATGCTGTGACAGCGTCCGTAAGGGCTGGAAGAACTCCGGGGCCAGCAACAGAATCAATAGCCCGGAAAACAGCGTGAGATCTTCGGACGGGCCATAGGTGATGTAGCCCAGCAAACCAAAACCGATGTAAATGGCGATAACGGCAATGGCCACTGAGGCAAAGAACTCCAGGACCGCGGACGAGAGAAACGCAATCCGCAGTGTTTTCATGGTAACGCGCCGATAGTGATCGGACCGTTTGCGAATGAGTTCTGCAGCGCCCGTCGTCTGGCCAAACAATTGGAGGGTGGTTAGCCCGCGCACCTTGTCCAGAAACTGCCCGGAGAGCCGGCTGATGGTCTCGAAGTGCTGCTGGTTTAGCTTTTCCGCGCCCATGCCCACCAGCGCCATGAACAGCGGAATCAGCGGTGCAGACAACAGCAGGAAAATACCGGCCAGCCAGTCCAGCCAGAACACGAGAACGAGGATCAGCAGGGGCACGATCATCGACAGCGTCATTTGCGGCAGAAAACGGGCGAAATAACCGTGCAGTGCTTCCACGTGGTCAATCCATTCCCGGGCAAGGGTGCCTGCGGAGAATTGGCCCAGCTCTACCGGGCCGTTGGCCTGCCAGTGTTTGTGGAGCTGGCGCCTGGCATCCCGCCGTACCTGTTCGCTGCAACGGGCAGCAAAACGCGTCTGAAAGCCCTGGCCAAGTGCCCGAACCGCCAGTGCGAGAATGAGCCCAAGGAAGAGGGGAGTGAGGTCCGCAATAGGGACCTCGTCAATCACGCCCAGATGAATTATCCGGGCCAACAAAACCATCTGGATGATGGTCGCTATGCCGGCCACTGTGCCCGCTGCAACAGCACTGCGGATCCAGAGGCGATTGCCGAGGGCAAGCTGCGCGAGCCAGCCTTTGACGGCTTTCTGGTCAGTGGCGGGGGAATCTCCCCCGCCATCATTGGCCAGTGACTCCGCCACTCAGTGGTATCCCTCTCCGGCGCGCACCTTGCCGCGGAAGACCCAATAGGTCCAGGCAGTGTAGGCCAGAACAATCGGGATCACGAACAGCAGGCCCAACAACAGGAACAGCTGGGATTCGTAGGCAGACGCCGCTTCCCAGAGGGTATATTCCGGCGGTACAACGTAAGGCCAGCGGCTGACAACCAGGCCCAGATAGGTGGTGATGAACAGCCCCATGGTAGCCACGAACGGCATGCCGTCTTTCCGATCACGAACCGCTCGGTAAATCTGGATGGCGCACAGCAAAGTCAGTACCGGCAGAATCCAGATGATGGTCAGGTTGGAAAACCAGCGCTCACGAACCATGTCATCCACAAAGGGTGTCCAGACACCGATGATGCCAAAGACTACAAGAACCGCGAGGAGCAAGGGCAGGGTGATCTTATAGGCCCACTGTTGCAGGTAGCCCTCGGTTTTCATGATCAGCCAGGTAGAACCCAACAGGGCGTAGCCCGCCAACATGCCCAGGCCTGTCAGCACCGTGAACGGCGTGAGCCAGTCCAATGCGCCACCTACAAAAACGCCGTTGGCGGTTTCGAAACCCTGGATATAGGCGCCGACGACAGCGCCCTGAGCGAAAGACGCAACGGTTGAACCGCCTGCAAAGGCCCAGTTCCAGAGATACCGCGAGGTGCGGGCCTTGAACCGGAATTCAAACGCCACGCCCCGGAAGATCAGCCCGGCCAGCAGCAGGAACACCCCAATGTACAGAGCCGGCAGGAAGATGGAATACACCATAGGGAAAGCCGCCAGAAGACCGGCGCCACCGAGCACCAGCCAGGTTTCATTGCCGTCCCACACCGGGGCCACCGAATTCATCATGGTGTCGCGGGCTTCCTCGTTCGGAGCAAAGGGGAAGAGAATGCCCACGCCCAGGTCGAACCCGTCCATCAACACATACATGATGATGCCGAAGCCGATAATGAATGCCCAGATAAGAGGCAGATCAAACAGTTCCATAATCAGTGACCTCCCTGGTTGACGGGCTTGGCAGTACCAACAGTATCGTCAGAATTGTGGTCAATTTCGAAAGGCACGTGTGCAGCGGAGAACGGACGCTTGGGTCGATCTGCCTCGTGTTCGTCCTCATCACGGTCTTCAAGACCGACATACAACACACGCATGAGGTAGTAGACACCGGCAGAAAACACCAGAGCGTACACCACGACATAGCCGATAAGTGTGAACAGAGCCATACCACCGGTCAGTGACGGGGTCAGGGCCTCGGCCTGGGTCATCTGGCCGTACACCAGCCAGGGCGCCCGACCTACCTCGGTCACGAACCAGCCGGTCAGCACTGCAAAGAAAGGTGCAATGCTCATAAAGCGCATACCCTGAAGGAACCAGTTGGTGCGCCAGTATCTACCGCCCGCACGCAGAACCAGGCCGGTAACCGCGAAGGCGATCATCAGAAGGCCAATGCCCACCATGATACGGAACGACCAGAACACGATTGCGACGGGTGGTTGCTCGTCAACAGGAACCGCGCTTACACCCGGCACTTCACCGTCCCATTCGTGGGTGAGAATGAAACTGGCCAGACTGGGAATGCCAATCTCAAACAGGTTGCGCTGGTTTTCCTGATCGGGAATGGCAAATAGCAACAACGGCACGTTACGGGAGGTTTCCCAGTTACCTTCCATGGCCGCGACTTTGGTCGGCTGGTGCTCAAGAGTGTTCAGGCCGTGGAAATCCCCCAGAACTGCCTGGGCAGGCGCAATGAACAGCAACAGCCACAGGCACATGGAGAGGGCTTTTTTGTTCGCCTCAACCTCGCGACCGCGTAGCAGATACCACGCACTTACGCCCGCCACCACAAAGCCGCCGGTCAGGAAGGACGCCAGCGCCATATGAGCGAACCGGTAAGGGAAGGAGGGGTTGAAGATCGCCTCGCTCCAGGAAGTCACGTAGAAGACGCCATCGCGGAGCTCGGTGCCCGCCGGAGTCTGCATCCAGCTATTGGCCGAGAGAATCCAGAAGGAGGAAATAAAGGTTCCCGTCGCAACCATGATGGCGGCAAACAGATGAACGCCCGCCGGCACCTTATCCCGACCGAAGAGCAGCACCCCGAGGAACGCTGCTTCAAGGAAGAACGCGGTTACGACCTCATAACTCAAAACAGGACCAAGGAAATTGGCAGAGGCCTGGGCAAAGTTACTCCAGTTGGTACCGAACTGGAACGACATCACAATACCCGACACCACCCCCATGCCGAAGACCACGGCGAACACTTTGGTCCAGAACGCAGAAAGCTTTATCCAGATCGGATTCTCGGTTTTGAAGGCCAGGCCCTCGAGTACCGCGATATAGGAAGCAAGGCCGATGGTAAACACCGGAAAAATGGCGTGAAATGACACCACGAACGCGAACTGGATTCGCGATAAAATGAGAGGATCAAGTTCCATGGGAACCCTCCGGTAACGGTCACATCATAACAAACGGGCCCAGCGAACCCGTTCAGCCGCTGCCTTAGCTCTGTTTGTTATATTGTTATTACCGGCAGATGGTTACTATGCTACTAAACATAGTAGCAAATCCGATAGGGCGGATTGTCGCACCCCTTGATTTATAACAACTATGGGGAAACAAATGAGCTTTTACGAAGACAGGATTCTCCCCCACATCATAGACCGCGCCTGCTCAATGGGCCAGGTGATGAAGCTGCGTAGCCAGGTGGTCCCCCACGCCAAAGGGGTGGTTCTGGAAGTGGGCATGGGCTCGGCCATCAACATGGAGTTCTACAGTGCCGAACACGTTGACATGGTGTACGGCCTGGAACCCTCAGAGGGCATGCGACGCAAGGCCCAGCCGAATCTCGCAAGATCCCCCATCAAAGTTGAATGGCTGGACCTGCCAGGGGAAAAAATTCCACTGGAAGACCACTCCGTCGACACCGTATTGCTAACCTTCACCCTGTGCACCATTCCCGACTGGCTTGCAGCCCTCCAACAAATGTGGCGGGTACTCAAACCGGGCGGTGAGCTGCTGTTCCTGGAACACGGTGAATCCCCCCACGAAGGCACCCGCAAATGGCAACACCGCATTACCCCCGGCTGGAAGAAGCTGGCCGGCGGCTGCCACCTGAACCGAAACATCGCCGGCCTGATACGACACGCCGGCTTCGAAATCCAGGAACTGGAGAACCTCTACATCCCCAAGGCACCCAAAATCGCCGGATACATCTACAAGGGCAGGGCAACCAAGCCCCAAGCGGCCAGCCCGGCCGCCTGAGGGCGAGGGCAGAATCCGAATTGCGTTACCCCACGCAGACTTATACAATTCTGCCCGTCAAAACCTCCCCCGAATGCTCCGGTGGTGAAATTGGTAGACACAAGAGACTTAAAATCTCTCGACCTCAGGGTCGTGCCGGTTCGATTCCGGCCCGGAGCACCAATAAAACCAGTGTCTTATTAGATATCTCCGAGTTAAACGCCTGAGCATTAACTTCCGTGTAGACGCAATGTAGACACTTGTTCGGCGGCTTCATATCTATGAAGGCGTACCTCCTTTACTGCTTAACCTCCCAGTATGTAACCTCCCGTGGTACGAACTTAAAAATTGACGCGGTGCTCGGGTAGAAGTTGAAGAACTTACAATTGGTGCGGACTTTTCTGACTGCGATCTATAATGCTACCGGCCCATGGGAGGGGTTATGTCAGGATGGCATGTGACGGCTAACGACATTCGGCGTTGGACGGAAACACAAAAACGGCAAGCTGAAGCTACTTTACCAGACCTCGTAAAAAGGTTGGCCCTGGCTTCATGCAACCCAATCAAAATTGACTTTCCGTCTGGCGATAACGTCGCAGTTGGCGGATGGGATGGGCTATTGTACGTTGAGGATGGCACTCGCTTCGTTCCTTCTGGGTGGTCAGGTTGGGAATTCGGTACAAATAGCGCTGTAAAAAAGAAAGCGGATTCTGATTATTCGAAGCGCACCAAGAATCCTGATCCTATAATCCCGGAAGAATCCACGTTCGTCTTTGTCAGCTCCCGCTTGTGGACTAAAAGGGATGGATGGGCAAGGACCAAGGAGGCCTCAAAAAAGTGGAAAAATGTTCGAGGCTTAAATGCAGAATCTTTAGCTGAATGGCTTGAGGAATGTCCAGCCGTTCATAGGTGGTTTTCTGAGTTATTGGGTAAAAGATCTTTCTCAGTCTGGGATATCGAAGAAGCGTGGTCCGAATTTTCCAATAAAACCAGAAGAAGATTGACCTCTGACTTTCTGACGCATGGGCGAGAAAATGAATCACGAAAACTACTTGATTTAATTAGTGGCGAAGCGGACGTACACCGTGTGAAAGCCACTTCTATAAATGAATCCTACGGATTTATCCTTTCGGTTTTATCTACCATCGACTGGGCAATTTCTCGATGCTTAGTGATAAAGTCCCAAGAGTCATGGGATTTAATGTCAACCAAACATGAGTCGCTCATATTGATCCCTATAGGATTTATCCCAACGGGTTTAGGTTTGGCGGTACAAAATAACAATCATATTCTATTGCCGATTGACGAAAAAGAAAATGCCAGTGAGGCGCTCAAATTGGCTCGGCAGCCTAGACTTGAGCGAGAGGCTGGGTTCAGGAAGCTTGGATTAAGCCAAGATCAATCTTCTGTGCTCTTTCAGGATACCAAAGGTTTCTTTGATCCCCTATTAAGGCATCAACTAATGGAGCCTATAGATTATATTAAACCCTCCTGGCCTGACTCTTTTTCAAATGATGTATTATTTGCGATTTTGTTCGCTACCGAGTGGAATGAAAATAACGAAAATGATCGTGAAATTCTTTCTAAGCTTTCCGGTCTTCCTTATAACGATCTGCAAGAAATTCTTATCAATCTTTCAAAAGTTGATGATCCACCTATCAGACAAGTTGGAGAAGTTTGGCAGGTAATCTCTAAATTTGATTTTTGGCTATTGATTTCCTTTAAGCTGGCGAAGCGATATCTAATGAAATTGGGCGAGATAGTTGCTTTGGTTTTGTCTGATGTTGACCCTTCTTATAGCATGCCTTCCGAGGAACGTTACATGGCATCGATAAAAGGTGCTATCCCAAAATTCTCTGGCATCCTCAAACGAGGTCTGTCTGATTCACTTGCATTGGTTTCCACGTTTGCGGATGGAGGTTCAAACCAACTCGAAGGTTTAAGTGCTTCCTCAGAAGTGCGCAACTGGATAAGAGACCTCTTCTTCACGCATAATAGCGCGGAATTATGGTATTCATTAGGGAGTTGCACACAGCCAATCGCAGAGGCCGCCCCCCATGAGTTTATAAGCGCAGTTGAGCAAGCTACGTCCGGATGCCAACCAATAATTCTGGGCTTGTTCGAAGCGGAGGGCGATGGCGTTTTTGGCGGTTGTTATCATTCGGATTTGCTTTGGGCACTGGAACTGATTTCGTGGAATAAAAAATATCTTGCTAGAGTGTCCTTGTGCCTTGCTAGTTCCCATCCATAAACAGGCGTTTTTCAATATTCACACTTGGCGAGGCCGGCCACGGAACCACACCTCACCCTCGCTTCACACACTTCAGGACCACGGGGGGGCAAATTCGCCGTCCGAG
>Ga0189288_10034_pt1 | contig 218960 bp, 210 predicted proteins | sample UW105minimetaG_FD_130316 | JGI IMG/M metagenome (GOLD analysis project Ga0189288, IMG submission 130316) | Marine microbial communities from the Costa Rica Dome - UW105 mini metaG | ecosystem: Environmental > Aquatic > Marine > Oceanic > Photic zone | place: Costa Rica: the Eastern Pacific... | reverse complement strand
CAAAAACAGAGCAAAGGCCAAAACCAAGGTGAACAATCACACCACATCCCCACTTATCCACAGACTCACAACAAAAGACTCACCAAAGACTCACAACAGCAGCACCCACCAGCAGCAAAAAAACAACGTCGGTAACACGTCAGTATCACGACTGTATCGCAACGGTGCAGAAAGAACGGCAGAACGAGTGACGGTTCAAGAGAGTGGAGAAACAGGGCGGGCCTTCTCGACACCAAGCAACGCCGCAGGCTGTTCGGGTTAGGACGCTGGAAACACCCGTTCGAACTCCGTCCGTAAATGTGCCAATTGCGTCTGCCACGGACCCTCTGGGGCGTTTTGCACCGCTTGCAAAGCGGACCACAGCTCCATCCATCCCAACACAGCCGCGGAACCGGACAAACGATGGGCCTCTTCCCGGTCGGCTTCAGCCAGCGGAACTGAGGGATCTTTCCCCGCCAAGAAGCGCACAATTTCATCCTGCGTCTCTTGCATCGCTGCTGTGTAACGCTCGAGACCAAAGCGTTTCAGAAACTCCGGTTCTTCCTGGGGCGCAGCGACCGTCTCTGTCCCGTCAGGCAAAAGATCAAACACCTGAACAAGGGTGCTGTGGATCGCGTGCCCCCGCACAGGTTTCATCACCAGGCTCTGGAAGTCCTGCGCCAGAATCGCTGTGTGATCTGTGGGGGAGGCATGGGCTGTCACCGCGACGGCGGGCGTGTTTTGATTGCGCGCCGCGCCGGACCGAATCCGTTTGAGTGTTTCTATGCCGTCGATGCCCGGCATGCTGATGTCCAGAAGCAGGACGTCAAAGCCCGCCTCCTCACAGGCCTCAATCGCCTCATAGCCATTGCCGGCTTCTTGTGCAGTGCCGCCGAGTTGCTGGACGATGTCCACAAGGATGTCCCGGTTGATCTGGTTGTCATCCACGACCAGCGCCTGAAAGCCTTGCGGCAGGTTTGGCAGGACCTGCACATCTCGTGGCATTTGTGTGTCCGGCGTATCCGCAACACTTGGCAACGGCAGGCGGAAAGTAAACAGACTGCCCTCCCCCAAGAGACTATCGGCCTCCAGCTCCCCGCCATTGCGTGCGACCAGGCGCTTTGTGATCGCCAGCCCCAATCCAGTGCCAGAATGCTCGCGATCAAAGGCGGTGTCGATTGTGACAAACTCTTCAAATATCCGGCTGAGGTTTTCCGGGGCAATCCCTACGCCGGTATCGGCCACCCGAAACTCCACAACCTCGCCACCAGCCAGCCGCTCCACCTCAATCGTGACCGCGCCGTCGCGCGTGAACTTCACCGCATTGCCCGCGAGGTTGACCATACAGCGCTGCAAAGCACCGCGATCCCCAAGCACGGTCTGCAAATCCGATGTCAGGAAATCCACGGTGAGCACTGTGTCATGTTGGGAAGCATTGCTTTGCAGGCTGTCCACCACATCCTGGACCAAATCCGTGAGGTTGAACGGTGCCCGTTTGGGAACAGCTGAGTCTGAGGTCAGCGCAGAGAGGTCCAGCACATCGTTCACATGCGACAGCAGCAACTCCCCAGAAATTCCAATAGACGCCAAATGTCGTTTTTGCGCGTCACTGAGGGCGGAGCGGTCAATCAATTCGAGTGACCCGAGAATACCATTGAGAGGCGTTCGCATCTCGTGGCTCATGACCGTGAGAAGGTTGGATTTGGCCTTCTCGCCGACCTGTGCCTTTTCAAGAGCCTCCTTTAGGTCCTCTTCGGCTTTCAGTTCACTGGTGATATCACGCAGGAAAGAGACAAACACGGTTTCCCCACTGGCCTCTGACAAAGAAATGGACAGCTCCACCGGGAAAACCTCACCGCCGTTGCGCATACCTTGCAAACGCAACCGTCCGGCGCCGATCACCTTCTTGTTTCCGGTCTCAAGGAAGCGCTTCAAGCCTGCACGATGGGCGGCACGCAGTTCTTCTGGGACAATGAGATCCGCCATATCTGCGCCAATGACATCTTCACGGGCATAGCCAAAGACCGTTTCTGCGGCACCGTTGAATTCCACAATCCGCCCATGCCGATCCACCACCAAAACGGCGTCCAGGGAGGAGGACACTGCAGCCTCAAACCGCGCGCGGGCCTGTTCACTTTTGCGGGAGGCCCGCTGACCAAGCCGGAACAATTGGATCAAACTGGCCAACGCCAGAAAAAGCACCGCAATCAGCGTGGTCAGCCCATAGGCCAATCGCTGCAACGTCAAGGCGAGCCGATTGCGGTCTGCCGTTTCCTGGGTCGTAAAGTGATCCACGCCCGCCAAGGCCAGAGACCTTACTTGAGGGCGCAAAGTATCAATTTCCGCGCGTATGGTGGGCAGATCGGCGAGCAAAGCGTCATCCGGTCCATCGATACGCGGGATGCTTCTGTCTAAAAACGCGGTGGCAGCAGAGGTGCTTTGAGCAATTGTTGGTTCCGTGCTCATCGGCACAAAAAACGCACTTTGCCGCACCGTGGTGACGCGGCTGTAGAAGATGTCAAAACGTTTTCGGACCTCGCCCAGCGCCGATGTTCCATCCGCCTGCGCCGACAACACCGCATTTTGCAGGCGGAGCAGCTCCACTTCCAACTGCGACATGGTCCAGCTGACATCATCGTTCTGCGCGGTGGAAATTACCCTCAGGTCGGCGAACACCGTACGCCCCAAGCCACCAACCAAAAGCAAGCTTGCCAGAAGCAAGCCTGCGAAGAGGACAAATGGCCATCTGCCATTCATAAGAAAGTGCCGGACGCGCGGGATGGGGACCTCAAGTTACTCATTGGCAACCACTTCAATGCGATCAAGCTGCCAGATGCTGCGGGAATAATACTCTTCTGTTTTATAGGCATCGTTGCCTGCGAATGGGTAAACGATCCACAATGGCCCCTTGTCACGCAAGGACATTCTTTCGCCATTGCGCAGGTAAGCGATGATCGGGCCATTCTCTACCGCATCGGACGTCGGGATCGTGACCGTGTAATCGTTGGCCGCAGTGGCCAAGAGGTTCCCGTCACTGGCCCCGACATGAGAGAGTAGCGCGGCCAGAGAGACGCCTTCAAACACCTGCGTGCCTTCCGTCCAAATGGTGTCAGTTTCAAACTGCACCAAAGGCAATGCGCGCAGATCACTTTCCTCAAAGTGCCATTTCGGACCAACGGCTGTTTCCGAGACATCTCCAGTCACCGTCAGAACGGTGTCAGCCATCGCCTGAGAGGCCACCATGGCGAGCAGAATAATGCCAGTGAGAAAACTTGGTGTGGTGGGGGCGGCGAGCAGTTTTTTAAAACGTTGCATGGGACACTCCGAATGATGCGTTGTGGTGTCTCTTTGTGCCATGCAGCTGTTCGGCACGTGTGTGGGCATCGGGCTAGACCACTAACCTTTGGTATAGTTTTTGTGACCCTTCGCCGCCGCGGAGTCATCTGATGCACCGTCAGGTTTTGAGCAAACTATGCGAATTTACCTAGAGTTATCCTGTTGATGCCAAGATCGGCACGTCAGGGCATATGGCGAAAAGGAGTTTGGTATGTCGCAAGGTTTGCAACAAAGTCAGGGTGTCACGACTGGTTTAAACGCGCAGGGCCTCGTAGGGTCCTCACAGACCCCAAGAGTAGGACGTCCTGTTTCTATGCGTATTTTGTTAGCTGATGATCACGGGATGGTCCGTGAAACCATCTCCGCCTACCTCACCTCCGAAGGCCGGGCCGCGGTTGTGGCCGCATCGGATTACTTTGAAGCCATGAAGCTGTTGGAGCTCAAAGGGCCGTTTGACCTGGTGCTTCTGGATTTCAGCATGCCGGGCATGAACGGGCTACAAGGCCTGATCGACGCGGTGGCAACACACCCCGATCAGGCCTTTGCTATTGTCAGCGGCACTGCCCCCAATAAGGTTGCACAAGACGCGCTGGAGGCTGGCGCGATCGGCTTTTTGCCCAAAACCATGGGCGCGAAGTCCTTGGTGAACGCCGTGCGCTTCATGATCGCCGGAGAAACTTTCGTGCCGGCCAGCGTGCTTGCCGCTGGAGGAGAAGCCGAAGAAAGCGATTTTGAGAAACAGTTGAGCCAACGGGAGAAGCAGGTGCTCACCGGTCTCTGCAAGGGTCTGTCGAACAAAGAAATCGCACGGGACCTTGATTTGCAGGAAGTGACCATCAAGCTACACGTGCGCACCTTGTGTAAAAAGCTGAACGCCAAAAACCGCACGCAGGCGGCATTGATCGCGAAAGAGGCTGGCTTTGAATAAGCCCGCCTCTGTCATTATCACTCAGAACACGAAGCTGTCGTAGAGAGTGACCAGCTGATCCGCCGCATCTTCCAGCAGCAGCGTGGTGCTGTTGCCCAGTTGCACAGACACGTCGTCACCGACGGTTGTGACGTTGCTTGCGAACCACGCGAGATACTCACTTTCACTGCCGCCAAGATCTAGACGGCGGAGGTCCAGTCGGTCGCCTTCTGCGGTTGAGAAATCAAGGATGCTGTCTTGTGAGCCGTCCAAATCGTCGCTGCGGAAAATGAAGGTATCCGCACCGCTGCCGCCAGAGGCCACATCATTGCCCGCCCCCAGATAAAGTCTGTCTGAGGCCGCACCGCCATCCAGCGTATCGTTCCCCGACGCACCGCTGAGATAGTCGCGCCCGTCACCGCCGGACAGAACGTCATTGCCACGATCCCCTCGGAGGCTGTCATTGCCTGCACCACCGGTCAGCACGTCGTCATCGACGCCGCCGCGCAGGTTGTCGTCCCCTGACCCGCCAGCGAGTATGTCATCACCGGGACCGCCCGACAGCCTATCATTGCCGTCGCCCCCGTTGAGCACATCGTTGCCAGACCCGCCGACCAAGTCATCCACATCGGCGCCACCATCCAGTGTGTCGTTGCCGCTGCCGCCAGCCAATTGGTCCGCCCCCTCGCCACCTGACAGGCTGTCATCGCCAGAACCGCCTTCCAACTGATCCGTACCAGCATCGCCAGATAGATCGTCATCGCCAGTTCCGCCGTGCAGTACATCGTCGCCGGTGCCACCAGACAGCACATCATCCTGAGAGCCACCAGACAGGGTATCCGCACCCGCGCTGCCAAAGAGCACGTCAGAGCCGGTGCCGCCGTTTAGCAAGTCAGAGGCATCGCCCCCATCCAGCGTATCGTGCCCCGCAGAGCCCTCCAGCGTGTCATTTCCAGCGCCCCCCAGCAACAGGTCGTCATTCTCCGGCAAAAGGTTTCCAAATGGGTCATAGCGCAGCCCATCACTGTCGTAGGTTGAAACCATTGTACTGGTGCTATCTGGTCCGGCACCGCCGTGCAGATAGTCATCACCTTCCCCGCCAAGAAGCGTATCACCAAGACCACCGCCAATCAGGTCGTCTTCGCCAATTCCACCTTCCAACGTGTCATTGCCCCCGTTGCCTTCCAGCACGTCGTCGTAAGTCAGCTCCCCTTCAGTGGTCGCAACCAGGCTGAGATCCCGGATCAGAACCGAGGATGACAGATCCACCTCAACAAAGGGACTTTCTGCGGTTGGATCTGCGGCACCATCGTTGGAATAGGAGCCGGGCGCATCGGTCAGCAGCACCAGGCTGGCCTCACCTGAGTCCGGGTCAATCACCACCTGATAAATGCCACCGCTGTTGCCTGTGGCGTTGTTCATATCGTGGTCGCCGTTATTGCCCCCGACAAATAGATTGCCGTCCGCATCCATAATCGCGGCGCCAAAAGTCACAGCCGGGACACCATCAAGGGTCACACCATCAACCACAGTCGAGGTCACAGGCACCAAGGTGAATTCCGGCGCGCCGCTGGAAATATCGACGACCAGCAAAATGGTGTCTTCGCCTTCTGCGGGTGGACGCGCCATGCCGTAAAAGCATTGTGTATTGGCATCAAAGGCCACGTCATACACGCGGTGGGTCACAAGGGCACTGGGAAGCCTATGCACCGTCACTTCGGGATTGCCATTTGCATCGAGCGAGTCGACGTCAATCACAGCAATGCGATCCATACTGGAGTGGAAAGACCACAGGTTGCCCTGATCGTCAAAATCTCCTGTCCAAGCGCGATAGGGCGTTTCACCAATCCGGTAGCTGTTGCCTTCGGCATCCAACATGATCAGGTCGGACGGCGCCACCGCATTACCAAGACTGTCAACGCCTGTGCCAACGGCAATTGCGTAAAGCAAGTCATCTTCGGCATTGTAGCCCATGGAATTGACGTTCACGGTGCCCGCCGCACCCGCGACTTCATAAGTCTGCGTCTCCACGTCAAAAACGTGCAGAGTACCGTTGAGCACTTGATAGAGATTTGCCTGACCATCGGCAAAAGCGGCCACTTCCACCGTCTGCCCGCCGATTTCCACGTCGCGCGCATAGTGAAAAATTGGGCCGGACGTATCGATGACCGGACCAGAGTTGGGTCCGTCCAAGGATCTCAACGTTATTTCCGTTTCCCCTCCCGTGGCAGTGAAGCTGGTTTCAAACGCATTGTAAGCACCGCTTTCTGTCGAATAGGTGCCCACCACTGCGCCATTGATCACAACTTCCACGGTGGCACCCGGTTGCCCCGCCGCAAAGTTGGCTGCCAAATCAAAGGAGAGGTTATACACGCCGCCTGCTTCGGTGGCGATGGTTTGGCTCATTTGTTGATGGCCACCATCCAACGCCGACACGGTCCAGTTTCCGCTATTGGCGTAGTCGGTAAAACCGGTGGCCCCGCTGGTGCCCTCCAAAAGGTTTGCATTTTCGTAGTCACCGTACAGGGCATCATTGCCCCCACCGCCGGTTAAAGTGTCATCGCCAGACAGACCAATGATGCTGTCCGCGTCCCCCGCCCCTTCCAAAACATCGGACAGACCGGTTCCCGTGATTAGATTCAAATTACTCGTCGGCATAACGTTTCCTCATCTGTATCTGAAAAAGGCAAAGGCTGGGGTCACCAGCCGATACCGTTGATCGCGACGTCCTGTGGAGCGGCTTCAAAGAGACGCACGACATCCACCACCGGCACGTGTTTGTTGCGACGCACGGCGGCGCGGTAGGTGTCGCTGGCATGGCAGACAATGACCACGTCCGCCTCTTCCATGACGCTGTCCACGTCCTCCCGCAGCATGTCGGTCAAACCCTTCGCCAGCGTCGCCAAACCTTGGCTGCCGTATTTGGTGTAGCTGGCCAATCCGTCCAGCGGCGTGTCCTTGGTTACGGCTTCATCATGCGCCACCAGCTCTACGCCCTGGCTCTGCAAGGTTGCCATCGCTTCTAGAATGGGGCTTTCGCGCAGGTCATCCGTACCAGGTTTGAACGCCAGCCCCAGAATACCAACCCGCTTGGCACCGGTTTTCTGCACCATCTCCACGGCCTGCTGAATCTGTTCAGCATTGGACCGCTCCAACGCGCCGATCATAGGCAGATCAACCCCCAGTGTGCTGGCCACATGCTGTACCGCGCGCACCTCTTTGGGCAGGCAAGAGCCACCGTAGGCAAAGCCAGGCTTCAGGTAATAGGAGGACAGGTTCAACTTCTGGTCTTGCGTGAAGATGTCCATCACCGCGTGGCTGTCGACCCCGAGAGGTTTACACAGACGCCCCACTTCATTGGCAAAGCAAACCTTGGTGGCGTGCCACACGTTGTCGACATATTTGATGGTTTCCGCCACTTCGATGGTGGTCAGGATCGGCTTGTCATCCACAGGCGCATAGATGCGACGCATGATTTCGGCCGTGGCGAAATCCGTGGTGCCGATCACCGTTTTGGGCGGGTTGTGGAAATCATCAATCGCCACCCCTTCGCGCAGGAACTCTGGATTGAAACAGATGCCGAAATCACGCCCCACCACTTTGCCGGAAACCGCTTCCAAAATGGGGGCCATGACTTTCATCGTGGTGCCGGGAGGAATGGAACAGCGCATGGCAAAGACATGAAAGCCTTCCTTGTCACGCAGGCCCTGAGCCATCGCATCGGACGCCATCTTGATGAAATTGTAGTCACACCCGCCATCAGCCGCCGTTGGTGTGCCGACAGATACAAAGGTCACATCCGTATCCATCACCGCCTGACGCAGATCATCCGTGGCGCTGATCAAACCATCTTCGACACCCTGCGTCAGGGTCTCGGTAAGCTGGTCTTCGTGAATGGGGCTTTGACCGCGTCCGATCTGCGCCACTTTGGTCTGGTCGAGGTCCACACCAATCACCCGGTGTCCCAAAGATGCCAGGCACGCGGTGGAAACGGCACCAACATAGCCAAGACCAACAACACTGATACTGGATTTTTGGACTGGGGACGGGACAACGATCTCTACGTCCTGCGGCAAAAACTTACGGTATTCCACGACAATGTCCTCCTGATTGAGACCACTGTAGGATGATGATTTAAGTAAAATTTTCGGATTTTGGTCAGCGAGCGCACCCTGAGGGTCAGGCACCTATCCTTTCGAGAATCCCGCATTTCAACTGCAAAAACGACAAAACCTGCATGGGGGACCATGCAGGTTTGCCGCGTCCGGCGTACTGGGTGAGCTATGAAGTCCGACGGACGATCCGGGGGGGGATCAGGCCACCTCAGCGCGGTCGTAGATGTCTTCGTAGCGAATGATATCGTCTTCGCCGAGGTAACAACCGGACTGCACCTCGATCAGATGCAGAGGCAGTTTGCCGGGGTTTTCCAACCGGTGTACCGCGCCGAGCGGAATGTAGGTGCTTTCGTTTTCCGTGAGCAGTTTGATGTCTTCATTGACCGTCACCTTGGCAGAGCCACTGACCACCACCCAATGTTCCGCGCGATGCACGTGGCTCTGCAATGACAGCTTGGCACCTGGCTCAACCATGATCCGCTTTACTTGAAACCGATCCCCCAAAGAGAGGGTTTCATAGTAGCCCCACGGGCGGTAGCAACGTTTGAAGCCATCGGCTTGCATGGCCCCCTCGGCCCGCAGCGTTTCCACCACTTGGCCGACATTGGCACTTTCGGAGCGGTCGGCGATCAGAATGCCATCGTCAGTCGCCACCGCCATGATGTTTTTCAAGCCCAGCCCCACGAGCTTCACATCCGGGTTTTCGGACTTCAGCAAACTGCCTTCACAGTCAATGGCGGTGGCATTGCCGGCGGTCACTGTGTCTTGGCTGTTTGGCACGCCAATATCCTTGAGCGCTTGCCAGCTACCCAGATCAGACCAACCGCAGGTGAGCGGCAGTGCCGCACATTGCTGAATGTTCTCCATGATCGCGTGATCAAAGGAGATATCCGCGCAACGTTTGTAGGCCTCGGCGTCCAGACGAGTGAACCCGAGATCTTCCCCGCCCAGCGCCATCGCCGCCTCTGCAGGACCAATCAAGTCAGGCGCGTGGGTTTCAAAGGCTTTCAGAACCGTATCCACGCGGAACAGGAACATGCCTGAATTCCACAGCCAGTTGCCTTCCTCCAGCATCGCGGCGGCGGTGTCCTCATCAGGTTTTTCTGCAAACTGAGAGATCATCAAGGCGTCATCATTGCCGCCCTCGACACGCAAATATCCAAAGCCCGTTGCAGGGTAATCCGGCTTGATACCCAAGGTCACGATCAGACCTTTTTGTGCCACCCGCGTCGCCTTCGCAATCACCTGGCGGAAAGTGCGATCGTCGGTAATCTGATGGTCGCTGGGCACCACGAGCAGCACCTTGTCCGGCGTGTCCTTGTGTACCAATGCAGCCGTCAAAACGGCTGGCGCAGTGTTGCGACCCTCTGGTTCCACAATCAATGCACCGCAGGTGGCCTGCATCTCTGTCATCTGTTTCTGCGCAATGAAGCGGTAGTCCTCGCCGGTGATCACTGTTGGCTCTGCAAAACCGGGAGCCATGACTCGATCCACGGTGCGCTGAAACAGACTTGGACCATCGAGCAGGTTCGCAAACTGCTTAGGGAAGCTCTTGCGAGACACGGGCCACAGGCGAGTACCAGAACCTCCAGCGAGAATGACAGGCGTGATCATGAAAACATCCTTTCGTTACTTGTTGAGACCAGCCTAAATGTGCAAATTACGTCGGTTTGTCTGTCGGAGGGGTATGCGGAAGCGCAAAAGGATAGCTGCGCCTCAAAAGGGCAGGTCAATCAGGCCCACATACAACATCAACAAGGTGAGAAATGCCGAGGTGGCCGTGATCAGTTGAAAAAGGGCAAAGCCATTGCGCAACCGATCCACGAAACTTGTCCCCCCTCCCGCGCTTTGATTGCCGCGATTGGACCACTTCTGTTTGGAAAGGTGAAAGATCATGTAGATCTTCACGCACGCGTTAATCACCTGATTTAAATAGAGAATAAACGGCCAAGTCATATCTGCGCGACGGCTGTAGCCCATCAAGAACAGACACAACACCACGCGGGAAAACAACACCCAGATCAGGCAATTCCAGAAGTATCCGGGAGCCACCATACTGCCCAAAACTGCCATGATCGGACTGACCATCATGGTCCACATGGCGATGCGTTGATCCACCACACACCACCAGATGAAAAACGGCATCCGGCGTGGACCCAAGGCAATCGCCCGACTGCCGTTGCGCAGCATGTTACCGGACCAGCGGCGGAAGTTTTGGATCATCCGCATTAACCCGTTCTCTTTGATCACCTCGATGGTGTAGACCGTGGCATCCGGCACATAGGTCATCTTCGCGCCCACACTCAACAGGCGGTACCAGGTCGATTTGTCATCCCCAGACAGAAAACGGAACCGGCCCCAAAGCCAGTGGTTCAGGTGATCGGCCTCGATGGTGCGGATAAATTTGGGGTCCACGATATGGCGTGCACGAAACACGCTCATGCGGCCAGTCAGTGTAAGTACACGATTTGAGAGGGCATGGCTCTGCATCGCGAGGCGTCGTTGGGCAAAGCGCATATCGAGCCATTTGGCGATCCACTGCGGACCATAACAGATCACCTCTTCGTCGGTGGTCAGCGCCTGCAACTCCGGATCATAGGCAAACATCGACAAGGTTTTCTTGAGTACGTCATCACCAAACAAGGCATCGCCGTCCATGAAAATCACCATGTCTTCCGGATCGGCGGCTGTGCGGCTGATGGCGCGCAGGATCAAGCCAATGGCCATGCGTTTGCCGGGTTGGTTTTGGCGAATGAACACCAGTTCGGCAAGATCATCCGGAATGTCTTGCGCATAGGTTTCAACAAAGTCCCGGATGATCATCTCATCATAGGCGCTGCCGGTCCCGATATAGAGCGTGGTCGGAATGCGTTCGCGGCGGATCTGACCCAGAATAGAGCCAATCACCCGCTTGGTGATGGAAGGCTCCTCATAATAGGTGGTCATCTGGATGTGCAGCCGCTTGGGGCGCCAGCCTGCCTCCCAAAGCGCGTTCGCCTGCTGGCGCATCCCCGGCCATTTGAAGCGGGCATAGATCATCGCGCGAATGGCATGGGTGAACCACCAGCCAAACCGCCACAGCCCCAAAGTGCCAAGTATAACGGTGATGTGCCCGGCGTTGGGATCAAGGAAGCGGTTCGGCACATTGGCAAGCAACCAATAGAGAAACGTAATTACCGCCATTAAGGCCAGCAGATGCGGAAAGGTCCAACGCGCCCAATAGGGTTTGATGGGAGTCTGCAAATCCCGCAAACGATTGGTCAGGTCCTTGTCAAAGGCATATTCGGACTCTGGTTCATACATCGGACGACCACAGCGCTTTGATCCGGTCAATCAACCGCTGCGCCCAAGGGCGGCGCACTTCCAAGTTCACAGGCGCATCACGGCGCAAAGCCCCTTTGCTTTCCGCCGCACTCAAATCGCGCGGCGTCACCGTGACAATGATGCCAAACTCTCCCGGACGACGCGGATCCGCACCGGCCTGCACGTCTGTCACCACCCCGGCGATGGTCTGTTTTTCCCCCAAAGCATTGATGCCGATAGAGGCGGGCATGCCCACAAAGATCGTCTCGGCAAAGCGTTCACTAACCCAGCCTTGCGCCACGCGGGGCGTATCGCTTTCAAACACCACCGCCAAATCATCATGATCATAAGGTTGGCCTTTACGTACCAAAACCTCGTGCACGACTCCGTTGGTCGGCGCGCGCACGTGGCTCAAGGAAATGGCGGATTTATGTGCGTCACGTGTCGCACGAAGCCCACGTACTTTGGCAATCTGCGCCGCCTCGACCTCTCTCAACCGCACCATCGCAAAGGCAAAGGGATCCAAAGCAACAGCCGCCTTAGGATTGGTCTTCAACATTGCACGCCAACGGGTCCACAGGTTTTCAAACCCACGGTCCCCAACAAAACGGGCATAAATTTGCCCCATGGCTGCGGCCCGTACATCTGGCGCCTCTACAGTATGGTAGGCGCTCAATTCCTCTAAGGTTTTGCGCAGTTGGTTCAATTCTTTCTGCCCCTGAGACAGTTTGGCCCGCGCCAAATCCAACCGACCTTGCGCCTCTGGATTCTTGAGACGCACCAGGACCTGCCCCGCCACCACCGACTCTCCCGCCTCCACTGAGATGGATTTTACAAAGCCTTCGCTGGCAGGCAGATGGTCTGCAATCGGCGCGACGATGCGACCATGCTGCACGTTGATGCGGGTAACGCTGTTGAACACAGACGCGCCAAGGATCGTGGCAACGGTCAGAGCAATCAGGCTGTAGATAAACACGTGCAAAGCCACACGGATGGGCCGGGGCAAACGGCCCTTGATGCTGGCCTCTTTTTCCTCTTCGGTCTCTTCCATCGGAACGAGGTCTACAGGTGTGTCTAGGCTGGTGATCACATCTTCACTGCTGGCCATCTGTCCGGACAACAAAGCGCGATAAAACAAGGCCAGCGTTTCTCTCTGGCGGCCGCTCAGCGCCTCAAATTGGGCGACTTTTTCTTCATTGGGTTGGCTCAAGCGGACCGGGAAGCGCACATCCACACCTTGGAAAGGCACGCTCAGCACCCCGGTCTGGGGACAGTCGCCGGCCTCTTCCGGCCAATGCACCCCGGCCAAAGACCATGCCTCAATCCGCACCTGCTCTCCGGCTGGCGTCTCAAACGTCAGCGGCGCTTGCACAGTCCAGCTCATGTCAGAACCAGCGGGTTGATGGCGAATTTTCACAGTGACCTCGTCAGATGTTCGGGATCAAATTAAGTGAAAGCGCATTGGCTCCGGCCGCGCGGCTGTATGGAACCTTGATAAAAAGAGAAATCAACTAACCCAAAGGTTAGGAATTCAGGCGGAGTTTTCGGAAACCGGCGCGCATTGGGATAGGAGGCACCCCGTTTGAGTAGGTTGGCCCCAAATCGGACATGGTGTCCGTCCATCCCCCTTGAAACCCAGCAGGAACATTTCAAAGAACAAAAAACAGCCCGTGCGGTGCGCACAGGCTGCTGTGGTCAAAACTAAGAGCGAAGTGCCCTTTAGAAGTCCCAGTCTTCGTCTTCGGTCGCCACTGCCTTGCCGATGACATAGGAAGAACCAGACCCAGAGAAGAAGTCGTGGTTTTCACTATCCGGGCTAAGCGCAGCCAAGATCGCCGGGTTCACTTCAGACACTTCCGGCGGAAACAACGCCTCAAAACCGAGGTTCTGCAGCGCCTTGTTGGCGTTGTAGTGCAAGAAGACCTTCACGTCTTCTGTCAGCCCAAGCTCGTCGTACAGCTCTTCCGTGTACTCATTTTCGATGCCGTAGAGCTCAAACATCAGGTTGAAAGCGTAGTCTTTCAACTCTTGTTGCTTGTCCTCAGACAACTTCTCATAGGCGCGCTGGAATTTGTAGCCGACATAGTACCCATGCACCGCCTCGTCGCGAATGATCAGGCGGATCAGGTCGGCGGTGTTGGTCAGCTTAGCCCGGCTGGACCAGTACATCGGCAGGTAGAAGCCCGAATAGAACAGGAAACTCTCCAGGAACACCGACGCGATCTTGCGTTTCAGCGGGTCATTGCCCGGCCCATAGATATCCAGAATGGTGCGCGCCTTGGCCTGCAGATGCGGGTTTTCTTCGGACCAGCGGAACGCCTCATCGATCTCTTTGGTTGAGCACAGCGTTGAAAAAATCGACGAGTAACTGCGCGCATGGACCGCTTCCATAAAGGCGATGTTGGTCAGCACAGCCTCTTCATGCGGCGTGACCGCGTCGGGCATCAACGCCGGTGCGCCGACGGTGTTCTGGATCGTGTCGAGCAAGGTCAGGCCCGTGAACACCCGGATGGTCAGTTGCTTTTCATGATCGGTCAGCGTCGCCCAGCTTGGGATGTCATTGGACAGCGGCACTTTCTCCGGCAGCCAGAAATTCACGGTCAGACGGTTCCAAACCTCCAGGTCCTTCTCATCCTCCATCCGGTTCCAGTTGATGGCGCGGGTGATCTTGGTTTCCACCATGTCTTTCATGTTCTCTCTCCGATCACAGCGAGCAGGAAACGCAGCCCTGAACCTCAGTGCCCTCAAGGGCATCCTGGCGCAGGCGCACGTAGTAGATTGTTTTGATGCCTTTTTTCCACGCGTAAATCTGGGCACGGTTGATGTCCCGGGTGGTGGCCTCTGCTGGGAAGAACAGCGTCAGCGACAGGCCCTGATCCACATGTTCGGTGGCCGCCGCATAGGTGTCGATCAGCGCTTCGGGGCCGATTTCATAAGCATCGCGGTAATAGTCGAGGTTGTCGTTGTTCATATAGGCCGCGGGGTAGTATACGCGGCCGATCTTGCCCTCTTTGCGGATCTCGACTTTGGACACGATCGGGTGGATCGAGGAGGTCGAGTTGTTGATGTAGGAGATCGATCCGGTAGGTGGCACCGCCTGCAGGTTGCGGTTGAACAACCCGTGTTTCATCACATCCGCTTTCAAAGCCGCCCAGTCCTCTCGCTTCGGAAGATCTACGCCGTCAAACAGCGCTTTAACGGTATCGCTTTCCGGCAACCAATTGCGATCTGTGTATTTGTCAAAGAAGACACCAGAGGCGTAGTCGGACGCTTCAAAGCCTTTGAAGCTTGATCCACGCTCTTGGGCGAGATCACAAGACGTGCGGATCGCGTGATAGGCCACCGCTGCGAAATAGACCGAGGTAAATTCCACCCCTTCAGCGCTGCCATAATGCACCCGCTCACGCGCGAGATAGCCGTGCAGGTTCATCTGTCCCAAGCCAATCGCGTGGCTGTCATCATTGCCTTTGCGCACGGACGGCACAGAGTCGATGGCCGACATTTCAGACACCGCGGTCAGCGCACGGATCGCAGCCCCCACGGTACGGCCAAGATCGTTGCCGTCCATGGTTTTTGCGATGTTCAGCGAGCCAAGGTTACAGGAAATATCGCTGCCCATTTTGGCATAGCCAAGATCATCATTGAACTCGGACGCCTCATTCACCTGCAGGATTTCAGAACACAGGTTGGACATGTTGATCCGGCCTGAAATCGGGTTCATCCGGTTCACCGTGTCCTCAAACATCACATAGGGGTAGCCGCTCTCAAACTGGATTTCGGCGATGGTCTGAAAGAACTCGCGTGCATTGACTTTGGATTTGCGAATGCGCTTGTCGTCGACCATTTCCTCATATTTCTCAGAGACCGAGATTTCCGAGAATGGCACACCATAGACCCGCTCAACATCATGCGGAGAGAAGAGATACATGTCGGCGTTTTTCTTGGCCAACTCAAAGGTTATGTCCGGGATCACCACGCCAAGCGACAGGGTTTTGATACGAATCTTTTCGTCTGCGTTTTCGCGCTTGGTGTCCAAAAACCGCATGATGTCAGGGTGGTGCGCATTCAGATACACCGCACCGGCGCCCTGACGTGCGCCCAACTGATTGGCGTAGGAGAAGCTGTCTTCGAGCAGCTTCATCACCGGGATCACACCGGAGGATTGGTTTTCGATGCCTTTGATCGGCGCGCCATGTTCGCGAATGTTGGTGAGCAAAAGCGCCACGCCGCCGCCACGCTTAGACAGCTGCAATGCCGAGTTGATGCCACGCCCGATGCTCTCCATGTTGTCTTCCAGGCGCAGCAGGAAACAGGAGATCAACTCTCCACGAGAGGCCTTTCCGGCGTTCAGAAAAGTTGGTGTCGCAGGCTGGAACCGCCCTTCGAGGATCTCCTCCATAAAGGACATCGCCAGCGCTTCGTCGCCGCGCGCAAGCGTCAGAGACGTCATCACCACGCGGTCTTCATAGCGCTCCAGGAACCGCTGCCCATCCCGGGTTTTGAGCGTGTAGGAGGTGTAATACTTGAACGCGCCGAGGAAGGTCGGGAAGCGGAACTTCTTCGCATAGGCCTCATCCCAAATCTTGCGCATGAAGTTCTTGGAGTACTGATCTAGCACCGCCTCTTCATAGTAGCCCTCGCTCACGAGGTAGCCAAGCTTCTCATCCAACGAGTGGAAGAACACTGTGTTCTGGTTGACGTGCTGCAGGAAATACTGCCGCGCGGCCATGCGGTCCGCGTCAAATCGGATTTTGCCGTCCCCGTCGTAGAGGTTCAGCATCGCGTTCAACGCGTGATAATCCAAAGTGCTCAATTCACTGTCGAGCATAGGTTGTCCCCCAATTTTCGCAGCCCGTCTGTCACGCGGGCGATATCCTTGTCGGTGCCTGCCAGCTCCAAAGTGTAGAGCAGCGGCACGTTGCATTTTTCAGCGATGATGCGACCCGCAAGCGCGTAGGTCGCACCGAAGTTTCGATTGCCAGTGCCGATCACGCCGCAAATGTGCCTGCGCCGTGCCGGGTCGTTGAGAAAGCGGATCACTTGCTTGGGCACTGCGCCCCGCCCCTGGCCATCCGCATAGGTCGGACACACCAAAACAAAAGGCGCATTCACCAACGGCAGCGGCGCATCCGGCTCCACCGCGATACGCGACGCCGCCCAACCGAGCCGCGTCACAAAGCGGTGCGTGTTGCCAGAAGCGGACGAGAAATAGACAAGTGCCGGATCGCGGCCCGCCACGTTAGGAGGCCAGGCGGGCAATCATGTCCGGGCGGAAACCGGACCAATGTTCTCCATTGGCTTCCACAACCGGGGCTTGGCGATACCCCAACTCGGTCACGCGGGTGAGCGCAGAAGTATCTTCGGTCAAATCCACCACGTCGTAGCGGATGCCCTTGGCATCCAGCGCGCGGGTTGTGGCAGTGCATTGTACGCAAGCGGGTTTGGAATAAACGATGATGCTCATCTGTCCTCTTTCTGTTGTCAAAGTCGAGGACGCTGTGCCGGTCAAAACCCATTGCACGCCCCCGAACCCTCCGTTCGTGGTCTTTTTTGTGCTGACGGCAGGTCTCCTGACTCGCGGATCTATGCTTGGCTGGCCTTCCCGAAAGCAGCGCTTTCAGTGGCGTGATCAACCTTGCTCACCGCTTACAGTTGCGGGGGCAGTGCCGGATTTTCACCGGCTTCCCTCTTAGCCTTCGATCAGAATCGAAGGAACCGAAGCAACACCATATTGGGTGAATCAAAGGAGTGACGTCAACATATAGATTCTGGTTGACGCGCAGATTTTGCGGAACACGGGTCGAGGCGCCGCAAAAGAAGGCACCTTGAAAACGGACCGAGCCGCCTCACGGAACTCAGCTAGCACACCTTAAACACAGAAACCCCGCCCCAATAACTGGGACGGGGTAACACGATTTGAACCGCTTCACGACTTTCGATAGCGCCGAGCCGCTAAACGGTGCCGCCGAGGCTATCTTCCAACGCCACCAATTCTTGCCCGCCGGCCATCATGTCCTGCAACTCATCGGGGGTGATCTGCCCACGTTGCGACGTGCCCAAAGTCTGACCACGGTTCAGCACCGTAAAGCGATCCCCTACCGCCAGCGCGTGGCGCACGTTGTGAGTGATGAACACCACAGCGACACCCTGTTTGCGCACCTTGTCGATGGTCGCCAAAACATTCGCTGTCTGACGCACGCCAAGAGCCGATGTAGGTTCGTCAAGAATGAGCACTTTGGCCCCGAAGTGGACCGCGCGCGCGATGGCCACGGTCTGCCGCTCACCGCCGGACAAGGTACCCACAGCCTGATCCGGGCCGCGAAGGTTGATGCCCATTTTGCGCATCTCTTCCATCGTGACCTTGTTGGCATAATCATGATCGAAGAATTTCATTGGGCCTATCTTCTTCACAGGCTCATTGCCCATGAAAAAGTTTCGGCTGACCGACATCAGCGGGATCATCGCCAGATGCTGGTGCACCGTCGCGATCCCGGCAGAAATAGCATCACGTGGGTCCGCGAAATGCATCTGCTGACCTTCAAACAGGATCGCGCCCTTGGTCGGCTTATGCACGCCGGACATGGTTTTGATGAAGGTCGATTTCCCTGCGCCGTTGTCGCCAAGCAGGCAATGACATTCGCCGGGGAAAATATCGACCGAAACACCGGCCAATGCGATCACGCGGCCAAAATGCTTCTCGATGTTTTTCATCTGAATGATGGGAGCATGTTCCGGGTTCATATCAACGCTCCCCCGTAATGATGCGACGGATGTAGGTGTTCAGGATCACCGCCCCAAGCAGGATCACACCGAGGAACACCCGGAACAGGGAACTTTCCACACCGGCGAAGAACAGACCTTGCTGCACCACACCGAAGATCAACGCACCAAGCGCAGCCCCAATCACTGACCCGTAGCCACCGGTCAGCAACGCACCGCCAATAACAACGGCGATGATGGCTTCAAACTCCTTGAGCAAACCACGGTCTGCACCTGCGGAGCCAAACTCCATGACCTGACACACAGCAAACACCGTCGCGCAGAAGGCGGTGAACATGAACATCAGGATTTTCACCTTGTTCACAGGCACGCCGGAATTCCGCGCCGCCTCAGCATCACCGCCAGCCGCATAGATCCAGTTTCCAAACTTGGTTTTGGTCAAAATGATGTGCCCAACAATCACCAAACCAATGGCCCAAACAATCAACATTGGCAGACCTTCGACCACTGGCTGCCCTTTGCGGGTACCGCGCTCAAACACCGCGATGATACCGTTGCCGCCCATCCACTGGAAAAACCCGGTGAAAATCTTACCTCCAAAGATCGGCGCCAACCAGTCACCCTCAGCAACGTCGCTCACACCGCCGATGATGGTTTTGCGCTCAATGGTCTGCGGCAGATAGATTGCAAAGCCTCGCAGGATGAACAGGAACGCCAAGGTCACGATGAAACTTGGCAGCCCGGTGCGCACCACAATGAACCCATTTAACGCGCCAATGGACACGGCAATCACGAAGGTAACGATGATCGCCATCCAAACCGGCCAGCCGAGCGTCACGCTGAAGATCGCAATCAGCATCCCTGCAAAACCGATCATCGAGCCAACCGAGAGATCAAACTCCCCTGCGATCATCAACAGACAGGCCCCTACGGCAATGATCATGAATTGCGCCGAAATCTGGCTCCAGTTCATGATGCCCTGGCTGTTGAACATTCCGCTGTCGAAAGCGAAGAGAAGGAAAAAGGTGAACACGGCGACTGTGCCGACGATCCCACCCAGTTCTGGGCGGATCAACGCATTGCGGAAACTGGAAATTTCCTTGACGCGTTCGTCGGTATTGGCCGTGGGCTGCGTCGCGCTTGTCATGCGACATCTCCCGTTTGGTCTAAATTGTAGGATTTGGAGTACAGTGTGCGAGGGGCGCCAATGCAAGCGCCCCGCGCGAAGTGAGTAACGCTTAGCGGTATTCGCCTGCGAACTCTTCAACTTTCTCCAGGCCGTCTGCGGTCACAAAACCAGGGCCGGAGTTGATGTTGTTGCCCGGCAGAACGCCGTAACGGTGGTAGTTGGTGAGCACCACAACCGGCAGGTAGGCCTGCAGGAATGGCTGCTGGTCGATGCCCCAGTTGATCACGCCGGCCTTGATGCCCTTCACGATCTCTTCGCCGAGGTCAAAAGTACCAAAGTAGATGTCACCAGCCATGCCGTTTTCATCCAGCGCCAACAGGGTTGGGTCCGCAGATGTTGGGCCAAGCGTCAGAATTGCGTCGGTTTCCGGATTGGCATTCAGATACGCCAGAACACGGTTCTTGATCTCCGCAGGGTCTTGGCCACTGTCGATCATCTGATCACCCAGGTCCACGCCCAGACCATCGGCAAAGCCCTGGCAACGCTCGGTCGAAGATGGCGAAGAGATGTAGTGGTTCACGCAAAGGAAGCTACCAACGCCGTCACCTTTGGCACGAACACCCGCTGCATAGCCTGCGTCATACTCTGGCTGGCCCACATACATCAGCGCGCCAACTTCGCGTGCCTGATCCGGTGTGCCAGAGTTCATGATGATCACGTCAACGCCACTGTCCACTGCCGCTTTGATCGGGCCGGACAGAACATCGTAATCAGACAGGGTGGTGATGATGCCGTTTGGACCGGAGGCCGCGGCCTGCTCGATGATACGCGCCATGTCGGCGAGGTCACCGGTTGGCGGGTTGCGGTATTCGACTTCAACGCCCATCTGATCGCCCGCAAGCGCGATGCCGTTTTTGATTGTGTTCCACCAGCTGTCGCTGTCCGGTGCGTGGCTGACCAGAACGTATTTCTCACCTTCGGCCACTGCCGAAGTTGCCACAGCAAAAGGGGCTGCCACCACGGCAGCGGCCAGAGCCAGCTTCTTTGTAATTGACGTCATGTTTTCCTCCCAAAATCACGTCTTCATGGCACGCGGGCGGCTGATCCCGCCTCTCCGACTCAATTTAAACCACACTCCAACCCATTTTGCAACCGGTTGCAAAATTGTAGGCACTGTTTCATGCTGCACTTATTGAAAGAACCTTGTAAACAAGCCGTCATAACGAACCAAGGACCGACAAAATATGGCCGTCACTTTGAAAGAGGTTGCAGAACGCGCGGGCGTTTCACGATCAGCCGTCTCGCGCACCTTCACCGACGGCGCCTCCGTTTCAGACAAGATGCGACGCAAAGTCGAAAAGGCCGCCAAAGAGCTCGGCTATAGCCCCAACGCCCTGGCCTCCTCCCTCACAACCGGACGCACCAAATTGATCGGCCTCGTGTCCAACAACTTTCACAACCCGATCTTTCTGGAAGTCTTTGACCTGTTCACCCGCGGACTACAGGACCGAGGACTGCGCCCCTTGCTGGTGAACCTCACTGACGAGACCGACCCAGAGAATTCGGTCCGCATGTTGCGCCAATATTCTGTAGACGGCGTGGTTGTCGCCTCCTCCACACTCCCCCCGGGGTTCGCCAAAGCCTTTCGCGATGCGGGCGTTCCTGTCGTACACTCATTTGGTCGCGCCTCTTCCGCGCCGCAGGTCCACGTCGTTGGGATCGACAACGTCGAATGTGGCCGCATGGCCGCGCGCGAACTCATCAAGCGCGGCTACACACATCTGGGCTTCATGGGCGGCCCGGAAGGCGCCACCTCGACCCAAGACCGCTACACAGGCTTCATGTCAGAGATGTCAGCCCACCCAGAAATCAAAGTCAGCTATTCCTTTGCCGACGCCTACTCCTTTGATGCCGGACGTCGCGAAATGCTCAAGCTGCTAAAAAACAGCCCTGCACAAGCCTACTTCTGCGGCGACGACGTTCTGTCCATTGGCGCACTGTCCGCCATTGACGACAGCGGCCTGTCCTGCCCGGACGACATTGGCCTTATCGGCCTCAACGACATGGAAATGGCCCGCTGGGAAAATATCGACCTGACCACCATTCACCAACCGATCCGCCAGATTGTGACCAGCTCCATTGAGTTGATGGTGGCGATGCTCGACGACCCGGAGCGCTATCCGGAAACCCGGATTTTCCCGTGCTCCATAGTAGAGCGCGGCACCTTGAAGGCAGAGGTTTGAGGCCACACCACTTGGTGCAGCCTCAGCCTTCCGTCAGCGGAACATAGGTGGACGGGCATCCATCCACGCACCGCCGTCCTTCGCAGAAGCCACCGCCGTGTAGACCGCCGCCATGGAACGCACGCCGTCGGCGGCATTTGGCAACCCATCCCGCACTTCGCCGGAAATCGCATCCGCCAAATCGCAATAGATATTGGCCACCGCCAGAGGGAACCCTTCGGGGTGCGCGATCGCTACGCGGCTCAGCCGTTGCGCATCCTCATGCAGACCGCCCTCACCTTTTTCAATGATCTGCGTGCGTCCGCCAACGGGCATGTAGATCAACTGGTTTGGCTGCTCTGAAGCCCAGCGCAACCCGCCGGTCTCGCCAAACACCTGAATATCAAAACCATGTTGCCGCCCGATCGCCACTGAAGACGTCCAGAGCCGCCCAACCGTGCCACCGCTCATGCGGAAGTTGACCATTGCGTCATCCTCCAACTCACGGCTGGCGATGGTGGAGGCAAAATCGGCTGACAGGCTTTCGACCTCATCATCGGAAATGAACCCGGCCATATGCATCGCATGGATACCACAGTCCGCAAACTGCCCAGACACCCCGGCCATCGCCGGATCATAGCGCCAGCGCACACGCGGGTTATCTGCATCTGTGGCGTCGCCGTGATGCCCGTGGCTGAAGTTTGTGACCACCAAACGCACCTTGCCAATTTCACCGGCCCGCACCATCGCACGCGCCTGACGCACCATTGGATACGCCGAATAACAGTAGTTCACCGCACAGATCTTGCCGCTCTTCTCAGCGACCTTCACGATTTCTTCGCCTTCCTCGACGGTCATGGTCATCGGCTTTTCGCACAGCACATTGAAACCACTCTCAAGAAACGCCTTGGTGATCTCAAAATGTGTCGAGTTTGGCGTGGCCACTGTGACCAGATCGATCCGGTCGTCACGGCCCCGCTCGCCGGCAAGCATCTCCCGCCAATCGCCATACGCCCGATCTTCGGCCACGCCGAGACGCTGCGCATACTCTTTGCCCACATCCGGGCGATGATCCAACGCCCCGGCAGCAAATTCAAACCGCCCATCCGCGAGCGCGCCCAATCTATGAGCTGGCCCAATCTGGCTGCCTTCGCCGCCGCCAATCATGCCCCATTTCAGCTTTGTCATGAGCTTGTCTCCTCCTCATGATGTCACCTGAGGTGCCTAATTTGGCACCTCCGCAATACAGTCGTGATACAGACGTAATACCGACGTCCAGATTTAGCTGAATCCGATGGATTCCAGATACTCACGGTTCTTGCGCGCATCGCCCACTGGATCCGGGTCCAAAAGTGGATCGCAGTCCTGCTCAACCGTGCACCAGCCTTCAAAGCCAGCATCCAAGAGCGCCTGACGCACGGCTGGGAAATCGACATCACCGTCGCCGAGATTGCAGAAGATTCCCTGCCCACAGGCATCATAGAATCCGGTGCGATTTGCGATCACCTCGGCCTTCACCTTCGGATCTATGTCTTTGAAGTGCATATAGGAAATGCGGCCAATGTGTTTTTTCATGAAGGCCACGGGATCAAAGCCTGCGTAGCTGTGGTGTCCGGTATCAAAGCAGATCTTCAGGATGTTTTCGTCGACCTCGTTCAGCAGTCGCTCCAGCTCCGGCTCAAAGTCCATAAACCCAGCAGCGTGCGCATGGATACCAACGGTCAACCCATACTCCTCGCTACCGATCCGCGCGGTCTCAGCAATCCGATCCCGATAGGCGGTCCACTCGGACTTATCCATCTGTTCAGCCTCCCCCGCACGTCCAGCGGTTGGCGCCCGTCGCGGAGAGATTGAATCAATTAAAACAAGATGTTGCGCCCCATGCGCCTTAAGCGCCTTGGCCGTGCGATGGGTGGCATCCAGCACATCCTCCCACGCGCTCGGATCGTGATAGGCGCGGAACACAACCCCGCCGATCAACTCCAGATAATGCTCGGCCAAAGCCTCTCCAAGCACCGCCGGATCCTCCGGCATGAAGCCTACGGGCCCAAGCTCAATACCCTTGTAGCCCGCCTCGGCACACTGTTTCAAAACGGTTTGCCAGGTCGGATTGCGGTCATCCTCCGCAAACTCCACGCCCCAGGAACAGGGTGCATTGCCAATCCGAATGCTCATTTCGCTCACTCCAAAGTCAGAAGCTGTTGATATGTTTCCAGGTTTTCGCGTCATGACTGGCCAACGCGGCCGCTATGACACGATTCACCTCATGTCCGTCACGGAAGGTCGGGAACACCGCCTCCCCTGTTTCAATCGCCCGCAGGAAATCCCGCGCTTCGATGATGATCTGATCTTGATAGCCTGTGCCGTGCCCTGGCCCTTGGCAGAACAGCTCATAATCGGGATGCGCGGGACCGGTCAGGATTTTCACAAACCCTCGCGTCGCCTCCGGCCCCTCCATGCGATAGAGCCACAACGCATTTTGGTCCTCCTGATCGAAGCGAATTGCGCCCTTTGTGCCCATGATTTCATAGGCATAGCCCATCTTCCGACCAGTCGCGATGCGCGAAAAATACATATGCCCCATAACACCATTTTCAAACCGGCACATCATCTGCGCATGGTCATCGTTGGTCACGGCCCCACCTGGCCGCTCTGCATGAACGGTCTCAACCTCACCCAGAACTTTAGAAATCGGCCCCATCAACGCCAATGCGCAGTTGACCATATGCGGCGCCAAGTCGCCCATCGTGCCATTGGCCATACCCTGCGTGCGCCAACTGGCCGGTGCGTCCGGGTCTGCATAGAAATCTTCAGTGTGCTCTCCGCGAAACCAAGTCACTTCCCCGATCTCACCATTGGCGATCAAGTCGCGCGCAAACTGCGTTGCAGGCGTGCGCACGTAGTTAAAGCCCACCATATTGGCGACACGTGCGGCCTCTGCAGCAGCCACCATAGCCGCGCCATCTTCCATCGACGCACCCAATGGTTTTTCACACAGCACAGGTTTCCCCAACGCAAAAGCAGCCTCAGCAATCTCACGATGCGTCTCCTGTGGTGAGGCAATGACCACTGCTTCGACCTTCGGGTCAGCCACCAGTGCGCGCCAGTCTCCAGTAGACCGCGCAAACCCGTAAGCTTTTTGATACCGCTGCGCACTCTGGGGAGAAGAAGCGCAGACCATCTCCAAACGCGGACGTAGCGCAGTGTTGAACACCACCCCCACAGAGGCCATCGCAACCGCATGAGCCTTGCCCATATAGCCGCCGCCACAAATGCCGATGCCGATCTCAGTCACCGCGCAGCCTCCTTTTTGAAATTCAATTTGCAACCGGTTGCAAAACTTGTATCTTTAGATTCGAAAACTCGCAAGCCGCATTCGTTCGGAACCCTCAAATTCCGCCAAATGCTCCAGAAGGGTCGCGCAAAGATGACGACAGAAAACACCACCATCCGCCTCACCACGGCGCAGGCGATTATTCGCTGGCTTTCCAATCAGTTCATAGAAATCGACGGGCAGGAGATGCGCGTCTGCGGCGGCGGCTTTGGCATCTTTGGCCACGGCAATGTGACCTGCTTGGGCGAAGCCCTGAACAGCGTGCGCGAAGAGCTGCCTCTGTACCGCGGACAGAACGAACAAAGCATGGGATTCGCGGCCGCGGGATACGCCAAGCAATGGCTGCGCCAACGCTTCATGTTCTGCACAGCTTCGGCGGGCCCTGGCACAGCCAACCTTCTGACGGCCGCCGGATTGGCACATGCCAACCGCCTACCCATGTTGCTGCTCTGCGGGGATACCTTCCTCACACGCCTGCCGGACCCCGTGCTGCAGCAAATGGAAAACTACTACGATCCAACTTTCGGGGTGAATGACGCGTTCAAACCCGTCGTGCGCTACTGGGATCGTATTTCCCACCCCGCTCAGGTGATTCAGTCCCTGCCCAACGCCCTTGCAACCATGTTGGACCCTGCCGATTGCGGCCCTGCCTTCCTTGGATTGCCGCAGGATGTGCAAGGATGGACCTACGACTACCCTGAAAAGTTCTTTGCCAAGAAGGTCCACCGCATCCGCCGTCAATCTCCAGATGCGGCGGAAATTGCCGATGCAGCAGCGATGCTCGCAACAGCAAAGCGCCCAATGATCATTGCAGGGGGCGGTGTTCAATACTCGCAAGCAGCCACTGAGCTCACCGCTTTTGCGGAAAAACACAGCATTCCAGTTGTTGAAACCATCGCCGGTCGCGCCAACATGCTCGCTATCCACCCGCTGAACATCGGCCCGATTGGCGTAACTGGCTCCGACAGCGCAAACGCGATAGCTGAAAAAGCAGACGTGATCCTTGCGGTTGGCACCCGGTTGCAAGACTTCACCACCGGCAGCTGGACTGCCTTTGATCAAGACGCTCAGTTCGTTTCGATCAATGCGGCCCGCCATGACGCCGGCAAGCACATGTCCCTGCCGGTGGTAGGGGACGCCAAACTGTCTCTTACCGCATTGGACAGCGAACTCGAGATGAACACGCCCACACAATGGGTCACTTTCGCCCAAGAAGAGCGCAAAAAGTGGGACGCCTACGTGGCTGACAACGTGTCCCACGGCAACCGCCCGAACTCCTATGCGCAAGCGATTGGTGTTGTGAACGAGCTTTGCGATGCGCGAGATCGTGTTGTGGCGGCCGCAGGTGGCTTGCCAGCCGAAGTGACCGCCAACTGGCGCACGCTGGATGTTGGCACGGTGGACGTCGAGTTTGGCTTCTCCTGCATGGGCTATGAAATCGCGGGAGCCTGGGGCGCCCGGATCGCCCAGGCAGAACGGGAACCGGGGCAAGACACCATCACCTTCTGTGGGGACGGCTCCTACATGATGCTCAACTCAGACATCTACTCTTCTGTGCTGAGCCAGAAAAAGATGATTGTGCTCGTGTTGGATAACGGTGGTTTTGCCGTGATCAACAAGCTGCAAAACAACACCGGAAACGAAAGCTTCAACAATCTGCTGGAGGACTGCCCGACAATTCCAGAGGCTTTTGGCGTCGACTTCACCGCGCACGCGGCCTCGATGGGGGCAACAGCCGAAAAAGTGGCGAACCCGGCGGAGTTGGCCGAAGCCTTCAAACGAGCCAAGGCCAGCGACAAAACCTATGTCATTGTCATGGACGTAGACCCCTACGAAGGCTGGACCACAGAAGGTCATGCTTGGTGGGAGGTGGGCACCCCTCACATCACCGAAGATGACTCCGTACGCGAAGCGCATATTGAGTGGGAAGCCAGCCGCGTCAAACAGCGTCGGGGTGTGTGATGACCTTGATTGACGCCATCAAAGGCAATCGCTTTGCGGTCTTTGGGCGCGCAGGCATGGACATGTTTGCCGACCCCATTGGAGTAAAAAGCGAGGATGCCACCACCTTCCGTGCGGACCTGGGCGGGTCCTCCGCCAACATCTGCGCCGGTCTTGTTAAGCTTGGATCGACAGCCTCCCTCGTTACGTCTGTGTCTGACGACGCGGTAGGACGGTTTTGCATCAACCGCCTGCTAGACTACGGCGTGGACACTCGCTACGTCCGCTCTGTTGGCGGCGAGGCTCGGACGTCTTTGGCAGTTTATGAAAGCTGCATCGAGGATTTCCAAAACGTGATCTACCGCAACGGCGCGGCGGATTTTGAGGTCACCGACACAGACATGGACACAGTGGATTATGGCGCGTTCACCGCGCTCATTACCGCAGGAACCGTCTTTGCCGCGGAACCGTCTCGCTCCGCGACCTTCCGAGCCTTTGACAACGCGAAAGCTGCTGGTCTGCCAGTGATCTTTGACATTGATTACCGCCCCTACAGCTGGCCATCCGCAGAGGTTGCCTCCGATGTGCTCTCACGCGCTGGTGATACCAGCGACCTGATCGTTGGCAACGATGAAGAATTTGGCTTCATGGCGGGCGGCATCGAAAAAGGCCTCGATAAGGCGCGGGAATTGGCCGCCAGCGGCAAACTGGTGATCTACAAAATGGGCCATGAAGGCGCCATCACGCTGAGTGCTGGCGAAGAAATCCGCACCGGCATCTACCCCGTCACCGCCGTCAAACCCAACGGCGCGGGAGACAGCTTTATGGCTGGCCTCCTTGCCTCACTCGCCACAGGCCACAGCCTCCGCGACGCCGTGCTGCGCGGCTCCGCCTGCGCCTCCATTGTGGTGTCCCAGCCCGGCTGCGCCAACGCCATGCCCACAACCACCGAGCTTGAGGCCTTTTTGTCCTCGCACTCCGGACCAACATTTTAAAAGGAGAGCCCAATGCATATTGCGCCCCATGACAACAAAAACAAACCCATCGTTGATGCGAACCATGATCTGGTACCACTGAACTACTTCAACATCGTGAAACTCAAGCGTGGTGAAGTGTTTGAATACGCGGTGCCCGGCTACGAAACCTGCGTTGTACCGGCCACCGGCACCGTAGATGTCGACGTGGAGGGTGCGGTCTACCCTGACCTGGGCAACCGGACAGAAGATGTCTGGGACGGCGACCCTGAAGGGGTGTATGTGCCGGTTGGAGCGAAGGTGCGTATCACATGTAAGACCGACGCAACTGAGACATTCATCGCCGGCGCCAAATACGACAAGGTTCTGGAGCCATTCGACGTGCGCGTGCCGGAACTCGATCTGGTGCAATACGGCTCCGACGACACCAAAACCCATCGCAAGATCAAACACATCCTCGGTGCTCACCACCATGACAAAGTGGGCCGTCTTCTGGTCAGCGAACTCTTCACAGTAGGCGAAGGCGGCTGGTCTGGTTTCCCGTCTCACAAGCATGACACCGACCGCAAGGGTGCAGATGGCGAGATGATCGAAACCCGCCACGACGAAACCTACAACTTCCGTTTCAAACCGAACTACGGCTCCGGCGTTCAAATGTTGCAGCGCGAAGACAACAAGCCCGGCGATGCTTATCACATCATGGATGGCTCCACGATCATGCTCGACAAAGGCTATCATCCCTGCGCCGTGCTGCCTGGCTATCAGATGTATTACTTCACCATCCTCGGAGGCCTGAGCCAGCGCAGCCTGAAGCAGTATTTCCAGCCAACCCATGAGGAACAGCTGCACACGATCCCTGGCATTATGGATATGGTAGCGAAGTTCAAATGACCCTAGTGACTTTGAAAGATGTCCTTCAGCCCGCGCTGAAGGACGGTTATGCCGTGGCTGGATTGGTGACTCTTGGCTGGGAAGACATGCGTGCTTATGTGGCTGCGGCAGAAGCGGAAAACGTGCCGGTAATCTTGCAGGCCGGCCCCTCTTGCCGGGAGCACACCCCCCTTCCTATTCTGGGCAAGATGTTCACGCATCTAGCCGAGCACGCCTCCGTGCCCGTGGTCGCGCATCTCGACCATGGCTACACTGAAAAGGAATGCCGCATCGCCATCGACAGCGGCTTCACCTCAGTGATGTTTGACGGGTCACGCACGCCTTTGACGCAAAACATTGATGACACCGCTGCAATTGCCGAAATGGCGCATGCGGCGGGTGTGTCTTGCGAAGGGGAAATCGGTTTTGTCGGCTACTCAGGCGGCGAAGGCTCAGCCGGTACCGATCCCGAAGAAGCTGCACAATTTGCCAGGGACACTGGCGTTGACGCCATGGCGATTTCCGTCGGGAATGTGCATCTGCAACAAGACAAAGAAGGCGGGTTGGATATTGAGCGCATCAACGCCATCGAAGCGCTGACCGACGTGCCTTTGGTGATCCATGGCGGCTCCGGAGTGCCCGTGGCCCAACGACAAGCCTTGGCGCGCGGCTCCAAGATTTGCAAATTCAATATCGGAACAGAACTGCGCATGGCGTTTGGCGACGCGATGCGCGCGGCAGTGAACACCGATCCAGCGCGCTTTGATCGCGTGCAGATCCTGAAAGAGACCCACGATCCATTGGTAGCCAAAACCCGCCAAGTCTTGCGCAGCTTCAAGGGGGCATAGATGACACGTATCGGACTATTGGGGTGCGGCCGGATCGGCCAGGTGCACGCCCGATCCATCGCACAGATCGAAGGCGCCACCGTAACCGCCGTGGCCGACGCCTTCCCGGCGCCAGCTCAGGACCTGGCCAACCGGACAAACGCCAAGGTCGTAGATGCCATGGAGCTGATCAACAGCGCGGATGTCGACGCGGTTGTCATTGGCACCCCAACTGACACCCACTACGACCTCATTCACGCCGCCGCCAAAGCGGGCAAAGCTATCTTTTGCGAGAAACCAGTTGACCTGTCTTCCGACAGAATTCGCGACTGCAAAGCTGTTGTCGAAACCGCTGGTGTGCCCTTCCTGACGGCCTTCAATAGGCGTTTTGACCCAAACTTCGCTGACTTGCAGGCACGGCTGCAACAGGGCCAGATTGGCGACACTGAGATCATCACAATTCAATCTCGCGACCCCTCCCCGCCCCCGGTCAGCTACATTAAAAGCTCCGGCGGCATTTTCCGCGATATGATGATCCACGACTTGGACATGGCCCGCTTCCTGTTGGGAGAGAACCCTGTTCGCGTATACGCCATCGGGTCTGCACTCGTGGACCCAGAAATCGGCAATGCCGGTGATGTGGATACCGCCGCTGTCACACTGTCCACAGCCAGCGGCAAAATTTGTCAGATCACCAACTCGCGTCGCGCAAGCTACGGGTACGACCAGCGGATCGAAGTGCACGGATCACGCGGCATGTTGCGTGCCGAAAATGTGCACGAAACAACGGTCGAAATGGCGACCGAAAATGGCTTCGCTCGGGCGCCGGTGCAGCACTTCTTCTTGGAGCGGTATGAAGCCGCCTATCGCGCCGAAATGGCGCATTTTGTTGCCGCGGTGGAGAATAACACGCCACCGGCACCAAGCATTGAAGACGGGTTGCAAGCGCAGTTACTGGCGGATGCGGCAGATCAGTCCCTGAAAACTGGCGCGCCGGTCGATCTCACCTGACAATCAGTGAGGTCGGCGAGAAAAAACCGGCCATCGTGGGATACTCACGATGGCCCGCTCTTTCATTAGTTAGACTCTCAATCTCGCTTAGGACGCCAGTTTGACAGTCTTCATTTCTGTAAGCCTTGCGCAGAACTCGTCTTCACTCAGTCCTTCCTCGATGGCGCGCAGAAAGAAAGCGGCCTGTGTTTCCGGTGCCAACCCATTTGACGGTGGATCCCGGTCCAGATTTGTCGGGAACGAATAGCCCTCAGCGGTGGCAGCAATGGCTGCGGAGAGCTCACCCTGCGACAAAGTCCCATCTGCGAAAGCACGCGCGGCATGCGGGAACACCAAACGGCACATCTTATCTCGATCCACCGTCTCCATGGCCCGCCCAAAAGCGGAAGACACTTGTAGCAGGTTCACGAAGCGATGGATATCGGTGCTGCTGTTGGCCCCAGCCGCGTGAAACAGTGCTGGGTTGAAGAAAACAGCAGCACCCTTTGAGAGAGGCAATTGCACGCAACGCGCTTCAAACACCTCGCGGAAATCCTCCCGCCGCCAGGCGGCATAGCCAGGCTTGTAGGCTTGCGAAAACGGCAGCAACTTGGTCGGCCCGCTCTCAATTGGCATGTCACAATGCGCCACCGCGCCTTGCAGGGTCAAAATCGGTGACACCTCATGCACATGCGCTGGATAGGCGGCACTCACATCCGCTGTTTGAAACCCAAGATGATAATCGCGATGCGCCTGCTGTGCCGCACCACCGGGATGCACCAGATTGACTTGCGCGGTCATTTGGTAATTTGGGCCCAGCCAAGCCTCACAAACTGCCGCAATCGCTGTGTTGGCGAAGTAACGCAGAAACACATCAGGAGCAGCCTCGCAGAGCTTTTGAAGCGAATTCCAAATGCGGTCATTGGCACCGGATGCTGCAAAGTGATCTGCACCTCCGCCAGCGTTTTGCTTTTCCTGCGCAATGATACGATCGTAAGTCTCCGTGGCCTCATCCAACACGCGGGTGTCAGAGTAAGCGTCCTTCAAAACGACAATGCCCGCCCCACTTCGCAAAACACGCGCCCATTCCGCCATCACTATTCGGCGGCTTTCCCCGTCTAAGACTGACTGAAGCTGGGCGCTGTCGTAGACGGGAATGTTCTTTTCGATTCCCATCGCCAGCGGCACGTCTTTCGGGCGTGTCACTTGGTCAAGACATGCCTCAAAGTCTCTCACATTGCAGCTTTGTGGATCATAGTACCCGATTAAGTCATAAGTATTCGCCATGCGGTTTCCTCCCTGTTCGCGCTCAGCTTATCGAGGTGGAGGATTGATTATCGGCTCCAAACACATCAAAAACACATCAATGACCCATCGCTTTCCCATCAAAGAAATCGCACGGCAAGCTGGCCTTGGTCCGGCGACCATTGACAGGGTCCTCAACAACCGCGCCAACGTCAGTGCGCAGACAAAACAACGTGTCGCCGCCGCCATTGAAGAACTTACGGCACAAGAAGCGCAGCTTGCCGCGCGCGGGCGGCGCATGTTCTTTGACTTTGTCATTGAGGCCCCCGCGCGCTTCAGTCGTGAAGTGAGAACTGCGGCCGAAGCCGTGTTGCCGCACATCAGCACAGCAGTCTGCCGTCCGCGCTTTCTATTGCAGGAAATTATGGAAGAGGTCGAAGTCGTTGCGGCCCTTCAGCGCATTCACAAAAGAGGCAGTCAAGGCGTGTGTCTGAAGGCCAAAGACACCCCCGTGATACGGGATGCGGTGCGCAAACTGCACGCGGCCAAAATTCCGGTGGTTACTTTGGTGACGGATATCGGCGGGGGCGACAGGCTCTCCTACGTGGGCTTGGACAATGAGGGGGCTGGACGTACCGCCGCCTATCTCATCTCCAAAATTCTGGGAAACCGATCTGGAGCGGTTCTGGCAACCCGCAGCCACGAACGTTTTTTGGGAGAGGAGGATCGTGAACGCGCCTTTACTGAGGCACTGTCTAAGCTCAGCCCGAACTTGCAGGTCATTTCACTGCAAGGGGGTGGCGGCGTTCATTCTAAGACGGTCAACCAACTCGCTCCAAAACTGTCCAGTGTTGCGGACTTACAGGCCGTTTACTCAATGGGGGGCGGCAACAAAGCGATCCTTGAAACCCTAGAGCACTGTAGGCTGAATCCGTTGATTTATGTGGCACACGACATGGACCGGGAGAACAAAGAGTTGCTGCTCAATGAGAAGATCAACTTCGTGCTCAACCATGATCTGCAACGTGACATACGAGCAGCGTTTGACCACTTTCTTGCGTTCCACAAGTTGATAAGTGAGCCAACTACAGAGGCCGTTTCGACAGTGCAAATCCTCACGCCAATGAACGTTCCAGCGGCCTGACCTCTTGCACCGCTGTCATCATCTGGAGCGTCTGCACGAAACCTGCACAAAAGAACCTCATCCCCTGCATGACCAGGGAGGTCGACCTGCACTTTAGGCGTCCATTTCTGTGCCAAGGAATCAATTTTCGAGGACAGACCAATGAGCAGACAAATAGAGATCAGCGGCGTGCCAGACTGTATTCGCTTGGACAGTTGGTGGCTGGAGACCAGCAAACCGGACGCCAGTGAAAGAAGCAAGTCTCAAGTGCAGCCAAAGCCACGCGTGTCGCGCCTGCGAGATCCGAAAGCGCTCGGGGTCTTGGCCGTCTTGGTGTTGTTGGCCGATTGGCTGTTTTGGCGCAAAACACCGGGTCTTTCAGTTGCGTTGTTCGTTATGATCTTGTCCGTTGCCATTCTGGCGATGCGACAGAAACGGACCACGTGGAAAGAATGGTGCGGTGCGCTGGCTTGCCAATTTGTCTGCAACCTCCCGGCCGTTGAATTGCTGCAACCGCTGTCCTTGCTGTTTTCGGCTGCCGGTTTCATCGGCATTGCGGTTTGGGCCTTCTACGGGCGCATTGTTGAAGGGCGGCAAATGGCCTGGCTCATGATGCGCGTCTCGACCGTGGGGGCGATCCTACTGCCCAGGAGTGTAATTGAGGATGTGCAGTCGACACAGATCAAGGTTGGCTTCAAACAGCACCTGAAGGCTTTGGCCATGCCGGTGGTCGTTGGCGGGGTGTTTTTGATGCTATTGGCCACCGCCAATCCCCTTCTTGAACAGTTCTTGCAGCGTTTCACACAATTCGAGTTTGTCTCGGATATTGACGTGTTTCGGTTGGTCTTTTGGTCAGCTTGCGCCAGTGTGCTCTGGCCCTACCTTCACCTGAGCAACACTTGGGTCGGAGAGATGCCGACACACAAAAAATCGATGCAAGTTCACGCACCTTGGCGTGCAGCACTGATAAATGTCAGCTCCGTGCGCAACTCGCTGCTTTTGTTCAATGGTCTATTTTTGATCCAGACCTTTATGGACCTGGGTATCTTGACGGGCGGTGTGGCGTTGCCAGACGACATGACCTACGCCGAATACGCCCATCGCGGAGCCTACCCCCTTGTGGCAACTGCAATTCTGGCAGGCGTCTTTGCCATCACCACGCGCGCCATGGTTCAAGGCGACCGCATCCTGAAGAAACTGATGTATCTCTGGCTGGGGCAAAACCTGATTCTGGTGGTGACGGCGGCGTTCCGGCTCAGCCTCTACATCGACGTCTACAACCTCACCTACCTGCGTATTGCCGCCTTTATCTGGATGGGATTGGTGTTTGTTGGCCTTTCCCTGATCCTCTTTCAGATTGCGCACGCCAAGAGCATCGGCTGGCTTGTCCGCGCGAACCTCTTGCCTTTGTCCGCAACGCTATATCTCTGCTGTTTTATCAATTTTGCCTGGGTGATTGCCGACTACAATTTGACGAGCAAGGAGACCCCACACCAAATTGATGCCTACTACATCTGCGCGTTGGGGGGCTTTGCGATGCCAGCCATTCGCGCGTTTGAGGCGAAAAACGACACAACTCTGTGCGCCGGACATGACACCTTTTTGAGCGGGTACACCCGGATCCAGAATTGGCGTGATTGGGGCTTTCGCAAATGGCGGCTTCAGGTCTATCTTGCAGGATAATCAATCAGGTATGTATTTGATGTCAGGTCACATTCTCATCGTCGATGACGACCCGAATATTCGTGAGGTAATAGGCTTTGCCGTCGAGAAGTCCGGGTTCGCAACCGAGTTTGCAGAAGACGGCATCGCGGCACTTACTGCCGCAACAGCCCGCCAACCGGACTTGATCGTCCTAGATATCGGGTTACCAGAAATGGACGGGCTGGAAGTCTGTCGCGAGTTGCGAAAATCCTCGGATGTGCCGATCCTTTTCCTGACCGCACGCGATGACGAAATCGACCGGATCGTTGGTTTGGAACTCGGCGGCGACGACTATGTGACCAAACCCTTTTCGCCGCGAGAGTTGGTGGCCAGAATAAAAGCGATCTTAAAGCGCACTCGCAGTGCCACCAAAGTCGAAAACACTGCGTTATCACATGGTGATTTGATGATGGACGCAGATCAGCACAACTGCACCTTCGCCGGGCTACAGATTGACCTGACCGCCTCGGAGTTCACCTTGCTCAAAGCTCTGGCGGCGCGACCAGACCGGGTAATGTCACGACAGTCCATTGTAGACGCTGTCTACGGTCACAACGTGCATGTTTCTAACCGAACTATCGATAGCCATATCCGCAACATTCGGGCCAAACTGGACCGCGCCGGATGCGTTGACAGCATCGTAACCGTTCATGGTGTTGGTCTGAGGATGGGCGCGTGCCGGAAAACGTGAGGCAAAAATGGCGACCACGTTTGTGGACAGTGGTCGCAATCGTATTGGGCGTGGTTCTGTCACTGCCGTTTGCTGGCCTGTTCTTGTTTAAGTTCTATGCCAACCAGCTTGTGCAGCAAACCGAGGAAAGCCTGCTGGCGCAAGCGTCCATTATGGCCGCCGTTTATGCCCGATCTTATGAGAAGGCGAGCGGCACCGAGCCCCCAACCGTGGAGGCCAATCAAGAGTTCGATCCAACCTTTCCCTCTTTATCAATGAGCGCAGGCCTCCTGCCCCAGCGACCGGATGCGTTGCCTTTGGCGGCTCCCCCACTCCCCATCTATTTGGAGATTGGACCGGAATTGTCTCGTGTGGCCTCCGCCGCGCAAATCAACACTTTGGCCGGGTATCGATTTTTGGATACCCGAGGAAATGTCATAGGCGGGAGTGCGGAAGTCGGTCAGTCTCTGGCGCATGTCGAGGAGGTACAACGCGCTCTTGCAGGCGACCCCGTGTCGGTTGCACGTGTGCGCGTCAGAGAAACACCCGAACCGACGCTCTATTCATTTAGCCGCGGCGCCCGGGTCAGAGTGTTTGTGGCGACACCTGTGCGATCCGGCGGCGAGGTAATCGGAGCTGTTTACATCAGCCGCACACCTAATCACATCTTCCGCTTCCTATATGGCGAGCGTTTCAATCTCGCAAAAGCCAGCCTGTTTGTTTTGATTTCCACGAGCCTTATCGGCTTTGTGTTCTGGCGCTTCATAACTCACCCAATCCATGCCTTGATCGCCCGCACCCGGACCACGGGCAGCAATGGTCAGCGCTGGCAACCTTTGGAGCATTACGGAACACGCGAAATAGAGACCCTCAGCCACAGTTTTCAATCTCTTACAGAGCGTCTTCAGAGTCAGCAGGACGCACTAAAAACCTATACCGCCCACGTGACGCATGAGTTGAAATCCCCTTTAACAGCGGTGAAAGGCGCGGCTGAGCTGCTTGCGGAAGAGGACATGACACCGCCGCAACGCGCGAAGTTCATTGAAAACATCGCGCGGAATACAAAACGGATGGAAGAACTGCTGGCAAGCATGCGCGCTTTCAGTTTGGCAGACCAAAGCGCCATGGCTGGCGAAACACGCCTCAAGAGCGTCGTGCCTGATCTCAACAGTCGATTTGACCCGGTGAGAATTTCCGTAAGTGGTGCCGAGACCGCCCTTCCGATCCATCTGGACACATTGAAGATTATCCTGACGCACTTGCTGGAAAACGCACAGCAACACGGAGCCTCGGAGGTCACTCTTGTTGCTGACCGGGAAACTACTGGTACAAGCCTTACCATCTCAGACAACGGTAACGGCATCAGCGACGGGAACCGAGACAAAGTGTTGACGCCGTTCTTTACTACCCGGCGTGAACAGGGCGGCACGGGAATGGGACTAAACATCGTCTCTTCAACTTTGGAAGCTTTGGGAGGACGCCTCTCGCTGTTGGAAACCGACAAAGGCACAGCGTTTCGTATCTCTTTCCGGAACGCGCCGATGTGACCGCCGGGCGATTAGTTCAGCCGCTTTAAGGTGCTTGCTGACCAAAGCTCGAGCGAAAGTCAGCAAGCACCCCGAGGTTGCGAAGGTGTTACCCTACTTCAAAGAAACCCAAGCAGAATTGCGCGCCGCGCTGCGCACGCAAGCATCAATAAACGTCATTCCCAGCAAGCCATCCTTTATGCTAGGCAGTGAACCAGAAGCGCTTTCTTGTTTTCCCGCCTTTCTGCCGCGAATGCAGGCCGCCGTTTCCAAGTAGATATTAGCGAACCCCTCCAAATACCCTTCCGGATGCCCTCCTGGCGTGCGCGTAAGATGATCCGGCTGACCGACTGCGCCAGTGCCAGCGCGTGTCAAAAGCCGTGTGGGCTCGCCAAAAGGTGTGTAGCGCATCACATTGGGATTTTCTTGCTCCCATTCTATGCCCCCTTTTGAGCCATAGACCCGGAGGCGCAAGGCATTTTCATTGCCCGGCGCGAGCTGGGAACACCACAACATCCCCCGCGCGCCTTCCGCAAACCGAAGCATCACATGAGCGTTGTCATCCACCTGCCGTCCATCCACAAAACTCTGAAGGTCCGCACAGAGGCTTTCTGGTGTCAGCCTCGTCACGAAACAGGCCAAATTGAATGCATGGGTGCCAATGTCGCCTGTGGACCCTCCTGCCCCCGAGCGCGCGGGATCGGTACGCCAGCTGGCTTGCTTGTTGTCCTCTGGCTGAGGTTCCGTCAGCCAATCTTGCGGATATTCGACCTGCACCACGCGGATGTCACCCAAATCTCCATTGGCGACCATATCCCGCGCCTGCCGGATCAGCGGATAGCCCGTGTAGTTGTGGGTCAAAACAAACAGCGCGTCCGACTTCTCCGCCGCTTGCGCCATCTTGCGCGCATCCGCCAAAGTCGAGGTCAACGGTTTGTCGCAGATCACATGGATGCCACGCTTCAGAAACTCCCGCGCTGCCGCCATATGCACATGGTTTGGCGTGACAATCGCCACGGCCTCGATGCCATCTTTTAATCGCGCCTCGCGGATCGCCATGGCCTTGAAATTATCATAGATCCGGTCCGGCGCCAGGCCCAGCGCCTGCCCGGAGGCCTGCGCCTTTTCAGATGTCGAGGACAACGCCCCAGCAACCAGTTCAAACTGCCCGTCAATTCGTGCCGCGATGCGGTGTACCGCGCCGATAAAGGCATCATTGCCGCCGCCGACCATGCCCAGCCGGATTGGTCTCTCAAACTCACCCATCACAAAATCCCCAGCATACGTTTGTTAGCGTCTTCATCGGTGCCACCATCGGCAAAATCGTCAAAGGCGGTTTCGGTCACGCGGATAATGTGGTCGCGCACGAAGGCCGCGCCTTCGCGGGCCCCGTCTTCTGGATGCTTCAGACAGCATTCCCATTCCACGACCGCCCAACCATCAAAGTTGTTGGCGGCCATCTTGCTGAATACCTTGCCAAAATCGACCTGACCGTCACCCAAACTGCGGAACCGCCCAGCGCGATCGACCCAGCTTTGATAGCCGCCATAAACGCCCTGTTTGGTAGTTGGATTGAACTCCGCATCCTTGACGTGGAACATCTTGATGCGATCCGCGTAGTCGTCGATGTGACCGACGTAATCCAGACACTGCAGCACGAAGTGGCTCGGATCATAGAGCATGTTGCACCGCGCATGATTGTCGACGCGCTCAAGGAACATCTCGAACGTCACCCCATCGTGCAGGTCCTCGCCCGGATGGATTTCGTAACAAATATCCACGCCCATCTGATCCGCATGATCCAGAATGGGCCGCCAGCGTTTGGCCAACTCGTCAAAGGCCGTGTCAATCAGTCCCGGCGGCCGCTGAGGCCAGGGATAGATGTAGGGCCAAGCCAACGCGCCTGAGAAAGTCACGTGCGATGTGATGCCAAGGTTATAGCTCGCCGTAATCGCCAGCTTCATCTGTTCCACAGCCCAAGCCTGACGCGCCTTAGGATTGCCGCGCACTTCGGGGGCGGCAAAGCCATCAAAGGCCTCATCATAGGCAGGATGCACCGCCACCAATTGGCCTTGCAAATGCGTGGAAAGTTCTGTGATTTCCACGCCGTTCTCGCGCGCAACGCCGACCAGCTCTTCGCAATAGCTCTGTGAACTGGCCGCGCGGGCGAGATCAAATAGACGTCCGTCCCAGCTGGGCACCTGCACGCCCTTGTAGCCACAATCAGCGGCCCATTTGGTGATGCTGTCCCAGGAATTGAAGGGGGCCTCGTCGCCGGCAAATTGCGCCAGAAACAATGCGGGACCTTTGATTGTCTGCATGATTTTTCTCCTATCTGAAGAAGAGGCCCCTTGGGAGAAAGGGCCTCTTCTCGGGTACCCGAATGGCGCTTTAGAACGGCGAATCCGGGAAGTAGAAGCTCGCTGCGTTCTCAGGTGTGATCAGAGTCGCACCCAAGATGTAGCGCCCAGCCACAGGGCCGTTGGATTTGAACGCAGACACGGTCACATCCATCGCGGTGGCAATCATTGCTGGTGGATAGAGCACATCGACCGGCACCAACTCGTTGCCATCCATAATGCCTTTAATGGTCTCTTCCATGCCGGCACCGCCAACCACGAACATGCCATCACCATCACGGCCCGCCTGTTTCAGAGCGGCAACAACACCGATTGCGATGTCATCATCCTGCGCCCAAACCGCGTCGATATCCGGGAAGCGAGACAAGAAGTCCTGCATCACCTCAAAGCCGTCATCACGGTTCCAGTTGGCGTGTTTGTGGTCCAGAACATTGATACCGGAGCCTTCAATTTCCGCCATGAAGGCATCAAAACGCTCGTTGTCGATCAGCGTCGGAATACCGCGCAGCACCACAATGTTGTCGCCGTCCTTCAGGCGGGTTTTCATGTACTCGGCCGACACACGACCCAGTTCCGGGTTGTTGCCGGCCACATAGATGTCCTCAATGCCCGGCTGGCTCAGACCGCGGTCCACCACGGTGATCAGCGCACCGGATTTTTTGACATTCAGCACCGGATCGGTGAGTGGCTCGGCTTCAAACGGCAACACAACAAGTGCATCAATGCCATGCACAGAAACAAGATCCTCAAGTGCACTTGCTTGCGCGGATGGATCTGGTGAGTTCACCAGGATCAGGTCCACATCAGGATAGAGCGCTTCCAGCCGCTCTTCGGCCTTTTCGGCATGCCAGTTCATGCCTGCCGCCCAGGCGTGGGTTGGGGTTGGGTAACTCACGCCGATCTTGATGGTGTCGGCACTTGCCCAGCCTGTGAGGGCGATGGTGGCCGCCGTGGCCAAAGCTCCAAATTTGGTAATGGTCTTCATGTTTTCCTCCCTAAAAGTCCTGTGTCTTCCCTGTGTTTTGGACGCACCTCTCCTCTCCGGTGACGCCCGGTTCTTTCGCGCAAAGCTCTGCGAGAAATTCTTCGTGTGATGTGTCGGCGCTTAGTCCGCCGACGTGTTGCGGCCCCAATCTCCGCGTTGCAGCCAGACGGCCACGATGATGATGAGGCCCTGCATGGTCCCGTTGAGATAGTTGGAGATCATGTCAGTGAAGTTCAGAATATTGCCGATTGTGGTCAGGATCAGCGCGCCCAGAATAGTTCCCCCAATCCGGCCATAGCCGCCCTTGAGCACCGTGCCACCAATGATCACGGCAGCAATGGCTTCCAGCTCCCACAACACACCGGTTGAGGACGAGGCTGAGCCAAGACGCGGCACGTAAATAATAGTGGCGAGCGAAACGCATAGCCCCTGGATCACGTAGGTCAGGGTTTTCACCCGATCCACCTTGATCGCGGAGTACTTTGCCACACTTTCGTTGGAGCCAATCGCGGTGCAATAGCGGCCAAAGGCGGTGCGGTTCATCAGGAACCAGCCTGCGATGGAGACAACAATGAACACCCAAACGGGGATCGGCAGACCAAAGAAGCTGTCGTAGTAGACTGGACGATACACGCCGCGAATATCATAGTTCAGCGACAGCGTGCCACCATCGGCAAAATAGGTCACCAGAGATCGGTAGATGCCCATGGTGCCAAGCGTCACGATGAAGGCTTCGATTTTACCTTTGGTGGTCAAAAGTCCGTTCACAAGCCCTGCACCCAGGCCGAGGATGACAGAGCAGCCACAGCCAACCAGAACTGTTGTGACGCCGGTACCAAAGGTGTCCACGGTGCTGTTCATCACGATAATCATCACGCCCGCGATCACGGCGGCCATGGACCCAACGGAAAGGTCAATCCCACCAGCGGTGATCACAAAGGTCGCGCCCACAGCAATGATCCCAATGAAAGCCGAGCGCGTGAGAAGGTTGGTAATGTTACCTTCGCTCAGGAAGGCCGGGTTGAGCAGAAAGCCGATCACACAGAGGATCAACAACGCAATCGCTGGTCCCCCCGTCTTGAGGTCAAAACCACGCAACATCGAAGGTTTGGCTGTACTCATGGCTGTCTCAGTCATTGTTGGTGCTCCCGCTTCAGTCCTGCGGCGAAGCGCACGATTTCTGTTTCGTTGATGTGGTCGCCGGTCACGACCCCGGTTATTTCACCCTCGCGCATCACCACCACACGGTGACACAGCCCAATGATCTCCGGCATTTCCGAGGATACCACGACCACGGAGACGCCTTCGGCGGCGATGGCGGCGATAAAATGGTAAATTTGCTGTTTGGTGCCCACGTCGATACCGCGTGTGGGTTCATCGATGACTAGGATACGCGGATCACACTCCATGACTTTGGCGAGCAGCAGTTTTTGCTGGTTACCGCCCGACAGGTCGCCCACGTTCACATTTGGGTCGCGCGCCCGGATATCAAAGCGCCGAATAGCGCGTTCCAGCGCGGCATACTCAGCCTTGCGATCCACGCTCAAGCCTTTGACAAACTTCGGCAACGCAAAGAGCGATAGGTTCGGGCGCATCTTCTGCCCGAGCAGAAGGCCTTTCTCTTTGCGGTCCTTGGTCAGGTATACGATCCCTGCATCGCGTGCCGCCGCCACAGAGGTGAAGTCTGCTGGCACGCCGTCAAAAACGACAGTTCCGCCCTCGCGCGGTGTCAGGCCGCATATCGCCTCAAAAACCGCTGTACGCCCGGCGCCAATCAGCCCTGAGAACCCAAGGATTTCCCCTTTCCTTAGGTCAAAGCTGACGTTGTGTACGCCGGGCGCCACCAGATCGCGCACGTCCAGCACGCGATCTGCATCCACATCCACTTCATTCATCGGCGGGTACAGATCGCTCAACTCGCGCCCCACCATCATCTGCGCCATTGTGTCCGGCGTCACGTCTTTCGCCGCATGGGTGCCAATCCATTGCCCATCCCGTAGCACAGTCACCTGATCGGAGATTGCACTGACTTCGGCCAACTTGTGGGACACAAAAACAATTGCCGTGCCGCGTGCTTTCAAGCGGCGCACCTGTGCAAAGAACAGCTCGGTTTCCGCCTCAGTCAGGACCGCCGTCGGCTCGTCCATGATCAGAACACGTGCGTCACGGCTGATGGCTTTGACAATCTCCACCATCTGCTTTTGCGCTATCGAGAGATTGGAAATCCGGTCTGCAGGCGAAATGTCGAGGCCAATGTCGTCCAGATAACCGCGCACCATGGCGCGCATCGTCGTCCGATCCAGCACGCCCCGGCTCATGATTTCACGGCCAAGGAAGATGTTTTCCTCAACCGTCATCTGCTCAGCGAGATTGAGCTCTTGGTGGATCAGAACAATCCCCAGTGCTTCGGATTGACCATTCCCGGGCAACTCTGTCTCCAGGCCGTCCAATCGAATGTGCCCTGACGTGGGCTGCAAGAACCCGGAAAGAATTTTCATAAATGTCGACTTGCCTGCGCCATTCTCTCCGATGATCGCGTGCACCTCGCCGGCGCGAATGTCCATGCTGACGCTGAACAGAACCGGGACCGCGCCAAATGACTTACTGATCCCGTCCGCCGACAAAATCGGCACACCTATAGACTGGCCATCCGGCACGTCGTCTCCTCCCTGAGTTTTCACCTCACTGCGGAGGCGTTGATTGATTTATGTAAACGTTTTCATCACCCATGTAAACCTTTACATCAGGCGCTGCAAACCTTTTCACAATGCCGCATTGCGGCTATAAGGCTCCTAACCGCCTTGTGCGAATAAACAAAAACACCAAACCAACAGGCGCGCCAAACGTGTCATTGCCAGCCAAGAAATCTGCCACAATCGAGGACGTCGCCAAGCTTGCCGGCGTCTCCATTGCCACGGTCAGCCGCGCGATTCGGAACCCGGAAAAGGTGGCGGAGAGCACGCGCAAGAAGGTGACCAATGCCATCGCGCGCACCGGCTACACTGCCAATGTGATGGCGCAAAATCTGCGCATGAAACGATCCAAGATGGTCATGGTGCTGACGCCCTCCATTGCCGACCCCAATTTTCCGGGCGTGTTGATTGGACTGGAGAAAGAGGCACACGCGCGTGGCTACGGCGTGTTGATCGGCAACACCGAGGGCGCAATTTCACTGGAAGAGAACCACATGCGTTTCCTGGCAACGGGCGTCGCGGACGGCCTCGTTCTGCTGACCGGTCACCTGCCCGTGGCTGGCGCACCGCAAGATCCGGTCACGCAACTGCCCCCACTTGTGGCGGTGGGACGCCCGCTCGAAACCACCGAGACCGACTTTGTTGGCGTGGACGACGTGGCCGCCTCCAAAATGGCAACCGAGTATCTGGTGTCTCTCGGCCATCGCCGCATCGTATTTGTCGGCGGCGGCACCGGCGATATGCTGTCCGATCTGCGCCACGAAGGCTACCGCAAAGGCTTGGCAGAATGCGCCGAAGAACTTGCCGATTGGCGCATCGAAGGCGACGGCAGCAGCGAAGGCGGCCGAGCTGCGGTAGAGCGCCTTTTCATCAAGGATACGCTACCAACAGCCTTTTTCTGTTTCAACGACAACACCGCCATTGGCGTGATCGCCGCCTTGCGCTTGCGTGGGTTCGATGTGCCGCGCGACTTCTCCGTGATTGGCTTTGACGACATTCCTTTTGCGAGCAACATAACCCCGGCCCTGACGACGATCCGTCAACCACGCAACAAGATTGGCGAACGCGCCATGGCGATCCTTTTGGATGGGCTGGAGGTGCAAGACACCGAGAAGAGAAGCGAGCGTCTGCACGGCGATCTTGTTGTCCGGGAGAGCTGCGGGCCTGCTGGGCGCAAATAGAACGACTCGTTACCGGTCCACTTGCAACCCACTGGGAACTTCTTCCGGAATGCGGCTTGTTTGTGCTTTGGCATCAGCCCCAGTCAGACTTTCGAGAAAAGCAACCAAGGCTGCAATCTCAGCATCACTGCGGGGTGGAATATGAATATCGCGGTGCTTGGCATGCCGCGCCATTTCGATACGGTCCTGCTGGATGACAAAATCGATGGGACTGAGCCAAGGCACATCGGGCAACGTCAGATCAGCCGCTGTCCACTTGGCACGCTCGAGAGGGGGATCAAGATGATGCCGGATCATCCGCTCTAGCGTCGGATAAGCCCCATTGTGGCCGTAAGGCGCTGTGAGCGCGACGTTTCTGAGCATCGGTGTCCGAAACCGATAAGCATCAGCCAAGTCATCCGTTTCCCCCATACGCCCAACATCCCGCGCATAAGGGTCAAACCTTCGGGTGCGTCCTGGTCCGAACGCAGGCAGCCCCAGCGCATGAAACTGTTGATTAGAAAAAAGATTGCCGGAATGACAATTGCTACACCCAGCTTCGCCAAAAAACAGCTCCATGCCTTGAACTTGCACCTCAGACAGCGCCCGCTCATCGCCCGCCAAATAATCATCAAACGGGCTGTCAAAGGACGTAAAGTCTTGCACCATAAAATGCGCCAAAGAATCGGCGATTTGGACTATTGTCACCTCTTCGGCCACCTCGGTCTCGTCAAATGCCGAAACAAATTTGGCACCATAGTCCGGCAGCGTCCTGACGCGTTTCGCGATGATCGGCCAGGCCGCATCAATCCGGTCACGCGTGGCGCCCACGATCTCGTTTTCGCCGACATTCCCGGCCATCTCAAACCCGGATGTCATGGGGAAAAGCGCCTGCGCCGCCAGAACTGACTTTAGCCCATCGGGAAGCCACTCTTCTGCAGGCGTGTTAAAACCATTTCCAAAGATCGGGTCCACGCTGACCCGGCCATCATGCATCAACGTATCAATGGACTTGGCACCCAAATTCCATAGGGCGGGTGCATTGCGTGGAATACGTTTCTGGACCTTATTTGCCCCCATATCGGAGACCCGCTCCGGCCCAAGACCATGCCCGCCCTCCCCCAATCCGAGCGACAATCCATCAGAGGTTCCAAATTGCGGATGATGGCAGGTTCCGCAGCTGATATTTCTGTTCCCGGACAGGATCTTGTCGTAAAATAGCAGGCGTCCCAGTTCGGCCTTTTCTGCATCCACATCCATGAAGTCACTGGCGCTCAGTGGTGTTGGCAACGCAGGCAATTCGGCGAAAGACGGGGCGGCAAACAGGATCACGGAGAGCGCATGCGACACCCTACAAAAAAGCTTCTTCTGGCGGCCGCGTTGGTCGTGGGAACGACCCAATTTGGCCTCGCCGAAATTGAAGCCGCGCGCGATCTTATGGAGGCCGGGGATTTTGAGGCCGCGCGTGAAGCGATGTGGCCAGCGGCCCGTTCCGGCAACGCCGACGCCGAGGAGTTGATTGGCGTGATGTATGCGATGGGGCTGGGCGTTGAGCGGGATGATCATCGCGCGTTTGAATGGTATCTGCGCAGCGCCATGAAAGGTCACCCCGGCGCGCAATCCGGCATTGGGTGGTATTATGAGATCGGGCGTGGCATGCCCGCGCCGGATTTGGTCCGGGCCTATATGTGGTATACGCTGTCGGCGATCGGCGGAGACCCCGACGCGGCGATCAGCCTTGAAGAGGTTGTGAAGAAAATGACCAAGGAAGAGATTGATAAAGCGCATATTCTGGTCGAGGACTACCGCGTGTGGATGTATCCGTTCCGGTAACTGCCGGACAAAAAACGGCGCGAGGGTCTGCCCCCGCGCCGTTTGTGCTTAGTTCAGGTCTGCGTCACGGGCGCCATTCACATCTGCCTCAGCCGCCGCAACCGCTTCGGTCAGCGCAGTGAAGACCTCATCACCACGGGCCACATTTGACTTGAACCAGTCATATACTGGGGAAGCCGCCTGTTTGAACGCGTCCTTCTCTGCTGGGGTTGGAACATAGAGGTCCCCGCCACCGGCAACGAAGTCTTCATAGGCTTGGATCGACTTACGCTTTGGCGATGCAAAGGTGGCCTGTTGCAGAGCGTAGAACCCGTCTACCACGACGCGACGCATGTCTTCGGGCATCTCCATAAATTTCTGGTTCGACATCCACCACAAAGCGCCCATGTAGGCGTGACCATCCAAGGTCACATACTGCAGCCCCGCATCTGGGAACTTCATGCCCATGATGTCGGTGATGCCATTCTTGGAGCCTTCAACAACACCGGTCTGGAAGCTGGTGAAGAGTTCTGGCCATGGGATTGGCGTAGGAGACGCGCCCAGCGCTTTCACAAGCTCTTGCGGCAGATCAGCCACAACAGTCCGGATCTTCAGACCTTCCATATCGGCCGGTGCAGCCACACGACGTTTGGTGTTGGCAAAGTTGCGCCAGCCACCGGTATTGCCAATGGCCATCAGGCGGATCGCATCGCCACTGTCTTCAAGCGCCATCGCGCGCATTTTGCGGGTAAAGTCACCGGAAAGCACATGTTCTGCGATACGGTCATCCGCCATCAGATACGGCAGGTCGAGAACTTGCACATAAGGGAACAGACCGGACGCCCCGCCAGAAGTAGAGATGTAAACGTCAATGGACCCATCCGCCACGCCTTGCAGGCACTCCGCCCCGTTGGAGCACAGCTGCGTGCCGATGAACAGCTCAACCGCGATGGCGCCATTTGACGCCGCCTCTACATAATTCTTGAAAACAACAAGACCATCGTAGTCTTCGTCATTTTCGTTTGAGTTTGCGGTCGCTCGGATCGTGTAATCTTGCGCACTCGCGGTCAGCGCGGTGCCAGCCATCAAGGCCGACAGTGCCACCGTCTTTGCCAGTTTCATAAACATGCGTGTTTCCTCCTGTTGCACGTCGTTTTTTGTCGTCAGTTCAAGAACCCCGTAAGTTTTGGAATGGTCAGTGAGATTTCGGGCACAAAGGTGATCAAAAAGATCACGGCAACCTCGATCGCCAAAAACGGTAAGATCGCTTTGGCGATGGTCGTCACCCGTTCGTGCGAGACAGACGCTGCGACAAAGAGCACAAGCCCCATGGGGGGCGTGGCCAAGCCCACGGTCAGGTTCACGCACATGATGATTGCAAGGTGTACCGACTCGACCCCAAGCCCTTCGAAGACCGGCGCCAAAATGGGACCAAGGATGATGATCGCAGGGCCTGCGTCCAAGAACATGCCCACAATGAAGAGCAGCAGGTTGATCAGGAACAGCAGAATCAGAGGGTTTTCCGAAAGGGTCAGAATGAACTCAGCCAAAATTTCCGGTGCGTGGCTGAGGCTGACCACCGTTTTGAACGACATGGCCGCGCCCACCAGCAACAGCACCACAGCGGACGTGATGCCGGCCCGGGTGAAAACCTCCGGCAAATCTTTCAGCCTCATAGTCCGCAGCACCAGAAACCCAACCAATAGCGCATAGGCAACCGCAACCGCAGCCGCCTCGGTTGGGGTGAACACTCCAGCCAAAATACCGCCAAGGATCAAGATCGGCGTCTGCAACGGAACCACGGCGCGCTTGCAGACAACGCGGAATTCGTTGCTGACCACACGACGCAGCCCCAGCATCAGCCCATGCGCCAGAAGCACCGCGCCTAGGAAGGTTAGCCATTTGGACAAGGTCGTTTCAGAAGTCGGTGCAAATTGCGCCAGCAAAAGCCCGAGGTTCAGCCGCACCAGCACGAAGGATACCCAACTTTCCAAGCCGCCGATCTCAACGTTCTCAAACGTGACACGGCGCGCCGCGGGTAGGTCGTATTTGTCGGCCATGACCCGAACCATGACCATCAGGCCCACCCCCACCAGAATGCCCGGCACAATGCCCGCCAGGAACAACGCGGCGACGCTTTCGCCCATAACGTATGCGTAGATGATCATGATGCCTGACGGCGGAATAATCGGCCCGATGACAGAACTCGCAGCGGTCACGGCCGCGGCAAATTTCCGGGTGTAGCCTTCACGCTCCATCGCTGGGATCAGCATGGAGCCAAGCGCAGAGGTGTCCGCCACCGCCGACCCTGACAGCCCGGCAAACAGGATCGATGACAGGATGTTCACCTGCGCTAGCCCGCCCCGCAAATGGCCCATCAAAGCCTGTGAGAACTCGACCAGACGCACTGTGATCCCGCCCCGGTTCATCAGCTCGCCCGCCAACATGAAAAACGGGATGGCCATCAGGGGGAAACTGTCCATGCCGTTATAGAGGTTGCGGTACAGCAACGTGATGTCGCGCTCCTGCCCGTTGAGCCAAAGCAGCGCCCCCGGCGCGGCCAGAAGGCAGAAAAACACTGGCAGACCAACCAGAAGAAGAAACAGAAACAGCGGAAGGAACCAGATCAGCATTATTCAGACCCTCCGACGACCAAGCCCGGACGCGCAGGAAGGCGGTCACCCATGCCCAGAAGGCGCACGAAGCGCTCTAGCAAGAGTTCGATGTTCACCAAGATCAGCAGCGCGATGCCCACCAGAAGGGACAGCATCATCCAACTGCGCGGGATCCGGTACCATTCGTCAAACGTCAGTGAGGTCGGCAGATACAGCGATGCAGTGGCGAACCGCCCGCCAAGCCCGGTGACCTCTTTGTAGCCGATCTGCACCCCAACGATCAGCACTGTCAGGCAAATCAACAGCAAGACAAACTGCAAAAGATGCATCGCCTTGCCCTTGATCACCGCATCAGTGAAGTCGATCGCTACAAAGCCGCCATTGCGGAACGCTGTGGGCGCCATCAAGCCCGTCATCCACAACATGAAGAAGCGTGCAGCTTCGTCGGGCCAGGGCAATGCGCTGCCCAACACATAGCGAAAAAACACTTGGATCAGGATCGCCGCGACCATCACGCCAATGGCGAATACGCCCAACCAACGCCCGACTGCCAACAGCCCGGAGTTTAGTGGACGCAACAGATTCAAGACAGCAAAGACTGCCTTCATCGTGTTCTTCTCCTCCCGTTTTGCATTCTGTCCTCTTCAGAATGCAAGCCGCCGATCTTATTGTTTTACGGCGGCAATCTGGCCCATTTGGCCCTTGTAGAAAGTCAGTGCATCTCCGTCTTCGCGCATGGTCGCGCGGTCAACATGTCCCAGGACAATCGCATGATCGCCCCCTTCGTAAATCGCAGACCGGGTGCATTCGAACCGTGCAAGGCAGTTGTCCAGAATGGGTACGCCCCAGTCGTTTTCCTGGTGTTCCACATCCGCCAAGCCAAAGGCATCTTTGGCCACTGTCCAACACAGATCATCCTGCTCAGCCGACAGCACGTGGATCGCATAATGATCTGCGCGCTCAAAATGCGGAAACCGGCGCGAGTTCTTGTCAGGGGACCACAGCACCAGAGGCGGGGTCAATGACACCGAGGAAAAACTGTTGGCGGTGATCGCCACCGGACCGTTTTCCGATGCGGCCGTGACAATGGTCACCCCGGTGGCAAACCGTCCAAACGCGTCACGCAGCAGCCGTGTGTTGTTCGGGTCGGGCACAAAGCTGAGCTTTCCCCCGACAGTGTGAGCAGACATCATAGGACCTCCTTGCCGAGCGCGGCTTCGTAGAGAGAGAACCAGGTTTGGCGGTCCAGTGTGACCTTCTCCGCGTCGGAAATCATCTTGATACGATCAAGATTGTTGGTACCCAAAACCGGCAGGACACGGGCCGGATGGCGCAAAAGGAACGCTACAGCCACGGCGGCGCGATCCACGCCCTGCTCTGCGGCAATACGATCCAAACGGTCCGCCAAATCTCCCGTGCCGGTCATCAGGCTACCGCCGCCAAGCGGCGACCATGCCATGACAGGCTGGTCACGCTGTTGATGAAAGGCCAAATCCCCATTTGTGAACGGGGACAGTTCCGCCAGTGAGATCTCGATTTGGTTGGTGGCCAGCGGCGTCGTCATCGCCGACTGCAAAAGCTGCCAATCCCAGGGGCGGAAATTCGACACGCCGACGGCGCGCACCTTGCCTGACGCCACCAGATCATCCAGCACCGCCCCGGTTTCATTGTGGTCCATCAAAGGATCGGGCCGATGGATCAACAGAAGATCCACATGATCAACACCCATCTCACTCAACGACCGGTTCACCGAAGTCTCGATGTGGGCGCGTGACGTGTCGTAGTATTTGACAGGCTTGTCGGCATAAATCCCGATGGGCGCGACGATATCGCACTTCGTCACAATCTCGATCTGATTGCGCAACGCCGGGTTGGCTTTTAGCGCCCCGCCCAGCACGGCCTCGGCACCGTAGTCACCATAGATGTCCGCCTGATCCATGGTGGTGATCCCTTGATCCAGACAGGCTTGGATTTTTGCCTCTACGTGTTCGGGCGACGTGTCCGCATCATCCGCCACACGCCACATGCCATACACCAGACGGCTGAAGCTCAGCCCATTTGCGATCTCCACACGGTTCATCAACGACGTTCTCCGATACCAAGGGGGGTTTGCGGCGTGGACGCCGGCACGCGCCCATAAGCGTGTGGCAGCGACACGGTGTTGAGATGTGGCATCACGCGGGCGCCAAAATGCTTGGCTTCATCTACGTGCGGATAGCCTGACAAAACAAAGGCCCGCATGCCCATCTTTTGATAAGCCTCAAGCTTTGACAGAACCTGATCGGTTGACCCGACCAGCGCCGCGCCACAGCCAGATCGCGCCCGGCCCACGCCGGTCCAGAGATGCGGCTCGATAAAGCCATCGTCGTCGGCCACATCGCGGTTCTTTGCCTGATGCGACACACCCAGAGACTTGGCGTCCAGCGCGCGCTCCCGAATAGCGCGCCCCTGCTCGTCATCAAGCTTGGACACAATGTAATCCGCATATTCCCGTGCCTCAGCCTCGGTGTCGCGGACAATCACATGCACGCGCAAGCCGTAATCGAGTGTCCGGCCATAGCGTTCCGCCACCGCGTTCACCGCCTTCATCCGCCCAGCCAGCTCGTCCATCTTCTCCGGCCACATCAGGTAAACGTCACAATGCTGCCCACAGAGTTCCAATGCGTCCGGCGAATAGCCACCAAAATACAGCAATGGCCCGCCAGACTGATACGGAACCACAGGATCGGTTGTCAGGCCCTGGAAATTGTAGACCTCACCCGCGTGGTTGATCTCACCTTGGGTCCAAGCCTGCTTCAGAATTTCGACAACTTCCCGCGAGCGCTGGTAGCGATAGCTGCTCTCGGCCTTTTCACCGGGAAAGTCAGACGAGATGATGTTCACGGTTAGCCGACCCTCCAACATGTGGTCCAACGTCGCCAGCGTACGCGCCAGCATGATCGGCTGCATTTCTCCACAACGCACAGCGGCCAGCATATTGATCTTGCTGGTGATCGGCGCGCAGCCCGCCACGAAGCTCAGCGTGTCCTGGCCTACCTGATAGGAAGACGGGCACAAAATATTGCGGAACCCTTGTGCTTCGGCTTCTTTCACGATGTTGGAGCAATGCGCCCAGGACGACCGTAAATCACCATCTGGCACGCCAAGAAACTGATAATCGTCTGAGCACAGCGCGGCAAACCACGACACTTCCACAGCATCCAGATCAGCAGATGTCACCGGCACGACGGTCATCGAGCTCCTCCCAAAACCTCGTTTTCCTTACCCCTTGAATAAACTGCGATTTGATGTAGATCAATGGTGTATCAATTTTCGGGATGATCTATGTCAAATCCAGACCTCTCCAGTTCGGCCCTGCCGCTCTATTTGCAGATCAGCGAAACCCTGATCCGAGAGATCGCGGCTGGCCGTCTGGTGGACGGAGAGCGCTTGCCGCCTGAACGCGAGCTGGCCAAGCAATACGGAACCACCGTGCGTACACTGCGTAAATCTCTTGCCGAGCTGGAGAAGCAAGGCATGCTGGAGCGCGTTCAAGGGTCAGGCAACTACGTGCGTGCCACACAAAGCGGGCGCAGTGTCTACTCCATGTTCCGATTGGAGTTGCCCGAGGGTGGTGGATTGCCAACCGCAGACATCCTCTCGGTGCATGACATGGAGAAACCGTCCGACCTGCCCGCCTTTGGCACCACGAATCACGGCACACGGATTCGCAGGTTGCGGTATCTGGACGAGGTTGTGATCGCCGTCGAAGAAATCTGGTTGGACGGCGACGCGGGCAAAGTGGACCCGGCCAAACTTTCGGAGTCGCTGTACCACTATTATCAGAAACAGCTCGGTTTCTGGATCCGACGCGCCGAAGACCGCGTCTCCATCGGGCACGTGCCGGACTGGGCGCCAGAGGCCTTTGGCCAAACGCCGGGGGAAATTTCTGGCTACATCGAACGCTTGAGCTGGTCGCAAGCCACCGCCCCGGTCGAGTTTTCCCGCACCTGGTTTGATCCAGAACACTCTATCTACATCCAACGCCTGACTTAGGAGGCACTATGACGAAACCCACCACCTACGGGATCATCGGCTGCGGCATGATGGGGCAAGAGCACCTGCGCAATATTGCGCTCCTTCCGAACACGGAAGTTGGGGCCATCTTCGAACCCAACGCGCAGATGCGCAAAGAAAGCGCCCGCTTTGCGCCCAATGCGCGTTTTGTCGACAGCCTTGAAGAGCTGCTGGCCGTAGACACCCTGGATTGTCTGCTGATCGCCAGCCCAAACTTCTGCCATGTCACACAACTGCAAGAGATCGCCCGGATCCGCCCCCTGCCGATCCTTGTCGAAAAACCACTGTACACAGATCCGCAGGATCTCGGCCAAATCAACGAGTTCATCGCAAACTACCCCGCCCCAACATGGGTTGCGATGGAGTACCGCTATATGCCCCCGGTTGCGGCCTTCCTCGAAAACGCAGCGAATGTCACTGGTGGTATCAAGATGCTGACCATCCGCGAACACCGCTTCCCGTTTCTGGAGAAGGTCGACGATTGGAACCGCTTCAACGCCAAATCCGGCGGGACCTTTGTGGAAAAATGTTGCCACTTCTTTGACCTCATGCGCCTCACGCTTGGATCAGAACCTGTGCGCGTGATGGCCTCCGGCGGACAAGACGCCAACCATCTAGACGAAACCTATGACGGGCAAGTACCGGACATTCTCGACAATGGATATGTCATCGTCGATTTCGAAAACGGCGCCCGCGCCATGCTCGAACTGTGCATGTTTGCCGAAGGCGCCGAATACCAAGAAGAAATCGCGGCCGTCGGTCCAAAAGGCAAAATCGAGGCGCTGGTCCCTGGACCTGGCCGTTTTTGGCCCGCGCACCTTGGCGCAGCGCCTACCCCAAAGCTCATCCTGTCTCCCCGTGCGCCCAAGGGGCCTATTGAAAAGGAAATCCCCGTGGATCCGGACATCCTCGATGCAGGCGACCACAACGGCTCAACCTTTTACCAACACAAATATTTCCTGGAGTTGGTGCGCGGAGAGCGGTTCACACCCGAGGTGAGCCTGACCGACGGGAAAATGGCTGTTCTGATGGGCATTGCGGCGCAAACATCCATCCAAGAGAAACGGTCTGTCGAGATGTCAGAAATCACCTAAGAACATTCGGCGCGAAATGACCGCTTGGCCTGCGCTACAACGCCTTTTGCGCGGGCCAAACATGCCGAAATCCGGCATAGAAGCCCCGATCGAAGCAACGCCACCGCCGTACAAGAAGACGGCGCATTTCATGCCTGACGCGGATGCAACGAGCATCACAGCCATGGGCGGAAACGGCCCATCCTGCTCCGTCACGCAGCGATGTTCTGTGGATGAGCCATACCGCTATTCAAAGCGGCATCAAACTAACGAAGGTCAATCCAAGCCGACCCGTCCATGCTCGACCGTTGACAGGCGTCGACGAACCGAACCCCTTCGAGACCATCTTGCGACCCAATAGAGGGACTCTTGCCACCCTTCGACCTGATGACGTCAGCGGCCTCTCGGTATAGGGTCGCGAAGGCTTCCAAATAGCCTTCTGGGTGGCCCGCCGGAATCCGTGTCACCGCAGACGCCGCTTCGTTGGAACTCCCTCCGCCACGCGTAATTTGCTGCTGGGCTTTTCCCAGCTCCGAGAACCAGAGGACATTTGGGTTCTCCTGCGCCCAGCGGAGGGATCCCTTGGAACCGTAAACGGCCAAGGTGAGGTTGTTCTCATTGCCGATAGCCACCTGACTGGCCCAGATATGAGCACGTGCACCGCACGCGTATTGCAAAGCAATGCGGGCATCGTCGTCCACCATGCGCCCATCGACATGAGTGCGCAGCGTGGCACTCAGGGATACCGCAGGTTTGCCAGTGACAAAACTAACGAGATTATAGGCATGCGTGCCAATATCGCCGATGGCACCACCGCCCGACTGGGCTGGGTCAGTACGCCATTTGGCCTGTTTATTGTCCTCGGCGGGGGCCTCACTCAACCAATCTTGCAGGTAATTTGCCTCGATGATCCGGATATCACCCAAAGCCCCCTCAGCCACCATTTGCCGCGCCTGCCGAACCATCGGATAACCCGTATAATTATGGGTCAGAAAGAAATGCCCCTTGGAGGCTTCTGCAGCTCTCAAAAGGCTCTCAGCCTGCGCTACGGTCGCAGTCATGGGCTTGTCGCAAATGACCGAAATATCCTGCGCCAAGAATGCTTCGGCAATAGGGCCGTGCAAGTGATTGGGCGTGACGATTGAAACGGCGTCGACCCCATCAGCACGGGCGGCCTCGGCCTTAGCCATTTCAGCGAAATCCGCGTATGAGCGGTCCCCGTCGATACCAATCTCGACTGCAGAGGCATGCGCCCGCGCGGGATCTGACGAGAAGGCCCCCGCGACCAGCTCGAAACACCCGTCCAATCGTGCCGCCATACGGTGAACACCACCGATGAACGCCCCTTGGCCACCACCCACCATGCCGAGTTTCAACGGAGCCATCTTAGAACCCCATCATTTCACGCAACGCGGCCGGATCAGATTGCCCGCCAGCAAAGTCATCAAAGGCCCGCTCGGTCTGACGGATCAGGTGTTCGGCGATGAATGGCGCACCTTCAGCCGCACCCTGCTCAGGGTGTTTCAAGCAACATTCCCATTCAAGCACAGCCCAGCCATCGAAGCCGTATTGGGTGAGTTTTGAGAAAATGCCTTTGAAATCAACCTGACCATCGCCCAGTGAGCGAAAACGACCAGCGCGCTCGGTCCAATCCGCGTAGCCGGAGTAGACCCCCTGCCGTCCGGTCGGGTTGAACTCGGCATCTTTGACATGGAAGGCGCTGATACGCTCATGGTAGATATCGATAAAGGCCAAATAGTCCATCTGCTGCAAAAGGAAGTGAGAGGGATCATAAGTGATCTTGCACCGCGCATGATCGTCTAGCCTGTCGAGGAAGCGTTCAAACGTCGTACCGTCGAAAACGTCCTCGCCGGGATGGATTTCAAACCCCAGGTCGACGCCGGCTTCGTCATACACATCGAGGATCGGTTTCCAGCGGCGCGCCAGCTCCCCGAAGGCCTCGTCAATCAGACCCGCAGGACGCTGTGGCCAGGGATAGAGATATGGAAAAGCGAGTGACCCCGTGAACCCAACGGCGCCCTTCAATCCAAGGTTCCTAGAGGCTTTTGCGACTTTGGTGACCTGATCGACAGCCCATTTCTGACGTTCGGCGGGCTTGCCGTGCAAATGGTCTGGGGCGAAAGCGTCAAACGCTGTGTCATACGCTGGATGCACCGCGACCAGTTGGCTTTGCAGGTGACAGGACAGCTCGGTAATGGTCACGCTATGCGCAGCGCAAATGCCGACGACTTCTTCACAATAACCTTTGCTGGACGCAGCCTTATCCAAATCAAACACCCGCGCATCCCATGACGGAATTTGAACGCCCTTGTACCCCAACCCCGCAGCCCACTCGACAATCGCGGGCAGAGAATTAAACGGCGCTTCGTCCCCCAGAAATTGGGCGAGAAACAGGGCAGGACCTTTGATGGAAGCAGACATTTTACTCTCCGGGATATGCGGTTATGCCAGCAGGTCTTGGGCCGCGTCGGGGCCAAGAACCTCAGGCCGTTTGCAGCTGGTTTTCATCGTCATGACTTGGCCGGTCTCTCCCGCTTCAAGGATCGCGGTCATGACCTCAACGACGTGGGTCGCGAACTCATCGTTGCACCGATGTGGGCGTCCTTCAGAGATCGCCAGTGCCATGTCGGCCAACCCGGCACCGCGGTAGTTGGCTTGGGTCTCCTCGAAATTCGGGATGCTGAAAGGATGGTCCCATGATTTCTCGACCGGCTCACTGCTGCGGTCCGTCACGGTCAAAATGCCTCCAAAGAAATTGGGGTCCGGCACGTTCATCGTGCCCTCAGTGCCGTAAAGCTCCATGATCGGGTGATTGCTGTCCCAGACGTCCCAACTGGCCAGGAGCGTGATGATCGCCCCACTCTCAAACGAGAGAACGGAATGGATGGTCGTTGGCGTTTCAACCGGAACAGTCTCACCATTTCTCGGACCATTCTGAATGGTGCGGGTGTCGTGCGCCGCACCTGTGAAACTTGTGACCTTGGCCACCGGCCCGAGCATCTGCACAAGGTTGCAAATGTAATAGGGGCCCAGATCAAGGATGGGGCCGCCGCCTTTTTGAAAGAAGAAGTCCGGGTTCGGATGCCAGCCTTCCATGCCGCTGGACATCACGACAGCCGCGCCGGATGTGACTTTGCCAATCGCACCGGAATCGATCAAATTGCGGGCCAATTGGTGGCTACCACCCATAAAGGTATCCGGGGCGGAGCCGATCCGCAGGTTGTTTGCTGTTGCAATGTCGCTCAGCTGTTGCCCTTCGGACAGGCTCAGAACAAAGGGCTTTTCGGAATAGACGTGCTTGCCCGCCTGCAAAATGGAGCGAGACACCTCAAAGTGAGCGGCCGGGATGGTCAGGTTGATGATCAGATCCACATCGTCCGCGGCCAGCAGCGCTTCGACCGTGTCTGACCGCACACCAAAAGCCTCAGCTTGAGCGCGGGCATTGTCCATGTTGATATCCGCGACGGCCACAATGTCATACCCTTTGAACATCGAAGCCAAGCTCAGATAAGCCGTTGAAATGTTACCGCATCCGATGATGCCAACGCCAAGCGTCTTAGTCATGGGTGTTCTCCCACAGGGTTTTGAAGGCAGCAGCAGATCGGCTTGCGTAGCCAACCGGATCTGCAGGTTTGTCGTGTTCCAATGCGTAGACCAAATCGCTCGAAGCCAAACGGCATGCCTGCAACAGCCCCGCCCAATCCATTGTGCCTGCGCCAAGATCGGACCAGCCGTCCTCATCCAGATTTGTGCCTTCAGCAGCGATGTCTTTCACATGGATCGCCGACAAGCGGTCGCCATAGCGTTTGATGTAATCCAAGGGATCTTGCCCGCCGCGCACGATCCATGCCAGATCAGCTTCCCACGCGATATTGGGGGCGGCTTCTAGCAACACATCCATAGGCGTGCTGCCGTCAGCTTGCTTAACGAACTCAAAATCATGGTTGTGCCAGCCGAAGGTGATCCCATGATCCGCATATTTTTTGCTAGCCGCGCCAAGACGTTCGCCCAATGCCACCCAACTTTGTTCGGTTGACGGGCGGTCCTTCTCTTCCAAGTAGGGCGCAAAAACGCGAGACATCCCAAGCGCCGATGCAATTGCCAAGGCACCTTCGAAATCGTTCTCGATATCATCCAACGCCATGTGCCCAGAAGGCATCGTAATGCCGTTGGCGTCCATCGCTGCGCGGTAGCCTGCTGGATCGCCATAAACGCCACCATAGCCTTCGACTTTGTCGATCCCCATCGCGGGCAATTGAGCCAAGAGCGCGATCTGATCTTCACAATCACGCATGGAATAGAGTTGTAGTGCTGTTGTCATAGATCTTTTTCCGAGATTAGAGGCGCATTTCTGTTTCTGCGTCGAACAAGTGAGTCCGGGCTATGTCGAACCCAATTGTCAGTTGGTCACCCGCTTTCAGGCCTGACTGTCCTTCGGTGCGGACCCGCAAAGACTGACCCGCGAAGTTGGCCCAAACCAATGTGTCAGAGCCCATCGGTTCGACGATGTCGATTTCGGCATTGCCAGTGAAGGACGCCGCCTTCGCCGCGTCTCCCGTCAGTATGTGTTCAGGCCGGATGCCCAGCCAAACGGCACCGTCTTGACGCGTCGCGCTGGCAAATTCATATCCTGCAACGTCGACGGAAAACCCTTCTCCGCGAAACTGGGTTCCAGATAATTGGCCTGTGAATTGGTTCATCGCGGGCGAGCCGATAAAGTCCGCAACGTATTTGTTGCACGGTTTGGCGTAGATCACTTCGGGGCTGTCGAGTTGCTGGATGATCCCGTCTTTCATGATTGAAATGCGATCAGCCAGTGTCATGGCTTCGACCTGATCATGGGTCACATAGATCATCGTGTTTTTGAGTTTTTTGTGCAGGCGTTTCAACTCGACCCGCAAATCGGTGCGCAACTTTGCATCAAGGTTTGAAAGCGGTTCATCGAAGAGGAAAACATCCACATCCCGAACCAGAGCACGCCCAATGGCGACCCGCTGGCGTTGCCCGCCAGAAAGCGCACCCGGCTTGCGATCCAACAGCGGCTCGATTTGCAGAACCTTCGCCGCGTAATCCACCCGCTCCTTGATTTCGGCCTTGGGGACTTTGGCGTTTCTCAGGCCAAAAGACAGATTGCCACGAACCGACATTTGCGGATAGAGCGCATAAGATTGAAACACCATGCCAATGCCGCGATCCGAAGGCTCAGCCCAGGTGACGTTTTTGCCCTTGATGAAAATCTGGCCGTCGGACACATCAAGCAACCCCGCAATGCAATTGAGCAAAGTCGATTTTCCGCATCCGGAGGAGCCGAGAAGCACAAGGAATTCACCCTCTGCAATATCGAGGTTCAGTTGTTTCAAGACTTTGACCGCACCGAAGTTCAGGTCCAAATCTTTGATTTCTACAGAGTTTGTCATGGGTGTATTAGCCTTTGACTGCGCCGGCTGCGATGCCGCGAACAAAGAGTTTGCCAGAGGCAAAATAGATGACGAGAGGGACCAATCCGGTCAGCAAGGTTGCTGCCATATTGACGTTGTATTCTTTGACCCCCTGCACCGAATTGACGATGTTATTGAGCTGCACCGTCATCGGATAGGTGGCGGGTTTGGTGTAAATCACTCCAAACAGGAAGTCGTTCCAGATGCCCGTGACTTGCAGGATGATCGCAACCACAAAGATGGGCAGCGCCATGGGGATCATGATCTGAAAGTAGATCTGCCAGAACCCGGCCCCATCGACCCGTGCAGCCTTGAACAGCTCTTCCGGAACCGAGGCAAAATAGTTGCGGAATAGCAATGTCAGGATCGGCATTCCGAAAACGGTATGCACCAACACCAGTCCACCGATGGATCCCATAAGACCGATCTCGCGCAACATGATGACGATCGGGTACAGCATCGTCTGATACGGGATGAATGCGCCGATGATCAAAATGGTAAAGAAGGTTTCAGACCCTTTGAATTTCCAATTCGACAGGGCGTAGCCATTCACAGATGCAATCACGATCGACATCAGCACGGACGGCACCAAAATGCGCACCGAGTTCCCGAAACCACGCGAAAGGCCGTCGCAATTTATGCCGGTGCAGGCCTCTGACCAAGCTTTCACCCAAGGCTCAAACGTGATCTCCATGGGCGGACCAAAAACGTTGCCCATGCGAATTTCCGGCATCCCCTTCAGCGATGTGACAATCATCACGTAGAGCGGCAACAGGTAGTACATGGAAACCATGATCAGCGTGCCATACAAGAAGATATTGGCGCGCGAAAACGTCTTCTTTGGTTTAGGGCCACGTGGGTCTTGAGCGGTGTTTGTCGTTGTATCAGCCACGTTTCCGGCCTCCGAATTCGAGGTAGGCCCAAGGGATCAGAATGATCACAACCGAGCACAGCATCATGGTTGAGGCAGCAAAACCTTGGCCCAGGTTTTGAGCGCGAAACATATATTCGATCACGTATTTGGCTGGCACTTCCGAGCTTAGCCCCGGTCCGCCGCCAGTTTGTGCCACCACCAGATCATAGAGTTTGATAATCCCAGACGCGATCAGCACCAGAGCGGTGATAAATACCGGGCGCATCATGGGAATGATGACAACGACATAGGTTTTCACGGTGCCGATCCCATCGACTCTGGCGGCCTTCCAGATGTCTTCATCAATACCGCGCAGACCTGCGAGCATGATGCACATGATCAGTCCAGTTCCCTGCCAAAGCCCTGCGATCAGCAGACCGAACATGACCGTTTCGGGATCGTTGAGAGGATTGAACGAAAAGCTCTCCCAACCCCACCCGCGCACCACGCTTTGCAGGCCAAAGTCGGGGTTCAATATCCACTGCCACACTAATCCTGTCACGACAAATGACAGCGCAAATGGGTAGAGGAAAATCGTGCGAAACGCGCTCTCAAATCTGATCTTTCGATCCAGACAGGCAGCCAGAGTGAAGCCCAGAACCAACGTCAAGATCAGCGAGCACCCGCCATAAACCGCCAGGTTTTTAATGGAGATAATCCAGCGGTCCGTTTCCCAAAGCCGTTCGTATTGATCGAAACCGACCCATTTTGTCTTGGGCAACATGCGCGATCCGGTAAAGGAATAGGTGATCGTCCAAGCGGTGCCGCCAACGAAAACGAAAAGAGCCGTCAAAATCATCGGAAGTGACGCAATCTTCGCCATCCAATTCTTGAACAAGCGGTTCGGGCGCTTTGCTCGACGGTAAGAGCTGTCCGAGGCCACGGTCATCGTGTCGGCTCCAATGAGGTGAAATGTCAGGGAATGGTCCGGCGCCCTATGACGCCGGGCCCGATGAACGTGGCGTTTAGTCCGCGTCTTCGATCAGCTTCGCATAGGCGGCCTGCGCGTCCGCTGCAGACATATCGCTGGACCAGAACTGCGCCATCAAATCTTCGATCTGAAGCGTTGTGTCCTGAGAGAACGAGATGTCGCCGGATGGCAGAACGCCACCGTCAGCCAGGATACCAAGTCCCTTCTGCATGCAGCCGTTGGCCGCGGACATGTCGATGTCACCGCGCACCGGCAGAGATCCTTTGGCAAGGTTGAAGGACACTTGGACCTCTGGCGAGATCAGCAGTGCAGCCAATTCTTTCTGGGCTGCGGTGATTTCAGGATCATCATTGACAGGGAAGTAGAAGGCATCGCCACCGGTATCCAAAACCGCATTGAGCCCCAGGCCTGGCAGGCAGGAGTAGTCTTCGCCCTCGACGGCTCCGGCCACGGCAAATTCACCCTGTGCCCAATCGCCCATAATCTGTGCACCGGCCTGACCGGTGATGACCATATTCGTCGCTTGGTTCCAATCCTGCACGTTGGATTTTGCGGCCAGAGCCCGCGAAGCAGCTGCCGCTTCAAACGCCGCTGTGTATTCTGGACCACGCGCCACGTCGGCGTTCTTGTTTACGTTCACTTCTGTCCAGGCGTCCAACCCGGCAACTGCCAAGGTGATCGCACCAAACGCGATGTTTTGCTGCCAGCCCTGTTGCCCCATAGCCAATGGAAGTGTTCCCGCAGCCTCAAGATCGCCAGAGGAAGCGACAAACTCGTGCCAGTTGGTCGGGACGGTGAGACCCGCTTTTCCATAAGCGTCATGTGACAGCCAAATCCATTGTGCGGAGTGAATGTTCACCGGAACGCAGTAGATGCGTCCCTCCAGAGTACATGCGTCTAGCAAGGATGTTGGATTCACAATGTCCTTCCAGCCGCCAGCCTCGGCAACATCTGTCAGATCAAGCAGCAACCCGGCTTCAATCAGTTCTTGCGCCTGACGGCCGTGGTTCAACTGAGTGGCTGCCATCGGGTCGCCACCCAAAATGCGAGAAATGATGATCGGGCGCGCTGTGCCACCCGAACCTGCAATTGCACCGTCAACCCAAGTGTTGCCCGTGGCATTCCACGCCTCAGCGAATTTGGACACGGCAGCAGCCTCACCGCCCGAGGTCCACCAATGCGTAACTTCGAGTTTTACGCCTTCGGCAAGTGCCATCGTCGCGGACGCCGCGGTCAGCGCGGTTCCAGCCACCAGTCTCTGCATGATCTTTGACATTGTTTCCTCCCAAAAAATGCGGGTTCCCGCAAATAATTTCAGATCGCCATGCCGATCGTTGGGCCTGCAATCGATTACATCGTCATCCGGCATTGATGTTTCTGTCAATAAATAATGTAATCGATTACAGGATACCTACCGAGTTCGGAGACCAAACAGTGGTAAAAACCTCAACACTTCAGGATGTTGCACGAGTTGCAAAAGTTTCGACTGCAACGGTCTCGCGGACGTTATCCAATCCTGATGTCGTCTCCGAATCAACCCGCAGGCGCGTGGCAGAGGCCGTGAAAGTCACCGGTTACCGTATCAATCGTGCGGCCCGTAACCTACGCACGCGACGGGCACACTCGGTGCTTGTGTTGCTTCCTGACCTGGCCAATCCGTTCTTTTCAACGATCCTCGAAGGCATCTCTCGCAACCTCTCCCAACAAGGTTACTCGATGCTGATTGCCGGCACGTCACAAGTTCACGCAAGTGGCGAGCGGCTGGTTGACTACCTTGATGACGCCCGCGCCGACGGGATGATTGTTCTTGACGGAGGCCTCGACCCTGATGTGGTCGAGATGCTGGAAAACTCCCCACAGGCAAAGCGCATTCTCTTTGCTTGCGAATGGGTCGATGGCGCAAGTTTTGCCTCCGTCCGCTGCCAGAACCGTCAAGGCACACGCGCAGCCGTAAACCACCTTTTTGATCTCGGGCACCGCAAGATTGCCCATGTGACCGGCCCCGTGGGCAACGTGCTGATGCACACCCGCAAAGACGCCTTTGTCGAAGAGGTTCAGAAGCTGGGCCTTACCCTGCGGCCAGAATGGTTAATTGCAGGAGATTTTTCTCTCGCGGCTGGGTGCCTGGCTGCGCAAGCTTGGATCGCAATGGACGACCGACCCACTGCGGTTTTCTGCGCGTCCGATCAACTCGCCATGGGGTTCATTGCCGAGCTGTCCCGTCATGAGTTCAGCGTGCCAAAGGATGTGTCCGTGATGGGCTTTGACGACATCGATTTGGCCGAGCAATTCATCCCGCCCTTAACCTCAGTACGCCAGGATCGTTTGCTGATCGGCGAAACAGCCGCCAAAATGTTGATGGCCCGGATCAAATCGCCAGACGACGATCATTTGGAGCATGCCGCAGTCCTCCCCGTCTCACTTGTCACGCGCGAAAGCACCGCAGCGCCGCAGTGAGTGCGGAATCTGCAGACACCAAAACCGCAATTGGGCTTGGAGCCGCTTCCACGATGGGTGCCGTATCGCTGTCCAAGGAGGATGATGTGATACGCAGAAACTGGGAGAACAGGCGCGATGTGTACTGATGTGACAAATCAGAAAGAACACGCCGATGGGCGTTAAAGATAACCATCCTGCCACAAGCCAAGGGTCGGTGTCTCGGGTGATAGCATCTGACACGACAGCTTCTTCCGAAGAGGAAGCTTAGTCTTATCAAGTTCATGAATGATTAAATGGTGCCCGGGGGCGGAATCGAACCACCGACACGAGGATTTTCAATCCACTGCTCTACCCCTGAGCTACCCGGGCACGGGAAGGCGTCTCGCCTTGGGTGCAGGCCTTCTATGTCAGCCAATCGGGGCTGTCCAGAGGAAAAAGACAAAAAAGTCAGTGCAAACGTGAAGTTTGTTTTTCCATCTCTTCCAGCGCCTCAATCGCCTCCTCAGGATCCTGCGAAGGCACCGCATAATCGCCGCCAAACCACTTACCCAAATCAATGTCTGCGCAGCGTTTGGAGCAAAATGGACGATAGGTCTGCACCGTTTCCTTTTTGCAAATAGGACAGCTCATTTCAGCACCTCCGACAAGGCTGCGCGGGCGTTTTTACGCTGCAATTCATAATGTCCCAGCGGGGTCCACCCCACCAGCGTGGTGTCAATGGTGTCACGCTTAAAAGCTGCCCGCAGGGCACTCTCAAAACCGCGACGGTCCTTCTTAGGCATCGGCGCCAGGTCGAGCACAATCTGCCCGCCAAGCCCGCGCACGCGCAGCGCGCGTGGCAAGGCTTTAGCCACCGCAAAATTGGCCTTGGTGCCAGCTGCCGGCGAGGTGTCTTTGCCAGTGTTCACATCCACCGCCACAAGTGCGCGTGTCGGTTCGACATACATATCGGCTCCGCCGCCCAAAGGCACGCGCGCGCCCTGTGCCTCTTCCAGCGCGTCGAGCACGCCGTGGGTGTCAAAGCTGCCCGCTTCGGTCACCACCTCGGCTGGCTCGGACCAATCGCGCCACGCGGATACATGCGGGCCATCCCCATCAATCAGTTTCTCCGCTGGGCCTTCCGCGTCCCCCATCACCTGCTCTGCCAGATCCAGCATGGCGGCAATGTCTTCGGCCACATCGGCGTCGTCCGCCTCGGCACAGGCAGAACGGAGAATAATGCCCGCTTCTGGGGCTTCGGCCACTTCATGGGCCACGCCCAACAAGGCATCGCGCCGGTCATCATCGCGGATCGAACGGCTCACGTTCACACCTGGCGCACCGGGCGTGACAATCGCGTACCGGCTCTTGAACAGGACCTTATGCGTAACAGGAATCGCTTTGCCCGGTTCTGCCAACCCGGTCACCTGCACCAAGAGCACATCCCCCGGCGCCATCCCTTTGACCTGACGTAGAAACGCCATGCCGTCCGGGGTTTTGAGGAACATGCCGCCCTGCCCTTTCACTGGCCGGTCAGCCACCGCGCGATAAATCGTGCCCGGACGCGGGGCGTCCAAACTGTCGATCAACAGGTCATCAAGCTGACCATCCACCATCAAAGCCGCGGCTTCGCGCCCCTCGATGTGGTCCAAAATGATCTGACGTCCCTTCATGTGCGCTCCTTGTAAAGCGGGTAGCCGGCGGCTTGCAGCAGGCCAGCGGTTTCGGCCACGGGCAGGCCAACAATGCCGGTAAATGAGCCGGAAATCCATGGGATGAAGGCCCCGGCCGGGCCCTGAATCGCGTAGCCGCCTGCCTTGCCCTGCCAATCATTGGTCGCGAGGTAGGCATTGAGCTCTTCGTTGGACAGGCGTTTCATTTTCACAGCGCTGACCACATCACGCTGCCAAAGCTGATCGCCCCGCCGCACTGCGACTGCGGTGATCACGCGATGACGACGCCCTGACAAAGCCATCAGAAATTCCGCCGCTTCGGCGGCATCCTGCGGCTTGCCCATGATGCGACGCCCCAGCGCCACGGTGGTATCCGCGCACAGCACGACATCTTCCAGCGCCGCCTCCACCGCGAGCGCTTTCTCTCGCGCGATCCGCACACAATAGGGGCGCGGCAACTCGTTTTTGTGAGGGTCTTCGTTGATATCAGGAGGGCAAATGCCATCTGCCACCACCCCGATTTGAGCCAATAATTCTTTGCGGCGCGGACTGCCCGAACCAAGTATCAACCGCATTTCGGACCTCTTAAATGCGAAAAGGCGGCCCGTTTCGGGGCCGCACATTGGCTTAATGTCAAACGCTTACTTGAAGCGGTAGTTGATCCGACCCTTGGTCAGATCGTAAGGGGTCATCTCGACTTGTACCTTGTCGCCAGCCAGAACACGGATGCGGTTTTTGCGCATCTTGCCTGCCGTATGTGCGATGATCTCATGGCCGTTTTCCAGCTCGACCCGAAACGTCGCATTCGGCAGGAGTTCCTTCACGACACCGGGAAATTCGAGCAGTTCTTCCTTCGCCATGGTCTCTCCTTTGATTAGCACCTGCAGCATTTTGCAGACGTGCGCCTAAATGAGGGCTTTTTCCCTTTTTTTCAAGGGTCAAAACCAAAAGAAGCCGAATTATCCGAAGATAGCTCGACATTTCTCCCCATTAGCCACCAGTTGGCTGGTGATCTGGCAGACGGCTGAGCCAGCCCCCTGCCTGGGCTTCATACCTGCGCCAACCATTGGCACTGCCCTTGTAAATCTTCTTACGTACCTGATCCTGCGATGCGGTGCGCATCACATTGCCACTGTCTTGCGGCGACAGGCAGGCGTCCTGCCACTCAAGGCCAAGCGCTTGAATAAGAGTGGGAATTTGCGTGTCCGGGTCCTGCACCAGCGCCTCATAGTCGACATCAATGATACGGCCGGGGAATCGCCCATGCCAAAAGGCCATCAGATCCTGATACATCTCAAAGTAGCGGATCAAACTTTCAGCATCAGCAGTAAAACCCAATCCGTCACCAGCAAAGAAGTGCCGGAAATTGGACCAGCAGCAAGCTTTGGGATCACGGTACACATGAACGATTCGTGCCTGGGGCAAGGCCGTCACAATGTGCCCGATCAGGCGGAAATTCAGGGGCATCTTGTCGGTCACATAATGAGCCCTGCCACTTTGGGTTAGACGCGACATATAGGCGTCGCCCAGCGCATCAGCCTGTTCCGAAGTCAACGGAGTTTGCAACAGGCCCATCTGCTTCACCAAAGGCGCCAAATAGTCTAATTCGCCGCCCTGACTCACCTCAGAATGACAGCCCAGAATTGTCTCAGTCAACGAAGACCCCGATCTGGGAAGCCCAAGAATGAATATCGGGGTGGTTGACCGCTCCTTAGCGCTTGGTGTTACATCCGACTGTTGAGAGAATTGCTGTTTTAGGCCTTCAAAAAGACGCTCTTCCTGCGTGGCATCAAATCCGGACATCTCAAAAAAACGCCGATTGGCGATCTGCAAACTCCGGTAGGCCCCCTCATATTCTCCCTGCTCTTCCTGCGCCGCCACCTTGGCAAAACGAAACCGCACCTCATCAGTCTTGGTATTCTTTTGCTTCAAACCCGCATCAAGGCGCCTTTCAAAATCATCCATTTCGGACGGACGTCGAAAGGCCACAAAATTGGCGTAAGTCGCACTGTTTTCCGGTGATAACTCCAGCGCTTTCTTCCACTGCACTAGGGCCTCTTTTGGCCGCCCTACGGCCTCCAAAAAGGTTGCATAACATCTAGCCACATCAGCGTCCGTTGGCCACACTGCTGCGCTTACCTCCAGCAACTGAACACCCAACTCCAATTGCCCCAAAACATACAAAACGCGCGCAGAACTCAGCACGTAGGTTGGTTCCGCCGGAGCCAATTTTTGCGCAATATCAAAACATTCCAGCGCTGGAACATGCCGCCCGGAGGCTTCAAAAGCCTCACCCAAATCAGAGACATAAGAGACGTTTTCCGGGGCCAGTTTCACGGCCTCCGCCAAGGTTGCCACACCGCCGGAGATATCCCCAACCCCAATCAAACACCGCCCAAGGCCATTAAGCGCTTCCGCATGATCCGGTTCTGTCTTCAAATGTGCGGCGAAAAGCGGCAGGGCGGATTGCCACTGCTTTCTGGTCAACAAGGAGCGCGGCAAGGAAAGCGGATCAACATCAACTTTTGCCATCCATTGAAGCGCATGAGAGCGCAAATCGCTGGCGCCAACTACAGACGTCTGAGCCACTTTCGTTTCACGCAGTCCGAAACAAAAGGGCGCGCCGCCTACCGCTCTGTCTAGTGGTTGAGATTCGGCAAGAACAGCGCCATTGAGTTCGCTCCACCCACTCTGTTTCGCTTTGGAAACAAAGGAATTTGTCGTTTTCGAATGTGTTTGTTTTGAGGCTTGAGGCATTCTGCCATCCTTGCTTGCAGTCCGGAGCAAGCCTCTCAGATTATGGCAAACAAAAGGTTAGCAAACTCATGAAAGTGGCCTAAGTTGGCGCGCCCCAACGTTCTCGCAGGTAGGCCACAATCTCATCACGCGCGGCGCCATAGGCCGCCAACTTGGCGTCCCGCCCATCCCCAGTAAGCGCTCCACTGGGATCAGAAACCGGCCAATACTCCAGCTCCAGGTGATGAAAACGCGTCAACTCCTCAGCCTTGCTCCGACTGGCAGGAGTCAGTGCGACCACCATGTCAAAGCTCGACAATTCATCACCCAGCTTTTCCATCTCTTCAAAACTGCGGGCCCGATGCCGGTCCAGCTCCACGCCAATCTCCGAGCACACCGCGATGGCAAAACCGTCGATCTCCAGATCACTCCGGATACCCGCGGACTGCACGTAGACATCCTGACCATAGAACTTCTTCATGATGCCTTCTGCCATCGGCGAGCGCACCGCATTCTGATCACAACAGAACAACACCGATTGCGGCAAAGGGTGTTTTTGATCCGTGTCCGACACCCGCGTCAGCCCCCGAAATGCAAAACGCAGATCAAGGTGAACAGGCGGCGGGCGGTATCGGTATCAATCTCCGCCTTGCCTTCCAGACGCTCCTGCAACACACGCGCGCCTTCGTTGTGAATCCCACGCCGCGCCATGTCGATGGTCTCGATCTGGCTGGGCGGCAGGTTCTTCACCGCATCAAAATAGCTTTCGCAGATCGCCCAATAGTCTTTCACCACCTGGCGGAACGGAGACAGGCTCAGATGAAACTCCGCCGCCTTATCCCCCCCCTCGGAGGTCACATCAAACACCAAACGTTTTTCACGGATCGACAAATCCACAGAAAACGGACCGTCCGGTACCATCCGGTCGTCCCGCTTTGGCAGCGAGAAGCTGTTTTCCTCCAACAGATCAAAAATCGCCACCTTCCGTTCCTGATCAATCTCCGGTGTGGGAGGCGGCAGGTTACGGTCATCGATTTGGATATGGCTGATCCGGGACATGGTAGGCTCGTGCGTTTTTGCGATGCAGCACGAGTAGCGCACCATCCCCCGCTTTGTCCATTGGTTGCATCTGTCGCAGCCATTGACAGCCTGCCCCCGACTGCGCGATCCAGCAACCATCCACACGAGAGGACTCACGATGTCACAGCCCCTGCCTGCCTTCGACCTGTCCGGCCAGAACGCCCTGATCACCGGCAGCACCGACGGGCTTGGCAAAGCGGCGGCTGAACTGCTCGCGCAAGCCGGCGCCCATGTCTGGATCAACGGGCGCAATGCAGATCGCTGCGAAACCGTGGCAGATGACCTGCGCGCCACCGGCCACAACGCCACTGCCCTGCCTTTCGATGTCGCCAATGACACTTCCGCCCAACAGGCCTTTGAAACGCTCGCCGAGGCTGGCGGGCTCTCCATTTTGGTCAACAACGTCGGACAACGTGACCGTCGCACCCTCTTGGAATTCACACGGGACGACCTACAAACGCTTCTAAACGTCGACCTAATCTCGCCGTTTCGCCTGTCCCAGCGCGCCGCAGAGCAGATGCGCCCCAAAGGCTATGGGCGGATTGTGAACATCTCGTCCATCGCAGGATTGATCGCGCAATCAGGTGACGCGGCCTACACTTCGGCCAAGGCTGGCATCAACGGCATGACCAAAGCCATGGCCGCCGAGCTTGGCACCGATGGCATCAACGTCAACGCCGTGGCACCCGGCTTTTTCAAAACCGCCCCCAATGCCGCCGCGGCACAAGACCCACTGCTTGCTGAGAAACTGCAAAACGCCACGGCGCTCAAACGCTGGGGCAATCCCGAAGAGCTCGCCCCCGCCATCCTCTTCCTTGCCAGCCCCGCCGCAAGTTATGTGACCGGACAGGTCTGGGCCGTGGATGGCGGCTACACCAGCCACTATTAACGTCCATTGCGCATTCTCATTCCCCAAATATCCTGGGGAGTCACAGCCTGCTGTGACGGGGCAAAGCCCCTTACTTGTTCAGCGCATCCAGTCGCGCGCGCACACTCAAACCGTGCGCCTCAAGACTTTCGGAAATCGCCAAAGTCTCCGCAGCCGGACCAATCGCTTTCAACGCTTCCGGTGTCATCTTCGACAACGTGGTGCGCTTGATGAAATCCATCACCGACAGGCCAGAGCTAAACCGGGCTGAGCGCGCGGTGGGTAAAACGTGATTTGGCCCGCCCACATAATCGCCAATGGCTTCCGGCGTATATTGCCCAAGGAAAATCGCTCCCGCGTGGGTGATCTTCTCAGACAGCGCGTCCGGGTCTGCCACACACAGCTCCAAGTGCTCCGGCGCAATCCGGTTGGACAACGCCGCCGCCTGATCCAGATTGCGCACGATGATCACCGCGCCAAAGTCCCGCCAGCTGGCCCCGGCAATCTCACGCCGTTCCAAGGTTTCCAGTCGCTTGTCCACCGCGTCAGCAACTGCTTGACCAAAGGCAGCATCATCCGTGATCAGGATAGACTGTGCGCTTTCGTCGTGCTCCGCCTGACTCAGCAGGTCGAGCGCAATCCAATCCGGATTGTTGTCTTTGTCGGCAATCACCAAAATCTCGCTCGGTCCGGCAATCATGTCGATGCCCACCTTACCAAACACCCGGCGCTTGGCCGCGGCGACAAAGGCGTTGCCCGGACCAGTGATCTTATCCACCGGCGCAATGGTATCGGTGCCATAGGCCAGCGCCGCCACCGCCTGCGCGCCACCGATGCGATAGACCTCGTCCACGCCCGACAGCCGTGCTGCCAACAGAACCAGCGGGTTGGCAACGCCGTCCGGTGTCGGCACCACAATCGCCAAGCGTTCCACGCCTGCCACTTTGGCCGGGATCGCGTTCATCAACACCGAGGATGGATAGCTCGCCAATCCCCCCGGTACATACAGCCCTGCGGCCGAGACCGGCGTCCAACGCCAGCCCAGCGTGGCCCCGCTGTCATCTGTCCAGCTTTCATCACTTGGCATCTGCCGCGCGTGATAGGCCTTCACGCGCTCCGCCGCCAATTCCAACGCCGCACGGTCTTCGTCCGTCACCTGCGCACAATAGCTGTCGATCTCTTCCTCAGAGAACCGCAACGTCTCCGGTGTCAGCTCCAGACGGTCAAACTTCGCCGTCAGCTCAATGACCGCCGCGTCCCCGCGATGGCGCACGTCTGCAATGATGTCGGCCACAACGGCGTCCACATCCGGGCTGTCTTCACGTTTCGCCCCCAGAAGGGCGGTGAAGGCGGCTTCAAAATCAGCAGCTTGCGCATCAAGAAAAACGGGCATTTGGTCTCTCCGTAAAGGTCACGCCTTCTTAGACCGCGCCCCTAGCAGGCTCAAGCGTCAAGCTGTCTCAGCATCAGAACATCGTCGCGGGGCCGCCCATCGACAATCACGGAGCGTGGACGCAGGCCAATTTGCTGAAAGCCACACGCCTGATACAGCACCTGCGCGCCCTCGTTCTGAGTGTCGACGCACAGCTCCAGCTGCAACACGCCCATGCGCAACGCCATGTCCACAGCCGCATCCATCAGCGCCCGCGCCACCCCGCGCCGCCGCGCAGACGGATGGACATAAAGCGGACCAAGGTCTGCCATGTGACGCATACGCGCTGGCCCGCCTCGCCGCAGCGCGACAAACCCCACCAATGTGTCGCCTTCAAAGGCACCAATCACCTCCCCCGCCGAAAGCTTCGCCACCAAGGCGCTGTCCGGGGTGGCCACCGCTTCCGCGGCGGTCAGCAAGAACGCCGAAGGGTCGGCGCTCAGCCCATGCAGCCAAAGGCCGCGATACGCGCCGAGATCATCCGCCGTCAAAACACGGATCATTCTGGATGGCTTGGTGCAGTCTTGGACGGCGCTTTGTAAGGCCGCGTCACATCTTTCAAAGTCACTTCCAGCGCTTCGACTTTCAAACGGATCGCGCCATCGCCTGCCAAGGTCAGGATCACCGCGCCGTCAGCATCTTCGCCCGCCTCAAAGGACACAGACAGCACGGACAGAATGGTGTCCGCGTCGCCCCGTTCCACGCCTTGAGAGGCCACCGCAACCACATTGTCCACGACCAACAGGCTCTGCACCCGCTCCACCGACCGTTTGCGGCGCTCGGCAGCGGTTTTATCTTCCCAGCGGAAACGGTTCAGCAACACGGCAAAGCGGCGCTCTTTGGCAAGCCACTGCATCTCGGACGCCGGAAAAATCGCGTCCTGTGCCAGCGTCGACACAACCTGCAAATCCTCTGTATCTAAGGCGCCGAGATTTAACGGGCGATCGCCACCATCTTCAAACCGTGCATCCTGCTGCGTCACTGGTCCTGTACCCTTTCAATATGGGCACCCACACCGCCCAGCTTCTCTTCAATCCGCTCGTACCCACGGTCCAGGTGATAGACACGGCTCACGATGGTCTCACCTTCCGCCGCCAATCCGGCCAGAATCAACGACACTGACGCCCGCAGGTCGGTCGCCATGACGCGCGCGCCTTTGAGCTTTTCCACACCATGCACCGTCGCGGTGCCGCCGTGCACCTCAATATTCGCGCCCATGCGAATGAGTTCCGGCGCGTGCATAAAGCGGTTCTCAAAAATCTTCTCTTCCAGCACCGAGGTGCCCTCAGCGGTACACATCATTGCCATGAACTGCGCTTGAAGATCGGTTGGGAAGCCCGGGAACGGCTCGGTGGTCACATCCACTGCCTTCACCCGGCCATTCTTGCGCGCCACTTTGAGACCCTTTTCGGTCTCCTCCACGTCAATGCCTGCTTCGTGAAGCTTGGCCACAAAGCTCTCGACCAGATCCAGACGCCCGCCCAGAAGCTCCACTTCGCCGCCACAGAAGGCGGGTGCCAGCATAAAGGTGCCCAGCTCGATTCGGTCGGTGACAACCGGATGTGTCGCGCCGTGCAGGCGATCTACACCCTGCACTGTGATCTCAGAGGTGCCGTCACCATCAATCTGTGCGCCCATGGAACGCAAACAAGTGGCAAGGTCCACAATTTCCGGTTCACGCGCGGCGTTCTTGATCACCGTCGTGCCTTTTGCCAGCGTCGCCGCCATCAAGATGTTCTCAGTGGCGCCCACGGACGCAAAGGCCAGCTCGATCACTGCACCCTTTAGACCGTTTGGCGCTTTGGCGTGCAGATAGCCGTCCTTCAACTCAATCTCCGCGCCCAGCTTCTCCAGGCCAAAGATATGCAAATCCATTGGACGCGCTCCAATTGCACAGCCACCCGGCAGCGACACAACCGCGTGCCCCAAACGTGCCAGCATCGGCCCCAGCACCAGATTAGACGCGCGCATTTTCCGCACGATGTCGTAGTCGGCAATGTGGTTGTTGATGTCATGGCTCGACATCGCCAGCACTTTGCCATCTTGCAAGCTGGTCACTTCCGCGCCCAGCGAGCCCAGCAACTGGCTCATGGTTTTGATGTCGCTCAGCCGCGGCGCATTGGTCAGCGTCAGCGGCTCTTCGCTCAACAGCGTGGCCGGCATCAGCGTCAGACAGGCGTTTTTGGCACCCGCAATCGGGATCTGCCCCTTTAGCGCGCCATTGCCGCGTACAATAATAGAATCCATTTAATCCTGCCCTTTACTCTTCACTGCCTCATTTGAGTCGGTCGCGTCGCTCTGCGCCCGTGCTTTGGCCTGCGCTTTCCGGCGCCCCATGTTGGCTTTTAGGGCCGCCTTTAACCGATCTTCCCGGCTGGTAGCAGCTTTTTTGGCTTTATTTATAGGGGTCGTTTTATGTTCCATGCAGTTTCTTTACATGACGCACAAAAAAGGGTCCAGATTGCGCTTGCACATGTCGAAGTTTGGTCCTAAACACCGCGCCACGGTAACGCTGCTGTAGCTCAGTGGTAGAGCGCACCCTTGGTAAGGGTGAGGTCGGGAGTTCAATCCTCCCCAGCAGCACCACCGGATCTCCCGCTAAATCTGGTATTTGCTTTCAAAGACGGTGGCTGCTCCGCTTTTGTCTGACTAGAGCAAACAATTGCGCACCCTAACGGCTCGCGTTTGGACACCTCCCTGCTCTCTGATTTGCCCCGCGCATTCATCAGGCAGGGAATCGCCTTATCAAAGTCACGCTCCCCACCTTCCGAAAGCGACAATTTGCCCCTGAGGCATATGGCGATTCGACAGGCGTCGTTCTAGGGCCGGGATCAATCCCGAAAAAATCCGAAACTTGTCCCTAAAACGAAAACAATCAGAGCCTTCGATCTGTGTCGCGCGGATCACAGCACATGAGCACCCCAACCCCGTTCGATTGATTCACATCTGGAAACGACAGAACCTCAAAACTATGACGCAAGGGAAACCCCAGTCAATAAGGGCGCAAATATGGCGCCGCCCAGCACTGATTTGCCGCATTACCCGCCCAATTTAGGCCCCGAACAGGAAACAATCCAAACAATACCCTTGCAAACATTAACCAAAACTTAACGCTTAATCCTGCCGCAATCGCACCGCTTTTCGTCAAATTTTGCAGGTTTTTGTTTCTTCCTTGCCTCGATTGCATCATATTTGGGGCAAGTCCAACTGGGGGACGAGTTCTGGCTCGGGGCAGCCAAACGACACGTAGAGGGCATCTAGCGATGCCGCGCAACTCACGCCAAATGGCGCAGAGGCACCTTTTCTGTTAGGTGCGGACTGCCCTCTGGCGATCCGCGCGGCTTGCGCGGTGGAAAAGAGGGTACCATGGCTGATCCAAACGGTCCGGGAATTGTAGACGGCACTCAAAACGACGACGATATGTCTGTCGGCTTCGTCGACGCAGACGGCGATACAATTGACAACAACGGCAACGTCATCAGTGCCCAAGACGGCGATGATGCAATCGTTGCTGGTGCCGGAGACGACACCATTTTTGCGGGCAACGGCGACGACACGGTCTACGCCGGTGCAGGCGATGATGAAGTCTACGGTGACGAAGTTGGCACGCAAGATGGCACGGATGAGCCAGGTGATGATGTTCTTGCCGGAGAAGGCGGAAGCGACACCATTGATGGGATGGACGGCAACGACACCATCTACGGTGGCTACGAGCCCGGCTCCACACCGACGCCGACACCTGGTGGCATCCAAAGCTTCAACTGGAGCGAAGTTGGCAGCCCGGCAGACGGTGATGACCTCGCATCGTCCTTTGTGCAAAACACCGGTTCGGTTTCCGTAACCCTTACCTCTTCTGTCGGCGCGGGTGGGTCCAACACCTTTGAAGACGAGACACAGGTTCTGGACGGCATCAACACCGGCGACGAAACCGGCGATGCCAACAGCGCCGCGCGTATCGCCACCGGCACCGGACAGAATGCGACAACCTCTCAAACGCTCGCTTTCTCCGAAGCGGTTGAAAACGTTCAGTTCCGCATCAACGACATCGATGAAAATTCTGTTGTCAAAGTTCTGGCATACGACGCTCAGGGCAACCCTGTTGAAGTCACCTTCACGGCTGAAGATCTGACCAACCTGCATCTGGTGGATATTGACGGACTGCCCGGCAATGAAGCCGCCATTTCTGATGGCTCCACCCCGGGCGACTCCACAACCACGGCCAACTCGGTCCTGGTCAACATCCCCGGCCCTGTGTCTGAGCTGGAAATTCGCTTGGTGAACCTCGGCGAAGAGCCTGCCGACGTGACAGTATCCGACATTTTCTTCCAAGGTGGCGAAGGCGTCATCGAGGAAGATGGCGACGATGTGCTGACCGGCGGCGCAGGCGAAGATCTGATTTACGGTCAGGAAGGCGACGACCTCCTAACTGGCGGTGAAGGCATGGACACGCTGGATGGTGGCGCAGATTCCGACACCATCATTGGCGCCTCGCATCTGGACCTCATCGACGGCGGTGAAGACGGCAATGACGATGACACACTGGACTTGCGTGGTCTGGGGACCGTCACCATCGTTTACGACCCTGAAAATGGCGAAAATGGCGTTGTTGTCGTTGACGAAACCGGCGACGCATTTGAGTTCCAGAACATTGAGAACATTCTCTATGACGAGCTGTCCGACCGCACTCGTGATGGCATCGTTGAAGGGTCAGCGGCGGCCGACCTGATCGACCACATCTATGACGGCGATCCAGACGGCGACTTTGTCGACAATGAAGACAACATCTTCCCTGCACTGGAAGAAAACGACGACATCATCGTTGGTTATGGTGGCAACGACACCATCGTGGCGGGCGCAGGCGACGACGTGGCCTTCGGCGGCGCGGGTGACGACGTTATCGGTGGCGGAGCTGGCAACGACAGCCTGGTTGGCGGCGACGGCGACGACTTCGCGGAAGGCCTGATCGGTGATGACCTCGTCATTGGTCGCGATGGCAATGACACCCTTACAGGTGGCGCAGGTGATGACCGCCTGATCGGTGGTGCGGACGACGATATTCTGGCCGGTGGCGCAGATAACGACACCCTCGAAGGTGGCACAGGCGACGATATCCTTGATGGCTCTCAGGGTGATGATTTGCTGAAAGGTGGCGCTGGTAATGACTCGCTGGATGCAGGTGGTGGCGACGACACACTGCACGGCGGCGCTGGCGACGACTTCCTGGAAGGCAACCCAGGCAACGACGAACTGTACGGCGAAGACGGCAACGACACCATTCTTGGCAACGATGGCGACGATCTGATCTCTGGCGGCGCAGGCGACGACCTGATCTCCACCGGTCCGGGCGAAGACACCGTTTCCGGTGGCGACGACCGCGACACCATCATTGTGGTGGGCCAAGACGATCAATACATCGACGGCAACGAAGGCGGCGATGACTTTGACACGCTCGAAGTGCGCGGACATGCCGAGATCGAATACGATCCGCTCAACCCTGAAAACGGTGTGGTGTACTACCTCGATGCCGACGATGTTCGCACAGGTGTGACAACCACTTTCGTGAACATCGAAAACGTTGTCATCGTTCCAACTGACGCGCTTGACGGCGTTGTCGAAGGTACGGACGGCGCGGATCTGATCGACGCTTCTTATGTGGGTGATCCGGAAGGCGATCGCATCGACAACTATGATGCGCTTGAAAACTTCCTGGACGAGCCGCTGGACTCCGACACACCTTCGAGCTTCTTCGAAGACCTCGGCGGCACGCCACGCGGCGACAACCGCGATGCGGTCGACGCTGGCGCGGGTGACGACACCGTAATCTCCGGTGACGGCGACGACGTTGTGCACGGCGGCGCAGGCAATGACCTGATCGAAGCCGGTGCAGGCTTTGACGATGTATCCGGTGGTGCAGATGATGACACCATCTTCGGCGGCATCGGCACTGACAAACTGTTCGGTGAAGCGGGCAACGACGAACTCTGGGGCGGCGATCAAGGCGACAGCATCTGGGGTGGCGAAGGCGACGACGTCCTGATGGGCGAAGGCGACACTGACCTTCTGATTGGCGGCGCAGGCGCGGACACAATTGACGGTGGCCAAGGCTCCGACGTGATCGACGGCGGCGAAGGCGATGACTCGATCATCGGTGGCGACGGCGACGACATCATCGCAACCGGCGCCGGTGCCAACTTCGTGGACGCCGGGTCCGGCAACAACATCGTTGTCGCAGGCATCGGCGAAGACACCGTCATCGGTGGCATTGGTGCAGACAGCATCGACGGCGACGCAGGCGACGACCTGATCATCGGTGGCGCGGGCGAGGACACACTGGAAGGCGGCGCAGGCGATGACCGCATCACCGGCGGCACACCCGGCGTGACCGGCGTGGCCTCAGTGGGTCAGACTCCAGACACCATCAGTGGCGGTGACGGCAACGACCTGATCAACGGATCGTCTGGCGGCGATCTGATCGATGGCGGTGATGACAACGACAGCATTGGCGGCGGTATCGGTGGCGACACCATCACCGGTGGCGACGGTGACGATGTCATCTACGGCGATGACAGCTACGATCTGGACACCGGCACCCTTGCCCCGCGCCCGGATGACTTTGACGACGCGTTGGCGCTTGAGCCCGGCGATGACTCCATCTCCGGCGGCGACGGCAACGATCTGATCTTTGGTCAGGAAGGCAACGACACCATCACCGGCGGCGATGGCGACGATACCATTTCCGGTGGCATCGGCTCTGACCGTCTGGAAGGTGGAGATGACGCGGACACCTTTGTGATCGACTCCGCAACCGAAGGCGACACAGAAGATCTAATCTTCGGTGGCGACGGCGGTAATGACATGGACCGCCTCGAAATCAGCGGCGAACGTGGCGTTGATTGGCGTATCGTTGACCTTGTCACCGACAGCGACGGCAATGGCTTTGACGGCGTTGTAGAGTTCCTGGACAGCTCCGGCGATGCGCCAGTCGTGACAGGCACAGCCGTCTTCGAAAACATCGAAATTGTCTGCTTCACACCTGGCACCCGCATCCTCACCCCAATGGGCGAGGTATCTGTTGAGAACCTGCAGGAAGGCGATCAGGTTGTGACCCGCGACAATGGTCTGCAGACCATCCGCTGGGCTGGCCGCAAGCACGTCTCCGGTCGCGAACTCATGGCCCGCCCAGAGTTCCGCCCAATCCTGATCAAGCAGGGTGCACTGGGTCCAAACCAGCCAGAACGCGACATGATGGTCTCCCCATCCCACCGCATGCTGCTGGTGTCTGAGCAAGCCGAACTGCTCTTTGAAGAGCGTGAAGTTCTGGTGGCAGCGAAGCACCTGACCCATCTTGACGGTGTCGAGCAGGTCGACGTGGTTGGCGTGGATTACATCCACTTCCTCTGTGACAACCATGAAGTGGTGCTCGCAGACGGCGCATGGAGCGAGAGCTTCCAGCCGGGTGAATACTCCATGAACGGGATCGGCAAAGAACAGCGCGACGAAATTTACGCCCTGTTCCCTGAGCTGCAGCAACGTGAAGGTCTGGCCGGTTACACCGCCGCCCGCCTGTCGCTGAAGCGCCACGAGGCCAAACTGCTGGGCTAAGCCCCACAGTCACAAGTTCGCTATGGGAGAGGTCGACCTTCGGGTCGGCCTTTCTCGTTTTCGCCCCCTTCAATCCAAGGCTGGACAGTTGTGACGGAATGCCGTCAATTTGCTTAACACGCAAAGTTCTGACCGGAGCCAACGATGCCAGCGCCTCACAACCCTTTCAAAGCCGCCCTTGCCACCAAACAACCCCAGATCGGATGCTGGATGTGTTTTGGTGAAACCATCGGCGCCGAATTGATGACCACCGCCAATTTCGACTGGCTGCTGGTGGACGGCGAACACGGTCCCAACGACATCCGCTCCATCACAGACCAGGTGCGTGTGGTGGACCAAAGCAACAGCCACGCTGTGGTGCGCGTACCCATCGGCGCAGACTGGGTGCTAAAACAGGTGCTGGATGCCGGCGCGCAATCCGTGCTGGTCCCCATGGTCGACACCGGCGCACAGGCCGAGGCCATAGTACGCGCTTGCCGCTATGCCCCCGAAGGTGCGCGCGGCATGGGCGGTTACGGCGCGCGCGTCACCCAATTTGGCGCCATACCGGACTACGGCACCACCGCCAACGCGCAAATCTGCGTGTTGGTACAAGCCGAAACCCGCACCGCCATTGCGAACCTTGACGACATCTTGGCCGTAGACGGCGTGGATGGTGTCTTCATCGGTCCGGCAGACCTCTCTGCGGATATGGGCTTTCCCGAAAATCCCAATGCGCCAGAGGTCCAAGCTGTCATCGCAGATGCGATCACCCGCATCGCCGCTGCGGGCAAAGCCGCGGGCATTATCACCCTGTCATTGGATCAGGCCAAAACCTACCTGGATCTCGGTGCCACCTTTGTCGCTGTTGGCATCGACACGGTGATTTTGGCAAACGCAGCCCGCACGCTCAGCAAAGACGCCAAGGCGCTGATCGACTAACAAAAAGGGCGCCATCTCTGGAGCTCCGTTGGCCTATCGGTAACAGATCACCCCTTCGGCGGCGTGTACCAAATCGGCGAGGAATAGGCCCGTTCCTGATGCACCAGCTGCGCTTCCGCTGGCAGTTCAATGCCATAGCGCAGCTTGTCATAAAGCACCCAGCGCGGTGTTGGGATCTCAAGCACACGCACATAGTAAAACGCCGGTTCGCTTGGATCAAAATCCGGATCGGTCCAAACCGAGGTCAGCTCTGCCGCCCCGATGGTGTTGGACCAGCTGGCACTGTCGATGTCCACGGTATTGCCCACCGCTGGCACTTTGCCATTCGCATCCATCTCGCGCCCATCCGACCATGCCACGTCATAGACTTTCTCATGAAGTTCGCCGTCGGCATCCATCCAGCCCTTAATCACCTGCATACGGTCTAGATTGGCACCGATCGGATCGCGCAGCGCCGCAAGTAGGAAGCTTGGCGCGCCGTCGCCTTCATTGGGCCGTATGTCACCGCCCATTGGCACCCCCTTGGAGTAACCGACCACAGCAGGATTGCGGGTGCGCAGGTCATCGTCGGTGAACTCCCAACCGCCGAAGAACCGCAGCCCCATCCGCGGACCCGTGGTCGCATAGGTCTCCCGGCGCTTAAACGCATCAAAGATCGCAGAGCGGGTGTTCTCCGTCGCCCAAACCGCTGTGTAGCCGGACGCCACCAGTTGGTGACCGGCAATTTCACCCAAGTCGCTCTTCACAAACGGATGTTCAATCCGTGTCGGGGACGGCTCCACACTCACCGACTTGGAGAAGAAGTTCTCTTCCTCTGCGGTAGCCAGCGCTGTGTGGCTGTCCGTTGCGCCCCCCAGACCAAATTTAAAGGGATTCACGCCGAACTTCTTCTCCAGCGCCAAGCCCTGCTTCAAGGCCTCCCGGGCATATTCCCCCGCCAGCATCTCCTCGGTTTTTAACTCCGTCAGGTCAAGGTTCCCAACATCCCAGTTCTCGTAATCCGAAAACTCATCGTCCGGGCTCAGAAGCGGGTGCGCCTCACCATCCCCCTTGATCTGCGTGACCTCGTAATGCGGCTCCCATTTGGCACGCAGCTGCACATATTCTTCATCCACCTTGCCCCCGTGGTAGGTGTCCTCAGTGGGGAACATCCAGCCATTGGACAGGTTGCCGTTGTGGGCAAAGGCCACGGCCCGCCCGCCGGTTTTTTCCTGATACTCTTCCAGCCAATTCCACAGGTGATGGGGATCGGTGTCGCCATAAGGCGGCTGTGTCACCGGCGGCACCACCTGCAACGCCCGCGTCGGCCCATCGCGCAACATCACGTTGCGGTGCAGGTTGAACCCCTTGGGCACAGAGGTCCATTCAAAGCCAATAAACGCCGTGAACCGACCCGGATCATTGTGCTCCTCTGCAGCGTTCACGATCTTTTCCCAGGTAAAGGCAAAGGGATCCGCGCCGGGGCTGTAACTCTCCACCAGCAACTCAGGCAGCGTCATCTGCGAGAAGTTGGTGATCAGGTCAAACGCCGTCTTGCCGGCCTCCGCGCCGCCTTTCTTATACCCCTCATGCCACTCGCGCCCCTTTGGATCGGCCAGCACCCCCGGTTTACCAGCCTGCAAATCCGGCGCAAAGCCCATCAGGTCGGTGTGATCGGTCAACACCATCCAATCCAGCGGACGGCTCAGCTTCACCGGCTGCCCGGTGGAGGACACCACCTGCTCCCCCTTGGCAAACCGCCAGGCGTCATCCGGCCCCAGAATATTGCCAAATGCTCCCGCGTCTAGCGACAGGCCCGTATGCAAATGGGTCTCGCCCCACAATGGGAACGTCGGGAAGGACCGATTGGCATAAGGCGAGAACGGCGCGTCGGCAAAGCCGCTTTCTGCAGCTTCCTCGGAGGGCACAACCTGCGCCTTGCCCTGTGCGGCAAAAGCCAATGTGGCCGCGCCCAGCGCCGCAGCACATATCAATGCACGCTTGGATGTTGTCTGAAGACTGATAGAAACAGCTGAAACCATGTGGCACCTCCTGATGGAAATAGATGCACGCCCAAATTCCAAAGCGCGACAAATCGAGAATTCAAAGTGAGGTCTTGGCCTCCACGCTACCGCAAAGCCGCGCAAAACCAAGAAAAAACGACTCTCAGAATCTCCTGCAAATTGCAGATCGCCTGACGGCACGCCTCAAAACCTGTGTAAAATTTGGGCAAAGGCTTAGCCCATGGGCCTGCAACTCTTTCTACAAATCTTTGAAAATACTCTGGCCTAACCCTTAAAAACCAAGGATATGAGGGACAGCCAACCGACGCTGCGCAGGTCGTTGGCTCCCAGAGCACAAAGGCGCGCCGAAGTTTATCTTGCAGACACGGCAGGCCAGTTTCTAGGGTGAATGCGCTAGAAATTCAGCGGTTTTGCGCCACGAGCAAGCGGCAGCACCCGCAGCCAGGGGGACAGACATGAGCACACCACTACTCTCCATCAAGGGGTTGACCAAAACCTACCCCGGCGTGGTGGCCAACGATGATGTCTCTTTTGACATCGGCACCAACGAGGTGCACGCCCTGCTTGGCGAAAACGGCGCCGGGAAATCCACGCTCGTAAAAATGATCTACGGTCTGGTGAAGCCTGACAGCGGCACCATGACCTGGAACGGCCAGCCCTTTGCCCCTGCCGAACCCAAAGCCGCCCGCGCCTCCGGCGTGGCGATGGTGTTTCAACACTTCTCCCTGTTTGACGCGCTCTCTGTGGCAGAAAACGTGGCACTCGGCATGGAGAACCCTCCAGCCATGCGCGACCTCGCCCGCCGCATCCGCCGCGTGTCCGAAACCTATGGCCTGCCGCTTGATCCCAACCGCACCGTGGGCGACCTCTCTGCCGGGGAACGCCAGCGCGTGGAAATCATCCGCTGCCTGCTGCAAGATCCCAAACTGCTGATCATGGACGAGCCGACCTCGGTGCTGACCCCACAAGAAGTCGACATCCTGTTCCAGACCCTGAACAAGCTGAAGGCCGAGGGCACCTCAATCCTCTACATCTCCCACAAGCTCGAAGAAATCCGCGCGCTCTGTGACCACGCCACCATTCTGCGCCTCGGCAAAAATGTCGGCGAGTGTGTACCCGCCGAGACCTCGGCCCGGGACATGGCGGAAATGATGGTGGGCGACACGCTGCAAACCCCCACCCGCACCACCGAAAAAGCGGGCGAGGTTGTTCTGGATGTCTCAGGCCTCACCTTGGAGCCAACCAACCCGTTTGGCACCACACTCAAAAACATCCACTTCACCGTGCGCGCGGGCGAAATCCTCGGCATCGGCGGCGTGGCGGGCAACGGTCAGGACGAGTTGTTGGCCGCGCTCTCAGGCGAGTCCCTGACTTGGCCGGATTCGATCAAGGTCAAAGGCAAAGACGTCGCCAACCTCGGCCCCAACGCACGACGCGAATTGGGCATTCTGGCCGCACCAGAAGAGCGCCTCGGCCATGCAGCTGCACCTGACCTGAGCCTGACCGAAAACGCCCTGCTGACCGGTGCCATCCGCGAAGGCCTGACCAGCAACGGCTTTGTAAACTGGTCCAAGACCACGGACTTTGCCGACACCATCATCAAAGAGTTTGACGTGCGCACCCCCGGCAACCACGTCGCCGCCCGCGCGCTTTCCGGGGGCAACCTGCAGAAATTTGTGATCGGCCGCGAGGTGCTGCAACGCCCCGAAGTGCTGGTGGTGAACCAACCAACATGGGGCGTGGACGCCGCCGCAGCAGCCTCGATCCGGCAGGCCTTGCTGGACTTGGCAGCAGGTGGCGCCGCAATTGTGGTGATATCCCAAGACCTTGATGAACTCATGGAAATCTCTGACCGCTTTGGCGCGCTGAACGAGGGGCGCATGTCTGACATCCGCCCCGCTGCCGGTCTGACCATTGACGAAATTGGCCTGATGATGGGCGGTGCCCATGGCATGGAAGTTGCCCATGTGGGCGATGAAGAACAAGAAGGAGCAAGCGCATGATCGCGCTGGAAAAACGCCCCACCCCGTCGCGCGCCCTGTCGCTCGCCACACCGCTGATCGCGGTCGCCATCACCATGATCATGGGCGGCCTGCTGTTTTCCGTGCTGGGCAAAAACCCGTTTGAAGCCATTCGCACCATCTTCTGGGATCCGGTGCTGGGCGAATTTGCCTTCTACTACCGCCCACAGCTCCTGGTGAAAGCCGCGCCGCTGGTGCTGATCGCCATTGGCCTGTCGCTTGGCTTCAAGGCGGGCATCTGGAACATCGGCGCCGAAGGCCAATACATCATGGGCGCGATCTGTGGCGCCGCTGTGGGCCTTGCCTTTTACCCCACCGAAACCCGCCTGATCTTCCCGCTGATGATTGTCGCCGGTGCCCTTGGTGGCTGGGCCTGGGGCATGATCCCCGCGCTTCTGAAAGTGCGCTTTGGCACCAATGAAATCCTAGTGTCGCTGATGCTGGTCTATGTGGCCGATCAACTCTTGGCGTCCATGTCGCTGGGCCTGCTGCGCAACCCCGAAGGCATGGGCTTCCCCGGCTCACGCAACTTCTCCGACTACCCGGCCGCCAACAGCTGGATCAACGAGGCCGCTGGCCTGCACTGGGGCATGGCTTTTGCCTTCATCGCGGTGATCTTCTCCTACATCCTGCTCAACCGCCACATTCTGGGTTTCAACATCCGCCTCACCGGCGAAGCCCCCCGTGCCGCACGGTTCGCAGGGGTGAACCCCACCCGCCTGATCCTGTTCTGCCTCGGCACCTCCGGCGCATTGGCAGGTCTCGCAGGTCTGTTTGAAGTCACCGGCCCCTCCGGGCAGATCAACATCGACTTCGCGTCCGGCTACGGCTTCACCGCGATCATCGTGGCCTTCCTCGGCCGCCTGCATCCGGTTGGCATCCTACTCGCAGCCCTTCTGATGGCACTGACCTACGTGGGCGGCGATCTGGCCCAAGGCAACCTCGGCCTGCCCTCCGCCGCCATTCAGGTGTTCCAAGGTATGCTCTTGTTCTTCCTGCTCGCACTGGACCTGCTGACCAACTACCGCGTGGTGCTTAAGAAAAAGGGAGCGGCGTGATGACCCTGCCCTATTCGAAATCGGCCGCCTTTACCTTTGGACTAATCGTCATTCCCGGCGCACTTGTTCTGCTCGGCCCAGAACTTTCAATAATGATACTCGCGCCCGCCATGTTCTTCTGGTTCGCAATTCCAGTTTTGGTTTTGCTCGCCTTTTGGGGAACCCGTTCCGGAAATGGCGCACTCAAATCCATCTCTCAGCATACTGCCATCGCGGGTGGGGGATTTCTGATCACAAGCGGCGCTATTCTCGGCGCACTGGCTCTGAGGTAACAACATGGACCTTTCCGCAATCAACCCCGTCCTGCTGATCGCCTCTCTGATGGTCGCAGCCACCCCGCTCCTTCTGGCCGCCATCGGTGAACTTGTGGTCGAGAAAGCCGGGGTGCTCAACCTCGGCGTCGAAGGCATGATGATCATCGGCGCCATCTCCGGCTTTGCCATCGCGGTGGAAACCACCTCACCAATGGTTGGTCTGGTCGCCGCCATGATCGCAGGCGCGGTGCTCTCGCTGCTGTTTGCCTTCCTGACCCAGTTTGCGCTGGCCAATCAGGTGGCCTCCGGTCTGGCACTCACGCTCTTCGGCCTCGGTCTCTCCGCGCTCATGGGGCAGTCCTATGTGGGCATCAAACCCCCGGCCATGGCGAAGCTCGACATTCCAGTGCTCTCGGACATCCCGGTACTTGGCCCAATCCTGTTCAGCCACGACCCCGTGCTCTACATCGGCCTCGCCCTCACCGCAGCGGTCTATTGGTTCCTCAAGAAATCCCGTGGCGGTCTGATCCTGCGCGCGGTGGGGGAAAGCCACGATGCCGCCCACGCGCTTGGTTACAACGTCATCCGCGTGCGCATCCTCGCCATCATGTTTGGCGGCGCCTGCGCAGGCCTTGGCGGTGCCTATATTTCACTCATTCGCGTGCCGCAGTGGACCGAAGGCATGACCGCCGGTGTCGGCTGGATCGCTTTGGCCCTTGTAGTCTTCGCCTCCTGGAAGCCATGGCGCGTTCTGCTGGGTGCCTATCTTTTTGGCGGGATTAACGTTTTGCAGCTCAATCTGCAGGCAGCGGGTATTGCCATTCCGGTGGAATACTTGGCAATGTCACCGTATCTGATAACCATCCTCGTTCTGGTCATCATGTCGGCTGACAAAAGCGGCGCACCCGCATCACTTGGCCGCACATTCCACGCCTCGCAATGAGGTATCTAAACAAAAAACTGCCACCAACAGGGGGATTACCCGAAATGAAATTCACCAAACTTCTGACAAGCGCGGCTGTCGCGCTGGGTCTGGCGACCACTGCCATGGCCGACACCACCAAAGTAGGCTTCGTCTATGTTGGCCCAGTGGGCGACGGCGGCTGGACCTATGAGCACAACAAAGGCCGTCTGGCCGTGGAAGAGCACTTTGGCGACAAGGTCGAAACCACCTTTGTTGAAAGCGTGCCAGAAGGTGCCGACGCTGAGCGTGTGATCACCCAGATGGCGCTGCAGGGTGCGGACCTGATCTTCACCACCTCTTTTGGCTACATGGACCCAACCATCAACGTTGCCAAGAAATTCCCAAACGTGAAGTTTGAGCACGCAACTGGCTACAAGCAGGCCGACAACGTGTCCGTCTACTCCGCACGCTTCTACGAAGGCCGCGCGGTACAGGGCCACATCGCGGGCAAGATGACCAAGACCAACAAAATTGGTTACATCGCCTCCTTCCCGATCCCAGAAGTGATCCGCGGCATCAACTCCGCCTACATCCACGCCAAGAAAGTGAACCCGGACGTCGAGTTCTCCATCATTTGGGCCTACACTTGGTTTGATCCGGCCAAAGAAGCTGACGCGGCCAAAGCTCTGATCGAGCAAGGCGCCGACGTGATCCTGCAGCACACCGACTCCACCGCACCACAGGCCGCTGCGCAGGCCGCGGGCAACGTTGTGACCTTTGGTCAGGCGTCTGACATGGGCGAATACGCTCCATTACCACGCGTCTCCTCCATCATCGATGACTGGGCGCCTTACTACATCGCACGCACCCAGGCTGTGATGGACGGCACTTGGGAATCCGTGTCCACATGGGACGGCATCGGCGCTGGCATGGTTGGCATCGGTGAAATCTCCGACGCAGTTCCAGCAGACGTCAAAGCAGAAGCGCTGGCTCTGGTTGATGCGCTGGCAGACGGCTCCTACCACGCCTTCACCGGCCCGCTGAACAAGCAGGACGGCACCCCATGGCTGGCAGAAGGTGAAACTGCGCAGGACTACGGCGACGACGGTCTGGCCGGCATGAACTTCTACCTCGAAGGCATCACTGCCGAGATCCCAAACTAAGCTGATCCATTAGAGATCACTTTCTAAGGCCCGCCACTTCGGCGGGCCTTTTCTTATGTCAGCGCATTATGGAGCCGTCATTTGACAGCAACCACCGCTTGCACCCACAGTTGTCCCATACCTCAAAAGGATTTTGTGATGACTCGTTTGACAGCCACGCTTGGCGGACTTGCCCTGTCCACCTTCCTATCCGCGCCCCTTCTGGCGCAGGAGATTGCCGACACCATCTATTCCGGCGGCCCCATTCTCACCATCAACGACGCCGCCCCCCGCGCGGAAGCCGTCGCGGTAAAAGACGGCCGCATCCTTGCTGTTGGGGCTCGCGCTGACATGCTCGCACATCAAGGCGATACCACCGAAGTCTTTGATCTGGACGGCCGCGCCATGTTGCCCGGCCTTGTCGACAGCCACGGCCACGCCGTTATGGGTGGCCTGCAAGCGCTCTCCGCCAATCTGCTGGCTCCCCCGGATGGCGAGGTCCAAGACATCGCCTCCCTACAAGAGGCACTGCGCGCCTGGATCGCTGACAATCAAGCCGCCATCGAAGCCTCCAACCTGATTGTCGGCTTTGGCTATGACCAATCCCAACTGGCCGAGCTGCGCCATCCCACCAAGGACGACCTCGACGCGGTGTCTAAGGATGTGCCGATCATCATCGTGCATCAATCCGGCCACTTCGGCGCCGCCAACTCCGCCGCTCTGGCCGCCGCAGACATCACCCGCGAAACGCCCGTCCCGCCCGGCGGCGTTATCCGCTATGCCGAGGACGGCACGCCCAACGGCGTGTTGGAAGAAAACGCTTTCTTCCTCGCCTTGGGCAAACTGATGGGCGGCGTCGGCGACGAAGGGTTCAAAGCTTTCGCCCGCGCTGGCACGCAGCTCTGGGCCAGCTTCGGCTACACCACTGCGCAAGAGGGTCGTGCCTCACCTCAGGTGTCGGAAATTGCACGTGCCGTGGCCGCCGCCGGAGATATTCCTGTGGATCTCGCCATTTACCCAGATGTGCTTGTTGACCGTGATTACATCCTCGCCAACCAGTCCGACACCTATGAAAACGGCGTGCGCATCGCCGGGGCCAAACTCACCATTGATGGCTCCCCACAAGGCTTCACCGCCCTGCGTGACCGGCCCTACTACGACCCGGTTGGTACCTACCCACCCGGCTACAAAGGCTATGCTGCCGCCAGCGAGGATCAGGTCAACGACGCCATCGCATGGGCGTTTGAAAACAACATCCAGATCCTGACCCACTCCAATGGCGAAGGCGCCTCCGATATGCTGCTCGCCGCCATCAAAGCCGCCGAGGACAAACATGGCATGGCTGATCGACGTCCCGTTTTGATCCACGGCCAATTCCTGCGCGAAGATCAGGTTGCAGAGATGCGCGACCTCAACATCTTTCCGTCCCTCTTCCCCATGCACACGTTTTACTGGGGCGACTGGCATCGTGACCACACGGTTGGCCCCATCAACGCAGACAACATCTCCCCCACCGGCTGGGTGCTTGAACGCGGCATGATGTTTGGCAGCCACCACGACGCCCCTGTCGCTTTCCCGGACAGCATGCGCGTGCTCTCCGCCACCGTGACGCGTCGCAGCCGCTCGGGGGACATTCTTGGCCCCCACCACCGCGTCGACGTGATGACCGCCCTCAAGGCCATGACCCTCTGGCCTGCTTACCAGCATTTTGAAGAGGACCAAAAAGGCAGCATCGAAGTGGGCAAAATGGCAGATTTTGTGATCCTGTCAGACGACCCCACAGCGGTGGACCCGGAAACCCTCGCCGAGATCAAAGTGCAGGTCACCATTAAGCGCGACAAAGAAATCTACCGCGCGCCGGATGGGCCTCAAAAAGCCGATCTGATCGCCCCAATGGGCCACCACATTCTGGACGTCGCCCACGCGGCCACCCGCAACAACTAGGCGTAAGAAAGTCTCTCTTGGCGCGCGGCAGATTGCGCGCCAAGGACACAGGATGCGGTGATCACGCGCTTCTCACAAAAACGTTTACCGTTTTATTTCAAATACCTAAGAACCCCAACCTATCCTTTTGCACAAATCCTCTGATCCATTTGATCCTTCCTCTGCGTAGCCTTTGCATCAACATTGGAGAGGAAATCACATGTTCAGACGCACCTTCATCGCATCCGTAATGGGCGCAGCAATGGCCGTAACAACCGCCACCTTCGCTATGGCGGATGGCCACGGCAAAAAAGACATCGTCGACACCGCTGTCGGAGCCGGAAGCTTCACCACTCTGGTTGCCGCTGTTCAGGCCGCGGGCCTCGTGGACACCCTGAAAGGTGATGGCCCCTTCACCGTCTTTGCGCCGACCGACGAGGCATTTGCCGCTCTGCCTGCAGGCACCGTTGAGGACCTGCTGAAGCCCGAGAACAAAGACAAGCTGGTGTCCATCCTGACCTACCACGTGGTGCCCGCCAAAGTGATGTCCGGCGACATCGCAGGCAAAAAGGCCATGGTTCTGACCGTGGAAGGCACCAAACTGGACGTGAATGCACGCAATGGCGTGAAAGTGGACGGCGCCAAAGTTGTCTCCGCAGACATCCGCGCCTCCAACGGTGTGATCCACGTGATCGACAAAGTGCTGATCCCGGAAAGCTAAGTCCGGTCACCACTCACAAAAAAAAGGCGCGGGAAGTCCCGCGCCTTTCGTGTTTCTTATGGCCTTGTTCAGCCCTTGATCAAACCGAGGCTTTCCAGCTTCAGGATCACCTGATGGGCGCAGTGGTCCACGTCTGTGCCTTCGGTCTCAACCCGCAGCTCTGGGTTCTCTGGCACATCATATGGGTCGGAAATGCCGGTGAACTCTTTGATCTTTCCTTCACGCGCCAGCTTGTAGAGGCCTTTGCGGTCACGGCGTTCACATTCCTCAATCGAGGTCGCCACGTGCACTTCAACAAAAGCACCGAAGTTTTCGATGTCTTCACGCACCGCGCGGCGGGTTGTGGCGTATGGCGCAATCGGCGCACAGATCGCGATACCACCGTTTTTGGTGATTTCGGACGCCACATAGCCAATCCGGCGGATGTTCAGGTCACGGTGCTCTTTGGAGAAGCCCAGCTCGGAAGACAGGTTCTTCCGCACAATGTCGCCATCCAGCAGCGTCACCGGACGACCGCCCATTTCCATCAGCTTGACCATCAATGCGTTCGCAATAGTGGATTTTCCGGAACCGGAGAAGCCGGTGAAGAACACAGTGAAACCCTGTTGCGCGCGTGGCGGACGGGTCTTGCGCAGCTCTTTCACCACCTCAGGGAAGGAGAACCACTCAGGAATTTCCAGACCTTCGGCCAGACGGCGACGCAGTTCGGTGCCGGAGATGTTCAGGATGGTGACGTCGTCTTTGTCCTTGATCTCGTCCATTGGCTCATACTGCGCGCGCTCCTGCACCCACACCATGTGTTTGAAGTCGACCATTTCGATGCCGATTTCTTCCTGGTGCTGACGGAACAGCTCCTGCGCGTCATAAGGGCCGTAGAAGTCTTCGCCTGCGGAGTTTTTACCGGGGCCAGCGTGATCGCGACCAACGATGAAGTGGGTGCAGCCGTGGTTGGCGCGGATCAGACCGTGCCAAACTGCTTCCCGTGGCCCCGCCATGCGCATCGCCAGGTTCAGCAAGGACATGGAGGTGGTGGATGCTGGATATTTGTCCAGCACGGCTTCATAGCAGCGCACGCGGGTGAAGTGGTCCACGTCGCCCGGCTTGGTCATGCCCACAACAGGGTGGATCAGCAGGTTGGCCTGCGCTTCTTTCGCGGCGCGGAAGGTCAGCTCCTGGTGTGCACGGTGCAGTGGGTTGCGGGTTTGGAACGCAACCACTTTGCGCCAGCCCATTTTGCGGAAGTAGGCGCGCAGCTCGTTTGGCGTGTCACGACGGGCGCGGAAATCATAATGCACCGGTTGCTGAATACCGGTCACCGGGCCACCCAAATACACTTTGCCCGCTTGGTTGTGCAGGTAGTTAACCGCTGGGTGCGCATCGTCATCCGCACCAAAAACCTTCTCGGCTTCGCGCGCTTTGTTCGGCACCCAGTTGTCGGTCACAGTCATGGTCGCGAGGATCACGCCCTCCTGGTCGCGCAGCGCAATGTCCTGACCGTCTTGCAGGCCCGCCGCAAATTCTTCGGACACATCGAGGTTGATTGGCATTGGCCACAAAGACCCGTCTGCCAAGCGCATGTTTTCAACAACACCGTTATAATCTTCCTCGGTCAGGAAGCCTTTCAACGGGTTGAAACCACCGTTCATCAACAGTTCCAGATCGCAGATCTGACGTGGTGTCAGATCCCAGCTGACCAGATCAGCCGCTTCGACTTTCAGCTTCTGCGCACTCTCATAAGAAACATAGAGCTCAGGAATAGGAGCCAGATTGTTTTGCATTGGATGTGTCCTGTGTTTGATAGGGACCAGGCCGCTTGCCGAGCCTGTCAGTTCCGCGTGTAGCGCCTCATACTCGGCGAGCTTGCGGGCGAGGAATTGGTCTGTGAGCCGCACTTTTTCCGCGGCCCCCTTGCGGGTGAGCGAATAGGCAAACCTCTGTCGTTTGTCCGGGCCCGCGCGATCACTAATGGTGATCAACCCGGCATCTGCCGCGGCGCGCAGCTGCGCATTCAGACGCCCCAAAGAAATCCCAACAGCCGCCGCAGTGGCACGTTGCGATGCCTCTGGCGCCTGATCCAGCTGACGCAGCAGACGGAACAAAACGTCTGCTTCTTCTGCTGTGGGTTGTTGCGGTGTCTTGGACATACCAAACGACTCAAAGTGTGTTCACGCGTGAACACATAGGGGGGTTTGACAAAATCTCAAAGTCTTATTTGGCGAATGCATAGCAAACATGCTGCCGTTGCAATACTGCAGCGCGGCACAATATCAGGCGATCTCTACTTTCTGGGCCAGCACCGCAGGCAAAGCCGCCGCCCGCTTGGATGCCAAGGCCCGCACCGGCTGCGCCACACCGCGCAACTCCAGCACCTCAAGGTCAAACGACCCCGGATCATGCCCCGCCGCCGCCAACACAGCCTCCGACACCAGCACCTCCACGCCCAGCGCCTTGGTCTGCCCCTCCAGGCGGCTCGCCGCATTCACCGTATCACCAATGATGGTGCGCGGTGCCAAATTGGCTGCGCCAATCTCCCCCAGCACCAACTCGCCCAGATGCACCCCCATGCCAATTGCCACCGGCGGCGCATTCTCTGCCTTCAAGGTTTGATTAAACACCTGCAACGCCGAGCTGATCCCCGCCGCAGCCTCAATCGCCGCTTTAGCAGAGGCCTCTTCGCTTTCAAGCTCAAACACCGCCAACAGCCCATCCCCGAGATACTTGTCAATCGTACCCCCAACGCCAGTGATCGACGGCACAATGGCATCAAAGAACCGGTTTAACAGAAACACCACGTCATAAGGCAACTGCCCCGTGGTGCGCGCCGTGAAACTCTGCATATCCAGAAACAGGATCGCCAAACGCCGCTCTTGCCCCAAGCTCTGATGCGCCCGCGCCTGCTGCCCGTCACTGCGAAACACCCGCAGGACGGTTGCTGGCTCCTTGGGCCGCAACTGACAGGCCAGCCGCGCATTGGGCGGAGCGTTGACCGCCGCCAAACTGTCCGCCTCCGCCCTCTCCGGTGGATGCAGCAACTCTATCCCCTCCTCGACGATCACACGACAGGTGGTGCAACGCCCGCGCCCACCACACAGCGCCATATGCGGCACACCCGCCACCCGAGACATCTCCAGTAGGGTCATGCCCGGCTGCCCCGAAATCTCCGGCCCATCCACATAGCGAATGCGCACAGCCCGCCGCGCGCCGATAAAGCGCCGCCCAAAATGCACCGCCATGGTCAACACCACGAGCCCCACAAAAATACCCAACCAACTGCGATTGATCTCCGCGAGCCGCGCAAAAGCCTCCGCCGTCGGAAACCCATAACTCTCCCGCAAGGCCGCGCCGCCTTCCGGATCAAACAGCCGCATATTCTGCAACCGTCCCTGCACCAGAAAACCCGCCAGCGCAAAGGCCGGCACCAGCGTCGCCAGCGACAACATCACCGGCAAAACCCGCCGCCAACTTGGCAGCACCCGCAACCACATATGCAGGCCAATACAGGCATGGACCCAGACTACCAACAACAGCGCCGCCTGCTGCCAGCCACTGGGCGAATTCCAGATCAACCCGACAATGAAGCCCATCTCCGGATCCACCTCAAACCGGTTCTCCGCCACCCGCGTGTGCACAATATGGGTCATCAACAACAGCGGGATCAGCAGCCCTAACAGCACCTGCCCCGCTTCCGAGGCTGGCATCCGAAGCGTGCGTTTCCGCGCCAAGCGATAGAGCGCCAACCCCATATGGGTCAGCAACGCGCCATAGAGCACCAGCCCGCCAAATGGCCCTTCGGTGAGCTCCTCCAGAAGCTCCTGCCCACCATGCATCAACTCCAACGAAAACAGCCCAAGGCCCACATTAAAGAAATGCCACAGCACATAACAAAACAGGATCAACCCGGAAACGATGCGCGCCTTGGTGCGCCAATTGCCCTGCCACAACTTATTCAAATCCCATGTCCTTCGCGCGATACCCTCTGCAAAGACTGACCAACCGCGCTGCATGGGTCAAGGCGCAGCCCTCTGCGCACCTGCGCACAGCCCAACGAAAAACGGGGCCGCAAACACGACCCCGCTTCAATCTCACTTGCGCAAGACCTTACTCGTTCTCAGCGATAAACTTCTCAGCATCCAGCGCCGCCATACAGCCCATGCCTGCCGAGGTCACCGCCTGACGGTACACATGGTCGGTCAGATCACCTGCCGCAAACACACCGGGAATGGACGTTTTGGACGTGCCTGCCTCAACCTTCACATAACCGCCATTGTGCAGTTCCAGCTGATCTTTCACCAACTCACTCGCAGGCGCGTGGCCAATCGCGATGAACACACCCGCCGCCGGGATCTCTGTGATCTCGCCGGTGTCCACGTGCTTCACCTTCACACCAGTCACGCCTTTTGGATTGTCGTCGCCCACAACTTCTTCCAGCGTGTGGAACCACAGCGTCTCGATCTTCTCATGCTTCAACAGACGGTCCTGCAGGATTTTCTCCGCCCGCAACTCGTCACGACGGTGGATCAGTGTCACTTTGGAGGCAAAGTTGGTCAAAAACAAAGCTTCCTCAACGGCGGTGTTGCCACCACCGACAACCACAATCTCCTGACCACGGTAAAAGAACCCGTCACAGGTCGCGCACGCCGAAACGCCAAAGCCCTTAAACGCTTCTTCGCTTTCCAACCCCAACCATTTGGCGCGTGCGCCGGTGCAGAGGATCACGGCATCCGCAGTATACAACGTGCCACTGTCGCCTTTGGCCTTAAACGGACGCTCGCTCAGGTCAAGGTCCACAATCATGTCGCCGATGATCTCGCAGCCCATCGCGCGGGCGTGCTCTTCCATCTTCACCATCAGTTCAGGACCCTGCACTTCCACAAAGGACGGCCAGTTTTCGACCTCAGTTGTGGTGGTCAATTGCCCACCCGGCTCCATGCCCTGCACCAGCACCGGCTCCAGCATTGCGCGGCTCGCATATACGCCCGCAGTATAGCCCGCAGGTCCAGACCCAATAATCAGAACCTTGGTGTGTTTTGTCTCGGCCATGAAAGGCACCTTTCCGCGTTGCAAAATCTAAGTCGCTAGCCGATATAGCCCTCCACACACGTCAGGAAAAGCCCAAGACCAAAAACCAAAACGTGTGGTCCAAAAAATCAGCAGACGGCAGAAAACCGTAAAAGGATATTGCGCTAACACGAAATATAATTGCGCATGCGCCCTTTAATGCTATAACAACCGCAAAATTGACCAACGAGACGAGATACATGCCCGGACACCGGCTTGATCCTATCGATCGCAAAATCCTCGCAGAGTTACAGGCCGACGGCCGCATGACCAATGTTGAGCTCGCCAAGCGAGTCGGCATCTCCGCCCCACCCTGCCTGCGCCGCGTGCGCACGCTGGAAGATGCAGGCTATATCCGCGGCTATCACGCCGACGTCGACAGCCGCGAATTGGGCTTTGAGGTGCAAGTTTTTGCCATGGTCGGCCTCGTCAGCCAGGCCGAAGCAGACCTCTCCGCTTTTGAAGACCGCTGCCGCGACTGGCCGCTCGTGCGCGAGTGCCACATGCTCAATGGCGAGGTGGATTTCATCCTAAAATGCGTCGCCCCGGACCTCAGCACCTTCCAGACCTTCCTGACCGAAGACCTGACCTCCGCGCCCAATGTGGCCAGCGTAAAAACCTCGCTGGTGATCCGCGGCGCCAAGGACACGCCCGGCGTGCCGTTTGAAGTGCTCGAAGAACGGCTCAGCCGCGACGCGTAAAGCCCCCCCAACACAAACCCAACAAGAGCCGCCGACAGAAGATGCCAGGCGGCTTTTTCTTATAGCGTTGAAAAATAATTACTTATACCCCTTTGACCTCAAGTTAGCTTGAAGCCCTAAAGTGCCTCAAACATACTTTCAGAGGCCCAAATGCACGTCCTTACCGTTCTCGATCACCCCAACTCCAACTCCTTCAGCCACGCCACTGCGCAGCACTTTATGGCCGGAGCAGAAGCCGCGGGGCACAGCACCGAACTGGCCGATCTGCACGCCGAAGGTTTCAATCCGCTCTGGTCCACGGCCGACATCGACAGCAACGGCAAAACCAATGTGCCAGCCGACGTGGCCCGCGAACAGGACCGCATCGCACGCGCGGACGCGATCTGTCTGATCTTCCCGCTGTTCTGGTGGGGTATGCCATCCATGACAAAAGGCTGGGTCGATCGCGTCTGGAGCTGGGGCTGGGCCTATGACCAGCTCGACGACTACGAAACGTCTCTACAGCGCAACCGCAGTGGGTTGCTGCTGATCCCTGCAGGTGCGCGATCAGACGAGTTGGAAAGCAAAGGCTACCGTGCCGCGCTCGAGACATGCTGGACAACGGGTACATTTGGTTTCTTCGGTTTCTCCCCCCGCCGCATGGAGTTTCTCTGCGGATCCACGGGTTCGGCCAAACGCCGCGAGGTGCTGCTCTCACAAAGCTATGACCATGGCCTCACCCTGCCGCCACCTGCGCCAGACTGAAGCCAAAAGGCTGAAAAAGTTAAGAGGTGCGGCGGCTGGCATGGCTCCCAGAACCGCACCTCCGCAAAACAGACGTGATACCGACGCAAGACCGACGTGCTTTTCAAAATGCGCAAAAGCCCGTCGCAAAGGTTAACCCCGCATCACACGTGGCTGGTCAGCCCGCCGTCTACACGCCAGTTCTGCCCGGTCACATAGCTGCCCTCTCCCGCGAGATAACTCACCAGCGAAGACACCTCTTCGCTGCGTCCATACCGCCCCATCGGAATGCGTGCTTTGCGATCCTTCGTTTCCGGCAGGCTTTCGATGAAGCCCGGTAAGATGTTGTTCATACGTACATTTTCCGCTACAAACTTGTCGGCAAACAGCTTGGCAAAGCTCGCCAATCCGGCACGAAACACACCTGATGTCGGGAACAGAGGATCCGGCTCAAAGGCGGCAAAGGTCGAGATATTGATGATCGATCCGCCCCCCTGCGCAGCCATAATCGGCGCCACAATCCGCGCAGGACGGATTACATTCATCAGGTAATACTCCATCCCGAGGTGCCAGTCGTCGTCACTGATCTCCAGAATGTCCCCCTTCGGCCCATGTCCCGCAGAATTCACCAGAACATCCACACGCCCCCACTTGGAAAGCGCTTTATCTACAAGCGCTTGCACGTCTACCTGCACCAAATTGGACCCGGTGACGCCTACTCCATCCAATGTGTCAGCCAAGGCCTCACCTTTACCGGAGGAGGACAAAATTCCAACTTCAAACCCATCTGATTTCAATCTCTTAGCCGCATCCGCGCCCATCCCGCTGCCACCCGCGGTGATCAGTGCCACTTTGGTCATATCAAGCTCCTTTTGAGGGCCTACACTGCCCAATTCCCCCCCTTTTGACCAATCATACTTCATCGCCTAGAGTATAGAAAATCTACACCCTAGGCGCTATGACCCGCATCAACCTCAACAGTCTGTCCATGTTTGACGCCGCCGCCCAATACGGTAGCTTTCGGCGCGCTGCAGAAGCCCTCAACCTAACACAAGGCGCTGTGGCACAGCAGGTGCGAAACCTCGAACAGCAGACCCAAACACAGCTATTTCACCGCCTTCCGCAGGGCCTTTCTCTCACAGAAGAAGGCCGCAGCTACCATGAGGCCATATCCGCAGCGTTGCGCCAAATCGAAACGGCCACCCAAGCGCTAAAGCCTGCGACACAGACGGTGACGCTCTCAGTGCCGCCTTCCCTGGCCTCAAAATGGCTGGTGCCCAGGTTGGCCGGATTTGCCGAACAGCACCCCGAAACATCGCTACACATACACGCCTCCGAAACCCGCACAGACTTCGCCAAAGACGCCGTAGACATTGCCATTCGCCAGGGGCCACCCCCCTCCTTGCCACACACGCTCAGCGCGCAGTGGGCACCGCTCAATTTGGTGGCCGTGGCGCACCCGTCCCTGCCTGCTGACCTGAAAACCTTGACCCAGATCGCCGCACACCCTTTGATAGAAGACGGCCACCAAAGGTGGAAAACTCTATTGGAAGGCAACAATTTACCCTATCCCAAAACGGTGCTGTCCTTTAATCAAACCGCGCTCGCGATAGATGCAGCAGTCACCGGACAAGGCATTGCCCTTGCGCCACGCTTGCTGGTTCAGGACGCGCTCAACCAGGGCCACCTGACCGTCGTGTGGCAACCGGCCCCCACTGCGGAAGCCTACCATATCATTCACCCAGCCACGCGACATCCTCATCGTCAACGGGTTGTTGAGTGGCTCCGACGAGAGGTGAACCCCGCACCATCGGCGACCCAACCAAGTTGATCTAGTAAAAAGCCCTTTCCCCGAAATGGTTCACATGGCAACGTCCCGCCATGACGCAGACACTTACAAGCCCCGACGGTACCCCAATCAGCCGTTTTGCCTTTGGCACCATGCAGTTTGGTGACGCCGCTTCCGAGCGCGACAGCGCTGAGATGTTTAACGCCTGCCTGGATGCGGGCATCACTCATTTTGACACCGCGTACCTTTACACCGACGGCGCGAGCGAGACGATCCTCGGCAAGCTCGCTGCACCTCTTCGTGAGCGTTTGGTGATCGCTACAAAAGTTGGCTACCGCGGCGGCGCGGGTGCAGAAAATCTGCGATCGCAATTTGATGTGTCACGCCAGCGGCTCAACATGGATCATGTCGACATCCTCTACCTGCACCGCTTTGATGCAGACACGCCAATTGAGGAAACCCTTGAAACCTTTGCGCAATTCAAGGCCGACGGGCAGATCTCTCACATCGGCCTCTCCAATTTCGCCGCATGGCAGGTGGTGAAAGCCGCCTGGGTGGCGTCAAAACTGAACCTCACAATCGACGTGTTGCAGCCCATGTACAGCTTGGTGAAACGTCAGGCCGAGGTGGAGATCCTACCGATGTGCGCAGACCTTGGCATCCTGCCCGTCACCTATTCTCCGCTTGGCGGCGGTCTACTCACCGGCAAATACAGTGTCAAAGACGCGCAAGGACGCTTGGCCACAGATGAGCGCTACGCGGCCCGCTATGACGTTGATTGGATGCACAAAACTGCTATCGATCTGTCTGAACTGGCCGGCGCACGGGATGTGCATCCCGCCACATTGGCCGCCGCCTGGGTCGCCAAACACAGCACCGCGCCCAGTCCGATCCTCTCCGCGCGCAACCTCGCCCAACTCAAACCGTCTCTGGCCGCGACAAGCTTTGAGATGGACGATGCGCTCTATGCCGAGGTCACCGCACTTAGCCAAACACCCGCCCCCGCCACCGACAGATTGGACGAAGCATGATTGATTTCCTGATCATCGGCGGCGGCATCGGCGGCATCTCCGCCGCAGCCCGCCTCGCCCCTTTGGGTAAAACTGTTGTTCTGGAGCGAGAAACTGCCCTCGGGTACCACGCCTCCGGCCGGTCCGCGGCGATGTTTGAACCCAACTACGGCTCCCCCAGCACGGTAGAACTCAGCCACGCCAGCGGCGACTTCTTCCAGTCTGAGGACGGCAGCTTCCTTTCCCCACGCGGTGTGATGTTCCTCGCGGCCAAAGGCGAAGACGAGGCGTTCAAACGGTGCTGCGAGACTTTTGATGCCGCCCCGATGGACCTGCAACAGGCCTCTGAAATGGTGCCAATCCTCAACACCGATGCAATCGGCAATGTCGCGCACCATCACTCCGGCGAAGACATCGACACCGACAGGCTGATCCAATGGTTCGCCAAAACCTGCCGCACCCACGGCGGGGAGATGCAGACCGGTCAGGAAGTTACCAAAATCACAAAACTTTCAGACGGCTGGGAGGTACACACCAAAGACCAAGTGTTTCGATCCAAAATGCTGTTAAACGCTGCGGGGGCCTGGGTGGACGAAATCGCCAATCTTGCAGGCGTCAAACCGCTCAACGTAACGCCCCTACGCCGCTCCATGGCGCGCATCCCAGCGCCGGGAGGGCATGACGTAGGCACCTGGCCCATGCTGTTGGATATTCACGAAAACTGGTATTCCAAACCGGACGCGGGCAGCCTCATCGTGTCGCCAGCCGAAGAGGATCCAATGCAGCCGTTTGATGCCTGGGCAGACGACATGGTCATCGCAGAAGGCCTTGCTCGGTATCAGAGCTTTGTCACCGAGGAAGTCACCCGTGTCGAAGCAACCTGGGCAGGCTTGCGTACCTTTTCACCTGACCGCAACCTGGCGATCGGCCCGGACGCAGCAGATCCCAGCTTTTTCTGGGTCGCCTGCCAGGGCGGCTACGGGTTCCAATCCTGTCCCGCCGTGGCGCAACTGGTCGCTGACCTGATTTCCGGACAGACACCTGAAATCGATCCCGAAATCATCGCCGCTATTGATCCACGGAGGTTTGCCTGATGCCCCGCCGCCTAAACCTGCCAGACAGCGCTTCGGTTGCCACGCCTGACAGTGGCGGCAAGCTCTTTGCCCCTTCTGCGGCGCGCAACACGGAACCGCTAACCAAGGCGCTGGCAGAAATTATCCCAACTCAAGGCCACGCATTGGAAATCGCCAGCGGCACCGGTCAGCACATTGTCTCATATGCCACAGCCTTTCCGCAGATCACATGGCAGCCCACAGAAGTCGCCGAGGACCGGATCGCCAGCATTGCGGCTTATCTCTCCGAAGCCGCGCTCACCAACGTGCAGGCGCCTATCCTACTGGATGCAACCGCGCCGGGATGGGGGAGTAATTCCAGTCCCGTCGACCTAATCCTTCTCAGCAACTTGCTACACCTGATCAGCCAAGCCGAAGCCGAGGTGCTCATTTCCGAAGCGGCCAAAGCCTTGGCGCCGGGTGGATGCCTGGCCATCTACGGACCTTTTTCGCGCGACGGTGTTTTGGTCTCTGACGGCGATGTGCAGTTCGACCAAAGCTTGCGCGCGCAAGATCCTGAAATCGGGTACAAATCCGACGCCGACATCCAGAGTTTTGGCGCGACCTGTGGGCTGTCACCCAACAAAGCCGTCGAGATGCCCGCCAACAACCTGCTCCTCACCTGGCGTGCGCCAACTTAGGACGCCACGTCATTCGCATCTTTTTTTGCGTCGCACATGATCGAGATCAAATTCACATTCCTCAATCGGAATATGATTGCGTGCAAACCAAGGAGATTTCCATGAGCTGGACCGACAAAATTTCTGAAACCCGCACCCAATTGCGCGGATTGAACAAAGCCATCCCCGACACCGCCCGCGCCTTTGGCGGGTTGAGCAAAGCCGTGAAAGAAGGCGGTGTGCTCGACGTGAAGACCAAGGAGTTTGTCGCGCTCGGCATGGCCGTGGTCAGCCGCTGCGAACCCTGTATCTCCCTGCACTGTGATGCTCTTGTGCGAGCAGGTGCAACCAAAGAAGAAGTGGCTGATGTGCTGGCCATGGCAATCCAGATGGGCGGCGGTCCCGCCATGATGTATGCGGCAAAAGCACAGGAGTGTTTTGAAGAACTGTCCGCGGGCTGACACTGCCGCCATTGCCACTTATGGTTGGGTCCAATTGTTCCGCAACACATTGGACCTTCCCATGCGACGCTCTCTTGTTTTGGCTGGCTTTCTGGCCTGCACCTCCACCTTCACCGCACAGGCCGCTGACATCTCCAGCTGGAGTTTCGGCAGCGAGGGCACCATCACATGGGCCGATGTGGAAGAGCTGCGCAAGACCATCTTTGAAACCTTTGACGCTGACGGCGACGGCGCGCTCAGCAACGAGGAATACACCAACTTTGACAAGGCCCGCGCCGAAGCAGCTGGCAAAGACGCCTCCTCCCTGCTTTTGCGCGCGGTGTCTGGCTTGGGTCGGGAAAACACCGACCTGAACCTTGACGGCTCGGTCACCCGCTCGGAACTGGAAACCGCTCTGCGCAGCTGGTTTGAGCGGGTCGATACCAACAAAGACGGCGTGATCGCCAAAGGCGAATACTAAATGCAAAACGCCCCGCTCGTCGGCGGGGCGTTTTCTTTATATTAAAGGGACTTAACCGTCCTTGCGGATGGTCTCGTTTTTCGGATCATATGGGCTGTCGCACGTCACCGTGGCATCCCAAAGCTGATCCAGCATTTTGACTTTCAGCTTGGTGCCTTCGACCGCCAGTTCCGGCTTCACGTAGCCCATGCCGATGCTCTCCTCAAAGGCCACCGAGTAGCCGCCAGAGGTCAAACGCCCAACGCGCTCACCTTCCGCCGTGTAGAGCACCTCACGACCCCATGGGTCCGCATCTTCCGGCCCATCGATCAGCAACGTACAGCACTTCACCCGCACGCCCAGCGCTTCCATCTCGGCCTTGCCGTGGAAGTCTTTGGACAGGTCGATGAAGCGTGGCAGGTCGGCCTCGGCTGGCGTCGCATCGCGCCCCAACTCGGTGCCAAAGGCGCGATAGCTTTTCTCCTGACGCAGCCAGTTCTGCGCCCGCGCGCCGACCAGCTTCATGTCAAACTCTGCCCCTGCCTCGGTCAGCAGGTCCCACAGGTAATTTTGCATCTCGATCGGATGGTGCAGTTCCCAGCCCAGCTCGCCGGTATAGGCCACACGGATCGCATTCACCGGGCACATGCCCAGCTCGATCTGGCGCGCCGACAACCACGGGAAACGCTTATTGGACAGGGCGGTGTCCGGCTCCGCATCGCTGATGACTTTCTTCAGCACATCACGGGATTTTGGACCGGCAATGGCAAACACGCCCCACTGCGTGGTCACATCCTGAATCTCGATGTAACCAAAGTCTTCCATCTTGTCCTCGGCCGCCTTGCGCAAGAAGTCCGCGTCGTATTCGGTCCAAGCCCCTGCGGAGACGAGATAATAATTGTTCTCGCCATTGCGCACGATGGTGTATTCGGTCCGCGTCGTGCCCGCCGCTGTAAGCGCATAGGTCAGGTTGATGCGGCCAACTTTTGGCAGCTTGTTACAGGTGAACCAATCGAGGAACTGCGTCGCACCGGGCCCTTTGACCACATGTTTGGTGAAGGCGGTTGCGTCGATCAAGCCGACGCCCTCACGGATCGCCTTCGCCTCATCCACGGCATATTGCCACCAGCCACCACGGCGGAAGCTGCGGCTCTGCTCATCAAAGTTCGATGGCGCATCCAGCGGGCCATAGTAGTTTGGCCGCTCCCAACCATTGACCCAGCCAAACTGCGCACCTTTTGCTTTCTGACGGTCAAACGCGGGCGAGGTCCGCAGCGGACGGCAAGCTGGCCGCTCTTCATCTGGGTGGTGCAAAATATAGACGTGCTCATAGCACTCTTCGTTTTTGCGCGCCGCAAACTCGGTGGTCATCCAGTTTTGCGAATAACGTTTGGGATCGAGGTTCGCCATGTCGATCTCGGCCTCGCCATCCACCATCATCTGCGCGAGGTAGTAACCTGTGCCGCCTGCCGCGGTGATGCCGAAAGAGAACCCTTCCGCCAGCCACATGTTGCGCAGCCCCGGCGCCGGGCCAACCAGCGGGTTGCCGTCTGGCGTGTAACAAATTGGCCCGTTGAAGTCGTCCTTCAAGCCGCTTTCCGCACAGGACGGCACACGTTCCGCCATAGCCATGTACTGATCCGCAATCCGGTCCAGATCGAGCGGGAACAGATCGGCGCGGAAGCTGTCCGGCACCCCATGTTCAAACCGCGCCGGTGCGCCATGTTCATAGATACCCAGAATCCAACCGCCCCGCTCTTCGCGTGCATAGCTTTCATTGTCCGCATCCCGCACAACCGGATGCTCTGGATTGCCCGCCTCGCGCCACTTCACCAGTTCCGGATCCTGATCCATCACAATGAACGTATGTTCCACCGGGATCGCAGGCATCTTGATGCCCAGCATCTTCGCGGTGCGCTGCGCATGGTTGCCAGAGGCTGTCACAACGTGCTCAGCGGTGATCACAAATGTCTCATCGCTCGGCACCAGGTTGCCGCCCTTTTCCACCATCTTGGTGCAGGTCACTTCCCAGTGCGTCCCGTTCCAGTGGAAACCATCCGCTTGAATTTTGCGGACAATCTCAACGCCCCGCTGACGCGCGCCTTTGGCCATCGCCATGGTCACATCTGCTGGGTTGATATAGCCATCTTCAGTGTGGAACAGCGCACCTTTCAGGTCATCGGTCTTGATCAGCGGCCAACGTTCGCTGATCTGTTCCGGGCTCAGCCACTCATATTTCACACCACAGGTTTCCGCAGTGGAGGCGTAGAGCATGAACTCATCCATACGATCCTGCGTCTGCGCCATACGCAGGTTGCCCACAACGGCAAAACCGGCGTTCAACCCGGTCTCTTCTTCCAGCGTCTTGTAGAAATCGACGGAGTACTGGTGAATGTGGGTGGTCGCATAAGACATGTTGAACAGCGGCAGCAGACCCGCGGCGTGCCATGTCGAGCCGGAGGTCAGCTCGTCCCGCTCAATCAGCATCACATCGTCCCAACCAGCCTTGGCAAGGTGATAGGCAATCGACGTGCCAACGGCACCGCCGCCAACAACAAGGGCTTTTACGTTTGTTTTCATGAGACAGGCGACTCCCCTGAGCATAATCCTTTTGCGCAAACTGTACCGAAACCGCGCAAAAACGCACGGTCCAGCCGACGCTTGATTGCACAATTGCGACGCCACGTAGGCGCAAAAAGCCTTGCTGCATCGCAGCGGGGGCATTACACCCCACAACCACCTTGAAGGGAGACAGGCAAGAATGCGTATTTGCCGCTCGATTTCGGACTGCCGCGCCGCAGTCAAAGAGCTTCGCGCCACCGGTGAAACCGTGGCAATGGTGCCCACCATGGGCTTTCTGCACGCTGGCCACATGTCGCTTGTAGAAACCGCCAAGGCAGAGGCCGGCCATGTGGTAGTGTCGATCTTTGTGAACCCCACTCAATTTGGCGAAAGCGCCGATCTGGATGCCTACCCCCGCGACGAAGACCGCGACCTCGCCATGCTTCATGAGGCTGGCGTTGCAGTTGTGTTCTTGCCTGAAGTCGAGACCATGTATCCCACGGGTGATGAAACCATCGTGGAAACCACGCGGCTGGCCAACATGCTACACGGCGAAGTACGTCCGGGCCATTTCCGCGGCGTGACCACCGTCGTCGCACGACTGTTCAACATCGTGCAGCCTGACGTGGCAGTCTTTGGTGAAAAAGACTACCAGCAGCTTCAGGTCATCAAGCGTATGGTCGCTGACCTTCATATGCCGCTCACCATCATCGGCGCGTCAACCGTGCGCGAGGCAGACGGCCTCGCTATGTCGTCCCGCAACGTGCGCCTTTCAACTGAGGATCGCCAAGCCGCACTGGTGCTCTCCAAATCCCTTATCGCCGCAGAAGCCGCTGCCGCCGGTGCTACTGTGGCCGACCTACACAAGGTCATTGCCGACACCATCGCCACCGAGCCACGCGCCGCTCTCAAAGGGCTGGACATCGTTGAAGCGGAAACGCTCAATAACATCGACGGGCCGCTCACAGGCCCCACCGCCATCATGATCTCCGTTGCCTTCGGCGACATTCTCCTGATTGACCAAAGGGTTGTCACACCATGAGCACACAGACCCCCATCCGCCGCACCACGGTGCCACAGATCGCCAACCGCAAAGGCGGCGAACCCATCGTGAGCCTGACCAGCTACCACGCCCACACCGCCGCCATCGTGGACAAATACGCCGACTTCATTCTGGTCGGTGACAGCCTCGGCATGGTCATGCACGGTATGGAAAGCACCGTGGGCGTTCCGCTAGACCTGATGATCATGCACGGCAAAGCGGTGGTGCGTGGCACGAAGAAAGCGCTGGTCGTGGTGGACATGCCGTTTGGCACCTACGAGGAGAGCCCTGCCGTCGCCTTCCGCAACGCGGCCAAGATCATGAAAGAAACCGGCTGTGGCGCGGTAAAACTTGAGGGTGGCAAGCGCATGGCCGAGACCATCCGCTTCCTCACCGAACGTGGCATCCCCGTGATGGCCCACATCGGCCTCACGCCGCAATCCAGCCACGTCATGGGCGGCTTTAAAACCCAGGGCCGCGACGAAGACACTTGGGCGATACACGAAGAAGACGCACAAGCCGTCTCCGAGGCTGGCGCCTTCGCCATCGTGCTGGAAGGCATGGTCGAACCCCTCGCCGCCAAGATCACCAAGCAAATCCCGATCCCAACCATCGGCATCGGCGCCTCTGCGGAATGTGACGGCCAGATCCTCGTGCTCGAAGACATGCTGGGCCTGAACGAATGGACACCCAAGTTTGTGAAAGTCTACGGCGATCTCGGCCCTGCCATCGAGCGCGCCGTCAGCCAATACGCCGACGAGGTCAAGGACCGCAGCTTCCCAAGCGAAGCGGAAGTTTACAGATAACACACGCAAAAGGTGTTTTAAGCCCCTTCAATTTCGCCTAACGTTCCAAAAACTAAAGCGAAAGAAGTAGATGCAGGGATTTTTTAACGGCCAAAGCAGCGTAGCAAAAGTCTATTGGCTTGGTTTTGTGTTGTCGGGCCTAGTCTTCAATGGGCTCTATAAGTACATCAACTATCTATACCTAACGGAGATAGGCGCAGCTTGGGAGCGCACCGAAACAGCGCACAATCTGCTACTCGCTTTTAATGTGCTTTGGGTCGGAGTGCTGCTGCGGGCATTGGTCAAATCTGCGTACAATGGGCGCACGCCGGGCGGATGGGGGTGGATCGCCATTTGCCTCGTATCAGTCAACTTCGTCTATACAGGCTTTGTGACCTTCACCGTTCTGCTGCCCGGAATCTACAACCCTTTATTTCTTTTGCAGGCTGAAATACGGGAACTCAACAAGCAACTCCCGCAACGCATGGACAGTGAAACTGTGATGACGCGTGTTGCTGTTGAAGACCAAAACCTGAAATACTTTGTCACAGCTGAGTTTGAAGCTGATGACTTGATGCAAGACCATCTGAATTGGGAGTTTTCTAACGAATCTCCTGGCGGGCAAGAAATATGCAACCTAATGAAAGGCTCCTTCAGCGGCGGTTTGAAGGAAGTTGTCTATGTTTTCAAATACACCAACAAAACCTTATCCGCTGGACTCACGGCCGAGGAATGCAGCGCCTACTTCGCCGCTCTACGCAATTAAGTCGGACGGCAGTGGTCGACCCCGAACTTACTAGAGGTCGGGGTACCTTCTTGTTTAAAGCGCGTCTCCGGACTTCATTTGGCCATCGGCTATCATCTTGTCCATCATATCGACCATGCTCTCTTTGAGCGGCCGATAAGACACGCCAAGTTCGCGCTTGCCCTTTGAACTGTCCGCCCTCCATGGCACATTCACATTGCGTTTCACAAACTTTCGACTGATCCCTTGGCTTGGACCGGCCAGCCACACCAGCCACTTGGGCATCGCCCGCTTGGGCAGCGCATAGTCATCGCCAAAATCGTCCTGCAGCGCCTCCGCCATCGCCAGAAAATCACTGTTGTGCGCGGAAATGATGTTGCGGCCATGTGCCTCTGGCAAAAACCCAGCCGCCAAATGGGCCTGCGCCAGATCACGCACATCGACCAACCCGATGCCAATCTTAGGCGCACCCATTTTCATCGCCCCACCCGCGAGCATCTGCACAATGTTGAAGCTTTCAGATGTGGGGCTTTTTTGCAGCGACGGGCCAATCACCAACGATGGATTGATCACCACAAGCTTCCATCGATCCTGCGCCTGTGTGATTTCCCAAGCAGCCCTCTCTGCCAGGGTTTTTGACAGGCTGTAGGGCTGATGATCCAGTGACGCAGTGGAGTTCCAGATCTCTTCGGTGATCACCCCGCCCGGCGCGTTCACCGTATCAATCGCGTCCGTGTAAATCGCCGCACAGCTGCTGGTCAGAACAACGCGAGAGACACTCTCGATCCGGTTGGCCTCTTCCAAAACATTTCTTGTGCCTTGCACCGCCGGATCAATCAGCTCTTTCTGCGGGTCTGTCACGGTGGTGGTGAATGGCGATGCGGTGTGAAACACCACACCACAACCCGCCATCGCCTCTGCATAGGATCCGGGCTGCAGCAAATCCGCTTTGAACAGTTTAAGCGCCCCGGCTGCCGTTTCTGCAATCGCGGTCAAATGCGCCACTTTGTTGGCATTGTTGGGGTCTCGCACGGGCGCGTGCACCGTGGCACCCGCTTCCAGCAAACCTTTCACAATCCAACCCGCAACATACCCGGAGGCCCCGGTGACCATGACCGGCTTGTCTGTATCTACCGAAAAAGGAACTTGAGGCATCTGCGTTCACTCCAATCAACCTTGCTGCCACCGATCTTGGCACCAAAACCGGAAAGTAAAACGCAGATTGCGCCATCTCACTTGCACATCACGCCAAGCGACAGAAGGAGTCGCCCGAATTTGGCGGTCTCCCCCAGTGTTCATCTCGCAAGACTCAGAAAATCTTACCAGGATTCATGATGCCATCCGGGTCAATGGCCGCCTTGATCGCCGCCATCACGTCCACCGCGCCGCCCAGCTCTTTGCGCAGATACGGCTTTTTACCCTGCCCGATGCCATGCTCACCGGTACAGGTGCCGCCCATCTCGATCGCCACGTCGCTGAGCCAGCTGACATAGCCCTGCGCCGCTGCCACTTCATCCGGATTGTCCATATCCACCAACGGCAACATATGGAAATTTCCGTCCCCGACGTGGCCCACCACGGTGGAGATCAGACCCAGCTCATCCGCCTTTTCCTTGGCCGCAGTTACACATTCCGCCAGCCGCGATATTGGCACACAGACGTCGGTGGAAATGCCCTTCGCCCCCGGACGCAACGCCAGCGCGGCCCAATACATGTCATGCCGCGCCTGCCACAGCTTGCTGCGATCCTCGGCCTTCTGCGTCCATTCAAACCCGGTGCCACCGACCTCTTCAGCGATATGGCCAAACATCTCGGCCTGCTCTGCCACACCGGTTTCCGAGCCGTGAAACTCCAGCAGCAGCAAATGCTGCTCCGGCAGGTCCAACTTCGAATAGTCATTGGCCGCCTTCACAGCGAGCGAATCCAGCAACTCAATCCGCGCCACCGGGATGCCGTACTGAATGGTCATCATCACCGCCTGACAGGCCGCATCAATGGTCTCAAACGAACAGCGCGCCGAAGACATCGCCTCAGGAATACCCTGCAGCTTCAGCGTAATCTCGGTGATGATGCCCAAGGTGCCTTCCGAGCCAATCATCAGGCGGGTCAGATCATAGCCCGCGCTGGATTTCTTGGCCCGGCTCGCGGTGCGGATCACCTCACCAGATGGCAGCACCACCTCAAGGCTCAGGATATTGTCCTTCATCGTGCCATAGCGCACCGCGTTGGTACCACTGGCACGGGTGGAGGCCATGCCCCCCAGTGACGCATTGGCCCCCGGATCAATTGGGAAAAACAGACCCTGGTCGCGCAGCTCCAGATTCAGCTGCTCGCGCGTCACCCCCGGCTGCACCACACAATCAAGGTCCTCGGCGTTCACCGCCACAACCTTGTTCATTTCAGTCAGGTCGATACACACGCCCCCCGCAGGCGCATTCACATGCCCCTCAAGCGAGGTCCCCGTGCCATAGGCAATCACCGGCACCTTATGCGTGGCGCAGGTCTTCACAATGTCGCTCACCTCTTGGGTAGACTTGGCAAAGATCACCGCATCCGGCGCCTGTGTCTTGATCCAGGTGGTTGTGTGCCCGTGCTGCTCACGCATCGACTGGCCTGTGTGAAACGCCTCGCCAAATTGCTGTTTCAACACACCCAAAGCCGCCGCAATTCCCTCTTCATTGCGCGGCAAATCCACTGCCAATCCCATGGGCACTCCCCTTCTCCCTGTCGGTATGCGCCATGGCTACGCGCCACCTATCCCAAGGTCAAGCGCGGCTATTCGCCATAGGCCAGTCCCTCGCGCCGGTTGTCCGCGCCCCCTTGTAAGCCCTCCCCAACGGCAATTGCGTGCAGACCGGAATTCAAGTCGCGGGCATTCACCTTGTAACCCATGCCGGTCAGAGGTTCGCCAAACTCCATCGCCCCGCTCTCCGCCTCAATGTCATAGGTGCCAAAGCGGTTCACCAGATGCGGCAGATCAATTGCCTGCTGCACATCCATGCCCCAATCCAGATGCGCGATGATCGTCTTGGCGACATAGCCAATGATCCGGCTGCCGCCGGGGCTGCCCACCACCAGCGTCGGCTTGCCATCTTTCAATACAATAGTCGGCGCCATGGAAGAGCGCGGCCGCTTGCCAGGCTCCACACGGTTGGCCACCGGCACGCCATCGCGATGGGAACGGAAAGAGAAATCCGTCAACTCATTGTTGAGCAGGAATCCATTGGTCATCACCCGGCTGCCAAAACCGTTTTCAATCGTGGTCGTCATGGACAGGGCATTGCCGTAGCTGTCGACAATGGAGATGTGCGACGTGGAGGGCTGTGCAAAGCTCGCGCCATCCGCATAGTGCAACGCATGGTCAAACTCCGGCGCGCCCGGCGCTACACTTTCCAAAGCTGCAGCGCCTTCCAATAGCTTCGCCCGCTTCGCCAGATACTCCGGTGCCAGAAGCCCCGCGCTTGGTACCGGCACATAGTCGCTGTCGGCCATGTAGCGGCCCCGATCTGCAAAGGCGAGACGTGAGGCATCGCCAATCAAGCGCCAAGCGTCGGCACTGTCCGGACCAAGCCCTGCAATGTCATAGGGTTGCACCAATCCAAGGATTTGCCCCACGGTCAGCCCGCCGGAAGACGGCGGCCCCATGCCACAAACATCATGCGCTCGGTACTCCACACAGACCGCCGGCCGCTCCCTGATCTGATACAACGCCAAATCCACCGCGCTCAACACGCCTGGATTGTTGGCATTCCGCACCGTCCCCACAATATCCGCCGCGATCTCACCTGTGTAAAACGGGGCCGCGCCCTGCGCTGCCATCAATCGCAGGCTCTTCGCGTAGTCCATGTTGAACAGGATCTCACCTTCCGTCAGCGGCGTGCCTCCGGGAAGGAAGTAGCCAGCAGTGACAGGATGAGACGCCAGCCGTTCGGCATCGCGCGCCACGGACGCGGCCATGCGCGGTGACACCGGGAAACCGATTTCTGCGTGGCGAATGGCGGGCAAAAACAGGCTTGGCCACTGGCTGCGCCCCCATTTGCGATGCGCAACTTCCATCAACATCGGTGTCCCCGGTACGCCCACGGACCGCCCGCCGACAACCGCCTCGAAAAACTTCAACGTTTCACCATTTTCGTCTTGGAACAGTCGCGGCGTGGCCGCCAGTGGCGCGGTCTCGCGCCCATCCAGCGTCGTCACCTCGCCGCTTTCGGCGTCATACCAAACCAAGAAGGCACCGCCGCCCAAACCCGAACTCTGCGGTTCTACCAGCCCCAGTACAGCCTGCACCGCCACCATGGCATCCGCCGCTGTGCCACCGTCGCGCAACACTTCCGCGCCAGCCTCCACCGCCAGGGGGTGCGCCGCCGCCACCATCCAGTCATTTGCCTCAGTGGGCGCGCCCTGCGTCTTGGCGGCCAGTGCATCCCGCAGGCTTTGCGGCACGTTCATGCCCAGCGCAGAACCTTCTTCCGGCGCCACGCCATCCGCCGCCTCCTGCGCCCAAGACATGGACGCCAACAGGCAAGTTACAGACACCGCTGATAAAAATCGCTTCATGACCAACTCCCAAACAAAAATGCAATCCAGCAACCCAAGGCTTTGGCCGCCGCTTGAAAATCAGCTTAGGTCAGGACAGTCCCTGCACCAACAACGGATAGCTGCTCATAATCTCATAGACCGCGCCTTCTGAGGTCAAAGATGAACGATACAAGGCGATTTCGCTCACAAGGATCGGATCAATTTCCAGTGAGGCCCCGCGCGACAGGGCCGCCTGCACCCGCTCCGTCGGCTGTTTCCCATCGCGAAACCGGCTGAGCGTCACATGCGGACGAAACCGACGCTTTTCTAAGCCAATGCCAAGCCGCCGCGCGGCTTGGGCCACATCCGCCTGCAATGCCATCAACACCGGATCAGGCGCGGCCAAAAGCCCAAAGGACCGGCTGCGCGGCGCGCCAAAAATATCCATGCCTTTGAGGTGCAGCTCAAACTGCGAGTGCCGGATCAACTCCAGCTCTTCGTGCAAAGCTTCCAGCATCTCCACAGGCAGGTCGTCCAGAAACGCCAACGTCAGATGCAAATTGACCGCAGGCACCTCGCGCCCCACAGCAATCCGCCCCTGCACATCCAGAAGCGCTTCCGCCTCTGGCCCGTCTAACGGAATGCCAACGAAAGCGCGCATGAGAGTTTAGAGCATCGCCGGAACCACCAGATCCGGTGGCCGGTGCCCATCATCGAAGGTCTTGATATTGATGAGGACTTTTTCCCCCATCTCAATCCGCCCTTCCACAGTGGCAGACCCCATATGCGGCATCAGCACCACATTGGGATGCCCACGTAGATCCGGGTGCACCTCATGGCCGTGCTCATACACATCCAGACCCGCGCCCGCGATTTCACCCGCCTTGAGCATCCGCACCATGGCGTTCTCGTCGATCACCTCGCCCCGCGAGGTATTGATGATCACAGAGGCAGGCTTCATCAGTTTCAACCGCCGCGCGTTGAGCAGGTGAAACGTCGACGGTGTGTGCGGACAATTCACAGACACCACATCCATACGCGCCAGCATCTGATCGAGGCTCTCCCAATAAGTCGCCTCATATTGCTCTTCGATCTCCGGGCGCAAACGGCGACGGTTGTGGTAATGAATCTGCATACCGCAGGCCTGCGCGCGCCGCGCCACGGCCGTACCCACACGGCCCATACCCAAAATACCAAGCCGCTTGCCGCTCACCCGGCCGCCCAGGAGCGCGGTTGGTGCCCAGCCATCCCATTCGCCAGACTGCATACGCTGCACCCCTTCGCTCACGCGACGAGTCACACCCAAAATCAGCGCCAGAGCCATATCCGCCGTGTCATCTGCGGACACGCCCGGCGTGTTGGACACCAGCACCCCCCGCTGACGGGCAGAGGCCACATCAATATGATCTACCCCTGCGCCATAGTTGGCAATCAGCTTCAGCCGATCTCCCGCCTGCGCAATCAGGTTGGCGTCAATCTTGTCGCTCAAGGTGGGAACCAAAACATCTGCGTCTTTCATCGCCTCAGCAAGCTGTTCGCGGCTCATCGGCGTGTCATCGTCGCGCAGGCGTACGTCAAAGAGTTCTGACAGTCGTGTCTCAACAGCTTCCGGTAAGCGTCGCGTAACGACAACACTCAGACGTTGCTTTGGCATGCAGGGCCTCCCAATGCTTTCCAATTCGGCGCGTTGCTGCCACACTGCCTCACAGGTCAGTCAGGCACAAGAACCTGCGAGCGCCACCAGAGCAGAAAAATCAGGCAATATGTTCACCTTGGGTACAAAATCTCTCGTGAGCTTGGGCGCGGCTTTGCTATTGGCGCTCACCACTTCCGTTGCGGCAGAGGCCCCAGCGGAGAAAAAACGTGGGCCGGTCACCAACCTGCCGATGCCACGTTATGTGTCGCTCAAAGCCACCAAAGCCAATGTGCGTCGCGGCCCCTCTCGCACCCATCGCATAGACTGGGTTTTCACCCGCAAATCCATGCCGCTGCAGATCACCGCCGAATACGGCCATTGGCGGCGTGTGCGCGATATCGAAGGGGCAGGCGGCTGGGTGCATTATTCCCTGCTGTCGGGCGTCCGCACTGTCATTGTGCAAAAAGATATGCTGCCTCTGGCCATGCGTCCCGGCGAAAAGGTCGGCACCGCGGCGCATCTGGAACATGGCGTGATTGCAAAGCTGGAAGAATGCAACCCAGACTGGTGCCGTCTCAACGCAGGCGGCTACAAAGGCTGGGCGCTCAAGGAGAATCTTTGGGGCGTAGACGCCGACGAGATCCGCGACTGATCCCGCCCCAAATCCTTCGTTTTACTGGGCCGCTTCGGCAGCCGCACGGATGGCACGAATGTTCTCGCCATAAACCTCCGCCTTATCAACAGAACCACCCTTGAACACGGCAGAGCCCGCCACCAGAACGTCCGCACCGGCTTCCGCCACCAAAGGCGCGGTTTCCGTGGTCACGCCACCGTCGATCTGAATGTGGATCTCCCGGTCGCCAATCATCTGACGCAGGCGACGGGTTTTCTCAACACCGGAGTGAATGAACTTCTGCCCGCCAAAGCCCGGGTTCACGGTCATGATCAGCACCATATCTACCAGGTCGAGCACATGTTCGATGCTCTCCAGCGGCGTGCCCGGGTTCAGGCTCACTCCGGCTTTCACACCCTGCGCTTTGATCGCCTGAATGGTGCGGTGAATGTGTGGACCCGCCTCTACATGCGCGGTGATCATATCCGCCCCCGCTTCGGCATAGGCTTCAATATAGGGATCCACCGGCGCGATCATCAGATGCACGTCCATGAAGGTTTTGACGTGCGCGCGGAACGCTTTCACGGCGGGCGGGCCGAATGTCAGGTTTGGCACAAAGTGCCCATCCATCACATCCACATGCACCCAATCTGCGCCCTGATCCTCAATCGCGCGGATCTCCTGGCCAAAGTTGGCAAAATCCGCCGAGAGAATGGACGGGGCAATTTTGATTTTGCGATCAAAGCTCATGTTGGGCTCCTTTTCCGACCTGTGCCGGGCTTTGACAGTGACCCTTGAGCGGCCACCAAACACCTGATTTCAGGCGATTCGAAACTGGCGGCAAAATGGCCTTTGAGGGGTCAAAACACAATTGGGCATGGACAATCTGCCGCGCATTCTCAAATTGCGCAGTTTTTAGGCGCCTCTTGTCTTTTCGACTGATTTTTAATCACTCCCCTTTGTACCTGCTCAAATCAGCAGCACCCCTTCTTTTGACCTCTCCAGCGTGATGCGAGCGATAAGGCAACGCATCACTTCGGGAAGCACGCCATCACCGCCTTTGCCCCCATATCAACGCCTGCTCAAACGCGGCAGCCCCGCGCCATTGGTGCGGCCGACATCCGCAGCAAACTGCGCGATGGAGTCTCCGTGTTGGACGATCTGCGTCTTTCCGGCTCCAGCCGCGTGTTGTTCCCAAATGCCAACTACCCAAACGGGCGCACCACTGCGTTGCAAGCTGCTCTGCTGAACACCGCAGGCGGCATCACAGGCGGCGACCAGTTTGATATCACAGGACACGCTGGCGAGGGCAGCCATCTGACTCTCACAACTCAAGCCGCGGAACGCGCCTATCGTAGCATCGACGTGCGCACCGGCCGCCTTGACAGCAAACTCAGCCTCGCGGCGGGCGCACGCATGGATTGGCTGCCCCAAGAGACCATTCTGTTTGACGGTGCCGCCCTGTCACGAAGCCTAACCGTGGACATGCACAGCTCGTCACGTTTCTTAATGGTAGAGCCTATGATCTTTGGGCGCACGGCCATGGGCGAAACCGTGCAAGCCGCAGAGCTGTTCGATAAAATCACCATAAAACGGGACGGCCACCTTTTGTTTGCTGATCGGGTAAAACTCTCCGGCAACGTCCAAAAACACCTCAACCGCACGGCCATTGCCGGTGGCGCGCGCGCCATGGCCACGCTCTTGCTCGCCGCGCCGGACGCAGACCGCTATCTCAACACACTACGCAGCCACCTGCCGCAAACCGCAGGCGCCAGCCTGATCCGAGATGGGCTGTTGTTCGCCCGCATCTTGGCGGAGGACAGCTACACCCTGCGCCAATCTCTCATTCCCGCGCTGACCTACTTGAACGCCGCTGATCTTCCTCGAACATGGATGCTCTGACCCGATGCAACTCACGCCACGTGAAAAAGACAAACTGCTAATCGCCATGGCCGCAGAAGTCGCCCGCAAGCGCCTCGCCCGTGGCGTGAAGCTCAACCACCCAGAAGCCATCGCCCTGATCACCGACGCCGTCGTCGAAGGTGCGCGCGACGGCAAATCCGTGGCCGACCTCATGCAATCCGGCGCCCGCGTCATCACGCGAGACCAATGCATGGATGGCATCGCAGACATGATCCACGAAGTACAAGTCGAGGCCACCTTCCCGGATGGCACCAAGCTTGTCACCGTGCACAATCCCATCCGCTAAAGGAGCCTTCTGATGCAACGTTTTGCCATTGCCGCCATGGCCGCAACCGCCACAACACCAGCCCTTGCCCACTCCGGCGCGCACCTTCACCCACATGCTGGTGATCCAGTATGGCTGCCCATCGCGGTTGGCACTGTTGTCGTTGGCGCTCTGGGCCTACTGGTCTGGAACCTCAAATGATCCCCGGTGAATTAATCCCCGCGAACGGTGAGTTGACTCTAAACGAAGGCGCAGAGGTCACCACCCTAATGGTCGCAAACACAGGCGACCGCCCGATCCAGGTCGGCAGCCATTATCACTTTGCCGAAACCAACCCCGCGCTCGAGTTTGACCGCAACGCCGCCCATGGCCTGCGCTTGGACATCGCCGCCGGCACCGCCGTGCGCTTTGAGCCCGGACAGCGCCGCGAGGTGAACCTCATCCCCATTTCCGGTGCCCGCCGTATTTACGGCTTCAACCAGAAAGTCATGGGACCGCTCTCATGACCTAACCCAAGGAGACTTTGATGACGACGTTTGCAACTCATTCCATCACAACTTCACTGAGTGGTTATTTCTTTATGTCCCGCATGGTGGAGCGCCAGATGCGCATGACCCACGCCATGAACCGCGCGCTGGTCAGCACCCTGCTCGCACCTTTCGACACCGCCAAACCGACACCCGCTGTCACAAGCGCGCCGGTCAAAAAAACCGCACCCAAACGCAAGCCTCGCGCCAAGTCGATCACCGCCGCCAAAACCAAAGCCGCAGCACCTGCCTCGAATACAGTAACCAAACCTGCCCCGTCCGAGCCAAAGTTCAAATCCGTTGCTCCAAAAACCACAACCCGCGCCGTCCCAAAAGCTTCGACAAAAGCCAAAGCAAAGACACCGACGCAATCCGTGGCAAAAGCCAAGACCATCTCAGTCAAAAAGTCGGCTGTAAAAACTGACACACCAACCAGATCCCGGGCAAAAGCAAAGGTATCGACCGTGAAAACGGTCACAGCTGAAGCACCGATCGCACAGCCTCCAGCCACGGCTGCCAAAGCCAAACGCCAGCCCTCAAAGCCTCCGGCCATGCCTGCGCCAACGACAAAGCCCAAACAAACATCCTGACGCGCCTTTTGACGCTTCCGCCCAATCAAAGAGACCTCTTCAATGCCCGCCAAAATTTCCCGCTCTGACTACGCCGCCATGTTTGGCCCAACCGTCGGAGACAAACTGCGCCTCGCGGACACCGATCTGGTGATCGAGGTCGAACGCGACCTGACAGGTCCCTATGGCGAAGAGGTCAAATTTGGCGGCGGCAAGGTGATCCGCGACGGCATGGGCCAGGCGCAAACCACCCGCGCCGAAGGGGCGGTCGACACGGTCATCACCAATGCGCTGATCGTCGATCACACCGGCATCTACAAAGCCGACGTTGGCCTCAAGGATGGGCGGATTGCCAAAATCGGCAAGGCTGGCAATCCGGACACACAGCCCGGCGTCGACATCATTGTTGGCCCCGGCACCGAAGCCATTGCCGGCGAAGGTAAAATCCTCACCGCAGGCGGCTTTGACAGCCACATCCACTACATCTGCCCACAGCAGATCGAAGACGCGCTGCACTCTGGTCTAACCACCATGCTCGGCGGTGGCACCGGCCCTGCGCATGGAACGCTCGCCACGACTTGCACCCCCGGCCCTTGGCACATTGGCCGCATGTTGCAATCCGCGGATGCCTTCCCAATGAACCTCGCGTTTGCGGGCAAAGGCAACGCGTCTCTGCCCGCCGCCTTGGAAGAGCAGATCAAAGGCGGTGCCTGCGCGCTGAAACTGCACGAAGACTGGGGCACCACACCGGCAGCGATCGACTGCTGCCTTTCCGTGGCTGACGACATGGACGTGCAGGTGATGATCCACACCGACACCCTCAATGAGTCAGGCTTTGTGGAAAACACAGTTGCCGCCATGAAAGGCCGCACCATCCACGCTTTCCACACCGAAGGCGCAGGCGGCGGTCACGCGCCGGATATCATCAAAATCTGTGGCGAGGAGCACGTCTTGCCCTCCTCCACCAACCCGACCCGACCCTTCACTGTGAACACGGTGGACGAGCACCTCGACATGTTGATGGTCTGTCACCACCTCGACAAATCCATCCCCGAAGACGTCGCCTTTGCCGAGAGCCGCATCCGCCGTGAGACGATTGCGGCCGAAGACATCCTGCACGACATGGGTGCCTTTTCGATCATCGCCTCTGACAGCCAGGCCATGGGCCGCGTCGGCGAAGTCCTGATCCGCACCTGGCAGACTGCCGACAAGATGAAGAAACAACGCGGTCGCCTGCCGGAAGAAACCGGCGAAAACGACAACTTCCGCGTCCGCCGCTATATCGCCAAATACACCATCAACCCGGCCATCGCCCACGGCATCAGCCACCAGATCGGCTCGATTGAGGAAGGCAAACGCGCCGACCTTGTGCTCTGGTCGCCAGCGTTCTTTGGCGTGAAACCTGAAATTGTCTTGATCGGCGGCTCGATCGTCTGCGCGCAGATGGGCGACCCCAACGCGTCCATCCCAACGCCCCAACCGGTCTATTCCCGCCCAATGTTTGGTGCCTACGGCCGCGCGGTGGAAAACGCCGCCGTGGTCTTTGTATCCGAGGCCGCTCAGTCCGAGGGCATCGGCAACAGCTTGGGCTTGGCAAAGCAAACCCTCGCGGTCCAGAATACTCGCAACGTTGGCAAGTCAGACCTGAAACTCAACGCGGCGACACCTGAAATTGAAGTCCATCCAGAGACGTACGAGGTGCGCGCCGACGGCGAACTCCTGACCTGTCAGCCTGCCGAGGTGCTGCCCATGGCACAGCGGTACTTTATGTTCTGACCGGAGCCCCCAATGCGCGCAGCCCTTTTTGCCCTCACTTTCCTTGCCACACCCGTCTTTGCCCAATGCCCCACCGCATCGGACATGGACACAGGCGTGCGCCTCACCGATCTGGACGGCATCACCGAGACCTACAAACGCGATGGCAAGCATTTCATCCGTGGCGCTTGGGACGACGGCGCGGACTACGGCACGCGCTTCTTGCTGCTCAAAGGTCTCTATGTGGTGGAGCAATTTGACACCGAAGATGGCGACGTGGTCTCCGGCAGCCGCAGCACCCATGCCTACCCGCTCAAACCTGCCGACGCGCCAATCCCGGTTGCGGACGGCCGTTGGGACACCGAGGTGATCACACTGGATTCCGAAGGCACAATCACCACCCGTGAAAGCCACATCTTTGGCCCCAGCACCCAGGTCACCATTGGCGGCTGCTCATATGAGATGATGCCGGTTATTGGCATCTACCATGACGACGACGGGTATGAGGAAACCCTGCACTATCTGCCGGAACTTGGCTTTGCCTATTTGGTGGAAACCCGCGCGAAGAACGAAAAGGCCGAGCGCTACACCTACATCCGCATTGAAGCCGTTGAAAAATAAACAAACTCTGACTCGCCTTGCACCAGATGCAAGACAGCTATGACGAAAGATCGACTGCACATGACAACAGTTTTGACCCATATTCAGAGCCAAGGGAGGACCATAGGTTTATACGAAACTGAGGTTCAAAATGGCACTGACAGCTACACACACCGAACACCACTCGCTGGGTCACATCCTGACCGCGCCTTTCCGCGCCATCGGCAACGGCCTGATCGCGATCATGGAAAGCAACAGCCGCGTGCAATACGTCGATCGCCTGAACGCGATGTCCGACGAACAACTGGAAGCCAAAGGCATCAAGCGCGACGAAATCGTGCAGCACGTCTTCCGCGACTACATGCACCTGTAACCTGTGCATTTGGGGGGCGCCCATCATGAGCGCCCTTCCCACGGCACATGACTACCACGCGCACGGCCACGCCCCGGAACAGGGGCGCGTGGCCCTCACCTACGAAGACCGCTTCCTGCGTCGCAAAACGTTGCGGCTTGAGGACGGAACGCGCATTCTCGTAGATCTGCCCAAAACCACATCTTTGGATCACGGCGGCGTTTTGCGCTTGACCGACGGTGGCGAAATCACCGTGATTGCCGCCCCGGAACCGCTTTTGCAGGTCACCGCAGAGCATCTGCCGCGCATCGCCTGGCACATCGGCAATCGCCACACTCCGTGTCAGATCGAAGATACGCGTCTGCTCATTCAGCGCGACCATGTGATCAAAGAGATGCTGGAACTGCTCGGCGCGACGGTGACCGAGGTGACCGAGCCCTTCACACCTGAAGGCGGCGCCTACGGCCATGGCCGCACCCACAGCCACGACCACAGCCACCCGCACGCCCACGATCACACATTGGACCATGCCCACCACCACGATCATGACCACTGATCCGATCCTGACGCTGGCCCAATGGCTCTCGCCCGCTTTTCCGGTGGGCGCGTTCACTTACAGCCACGGGCTCGAAGCTCTTGTGGAGGCTGGCACTGTACATGATGCCGCGAGTTTCTCGGCGTGGCTGATCGACACGCTCCAACACGGTGCGGGCCAAAACGATGTGATCTTGCTGGCGCATGCCTACAACGCTGGCACCGTCGAAGCCCTGACCAAGATCGATACCTTCGCCCGCGCCCTTGCACCGTCTGCCGAACGTTTGCTGGAAACCGATCAACAAGGCGCCGCCTTTGCGCGCACCGCGGCAGCCATCCACGATCTGGACCTCAGCACTTTGACCTATCCGGTGGCCGTCGGCCGCGCCGCGCACCTGCAAACCCTGCCTTTGCCCGACACCGCGCGCCTGTTCCTGCACGCCTTTGCCGCCAATCTGACCTCTGCGGCCACCCGCCTCGTGCCTCTGGGCCAAACCGAAGCACAGGCCACACTCACCGCCGTGACACCGCTCTGCCAAGACGTGGCAGACCAAGCGGTCACATTGTCACTGGATGACATTGCCGCGTCGACTTTTGCCTCCGACATCGCTTCCATGCGCCACGAAACGCAATATTCGAGGCTCTTTCGCTCATGACCTGGCTCGCCGTCCTCATCTCCGCTCTGCTGTTTGTCCCCGCCGCCCTGCACCTGCTCTGGGCTATCGGGGCTTGGGTGCCGATCCGCGAAGAGGCGGCGTTGGCCCGCGCCACCGTCGGCGCGCCCGGCATCAGCAAAATGCCCGGCCCCATTCCCTGCGCGCTGGTCTTTGTCGCGCTGAGTTTCGCCGCCGCTCTGCCCCATCTGACAACCTTCCCGCTGCGCACCCTGCTCTTGCCGGCCATCGCCGCCGTCTTCTTGCTGCGCGGCATCGCTGCCTACCTGCCCGCCTGGCGCAAACTGGTCCCCGAAGAACCCTTTGCCACGCTGGATCAACGCTACTACGGCCCGCTCTGCCTGGTCTTAGGCGCAAGTTTTCTCCTCTTCACTCTCACAGGAGCCTGACATGACTTCTCCAAACGGCCCTCTGCGCATCGGCATCGGCGGCCCCGTCGGCGCCGGCAAAACCACGCTGACCGCCAACCTCTGCCGCGCCCTGCGTGACAAGCTCTCCATCGCCGTGGTCACCAACGACATCTACACCCGCGAAGACGCCGAAGAACTCATGCGCCAACAGGTCCTCCCGCTGGAGCGCATCAAAGGCGTGGAAACCGGTGGTTGCCCGCACACCGCCATCCGCGAGGATGCCTCCATCAACCTCGCCGCCATCGATGAGTTGACCCGCGAAATTCCCGACCTCGACATCGTCCTCATCGAAAGCGGTGGCGACAACCTCTCCGCCACTTTCTCGCCGGAGCTGGCCGATCTGACCATCTACGTCATCGACACCGCTGCAGGCGAAGAAATCCCCCGCAAAGGCGGCCCTGCGATCACCCGTTCTGACATCCTGATCATCAACAAAACAGACCTCGCGCCCTACGTCGGCGCCTCACTTGAGGTGATGGAACGCGACGCCAACAAGATGCGCGGCACGCGGCCTTTCCTTTTCACCTCCCTGCGCCACGGCAAAGGGCTGGACGAGCTCCTGCCGCTTATCGGTGAAATCGGAGGCGTGCCTGCCCTGATGCAAAGCTAATTGGTGATAATTGGGGGAAATTTTCCCCCAATCCGCCCTCTTTTCCGCTTCACAGTCCTAAAATATCCCCGCCGGAGGCGTCTGCCGCTTCAACCTGCATCTCGTTGCAGCTAAGAGCGCGCCACGAACAAGTTGCGGACTCCTCAATGATCAAGCTTCAAAACGTCAGCGTCTCCTTCGGTGATCGCAACGTTCTTTCCAACATCTCCCTTGATCTGACCGAGCGCCGCATCGCCGTCATCGGCGCCAACGGCTCAGGCAAATCCACCTTTGCCCGCCTGCTCAATGGCCTGGCCCTTCCCACCTCCGGCGATGTTCTGGTCGATGGCCTCAACACCCGCAAAAGAGGCCGCGATGTGCGCCGCAAAGTTGGCTTTGTCTTCCAAAACCCCGACAATCAGATCGTCATGCCCGTGGTCGAAGAGGACCTCGCCTTTGGCATGAAAAACCTCGGGTTCACCAAAGAGGATATCGCCGCAAAAACCGACGAAATCCTCGCGCGATACAACATGAGCGACCTGCGTGAGCATCCTGCTCATCTCCTGTCCGGCGGCCAAAAACAGCTGCTCGCCATCTCCGGCGTCTTGGTCATGACCCCCGACATCGTGGTCATGGACGAACCCACCACGCTTTTGGACTTGCGCAACAAACGCCGTATCGCCCGCGCCGTGGCCGCACTGGATCAAATGGTCATCACCGTCACCCATGATCTCGAGCTGATCGCCGATTATGACCGCGTGATCGTGATCGACGAAGGTCAAATCTTCGCCGACGGTGCACCAAATGAGGTCATCCCAGCCTATGAGAGGCTCATGGCCTGATGCTGGACCTCTATTCTCCCGGCAGTTCACTCCTGCATCGTTTACCACCGGCGGCCAAAATGCTGGCCATGCTGCTCGGTGCCACTTTGCTCTTTCTCACTGAAAGCCTGCCATTCACAATAGCCGCCACCCTTGGTATTCTCGCCCTCTATCCCATCGCACAGCTCACACTGAAACAGGCTTTTGCCCAGATCCGCCCACTGCTGATCATCTTTGTGCTGTTCTTCGCAGTGCAGTGGTATTTCTCCGGCCTCGAACTTGCCGCCTACGTTGTCCTGCGCCTCGCCGCGCTGATTCTGCTCGCCAGCCTTGTAACACTCACCACCAAATCCAGCGACATGATCGACACCATGACGCGCGGGTTGCGCTATCTGAAACCCCTCGGGGTCAATCCAGAAAAAGTCAGCCTCGCCATTTCACTTGCCCTGCGTTTCATCCCGGTCCTTGCACAAATCACCCGTGAGGTGCGCGAAGCCCAAAAGACCCGCGGACTGGAGCGCTCGGTGATTGCTGTGGCCATGCCGCTGGCCATCCGCGCGATCAAGATGGCGGACGAAATTTCCGACGCCATTGATTCCAGAGGATATCGTTCTTAAGATCACGCCAGTGATAAGGGCCGAGCTTGCTTTGAGCAGAACGGATTTCTACGCAGCGCCATAATTTACATAACAAGCCTACACTCACGGAACGCAGGACATGACCACCAAAGACACCGTCTACATCGCGCTTTTCGCCGCTCTCACCGCCGCGCTTGGCCTGATGCCACCGTTGCATTTTGCAGGCGCCGCCTTGCCGCCCATTTCCGCGCAATCCATGGGCGTGATGCTCGCCGGCGCCGCCCTTGGCGCAAAACGCGGTGGCTTGGCACTGCTGCTGTTTGTCGCTTTGGTTGCCATCGGCCTGCCGCTGCTGTCGGGCGGGCGCGGAGGGTTCGGCGCTCTGATGGGCACCTCCGGTGGCTTCCTGCTGTCCTGGCCGATCTGCGCCGCCGTTATTGGCTACCTCGCAGAACGTGACCACGAAGGCGGCGCGTTGAAACTTGGCGTCTACATCGTACTCGGCGGCATTGTCCTGATGTATGCGGTCGGCATTCCATGGATGGCCTTCATCGGCAAACTCGGCATGGCAAAATCACTGTCGATCATGGTGGCCTATATCCCCGGCGACCTGATTAAGGTTGTGGTTGCCGCCATTCTCGCGGAAAACCTGCGCAAAGCTTACCCCAATCTCTGAGGACGCGTTTGCCGTTACGCCACGCATTAGATCACCACGCCCGCCAGCGCCCCGACGCGCTGGCGGTTACCATTTGTGACACCCAGCTCACCTATGGCGCGCTGTTTGAACGCCTCAAACAACTGCATGCCGCGCTCACCAAACTGCCCCTGCAACCCCGATCCGACCTGCCTCTGCCAGAGGGCGCGCGCAATTTTGCCCTCTCCATCGGCAACCACCCCAAGGCCCCCTGCTTACTCGCCACGGCGCTTGCCACGCCGCACGCCGTGACCTTACTGGATCCACATTGGCCCGACGCGCTGCATCAACGCGTGCTGGCAAAACTGCCGCCTGACGCTCTGTTCTGCCTCTCCAGCCAAACCGGGCTACTCGATGCTGCCAAACGCCTCGGCATCCCCGCCATCACCGTGGACACTGACGCCTTCGAGGCCTTTCTCGCCGCACCTGAAGACATCCCCTTCACCGATCCGCGCGCGATCTTCATGGTGGGCTTCACTTCCGGCACCACGTCCGATCCCAAAGCCTTCGCCCGTGCCCGTCATAGCTGGCGCGCCTCGCTCGATGCCAGCCGCCTCGCCTTTGCTCTGACCGAGCAGAGCCACACCTTTGTGCCCGGCCCCCTGTCACACGGCATCACGCTGTACGCGCTTGCGGAAACCCTCGAGCTTGGCGCGGCCTTCCATGCCCTGCCAAAATTTGACCTCGCCGACGCTCACCGCGCCATGGCCGACACCCGCCGCATCGTCGCCGTGCCAAGCCTGCTCAACGCCCTCTGCCACGGCACACCAAACGACACGATCACCGAAATCACCACCGCCGGCGCCAAACTCGACCCAGCGCTTCTGGCAAAGGCCCGCAGCTTCTTCCCCCGCGCCCGCATCCACGAATACTACGGCGCCAGCGAGCTCGGCTTTGTCAGCCTCAACACCCACGGCCGCGAAAGCTCTTCTGCCCCTGCATACTCAGTCGGCCGTCCCTTCCCGCATGTGGAACTCTCCCTGCGCCAAAACGGTCAGGAAGTCCCCCAAGGCGAGGCAGGTACGATCTTTGTGCGCGGAGACCTCGCCATCGACGGCTACCTCTGGGGCGGCCGCAACTCAGGTTTCCGCCGCGAGGGTCCATGGGCCACAGTTGGCGACGTTGGCAAGCTGAACTCCGACGGCAGCCTCAGCCTCCTGGGGCGCGAAGGCGGCATGGTCATCACCGCAGGCCACAACGTCTATCCACAAGAAATCGAAACCGCGCTGACCGAAATTCCCGGCATCTCCGGCGCAGCGGTGCTGGGCGTCGCCCACCAATCGCGCGGCCAAGAGCTGGTGGCCATCCTAGACGGCGACACGCCGCTTGCGGAAATCAAATCGCAACTCGCCATCCGCCTGCCCCGCTACAAGCTGCCCCGTCATTTCTACCGTCTCTCTGACTGGCCCCTGACCACCTCCGGCAAACCGGACCGGGGCCGCCTCATGTCGTGGCTGCACAAAAAGGACCCGCGCCTTGTCCCCGCTGCTACCTGACCTGATGCCTGAGGATCGCCAACCGGTGATCATCGCTTCAAGGCGCAGCGCCATTGGCCGCGCAGGCGGCATGTTTGCCAGCCTCGATGTGGAAGACCTCGCCGCGCCAGTGATGCAGGCCACGCTTGCAGATGCCAACGTCACGCCCGACCAAATCGACGACGTCATCCTCGGAAACGCCGCAGGCCCCGGTGGCAACATCGCCCGCCTCTCCGCCCTACACGCAGGCTTCCCCACTTCCATCCCCGGCGTGACCGTAGACCGCCAATGCGGCTCCGGCCTTGAGGCGGTGATGATGGCCTGCCACCTGATCATGGCAGGCGCGGGCACCACCTACCTCGCAGGCGGCGTGGAAAGCCAATCCCGCGCGCCCCTGCGCACTCTACCTGCCAGCGGCACTTTACCCGAGCACAGCTACAACCGCGCCCGCTTCGCGCCCGACGCCATCGGCGACCCAGAGATGGGCGCCGCCGCCGACACCGTCGCCCAACAATTCAACATCTCCCGCGAACGGCAGGATGCCTTTGCGCTGCGCTCCCAACAGCGCGCCACCCAGGCCCGGGACGCCGGAGCCTTTGACGCCGAAATTGTGCCCATTGCAGGCCACGCCGCCGACGAATGCATCCGCGACACGATGACAGCTGATCGCCTCGCCCGCCTGCGCCCGGCCTTCACCAAAGACGGCACCGTCACCGTCGGCAACGCCTGCCCGCTGAACGACGGCGCAGCCTCTGTCCTCGTTACAACCGCAGCCAACGCCCGCGGCCTCAGCCACCGCAAAGCTCTCGCCTACCGCGGCGGCGCCTCCGCAGGTGTGGACCCCAAAATTCTCGGCATCGGCCCCGTCGCCAGCACGCAGAAACTGCTGAATCAACACCCAAACCTATCGCTCAACCGACTCACCCACCTCGAATTCAACGAAGCCTTCGCCTCCCAAGTCCTCGCCAGCCTCGACGCCATGAACATCGACGACACTCTGCCTAACCAAGACGGCGGCGCCATTGCCCTTGGCCACCCCTTTGGCGCCTCCGGTGCCATCCTGGTCACCCGCCTCTTCAGCCAGTTGATCCGCCAGGACGCCCCCACAAACGCCCTCGCCATGGCCATGATCGGCATTGGCGGCGGCCAAGGCCTCACTGCAGCCTTCTCGCCAATATCCTTCTAAGCTTTCTCCTTCCCCAAATATCTCTGGGAGGAGGCGCAGCGCGCCGGAGGGGCTGGCCCCTCCTTCCACGGCCTTCACAAACAAAAACGGGGCCGCCCATGCGACCCCGCTTCCATCTCATACTGAGTGACAGCCTTAATAGTCTTCGTCGTCCAGCATCCGCACCGCGCCAGTGGAGGCGTTAGATACGTGCTGTGCGTAAACTTTCAGAGCTTTGGACACCGCACGAGGCCGCCCTTCCGCTTTCCAGAATTTCTTATCCGCCTGCGGGTGGTTGTCCCGGCGGCGCTGGAGTTCCTCGTCGCTCACATCCAAATGGATGGTGCGGTTTGGCACGGAGATTTTGATCTTGTCGCCGTCTTCCACCAGACCAATCACACCTTTCTCTGCCGCCTCCGGGGAGGCGTGGCCAATCGACAGACCAGCGGTCCCGCCAGAGAAGCGCCCATCCGTCAACAACGCACAGGTGGTGTCGAGCTTCTTGGATTTCAGATAGGCGGTTGGGTACAGCATCTCCTGCATACCCGGCCCACCTTTTGGACCTTCATAGCGGATCACCACCACGGAATAAGGCTTCACCTCATTCTGCAGAATGCCATGCATCGCGTCTTCCATGCTCTCAAACACCTTCGCAGTGCCTTCGAACTCATACATCTCTTTGATCACGCCCGCGGTTTTCAGGATACATCCCTGCTCCGCAATGTTGCCAAACAGCACGCATAGGCCGCCTTCCTGGGAATAGGCATTGGCAAAGTCGCGCACACAGCCGTCTTCAACATCCAAATCCAGCTCAGTGTACATGCGTGACTGGCTGAAGGCTTCTGTCGTGCGCACACCACCGGGGGCCGCGATGAACAAATCACGCGCTTCATTGCCCGCAGTTTCACGCCGCACGTCCCATTTGTCGATAAACTCACCTACGGTGCGCTCATGCACGGTCGCGCAATCCCGATGGATTTTGCCTTCACGCTCCAGCTCCCCCATGATCCGCGCAATGCCGCCCGCGCGGTGCACATCTTCCATGTGGTACTTCGGCGTCGACGGCGCCACTTTACTCAGATGCGGGATCTCACGGCTCAGGCGGTCCATGTCTGCCATGGTGAAATCCACGCCACCCTCATGGGCAATCGCCAGCAGGTGCAGCACAGTGTTGGTGGACCCGCCCATAGCAATGTCCAGCGCCATAGCATTTTCAAAAGCTTTGAAGTTCGCGATGCCCCGCGGCAGCGCGGTCTCATCACCTTCTTTGTACCAGCGATCACACAGTTCAATGATCTTATGCCCGGCTTCCTCAAACAGAGCACGGCGCTTGGAGTGTGTCGCCAGCAGAGAGCCGTTGCCCGGCAGCGCCAGACCCAGCGCTTCCGCCAGACAGTTCATCGAGTTCGCTGTGAACATCCCGGAGCAGGAGCCGCAGGTTGGGCAGGCCGAGCGTTCCAGTTTGTCCACTTCTTCCTGAGAACGGTCTTCATCGGTCGCACCGACAATGGCGGTCACGAGGTCCGCCTTGTGCTCCCCGTCCTTCAGGATCACCTTACCGGCTTCCATCGGGCCACCGGACACAAAGATCGCCGGAATGTTCAGCCGCATGGCGGCCATCAACATGCCCGGGGTGATTTTGTCACAGTTCGATATACAGACCAGCGCGTCGGCACAGTGTGCGTTCGCCATATATTCTACCGAGTCCGCAATCACCTCGCGCGACGGCAGCGAATAGAGCATGCCATCGTGACCCATGGCGATACCGTCATCCACCGCAATGGTGTTCATCTCTTTGGCCACACCACCGGCTTTCTCAATCTCACGCGCCACCAACTGACCCATGTCCTTGAGGTGCACGTGGCCTGGCACAAATTCGGTAAAGGAGTTGACCACCGCCACAATCGGTTTGCCAAAGTCCTCGGTTTTCATACCCGTCGCACGCCATAGCGCGCGCGCTGCGGCCATACGGCGGCCAAAGGTCGAGGTTTTGGAACGAAGATCAGGCATCTTTTGCACTCCTGCGGATGGCTTGGGCGCCCCATCGCGCCCGTTGCGTGTCTGGACAGAACGGGTGCCATCCCAAAGAGGGGAATGCAAGAGAGTCTGGAAAGAATGTTACTCAAAATCGCACGCAAAGCTTTCACAAAGTACGATAGGCACGACTTTGGCGAAATCCAGCACGGGCCCTCAGCCCAAAGCCACCGCCTGAGCGAGAAAGTCCGCACAGTCCTTCGCTTTGATATCCGCCACACTGCGCAGCTTGATATGCCGCCGCGCCTTACCGCTGCCTTCAAGCTTGCCATCCGGATCGCTTAGCTGCGCGCCATGAGAATACTCAAAGGACACATGCGCTTTATAGCCAAAATAGCCGCCAACAGCCGTGGCCGCGACCCCGGCCTCGCGCTCCAACATCTGCCCGCCATACATGCTGCGCCCATGAAGCTCCGGCGCCACCTCAGCAACCATTTCCTCCAAGGCGTCGATGATGGCAGCTCGTGTTGTCTCGCCCATCTCAGCCCCCTAGATTCATTGGCGTGGCAATTTCCACCAAACACCCGTTGAGATCCCGCACATAAGAAATCGTTTGTCCCCAAGGCACCTCATGTGGCTTGCTCACCGGCGAACACCCCGCCTTCACTGCCTTTTCGAAGGCTGCGCGCACATCCTCAGTGATAAAGCAAATCTCCCACCCCGCCGGAGTGGCACCCTTCTCATTGGGCGCAAAGGCCAAGCCATCCAGCTCAATCACCTCTTCAGCGGAAAACGATAGCACCGTTTCTCCAGTCTCCATCTCCGCATAAAGCGTGCTCTCATGCATAAAACGCTGGGACAGGCCAAAGGCCGTCTCATAAAACGCCACCGTCTCCGGCACGTTTTTCACATAAATAATTGTGTATCCAAGTTTCAAAACAAACACCTCACATTGCTTGGCATAGACCTAAGCCCCTCCACACCAATGCGCTTGAAAAAATCGGACATCGCCTTTTAAGTCGCGCGGTTTCCCCACAGTCCGCCGGACACATCCGGCCGGATCAAGCCCTCGGGAACGTCTGACGGCGCAAACCCACCAAAACGCCGCATGGCCCGCGTCATATGCGCTTGATCGGCATATCCCGCCTCAAACGCCGCATCTGACAACGATCCGCCTGCTTCACAGACCAGCCGCAACGCCCGATGAAATTGCACCAACGACGCATAGGTCTTCACCGAAAGCCCCACTGTGCTTGCAAACATCCGGTTCAAATGCCGTGTCGAACACCCCGCACGATCGGCCAGTTCCGCCACCGAAAAGCGCCCCCCGGTCAGGTGCAACCGCCGCACGGTCTCCCCCACACGGTGCCCCTCAGGCGACAGTGGCCTACCTTCAACAAAGCGCACCAAAGCGTGCCGCAGGTTTGTTTCCGCAAAGCCTGCCACACTAAGCCCCGCCAGTTCCGGCACCAAAGCCGCCGCCTCGTCGCCCAACGCCACCTGATCCTTCGCGCCCCCCAGGGCATCGCCCCACAAAACGCGCCCACGTTCCGGACGCAACCGCACGCCAATCCACCGATCCCCGGCCTCAAATTCCACCCAATAAGGCTGCGTCGCAGGCCCGGTCACCACCAGCCGTGGCACCGCATCCGGATCGGCATTGTAGCGTACAATCACGTCACAGCGCCCATCCGGCAAAATCAAACTGCGCCCGGCGCACGGCTCCTCATGTCGCCACACCGCCTCCACGCTGCGCGCCTGTTGCGGCGTGTAAATCCGCTCCTGATACCCATCTGGCAGACGCACGATAGCCCCTCACCCAATCGTCAGCCGCGCCAACAACTCGGTGGCATTCTTCACCTGAAACCGCTTGTGCAACCGCGCGCGCGCATCCTCAATTGTTCGCGGCGACAGCCCCAACTCGCGCGCAATCTCCTTGCTGGTCAATCCGCGCCCCAAACCACCCACCACCTGCCGTTCCCGCACCGAAAGCGACACCGGCGGCCCATCGTGAATGGCGGCAAACGTCATCACCAGCCGCGCCAGCGGATCGTCAGGCGTCAGCGTCTGTGCCCGAAAGCGACACCACACCTGCCCGCCATCCCGCCGCCGCACCATACGCTCATCGCTATAGGCGTGATCTTCCATCAACGGTTTCAAGCCAATGTCCCGCACCTGTTCAAACTCTTCCGTGCTGTCATATAGCAGTCGAAAAGACTGCCCCACCAAAGCCGCCTTCTCATAGCCCACCAACCGCGCAAACCCCTGATTGCACGCACGAATAACCCGATGCTCTGCCATCACGATGCCCACGGGCGCAGCCTCAAAAGCCAGTTGATCCCAGTTCATTTACGTCCCCCTAACCGTAATCCTACGGTATTGATACCGTAACCTCCTCCGCGCCACTCTGACCACACCTTCGACCACACGATTTGCAAAAACGTTCCGTCGCAGGCCCCACAAAAACCGCCGCACTGCGCAAGAGGCCCGCCACCATGCCCATCGACACCGACCGCCTGATGATCCGCATCGAGTCCATGCGCGACGAGCTGGTAAAGCTGACCCAGGACCTGATCCGCATCCCCACGCTCAACCCACCGGGCGAGTGTTACCGTGACATCTGCGATTATCTGGACACCCGCTTGACCCGCCACGGCTTTGACACGCAACTGGTCCGCGCACACGGCGCGCCCGGCGACAGCGACAAATACCCCCGTTGGAACATCGTGGCCCATAAATCCGGCCATCACCCGGGCGAATGTGTGCATTTCAACAGCCACACCGATGTAGTCGAAGTGGGCCACGGCTGGACCTTTGATCCCTTTGGCGGCGAGATCAGTGACGGCAAAATCTACGGCCGCGGCGCTTGCGACATGAAAGGCGGCCTCGCCGCGTCGATTATTGCCGCCGAAGCCTTCATCGCCGAATTCCCGGACTTTCACGGCAGCATCGAAATCTCAGGTACGGCGGACGAGGAATCCGGCGGCTACGGTGGCGTGGCCTATCTGGCGGAACAAGGCTTCTTTGCCCCCGAGCGCGTGCAGCACGTGATCATCCCCGAACCGCTGCACAAAGACCGCATCTGCCTTGGCCATCGCGGCGGCTGGTGGGCCGAGATCGAGACCTTTGGCGAAATCGCCCACGGCTCCATGCCGTTTTTGGGCGACTGCGCCGTGCGCCACATGGGCGCGGTGATCGACAAGTTTGAGAGCGACCTCTACCCCGCCATGGCCGCGCGGCGCACAGATATGCCCGTGGTGCCCGAGGGCGCGCGCAGCTCCACCATGAACATCAACTCGATCCACGGCGGCCAGGCCGAACAGGCCGAAGACTTTGACGGATTGCCCGCCCATTGCGTGCCAGACAGCTGCCGCATCGTGATCGACCGCCGCTATCTGGCCGAGGAAAATCACGCTCAGGTCGAAGGCGAAGTCCGCTCCCTGCTGGACGACCTCTCTGCCCAGCGCGAGAACTTCCGCTATGACATGCGCGAGCTCAATCACGTCGCCCCGTCAATGACCGACCGCAAAGCCCCCGTTGTCACCACAGTGGACCGGGCCATTCAGGACATTTTGGGTAAGACCCCGGATTATGTCGCAAGTCCCGGCACTTACGACCAGAAACATATTGATCGCATCGGCAAGCTCAGCAACTGTATCGCCTATGGGCCGGGTATTCTGGCAATGGCCCACAAGCCTGACGAATACATCGGCATCGACGATATGATCGACAGCGCCAAGGTCATGGCGCACAGCCTGACGCAGCTCCTTCTGCCTCAAGCAAATGACCCGGCCTGAGGCCCAATAACCATAAAAAGCAAACAGTTAAGGGAGAGACACAATGACACTATTTACGTCCAAGCTCGCCAGCGCCAGCGCCGCCGCTCTGATTGCTGGAACATTGGCCGCGCAGGCCGCACAAACCGACATCACCGTTGCCATGCAACTGGAGCCGCCGCATCTGGACCCGACGTCCGCCGCGGCCGGGGCGATTGACAGTGTGCTTTATGCCAACGTCTTTGAGGGTCTCACCCGCTTTGCGTCTGATGGCTCGATCATCCCCGGCCTCGCCAAAAGCTGGGAGATCTCCGAAGATGGTCTGACCTACACATTCATGCTGAACGACGGTGTAACCTTCCACGACGGCACCGCGATGGACGGCGAGGATGTGAAGTTCTCCCTTGATCGCGCCCGCGCAGAAGACAGCGCCAACGCGCAAAAAGCGCTCTTTGCCGGCATCACCGATGTGACCGTGGTTGATCCATTGACCGTCAAAGTCACGCTCGATGGCCCGAATGGCGACTTCCTGTTCAACATGGCCTGGGGCGACGCCGTGATCGTCGCGCCAGAAAGCATTGATGACATCAAAACCACCCCCATCGGCACCGGCGCGTTCAAATTTGCGGATTGGGTACAGGGCGACAAGATCGCGCTCACCCGCAACGATGCCTATTGGGGCACGCCTGCGACGCTCACTGATGTGACCTTCAAGTTCATCTCCGACCCGACCGCAGCCATGGCCGCAATGATGGCCGAAGACATTGACGTATTTGCAGGCTTCCCAACCCCAGAGGCGCTACCACAATTTGAGGCCGATCCGCGCTTCCAAGTGCTGGTTGGCAACTCCGAGGGCGAGACCATCCTGTCGACCAACAACAAAATGCCGCCATTGGATGATGTGAAGGTGCGCAAGGCCATCGCCCACGCAATTGACCGCCAGGCCATCATTGATGGCGCCATGTTTGGCCTTGGCACACCAATCGGCACCCACTTTGCCCCACATCATCCTGACTACGTCGACCTGACCGGCAACTCGGCCTATGATCCCGAACTGTCTAAGAAACTGCTAGCGGAAGCAGGCTATCCCGATGGCTTCACCACCACGTTGAAACTGCCGCCGCCCTCTTATGCCCGTCGTGGTGGTGAGATCATCGCCGCGCAACTGCGTGCCGTTGGCATCAACACCGAAATCTCCAATCTGGAATGGGCACAGTGGCTGGAGCAGGTCTTCCGCGGCAAGGACTTCGGCCTGACAATCGTCAGCCACACCGAACCCAATGACATCGGCATCTACGCCCGCCCGGATTACTACTTCCAGTATGACAATCCGCAGTTCCAACAGATCATGGACACCTTGAACAAAGCCACCATCCCGGCAGAGCGCACCGCCCTGCGCAAAGTGGCCCAAACCATGATCGCTGAGGACTATGTGAACGGCTACTTGTTCCAGTTGGCGTTCCCCACCGTGGCCAAAGCTGGTGTGCAGGGCCTTTGGCTCAACGCACCCACCCAAGCCACCGACCTGACCGCCGTAAGCTGGTCAGAGTAACACCCCCCGCGCTGGGGCCACATCGCGTGGCTCCGGCGCAAATCCAATCGAAAGCCGCTGCCATGATCGAGCATATCCCCGCAGGCACCTTGCCCAGTCGCAAAGCGTCATCCGAGTATTTCACCGGCGACGTGCGCATGGATCTGATCACCGAAAGCCGCCCGCCATCGCAAGTGTTCGCCGCCCGCGTGACGTTTGAACCCGGCGCACGCACCGCATGGCACACCCATCCTGTGGGCCAAATCCTGCATGTGCTCTCCGGTGTGGGCCTGATTGCTCTGCGTGGCGAAGCCCCGCGCACCATTCGTCCCGGCGACAGCATCTGGATCGAACCCGGCGTCGAGCACTGGCACGGCGCCACGCCAGACACCGCCATGTCCCACATGGCCATTCAACAAGTCAAAAACGGCTCCGGCGCCACATGGCTGGAACACGTCTCCGACGCCGACTACCTCAAGACACCGACCTGACGGCCCATGCTGCGCTACACACTCAAACGTGCCCTGTCTCTGGGCCTTAGCCTGGTGGTGGCCTCGCTGGTGATCTTCTTCGTGATCGAAGTCGTGCCCGGCGACCCTGCCAGCTTTATGCTTGGCCTTAATGCCCAACCCGACACCATTGCCGCCCTGCGCAGTGAACTGGGACTGGATGTGTCCAAACTGGAGCGCTACCTCGCTTGGGTTGGCGGCATGTTGCAAGGCGACTTTGGCACCTCCTACACCTACCGCACGCCGGTCACCGAAATGATCGGCGACCGCATCTGGGTCTCCCTGCCTCTGGCCCTCTACGCGCTCACGCTCTCCACCCTGATCGCCTTCCCCGCAGGCATCTACGCCGCCTCCCGCCGTGGCAAACCCGGTGACATGGCGGTGATGGGCGCGACACAGCTGGGCATTGCCGTACCGAACTTCTGGTTCGCGATGATGTTGGTGCTGATCTTCGCCATCAACCTGCGCTGGTTCTCTGCCGGTGGCTTTGCCGGTTGGGACAAAGGCGTTGCTGCCGCCATGAAATCGCTCACCCTGCCTGCCATCGCGCTGGCCCTGCCGCAATCCGCCATCCTTGCCCGCGTCATGCGCTCCGCCCTACTGGATGTGCTGGGCGAAGACTTCATGCGCACCGCCCGCGCGAAAGGCCTCACCCGCCGCCAAGCCCTGATGCGTCACGGATTGCGCAACGCCATGATCCCCGTGCTGACCATCATCGGCATGCAGTTTTCCTTCCTGCTCGCCGGTGCCATCATCATCGAACAGGTCTTCTTCCTGCCCGGCCTCGGCCGCCTGATCTTCCAGTCCATCTCCGCCCGCGACCTCATCGTGGTCGAAAGCGTGGTCATGCTTCTGGTGTTCATGGTCATCCTCGTGACCTTCCTTGTCGACCTCGCCTATGCCGCCGTCGACCCCCGCCTGAGGTCACGCACATGAGCCTGTCGCGCAACATCCTCTTTGGTGGCCTGCTCTGCCTCTGCGTGGTCGCCGCCGCGCTCATTAGCTTTATCTGGACACCCTATGACATCACGCAGATGGACATCCCCAACAAGCTGCAAACGCCCAGCGCGACCCATTGGTTTGGCACCGACCACTTTGGCCGAGACATCTTTTCAATGATCATGGTCGGTGCCCGCACCTCGCTCGCCGTTGCACTGGTGGCCGTCGGCATCGGCATGGGCCTCGGCGTGCCCCTCGGTCTCTGGGCCGCCGCCAACTCCGGCAGCTGGCTTGACGAGCTGATCATGCGCGGCAACGACCTGATCTTTGCCTTCCCAAGCCTCGTCATCGCCATCCTGATCACCGCCATCCTTGGCCCCGGCGCCGTCAACGCCATCCTCGCCATCGGCATTTTCAACATCCCGGTCTTTGCCCGCCTCACCCGCGCCGGTGCCCTGCCGCTCTGGCAGCGCGACTTCATCCTCGCCGCGCGGGTTGCTGGCAAATCCCGCACCCGTATCTCTGCCGAGCACATCCTGCCCAACGTCGCCAACCTCCTGATCGTGCAAGGCACCATCCAGTTCTCACTCGGCATCCTCGCCGAAGCAGGCCTCAGCTACGTGGGCCTTGGCGCGCAGCCCCCAACGCCCTCCTGGGGCCGCATGTTGGCCGACGCCCAAACCATGGTCTCCTTCGCGCCCCACCTCGCACTGATCCCTGGGCTCGCCATCATCGCGTCGGTCTTGGGGCTCAACATGCTGGGCGACGGCCTGCGCGATCACCTTGACCCCAAAATCCGGGTGATGCGCACATGAACCTGCTCTCCGTTCAAAACCTGTCCCTTTCCATCGGCCCCGTGTCGATCCTGAAGGATGTGACCTTCTCCATCGCGCCGGGCGAGATCGTGGCCGTCACCGGTGAAAGCGGCTCCGGCAAATCCATGACCGCCCTCGCGGCGATGCAGCTCCTGCCCGACAGCGCCCAGACCACCGGCCACATCATGCTGCGCGACGAAGAGCTCACCGCACAGTCGGAAAAATCCCTCTGCGCCATGCGTGGCAATTGCATCGGCATGGTGTTTCAAGAACCGATGACCGCGCTCAACCCGCTGCACACCATAGGGCAACAGGTTGTCGAAACCATCCGCATGCACGCCGTCATGCCCAAGGCCGAAGCGGAAGCGGAAGCCGCCGCCATGCTCACCCGCGTGGGCCTGCCGCAAGACCGCTTCCCGCTGTCGCGTTACCCGCATGAGCTCTCCGGTGGCCAGCGTCAGCGCGTGGTCATCGCCATGGCCATCGCCCGCCGCCCGCGCCTGCTGATCGCGGATGAACCCACCACCGCACTCGATGTCACCACACAGGCCAAGATTCTCGACCTGCTCAAAGACCTCGTCGAAGAATACGACATGGGGCTGTTGATGATCACCCACGACCTCGCGGTTGTGGCCGACATGGCGGATCGCATCGTCGTCATGCGCAAAGGCGAAGTGGTCGAACAAGGCGACACCAAACACCTGCTCGCCAACATGCAGCATCCCTACACCAAAGCCCTTTTTGAGGCCTCCGGTCATCAGGTGGATATGCCCAGCGCTGAAGACGGCACTCCCGTCATCCTATCTGTGCAAAACGCCGTGCGGGACTATGCCCTGCCGCGCACCCAGCTCTTTACCCCTCGCACCTTCCACCGCGCGGTGAAAGGCGTCAGCTTTGACATTCACCACGGTGAGCGTGTCGGTCTGGTGGGCGAGTCCGGTTGTGGAAAATCGACCCTAACACGGGCGATCTTAGGCCTTGAGCCCCTGCAAGATGGCAACATCACCGCTTTTGGCGCAGCGGTTGGCCCCGACATGCCCGCGGCCTATCGCATCAAAACGCAAGTGGTGTTCCAGGATCCCTACAGCAGCTTCAACCCACGCCATCGCGTGGCGCGCATCCTGACCGAACCCTTCCATCTGGTAGACTCGCCGCCAACAGGCGAGGCGCTTACGCAGGTCATCTCGGATGTGCTCACCGACGTTGGGTTGCAACCCTCAGACGCGCAAAAATACATCCACGAGTTCTCCGGCGGTCAACGCCAGCGCATCGCCATTGCCCGCGCTCTGATCACGAAACCCGAGCTGATCATCTTTGACGAGGCGGTCTCCGCGCTGGACGTCTCCATCCGCGCGCAGATTCTCGACCTGATTGCCGAGCTGTCACGCCGCCACAATCTGGCCTATCTGTTTATATCCCACGATCTCTCCGTCGTGCGCTCTGTGACCGACCGTGTGCTGGTCATGCAAAACGGCGAGATTGTCGAGCAAGGCGAGACCGAAACGGTCTTCACCGCGCCACAGCACCCCTACACCCAAACCCTGATCAACGCCGCGCCTGTCCTGCCGGATCTTGCCGCGTTGACCTCCCAAACCGAGACACCTCATGACTCTGCCTGACCTGTTTTTTGACCCATCCAAATGCCTGATTGGCGGGACCTGGCAACCCGCCGCCTCCGGCGACACGCTCGCACTGACCAACCCCTCAGACGGCACCCATTTGGCCACCATCGCGCGGGGCACATCCGCCGACATCGACGCCGCTGTCGCCGCTGCCCATGCCGCCCGCGCTGGCGATTGGGGCCGCGCCACCGCTGTGGAACGCGGGCGCATCCTGACCCGCATCGGGCAGCTGGTGTTGGAGCACACCGACACGCTGGCAAAACTTGAAGCCTTGGATGTCGGCAAACCGCTGACACAAGCCCGCAACGACGTGATCGCGCTGGCCCGCTACATGGAATTCTACGGCGGTGCAGCTGACAAGGTGCATGGCGAAACCATCCCCTACATGGATGGCTACACCGTCTACACCCTGCGTGAGCCCTTTGGCGTGACTGGCCATATCGTGCCGTGGAACTATCCCATGCAGATCATTGGCCGCTCCGTTGGCGCGGCCCTCGCCATGGGTAACGCCTGTGTCCTGAAACCCGCAGAAGAAGCCTGCCTCACCGCGCTGGCCTTTGCCGAGCTTGCCCAACAGGCGGGCCTGCCCGCCGGTGCCCTAAACGTGGTGCCCGGCCTAGGCGCCGAGGCAGGCGCCGCCCTTGCGGGCCACTCGGACATCCAGCACATCTCTTTCACCGGCTCCGTGAACACCGGCCGTTTGGTGCAAACCGCCGCTGCACAAAACGTTGTACCCGTCACGCTGGAACTCGGCGGCAAAAGCCCGCAACTTGTGTTTGCCGACGCCGATCTCGATGCCGCGCTTCCATTCTTGGTCAATGCAGGCATCCAAAACGCTGGCCAAACCTGCTCCGCCTCCTCGCGCATCCTAGTGGAACGCTCCGTGTACGACGAGGTCACCAGCCGCATGGCCGCCGCCTACGCCGAGATGCGCGTCGCCCCTGCGCTCGAGGACGCCACGCTTGGCCCGCTGATCTCTGGCCGTCAAAAAGACATCGTATCCGGCTTCCTTGCCAAAGGCGCAGACCTGCACACCGCCGCCCAAGGTCAAATCGTGACCGACGCCCCCGGCCACTACGTCGCGCCCACCTTGTTCGCCGACGTACCGCCGAACCACACGCTGGCCCAAGATGAAATCTTCGGCCCGGTGCAGGCACTCATCCCGTTTGACAGCGAAGAGGAAGCGCTCGCCATCGCCAACGGCACCAAATACGGTCTCGTCGCCTCCGTCTGGTCCCAAAACGGTGCCCGCCAAATGCGCCTCGCCAAATCCCTGAAGGCGGGTCAGGTCTTCCTCAACAACTACGGCGCTGGCGGTGGTGTGGAACTGCCCTTCGGCGGCACCGGCCACTCCGGCCATGGCCGCGAAAAAGGCTTTGAGGCCCTGTTCCACTTCAGCCAACTCAAAACCGTCGCCGCCCTGCACGGCTAACGCAAAGGACTTCATTATGCGTCTTCAAAACAAAACAGCCATCATCACCGGCGGCGCTCAGGGCTTTGGCGCGGGCATCGTCGACAAATTCCTCGCCGAAGGCGCCAAAGTGCTCGTCGCCGACATCAACGGTGACATGGCCACCACCAAAGCCGCCGAGCACGAAAACGCCATGCCCTGCACTGTCGACGTGGCCGACGCCACCAGCGTACAAGCCATGATCGACACGACCCTCTCCGCCTGGGGCCACATAGACATCATCGTCAACAACGCCGGCGTCACCCACCTGCCCGCACCAATGGAAACGGTGACCGAAAGTGATTTTGACCGCGTCTTTGCGGTGAACTGCAAATCGATCTACCTGATTGCACAGGCTCTGGTGCCGCACATGAAGTCCCGCCAAACCGGCGCGATCCTCAACGTATCTTCCACCGCAGGCCTGTCGCCGCGTCCCAACCTCAACTGGTACAACGCCTCCAAAGGCTGGGTGAACACCGCGACCAAAGCCATGGCGGTGGAACTTGCCCCCCACGGCATCCGCGTCAACGCCATCAACCCGGTCGCCGGTGAAACCCCACTCCTGAAATCCTTCATGGGCGAAGACACCCCCGAAGTCCGCGCCAAATTTCTGTCGACCATCCCGCTGGGCCGCTTCTCCCAGCCCGAGGACATGGGCAACGCCGCCGCCTTCCTCTGTTCTGATGAGGCCAGCATGATCACCGGCACCCTGATGGAAGTGGACGGCGGGCGCTGCATTTAAAGAAGTTTGCGGTTTTTAGGAGCAAGCGGATCGCTTCTCTCGTTCGACCGGCCGGGAGAGGCAGCGCATAAGCGTTTCGAACCAACCGCAAACCTTTAAATCGCCCCCTCCTTGAGCAAACCCCTCACAACCGCCCAAAGTTTCAGCACTTCGGGCGGTTGCCCCACGGCATCTTTCCCCCCTCTCTCTGGTCCTTCGCCGCAGCGCAGCGTTAGCTTGGCGCGTTACCAGCCAGCGGAGCCCAAAGAGCCGTGACCGCCAAGCTCACCATCTTGATTGTCGAACCCGACAAGACCCGCGCCGATGCTATCATCGACAGCTTGATTGCCACGGGCAACCACCACATTCGCGTGCTGTCGGAGTCCACGGGACTCGCCCGCTCCGTTGCCGAACTCAACCCGGATCTCGTGCTGGTCGACGTCGCCAACCCCAGCCGCGATGCCATCGACGCGCTCACGCTGGCCTCTTCCCCGCTTGAACGCCCCGTCGCCATGTTTGTGGACCGCTCTGACGACGGCCTGACAAAGGCGGCGATCGAAGCCGGCGTGTCGGCCTATGTGGTCGACGGCATGCACCCGGACCGTATCAAACCTGTGCTGGATGCCGCCATCGCCCGCTTCCACATGTTCTCCCGCATGCGTTCGGAGCTCGCTGCCACCAAACGCGCACTTGAGGAACGCAAGATCATCGATCGTGCCAAAGGCATTCTGATGCGCGCCCGCAATATGAGTGAAGACGAGGCCTACGCGCTGATCCGCAAAACCGCGATGGGCCAAAACAAAAAGATCGCCGACGTCGCGCAGGCATTGGTCACCGCTTCGGAGCTGCTGTCATGAGAACTCTGCCACTTTCCGTAGGCTTCATGCCGCTGGTCGACGCCGCCCCCCTGATCATCGCCCGCGAACTTGGCTTTGCCGAGGAAGAAGGTCTCGCGCTGAACCTGCAAAGCGCGCCCAGCTGGTCGACCCTGCGCGATCGGCTCATCTTGGGTCAAATCGAAGCCGCCCATATGCTCTCGCCTGTGCCAGTCGCCATGGCGCTCGGGCTGGGTGGCCTGCCCACCCAACTGGATGCCCTCAGTGTTTTGTCCATAAATGGCAATGTGATTGGCGTTTCCAACGCGTTGGCGGATGAGATCGCAACACACGGCGACATGCCCGACTTCCTCGATGCTCAAGCGGCAGGTAAAGCCCTCGCAGCCCTCAACAAGCCACTGCGCATTGGTGTCCCCTTCCCGTTTTCCATGCACGCAGAACTGCTGCACTATTGGCTGTCGGCCTCTGGCCTCAACGTCGCGCAATCGCTCGACCTGCGCACCATTCCGCCCCTTCTGATGGCCGACGCCATTGCCGCGGGCGAAGTGGATGCCTTTTGTGTCGGCGAGCCTTGGGGCTCCATCACGGTCGAGCAGGGCGGCGGCACGCTCCTATTGCCCGGCGCAGCCATCTGGCGGTTTGCGCCCGAAAAGGTCCTCGCCGTGCGCCGCGACTGGGCTGCGTCAGAAGATGACCTCACCGGCCGCCTGATGCGTGCAGTCTGGAAAGCGGGGCGCTGGTTGGGCCGCGAAGACAAACGCGCCACCGCCTCCGAAATCCTAAGCTGGCCGGAATACCTTGGTGTCTCCACCGAAATCACCGAACGCGCGCTGACTGGCAATCTGCTGATCAACGCACGCGGCAAGTCTCGCACCGTCCCACGCATGATGGAGTTCTTTGACGGCGCGGCCACCTTCCCTTGGAAAAGTCAGGGGGCTTGGATCGGCGCGCGTATGGCAGCCCGCTTTGGTTTGGACCGGGTGCAGTCCGCCGCCAAGGCCGCCGCCGTTTTCCGCTCTGACCTTTACCGCCGTCACCTCGGCCCACTGGGCGCAGACCTGCCTGCTGCCTCTGAGAAACTCGAGGGTGCGCTGGCCTCCCCGACAACAGCGTCAACAGACTCCGGCACCCTGATTCTAGGCCCGGATCGCTTCTTTGATGACCAAGTTTTCGACCCGCGCCGCCCAGAACGCTAACTTTTTGTGCAAATGCAGGGATCAACCGCTGCAATGCAGCAAAACCATCACTTCGACCTTGAGACCGCGCCGCCCTGCACGCCTAATGACATCAACGCGCAGCAAGGACGCTACGCAAACCGCCCCGAATGATCGGGCACCTATCTGAGCAAAGCCGCTCGACCCGCCGAAATTCCTCCTTCGGTGCTGGTCGCGCGGCTTTTTTCGTTTTCCGCCCTCTCCTCCACCCAAAGGGCACAACATGAAGGACAGTAAAATGAAACGCATTGCTTCGATCCTGGCCGCCACGACCGTGCTCGTGTCCCCGGCCCTGGCAGAACTGGAACTCGAAAAAGATGAGCTGACCTTTGGCTTCATCAAACTGACCGACATGGCCCCGCTCGCCGTGGCCTATGAGCAGGGCTACTTTGACGACGAAGGCCTGTTTGTCACGCTCGAAGCGCAAGCCAACTGGAAAGTGCTGCTGGATGGCGTGATCGACGGTCAACTGGACGGCGCCCACATGCTGGCGGGTCAGCCGCTCGCCGCCACCATCGGCTACGGCACTGAGGCCCACATCATCACACCGTTCTCCATGGACCTGAACGGCAACGGCATCACCGTGTCCAACCAGATCTGGGAAGAAATGAAACCACACGTGCCACTGATGGACGATGGCCGTCCACAGCACCCGATCTCTGCCTCCGCGCTGAAGCCGGTTGTTGAGAAATACACCTCCGAAGGCAAGCCGTTCAACATGGGCATGGTCTTCCCGGTCTCCACCCACAACTACGAACTGCGCTACTGGCTGGCCGCCGGGGGTCTAGAGCCAGGCTACTACTCCCCGGAAAACATCACCGGCCAGATTGGCGCAGACGTACTGCTGTCCGTGACCCCACCACCACAAATGCCCGCCACCATGGAAGCGGGCACCATCTACGGCTACTGCGTGGGTGAGCCATGGAACCAACAGGCGGTGTTCAAAGGCATCGGTGTCCCTGTTATCACCGACTACGAACTCTGGAAGAACAACCCGGAGAAAGTCTTCGGTCTGAACGCCGAGTTTGCAGAGAAATATCCAAACACCACCTTGGCCGTGACCAAAGCGCTGATCCGCGCAGCGATGTGGCTCGATGAAAACGACAACGCCAACCGCGAAGAAGCCGTACGCATCCTGAGCCAACCGGAATATGTGGGCGCCGATTACGACGTCATCGCCAACTCCATGACCGGCACCTTTGAATATGAAAAAGGCGACAAGCGTGAGGTTCCAGACTTCAACGTGTTCTTCCGCTACAACGCGACCTACCCGTTCTACTCCGACGCTGTTTGGTACCTGACCCAGATGCGCCGCTGGGGCCAGATTGCTGAGGCAAAGCCGGACAGCTGGTATGACGAAGTCGCGAAGTCGGTCTACAAGCCAGAAATCTACCTCGAAGCGGCCCGCCTTCTGGTTGACGAAGGTCTGGCCAACGAAGCGGACTTCCCATGGGACAGCGACGGGTACAAAGCGCCGACCCCATCTGAGGACATCATCGATGGCATCGCCTACGACGGCCGCACACCAAACGCCTATCTCGACAGCCTGCCAATCGGCCTGAAGGGCGACCAGCGTGTGGTGGGCACCGAGGTGCAAGGTTAACGCGCCTTGTCGCGGGAAGGACGGCTCCCCCTTTTCCCGCGACGCAACGGACGGGCGGTTAACTCTCGCCCGTCCCGCCAAACCACACCTCCGCGAAACAGTCGCGATACCGACGTAATACCGACGTTAAAATCAGCCGCTCCCCGGCATTAACCAATACCGCAACAGCGCCCAGAGCCACGGACACGCCAATGACCACAATCGACCCACAAAACATCGTAGATGAAGAGCGCGAAGCCCGCCGCGCCCGCCTCTTCACTCGCATCAACAAGGCCGACACTTGGTTTCAGGTTCTCGGTCTCAGCTTCCTCACGCCCATCTTGAAGGCCGCCGCTGGCGACAACCCAAAAGCGCAAGCCGCTGAAATCTGGCGCCTTTTGGGCGTCCCACTACTCGCCATCGCCATCTTCCTGATGCTCTGGGGCAGCCTAGCCCCCAAGGTGCAAACCTCCCTCGGTGCTGTTCCGGGCCCGAAAGAGGTCTGGACCGAAGCCGTGCTCCTGCACGAAGACGCCCAAGCCAAAGCCGCCAAAGAAGCGAAGTTCAACGAACGTGTTGAAGCGCGCAACGCCAAGTTCATCGCCAACGGCCAGCCGGAAAAAGTCAAAGATATCAAATACACAGGTAGCCCAAGCTACTACGATCAGATCTGGACTTCGATCAAAACCGTGTTCTTCGGCTTCCTGATCGGCACCATGATTGCCGTGCCAATCGGCATCATGGCTGGCCTGTCCCCCTACGCCAACGCCGCCGTGAACCCGCTGATCCAGATCTTCAAGCCGGTCTCCCCTCTGGCATGGCTTCCAATCGTGACCATGGTGGTGTCCGCTACCTACACAGTGGATGACGGTCTGTTCTCGAAGTCCTTCCTGACGTCAGCGATCACCGTAACCCTTTGTTCTCTTTGGCCAACTCTGATCAACACAGCGCTAGGTGTGGCTTCTATCGACAAAGACTTGGTGAACGTCTCCAAGGTTCTAAAGATGAACACCTGGACCAAAATCACCAAACTGGTGCTGCCCTCCGCCCTGCCGTTGATCTTCACCGGCCTGCGTTTGAGCCTCGGGGTTGGCTGGATGGTTCTGATCGCCGCGGAAATGCTGGCGCAGAATCCGGGCCTTGGGAAATTTGTCTGGGACGAGTTCCAGAACGGCTCTTCCAGTTCGCTCGCCAAGATCATGGTCGCAGTCTTCACCATCGGCATCATCGGCTTCCTGCTTGATCGTCTGATGTATGCGATCCAGTCGCTCTTCACCTTCACATCCAACCGGTGAACGCCATGAGTATTCTAAAATTTAACAATGTCTTCAAGAGCTTCGGCCAAGGCACCGCCAAGACCGACGTTCTGAAAAACATCAATCTAGAAGTGCAGGAGGGCGAGTTCCTCGTTCTGCTGGGCTTCTCCGGCTCCGGCAAAACCACGCTGATCAACTTGATGGCTGGCCTCGAAATGCCCACTGCCGGCAGCGTGACATTCAAGGATGAAGAGATCACTCAACCGGGTCCAGAGCGCGGCGTGATCTTCCAGTCCTATTCGCTGATGCCGTGGCTGACGGTGAACGGCAACGTCCGCCTGGCGCTCGACAGCGTGTTCCCCCACATGCCCAAGGCCGAAAAAGAAGAGCGCGTCGACCACTACATCAAGATGGTCGGTCTGTCGCACGCCGCCACCCGCCGCCCAGCCGAGCTGTCCGGCGGCATGCGTCAACGTGTGAACGTGGCCCGCGCCTTGGCGATGAACCCGGAAGTTTTACTTCTGGATGAACCACTTAGCGCTATGGACGCGTTGACCCGCGCCAATCTCGCAGATGAGATCGAGGCGATCTGGGACGCGGAAAAAAAGACCTGCGTTCTGATCACCAATGATGTGGACGAGGCGATCATTCTCGCCGACCGCATCATCGCATTGAACCCCGATGGCACCTTGGGCCAGGAGTTCAAAGTCGACATCCCGCGCCGTCGCGACCGCATGGAAATGAACCACCATGAAGGCTTCAAGAAACTACGCGCCGAAGTCACTAAGTATCTGATGGACGTAGGAATTGCCGCCAAGGCAGAAGGCAAGAAAGTGCTGCCCGATGTCACCCCGATCCACGGTGTGCCTGCTGCGGTCAAAGATGCTCAGAAGGGTATGATCGACCATAATTTCCTGGACTTTTCCCAACTTCACAAAATCTATCCAACGCCCAAAGGCCCGTTAACTGTGGTGGAAGACTTCGACCTCAAAGTGCAGCGCGGCGAGTTCATCTCGCTGATTGGCCACTCGGGCTGTGGCAAGTCCACCGTTCTGACCATGGCTGCAGGTCTGAATCCGATCTCCAAAGGTGGTATCCGTCTGGATGGTCGCCACGTCGAGGGCGCCGACCCAGAACGTGCCGTGGTGTTCCAGTCACCCAACCTCTTTCCTTGGTTGTCCGCCAAGGAAAACGTGGCGATTGGCGTGGATAAGGTTTATCCGAAAGCCAGCCAAAGCGAACGTCAGGACGTCGTGGAATATTACCTAGAGCGTGTTGGTCTTGCTGACGCCATGGACCGCCCTGCGCACTCCATGTCCAACGGCATGAAACAGCGTGTCGGCATCGCCCGCGCCTTTGCTCTGTCTCCGAAACTTCTTCTTTTGGATGAACCCTTTGGCATGCTCGACAGCCTGACCCGCTGGGAGTTGCAAGAGGTGCTCATGGAAGTCTGGGACCGCACCAAAGTAACCGCGATCTGCGTGACCCACGACGTGGACGAAGCGATCCTTCTAGCGGACCGCGTGGTCATGATGACCAACGGCCCACAGGCCACAATTGGCAAAATCGTGGACGTAGATCTGCCGCGGCCACGCACTCGCAAAGCCCTGCTCGAACACCCCGACTATTACCGCTACCGCCAGGAAGTCCTCGATTTCCTTGAAGAATACGAGCACGGCGCCAAACCAAAGCCGAAACCCGCCAAAGCCATTGCTGCGGAGTAAGATATGACACAGAAACTTATCATCATTGGGGCTGGGATGGCGGCTGGCCGCGCTCTCGAACACCTCTTCGAGACAGCCCCCGACGCATACGAAGTTACCCTTTTCAACGCAGAACCACGCGGCACCTACAACCGGATCATGCTTTCTCCCGTGTTGTCTGGTGACAAATCATTTGACGAGATCGTCACACACACCGCGGAGTGGTACGAGGCACACGGTGTCATCACGCGCTTTGGCGAAAAGGTCATCACTATCGACCGAAAAGCGCAAACGGTTACGTCCGACACCGGCGATATTCTGTCCTATGACAAGCTCATCATCGCCACCGGTTCTAACCCTTTCATAATACCATTGCCGGGCCATGACTTGGACGGCGTGATCGCTTACCGCGATCTTGAAGACACCAACGCCATGATCTCACTTGGAGAAGTCCCAAACGCTAAGGCTGTGGTAATAGGTGGAGGTTTGTTAGGCCTTGAAGCCGCCGCAGGCCTCGCCATACGCGGCGTAGAGGTGACGGTCGTGCACATCATGGGCCACCTTATGGAGCGGCAGCTTGACGAGGCCGCTGGCTACCTTCTGCGCAGGGCGTTGGTCGACAAAGGCATCACCGTGAAATGCTCAGCCAACTCCAAGGAGATCTTGGGCGAAAACGGCAAAGTTAAAGCACTTCTGCTTGATGATGGCACGGAACTCCCCTGCGACTTACTTGTTATGGCCGTAGGTATTCGCCCTTCGGTAGCATTGGCGGCAGATGCTGGTCTCGCCACAGGTCGTGGTATCCATGTAGACGATCAGATGGTCACGTCCGACCCCAATATCCTCTCACTGGGTGAATGTGTGGAACACAACGGCGATGTCTTTGGCCTTGTCGCGCCAATTTATGACCAAGCCAAGGTGATCGCCAAAACACTGGTCGGTGTAGACGCTGCCTTTGTGAACAAAGAAGTGGCGACCAAATTAAAAGTCACGGGCTGTGATCTCTTCTCTGCAGGGGACTTTGCTGAAGGTGAAGGCCGCGAAGACATTGTGTACCGGGACCCGGCGCACGGGATCTACAAGCGGTTGGTGATCCTAGAGGACCGCCTCATCGGCGCCGTGATGTATGGCGACACCGCCGATGGCAATTGGTTCTTCGGCTTGATCAAAGACAAAGAGGACATTTCCAAGATGCGCGATACGCTCATCTTTGGTCCGACTTTTCAAGGAGGGTCCCCCCTGGACCCTATGGCGGCCGTTGCAGCCTTACCAGATGATACCGAAATCTGCGGCTGTAACGGCATTTCCAAGTCTCAAATTGTGACCGCAATCAACGAAGGTGCGCATTCGCTGGACGATGTGAAGGCAATCTCCAAAGCAGGCTCGTCTTGCGGTAGTTGCCTCGGACTTGTTGGCGACTTGTTGGGGGTCACACTTGGTGACGACTTCAAAATGCCCGAGAAGGACGTGGTCTGTAAGTGCACCGACCTGTCCCACGATGACGTGCGCAAACTGATAGTCGCAAAGAAATTGAAGTCCATTCCGCAAACCATGCAGGAGTTGGACTGGAAGACCTCATGCGGCTGCCACGTCTGTCGCCCAGCGATCAACTACTACATGGTTGCCACGTGGCCGGGTGAATATGAGGACGATGGCAAAAGCCGGTTCATAAACGAACGTGTGCACGCCAATATTCAGAAGGACGGCACCTACTCGGTTGTGCCACGTATGTTGGGCGGTGTCACAACGCCTGACGAGCTGCGCGCCATTGCTGATGCCGCGGACAAGTTTAATGTGCCAACGGTCAAAGTCACTGGCGGCCAACGGATCGACTTGTTGGGGGTCAAAAAGGAGGACTTGCCCGCGATTTGGTACGATTTAGGCAAGGCAGGCATGATATCCGGTCAAGCCTACGCCAAAGGTCTGCGCACAGTGAAAACCTGCGTGGGGTCCGAGCACTGTCGGTTTGGCACACAGGACAGCACCGGGCTTGGCATCAAGATCGAAGGCGCGATGTGGGGCGCCTGGTCACCACACAAATTCAAACTTGCCGTGAGTGGCTGCCCACGCAACTGCGCAGAGGCCACATGTAAAGACCTCGGCATCATCTGCGTCGACAGCGGCTATCAAATCCTCGTCGGCGGCGCAGCGGGCCTGGACCTTCGGGAAACTGATCTTCTAGTGCAAGTCGCCACGGAAGAAGAAGCCATCGAAGTTTCCTGCGCCTTCTACCAGCTTTATCGTGAAGGAGCGCAATACCTACATCGCCCATACAAATGGATTGCCAAAGTGGGCCTTGATTGGATCAAAGGACAGGTTGTCGACGATCTGGAAAACCGGAAGTCATTGGCCGATCGGTTCCATTATTCGCAGCAGTTTTATCAGATCGACCCTTGGGCCGAACGTGCCAAGCAGGGCAAAGACGCCCATGAATTTGCGCCGATCGCGGACTTCACAAAGGTGGCAGCAGAATGAGCAATTTCATTGATATTGGCAGCATCAACGACATCCCTTTGCGTGGCGCGCGGGTTGTTCGCACGCATGACGGAGACATTGCCGTTTTCCGTACCGCCACGAACAACGTCTACGCTTTGGATGAATACCTGCCGGGCAAAGCAGGTCCTTTGTCCAACGGCATCCAACACGACGAAAAAGTCACCGACCCGATGTACAATTGGGTCTTTGACCTAGCCACAGGGGAGGCTCAAGGCGCGGACAAAGGCAAAGTCACTACCTATGAGGTCAAATGCAAAAACGGACGCATTTTGATCTCTGCAGCTGCTGTATCTCGTTCGGTGGCGGCAGAATGACCATTTCCGTCTGTACCACGTGTCCTTACTGCGGCACCGGTTGCGGTGTGGTGGCCACCCCAGACGGTGCAGGCGGCGTCACAGTCCAAGGCGATCCGGACCACCCCGCAAACTTTGGCCGACTCTGCTCCAAAGGATCGGCGCTCGGTGAAACCATCGGACTTGAAGGACGTTTACTAACGCCGCAGATCAACAAAAGAGCCGCAGAATGGGATGAGGCCCTGAGCTTAGTTGCGGACAATTTCCGTGAGACCATCGAAAACCATGGTCCAGACTCCGTTGCTTTTTATGTCTCAGGCCAATTGCTGACCGAAGATTACTACGTCGCCAATAAGCTGATGAAGGGCTACATTGGCTCCGCCAACATCGATACCAACTCCCGTCTTTGCATGGCCTCGACAGTGGCTGGCCACAAGCGCGCCTTTGGAACAGACACCGTGCCTGGCACCTACGAAGACTTGGAACTGGCAGACCTTGTGATCATCACAGGGTCCAACTTAGCTTGGTGTCATCCTGTGCTCTACCAGCGTATCGCCGCTGCTAAGGCGGAGCGGCCGGCCATGAAAGTTGTAGTCATCGATCCTCGGCAAACGGCCACCTGCGATATTGCGGACATGCATTTAGCAATTGAACCAGGCACGGACGTTGCGCTGTTCAATCACTTGTTCACACAAACTTATGCTCAAGGGGCTTTGGACACGGCGTTTGTCACCAATCACACAAATGGCTTCAGTGAAGCGCTGGATATTTCCGGCATGGCTGATGTTTCCGGCACCGGACTGTCCGAACAGCAGCTGGCAGCCTTTACACAGCTTTGGCTGAGCACGGAAAAAACCGTCACGGTGTTCTCGCAAGGCGTTAATCAATCCGACCACGGCACTGACAAAGTTAACGCCATTATCAATTGCCACCTGGCTACCGGGAGGATTGGGAAACCAGGAAGCGGGCCTTTTTCGGTGACTGGGCAACCTAACGCGATGGGAGGACGCGAAGTTGGTGGCCTTGCCAATATGCTTGCGTGCCACTTAGACCTCGAAAACCAAACACACCGAGACACCGTGCAAAAATTCTGGCAATCGCCAACGATGCCAACGCAACAAGGCCTTAAGGCTGTCGACATGTTTGACGCCATTGAAACAGGCCAAATCAAAGCTTTGTGGGTCATGTGCACAAACCCAGCTGTGAGTATGCCCAACGCCAGCAAGGTGCGCGCAGCAATCGCAAATTGCGACTTCGTGGTTGTGTCCGAAATGTTTGCTAGCACAGACACTGCTAAACTCGCCGACGTGGTGCTACCTGCAACGGGTTGGGGCGAAAAAGACGGAACAGTCACCAACTCCGACCGAACCATAAGCCGCCAAAGAGCATCAATGCCGCCACCTGGCAAAGCGCGTCACGATTGGGATATCATGTGTGATGTTGCCCGCCTTATGGGGTTCTCGACAGGGTTCAACTACTCAGGTCCGGCTGCAATCTTCCGCGAGCATGCAGAATTGTCTGGACAGGCCGCAGCTCTCGGCAAGGACTTCGATATTTCCGGATTGGCCAACCTCTCAGACCTCGATTACCAGTCGTTGAAGCCAATCAGGTGGCCGGTTGCGCGACATGTAGCCTCCGAAGACATGAGGTTTTTCTCTGATGGTCAGTTTTTCACAAATACAGGCTGTGCCAATTTTGTTCCGGCCAACCAGCCTAGACTGACACCTCAGAACCCAAAGCGACCATTCCGTCTCAACACCGGCCGAGTGCGAGATCAATGGCATACGATGACCCGTACCGCTAAGGCATCTCGCCTAAATCAGCACTACGGTGAGCCCTTCATTGAACTTCATCCTGATGACGCCAAGAATCTCAAGATAGAAGACGCTGATTTGGTTGAGGTATCCAACGAATTTGGAGGCGCCATTCTTCGCGCGCTGATCACTAAGCGTGTTCCACCCGGCAATGCGTTTGCTCCGATACATTGGACCAACCAAGTTGCATCTGAGGCCGTCATTTCAGATTTGGTTTGGCCGGTCGTTGATCCCATTTCCGGCCAACCCGACAGCAAGTCCTCGTACGTTAGCCTCTCTAAATATCGCGCCAAATGGTATTGCTACGCAGTGAGTGTTAGCGAACTGAGCCCGACGACCAAATACTGGGCCAAAGCCAAACTGGACACGGGCTGGCAAACCGAGTTGGCCGACGAAAAGCTGCCAAGCGAATGGACAGAATTTGCCCGTGAACTTTTTGAGGTGGACGATCTCGAATGTTCCAGCGTTATCGATGCTCCAATCGGGCGAGCCCGCATCGCTTTTCACCGTGACGGGAAATTAGTTGGCGCCGTGTTCATCGATCGATCTCCGGTTCAAGTGTCCCGGGGTTTCATAGGATCAAGGCTGGAAAAGGACGACCGGCGCGTTTTGGCAGGGCGTCCCGGCGTCACCCAAGTTGATCCGGGCCCGACCATTTGTGCCTGCTTCAACGTGGGGGTGAACACCATTTTATCCGCAGTCGAGCAACAGAATCTTATCTCTGTGGAACAAATTGGAGCAGCCTTGTCAGCCGGAACAAACTGCGGATCTTGTCGACCAGAGTTGGCTGCTCTCATAGCTGAGCCGACAAAGAAGCTCGCTGCCGAATAGACTTTGATTAACCTGCACAGAACCGCCCGCGGTTTGTCAAATCTACATTTATGCCTCTCGAAACTACCCCTAGGTCAACGTCCCTCAAGAACCAATAGGTTGAGTGAGTTTAAATTTAAGCATCTATAATGAGAAAACCTTCTCACCCGTCGATAATTTTGTGAAAGTCCAAATACGTCATATATGTCGGTTTTGAACCATGATATGACGGTTTCCTAAAGACACCACTTCGACAACCTGTAGTGCGCACAGAGTCGACGAAAACTTTGCGCGCTTTGACACATTTTTCTTGATTTGTGTCGCGAGCGGGTCGCAGCATGAGGGAAAACAAAAGATTCAACATGGGAGTTTCCAAATGAATGAAGAGCTTAAGTTCCTAAGCAGTCAGGCTGCCTTGGGCAAAATCACGCGACGTAAGTTCCTCGGCCGCGCTGGTGCACTAGGCGTTTCGGCTGCCGCAGCCAACACTATGCTGGCAAGTGCAGTGCACGCGGCGGGTCCTCAAAAGGGCGGCACACTGCGTATGGGTCTGCAGGGTGGCTCCACAACCGATAGCCTTGATCCGGCACTGGCGACAAACACCGTTGCGGTAAACCTTATCCGCATGTGGGGTGAGCCACTGGTTGAGCTCACCGACGATGGTGGCCTGCAAGGCAAAGTTGCAGAGAGCTTTGAAGCCTCTGCCGACGCCAAAACATGGACCTTTACAATCCGTCAGGGCATCACCTTCTCCAACGGTCAAGAGGTCACCGCAGCGGACGCTGCAGCGATGCTGGATCGTCACTCAGGCGAGGAATCCAAATCCGGTGCACTAGGCCTGCTGCGCGACATCAAAAATGTCAGCACCAACGGCCGTGACGTGATCATCGAGCTGAACAACGGCAACGCTGACTTGCCATACCTGATGAGCGACTATCACCTGATTGTGCAGCCGAACGGTGGCAAAGATGCGCCTGACGCAGCGATCGGCACCGGCCCTTATATCATGAAAGAAGTTGATATGGGCGTGCGCTTTGTTGCGGAAAAGAACCCGAACTATTGGGGTGACATCGGTCACGCCGACACCATCGAAATGCTGGTGATCAACGACAACACCGCGCGTGTTGCCGCGCTTCAGTCCGGTCAGGTAGACATCATCGACCGTGTTCCCCCTCGCACAGCTGGCCTTGTGTCCCGTGCACCTGGCATCACCGTTGCCTCCACAGCAGGTCCAGGCCATTACGTGTTCATCGCACATGTGAATACTGCACCATTTGACAACCCAGACCTGATGATGGCTCTGAAATACGGTATCAACCGTCAGGAAATGGTCGACAAGATCCTGTTTGGCTACGGTTCTGTAGGCAACGACTCCCCAATCAACGCGGCCTATCCGATGTATACGGAAATGGAACAGCGGGAGTACGACCCGGAAAAAGCGGCCGAGTACTTCAAAAAGTCTGGCCACGAAGGCCCTGTACTCCTGAGAACTTCCGATAACTCCTTCCCGGGAGCACCAGATGCGGCAGCCCTGTTCCAGCAGTCTCTGAAGGCTGCAGGCATCGAGTTGGAAATCAAGCGTGAACCTAACGACGGTTACTGGTCTGAAGTATGGAACAACAAACCATTCTGCACCAGCTATTGGGGCGGCCGCTCAACGCAGGATCAGATGTTCACAACCGCGTATCTGTCTACCGCCGACTGGAACGATACACGCTACAAGAGCGAGAGCTTTGACAAGCTGCTGATCGCAGCCCGCGCAGAGCTTGACCAAGATAAGCGTAAGTCTATGTATGCCGACATGGGTATGATGGTCCGCAACGAAGGTGGTCTGATCTGCCCAATGTTCAATGACTTCATCGACGCTCATAACGACAAGATCGGCGGTTGGGTTGAAGGCGTTGCAGGTTTCTCCCTAATGAACGGCTACGCGGCTCAGCGTATGTGGGTGACAGGCTGATATGTCGCTCCTCTTAAAACTATTGGCCCAGCGCATTGCGCTGGGTCTGCTTCTGCTCTTCCTCGTCTCGGTTCTTATTTTTGCTGGCACCATCATCTTGCCAGGAGACGTCGCTCAACAAATTCTCGGACAATCCGCCACACCCGAAGCGCTTGCCAACATGCGTCGAGACCTCGGTTTGAACGACCCGCCAATTCAACGCTATTTCAACTGGCTCGGCGGCCTGCTGCAAGGTGATCTCGGCACTTCACTCACCAGCGGCAAAGATATTGCCGAATCGATCGGCAAGCGTCTCGGAAACACCTTGTTCTTGGCCTTTTGGGCCGCGATCATCTCTGTGCCTCTTGCGATTTTGCTTGGTTTGATTGCCGTACGCTATCGCGAACGCTGGCCGGACAAACTGATATCTGCGGTCACACTGGCGTCTATCTCTGTACCTGAATTTCTCATCGCCTATGTGGCCATATTCTTTGTATCAGTCCGGCTGCGTTGGGCACCGTCCGTCACGACAATTAACGACAGCATGAGCCTAGGTGAAAAGCTGCACACCATTTCTCTGCCAATTGCTGTGCTTACGCTGGTGGTACTAGCGCACATGATGCGCATGACCCGCGCAGCTATTTTGAATGTGATGCAGTCCGCGTACATCGAAACTGCAGAGCTCAAAGGGCTACGCATGTTCACCATCATCTGGAAGCATGCATTTCCGAATTCGATCGCACCTGTTGTAAACGTTGTGATGCTCAATCTAGCCTATCTCGTTGTGGGCGTTGTCGTGATCGAAGTGGTCTTTACCTACCCAGGTATGGGGCAGTTTCTGGTCGATCACGTATCCAAACGCGACATTCCGGTTGTACAGGCCTGTGGCCTGATCTTTGCGGCAGTCTACATTGGCCTCAACATGGTCGCAGACATCGTATCAATCGTCGCCAACCCGCGTTTGCGGCATCCGAAATAGGGGAAACGTTATGAGAATACCCATAGCCGCCCTTATCGGGCTTATCTTCACCTTTGCTTATTTTTTCGTCGCCATCTTTGCGCCTTGGATTGCGCCCTATGGCATGGCCGAAGTGGTAAGCCGAGACGTTTGGTTGCCGCCATCCTCCGAGTTTCTGCTTGGGACTGACAACCTTGGTCGCGATTTGCTAAGCCGCATGATCTACGGCGGACGCACAACGATCTTTATCGCCACAGCTGCAACCATTTTGAGCTTTACAACGGGTTCAATCCTTGGCTTCCTAGCCGCTGTGCTTGGTGGTTGGGCGGATCAGGCCATGAGCCGTTTTGTGGACCTAATCATGTCGATCCCGTCACTGATCTTCGCTTTGGTTGTGTTGTCGGTCATGCCTGTAACTGTACCTGTGCTGATCGTTGTTATGGGCCTATTGGACAGCACGCGCGTATACCGTCTGGCGCGCGCCGTAGCCGTGGACATCAACGTCATGGACTATGTTGAGGCTGCGAAACTGCGTGGCGAAGGCCGCGGGTGGATTATCTTCCGGGAAATCCTGCCAAACGCTCTGTCCCCGCTGATCGCGGAAATGGGTCTGCGCTTCATTTTTATGGTTCTTTTTGTTTCCACGCTTTCCTTCCTGGGTCTCGGTGTTCAGCCTCCACAAGCAGACTGGGGTGGCATCGTGAAAGAAAATGCGGACGGCATCGTTTATGGCATCGGAGCAGCGCTCTACCCAGCCGTAGCCATCGCAACTTTGGCAATCTCGGTTAACCTCGTAGCTGACTGGATCCTGAACCGCACAACCTCGCTGAAAGGAGGCCGCGGATGAGCGATAAGCTTCTCAAAGTCCAAGACCTCAAAATTGGCGCAACGGTTTACCCTCCTGGGGAAAAGCCGCATGACATAGAGATCGTGCATGGCGTGAGCTTTAAAGTTGAGAAGGGCAAAGTGCTCGGCCTCATCGGTGAGTCCGGCGCGGGCAAATCGACAATTGGGCTGGCGTCCATGGCCTACGGGCGCGGTGGAGTCAAAATCACTGGCGGAGAGGTTTGGGTCAACGGACGGGATATCCTGAAAACCACGAACTCCGATGTACGTGCCTTACGCGGTGGAGAAGTGACCTATGTGAGCCAATCCGCCGCAGCCTCTTTCAACCCTGCCAAAAAGATCATGGATCAGGTGACCGAGGCTGCGATCTTGCAAGGCAAGTTCTCAAAAAAGGAAGCCGAACGACGGGCCGTCGAGCTTTTCCGAAAGTTGGGTCTTCCCGATCCGGAAAATATTGGCAATCGCTATCCACACCAAGTGTCCGGGGGCCAATTGCAGCGCTGCATGACTGCTCTTGCGCTGTGCCCCGAACCAGATTTGGTGGTGTTTGACGAGCCGACAACCGCGCTGGACGTGACAACCCAAATCGATGTGTTAATGGCGATCAAGGAGGCCATCAGGGACACCGGTGTTGCGGCGCTTTATATCACCCATGACCTCGCGGTTGTTGCACAAGTGAGTGACGACATTCTTGTGCTCAAAATGGGCGATATGGTCGAGTACGGCTCTGTAGATCAAATCATTAACAACCCTCAGGAAGAGTACACCAAGGCGTTGGTTTCGGTACGCTCGATTGAGCATGCTGAAAAAGCGCCTACGCCTGAGCCGGTCCTGAAGGTTCAGAACATCACCGCGCGCTATAAGGGCACCAACTTTGACGTTCTCAAAAACATCAATGTTGAGTTGCACCCTGGGCAAACCCTTGCGGTTGTCGGTGAGAGTGGCTCCGGAAAATCGACCCTTGCGCGGGTGATCACCGGGCTGCTGCCGCAGAGCAATGGCAGTGTCCATTTTGCCGGTCGCGACCTGAGCAAAGATCTTGCGGGGCGCTCCAAAGAAGACCTTCGCGAGTTGCAGATGATCTACCAAATGGCGGACGTTGCGATGAACCCGCGTCAAACCGTGGGCACGATCATCGGCCGGCCGCTTGAGTTCTATTTTGGCCTGCGCGGAGCAGAAAAGCGCAAGCGAATAGTAGAGCTGCTAGACGAGATCGAGATGGGCGAAGGCTTTATTGATCGCTATCCAGCAGAACTGTCAGGCGGTCAGAAACAGCGAGTCTGTATTGCGCGTGCTTTGGCGGCCAAGCCAAAGATGATCATCTGCGACGAAGTGACCAGTGCACTCGACCCACTGGTGGCGGATGGCATCCTCAAGCTGCTTCTAGACCTTCAGAAGATCGAGGACGTCGCATATCTGTTTATCACGCACGACCTGGCAACGGTGAAGGCAATCGCGGACTCAATTGCAGTAATGTATCAGGGCGAAGTGGTGCGCTATGGCGGCAAGACTGATGTACTGTCTCCGCCATTCGACGACTATACCGACCTATTGCTGAGTTCTGTGCCGGAAATGAAATTAGGGTGGTTGGAAGAAGTCATCGCAAACAGAAAGATGGAAAGCGCAGGCAACTAAGGTTCTTCGCTTTTGCGCAAATTGCGGCGCCGCTTTCGGCGCCGTTTTTTGTCTCTAACCTTCAAAACGTACATCAAAATGTCGGTCTTGAACGTATTGCCACAATCAGCTGGTTTATTACTCTTACTATTGAGGAGGAGCCGGCATGGACAACAAACTGCTTTTGATCATTCTAGACGGCGTGCCTTGGCGCAATTGGAGCCGACTTTTTGGCAATCTGGAAGGTTGGGTCGCAGACGGCACCGCCCAGAAGTGGAAAATGACCTCAGTGCTGCCTTCTATTTCCGCCAGTTGCTATGCTTCGATCCACACAGGCGTCACACCGCAGGAACACGGCTGCACCGGAAATGGCAACGTGTTCCGCATAAAACAACCAGACATCTTTTCTGAAGTCCGCAAGGCAGGTGGCACAACCGGAGCTGTCGCGCACTCCTTCTGGTCTGAGTTCTTCAACCGCCACCCGTTCGACTATGTGCGTGACATTGAGTATGATGAACCTGAGAGCAGTACCATCAATCACGGCCGGTTCCACACCATGACCGGTTATGGTGCGGCCAACCAGATGACCCCATCCGACGTGGACCTGTTTGCGACACTCACCAACCTCTGCCTCAAGAACGACCTCGACTACGGCATGTTACATACCTGCACGCTAGACAGCATGGGACACAGGTTCCAACATGAAAGCCACGAAATGGACCATGCCTGTTTCGTGATGGACGAAATGTTGGCGCCTTTCATCCCAAGATGGCGACAGATGGGATATGAAGTGATTGTTACTGCAGATCACGGACAAGACGCCAGAGGGCACCACGGCGGCCATGACCCGCTCCAACAAGAGTTCGCGCTCTACTATTTTGGCGAAGCCAAAGGCCCCGCCTCAGACGATGTCTTATCTCAATTACAACTCGCGCCCACTGTACTGAGCCGCCTTGGAGTTCCTGCACCACGCACCATGAAAGCTGATCCGTTTTTGACTTGAGTCTGGCCTAGGGTAAGACCTCTTGCAACGCATCTTCAAGCGTTCCAACAATCAGGTCTATGTGCGACGTCTCCATGATGAATGGTGGCGCCAAAAGGATGTGCGCCCCCCGTTTACCGTCGATCGTGCCGCCCATGGGATAACAGATCAGCCCCGCCTCAAAGGCGGCCGCCTTGAGACGCGGAGCCAAGGCCAACTCTGCGTCAAACGGCTCCTTTGTCTCTCGGTCTTTGACAACTTCCAACCCGAGGAACAAACCCCTCCCACGGATGTCACCGATGTGGGGGTGCTGTCCGAAGGTGTCGATCAACTCTTGCTGCAACTTTGCTCCTAACGGCGCAACATTGGACGCTACCTCATCGTCTATCAACCGCTTCAAAACCGCCAGTGCCGCTGCTGCTGCAGTCGGGTGGCCGTTATAGGTGTGACCATGCTGAAAAAATCCAGAGCCATCTCTGATCACATCGTAAATCTCTGAGGTGCAGAGCATTGCGCCTATTGGTTGATAACCAGCCCCCAAACCTTTCGCGATCGCGCAGATATCCGGACTTATCTGTTCTTGCTCATAAGCAAACAAAGACCCAGTCCGCCCCATGCCACACATGACCTCGTCAAGAATGAGTAAGACCCCGTATTTGTCACATATTTCCCGACCCCTCCTGAAATAGCCCTCCACAGGTGGGACCGCGCCAGAGGTCGCCCCCACAACCGGCTCTGCCACAAAGGCGAGCACCTCTTCCGAACCCAATTCAAGAATTTTGTCTTCCAGTTCTTGAGCGATCCGCTGCCCGTAGTCGTGAGTCGTTTCCCCAGCCGCCTGTCCACGATAAGCATAACACGGCGAGATGTGATGCGTTTCCATGAGCAAAGGTGAAAACGGCTCCCGCCGCCAAAGATTTCCGCCAGTTGCCAAAGCTCCAAGGGTATTGCCATGATAGCTTTGGCGGCGTGCAATCACATGCCGACGTTTATGCTCTCCTTTTTCCAGCATATATTGTCGCGCAAGTTTTAGCGCACTTTCCATGGCTTCAGAGCCGCCAGACACCAAGTACACCCTATCCAAATTTCCTGGAGCGTTGGCGATCAACTTTTCCGACAGCTCCTCCGCCGGCCCCGATGTAAAGAACCCAGTATGCGCAAAGGCGGCGACATCAAGTTGCGCCTTTATCGCCGCGATCACGGCAGGATCAGAGTGCCCGAGACAGCTGACAGCGGCACCTCCTGAGCCATCAAAATAGGCCTTTCCGCTTGTGTCATACAAAAACGGACCTTCACCTCGTGCAACAGTTGGTAGGTCCTTGCGGCTGTGTCGTGGAAATACATGGCTCATGAGAGTTCTACCTGCTTCAACAATGGACGCCCTTGACGTTTGACATACTGTACCACCAGCGAGACGCTTTCCGCGTTGTCTTGCAACGGCTCGCCATCCTCTTTGTAATGGTTGTTTTCAAACCCGACCCGAACGTGGCCGCTCACGCTTACAACCTCACGCACAACCTTTTGTTCCGTGTTCCCAAAGGCGCAAACGGTCCATGATGATACATCATCACCTAGCGCGGTAAGGAACCTGGTAAGTGTTTCGGGATGTGCAATTCTAGGTGGGTCGTAGCTCCCAAGTACTAAGAGTACATCACGCTGCCTAGACGCAATGATACCGTTGGCCAACCAGGACCGATATTGGCATATGTCCTTCTCGTTGTAGAGGATGTGCTGCAAGTGAATGCCAGCGTCTCTGGCGAATCCGTACAAGCGACGAGCGACGCGCTCATCAGACGCCATTTCGCGTACCGAAACGCTGGCCGCAGCTGGCTCCAGTTGCATGACTGCATCGAATTGGGCCTCGACGCCGTATACACCGGCCGACTCCGTGGTGATCTGTATTGCAAGCCCTGGTGCAGCTTCAGACACAGCAGCCATCGTTTCCCGATACAACCCAGGATCCAGTGAATGCATCTGTTTCTTGTCGCGCACATGCAAATGCAGTTCATGTGCGCCCGCTTCAAAACACGTCGCTGAGGTGGCCGCGATTTCCTCAATGGTAACCGGCACCATGGGATGGTCGCGTTTGGTTTTACGCGCGCCATTGGGGGCAACGGTGACCTTGAGAGGCGGCAAATCGGCAGGTTGGTTACGGGTAGTGATGCTGTCTTTGGGCATCTTTGGAACTTTCCAGGTTGAGCTTCGCCAGAATATTTTGAAACAAACGTTTCGAATCTTGACCTGAGCTAAAACATCTGGATAAATCCTGTCAAGTGGAGGGATTCGTGAACAGACCAAACCGTCTTCAGGAACGGGTAGCGGACAATTATGCCGACCTGAGCGTCAAGCTGCGGGCTGCGGCTGACTATGTTCTGGCTAACGAAATGGACGTGGCTACGCGATCCTTACGGGCAATTTCTGCTGCGAGTGGGGTGTCACCTGCGACCCTTTCGAGACTGGCCCGCGTGTTGGGCTTTGAAACCTATGAAGAACTTCGTGAATTGTGTCGGGGCTCGGTTGGAGAACGGTCCCAATCGCTCACCCAGCGGGCTCAAAAGCTGCAGGACGGGTCAAATGAGGAGATGCCGATCTACGCCCGGCAAGCGGCGGCCTGTATTTCCAACATCACATACCTCATCAATACGCTGGACAAAGACCGGTTACAAAATGCTGTGAACTCCTTGTCAGAGGCCAAATCCGTAGTGCTTTTCGGCGCTTTTGGCTCAACCGGCATTGTTGAATACATGGCTTATCTGGCGAACTACTTCTCAACAACTTGGACGTTGGCTGGCCGTATGGGCGCCTCGTTGGGAGCATCGCTCGCTGCGATGGGAGCAGACGACGTTTTGCTGGTTGTCACAAAGACTCCATACGCAGCGCGTGCCGTCCGCGCTGTGGAAGCGGCACAGCAAATCGGAGCAAAAACCATCGTAATCAGCGACAGTCACGCCTGTCCTGCGATCAAATTCGCAACTTTTCCCTTTATTGTTCCGTCAGATAGTCCACAATTCTTCTCGTCCTATACGGCGACTCTGACATTAATGGAGTCGATGATTGCCATGTTGGTGGCACAGTCTGACGAAGGGACAAACGAGCGCATCCGAGAGGTTGAGCGACACAATCAACGCCTGGGTGATTTCTGGGTGGACTAAAGACAAAAAGACTGAAATTTCAACACTATCATCAACTAGGGAGCCTAAGATGATTTCGAAACTGAAACTGGCCGGCGCGGCCATTATCGCCTCCATGGGCATTTCTGCAGGTGCCTCTGCACAGGAGTTCATCTCCATCGGCACCGGTGGCGTGACCGGTGTTTACTACCCAACCGGTGGCGCAATCTGTCGCCTGGTCAACAAAGGTCGCAAAGAGCACGGCATCCGCTGCGCTGTGGAGTCCACCGGTGGTTCCGTCTACAACATCAACACCATCAAAGCTGGTGAGCTGGAATTTGGCGTTGCGCAGTCTGACTGGCAGCACCACGCCTACAACGGCACTTCCAAATTCTCCGACAACCCGTTCCCGGATATCCGAGCGGTATTCTCCGTACACCCTGAGCCATTCACTGTCATCGCGCGTTCTGACGCCGGTGTGAGCAGCTTTGCGGACCTCAAAGGCAAGCGTGTTAACGTTGGCAACCCGGGTTCCGGTCAGCGCGCCACCATGGAAGTGGTGATGGACGCATATGGTATCGGCATGGACGACTTTGCTCTGGCAACCGAGTACAAAGGCTCCGAGATGGCGAAACAGCTTTGTGACGGTAACATCGACGCGATGATTTACACCATCGGTCACCCAGCCGCGGCAATCAAAGAAGCCACCACCACCTGTGACGCAAACTTGGTAAGCGTTACTGGCCCAGAAATCGAAAAGCTTGTTGCTGACAACCCATTCTACCGGGTCGCAACCATCCCAGGTGGCATGTACAAAGGCACCGATGGCGACACCACCACCTTTGGTGTTGGCGCAACCTTCGTGACCTCCGCGACCATTCCTGACGAAGTTGTCTACGTTGTAGCCAAGTCCGTGATGGAAAACGTGGAAGACTTCCGCAAGCTGCACCCTGCGTTTGCGAACCTGGACCCAGCCGAGATGGTTAAGGACGGTCTCAGCGCACCTCTGCACCCAGGTGCCGAGAAGGCCTACATGGAGCTGGGCCTGAAGTAAGGTCAGCCTGAGTTTACAAGTATTGGAAGCGCCCCGAAGTCCATTTCGGGGCGCTTCTCAAAAGGGGTTCAACGGGGAAGATTATGGCTCAAGATCATCAGAATGATGGCGCGGCCAAAGCCGACGCATTAGTTGCGGAAGTCGATACTGGCGCACGCAACGCCGAAGGTTTTCAAGGTCAACTAATCATCGCGATCTGTATCATCTGGTCGCTTTTTCAACTTTACATAGCATCCAAACTTCCAGGCATTCTGGCGCAATCGACCGGATTTACGGGGTTCGCCAACATCGTGGGTCAAGCGCGTTACATCCACCTAGCCTTTGCCATTGCCTTGGCCATTTTGGCCTTTCCGATGTTCAAGTCGTCGCCACGTGATCGCATCCCACTTTATGATTGGGTGCTGATCGCATTGGGTGTTGGAGCTTGTTTGTACCTCGTTGTCTTCCGATACCAGATCGCGGACCGCCCTGGCCTTTGGACAACCACCGACATCACAATGTCCGCAATTGGCATGGTGGTGTTGATGATCTGTGTCTACCGCTCTTTGGGGCTGCCACTTGTTATCATCGCTGGTTCCTTTGTGTTGTTTGCCTTCTTCGGGGGCAACTCGGAATGGGTACGCGACATCACCAACTACGGCGGCGCATCGCTGTCCAAGGCCCTTGGTCACTACTGGATGCAAACCGAAGGCGTGTTTGGTGTCGCCCTTGGTGTATCGACGTCAATGATCTTTCTATTTGTGCTGTTCGGAGCGCTGCTGGATCGCGCAGGCGGTGGCAATTGGTTCATCAAAGTCGCGATTGCACTGCTTGGCGCACTACGTGGTGGACCTGCAAAGGCCTCAGTTCTGAGTTCGATGATGACCGGTATGATTTCCGGCAGCTCGATCGCCAATACCGTGACTACCGGTACTTTCACCATTCCCTTGATGAAGCGCATTGGCTTCCCCGCTGAAAAAGCCGGGGCGGTTGAAGTGGCATCTTCCACCAACGGCCAGCTGACTCCACCTGTGATGGGTGCGGCTGCTTTCCTGATGGTGGAATATGTCAATATTCCATATATCGATGTGGTCAAGCACGCTTTCTTGCCTGCTGTCATTTCCTACATTGCGCTGCTCTACATTGTGCATCTCGAAGCGCTAAAGATGGAGATGAAAGGTCTCAAGAAGGCTGGGCGCCACATTGGGCCCATCATGATTATGGTTTTGTTCCTGACCGGCTTCCTCGGTTTGGCGGCAATCACCTTCGTGATGATTGGCGTGCGTAACCTGCTCGACCCTGTGATGGGTGACAGCATCTATGCAGCGATTGTATTTCTGGCGATTATGTATCTGGCGCTACTGTACTTGGCGTCCAAGTATCCAGATGTAGCAATGGACGATCCCAATGCCCCACTGGAAGCCCCACGACTGACGCCGACACTTCTGGGCGGAGCCTACTTTTCCCTTCCAATCTTCATCCTAGTTTGGAACCTGATGGTGAAAACAGAAAATCTTGACCGTTTGTCACCAGCGCTTTCGGCTTTCTGGGCAACGATCTTCATGATCATTGTCGCGCTGACACATCGCCCGATCAAAGCCTTCTTCCGGGGCGAAACCGCACTAAACAGCGCGTTTTCCGTTGGTTGGGCCGACTTCGTTCAGGGCCTGATCATGGGCGCACGCAACATGATTGGCATTGGTGTGGCAACCGGTGCCGCTGGCATCATTGTTGGCACCATCAGCCTGACCGGTGCGCACCAAGTGATTGGACAGGTCATTGAAGTCATCTCTGGTGGCAACCTGATCATCCTGCTGGTGTTGGTAGCAATCCTATCCCTGATCCTGGGCATGGGCCTGCCAACTACCGCGAACTACATCGTCGTGAGCTCGCTCATGGCCCCTGTAATTGTCAGCGTGGGTGCGCAAGCGGGACTCGTTGTACCGCTGATCGCGGTCCACATGTTTGTGTTCTACTTCGGCATACTCGCGGACGACACCCCCCCAGTGGGCTTGGCGGCCTATGCCGCGGCGGCCATCTCACGTGGCGATCCGATCAAGACCGGTATTCAGGGCTTTGCCTATGACATCCGGACCGCGTTGCTGCCCTTCATGTTCATCTTCAACACTGATCTGCTGCTGATCGACGTGGGGCTGGCGAAGGCAGTTCTGGTGTTCTTCATCAGCCTGATCGCGATGCTGATATTTGCAGCTGCAACACAAGGCTACTTCATTGCTAAGTCAAAACGTTGGGAAAGCGCTGCTTTGCTCTTCATCGCGTTTATGTTGTTCCGTCCGGACTTCTTCCTCGATCTGGTGACAGAGAAGTATCAGAGCGTTAGTGGTCCACAGGCTGTGCAGCTGGTTGGCGCGCAACCGGAAGGCAGTTTGATCCGCTTCAAGGTTGAAGGGCCTGACTTTGACACAGGAGACAACCGCGCAACCACCATCACCATGGTTTATCCGGGCGGGGAGCCTGATGCTGCAATGATGGAAAACGGGCTGACCGTTTTTGAAGAGGACGACAAGCTGCTTCTTGAAGAACCGTTCCCGGGCACGCCGTACTTTGGGTCTTTGGGCACCGAGTATGACTACTACGGTGATACTCCAGTCGTGATTTCCCAAGTGGAAGTCGAAAACGAGCGGATGCCGAAAGAGCTGTTCTTCATTCCGGCGCTTCTGTTGCTGGCCGGTCTGATGCTCATTCAGAGGCCTCGTGCCAAGCAGCCTGCATTCTAGGGAGACGTGATATGTTTAAAACCCTACTTCTGACAGTGGATGTAAACGACCTGAAAGGGGCAGAACGTCCAGCCGAGGTTGCCAAATCCATGGCAGCGAATGACGATGTGGAACTGCATATAATGAATGTGGTACCGGATTACGGGATGTCGATCGTTGGCTCGTTCTTTAGCTCAGACCACAACAAGGCAATTCTGCAAGAAGCCAAGATTGCACTGGAAAACTGGGCGTCCGAACGTTTTGCGGATGTCTCCGACGTGCGTCTGCATGTGGATCAAGGCACGATCTATGATTTGGTCCTAAAAGAGGCCGAAGCAGTATCTGCGGATGCGATCATTGTCGGCGCCCATAAATCGCAACTTAAAGACTACCTAATCGGACCGAACGCGGCGCGAATATCGCGACACGCCAAGCAATCCGTATTTGTTGTTCGCTAAACCTTTTGAAGCCCGCCGCTAAGCGGGCTTCATTTTTTGCAACCGTCATGATCTCGGCACGGAAACGTCCCATGTTTTATCAAAGACTTCCACTTCACCTTCTCCGGCGCGTAGCTTTGACTTGATATAGAAGCAGTCGGCATCAGCCGTCATTTCCAAATCTGCTCTTACTACCACCGACCACGCCCCCCGCGACATGTGGCGCTCCCATGTAAAGCTGGCACTTGCGGATGTCGGATCACAATCAACGATAGTAAAGTTTTCCCAGTGTTTTGTCCCACTCACCAGACGGGTGCTCAAATCCAGGAGCAGCCCGCTATCGCTTTCAATTTCCTGCGTCGTCCTGCGCAGCCCTACATCCCGCACAATACGTTTGCTTTCATGCCCCTCCGTAAGCTTTTCCACCTCTCTCGGGCTGGCAGACTTTGGCGGATCAAAAGTCCATTCGTCTCTGTCAGCGGGCTCGCGAACTGGAAGCGCGATAGTGCCTTCATGGAGCTCCAAGGTGGTCAACTCTGCTTCCGGCCAGACAAAAGGCCAATAGCTTGTCGACATCGCAACGCGAAGCTTATGTCCGCGCGGAACCCGGTAAGCACATTGGTCCAGAACCACCTCCACTTCGATTTCACTCCCGACCGGAACATCCACGTTGGCCCGATGCCCGCTACGGTGTCGCAAATTTAGAAACCCATGTGATATGAGGGTGCTTTCCCCTTTTGGATGTATGTCACATAGCCGCACGGCTATTTGCGCTTTGGCTGTGTTTGATGTGAGCTTAAGCCGCAGCTTTGGCGCCCCCACCAGATCCAGAGGCTTATCCAATTCATTGCTGTCAAAACATGTACTTCGCAGGTCATCGACCTGTTGGTCATCCGGTAGCTCACCTGGGCCAAAGCCAAATGGGAAGTATTCCCCCGCCATTTGACCGCATGCCAAGTCAGGCAATACCTGCCGTCCCATCGGAGCCACAGTGTCAGTCAGTGCATCTCCAACAAGATGCAACAAAACTATGTCAGTAGGATCAACAGCAGCGTCAGCGATCCATCTGCCTGATCTGTTTTCGTAATGCACGGACGGCGCCACGCCATCCATCAACCACCGGCGCATATCCGGAAGACGTTCTGCACCGTTGTCCACGTCTTTCAGCCAGTGATCCCACCATGTCAACAATTCCCCTAGGAAATCGATTTGCGGCCCAGGGACTGCAAAATGGGGGTATTTGTGGTTCCAAGGACCGATCAGCCCTTTCACCGGCGCAGACAGTTTCTCAACAAGATGGGACACCGTATTGCGATATCCGTCATGCCAGCCGCCAACACTGAGAACCGCGGCCTTAATTGCTCCAAAATCCTCACACACCGAACCGTGTTCCCAATATGCATCGCGATTTTGGTGGCGAGTCCAAATCTCGGCCAAACAAGGCGTGTTTTCCAAACGATGCAGCCACATGTCGCGCCAGCGGTCGCCCACTATTTCAGGATCGGGAGGCAATCCAAACCAGCCCAGTACCGTTGCGGCCCACGCCGGGTTTTCACCAAGCATGATCCCACCTTTGTAGTGAATATCATCGGCATAGCGGTCCACAGTCGAGCAAAGGCTGGCCACAGCCTTCAAAGCTGGAGGGGCCAAGGCGGCAATTTGCAAACCATTGAACCCGCCCCAACTGATGCCCATCATTCCGACGTTTCCGTTGCACCAATCCTGTCTCGCCAACCACTCAATGACTGAAACACCATCGGCGAGCTCTTGCGGTGAGTATTCATCTTCAAACAACCCTTCGCTGTCACCGCACCCACGCATGTCCACACGAACACAGGTGTAGCCGTGTCCAGCAAGGTAAGGATGTGTAAGAGCGTCGCGCTCTGCCGTTCCATCACGTTTTCGGTAGGGAAGATATTCAAGAATGGCAGGCACTGGATCTGCAGTTAGCGGCCTCCAAATACGTGCGGAAAGTCTGGTTCCATCCGGCATCTCAATCCAAACATGCGGTTCCTCCCGAACCTGAAACGGAAAGTCATGGATAACCTGCATTGCCACCTCCAGTGAGAAAACTCTCAATGTTTTTGAAGAAATCCCTCAAATTTCACCCCAGAAAGGACTGTATGCTCCTCCGAGCGTTTTGTCTTAAGTCCATTTCCCGATAGTCAGCCACAAACCGCCGAAACAGTTGTTCGCCGACAAAGAACGGCAAGGCTGTGCGACGTTCGTTTTCTGGCACCAAATCAATTGATAAGTACGCTCGCCAATCATCTTGGGCGATCCCAAAACGATGTCGGTCAATCTCCGACGGGCAGCGCACTTGTAAATCCACTAGAAACTGGGCTGCGCATCGCGACACAGATATCCAATGCGCGCTGCGTAAATTGACCCCGCATAAAACGTCATCTTTGAAAACGAAGTTCTCGGGTGAAAACCACGGCTGCGTTTCGATTTGTAGAATGTCCATCCCTTTAACCTGACGTGCCCGGCTTGTCAGGTTAGACAACAACCTTTCGAGTAGAGCACAGTCTTCCGCTTCTTCGACGTTATCAAGAGACCACTCCTTGAGTTGCTTGAGACGATACATTGAAGCCAACTCTGTGCGCTTTCTCCGTGCCAGCGTCGCCTCTTGTAGCCACTCCGCCGCCATCCGAACAAATTTGGATCTGCGTGCACCGCTCGCCCCGGCAATCTTATCTGCCAAAATAGCACCTGGCTCGTGATTGAGGGCCACCAGACCGAGTTCAGGGAAAGCCAAATAGCAACGTTCCGAAGCAAACTGCTCTGAATCCAAGACCTGTTGCAGCTTTTGGATTTCACCCACACGCCCCTCTACTTCCTGCGCTCCTTCTGGGGAAAGATGCCGGCATATGCGTAGCTTTTCTTGCCCCTGCATCGCAATAAACTCGTGATATGTTTCATCGACCACCACTGCGCGACGAAGCTTAGCCTTCTCCAAGCCTGCAAGACCTCGAAGCAGTCTTTGTGTACCTGGCATGACTTCTTTGCTCGCCGATACAGGCAATTTAGCATTTGGCGTTTCTTCCGACGGATGAAGCTTCAAGCGGGCCTCGGAAAACCCTGCACGTTCGAACGCTTGCAGTATCTTTTTTTCGATCTGCCAATCCTCAATCGAAAGAGCGTGCTTTGAGAAATACCAATGCAAGTACTTTGCGTAGTCTACAGATTTGGATAAAGCGGCTTCCAAAGCGATCGAAAAGTCGCCGGGCCTGCGTACAACTTCCACCACGTGATGAAAGTCCGATTTTCCGAATAGGATCGCAGGTTTATTGTGTAGAAAACCCTCAATAGAGACGGCAGAATTATAACTTACAGTGACGTCACATTGACGAAGAATGTCATGAATATTCGCGTCTGTTGCCACCAATGGAAGGCCTTCTTGCAATAACTTCAAGATTAACTGAGCATCATCCAGTTGCTTGCTTATTGGATGAGCCTTCACAACAACAGTCCGCCCGCCTGCGTGCTCTGCCACTGTGCGTAACAACGTCTCATTGTCACAATAAGCAGACCCCTGACGATGTGGATTGTCTCCCTGAAGAAACACCGCAATACACCCTTCTGGGATTTTCGTATGCTCCTCTTTGGGGCCATATCGAGACCGCCGTTTCTTTACCAACCGGTCTTGTAATCCTCTAAACTTAGACATTGCTAAAACAGTATTAACTTCTTTCTCGTCATATACCGCGCCGCCGGCGCTGCTCTCAGCCAAGACCCCGCGCCCATCCAGATGAAAGTACGGTGGCAAATACGCCAACGCAGTATTCAGCGCGTTAGACTGCAGAACCATTCCATTTTCGATGATGTGGAGATTTTCAGCTTCTAGATACTCCGCCAAATCAGTTTGAAATGGGGACCGCAGCGCCTCATGGCGCCGGCGTACCTCAATCTCGCCCCCCCGGGACGTGATTAGGTCATGTATCTTGCGGAACAACGATAGGTGCGTCAGCTCAAGATAATTGTCGTGAAACTGCTTTGGCAGATGAAAGACAACTTTGGCGGCCAAATTTGCCTCCATATTCGAAACTCTTGTCGACCTAGATCCCTTTGATCAGATATCGACATTTACCCAAGAAAAACATGAGAACAAGAACACACTCAATGGCTTTGATGCGGACGTTATTAGGGGGGCTGACCGCCCCCCATTTCTGCCTGCCTGTCCAGATGTCTCTTCGTTGCTAGATTAAAGGTTATCAGAAGAAACGTTATAATGACTATAGAAGCACCATTTCGAGGCCGTCAACAGAATGCTCCATGACACATTGCTGCAAGCCGCTCATCAAGATGCGTCTGAACACTCTCTACGCGTTTTCTCGCAGAACAGCTCCGGCAAGGTATAGTGAGCCGCAAATCAAGACCCTACTACCTGGCGAACGCTCAATAATCGCATTGATGGCATCGAGCACATTTGCGCTCTCATAAGCTTCAAAGCCCGCATTCTGCGCAGCCCGGGCGGTTTCTTCGGCAGGAAGGGTATTGGGTTCATCAGGTATAGATACAGCAGTCAATGAATCCGCAACCTGGGCTAGCGGAGTGAGATACCCGGAAATGTCTTTTGTGTTCAGCATTCCGCACACCAAATGCGTTGAGCGGACTGGCAGTTGAGAGATCACATCGGCCAAAGCCTTGCCTGCCGCAGCATTGTGCCCACCATCAAGCCAAAGTTCTGCCCCTGCGGCGACCTCAACCAATGGCCCTTCCTTCAGGCGCTGCATCCGGGCAGGCCAGCTCACATCGCGCATGGCGGCCTCGCAAGCAGCTTCATCCGCGCCCAAATATCGTAAGGCTGCTAAAGCAGTTCCCGCATTCTGGATTTGATGAGCACCAGCTAGGGCTGGCAATGGAAGATCTAGCAACCCGTGTTCGTCCTGAAAAACCAAACGGCCTCTTTCCTCGTGCACATGCCAATGTTGCCCGTAGGTAAAAAGAGGTGCGCCGACCCGTGCGGCCGCCTGCTCAATCACTTCCATTGCTTCCTCAGATTGCGGCCCCACAATACATGGCACTCCACGCTTAAGAATTCCGGCTTTCTCCGCAGCGATTTCTGCAATGGTTTCGCCAAGGAATTGTTCGTGATCTTTCGAAACAGGTGTGATCACCGTGAGCTCCGGCGTTCCTATGATATTGGTGGCATCCAACCGCCCCCCCAGGCCCACTTCGAGCAAGGTATAGTCGGCTGCTGTACGAGAGAACGCCAAAATGGCTGCACAGGTTGTGATTTCAAAATAGGTGATGTTCTGCTTGTTGTTGGCGTCCCAACACTCATCCAAAACAGCAGCCAGATGCCTCTCATCGATCAAATCCCCTGCTAGCCGAATACGCTCATTAAAGCGTGCTAGATGAGGGCTCGTGTAGGCGTGCACCCTATCGCCACGTCCCTCCAAACCCGCGCGTATCATCGCCTGCGTACTGCCTTTACCGTTGGTGCCTGCCAAATGCACAACTGGTGGCAGCTTTTCCTGAGGATTGCCCAACGCTTCCAACAAGCGCCACATTCGATCCAGCGTCAAATCGATAATTTTGGGATGCAGCGCCATCATACGAGCGAGGATCGCGTCGGATGTGTTTGTGGAGTTGACCATAATGTGCTCCAGAAAGGTGGGGGTTCTCAACAAAACGGGCCTCCGGTTTACCTGCCGAAAGCCCATTTCCAACGACGCATTCGCGACCGTATTATTCCGTTTTCGCCTCTTCGGCATTTTCCTGAGGCGCTTGGGTCACTTCCTCGGCTTTCTCAGGAGCGGGCAAATCTCCAGCCACGGCTGGCGGCATATCCATCAACATCCGAATGATCGTCACAAGCTCGGCTTTCAATTCGGTCCGTTTGGTCACGCGGTCCAACATGCCGTGGTCGAGCAGGTATTCCGCACGTTGGAAACCTTCAGGGAGTTTTTCGCCGATTGTTTGCTGAATCACTCGAGGACCGGCAAAACAAATCAAGGCATTAGGCTCTGAAATCTGGATGTCGCCCAACATCGCATACGAGGCAGTTACACCGCCTGTGGTCGGGTGCGTGAGAACAACGATGTAAGGCAAACCTGCTTCTTTTAACATCTGCACAGCAACGGTTGTGCGTGGCATCTGCATCAGCGACAGGATGCCTTCCTGCATCCGCGCGCCGCCTGCCGCAGAGAACAGCACCAAAGGACGTTTCAGAGCGATAGCACGTTCAGCAGCAGCAATAATGGCGTTGCCGACATACATGCCCATGGAGCCGCCCATGAAGGAGAAGTCCTGGCAGGCCGCAACAATCGGGGTCCGGCCAATTTCGCCTTCCGCCACCAGCATTGCTTCCTTTTCACCCGTCTTCTTTTGCGCGGCTTTCATGCGCTCCGGATATTTCTTCTGATCACGGAACTGCAGCGGATCGGCTACCGGTTCAGGAACCTCGACCTCAACAAACACACCGCCATCAAACAGCGCTTCAAAACGGTCACGCGGCGATATCGCCATGTGGTGATCACATTGCGTGCAAACGTTCTGATTGGCTTTCAGTTCGCGGTGAAACAGCATCGTTCCGCATTCATCGCATTTGGTCCAGAGATTGTCTGGAACTTCTCTGCGAGAAAAGATCGAGTTGATCCGCGGGCGGACATAGTTGGTGATCCAGTTCATGTGATCGGAGTCCTCTGGTTCCAATTCGGGATGAGATAAGACGCTACGTCAGAAATTGCAATCAATGTCGTGCTTTGAAATCAGCGCGGAACCCCATTTCCGGGCATGTTTTGAGCCCTGTTTGCTGTGGAATTCTCCCCTTTGAGTTGCCCAACCATATTTGAGAGCATGCAACACCCTGAAATTTCATGAGGAACAGGGCGAAAGGCCATTTGTCCTATCGTAAGCATTTCGCTAAATAATCAGAACGAAGGCCGCAGATCGTTTCGCCGCCAGCAACAATAGGTCATGGTTTCAGGGCAGATGGCAAAAAGCAGACGTTTCTTTCAGCAGGCGCTTCAATCCGGTCTGGCGCGCTATTGGGCCCGCAATGCGCGCAAAGCCACTCAAGCTGACCTAGCCACCCTTCGCGCACAGCGCCGCCGGGCACGCACACTGCGACAGTACCTAGACACGGTCATCGCTGTCGCTGAAAGCCGTTTGGCCCTGCCAATTATTGGGTCAAACGCGTTCCCGAAGCCTCATGGAACAGATTGGTCTTGGCGGCCCGCGTTGTGGCGAGAACCAATTCCTGCCAAGGGTCGTGCAGCGGTTCAAAATAAAGAAATGCTGGGCGAGGAAGTCACGCTTTTTCATGACTGCAGGATTTCAGAACTGACTTTACGCCAACTCCGAAACCACCGCGAAAAAGATCTCGCGCCATTTGGGTTGCGTATGGATGTTTTCAGGTTTGATGGATCGTTCTTGTCACTGGTCATTGATATGCCACAAGAAGCCGTCTCAGGCTTGAAGCGCGAGCATGTGGTGCGCATGGACACGATTGTTGAAATGGAAAAGCCGCTTGAGATCTTTGCTCGGCTAAACATTCGCCACGGCCCGAACACCGAACAGATTGTGCGAGAGTTGCCACTGCAAGCCGAAGAGATTCGAGTCGAATTTGATCTCGCTTATTCTAACCTCAACGAAAAGCGGGTCGAGAAGATGTGGATAGACTTGATTTTTGAGGGCCCCGAAATGAACCAAGTGGTCCTGAGAGACGTTACCTTTTCGCGCCGCCCACGGGCTGAATTCTAAACACAATTTGAGGATGCCCATATGAACGAACTTACGTTGACAAAGACTCGCCTGTTCGAAGGTGTTTGGGAGGGCACTCTTAAAACATCCGAGGCAACAGCGCCAAAACCGGACATTAAGGTAACGTATCTTGGTGAACCGGTTGCCGAAGTCGCAATTGACCAGACGGAGGAAGCGGGGCTCTGGCGACTACGTTTTCCAATCCCGAAAGAAAGCCTGTCAGACGGGGTGCAAACCGTCGTTATCACCGATCGTTCCACTGACGAACGCCTTGAAACCGTAAGCTTTATTGCCGGTGAAGCGCTAGCTGGGGACTTGCGAGCCGAGATCGACCTACTTCGCGCGGAACTCGATATGCTAAAACGCGCGTTTCGACGCCATTGCGTAGAAACAATGTGACCTTGTGACCGGCTTGTGCCCTGTGGACGGCCATGCCAGTTTGGCTCGACAACCGAGAGCGATGCCATGATCCCAGAGACAATTTTTATGAGCCAGCACGACCAATTGCTTTGGGGCTCTGTGGTACTAAGTGCCTGCGCACTTATCCACGTAGGGCTCTTGGCTGGTATGATCGAGGCGTTGGCTCATATCGGTCGTTGGGTCAAAAACCGCAACCGTATGGTGCGAACCACAACGGTGGTTGGCGCCGCATTTGTTATGATCGTGAGCTCACACACAGTTCAGGTTTGGCTTTGGGCTGCGGTACTGCTCTACATGGATGCCTTTGAATACCTGTATGACGCGCTCTACTTCTCCTTGGTGACCTACACCACCGTTGGGTACGGTGACGTTGTTTTACCTGTGGAATTTCGCGTGTTTGGCGCTTTTGGGGGCGTCACAGGCATTCTGTGCTTTGGCATCTCAACCGCGTTTTTGGTGTCGCTGATCAATAAACTGTTGCCGAAGTCCCTTGAGTGATCCGTTCTCTCTGATCGCGATTGCTTTCCGAAACAACAGGCCTATCTTCTGACTCATGATGAAAATTGCATACACGATGGCACACGGACGGGGCGAGCTGGATTTGCTGTTATCAGATCTCGCTGCACGGTTGGAAGCGCGCGGCCTGAAGGCGCGCGGAATTGTGCAAACCAACACAGAATGCGGGTCGTATCACGGCTGTGACATGGATGTGCGTGTGCTGCCCGATGGACCGATCATTCGGATTTCACAGAATCTCGGCAAGGAGGCCAAGGGCTGTCGGTTGGACCCGGATGCAATGGCGTCTGCCGTGACCGCGGTGGGGCAGTCTATGCAGGCCGACTTTGATGTCTTTCTGCTCAACAAATTTGGCAAACAAGAAGCCGAGGGGCGCGGGTTTCGCGATCTGCTCGCCGAAGCGCTTGAAAAAGGCGCAACGGTGATTGCCGGCACCAATCCCTTGAACGCAGAAGTGTTTGAAGAATTTGCCGGCGGCATGGCCACCAATGTGCCCGCCGACATCGATGCGCTGCTGGCCTGGTACGATCAGGTGAACCAAGAGAGCTAAGCTATCTCTCATCCTCGCCGTCTATGTCATCCAACCATGGGATTTCGCCATCGTTGGTGAGCAAAATCGCCAAGGGACGTGTCGGCTCAAAAAACGACATGATGGTCATGATCCCCGAGGTCAGGATCACCGACAGGATGGCCCCAATAAGTCCCCAAACCGCGGTCCAAGAGGCTAGGGATACCATTACGATCACTGGACTAAGGTTCATTGAACGGCCCATCAGGCGGGGTTCCCAGAAGTAGCCGACGCCAAATTGTGCACCACAAAGGGCAGCAAACAACAGGGCAACGTCCATGTTCAGCCCCCAATCGCCCACCGCAAACAACATCGGCAGCGCCATGGCAATCCATGACCCGACATAGGGAATGTAGTTGAAAATCGCCGTCGTGACGGCAAAGAAGGCAGCAAATTCGAGACCGAAAAACAGGAAAATCACCCAGCACAACACGCCCAAAACCACATTGATCAGGGTTTTGGTGGTGAAGTAGGTGCCGATTTGAGCGGTTATCAAATCAATGGTCTGCCAGACATTGGATTGCGACCGGTCATCCGGAACAATTGCGGCCACTTTCTTGGGAATGCTGTCGCGTTCTATCAGGAACAGGATGGCATAGAGGAACACTAGGGCGAGGTAACCGGCGGAGTAGCTTACCGAATTCACGGTCATGCGAATGAGGCTTTGAATGTCGATGTTGTCAAACACCAAGCGGTCGACGGATTGCCACGTAAGCTCAAACTCCACATCAAACCTGGCCGCCACATCAGAGGTGGTCTGCGAGAGCCGCTGCAGGTAGTCCGGCATGGCGCGTACCACCGGATCAAGGTTGCGGGCAAAGAAGCTGATCAAGCCAGCCAGCACCACAAATAGGACAATGGTGGTCAGCATCATCCGCAGCCAATCCGGGACGTATTTTGCATAGAGCGGAATGCGGCCCATCGAACGGGAAATGCCGTCCATCAGGAAGGCCAGCAAAGCGCCAAGCACGATGGGCACCAAAATCGCCTGTGCCGCATTCAAGAACCAACCGGTGGCGATAGCGGCCAAAATCGCAAGGCTCACAGAGGCCACGCGCAGGGATGCGTTGATCTGAGACACCGGTGTTTCCTCCTTGCACGTCACAGGCATCCTAACGGTCAGGTACGTGGGGGCAAGTCGAGAAGCCGTTTAGAACAGCGCGCGTCGAATGAGGTTGAATGAGGCCAGCAACAAAATGATCAGAGTTAGGCGCTGGAATATCTTTTGATCAATACGATCTGAAATAGCTGTCCCGATCCACATGCCCAAAAGCGCCGGAACCACCACAAAGGCTGACAACACCGCAGTGTCGCGGTTCAGCACCCCGGATCCGATATGGGCGAAGGTCAAAAGCACGGCGCCCAGGCCGTAAATCACGCCTTGAACGCGGATCTGCTCTGCTTTTTCAGTGCCAATTGCAGTGAGATACGTCACCGTGGGCGGCCCCCAGACGCCGGACACGCCGCCAATGGCCCCGGCAACCGTGCCCACGGCCACCTCCCCTTTTGCGCTTGGCTTTGAGAGGCGAATAGGACGACCCAGCAACTGGGTCAGGGCAAAAAAGGCCACCGGCACACCAATCATAAGCAGCAAAGCGTTCGAGGGCACCCAACGTACAAATTGCGCGCTGATCACCATGGCGACGCCGCCTGCAATCAGAAAACGGCGAAACCGTTTGAGAGACGACCACGCCGCACCTGCGCCATGGCGAAAAGCCTGAAAACCGTTGCTGAACACAGTCGGAAAGATGAGCCCTGCCAAGGCTACCTCCGGCGCGAGGAAAGTGCTTAACCCCGATATCAACACCATGGGCATGCCAAATCCAACCATGCCTTTGATGATTCCCGCAAGCAGCGCAACGCTCGCGCAGAAAACCAATGCTTGAGAAGTGTAGGTCAAAAGTAGAGAATCCATACCTCGCTATAGGATGCAAACCACAGAGCAGCAAAGATTTACAACGAAATAAACTGCCAAATTTGATGCCCGTTTTGGTATTTTTGTTGCGCTGCAACTGCAAAAGGATTATGTCACAGTGCAGCATTAGAGGGTTTTAGACGTATGGCGCATGATGGACAGGACTTGGCGATGACAAACTCAGTGATTCTTCCTGATCTTCTGAAACTGACCGGAGCAGCCGTTGCGCCGGTGGAGAGCATTCTAGAGACCGCAATTGCGCGGGTGAAAGACACTGTGTCCGAGAACGGCCGGGTGTCCGGCAAGCTGATGGAACAGCATCAAACAGCTGCACATGGCCTGAGCTGGCTGGCGACCTATGCGCAATCCCTGAAGCAGATGCAGGCCTGGGCCGAGAAGCTCGACGGCGAAGGTAAATTTGGTGAGATCGAACAGATCATTCTCCAAATCGCCTTTGGTGAGTACCTCTGGCAGGTCTATGGTGGTATTCCGATGAGCCAGGGCGAGATTGTGCGCCTACAGGATCTCGGGCTGTCACAAGATGAAACCCGCGGTTTGATGGCGCCCGAAGTCATGACGCTTTGCGACAAAGGCAACTCTCAAGCCGCACGTATGCGCCTTGTGGAGTTGATGCAAGAACAGTCCGCCAACATCACAGTGGGCCAATCCGGCCTTGATGAAGAGCTGGAAATGATCCGCGAACAGTTCCGCCGGTTTGCAGTGGATCGTGTGGAACCAAATGCGCATGAATGGCACCTCAAAGACGAACTCATTCCAATGGAAATCATTGAAGAGCTTGCGGAAATGGGCGTGTTTGGCCTGACCATTCCTGAAGAATACGGCGGATTCGGCCTTTCGAAAGCGTCGATGGTTGTGGTCTCCGAGGAACTGTCACGCGGCTATATTGGCGTAGGCTCGCTGGGCACGCGTTCTGAGATTGCTGCCGAGCTGATCCTTTGTGGCGGTACTGACGAACAGAAAGAGCACTGGCTGCCAAAACTGGCCAGCGCGGAGATCCTGCCAACAGCCGTGTTTACCGAGCCAAACACTGGCTCCGACCTTGGCTCTCTGCGCACCCGCGCTGTGAAGACTGAGGACGGCAACTGGGAAGTGACCGGCAACAAAACCTGGATCACCCACGCGGCACGGACGCAGGTCATGACCCTTTTGGCGCGCACCAATCCGGACACCACAGACCACCGTGGTCTGTCCATGTTCCTGGCCGAAAAGGCGCCTGGTACGGACGAAAACTCGTTCCCGACCGAAGGCATGACCGGCGGCGAAATCGAGGTGCTCGGCTATCGTGGCATGAAGGAATACGAGCTCGGCTTTGACGGATTCAAAGTCAAAGGTGAGAACCTGCTTGGCGGTGAAGAAGGCAAAGGTTTCAAACAGTTGATGGAGACCTTCGAGTCGGCTCGCATCCAGACCGCGGCGCGCGCGATTGGTGTGGCGCAGTCGGCGCTAGACGTTGGAATGCAGTACGGCATCGACCGCAAGCAATTCGGCAAATCCCTGATCAGCTTCCCGCGCGTGGCCGGTAAGCTGGCCATGATGGCGGTGGAAATCATGATCGCACGCCAGCTGACCTACTTCTCCGCCTGGGAGAAAGACCATGGCCATCGCTGTGACCTTGAGGCTGGCATGGCCAAGCTGCTTGGTGCACGTGTGGCCTGGGCCGCAGCAGATAATGCTCTGCAAATTCATGGCGGTAACGGCTTTGCCCTCGAATACTCCGTCAGCCGTATCCTGTGTGACGCGCGTATCCTCAACATCTTTGAAGGCGCTGCGGAAATTCAGGCGCAGGTGATTGCGAGACGTTTGCTGAGCTGACACCCGCTCTCAGTTAGACAGCAGACATTGCGCGGCTCCCTTGGGGGCCGCGTTTTCTTTGCCCTGTGTTCACAAAGGAATCGGTGGCCAAAATCCGCTCAAAACCACGTCGGTATCACGTCGGTATCATGTCTGTTTTGCAGAGGTGCGATTTTCGAGGCAGTGTGAACTGTAAGATATTAATGCACCGGGCGCTTTTGCGGTCATTTGTGCGACAAAACTGATCGAAGGGGAGACCAGAATGCGCTGTATCACGATCACGTATGACTACGATGGAGACGACATGGTCTGGGTCGCCACCTGTGAGGCATTCATCAATGCGGTTGGAAATGATCCAAAGGCGCAGGGGTTCTCTTATCAAGTGGCCGTGGCCGACAATGGCGTGACGCGCGTTCACTGGGGACGTTGGGACAGTGAGGCCACATTGAATCACGTGCAAAGCCAAGAGTACTTCGCGACCTTTACGGCTAAGGTGAAAGAGTTTGCAGATGGCGCGCCAGATGCGGTGGTCGCGACACCGCGCGACCACACGGGCAATTGGTGAGCGTCAGGCGGTCACTGCGCCGGGCAGTTTCACTTTGTCCGCACGAACTCCCATCGCAATTACGGCAGAAATCAGCGAGAAGATGATCCATTGCGGCATGACAGTCAGATTGCCAAGAAGGGTCATTCCGTAGCCGATAAACAAGGCGACGAAGCCAAGTTGCACGGCGACCAATGTCCACGCCAAGGGTGGGTTTGGATTGCGGGCCAACCAAGCGCACGCGCCGCCGAAGACCACCAAGATCACCGTTACGGCATGCCAAATCACGGCGCCAACCGCGCGCACCGGAGGGGTCAAATCGCTTTCCTGAATGGGCAGGTGAACCTCCGGCCCTCCTAGAAATACATGCACGCCGGTTGTCAAAAACAGCAGCCCCGCGGCGGTTATCATCCACTTGTTCATCGCACTCTCCTGAATCCATACGCTTTCGTATGGAAAGGGGTGCACCCAACCCTTGCGAGAGTCAATACGGCAGCGTATGTTGTGACATGACAAAACGACTTTCAAAAGACGACTGGATCAAGGTTGGCTTTCAGGCCTTGACCGAAGAGGGCCCTAAGGCCCTCAAGGCGGAACCATTGGCGCGGCGTCTCGGCACAACAAAGGGCTCATTTTATTGGCATTTTGACGATGTCCCGGCCTTTCAGGCAGCGATGATGGAGACCTGGGAAACACGGGCCTATGCAGAAATTGTGACCATGCTAGAGCGGCAGGGCACAGCGGTGCTGAAATTGCGGGAATTGGCACAAATTGCCGCAGCGGGTGCGCCGGAGAATTTTGGCGGTTTGGCTACGGAGCCTTCCATTCGAGCCTGGGCGCGGGAAAACGCCGAGGTCGCCACTGCGATTGCACAGATTGACACAAAGCGCATGGCTTATGTGCAAGAGCTGTTTGAAGAGGTTGGCTTGAGCAATCCAGAGTTGACGCGCGTGCTCTATGCCGCCTTTGTGGGAATGGAAGAGCTTTCCACGCATGATGGAGTCGCAAACGGCCCGGCGCTTGGAACGCTTGTGGATTTGATTTTGGCATTACACGAGGCGGAGAGATGAGATTTGGATTTTGGGGTGTGATCGCAGCGCTCGCGGTGACAGCCTGCGCACCAACCGAAACGGTCACACAATACGGCGGCACCGCTTACGACTGGAAACTCGCGGAAATCGATGGCTCTGCAGTGAACTACGACGCGCAGCTTGCTTTTGAAACCGACGGCACAGTGCATGGCAAAGGCCCATGTAACGGGTTCTTCGGAAAGCAGAGCAAACCGTACCCCTGGGTCGAGGTTCAGATAGATTTTGTCGAAGAGTTGTATTGCTCGGGCATCGACAATGAAGAGGTCTTTCTAAAAGCACTGACCGAGATGACACTGATCGAAGTGTCTGGCCCCAATATGGTCATGAGCAACGAGGAAACCGGGCGACAAATGGTGTTCAAAGGGATCTGAGCCGACGAGCAAAGAGGTCGACAAACCGCGCCCGCGCCTCCGGGATCGGTTTGGAGCCGAGATCAGGGGCCAGTTTGTCCGACAGAAAGTAGCCGGTTGTACGCAGCGCCTCGAGCACTTCATCGTCCGCGGCGTCTCCTTCTCCTCGCAGGATAGGAGGCAATGGTAACAGACGATCTGCCCACTCCCCCGCCGCCTTGGCGGACACTGCGCGGCCGGACTTGGGTGACACGTATATGAGGTTGTCTGTGCTACCCGTGACGGCGCACTCGGTAAGATCGAGACCGTAGCCAAGCTCGGTCAACAACGCCATTTCCCATCGCAGATAGGCCAATGGCCAGACTTCGTTTTGCCCCAAGAGGTCAAGAAGTTGCGTGCTTTGTTGGTAGAGGGCTGGATGTGGTTCCCGATCCGGCAGGCAAAATGTCAACAAAGCGGTGACAGTGTTAAGCCCCGCTAGGGCAAAGCGGTCCGACAACACCGCTGCGCGGGACCGCAGCGGCTCTACCGTGAAGCTACCTATGTGATCCGCCAAACGCGCACGCCAGGACAGATCCAACTGCCCCCCCGGCTGCAAGATCGGCGTCATTTTTCGGCTGACACCTCCACGAACCACCCCAGCATGCCGGCCATGCTCTGCGGTGAATACCTCCAGAATAACCGAGGTTTCGCCATGTTTTCGGGTATTGAGCACAAAACCCTGATCGCGCCAGTCCATGGCTTCTCCTTTGCGCCCACAAAAGCCGCTCAACCGCGGAAAGGAAAGCTGTTTGTTTGGTCAGTCCGAGAGGCCCGGTTCATCAAGTAGGTGACGGCCCAGACGATCTTCGACCTCGATAACCCAAACATCTGTATCAAATCTGCGTTGACGGTTAAGTGCCGCATCCACGTCAGTTTCTTCGCCTTCGGCGAGAACAACCCAGTTGCGCGCGCCCGTCATCAAGTCAAAACTGCGTTGATACACGACAGCTTGTCCATCCAGCGTATTGAGCTTCACCAAGACTGCCCCGGCGGTATCATCCCCATGCGCCACAACAAAAGCAGGAATGTCGGCCAAACGAAGCCGCGCCAAATAAGCGTGCACCCAAAATTCAGCCGTTAACCGCATGACAATTATTTAAACCCATGGTAGAAATTACCACCCGCAATGCGGGTATTTAAAAAAGGATCTTTCATCATGCGACCGGAGCTACGAATTCCGTGGGCCGTTCGGCTGCTCTTTCTGGCAGCGCTGGCACTCATTGTCTTAGAAGCCACTGGGATGATCCCGACCGACAAACTCCCCGCCGCCCATTTTGCCATTGCAATCTTTGCTGCAGCGGCCGTGGTCTGGGGCATTATTGCGGTCATGCGTTTCCGTCGCTGAAGTCGAGCCCCATCTCTGAGTAGCGCTCTTTTTCCTCAAGCCAGTTGGGACGCACTTTTACCTGCAAAAACAAGTGAATGCGACGCCCCATGAACTCTTCGAGTTCTTCACGCGCTGCCTTTGACACTGCCTTGATGGTTTCGCCCTTGTTGCCCAAAACGATACCTTTGTGGCCATCACGCATGACGTAGATCATCTGATCCACGCGAGCAGATCCGTCTTTGCGTTCCTCCCAGCTCTCAGTTTCCACCGTCATCTGATAGGGCAACTCTTGATGCAAGCGCAGGGTCAGCTTTTCACGGGTGATCTCGGCGGCGATCATGCGCATTGGCAGATCGGCGATTTGATCTTCAGGGTAGAGCCAAGGGCCTTCGGGCAGTTCCTTGGCCAGCCAGGCCCGAAGGTCGGTGCAGCCGTGGCCTTTTTCAGCGGAGATCATGAAGGTTTCGACAAAGGCGAACCGCTCGTTGAGGTCTTTGGTCAGCGCCAGAAGCACGTCGGACTTCACCCGGTCGATCTTGTTGATCGCCAAGGCAATTTTGCGGCCCTGACCGATTTCCTCAAGCTGCTCCAAGATGGTTTCCACACCTTTGGTCACACCGCGATGGGCTTCAACCATCATCACGATGATGTCGGCATCCGCAGCACCGCCCCAAGCGGCCGCGACCATAGCACGGTCCAAACGGCGGCGCGGGCGGAACAGGCCGGGGGTATCGACAAACACAATTTGGCTATTACCCTCAAGCGCGACACCGCGAATGCGGGCGCGGGTGGTTTGCACCTTATGGGTCACAATAGAAACCTTCGCCCCCACCATTTGGTTGGTGAGCGTGGATTTGCCCGCATTGGGCTCTCCGATCAGGGCGACGAATCCGGCGCGTGTGGTCATGTGCATGCCTTTGTGAGTCAGCTTGGCTGGTTAAGGGGCGTCTGTAACGGAATTTGGGCGCAGGGGCTAGGGCAAGGTTTGCAAAGGGGATATGCTCAGGCCACCCTGCTATTTACTCACCTGCTCCAGCAACGCCTTTGCAGCCGCCTGCTCAGCTTTGCGTTTGGAACTGTCTGTTGCTTCTGCAGACGCGCCGTTTGCCAACTTGGCCGCAATGGTGAAGACCGGCGCGTGGTCCGGGCCGGAGCGTTTCACCAATTCGTATTTAGGCGGCGGGAGTTTGCGTGCTTGGGCCCATTCCTGCAGCGAGGTTTTTGCGTCGCGCGCGTCGGCATCCACGGTTTTTACGCGATTGCCCCAGAGGCGCAGGATCAACGCTTTGGCAACGTCAAAACCAGCGTCGCGGTAGACGGCAGCGAGTACAGCCTCCATCGCGTCGCCGAGCAAAGCTTGCTTACGGCGACCTCCGGACATCATTTCCGAGCGCCCGAGTTTCAGAGCTGCGCCAAGATCGATTTCACGGGCCACGTCAGCGCAGGTCTCTTTGCGTACCAAGGCGTTAAAACGTGGGGCCAGCATGCCTTCGGCAGCGGACTTGTCGTGCTCCAGAAGGGCTTCAGACATCACCAAGCCCAGCACACGGTCGCCAAGGAATTCGAGGCGCTGATTGTCCTGTCGTGTGGGTGAGGACATGGACGAATGCGTGACTGCGCGCACCAGAAGCTCCGGCCTGGCAAATTTGTGCCCCAACCGCGTTTCCAGTGCTTTGAGCTCCGCAGACAGTTTCACGGCAGCCTCACTCAACGCCTTTGAAGAACCGGTCACCGCGCCAGGTCCAGAACGCAAACATCGAGCGGCCAGCGGAAGAGAACATGATGCGGTCGGCGCGGCCAATCAGGTTTTCGTAAGGCACAAACCCTACGCCACGCGCGGCCTGTGGAACGCGACTGTCGGTGGAGTTGTCGCGGTTGTCACCCATGAAGAAGAAGTGGCCCTCTGGCACGGTGTAAACACCGGTGTGGTCAGATTGCTGGTCGGTGATGTTGAGGGTGCTGTAGCTCACGCCGTTTGGCAGGGTTTCAACAATACGGGACTTGGCGCAAATACCGCCGTTGCCAACAGGGCCGTTTTCACACCGTGGGCGATGGCCTTGAGGGCCTTGGGGGCCGTATTCTTCGCGGAATACCCCGCCGTCTTCACGCTTCACCGGTACACCGTTGATGTGGATGACACTGTTGATGACCTGAATTTTGTCGCCCGGAAGACCGATCAGACGCTTGATGAAGTCATAGCCCGTCACCGGATGGCGAAAAACCACCACATCGCCTCGCTCGGGCTCCCCCCCCATGAAGCGCTCGTTGCTGCCTTTGCCCATCCAACCACAGAGATCCTTGGCATCCACATTGACGCCGATCGCCGGGATACGAACCGAAGGACAAGAAGCATACGAGTAGCCGTAGGTCATCTTGTTTACGAACAGGAAATCCCCAATCAGCAGTGTGTCTTTCATAGAGCCTGATGGGATCCAGAACGGCTGAAAGAACAGGGTGCGGAACACACCGGCGATTAGGAGCGCCCAGAAGATCGTTTTGATGGTCTCGACGATGCCGCTGTCGCTTTTGGCTTTTTCCGCCATAGGGTCTGTCTCCGCTCAATTTACAGCCGTTTTAGGTTTGGGATTACATGCGGGCGCGCGCGCGCACTGTCAACCCGACTGGGTAGGCTCTTCGAGGATTGGGCGGGCTTCGATCACCACAAAGGCCTGCGCCCATGGGTGATCATCCGTCAATGTCACATGGATGATCGCCTCGTGACCCGAGGGTGTCATCTTTTCCAAGCGCTCTTTCGCCCAGCCGGTAACTTCCATTACAGGCTGGCCAGTGCGCAGGTTTTTGACCGCCATGTCTTTCCAGCTGATGCCCATAGCGAGCCCCGTCCCCAGAGCCTTAGAGCAAGCCTCCTTGGCGGCCCAGCGTTTAGCATATGTGCCCACGGTGTCACGGCGACGCTCGGCCTTGGCCTGTTCCACTTCGGTGAAGACACGGTTTTTGAACCGGTCGCCGAAACGCTCGATGGTACCCGCGATACGGTCAATGTTTGCAAGGTCAGAACCGATGCCCAGGATCATTTCAAACCTGCACCGATGTGGCCTGTCGCCTGATTCAGCGTAAACGTCAGAAGCGCATCGCCAAAACTATCTTGGTCGGGGAGAAACCGCCGCACGTTCATTTGGAAAATCAAGCCAACTGATGGCTCATACCGTGCCGTCAGAGTTGAGAAATCCGCCCCTGAGAACCCAATACCTTCTGCCATTGAGACCGTGCGGCACTGTCGCCCACCAAATTCATCCAAAGGTGGCGACAGCACAAGAATGTGCAAAGCACCTGCGGCAGGCTCGATGGTGTCAAGCAGTGCCAGACGCACATCCCCATTGGCGAAAGTGCGGCTATTCTCTTCCCAAGGTTCGACAATGGCGTCAGCGCGCGCTTGCCATTCACATTCAAAAGCATCTTGCGCGGCCGCAGCGCCTGTTAGGCCCAATGTTAGAGCAGCGGAAAAAATGACATGGCGGAACAAATTAGGTCTCCAACTTGGCTGTCAAAATCTTAAAAGCAGCAAAGCCGAAAAAACCCGCAAATGCGAGATCAAAAACACGGCTGGCACGGCGGTAACCCCGCACAATGGCAGGCGATGAAAACAGAAAAGCATAGCCAATGAAGATCAATATCGAGCCAGAAAACAAAGCTGTGAAATAGCCAAACAACATGGACGGGGTGGCATCTGCAGGTGCGACGATCGCGTATATCGACGCCCAGCTGAGGATCGCTTTCGGGTTGGTGATGTGCACAGCTGCGCCTTTCGCAAACAGCGCCCCCAAACTGCCCTTGAATGGCGTGCCGACAGGAGCGGTTGCGTCCGCGCTGACAGCACGTTTGATGGCTTTCAACGCCAACCATCCGAGGTAGACCGCCCCTGCATATCTCAAAAGCTCAAACACCCAAGCGTTGGCCAGCATCAAGGCGGAAAGGCCGAGAGCGGCAGCGACGCCCCAACTGGCGGACCCCGCAAGTATACCAAATGCGAAGGCCAAGGCAGGACTGCGGCCTTCGGACATAGCAGTTCCAGCAATACCCATCGTGGCAGGACCTGGCGAGCCGCCAGCCATCAACCAGGCCATCCAGATCGCGGCAAACTCAGGTGTAAGACCGTGCATCAAGACGCCTTGCTGGCGGCCTTGATACCACTGCGCACGCCAAGGCCGAGGAACATGCGGTTTGTCAGGTAGAGCAACGCAACCATCCCTACAAAGACCAGTGCCCAGCCGGGCAAGCCAATCACGGACAGAACGGAAAATACATCATATCCGAGCGCAAGCATCACACCCAACGAGAGCGTCGCAAATGCAAGTTGCAGCGCAGTAGCCACCACGGTCAGCGGCCACGCCAATCGCCAAACCAACCCCTTTGGTAGAGCCGTGCGTGTGGCCTTGCCGTGACGCAGACCCAAATCCTGCGCAGCGCTGATTGCTGGCAACCACACGCTCATGCCCAAGGGCAGATCCGTGCTGGTCCAGCGCGCGAGGGCAAAATCAATCGCCGTCACTGCCAACATCAAGGCGCCGTAAAACAGCGCGTATCGCCGAAGATTCAGATCCATGCTGCTCCTTTCACGGTCAAGCGCGCGCATCATCCATCAGACGGCGCATTTCTTGGATGGCAGGTTTGATACCGCGGAAAATCGACTCGCCCATCAAGAAGTGACCAATGTTGAGCTCCATCACCTCAGCCAGCGCTGCGATTGCCTTTACAGTTTCGTACGTCAGCCCGTGTCCGGCATGGACCTCTAGCCCAAGAGAATGGGCGAATGTGGCCATTTCGGTTAGGCGGAGCAGTTCCGCATCGCGCTCCTCAAAACGGCCCTCGTAGTGGTAGTCGCAATAGGCGCCGGTGTGCAGCTCGATGACTTCCGCACCAATGCGGTTGGCGGCCTCGATCTGCGCCTGATCTGCCGCGATGAAAATCGACACACGACAGCCAGCCTCACGCAAAGGTGCGATGTAGTGGGCCAGCCTATTCTCCTCGCGCGCCACTTCGAGGCCGCCCTCGGTGGTGCGTTCTTCGCGCTTTTCAGGCACGATACAGACTGCATGCGGTTTATGGCGCAGCGCTATGGACTGCATTTCCTCGGTAGCGGCCATCTCGAAGTTGAGTGGCACAGAGAGTGCCTCCATCAAGGCATCAATGTCGGCATCGACAATATGGCGGCGATCTTCACGCAGATGCGCCGTAATGCCATCAGCGCCCGCTTCCTCAGCCAATTTGGCAGCACGGACAGGATCTGGATAAGCCGAACCACGCGCGTTGCGTAAAGTGGCTACGTGATCAATATTCACTCCCAAGCGCAGCATCGCATTTCCTCCGAGGTCGTTTTTCGATTGTCGCGACACTAGGGGCAGTCTGACCTAAGGAAAACCGGTTTTTTGTATGGGTACAATGTCACGCAAACGCGGGAGATCAATTGTCCTGCTGCACGTTGGCGGCCTGCTCTTCAGCCACAGCCCGAGCCTTGGCAATGCGCTTGGCAAATTTCGCGGAACGGCGCTTTTGATACGCGCGGATCACCGGGACGGAGAGATAGTACATGACGGTTGCAGTGATGATGCCAGGGATAATGCCACCAATCATATAGGGGTAGAACACTTCATCAAAGAAGATGCGCAGACCATGCCAATCCGCGACATCGTCGTTAAACATGGCCCAAAAATTATGCCAAAGGTCAGCTCCGGCGTTGGCAAATTTTCCGGCCAGAGTGCCTTTGTCACCTTCCTCAAATTCAGTCCCCAATAGAAAGTGTCCGGTTTTGAGCGAGACAACACCAATTGGGAGATAGGTCAGAGGATTGCCAAAAAATGTTGCCAGAAGCGCAGCCAGCAGGTTGCCTCCCAAGATGCGCGAAAGGAGCGCGGCGACAACAAAGTGCATGGTGTAAAACGGCGTGAAGGTGGTGAATACGCCGGCCCAGATACCGCGCCCAATGGTTTCTGCAGAACCGGGCAAACGGTGCAAGCGGTGCTGAACGTATCGCGCCGCCCGTCCCCAGCCACCGCGGGGATAGAAAAACTCTCCGATGATGCGGAGGAATGGTCTTCTATCGCGGCGCTTGAATACCACGGGGGTTCCTCGAATTCGTCAGGTCGCTGTTGGGCTGCGAACCAAATCTGGGTTACGGTAGCGTTCGATTTCGGCCACGTCGGTTTCCGCTTCCAATGCCAGCATCAGCTTGTGCAGATGTTCGGCGTCGCCAAGATCCACACTGATCAGAAGTCTGTAAAAATCCGGTTTCCGGTCTACGAACACCATGTCTGAAATATTGGCCTGGTTCTCGCCAATCAATGTGCAAAGTCGTCCCAGTACCCCAGCGTCATTTCCAATCGTGATCAGAAGCTGCACGGTGTAGATCGGCTTATGCTTTCCGGCATGCCAATGCAAATCGAGCCAACGCTCGGGCTGGTCTTCGTAGTTCGACAGAGAATCACAATCGATGGCGTGCACCACCACGCCTTGGCCCCGATACGTGATGCCCACAATGCGCTCCCCTGGAAGCGGCTGACAGCATGGGGCACGCTGGAAGCTTTGGTCAGCTGACAGGCCAATCACCGCGCGCTCGGACGCCACTTCGTCGGTTTCCGCAGGGGCCAAATCTGGATAGACCGTTTGCAGGACTTCCTGCGCGGTCAGCTCTGCAGAGCCGAGGCGGGCCAAAACTTCGTCTTTGTTTTTCAGACGCAGATGTTTGGCTGCCAATCCAAGCGCCTTATCGGTCGCTTTTTTCCCCACATGCTCAAAAGCTGACCGGGCCAGTTCAGCCCCCAAACGCACGTAACGATCGCGATCCATCTCACGCAGAGCACGACGGATGGCGGTGCGGGCCTTGCCAGTTTTGGCGATGTCGAGCCAAGTGGCCTGCGGCATTTGCCCTTCGGCGGTGATGATTTCAACCGACTGACCATTTTTGATACGGGTCCAAAGCGGCACCCGGCGGTGGTCCACCTTCGCGCCCACGCAGGCATGACCGATGCGGGTGTGGATCGCATAGGCAAAATCAATCGGCGTCGCGCCGCGGGGCAGCTTTACCACTTCGCCTTTGGGCGTGAAGCAGAAGACCTGATCCGAATACATCTCCAGCTTCACCGCCTCGAGGAAATCTTCGTGGTCTTCCTCGGCATCAAACTGTTCAGTCAGACCGGAAATCCATTTCACCGGATCAACCGCGAAAGGGTTCTCGCCGCGGACACCATCTTTGTAGGACCAGTGCGCAGCCACACCGGATTCGGCAACATCGTGCATCTGTCGGGTGCGAATTTGCACCTCTACCCGACGACCGTTCCGACCTGAGACAGTCGTATGAATCGAGCGGTATCCGTTGGATTTTGGCTGGCTGATGTAGTCTTTGAAGCGACCCGGGACCGCGCGCCAGCGTTGGTGGATCACGCCCAAAGCGCGGTAGCAGCTGTCTTCAGTGTCGGTGATGATGCGGAAGCCGTAGATGTCGGACAGGCGGGAGAAACCCTGATCCTTTTCCTGCATCTTGCGCCAGATCGAATACGGTTTTTTGGCGCGGCCAACGACCTCTCCGGGAATGTCATGATCCCCGAGCACCAGACGCATATCCGCGGTGGTACGCTCAATCACATCTCCGGTTTCTTTTTGCAGCGTGATGAAACGACGCATGATAGACGCACGGCCATCAGGGTTGAGCACTTTGAAAGCGAGGTCTTCCAGCTCGTCGCGCATCCACTGCATCCCCATGCGGCCAGCAAGCGGCGCGTAGATGTCCATGGTTTCGCGGGCCTTCTGCCCCTGTTTTTCAGGGCGCATGGCCTTGATCGTGCGCATGTTGTGCAGACGGTCGGCGAGCTTCACCAAGATTACCCGCAAGTCCTTGGACATTGCCATAAACAGCTTGCGAAAGTTCTCCGCCTGTTTGGTCTCAGAGGAGGACAGTTGCAGGTTGGTCAGCTTGGTGACGCCATCAACCAGACCGGCGATCTCGCCGCCAAACAGATCCTCGACGGACTCATAAGAGGCTTTGGTGTCCTCAATGGTGTCGTGCAAAAGCGCTGTGATGATGGAGGCATCATCCAGGTGTTGTTCGGCCAGTATCCAGGCAACTTCGATCGGGTGGGTGTAATAGGGTTCGCCGGAGTGGCGAAACTGACCATCGTGCATCTCGCGGCCATAGTCATAGGCCGCGCGAATCAAATCTTCGTTGGTCTTGGGATTGTAGGCGCGAATGAGATTTACGAGATCGTCCGCAGGGATCATATGCGCCCACCCATTTAGCTTGGGGCCTTAGCCCTGGCCTTGCGCTTCCATCAGAGCGCGCAGAAGTTTTTCTTCGGACATGTCGTCTTCTTGAGGGGTGTCCGGCTCGGAGCCCATCAAAAGCGCCATGCGATCTTCTTCTGGCTCGTCGACTTCGATCTGGCTCTGGTTGGCCTCGATCAGACGCTCACGCAGTTCGTCCGCGGTTTGAGTTTCCTCTGCGATTTCACGCAGCGCCACCACAGGGTTTTTGTCGTTGTCACGATCCAGAGTGATAGCGGCGCCAGCGGACACTTCGCGGGCACGGTGGGACGCAAGCATCACCAGCTCAAAGCGGTTCGGTACTTTGTCTACGCAGTCTTCAACGGTCACGCGGGCCATCGGGCACTCCACTTGTTATGGATCGAGTCAGAAATCGTGTGTGTAAGGGGGATTGTACCCCTTGACAAGCAGGATTCACAGGGGGCGCGGCTCTTTCTGAGCGAATTCTGGCAAATCCGCAAACATTTGAGCGATAGTGCGCCCCAGAACCGGATGTTTCCAGTCTGGCGCGATATCCATTAGCGGTGCCAAAACAAAGCCACGGTCTTGCAAACGTGGATGTGGGAGAATCAGCTCATCCGGCGCCTGTTGAGCCTGCTGCTCAGATGGCAGCTCGCGCCAATGCGTCCAGACTGAGGCATTTGGCAGCACCTGCGCCTCAAATCCTATCAAATCGATGTCCAAAGGACGCGTTCCCCAACGGGTCAACCGCTCACGCCCAAAAGCGCTCTCTATCTTGTGCAATTCCGTGAGCAACAAGGGCGCGGAAAGATCCGTTTCTATTGCGACAGCAGCATTCGCGTAATCCGGCCCTGTGCCCGCCGGAAAACAAGGGGTTTGAAAAAATCGGCTAACTGCGCGAATATGAACAGCATTCCGATTCAAATGAATTAAAGATTCTTGCAGCGCTTGAATTGGTGAGCCAAATTGAGACGGCAAATTACTGCCAAGAGCCAATAGACCAAAACTACTCACTTTAATCCCTATCTAATTTTCTAGTTGGACAGAACTTACCGCAAATGCTTGCGACCCCCGTAAATATGACTATTTTGAACGTGCTGTCACGAGCACTCCATTTTTTCACTCACGGGACATTCCAGGCGCGGCAGAGTTAGAAAGGACATTTTGATGTTTTACAAAGACGAACGGCTCGCGCTGTTCATAGACGGGTCGAATCTGTACGCGGCGGCGAAGTCGCTTGGGTTCGACATCGACTACAAGCTTCTGCGACAGGAATTCATGCGTCGCGGCAAGCTGCTCCGTGCCTTTTACTACACAGCACTGTTGGAGAATGATGAGTATTCACCAATCCGCCCGCTGGTAGACTGGCTACATTATAATGGCTTCACCATGGTGACCAAGACGGCGAAGGAGTACACAGACTCCCAGGGGCGCCGTAAGGTCAAGGGGAACATGGATATTGAGCTAGCGGTGAACGCGATGGAACTGGCGCCACATGTGGACCACATCGTTTTGTTCTCGGGAGATGGGGATTTCCGTCCGCTGGTTGAGAGCCTTCAGCGTCAAGGCGTGCGTGTGTCCGTGGTATCCACGATCCGCAGCCAGCCACCCATGATTTCTGATGAACTGCGCCGTCAGGCGGACAACTTCATCGAGCTGGATGGGCTGAGGGAAGTCATTGGCCGCCCGCCGCGCGATCCAATGCCGGAACACAACCGCGAGTCGGAGATGGCAGACGACTGATTTGTCGCCACAAGGAATAGTGAAAAAGCCGGGGCCAGATCCTCGGCTTTTTTTCGTTTTAGTTAGTGTTGGCAGTCATGCCGTTGTGCGTCTTGATGATTTCCGGCGGCCAAATACCTTTGATGCAGTCTAGTACGTCGAAACTATCCTGATCACTCGGTGTCTGTGAGAACCCCGGCATATTGCTTTCATCACCCTGACTAGCAGCAGCAGCGGTGCCAGTTTGCTGAGGCGGAACAGACCTCATCTGGGTTGTGATAGGTGCGGCCTCTTTCGTCATGAGGGGGTGCTGGCATGCGCCAAGACACGTCAGGCTGTCGCCAGTTCGATGCACCCATAAGCTAAGCGCCATTGCGGCTTGTAGAACAGTTAGCGAATAAAATTTCCTCGGGTGAAACACTTTGCATATCGCCGTAAGGGCAAACGCAGTGCATCAGACGGCGTGCGGCCGCGGTTCCAGATTGCGCCGCTCGGACGCAGCGACCAATCCGCTATCCCACCCGCTTTGTAGCGCATCACATCTTGTCTCATTTTTCACTTTCCGCTCGGCGAGCACCCTCCCCAACTGGAAGGTCAAGCACTGGACGTTGGCGTGTGAAAACACTACCTGTTGAGCCAAGCTCACCTTGGAGACACGCGAATGACCAAGCCGCCACTGACCATTCACCTGGCCGCCCCCCGCGGGTTCTGTGCCGGCGTAGACCGCGCCATCAAAATTGTGGAAATGGCGCTCACCAAATGGGGTGCGCCGGTCTATGTGCGACACGAAATCGTGCACAACAAATATGTGGTAGACGGTCTGCGCGAGAAGGGTGCGGTGTTCGTTGAAGAGCTGGATGAATGTCCTGACGACCGCCCGGTGATTTTCTCCGCGCATGGCGTGGCGAAGGTTGTTCCCGCAGAAGCAGAGCGGCGCGAGATGATCTATGTGGATGCCACCTGCCCGTTGGTGAGCAAGGTGCATATCGAGGCCGAACGCCATTCGGATAACGGATTGCAGATCATTATGATTGGCCATGCGGGGCACCCGGAAACTATTGGTACCATGGGGCAATTACCCGCAGGGGAGGTCCTTTTGGTCGAGACAGAAGCCGATGTGGACATAGTAAACGTGCGCGACCCCGACAAACTGGCATTTGTGACACAGACCACCCTGTCCGTAGACGACACCAAAGGTATTGTCGCCGCGCTCAACTCACGTTTCCCAAATATTGTTGGACCCCATAAGGAAGACATCTGTTACGCCACCACGAACCGTCAGGAAGCGGTGAAAGAGGTGGCCCCTTTGGTAGACGCCATGCTGGTGGTTGGGGCGCCAAACTCCTCCAACTCCAAGCGGCTGGTCGAAGTGGGCGCGAAGAACGGTTGCAAATACTCGCAGTTGGTGCAGCGCGGCAAAGATATTGATTGGCGCGCGTTAAATGGAATCTCCTCACTGGGCATTACTGCGGGCGCCAGCGCCCCCGAAGTTTTGGTCAATGAAGTGATTGATGCTTTTCGGGAACGTTTTGATGTCACGGTCGAAGTGGTCGAAACTGCGGTGGAGCGCGTGAATTTCAAGGTACCACGTGTTTTGAGGGATGTGGAAGCGGCCTCCTAAGTGAGGCAAAAGGCCAAGATATATGAGGCGCTAAGGTGCACCCTGTCCTGCCTCCTGAGGCGAATTGACGAAACAGGCAGAGATTCTGAGGTGAGGAGAAACCGATGATTTCCAATGACATCAAGGTGCCGACTGCTCCTCTGCTTCTGGGGCTGGCTGGGTTGCTGCCGTTTCTTTGGGGCGCACTGACGTATCTGAATGCAGATCTCGCTTTGTGGGGGACGAAAACCTTGGGACCAAGGTTTGTCGGTCCCTACATTCAGCTCTTTTATGGCTCAATCATCCTGAGCTTCATGTCTGGTGTGTTGTGGGGATTTGCGACCAAAACTGAGGGGCGTCAGGCGGCCGTGGGCTATGCGCTGTCGACCATCCCGGCGCTGTGGGCATTTTTTATGACTGGTGGCGGTCCAGTGGGTGCCGGCACCAATCTGATCTTTGGCTTTATCGGACTGCTGCTTCTGGATTACACCTTTTACAAGTGGCGACTTACCCCGCCTTGGTGGATGAAACTGCGTGTTATTCTGACAGCGGTTGTTGTCGCCTGCCTCACCATCGGGGTGATACTTTGAAGTTAGATTGAAAGGTATTTCTGTGCTGTCTTTGCAGTTTCTAGTGACCGCCTTTGTGGTTGTGATCGCGCCCGGTACCGGGGTAATTTACACACTTGCGATGGGCTTGGGCCAAGGGCCACGGGCCTCATTTTGGGCCGCACTTGGTTGCACATTGGGGATCGTGCCACACCTTTTGGCAGCCACCTTGGGGCTGGCGGCAGTGCTGCACACATCAGCCGTTCTGTTCAACGTCGTCAAATTTGCCGGTGTGGCTTACCTTCTGTACCTCGCTTGGCAGGCGGTACGCAGCGGTGGGGCGCTGGCAGTGACGGCAGAACGTCACACGCAGCCCGGCTTTGTGATTGCGCGGCGTGGGGCCTTGATCAACATTCTGAACCCGAAGCTATCAGTGTTCTTCCTCGCATTGTTGCCACCATTCTTGAGCGGCAATGCGGCAACCGCCACCATGGAGATGGCGCTGTTGGGTGGTGTCTTCATGGCGATGACCTTTGGGGTATTCGTGATTTACGGGCTGTTTGCCGCCAAAGCCCGCGACCTGCTGCTGAGCAGTGAGCGGGTGATGACATGGCTGAACCGTAGCTTTGCCGCAATCTTTGTCGCGTTGGCCGGACGGCTAGCGATGGAACGGGCATGAGCGACAAAGACACTCTGGCGGTCTATGCCAAGGCCGCAGGAGACTACGCGGATCGATTTGCGCGGATTGACGATGTCGATGTGGATCAATTCAGCGATCTAAAGGCGTTCTTTGCGCTGTTACCCGACGATGGTTTGGTGTTGGACCTGGGATGTGGCCCCGGTCAGTGGGCTGCGAAAATTCGGGAAGCCGGTTACCGGGTTGAGGGCATGGATGCCTCGCCGGAGATGGTGGTCTTGGCCAAGGACCGCTTTGATCTGGACGTGACCGTGGGGACGTTTGAGGACCTAAAAACAGAGGGCCGATACGATGGAATCTGGGCCAACTTCAGCTTGTTGCACGCGCCAAAAGTGGAGATGCCTGACCACCTCAACCGTATTTATCGCGCCCTGAAACCGAGCGGAGCGTTTCACATTGGAACCAAGCTTGGGACAGGCGAAGACCGTGACCATCTGGGGCGGTTTTACAGCTACTACCAAGTCGAGGAGCTGACCGCGCTTCTGCAGGATGCGGGCTTTACGGTGGTGCGAAAAAGAACCGGATCTGCTGTGGGATTGGCTGGCAGTAAGGACAGTTTTGTCATACTCACAGCCCATGGCTAATTTGATTGCATATACCGATGGCGCGTGTTCCGGAAACCCTGGCCCAGGAGGCTGGGGCGCGTTGTTACAGGCCAAGGATGGCGACACAGTGGTGAAGGAACGCGAGCTGAAAGGTGGCGCGGAGAACACCACCAACAACAAGATGGAATTGATGGCCGCGATTATGGCGCTGGAGACGCTGGAACGGGCCAGCACCATCACGGTGGTGACCGACAGCACCTATGTCAAAAACGGTGTGACCGGCTGGATCTTTGGCTGGAAGAAAAACGGCTGGAAAACTTCGGCCAAGAAGCCTGTTAAAAATGCTGATTTGTGGCAGCGGCTGGATGCGGCGCAGGCGCGGCATCAGGTGACCTGGGAATGGGTCAAAGGCCATGCGGGTCATCCGGAAAACGAACGCGCGGACGAATTGGCCCGCGCGGGCATGGCGCCGTTTAAACCCGGTAAATGACGCCTCAGAGCGCTTACTGCGCCGCGACGTCCGGATCGGCGCTGTCCGACCAACGCTGTTGATAGTCGGTCTGATACACCTTCTGAGACCCGCCGCGAACTGCCTTCAAAGGCTTTCGCACCGCGTAAGACAAAATGATCGGACCATCCGGCAAGGTGCCTTTCAGACGCGGACGCACACCGGTTTCATTTGGGTTCGTGGTGGTTACGGAACGGTTTGCATAAACTGGCAAAAGTGGCTGCAAGACGCATTCAAGCACCTCATACCCCAGCGTTTTTTCCCAGAATCCATACACCATCTCCGGCGTGATCTGATAAAATCCGTGGTTGATCCAATTGTTGCATGGGCTGTGCCCAATCAACACGCCGCCCGGCTTTAACATGCGGTCAATGTTGCGGTAGGCTGTTGGCAGGTCAAAGACGTGCTCACACGTCCCGCCATCATAAATCACATCAAAGCGTTTGTGCAGCGACTTTGGCACCATGTCGCCAAGGTCATGGACAATCGTGGCATCCTCAAAGTCTGAGATGTCCATGCTGTCGACCTGGTCAAAGCCCAGACGCTCGAAGAATCGCTCTGAATATGGATTGGCCGGATTTACGAAGTCCTCTTCGGTCAGCTCCGGGAAGCGCTCCTTGATGGTGGCTTCCAAAAGAGCGGCAGACCGCTTGCGCCGACTACCGATCCAGCGCTGGCGCCCAAGCATAAGAAAGTCGCCGCCTAACTCATTGTCTTTCACCACATTGATCAAACGAACCGCGAGCGTGTCTGGGATGGCCATCGGGGATCCTACTCATAAACAAGGGCAGCCACCAAAACTAAGCTGCGGTATCAGTTTCAGAGGCTTCTTTGAGTTGTGTCAATAGAACTTTGCCAGCGCGTTTCTCGCGCAGCTTGGTCGCCATCGTTTGCGCCCAGGTCAACGCTGCCTCGTGGTGCTGGCGCACCAGCGGATCGGCGAGCATGGCTTCTTTGTGAGGCATGGCTTTGTGGAACTTGTCAGCCAACCCGCGATCCTCGACATGATTGCGGTCGTGTTTTTGCCAATAACCAATTTTCAGATTGCCGTCGACGTGGTTGGCGCGTCCGCGACGCTGTTTGTTGAGAAAGGAGTCAACAGACCGCAACGCATAATGGTTGAGCTGCGCCACATCAAAACCAAAACCAGTTTTGACGTGCAACACGCCTGGCAGCTCTTCTTGCGCGATAGGGGTGCCGTCGGCAGTCACCCAATTGATGTCGGTCGCACCAGGCTCCAAGAAAGGGCGATGGACGCCCATTCTGTTAAATTTTTCGTTGTTGCGATACAGCGTCTTGAAGAACCTGTTCGGGCGTTCCGGTAAGGCTGCTTCGGGCTCACACCGTGTGAACTCTTCCGGTACAGGCGTGTCTGAGATGTGTTCGATACCTGCGTTGCCAAAAATGCGCCAAACGAGAGAGATCGCGTCGACATCCTTATCGTGGTGGTCGATCAAAGCTTTAAACGTGCCATCGCCGACCTTGATGTCAAGGTATTCGTCCACGTCAGCGACCAAGATCCACTCCGCATCATTCACCACAGGTTCATGCAGCGCCCACATCAAGGCACTTTTGTGTGGACCACGGCGCATCACACGGTTGAAACGGTGATGGACGTAGCCCAACCGATTGAGATTGCGAAGGATCATATCTGTTGGGTCGTTGCAATCATTGGTGAACACAACAATGTCCGTTGCCCCAAGCGCGCGATAGTGGGCCACCCAATCCAAGATATAAGGACCTTCGTCCTTCATTGTCGTCACCACCGTCACCTTTGGGGCGGCGGCATCATTACCGAAACCAAAAAAAGCCACTGCTCTTGCCTTTACTGCTCGCGGGCCTGTTTTTTTGGCTCCGCTTTTTATTGCAGCAACTCTAACTTGGCAGCTTGTATGCCGTCCACACTTTTCGGCAAGTTGCAGATGATCGTAACTACCCGAGTTCCAAGAGCTTGATGTTTATTTCCGGCGATAGCGTGTTGGCACAATGATTAGCGCCCCTATCGAGGAAAAAATCGCGTTCATGCCAGGACTGCCAAAGCCGACATGAAACATTCGGCTGATCATAAAAAACAGGAAGGCACCACCGATACATATGATGATTGATGGAATGTACCCATTGCGGGTGAAACCGGTTCGTTCAGACCCATAGCCAATAATGCCAGCGATGATCATGGTGCCAAAGAAGGTAAAAAACACACGCGCCTCTTAGAGTTGCTGACCTTTGGTGACAGGGAAACCCCGCAGAAAGATGTCGGCATCTTGCGCGCCTTTGCCTGCGCGTTGCAAGCGCAAGAGTTGTACCGCGCCTTCACCACAGGCCACTGTGAGACTGTCGTCAAGCACCGTGCCTGCTGGACCAGCTCCGTTTGTCAAACGGGAGGCGAGTAGCTTCACACGTTGTCCGTCGATTTCCGTCCAGGCACCGGGGAATGGGGAGAGACCACGGATTTTACGGTCCACCTCCACTGCAGAGGCGGACCAATCGATGCGGGATTCTGCCTTGTCGATTTTTTCAGCGTAGGTCACGCCGTCGTCTGGTTGAGGCTTGGCGGACAGATTGCTTAGGTCCGCCAGCGTGTCGACAATCGCAATGGCGCCCAGCGCGGCGAGACGGTCATGCAATTGCGCAGTGGTTTCCTCCGTACCAATCTCCAGCACGCGCTCCATCAGTACAGGGCCGGTGTCCAGACCGGCATCCATTTGCATGATGCAAACGCCGGTTTCCTTGTCGCCCGCCATAATCGCGCGGTGGATCGGCGCCGCACCGCGCCAGCGTGGCAGGAGGCTGGCGTGAATGTTGAGACAGCCGTGGGTTGGCTGGTCCAGCACATACTGCGGCAGGATCAGGCCATAGGCGACAACCACGCCCACGTCGGCGTCAATGCTTGCGATCAGCGCTTTGGACTCGTCTGTGCGCAAAGACTTGGGGTGGTGCACCGTCAGGCACAATTCCAAAGCGCGGGCATGGACCGATGTGGGGCGGTCTTTCTTGCCGCGGCCTGCGGGGCGTGGTGGCTGGCAGAAGACGGCGACAATTTCGTGCCCCGCATCAATCAGAGCGTCGAGAACGGAGACAGAAAACTCCGGGGTGCCCATGAAAAGAATACGCATGGTGAGATCTCCTGCTCGTCAGCTTTGCTTAGCGGCGTTTTTGCGCCTTCTTGATCAACATCGCGCGTTTGGTTTTGCTGAGGTGATCAAAGTACATCTTGCCGTTGATGTGGTCGATCTGATGCTGAACGGACGTGGCCCAGAGACCGACAAAGTCTTTCTCTACCGTCTCGCCGTTTTCATCCATGTAGCGGACGGTTACGGCGCGGGGGCGGGAGATTTTGGCCGAAACACCAACCAGATTGGGGCTGGCCTCTTCATGTTCGCGCGGCTGCACAGACGCATGAAGGATCTCCGGGTTGGCCATGCAGACGGCGGATTTACCTTCTTCTGTGGCATCCACCACAATCAGTCGCTTGAGCACTCCGATCTGGTTCGCGCCCATACCGACGCCAGGCATCGCGTACATGGTGTCAATCAGATCTTCCCAAACCTGACGCACCTCATCGGTGATCTCGTCCACCGGCTCAGAAACAGTACGCAGGCGTTTGTCTGGCCATGGCAGGCAGGTGCGAACGGTCATGGGGCTTCATATCCTTTTAGAATGTCGGCGCGCGCCGCTTCTGACAGATGGTCGAGGGTGACACGTCCATCCAGATGGTCCATTTCGTGCTGGATGCAGCGGGCCTCGAACCCATCGAAACTTTGCTCTTGAACCGTGCCGTGCGCATCTTTCCAGCGGACTGTTATTTCTGTCGACCGGACAACCGGCACCATCAAGCCGGGAATGGACAGGCAACCTTCGTCCAGAGTGTCTTTCTCCGCGCTAGCGGCAATGATTTCTGGGTCAAGGAAAGCCATGGGCGTTTTTGCGCCCTCTTTCCATGTGCAATCCATCACAAAAATACGCTTCATCACACCGACTTGAGGTCCGGCCAAACCACGTCCGGGCGCGGCGTACATGGTATCAAACATATTGGAAATTAGGCCGCTCAGGTCATCTCCGCCAACGGTGGCACAAGGCTGTGCCAAGCGTGCGTCCGGATAGAATACCAGCGTCAGCACACTCATCCGCGCGCCAGCTCGCGCTTCATCTTCTGAGACTTACGGGTCATCATTTGCCGCTTCATCGGGCCAAGGTAGTCGATGAACAGCTTGCCATTGAGGTGATCAATCTCGTGCTGCACGCAGGTCGCCCACAGACCGTCGAAGTCTTTTTCCTGCGGGTTGCCATCCATATCGATCCAGCCCACACGCACTTCGGCAGGGCGGGTGACCTCAGCAAACTGTTCTGGGATCGACAGGCAGCCCTCCTCGTAGACGTTGAGGTCCTCGGAGCTCGACAGCACTTCGGGGTTGAACATCACCACCGGCTCCGGCTCGCCGTCCTTGACGCAATCCATCACGATCAGACGGTCCAACACGCCAACCTGCGGCGCGGCCAAGCCGATGCCCGGCGCGTCATACATGGTTTCCAGCATATCTTTGGCCAGAGCGCGCAGATCATCAGAGAGATCAGCAACAGGCGCACAGACCTTTTTCAGGCGCGGATCGGGGTGGATGAGAATTGGTTTGATCATGGCCCCCATCTAGGACAGTCGCGCCTTCTGCGCAACGGGGTAGCTTGCGGGGTTGCACGTGAGGCTCAATTCGGTAGCGTGCGGTTGCGTTGTTAAGCAAAGGACACCCACCATGAATTTTGACGAGATCATCGACCGATTTGGCTCCCATTCCGTGAAATGGGACATGATGGAGAAAATCTATGGAGTGCCAGCGGACGACGGGATCGCGATGTGGGTAGCCGATATGGATTTCCGGCCACCCGCCTGTGTGACCAATGCGGTCAAAGGCATGATCGACACCGGGGTGTTTGGCTACTACGGCGACGATGTCGCTTATCGCGACGCGATCCGTTGGTGGATGAAAGAGCGCCACAACTGGTCTTTAGAACGTGACGAAATTTTCACCACCCATGGGCTGGTGAACGGCACAGGTCTTTGTGTCGACGCCTTCAGCTCTCCGGGCGACGGCGTTGTGCTGTCCACACCTGTGTATCACGCGTTCGCGCGAGTCATTAAAGCGGCGGGTCGTGAGGTCGTGGAATGCGAGCTCGTGAATAACGACGGTTGCTATGAAATGGATTTTGACGCCTGGGATGCACAGATGAAGGGGCATGAGACCATGTTCATCCTCTGCTCCCCACACAATCCGGGTGGGCGCGTGTGGTCCCGTGAAGAGCTGCAAGGCGTGGCTGACTTCTGTAAGCGCCATGACCTCATTCTGGTAAGCGACGAGATCCACCACGATCTCGTGTACCCAGGTCAGACCCATATCCCGATGGTGAATGTCGATCCAAGCATTCTAGACCGGTTGGTGATGATGACCGCCACCACCAAGACCTTCAACATCGCCGGTGGTCTGACCGGGAATGTGATTATCCCGGATGAAAAGTTGCGTGCCAAGTTTGCAGGGCGTCAGGCTGCTCTGGGATTGTCCCCAAACAGCTTTGGCTTGTTTATGGCCGAAGCGGCCTATTCACCGGAAGGTGCAGCGTGGGTTGATGGCCTGATCGAATACCTCGATGGCAACCGCAAGATTTTGGACAGTGCGATTGCAGACATCCCGGGCCTGTCCTCGATGTCATTGGAAGCGACCTATCTGAGCTGGGTGGATTTCTCCGGCACCGGCATGGCGCGGGAAGAGTTCACCAAACGGGTTGAACAAGGTGCGCGGGTGTGTGTGAACCATGGCCCAACCTTTGGCAAAGGTGGCGACAACTTCCTGCGGTTCAACATCGCCACACCGCGCGCGCGCGTACAAGAGGCGGCCTCACGATTGGCCGAAGCGTTTGCAGACCTTCAATAGAAGAACAAACGAACAAGGGCGGGGAATTCCCCGCCCTTTTGTTCTGCCAGTATGTTGGTTTAGTTGGGGCGCCCCAGCAACCCGGCCGGTGTCGGCTCAGCTTTGTAGTAGTCTACGGGGGGCTGGTCCGCTACAGGCGTGGCACGCTTGAACTCATAGTGCATTTCGCCATCTTCTTCGTCAGTGGCCACAACCAGACACTCGGAAATGTGCTTGGATCCGTCATAGAGATTAACCAGTCCACGCAGACGTGGGGCGGTTTCGGCATCCAAGGTGAAGCCATCATCCAAGAACCGCACAACACGGACACTAAACCCGCCCGCTTCAACGCGAAGACGGTGTCGTTGTTTCAGCGCCTTTTTGCGCGCGGCTTCAAAGCCAGCCTGCACTTCGGCAGAAAAATAGGTGTCCATGGGATTCTCCATCGTCCAATTCACTGCATCTCACCATGCTGCACGGGTCAAGCGAAGATTTCGTAAACAGTGTGGTTCCTTGGAGTTACAGGGCGGTTCGTCAACTGAAGGTCGGATGTGCACATACGCGCAGTAGTCGCGCGCATGCGTTGGTTTTTTGAAGGACAGCACTGGCTTAAATTGACGGCAACTTAGGTACAAAGGAATACGCGATGGGATTGCTTGTAGACGGCACATGGACCGACCAGTGGTATGACACTAAATCACATGGGGGCAAGTTTGTGCGCTCGGCAGCGCAGTTTCGCAATTGGATCACCGCTGACGGCAGTGCGGGGCCAAGTGGCCGAGCCGGTTTTCAAGCAGAAAGTGGTCGTTACCACCTATATGTGTCGTATGCCTGCCCATGGGCGCATCGCACGTTGATCTTTCGCAAGCTGAAAGGACTTGAAGAGCACATCACTGTGTCCGCAGTGCACCCGGACATGTTTAGCGAAGGTTGGACTTTTGAGACCGATAAACATGGCGCAACCGGCGATACGCTCTACGGTCTTGAATTCGCCCACAACATCTACACCAAAGCAGATCCAAACTATTCCGGCCGTGTGACCGTGCCGATCCTGTGGGACAAGCAACAAGAAACAATCGTGAGCAACGAAAGTTCCGAGATCATCCGAATGTTCAATAGTGCCTTCGACGGGCTTACCGGCAACACGCTGGACTTCTGGCCAGAGGACCAACGCTCGGCGATCGAGGAGGTCAACGAGCGTATATACGACACGCTGAACAACGGAGTCTACAAAAGCGGGTTCGCCACATCGCAGGAGGCCTATGATGCGGCTATTTATCCGTTGTTTGATACGCTGGACTGGCTCGAAACGCGGCTGTCTCAAAACCGCTATTTGATGGGCGATCAGATCACCGAGGCGGATTGGCGGCTGTTCACCACCCTGATCCGTTTTGACCCGGTCTACCATCTGCATTTCAAATGTAACCGGAAGCGGATTGTGGATTACCCGAACCTTTGGGCCTACACACGTGAGCTATATCAGGTACCTGGCGTTGCGGCGACGGTGAACTTCAAACACATCGTGGACCACTACCTGCGCAGCCATACCAGCATCAACCCACATCGCATTGTGCCAATCAATCCAGTGATCGACTACGATGCGCCGCATGGGCGCGGCTAACTGGGCCAATCCCCTCTGTGCAAGCAAGAAGGCTTGCGCAGAGAACATCAAGTGCGGTACGCGCGCCTTAAGCGAAGACAGGTGCCGCAATGACAGTTTCAAAAACTACCCGAGTGACGCAGCAAACGCCACGCGACCATGGCGGTGGGATTGACGAGGCCATAGCCAAATGGGGCGGCACGCGCGACAGCTGGCTGGACCTGTCGACAGGTATCAATCCAGTACCTTATCCGATTGGCGATTTCCCGGCGGACGCTTGGACCGCCTTGCCAGACAAAGACGCGCAGGAAGACTTGCTTGCAGCAGCTCGGACGTTCTGGAAGGTGCCGGATGATCTGGCGATTTTGGCTGCCCCCGGAGCGTCCGCTCTGATTGCGCGCATTCCAGCGTTGGCTCCAGCTGGGCGCGTGGACATACCTACTCCTACATACAACGAACATGCGGCGGCATTTGAAGCGCAAGAATGGGAAGTCACCTCAGACGCGCCAGATGCGCGGGTTCTGGTGCATCCCAACAACCCCACAGGAAGACTGTGGACATCGGCAGATTTGACCGCGCCTACAATGGTGATCGACGAAAGCTTCTGTGACATTTGCCCCGCGGCAAGCTTAGTCGAAGAGGCGCGTAAACCCGGACGCATTGTGCTCAAGAGCTTTGGCAAATTCTGGGGGTTGGCCGGGGCGCGTTTGGGGTTTGCCATTGGCGACCCTGCCTTGGTTGCAAAATTGGCGGATTTCATTGGGCCTTGGGCTGTGTCCGGCCCTGCGTTGCGCCTTGGTGCTCAAGCGTTGAGAGACGAAGCATGGGCGAGCGAAACCCGTGCGCGTTTGGCAGAGGAAGCAAAGCGTTTGGACACACTTTTGGAAGCCAAAGGCGCAAGGGTTGTCGGCGGCACGGATTTATTCCGTCTTTACGACGTAGATGATGCGGCTGTTTGGCAAGGCAAACTCGCGCGGAACCACGTGTGGTCGCGCATCTTCCCTTACTCCAAGACCTATTTGCGTCTCGGATTGCCTGCCCCGGACCGGTGGGCCCAACTGGAAGCTGCACTATGAGCACGGCGGGTATTTTGGTTGGCGCACTACTGTTGGACGCTGTTTTTGGCGAGCCGCGCTGGCTTTGGCAGCGGGTGCCACATCCGGCCGTGCTTATGGGCAAGGTGATTGGCCGCGCGGATCGGGAGTACAACAACGGTATCAACCGCAAGGCCAAAGGCGTGATTGTGGTGATCGCGCTGGTCCTGGCGGCCTGGATACTGGGAGCGATCCTCAACCTGTTTGGCTGGCTGCCGCAGATGCTCTTGGCCGCCGTGTTGTTGGCGCAGCGCTCGCTGGTAGAGCATGTGCAGGCTGTTGGCGATGCCTTGCGGCAATCCTTGGGCGATGGGCGCATGATGGTCGGTCGGATTGTAAGCCGGGACACCAAATCCATGGATCAAAGCGCCGTTGCCCGGTCTGCCATCGAAAGTGGCGCCGAGAACCTCAGCGACGGGGTGATCGCGCCTGCGTTCTGGTTCCTGATTGGCGGTCTGCCCGGGTTGCTGATCTACAAAATTGTAAACACTGCCGACAGCATGATTGGCTACAAAACCGAGCGCCACAAGGACTTTGGCTGGGCGGCAGCGCGGCTGGATGATGTGCTCAACTGGGTGCCCGCACGGCTCACGGCCCTACTTATTGCAGTGACACACGCCGGATTGGGACAATGGCAGGCCATCAAGACGGATGCAAAACTACACCGCTCGCCCAATGCAGGCTGGCCGGAATCCGCTATGGCGCGGGCGCTGGATGTGGCCGTGGCCGGGCCGCGCTCCTACGATGGTGTGATGCAAGACTTTCCTTTTGTGAACCCGCAAGGACGCAAGTTGCTGGAGGCCGATGATGTGGATGCCTGTTGTCGGGCGTTGTGGCTGACATGGGCGGCAGGATTGGCGGTGGTTGCGGTTCTGGCAATCCTCTAGGCGCTTGCCCGAACGTCAGGCTCTGGCTATGTCTGGGCAATCATTTTGTCCAAGAGGGTATTTGAATGCGTCTTTTGCCAGCGCTGACCGCGGCGTTCCTGACCGTCAGCACAGCCACCACAGCCGCCGCACAGTGCGGCGGGTCTTTTAACAGCTTTGTCAATGGCTTGAAGAAAGAGGCCCTGTCCAAGGGCTACTCCAAAGGCACGGTGGACAAGTTCTTTGCCAGCGCGCGACAGGACCCGAAGACCATCAAGGCAGACCGCTCCCAAGGCGTTTTCCAGATGCCATTTCTGGATTTCTCCCAGCGCCTGATCAGCCAGAACCGGATTGATGTGGGCCGCAAAAAGGCCAAACGATATGCGTCCACATTTGACCGCATTGAACGTCAGTACGGCGTGTCGCGCGGCGTGCTTTTGGCATTTTGGGCTTTTGAAACCGACTACGGCGCTTTCCAAGGCGATTTTAACACGCTGAACTCTTTGGTGACATTGGCGCATGATTGCCGTCGCCCGGAATTGTTCCGCCCACAGGTTTTTGCGGCATTGGAGCTCTACAAACGTGGCAACTTCAGCCCGACCAAAACCACCGGTGCTTGGGCTGGGGAAATTGGCATGGTGCAGATGCTGCCAGCGGACATCATTGAAAACGGTGTGGATGGGGATGGTGACGGCAAAGTCAGCCTGAAAACCTCGCCACAGGATGCGCTGATGTCCGGCGGCAAGATGCTGTCCCATCTTGGCTGGCGCGCAAATGAGCCTTGGCTGCAAGAGGTTGTGGTGCCCAACAATCTGGATTGGTCCAAGTCTGGATTAGACACCACCCTGCCCGCCAATCAATGGGCCAAGATGGGTGTGAAGCCGCGCGAAGGCAAACTCGCCAACCTGCCCGCCTCGCTGCTGCTGCCGCAGGGGCGCAAAGGGCCGGCATTTTTGGCCTACCCAAACTACAGTGTCTATTTTGAGTGGAACAAAAGCTTCGTCTACGTGACCACGGCTGCCTACTTTGCCAACCGTCTGGAAGGCAAAGCACGCTACAACGCAGGCAATCCGGACCCAGGACTTTCCGGCAACCAGATGAAACAACTGCAGAAAAAGTTGCAAGCACGGGGGCATGACGTTGGCAAGGTTGACGGCATCTTAGGCAAACTCACACGTCGCGCGGTTCGGGCAGAGCAAGTGCGTTTGGGCCTACCAGCCGACGCCTGGCCCACCTCACAGCTGTTGAACACACTGTAAGTAGCTTTGAGGCGCGCTCTAAGAGTGCGCCTCAATTTCTCGCACCGGAAATCGCATACCATCCGCAGTTTGCAAAACCAATCGTCCGCCATTTTCAACAATACGGTCACACCTCTCCACGCCTGTGACAAAGGTCACGCAGACCACACTGTTTTCCGCAACCTCCCAATGGCCATACCAGGTGCCGCCACCGCCGTAAGTGTATTGATACTGACCATTGCTTTCAAAGACCGAACGGCCTTCGTCAAAGAACACCAACGTCTGGCCAGACAGCTGCGCAGAGAGCTCTCCCATATCAAACGGCCTATCGCCGCTTTGCCCTTTCCAGTCCTGTGCCGCGCTACTGCTCGCCACACACAGCAGTCCCAAAATCATCCCTACCCGCATCACGCACCTCCTCCCCCACCCTAGGCGGCGGCACGCTCACCTGCGCGTCACAATGCAGTGACCGCATTCTCATTCCAGAAATATCCCGGGGAGGAGGCCCACACCGTGGGCCGGAGGGGCTGGCCCCTCATTCTTAGGCCACCAAAGTCTCTGCCGCTTTTAGGTCCACAGACACCAACTGGCTCACGCCCTGCTCGACCATGGTCACACCAAACAGGCGATCCATACGCGCCATGGTCACCGCGTGGTGAGTGATGATCAAAAAACGCGTGTTGGTGCGGCGGCACATCTCGTCCAGAAGATCGCAGAACCGCGTTACGTTTGCATCGTCCAACGGCGCGTCGACCTCGTCGAGCACACAGATCGGCGCCGGGTTCGCCAGGAACACCGCAAAGATCAGCGCCATGGCGGTCAGGGTTTGCTCACCACCGGACAACAGCGACAGCGTGCTGAGTTTCTTGCCAGGCGGCTGACACATGATCTCCAGCCCAGCTTCCAGCGGGTCGTCGCTCTCGACCAGCACTAGGTTGGCCTCGCCCCCGCCAAAGAGGTGGCGGAACAACAAGGAGAAGTTTGAATTCACCTGCTCAAAAGCCGTCAGTAGGCGTTCCCGACCTTCTTTGTTCAGGCTGGCAATGCCGCTGCGCAAAGTGCGGATGGCCTCTTCGAGATCCGCCTTTTCGCTGACCAGCGCGTCGTGCTCTTCCTGCACCTCTTTGATGTCTTCTTCGGCGCGCAAGTTCACCGCGCCAAGGCTATCGCGCTGGCGTTTCAAGCGGTTCACATCATTCTCAACCGCTTCGGAATCCGGCATTTTGTCCGGATCCACATCCAACCGCTCCAGAAGCTGTGCAGGATTGACCTCCTGCTCTTCCATGATGCGTTCGGCGGCATAGGTCACGGTTTCGCGGGCAGCATCGGCGCGGGCCTCAGACCGGGCACGGGCCTCGCGAGCTTCGCTGGCCAGCCGTTCCGCGTCGCGCTCGTTGTGCTCTGCTTCGCGCAGCGCGGACTCTGCCTCGGCCAGCACATCCGCTGCCGCCTTGCGACGCTCTTCGGCGGCCTCGATGGCTTCGGTCAGCTCTTCACGTTTGGCGGCAATTTCTTCGGGGGCTGCGCCTGCTTCGATAAGCTCTTCTTCCGAGGCATCTTTGCGCTCGGCCAGCTCATTCATGCGTTTTTCGGCGGTTTCGAGACGATGGCGCCAGCCGCTGATCTCTTTCATGACCTCTTGCGTACGTTTCAGACGGGCTTCGCCTTCGCGGCGCAATTCATCATGCGCAGAGCGACGGGACATCATCATGATGCGCGCGCCTTCGACGGTCATCTTAATGTCTTCAACTTCTTGGCGGGCGGCATCAAGATCGCCGAGGTCCGACAGCGCGCGCTCCGCTTCCTGCAACTGCTGACGTGCCGCCATGGCCTCTTCTTCGTGACGGGTCACCGCCAGACCAAGGCTTTCCAAACGCCCTTCTGCGAGGTTGCGGTCCGCCTCTGCACGGGAAAGGGCGCGGTTGGCATCAGCCACAGCGCGATCGGCGGCGCGGCGCGCTTCACGGGCGGATTGGTCCACATTCGCGAGTTCCCGCAGGCGGGTTTGCAGCGCCTCATGCGCATCGACAGCACCGTCTGCACGGGCGGTGGCGCGGGCCATGGCTTGCTTGAGCTCTTCCAGACGATTGAGCTGTTGCAAACGCAGGGCTGCCGCACTTGGCGCGTCTTCGGCCCAAGCGCGGTAGCCGTCCCAACGCCAGAGGTCACCTTCGAGCGAAACCAGCCGTTGGCCGGGCTTCAAGAGCGGTTGCAGCGACAGCGCGTCCTCATTGGCGACAAGGCCAATCTGGCTCATCCGGCGTTCCAGCACTTCGGGCACGGACACGTGCTGCACCAAGGAGGTCACGCCCTCAGGCAGCGGTTGAACGTCACCATATTGTGGCAGCACATACCAGCCTGAGGGGCCGTCCTCTTCCACTTCGGGAGCACGCAAGTCATCTGCCAAGGCCGCGCCCAGAGCTTTCTCAAAGCCTTGCTGCACTTGCAGACGATCAAGGATTTGCCCGCCTTCAGCCGTGTCGCGCTCCACCAGTTTGGCAAGTGCCGTGGTTTCCGCACGGAGGGCGTTCAACTCACCTTCAGCTTCAGAGCGCTCCGCGCGCGCATCAGCCTCACGAGACTGGGTTTCTGCGCGTTCTTCTTCGACCTCCGCCAGACGTTCCTCGGCGTCCTGCGCGGCCTCTATTGCTTCCGCCTCGGATTCTCGCGACACCTCAAGCTCTTCAGCGGCCCGTTCCAAAGCCTGTTTGGACTCCGCCACCGCAGCACGGGCTTTCTCGGCCTCGGCTTCGCTTTTGTCCTGCGTCTTTTGACTGTCATCCAGCAGGCGCTGCGCCGATTGGTGGCGGGCGGCAAGACGGGCAACGTCTTCGGTCAGCTGCGAGAGCTCCGCTTCACGTTCCTGCAACACGCTGGCAGCCTCACGGCTTTCATCAGACGCGGCTTCGAGTTTTTCTTCTTGGCCCTCACCTGCCTTGGCAAGCTCGCGCTGTTCCCACTCCAGCCTTTCAATGGTGTCTTCCGCGTCGCGGTTCAGACCAGCCTCTCGCTCCATATCGCGGCCCAATTGCAGGATGCGGTTTTTGAGCGTCTCAATGATTTGTAAGGCGTGGGATTCTTGATCGTTAAGGCTGTCCCGTTGCACCTGAAGGCGTTGTAGCACGGCGGAGGCAATAGCCTCTTCCTCACGTTTGCCCGGCAGCACTTCGTCGCGCTCTTGGCGAGTTTTGGCAGCGGCGCGCGCCAAAACTTCGGCCTGCGCAGCCTGCGTGGTGCGCGTTTTGAGTTCCTCGTCGGCAGCGGCGCGAGCGTCGTCAGCTTCGCGCCAACGGCGATAAAGCAACATGCCTTCGGCCTGTCGCAACTCGTCACCAATGGCGCGGTAGCGGGCGGCCTGACGGGCCTGGCGCGACAACTGCGCCAACTGGCTGGCCAATTGCTCGATCACATCGTCGACGCGGGCAAGGTTGGTTTCGGCACCTTTGAGCTTCAACTCCGCTTCATGGCGACGTTGATACAGACCGGAGATGCCCGCTGCCTCTTCCAGAATGCGGCGACGCGCTTTGGGTTTGGCGTTGATCAACTCGGCAATCTGGCCCTGACGCACAAGCGCCGGGGAATGGGCTCCGGTGGAGGCATCGGCAAACAGCATTTGCACATCACGGGCGCGCACATCTTTGGCGTTGACCTTATAGGCGCTGCCCACATCCCGCGTGATGCGGCGCACAATTTCGAGCGCGTCGTCATCGTTGAATCCCGCAGGTGCGAGGCGTTCGGAGTTGTCAATTTGCAGGGACACTTCGGCAAAGTTGCGCGCCGGGCGGGTCGAGGCGCCAGCAAATATAACATCTTCCATACCGCCGCCACGCATCGCCTTGGGGCGGTTCTCCCCCATGACCCAGCGTAGCGCTTCCAGCAGATTGGACTTGCCACAGCCGTTTGGCCCGACAACGCCGGTCAAACCATCAGCGATGATCAGATCGGTCGGGTCCACAAAGCTTTTAAAGCCTGTCAGTCTGAGTTTGGAAAAGCGCAAGTTGCGATTGGTCCTTTGATTCCTTTTTTGATTAAGGAAGTCTGCAAAGGGCTCTTGTGTTGAGTCAACGGCAAACCACATGATATGGCCGGAGACACCAAGTTATCCACAAGATATTGCCAACATGTGCCGAGCCACGCAACTTTCACCGTTATGAGGCCCTTTTCGGCTTCATGTCAGCTTTACTTTTCCCACTGTTGGATTTGCAAAGTTTTTTGGCACAAAGTGATACTGGAGCCTTTTCGGAGGCTCTTTAGATTTACGCGGCTGGACAGTCTCAACACGCGATGACACATCTTTGACCAAACGAATACAGGAGGACGTCATGAGCGATATCAAAGTGGTTGCAGGCAACCCACGCGACGCACAGGCGACGGCGCTTTTGCAAGCAAGCCATGCCCTCATGCAGGAGCTGTTCAGCGCAGAAGACAATCACTTCCTGTCCATTGACGAGCTGTGTGTGCCCTCCGTGAAGTTTTTTGTCGCCAAGGAAGGCGCGACGTCTTTGGGGTGTGTCGCGTTGGCGAACAAAGGCGCGTACGCTGAAATCAAATCGATGTTTGTGCACCCCGATGCCCGAGGAAAAGGGGTTGCACATAAGTTGATGCAGGCGATTGAAGCCGAGGCGCAGGCCCAAGGCATTGCAGAAGTTAAATTGGAAACGGGCGACACGTTGCACCAAGCACACAGTCTGTACCGAGCACATGGATACCAAGATTGCGGGCCTTTTGGGGAATACGAAGAAAGCCCCGCGTCGCTTTTCATGACCAAGACCTTGCCGCCTGTAGCCTAGTCACATTCCACCTCTAGGTACCCAATAGTGCCACCCGCTGGCACAAAGACATCGACGGCCTCGCATGAAGGGGTGCGGCGCAAATGAGGAGCTATTTGAGGCCTGCTGTTTTCTTTGCACGCTAGGATCCCCAAGATAAAAGACGCATCTCCCCGCAGTTCTCGCACATCACATCCCGTCGCTTCGCGGATAGCCGTTTCCGCAAAAGGGGCAACTGATTGCAAGTTCGGCATCCATTGTGAGGACAAACGGACCGCCTCTGCAAGGCGCCCTTTGTGGCGGAGAGAAAACTCTACGTCATTCACAACCACCCTGCGCGCAGGCACATCCCTGAAATACGGAGACCTCGTATCACAAGCGGCGAAGGTCAAAACCAGAAGTACACACAACACACGCATGGACCCGAGGGTGACTGTGATTCATTAACCTTTCGTTAAGCTGCGTGTCCAGCGCATAGCTTGCGGTCTTGCGCCCCCATGCGCCACGTGGTCAAATTATGTGACCAGATACCAGAGACACACGCATGCCCTTTCAAAAAGTTCAGCCAGAAAAACTCTCCACTTCTGTGGTGCGCCAGATCGAGCTTTTGATTCTAAGAGGAATATTGCGGCCAGGCGAGCGGCTTCCAGCCGAGCGTGAGCTAAGCGAGCGACTAGGGGTATCCAGACCCAGTTTGCGAGAAGCGATCGCAACCCTTCAAGACAAAGGGCTATTGTCATCCAAGGCGGGTGCCGGAATTTTTGTGGCGGATGTGTTGGGCAGCGCCTTCTCGGACTCGCTGGTGCAACTCTTCTCCGCCCATGACGAGGCCGTTTTCGACTACATTGCCTTTCGCCGGGACATGGAGGGGCTGGCTGCAGAACGCGCGGCGACCTTGGCCAGCGACACGGATTTGCAGGTGATCCAAGCGGTGTTTGACAAGATGGAAGCGGCGCACCCGAAGCGCAATCCGTCTGATGAGGCGCAGTTGGATGCGGATTTTCACCTCGCCATCATTGAGGCAAGCCACAACGTGATCATGCTGCATATGATGCGGTCGATGTATCAGCTGCTGCGCGAAGGCGTGTTCTACAACCGCATGATCATGTTCAAACAGCGCACCACGCGGGGCGAGCTGCTGGAGCAGCATCGGGCGATCAATACCGCGCTACAGGCGCGGGACGCAGAAGCGTCCCGGAAAGCGGTGATCGCACATCTGGATTATGTGGAAACCGCACTCACGAATTACAAAAAATCGGCGCAAAATGAAGCGATCGCCAAACAGCGCTACGAGCATGAGCTGAACCGGTGAAAGCACGTTAGCTGGTTAGGTCCAATGTGACGCGCAGCAGAGCGACATCTTCCGCCGCCATGTTTTCCAGTACGGCGGCAGGCTCTTGGTCCAGCTGGACGAGACTGCCGTCAACTGTATGAGAACCGGATAACAGAATGGTCACGTGCCCAGTGCCGGCGTCAAACTGCGCGTCCCACTCCATTACCGCGTCAGGACCGAAGTCACTCGCTGAGAACGTTAGGGTTTCTTGTGCAGCGTCAAAATCGGTTATCGTGACCACATCTCGAGAGTCGTCAAACTCAAAATCAACGGTGAACGCGTCTGCGCCATCGCCACCTTCCATGGTATCGCCGTTGTCACCGACCAGAATATCGTCACCAAATCCTCCGTGTAAGACGTCGGCCAGCGCGTCACCTATTTCTGCATGAGAACCAATAATCGTATCGTTACCCGTGCCTCCCAACAGAGTGTCCGCACCGTCATAGTCGCGCAGAAAATCATTGCCTGCGCCGCCGCGCACGAGGTCGTCACCGCCATCCTCAAAGCCAAGATTTACCGCCCCAACGCCATCGTAGATGTCATTATTTTCGCCAAGGCTAACGGTATCGTTTCCGGCACCACCGGTGACAGCATCTTCGCCAGCGCCGCCTAGGATGTAATCGTCACCAGTTCCGCCGCTCAAAGCGTCACCACTTGCGCCCCCTACAACTGTGTCGTTGCCACCCTCGCCATCCAGCCAGTCCACACCGTTGCCACCGCGCAGCACATCATTTCCTTCGCCACCAACCACGGTGTCGTTTCCATCGACCCCTTCGAAGATGTCGTCACCATCCGTCAGTGTCAAAACGTCCAGTGCGGAAGACATCTGTTCTTGGCTGGGCATGTAGCCGGCATCTGCACCGATGTCCTCAGGCGTTTCTTCGCCGTCTTCCTCCTCCAGTGTCGGCAAGTCATACCCGTTCACCATATCCGCCAACATGCCGACGCCAAAGATCGCAGTAAGTGCAAAAATCGCTAACATTTCTCTTGTCCTCAAAGCAGCTCTAACGGCCTTGAGAAAGAAAATATTAACCAAGTTTGACATGATTGCGGCGGAGGTGTGCTGCTTTCTTGCTGTTTTGGCCAACAAAAAAGGCCGCTATCGCGGCCTTTTCCTCTCGGATCATCTGGCGTGATCAGGCTTTATTTGCTCCCACGTTTTCTGCGAAGGCTTTCTCAAAGTCCTTTTGTTTTTCTGGGCTGGCGTCGGTTTGGTAATTTGCCTTCCAGTCGTCCATAGTCATGCCATAGAAGATTTCGCGGGCTTCGTTTTTGTCCATCTCTATGCCGCGCTCGTTGGCGGCTTCTTGGTACCAGCGCGACAGGCAGTTGCGGCAAAAACCTGCGAGGTTCATCATGTCGATATTCTGCACATCTGTGCGTTTTTCCATAAGATGCTCACGCAGGGTGCGGAAAGCGGCCGCTTCGAGTTCGATCTGAGTTTGCTTATCCATGGCTGTCCTCCGGAGGCAATTGCGTTGCGCAATGGGTAGCAACCGGAGGAACATTGGGCAAGCGCGTCACATGATCGTGAGGGCCAGCCAAGGCACCAGAGCAAAGACAAAGATCAACAGCTTGTAGGTGCCGAGCCACTGGAAATATAGCGGCGCGAGGGTATCTTTCTCAACTCCGGTGACACGCGCGTGCAAATCCGCGACCCAGCCGCGCAGGCCATAGATCATGACAGTTGCAAAAAGCAGAACACCGATATGAATGGCGGCCATCCATCCAAAGAAGGCGGTAAGGGTGGATTGGGTCATGTCAGCCTCCTTTCAGCTGTTGATTTTCCCTTTCCATATATGGGGATTGTCACTTCATTCCACCAGAGGTAGCGCATTGGAATTCAAGCCAAAGCAGACGATTTATAAACCGGAATTTATAAGCGTGTTTTGCAGGATAGGTGCCAAACGTTCCGCCCAAGCCTTTTGGGTTTCTGGCTTATCGATTTCATCATGACGAAGCTCGATCAACGCATTTAGTCGACCGGGTTGGAGTGCGTGCTGATCGATGCTGTCGCCCGGCAACCAGCCGTTGTAGGGCTCGTTGTCGCCCACGGTCAGGTCGGCTTCTTGCTCTAGCTCGGCTATCAGTGCCTTGCCAAAGCGGTCTTCTTGCGGGGCATGCAGGACGCCGATTTCCCAAGGACGCGGTGCGCGGCCTTTGAGTTTTGGGGAAAAACTGTGCATGGCGATCACCACCACATTTTCACGTTCGGCCGCCAAACCTTCGAGTGCGTCGTGATACGGCTGGTAATGCGTGGACTTGCGGCGTTCGATCTCCGTATCGTCAACGTCGCGATTGCCGGGGATAATGGTGCCATCATAGAGCTTCATTACCAGTGTAGGGTCATCTGCCCCGCGGTTTGGATCGATGCATAAACGAGACCAGTTGGCGCAGATCACCGGCGCATCCAGAAGCTCGCCCAGGTGCAAAGACGTGCCCCGCGCGCCAACGTCATAAGCGATATGTCGGGACATATCGGCAGGATCGAGACCCAGGTCACCCCCGCTGATGTCCTCAGGTACAAAGTTGGAGGCATGGTCCACGGTGATCAGCCAACGGGAGCGACGTTTTGCGCCAAAGATGGAAAACGGTGTATATGTCATGGGCCTGTCATTGCTTTCTGTTCATACTTAGGTCAGTTGTGGCGCAAAGTGAATTGGGTACAGGTTCACCTTGCATTTGTTAGCGTTAACATGTAGCAGGTGACACGCAAGGTGCCTTCAGGTCACTTCCTGAACAGCCAGACGTTTAAAGGCAAAGAAAGACGGATCATGAGACGACTGAGAAACGTGAAAATCGTGGCCACATTGGGCCCAGCTTCCGAAACCTACGACATGATCCGCAGCCTGCACGAAGCTGGTGCAGATGTATTCCGACTGAACATGAGCCACGGCAGCCACGACGAGATCCGCGAGAAGCACCGCATCATTCGGCAAGTTGAAAAGGACCTGCAAAGCCCGATCGCCATTTTGGCAGACCTCCAGGGGCCCAAGCTGCGTGTGGGTGTGTTTGCCAACGGCGAAGAAGAACTGGTGGACGGCGCGAAGTTCCGCCTCGACCTTGATCCTACCGAAGGGGATGTAGACCGCGTATGCCTGCCTCACCCGGAGATCTTCGCGGCGCTGGAAGATGGGGCAAACCTCTTGGTGAACGACGGTAAGATCCGCTTGAAAGTGGAAAGCTGTGGCGCCGATTTTGCCAATTGTGTGGTGACCACTGGTGGTACGATTTCCAACCGCAAAGGCGTGAACGTGCCGGACGTGGTTCTACCCCTTGCCGCGTTGTCTGAAAAAGATCGCGACGATCTGGAGTTTGTTTGTGGGTTGGGTGTGGACTGGCTGGCGCTGTCATTTGTGCAGCGCGCAGAGGATGTGACCGAGGCACGTGATCTGGCGCAGGGTCGTGCGGCGATTTTGTCAAAGATTGAGAAACCTGCGGCCGTCGAAGCTTTTGACGAGATCCTTGCGGCCTCTGATGGCATTATGGTGGCCCGTGGTGACCTTGGTGTTGAACTGCCGGTGAGCGCAGTTCCCCCGATCCAAAAGCGCCTTGTCCGCAAATGCCGCAACGTGGCCAAGCCGGTGATTGTGGCGACGCAGATGCTGGAGAGCATGATCGAAAGCCCGATGCCAACACGCGCGGAAGTGAGCGACGTGGCCACAGCTATCTATGAAGGCTCTGATGCTATCATGCTGTCGGCGGAATCGGCGGCGGGCGGTTTCCCGATCGAAGCGGTGACCACGATGAACAATGTGGCGATCGAAGTGGAAAATGACCCGACATACCGCGAAATCATCGAAGCCAGTCGCACGCAGCCACGATCCGGCGTAGCCGACGCCATCGTTGCCGCAGCACGGGAAATTGCAGAAACAACTGAAGTGGCCGCAATCTGCTGCTTCAGCCAGTCCGGCACCACCGCACTATTGATTGCACGCGAGCGTCCGCGTGTGCCGATTATCGCGATGACTTCTTTGCGCGGCACGGCGCGCCGCCTAGCACTCAGCTGGGGCACCAATTGTGTGATCGCTTCCAACATCAGCCGCTTCAAAATGGCCGTTGTGGCCTCTGCACGGGCAGCACGTGATCTGGGCTATGCGGAGGAACAGGATCAGATTGTTGTGACAGCAGGCCTGCCATTCAATGTACCCGGTACCACCAACATTCTGCGTGTGTCCCCCTGTGACGAGCGTTTGATTTTCAACCTCGAGTCGGAGTAGCGTCAGCCGAAAGGGCAACCCTAAGAAGGGCCAACGGCAGGCATGGCAACAGATTATCTGATCACAGCAGGATTGATTGTGGGGTTGTTTTCCATCCCTGCCATGCTCGCCGCCTACGCCGACAGCCGCTTTCCACGTAATGCGATGGCCGCCTTCATTTTGTCGGCAGCTGTAATCACCGTTGCAATCATCCTAAATCCGGCGCGGTACAGTGCGGCGGATTTACCAAATGTGGTGATCCGCGTGATTGGGGACATCATCCACTAGAACCCCCACAAAAATGAGTCGATTAGGCCTTGCGCGCCTGATCTATGCGCTCTATACGGCGCCTCTATTCGCGCGACCGGCTGGATGGCATGCCGAGTCGCGTTTGTCACCGACCGAATACAAAGGAGACGGAAATGCCTAAGATGAAGACCAAGTCGAGCGCCAAAAAGCGCTTCAAGGTCACTGCCTCTGGCAAAGTGAAAGCCGGCCAAGCCGGTAAGCGCCACGGCATGATCAAACGCACCAACAAATTCCTGCGTGATGCACGCGGCACCACCACGCTGTCCGCACCGGACGCGAAGATCGTCAAGGGCTTCATGCCCTACGACCGCTAAGAGGAGATTGAGATATGTCCCGCGTTAAAGGTGGTACCGTAACCCACGCCCGTCACAAAAAAGTCGTCAAGGCCGCAAAAGGCTACTACGGCCGTCGCAAGAACACCTTCAAGGTCGCACGCCAGGCCGTCGATAAGGCGAACCAGTACGCGACTCGTGACCGCAAGAACCGGAAGCGTAATTTCCGTGCGCTCTGGATCCAGCGTATCAACGCTGCTGTACGCGCACACGACGAGGCCCTGACCTACTCCCGCTTCATCAACGGCCTGAACCTGGCTGGCATTGAAGTGGACCGTAAGGTTCTGGCCGACCTGGCCGTACATGAGCCAGCCGCGTTCAACGCTATCGTGGATCAGGCGAAAGCAGCTCTGGCCGCCTAAGCCAAGTCGTTTCATAGATTAGAGAAGCCCGTGCCTCTGGTGCGGGCTTTTCTTTTGCGATACGGCCAAAGCAAGAACATAAAGCGGCTTTAGATCGCACAAAAAGAGAACAAAAGAAAAACAAGTTACGTTTTATTTACCATTCCAACCCCATGATGCCACCACGGCGTGTGTTTGCCGCGAAATGTATCAGTGATTTGGAGGTTAGAATGGCCCGTATCGGCGAGCTGCATTGTTCCAATGCCTATGCGCAACGTTCCGGAGTTGAGGAGTTTTTGGAAATCGCTCTGGCTCCCAATGAAGACACCGGCGACTATGTGGTGTCTTTTTACCAGGCGGATGGATCTGTCGGCATTGAGATCCCCCTAACCCACCCGGATGTACTGGCCTCCGTTGACCCAGATACGAACGAGCAGGTCCTGGTGATTTCATCCTCTCATTTTTCCATCCTTTTGACCGATCCGGATGGGCGCGGCGCAGGAAATTACGAAGCTTGTGCGCTAACCAACAGTACCACGGGCGAGGTGGTGGATTTTTACGACATTGGCTGTGGCACACAGAACATTCTCGCCGTTAACGGCGCGGCGGCAGGCGCCACATCCGAAAACCTGTCCGTGCTGGCTTCCCCCAACAGCACCACAACAAGCATCCAGTTTAACCAACCGTCTCCGGAGCAAAGAACAGATGCTGCCGTAGGCGCCGGAGATACAGGAGTAGCTTGTTTTGTGGAGGGAACCCGCATTCGTACCGAGGTTGGGTATCAGTTGATCGACACATTGTGCGAAGGCGATTTGATCTGGACCCGCGACAATGGCTTGCAGCCGGTGCGCTGGATTGGACGGCGAACGGTGCCGGGCAGCGGAAAATACGCACCGGTGCAGATCGCTCCAGAAACCTTCGGCGCGCTCAAGCCGCATCAAATCTCGCAAAACCATCGCATGCTGATCACCGGTTGGCGGGCACAGTTGCTGTTTGGCAAGGACGAAATTTTGGTCCCAGCAAAAGCGTTGGTGGACGATTGTGACGTGCGGATTTGCGAATGTGATCAGGTGACCTACTATCACCTGTTGTTTGACGACCATCAAATCGTCAGCGGCGATGGCGTTTTGAGCGAAAGCTTTTTCCCGGGCGGCGAGGCGACGAAGTCCGTTGATTGCGGCATCAAGCGCGAGATGTTTGCTCTGTTTCCCGAACTGGCGACTGGGGTCCTGGTGCAAACACAAACTGCGCGCCCTGTCGCGCCCACCAGCTTAGGGTCAGGACCCATTGATTTCCGTCTAATGGCATGCTTCACGGTTTGAAAACGAGCGGTGAACATGTCTGATCTTTTCTGGTTGACGGACGCGCAGATGGCGCGTCTT